>Ga0268266_10000021_pt1 | contig 522453 bp, 472 predicted proteins | sample KBSS13metaG_FD_190356 | JGI IMG/M metagenome (GOLD analysis project Ga0268266, IMG submission 190356) | Switchgrass rhizosphere microbial communities from Kellogg Biological Station, Michigan, USA - KBS S1-3 metaG (SPAdes) (version 2) | ecosystem: Host-associated > Plants > Roots >... | reverse complement strand
CAAGGATGACGTTCAATGGCTAGACATGGAGATGACACTCACAACGCGCGGCGTAAGTTCCTCACGCGCGGCGCCACGCTGGTTGCCGCGGGAGCGACGCTGCCGGTGTTGCCGGCGTTGGCACGCAAGCTGAGCGGCGAATTTTCGGCTCCGCCCGCCACCATATCTGCTGTTCCCGCCCCGGGGACGCGCTTGAACTTGCACGGCGACTACGGCGTAGCCAGCACTGGCTTCTACACCACGGTCATATCCGCAATGATGGCGCTCCCCCCTGAAGACCCACGCAACTGGTATCGACAGGCGATGATCCATGTACTGGATTGCCCACACGGCAATGCGTGGTTCTTCCCCTGGCATCGAGGCTACCTTTACTGGTTCGAGCGCATTGGGCGCAGTCTGACGGGCGCTAACAATTGGCGGCTGCCTTACTGGGATTGGACCAACAATCCCAACATGCACTGGATGTTCTTCGAAAACTACCCGACCCAAACAAACAGCCCGGGCTTCATCCACGATTTTGCTACTTTCGACAGCAAGTTCCACGATCCCATGCAGAAGGTCTGGTTGCGCTTCACGACGGCTCAGCGACAGCAACTTGACCTGCGCGGCATGACAAGCTTCGAGGCGTTCTGGGCCGCCATGCAGGCCTACTTCACCCGCGGCACCAGTCGCCTGCTCAGCGCCGACAACAACCAACTCACCGGTGCCACCCGGCAAGCGGTGTCGACTGCCACGATGATCAACGCACTGGCGCCGACTGACTTCTTCGAATTCGGCGGCAGCATGGTTGACAGCCATCACGATATGACAGGTGTGCCCGGTATGGTCGAATCCCAGCCGCACAACCTTGTGCACGATGCCATTGGCGGCTACATGGGCGACTTCTTCGCAGCGACCGATCCGGTGTTCTGGGTGCATCACGCCAACGTCGACCGCTTGTGGGATGTCTGGATGACGCGTCGGGGGATCACTTTCCAAGATGGCCCGCTGGCGTGGAAGAACGAACCCTTCCTGTTCTTCTGCGATGAGAATGGCCGGTCAGTGGATAACACGGCCTGGAACTTTGTGGGGAGGGACACCAGCCTCTTCGAGGATGCACCACCCATTCCCGACGCACCATCGCGCCCACCCAATGCCTCGTGGCCGTCCACGTTCTCAAGTCAGCTGCAATCCACGACCCTCCCGATCAACGGCGGTGTCACGGCGAGCTTCGATCCGGGCAAGGCTGCCTGCGATGCTTTCAGCCAGAACTGCCAGACGGCCATCTTGCTCGAGCTCGACCGCCCCATGGATCAATCCGCCTGGCGTTTCAGATTCGAAATACAGGTCGAGGGCAGCTCGTTCAAGGCGAAGGACTGCGGGTATACCGGGTTCTTTGGAACGATGGCCGGGATGAAACACCGCGGCAAGCTGAAGATCGGCATTGCCGACGGCATGAGGCAGTGTCTGGAAGAAGCCGGCACCGGCCCGCACCGTTTCGCCGTTACCGTTCGCGCGGAGCCCGTGGACAATCGTTCGCCCACGGAAGTCCTCAACGTTTATAACGCCACGTTGACTTCAATCTAGTGCCATCGGTACGGTGGCGTAGAGTAACGCCACCGTACCGCAACGCCGTCATCAGCGTTCCCGCAACCATTCGTGGATGGCCGGAGGAACCTCGCGCTGCGCGCGACCGGAAACGTAAATGCCGATATGGCCACCCTTGAAGGCAAGCTCGGTGTAGTCGCCGCTTCCAGTGGCATCGCGCAAGGCCCGGGAAGATGCCGGCGGCACCAGATGGTCCTGCTCGGCGTAGATGTTCAATATCGGCCGGGTCGACGTAGCAAGGTCGACACGCCGGCCACCAAGCACCACCTGTCCCTTCACTAATTTGTTGGCCTGGAAAAAGTCGCTGATAAACCGGCGAAAGGCCTCGCCCGCCTGGTCGGGCGAGTCGAATATCCATTTTTCCATGCGCAGGAAGTTGGCCACCTCCGCCGGCTTGTCCAGGATATCGACCATGCCGACGTACTTCTGCTGCATCAATCGCCATGGCTTGAGCGTCAGGAATACATGGTTCATAAGTTCGGCGGGGATATTCCCAAAGCTGTGCACCATGGCATCGATGTCGATGTTGCGTGCCCAGTGAGAAAGCATGCTGTTGCCCGCATGGAAATCGACCGGCGTAACCATGGTGATGAGGTTGCGGACTTTGTCCTGATGCAGTGCCGTGTAGCAAAGGGAGAACGTGCCGCCCTGGCAGATACCCAGCAGATTTAATGCCTCGCCGCCGTGCCGCTCGCGTACCACGTCGACACAGCGATCGAGGTAGCCCAGGATGTAGTCTTCCAGGTCCAACCAACGATCGGCGGCATCAGGAAAGCCCCAATCGATCAGATAAACGTCCTCGCCCTGGGCCAGCAGGTTGCGCACCAGAGAGCGGTCGTCCTGCAGGTCCACCATCCACGGCGTGTTGACCAGGGCATAGCAGATCAACAGCGGTACCTTGGCTGTGGGTGGTTTCTCGCTGCGGAAATGCCATAACGTGAGTTTGTCTTCGCGGTAGACGGCCTCACGCGGCGTACTGCCGTAGCTCACTGGCCCCGATTGACGCCACGCACCCAGGCCATCGACGATCTTGCGCTGGAACGCGGTCAGTTCCTCGTGCAGGCGCGCAGGATCGACCGGAAAAGGAAGCTCCATGCTCAGCGCCTGGCCTTGTCGGCACGCGGGGTTGTCCCAGTCTTCGTCTTCGATCTGCTTGCCACGCCCGTTTTTCCGGTCAACTTATTCTTCGCCGGCACTGCCTTCGGCGCCGGCTTCACCCGCGCAGCGCCTTTCTTCGCCGAAGCAGACGCTGGCTTCACGCCCGGCGTCGCCGCGGCGACCTGCGCACGAAGGGAGGCAATCTCGCGCCGCATGTCCTGGATGCTGCGGGACAGTGCCTCGATGTCGCCACGGCCGGGCATGCCCAACTGCTCACCGACGCGGGCGAACTGGTCCTGCTGCATCGTGCGCACTCGCACCTGGGCATTGGCCACGGCGCCATAAGCCTCGCGGAATTCCTTCGACAGGGCGGCGTCGTTGTAGGCTTCCTCGGCCACTTCCACCCAGGTGTCGTAGAGCGAACGCATCGTGGGTACATCGCCCTTCCCCACGCCCGTCATCCGCTGTTGCAGCGAGGCCAGACCACGTGCCTGCACCTGGCCCAGCAAGGCCTGGTAGCGCTGTTGACTGGCGGTCAGATCGGCGAGCGCCTCGAACAGGGCTTGCTGGTCGGTGTGGGCCGCGGCGTTCGAGCCGACCGCCGCGTCTCCCAGCCATTCGCGCGTGGCATGCAACCAGGCCTGGAATCGCTGCTGGGCATCGTCACCCGACAACCGGGCAAAGGCAGGCGGCGGCGTCCACGCCGGCGCACCAGGAGCCGCCTTTGCGGCGCTGGCGATATTTGACTGCAGCCATCGGGTGTAGTCGTCGATGCCTTCGAGCATGCGTGCGACGGCGGCCTTTTCGTCCATGCCGGGGGTGGCCTTGGGGTCGACCTGGCGCAGCCAGGTTTCCCAACCATCGCGCAGCAGCGACTGGTAGGCATCGAGTAAATCGAGGGCGGGCCGTGTCATGGGGCAATCACGTCTTGAAAATCACATGCTAACAAAAACGAAAAGCCCGGCATCTTGCGAGGCCGGGCTTTCCTTTTACCGGAGGCAACCGTGGTTAGACGGCGGCTTCGTCTTCGGTGACAGCCTTCATCGACAGGCGGATGCGGCCCTGCTTGTCCACTTCGAGCACCTTGACCTTCACGACGTCGCCTTCCTTCAGCTTGTCGGAGACCTTCTCGACGCGCTCGGAGGAGATCTGCGACACGTGCACCAGGCCGTCCTTGCCCGGCATGATGGTCACGAACGCGCCGAAGTCCATCAGCTTGGCAACCTTGCCCTCGTAGATGCGGCCGGGCTCGACATCCGAGACGATCTGTTCGATGCGCTTGCGTGCGGCTTCCGCTGCTTCGCGGTTGACCGAGGCGATCACGACGTTGCCGTCGTCGGTGATGTCGATGGTGGTGCCGGTTTCTTCGGTGATCGAGCGGATGGTGGCGCCGCCCTTGCCGATTACTTCGCGGATCTTGTCCGGGTGGATCTTGATGGTGAGCAGGCGCGGGGCGTACTCGCTCATTTCCGAACGGGCTTCGGAGATGCACTTGGCCATCTCGCCGAGGATGTGCAGGCGACCACGCTTGGCCTGGGCCAGGGCGGTGCGCATGATTTCCTCGGTGATGCCGTCGATCTTGATGTCCATCTGCAGCGCGGACACGCCTTCGGCGGTACCGGCCACCTTGAAGTCCATGTCGCCCAGGTGATCTTCGTCACCCAGGATGTCCGACAGAACGACGAAGTCGTTGCCTTCCTTGACCAGGCCCATGGCGATGCCGGCGACCGGCGACTTCAGCGGGACACCCGCGTCCATCATGGCCAGCGACGAACCGCACACCGAAGCCATCGACGAGGAACCGTTGGACTCGGTGATTTCCGAGACCACGCGCACCACGTACGGGAATTCCTCGATGCTCGGCTTCACTGCCTGCACGCCGCGCTTGGCGAGGCGGCCGTGGCCGATCTCGCGACGCTTCGGGCTGCCGACGCGGCCGGTTTCACCCACCGAGAACGGGGGGAAGTTGTAGTGGAACAGGAACGTATCTTTCCACTCGCCTTCCGGTGCGTCGATCAGCTGCGAATCGCGCGTGGTGCCGAGGGTGGCCACGACCAGCGCCTGGGTTTCGCCGCGGGTGAACAGCGCCGAGCCATGGGTGCGCGGCAGCACGCCGACGCGCACGGAGATGGCACGGACGTCGTCGAGCTGGCGGCCATCGATGCGCACCTTGGTGGTGAGCACGCCGTCACGCAGGGTGCGGTATTCCACTTCGCCGAAAGCAGCGCCGATGTCGCCGTCGGTCCAGCCATTGGCTTCGGACTGCGCGGCCAGGGCGGCCTTCACCTCGGACTTGAGGTTGGCGACGACATCGCGGCGGGCAAGCTTGTCGCGGATCTGGAAGGCTTCGGCAAAACGATTGCCAACGGCGGCCTTCACCGCTTCGATGGCCGAGTTGGCGGCCGGGGCTTCCCACTTGAACGCCTTGGCGCCGGCTTCGGCGACGAAGGCATTGATGGTGTTGATGGCCGCCTGCATTTCGCGGTGGCCGAACATCACCGCGCCGAGCATGACGTCTTCGGACAGCAGCTTGGCTTCCGATTCCACCATCAGCACTGCGCCAGCGGTACCGGCAACGACGAGGTCGAGGTCCGACGTCTTCAGCTGGGTAGCGGTGGGGTTGAGGATGTATTGGCCGTTGGCGTAACCGACGCGGGCAGCGCCGATCGGGCCCTTGAAGGGCACGCCTGCCAGCGACATGGCGGCCGAGGCACCGATCAGGGCGGGAATGTCACCGTCCACTTCCGGGTTCAGCGACATCACCTGGGCGATGACCTGGATCTCGTTGCGGAACTCTTCGGGGAAGAGCGGACGCAGCGGACGGTCGATCAGGCGGGAGGTAAGGGTTTCCTTCTCCGTCGGGCGGCCTTCGCGCTTGAAGAAGCCGCCCGGGATGCGACCGGCGGCGTAGAACTTCTCCATGTAGTCCACGGTGAGCGGGAAGAAATCCTGCCCCTCGCGCGCCTTGGGCGCTGCGACCACCGAGACCAGGACGACGGTGCCGCCCATGGAGACAACAACCGCACCGGACGCCTGGCGGGCAATTTCGCCCGTCTCCAGTGTGACTTCGTGACTACCGTACTGGAATGACTTGGTTACTTTTGCCACTGGGTATCTCCTCGTCCTGTTCGGTTAACGGCGCAGGCCGAGGCGTTCGATGAGGGTCTGGTACCGCGAGCTGTCGCTGGTCTTGAGGTAGCCCAGCAGGCGTTTGCGCTGGTTGACGAGCTTGAGCAGGCCGCGGCGGGAATGGTGATCCTGCTTGTGCGTCTTGAAGTGCTCGGTCAGGTGTTCAATGCGGGCCGAGAGCAGCGCGACCTGGACTTCCGGCGAACCGGTATCGTTGGGCACGCGGCCATAGTCGGCGATGATCTTGCCGGTCTGTTCTGCGGTGAGCGACATGTGTATCGATTCCTTAAAAGCGACTGCGAAACTTGCGCAACGTTACCCGTGGATAACGTTGCGCAAGCTTCGCAAGATGATGAAAGCCAAGGGTGTTAAGCACGGTATTGTAACGGGCGAAAGCGTTGTGCAACAAGGCCTGGGGACAGAACATTCACGCAGGCTCCGGGAGGTTCAGCCCACGCTGGGAGCGCAGGATGGCATCCGCACCGACCTCGCCCACCGCCATCAGGCGGCCGTTTTCGCTGAAAACGGCATAACGGCCCGGGTCGGCCGCCATAGGCACCGGCTGCCCGAAGGCGAATACCCTGCCCTGTTCAGCATCCAGCCGCACCGACGGCAGATGGGCAAGCCCGGCCTCCACCGGCAGCAGGCAGGCGTCCAGCGGCCCCGGGCCCGCGGCGGCGGCGGCTTCGAGGTCTTCCATGGTGACCATTGCAGGCTCCGTGAACGGATCGACCCAGAGCCGGCGCAAAGCCGACAGATGGCCGCCGCAACCCAGGCGTTCACCGAGGTCCACGGCGATGCTGCGGATGTAGGTGCCGGAACTGCACTCGACGTACAGGCGCAGGCGGTCCCCCTCGCGGGCCAGCACCCGTAGGCTGAACACCGTGACCTGGCGGGGCTCGGCCGCCACCGGGACCCCCTCGCGGGCTAGCCGGTAGAGTGGCACGCCGTCCTTCTTGATCGCCGAATACACCGGGGGGACCTGGGTAATGGAGCCCCGCAGGGTGGTCAGTGCAGCTTCCAGGGCGTCGTCGCCGAAAATGGGCACGTCCCGGCGACTGGTGATGTCGCCCTCGCCGTCGGCCGTGCTGGTGGTGATGCCGAGGGTGATTTCCGCCTCGTAGGCCTTGTGCGCCCCCAACAGCAGGCCGGCAAGCTTGGTGGCTTCGCCGAAACACAGCGGGAGCAGGCCCGTGGCCAGGGGATCCAGGCTGCCGGTATGGCCACCCTTGGCCGCGCCCACCAGCCGGCGCGCGTGCTGCAGGGCCGCGTTGGAGCTCATGCCCAAAGGCTTATCCAGCAGCAGGATGCCGTGGATATCGTGGAATTTCGGATGCGGCTTGCGGCGGGAACCCATGCGGCAGGTTACTTCCCGTCGTCGGCTTCGTCGCTGCCGGGTTCTTCGCTGCCGGGTTCGGGAATATCGCCGGACTCACGCAGCAGGCGCTCCACGCGCTCGCCCAGGTCCACCGATTCATCGTACTTGAAGCGCAATTCCGGCACGCGGCGCATCCGCGAGCCCTTGGAGAGCTCGCGGCGGAATTCCTTGGCCATGTCCTTCAGAGCCGACATCGCTTCCTTGGAATCTTCCGGGCGTAATGCGGTGATCCACACCGTGGCCCAGTCGAGGTCGCGGGTGACCTCGACGTCGGACACGCTCACCGACGGCAGGCCGTGGTCCCGGACCGCGGCATGGACCAGCGAGCCGAGCTCGCGACGGAGCTCGGCGGAAACGCGGTCGGTCCGCTTGAAGTCGCGCGCGGGCATTACAGCGTACGCGCCACTTCGATGCGTTCGAAGCACTCGATCTGGTCACCGACCTTGACGTCGTTGTACTGGCGCACGGCGATACCGCACTCCATGCCGTTGCGGACTTCGTCCACCAGGTCCTTGAAGCGGCGCAGCGATTCGAGCTCGCCCTCGAACACCACGACGTTGTCGCGGAGCACGCGGATCGGCTTGGAACGCTTGACCGAGCCCTCGGTGACCATGCAACCGGCCACGGCACCGAACTTGGAGCTGCGGAAGACGTCGCGCACCTGTGCGATACCGATGACTTCCTCGCGGACTTCCATCGCCAGCAGGCCCGAGGCCGCCTGGCGCACCTGGTCGATCACGTCGTAGATGATCGAGAAGTAGCGCACGTCCAGGCCGCTGGTCTCGATCACCTTGCGCGCCGAGGCATCGGCACGGACGTTGAAGCCGATCACCAGCGCCTTGGCGGCGGCGGCGAGCGTGGCATCGGATTCGGTGATGCCGCCGACACCCGAGGCGATCACGTTCACGCGCACCATCTCGTTGCCGATCTGGGTGAGCGAGTCGCGCAGCGCCTCGACCGAGCCCTGTACGTCGGCCTTGACCAGGATGTTGAGCACCTGCTGGCCTTCGCCCTTGCCCATCTGCGCCATGATGTCTTCCAGGCGGTTGGACTTGGTGCTGACCAGGCGCGTTTCGCGGCGCTTCTGCTGGCGCTCGGCCGCCACCTGGCGGGCCAGGCGCTCGTCTTCCACGGCCACGAAGTCGTCACCGGACTCCGGCACGCCGGAAAGACCAAGCACCTGCACGGGAATCGACGGACCTGCCTGGTCGACCTGGCGGCCGGATTCATCCACCAGCGCACGCATGCGGCCGTATTCGATACCGCAGACCAGGAAGTCGCCCTTGCGCAGCGTACCCTGCTGCACCAGCACGGTGGCCACCGGGCCACGACCGCGGTCGAGGCTGGATTCAATCACCACGCCCGAGGCACGGCCATCGGCCACGGCGCGCAGTTCCATGACCTCGGCCTGGACCGAGATGGCGTCGAGCAATGCATCGATGCCCATACCGGTCTTGGCCGAGACCGGCACGAACTGCGTATCGCCGCCCCAGTCTTCGGGGATCACTTCCAGGTTGGCCAGGCCCTGCTTGACGTTGTCAGGGTTGATGCCGTCCTTGTCCATCTTGTTCAGTGCGACGATCAGCGGCACCTTGGCCGCCTTGGCGTGCTTGACCGCCTCGATCGTCTGCGGCATCACGCCATCGTCGGCAGCCACCACCAGCACCACGATATCCGTGCTCTGCGCGCCGCGCTGGCGCATCGACGTAAACGCCGCATGGCCCGGGGTGTCGAGGAAGGTGATCACGCCCTTGGGCGTATCCACATGGTACGCACCGATGTGCTGGGTGATGCCGCCGGCTTCGCCCGAGGCGACCTTGGTACGACGGATGTAATCCAGCAACGAGGTCTTGCCGTGGTCGACGTGACCCATGATGGTCACCACCGGCGGACGCGGCAGTTTCTCGCCTTCCAGCTCGTTGGTCTGGGTGTGGGCCTGCAGCGCCGCCTCGGCATCGTCATCGGACGCGCGGACAGCGGTATGCCCCAGTTCCTCGACGACGAGCACGGCTGTGTCATGGTCGATGGTCTGGTTGATGGTGGCCATCACGCCCATCTTGAACAATGCCTTGACCACCTCGGCGCCCTTCACCGCCATCTTCTGGGCGAGATCGGCCACGAGGTTGGCGTCGGTCACCACCACGTCGCGGACGACGGCGGCGGTAGGACGGGTAAAGCCATGCGGGCCACCGGACGATGCACCACCACGCGGGGCCTCGACGCGGCCACGCGCCTTGCCGCGCGCACCCTTGCCGGAACGGCGGGCACGGTCGGCCTCGGACAGGTGCAGCTCGCCGGCGGCAAAACGCTTGCCGCCTGGCTCGCGGTCGCCACGGCCACCGCCACCATGGCGGGGCTTGGCGTTGCCGCGTGAATCGTTGGATGCAGCCACGGCGCCAGGCGCCGGACGGGCGCCTGCGGCGGCAGCCGGACGCGGGGCCACGGCCGGCGGCACCACGGGTGCGGCAGCGACAGGCGCGGGCGCGGGGGGCGGCGTCGGCTTGATGACCCGCTTACGCGGCTCATGCACGCGCGGAAGGATCAGGCCGAAGGAACTGTGATCGGTGCTGGAACGCTCCGGCGCGGCCGGGGCGGCGGCAGCAGGCGCAGCCGCGGGAGCCGAGGCCTCCACGGTCTCCGCGGCAGCCTGGACCGGTTCGGCGTCCGCGTTCGCGGCAGCACGGGAGGCTTCGGCAGCCAGGCGCGCGGCTTCGGCACGTTCGGCCTCGACGCGACGGGCTTCCTCGGCGGCGGCCTGTGCCTCGGCGGCGCGGCGTTGCTCGGCCTCGGCCCGAGCGGCTTCTTCGAGTTCCTGCTGGACGCGGGATTCGTGCAGCTTGCGGGCAGCTTCCTCGCGCTCGGCATCGACACCGGCGTCGTCGCCGATGGTGCCGCGCTTGACATAGGTGCGCTTGGCGCGGACCTCGACGTTCACCGTCTTGGCCGCACCGGCGCCACGGCCGGATCCGGTATTGACCTTGATCTCGTTGACCGTACGGCGCTTGAGGGTGATCTGGCGCGGGGCAGCGTCCTCGACTTCGGCCGCGGCCTCGCCCTTGCCATGGGTGCGGCGCAGGAAGCCCAGCAGCTTGACCTTTTCGGTGCTGCTGATCACTTGGCCTTCGTCGGAGAATTTCATGCCCGCCTCGCCAAGCTGTCCAAGCAGCTTGTCGACCGGCATGCCCAGTACCTGGGCCAGCTGTTTAATCGTTACATCGGACATCGTTACTTTTCTCCGCCAAACCCGCGTGCCGTCCGCGCAAGCCCAAGGCCTTCGCGGCTACCTCCATCCTTGGGGGAAGACCCTTGCAGGCCCTCCCGCCGATGCCCGTCCCGGGCATCGCCTTCCGCGGTCAGCCGCCCTGTTCCAGGCGGGCAATCATCGGTGCGCGCGCGGCCATGATCAGCTGCGCTGCGCGTTCTTCGTCCATGCCTTCGATATCGATCATTTCATCCACGGCGAGGTCCGCCAGGTCGTCCAGGCTGACCACGCCGCGTTCGGCAAGCGCATAGGCCGTAGCCTCGTCCATGCCGTCGAGCTCCAGGAGCTCGCCGGACGGACGGTGTTCGTCGATGCCCTCTTCCACCGCCAGCGCTTCGGTAAGCAGCGCGTCGCGCGCACGGGCGCGGAGTTCCTCGACGATGTCTTCGTCGAAGCCTTCCACCGCCAGCAGTTCCGCGCTGGGCACGTAGGCGATTTCCTCGACCGAGGAGAAGCCTTCCTGCACGAGGATATTGGCGATTTCCTGGTCCACCTCAAGCTTGTCCATGAACAGCGCGAGCGCGGTCTCCTGCTCGGCTTCGGTCTTGGCCGTGACCTGGTCCTGGGTCATCACGTTCAACTGCCAGCCGGTGAGCTTGGAAGCAAGGCGCACGTTCTGGCCGCCGCGGCCGATCGCCTGGGACAGCTTGTCCTCGGCTACCGCGATGTCCATGGAGTGCTTTTCCTCATCCATGATGATCGACTGGACTTCAGCCGGCGCCATCGCGTTGATCACGTACTGGGCCTGGTTGTCGTGCCACAGGATGATGTCCACGCGCTCGCCGTTGAGTTCGTTGGAGACCGCCTGCACGCGCGAGCCGCGCATGCCGATGCAGGCGCCGATGGGATCGGTGCGGCTGTCGTGGGCCACCACGGCGATCTTCGCGCGGTCGCCCGGATCGCGGGCGCAGCCCTTGATCTCGACCAGGCCCTGGCCCACTTCGGGCACTTCAAGCTTGAACAGCTCCATCATGAATTCCGGGGCGCTGCGCGAAACGAACAGCTGCGGTCCACGGATTTCCGACTTTACTTCATAGAGGTAACCACGCACGCGGTCGCCGACGCGGGCCGACTCGCGGGGAATGGTCTTGTCGCGCGGGATGAAGGCCTCGGCATTGCTACCCAGGTCAAGGTAGACATTGCCGCGCTCCACGCGCTTGACGATGCCGGTGACCAGTTCGCCCACCCGCTCGCGGAAGGCATCCACCACCTGGGCGCGCTCGGCTTCGCGCACACGCTGCACGATCACCTGCTTGGCGGCCTGGGCGGCGATGCGGCCAAACTCGGCGTTTTCGATCTGGTGCTCGATGGTGTCGCCGACCTCGGCGCCTTCCTGTTCGTCCACGGCGTCCATCAGGCGCACCTGGTTGAACGGCGATTCCATCTCACCGTCGTCCGCGATCACTTCCCAGCGGCGGAAGGTCTCGTACTCACCGGTGTTGCGGTCGATCGACACGCGAACGTCCGCATCCTCGTCGGGATAGCGCTTCTTGGCCGCCGAGGCCAAGGCTGCTTCCATCGCGTCGAAGATGACATCACGGGGCACGCCCTTTTCGTTGGCGACCGCGTCTACGACCAGCAGGAGTTCTTTGCTCATTGCCGCTGCTCCTTAGGGCGCCATCAATGCGCCCCAATCTCGTTATTGACTATTCTTTCCGCCCTTCTTGGGCTGCGGCACATAGCCGAGCGCTGCCCAATCGGGAACCACGCGAGCGCTTTCCACTGCGTCGTGCGCAAATTCGATACGGCCGGTGTCGGTGTCCAGCGCGATGCGCCCGCCCTCGACCGACGCGACCTTGCCGCGAAGGCGGCGACGGCCCTCCAGCGGCGACTTCAACAGCACTTTGACCTCCTGCCCTGTCACCTTGCCGAACTGCTCGGCAGTGAAGAGCGGACGGTCGATCCCGGGGGAGGAAACCTCCAATACATAGTGTCCGGGAATCGGGTCTTCAACGTCGAGCGTGGCCGACAGCTCACGGCTGGCCGCCTCGCAGTCGTCGACGGTGACCTCCCGGCCCTCCACGTCGAGGTAAACGCGCAGCGTGCTCTGCCCATGCGAGGGCAGGAATTCCACGCCGATGCACTCCACGCCCTGATCGGCGAGGATGTCGCTAAAACGCTTGGCAAGTGCCTGTGTATCCACGATTCCTACTGTTTACCCTGGGCTTTCCGATATTCAGAAACAAAAAATGGGCTCCAACGGCCCATTCCCTTACTACGCCGATGTATCCGACTCTTCCCAATCCCCATGATAGCAAGATCGGCAGACGCATCCGTGCGCCCAACAAAAAAGCCTCACAAGGAGGCTTTCTCGATAAGAAAGGTCCTGGTAGCGGGGGTAGGATTCGAACCTACGACCTTCGGGTTATGAGCCCGACGAGCTGCCAGACTGCTCCACCCCGCATCAGAGTCCGCAAAGTATACGTACATGGCCCGAATGTTGCAACACGTGCTGCGTGGATGTTGCGGCGGGGGAGTCGGTGGGTGTCGCTTTCGTCACTAAGTCCTCGTCCGGCTTCGCCGTCCTGCGGAAGCGTGACGAAAGCGACACCCACCGCCTCCCTCGGACGTAACAGTGTCAAGTGAAGCAGAGCACCGTGCTCTTGCGGTAATTGCGATCGATGGACACTGATTCTCAGGCCGGTATTTTCACAGCGCGGAGAGCGACCCCGGACCTCGCGCGACCCCTCTCCTGCTACGAGGGATTACTCCTCAAGGTAGCCTCATGAGTCGGAGGGGGCGAGGGAGCCGCTGGGCTCTCCCTGAGAACGATTCCGCAGGACGGCGAAGCCGGACGAGGACTTAGTGAACAGGGAGAGCCCAGCGGCTCCCTCGCCCCCTCCGACTCATGAGGCGTCCGTCAGGCAGTAATCCCGAAGGCGCGCTGGCACCAGGCGAACAACGGACCCCACGCGATGCCGAGAGCCAGCAACGCGAGGGCGTTGAGGGATAGGACGAAGCGCAGGGGCATGTCGGGTTGGGCGCGGACGTCGGTGCCTTCCACGGGGGCGTCGAAGTACATGACTTTGACGACGCGCAGGTAGTAGTAGAGGCCGATGATGGCGAAGACGGCGCCGACTACTGCGAGCCAGAGGAAGCCGGCGTCGATGGCGGATTGCAGGACGAGCAGTTTGCCGAAGAAGCCGAATAGCGGGGGGACGCCGGCGAGGGAGAACATTACGAGCATCATCAGGAAGGCGAACCAGGGGGAACGCTGGTTCAGGCCCTTGAAGTCGTCGATTTCCTCGCACTCGAAGCCGGCGCGGGACATGGCCAGGATGATGCCGAAGGCCGCCGCCGAGGTGAGCGCGTAGCTGACGGCATAGAACATGGCGGCCGAGTAGCCCGCGGGGTTGGCTTCGACCAGGCCTAGCAGCAGGAAGCCCATGTGCGAGATGGTCGAATAGGCCAGCAGGCGCTTCAGGTTGGTCTGCACGATGGCCAGCAGGTTGCCAATGGCCAGCGACAGTACCGCCAGTACCGCCAGCATCATCCGCCACTCGTGGGCGTAGGCGCCGAGGCCGGAATCGAGCAGGCGGTAGGCCATGCCGAAGGCGGCGATCTTCTGGGCGGTACCGATGAAGATGGTGACGGCCGTCGGCGCGCCCTGGTACACATCGGGAATCCACATGTGGAACGGTGCAGCGCCGAGCTTGAAGCCGACGCCGACGATGGCGAACACCACGCCGAACAGCATCAGGTTGCGCCACTCGACGTTCTGCACGTGCAGGATGGTGGCAAGGTCCAGCGAATGCGTGGCACCGTAGATCATCGACATGCCGTACAGCAGCATGCCCGAGGCCAGCGCGCCCAGCACGAAGTACTTGATGGCGGCCTCCGACGACAGCTTCGAATCGCGGTTGAGCGCCACCAGGGCATACGAACTCAAGGTAAGCAGTTCCAGGCCCAGGTACACCGTGACCAGGCTTCCGGCCGATACCAGGATCATGATGCCGATCACCGCGAACAGCGTAAGAGCGTAATACTCGCCCTCGTTGATGTTCCTGTCGCGCAGGTAGCCGCGCGAATAGATGAACATCAGCGCCGTGGTGAGCAGCGAGAACACCTTCAGGATCTCGGCTACCGGATCTCGGATGAACATGCCGCTGAAGCCCGACACCGTCGTGGCGGGTTGGCCGTCGATCACCAGCCACGCACCTACCAGCAGCACGATGATCGAGAGCCAGTGGATCGCCACGCGCTGGCCGCCCTTGAGGAAGGCGTCCATCAGCAGGATCACGCAAGCCGCCACCGTAAGGTAGGCCTCGGGGAGCAGGATCAGGAAGTCATTGAAAGTCGGCATGGGATGTTCCATCAAACCTTGGAGTACGCCAGTTTCTGGACCAGCTGGCCAACCGAAGCATCCATCAGGTGGACGAGCGGCTGGGGCCAGATGCCGAACAGCAGGACAGCGGCAGCGAACGCCGCCAGGACAAATGTCTCGCGGGCGTTGATGTCTTTCATCTCGGCCACGTGGTGGTTGGTAACGTCACCCCACAGCACGCGCTTGACCATCCACAGCGTGTATGCAGCGCCGATGATCAGGGTGAAAGCGGCGAACAGCGCGATCCACGGGTTAGCCTGGAAGGCTGCCAGGATCACCATGAACTCGCCGACGAAACCGCTGGTGCCCGGCAGCCCGCTATTGGCCATGGCGAACAGCACATAGAACAGGCCGAACCACGGCATGACGTTGATCACGCCACCGTAGTCCTTGATCTGTCGCGTGTGCATGCGGTCGTACAGCACGCCGATGCAGGTAAACATCGCGCCGGAGATGAAGCCGTGCGAGATCATCTGGATCATCGCGCCCTGCATGCCCAGGTGGGCGGCCTGCACGTTGTTGTGTTCCCGGACCAGCATGAAGGCGATGAAGATGCCCAAGGTGACGAAACCCATGTGCGCGATGGACGAATACGCCACCAGCTTCTTCATGTCCTCCTGGGCCAGGGCCACATAACCGATGTACACCACGGCGATCAGGCTCAGCACGATCACCAGCGGCGCGAAATGCTCCGAAGCATCGGGCACGATCGGCAGCGAGAAACGCAGGAAACCGTAGCCGCCGATCTTCAGCATCACCGCCGCCAGCACCACCGAACCACCCGTGGGTGCCTCGACGTGCGCATCGGGCAGCCAGGTATGCACCGGCACCATCGGCACCTTGATGGCGAAGCCTAGCAGGAAAGCGAAGAACAGCCACGACTGCTCGGTCATCGACAGCGGCAGGTGCGCCAGCGTGGCGATATCGAAGGTATGCGCCTTCGAGTACAGGTAGATCAGGCCCACCAGCATGAAGATGGAGCCGAAGAACGTGTAGATGAAGAACTTCAGCGTGGCGTACACGCGCCGCGGGCCGCCCCAGATACCGATGATGATGAACATCGGGATCAGCATGGCCTCGAAGAACACATAGAACAGCAAGGCATCGGTGGCGCAGAACACGCCCACCATCAGGCCTTCCAGCACAAGCATGGCGGCCATGTACTGGTGCGTGCGCACCGCGATGATCTCCCACGCGCCCACGATCACCAGGATCGTGGTGAAGGCGGTGAGCGCGATCAGCGCCACGGAAATACCGTCGACGGCGAGCGAGTAGTGGATGCCGACGCTGGCGATCCAGCTCAGGTTCTCGCCCACCTGCATCGTGCCGGTGGAAGGGTCGTACACATGGACCAGCGCCAGGCTCGCGGCGAAAGTCGCCACGGCCACGAGCAGGGAAATCCAGCGCGCGGCATTCGGGCGCTGCCCGCCGGCCAGCAGCACGGGAACCGCGCCGAGGATGGGGAGCCAGATCAGCAGGCTGAGCAGGTGGTTGGACATGGATGCTCTATTCCCTGTGGCTCAGCCCTGCCCGACCAGCCAATACCCGCCCAAGAGCAGGATAAGGCCGAGGATCATGGCAAAGGCGTAGTGATAAAGAAAACCTGACTGGAGGCGGCGCCCGCCCGAAGCGATGCGCTCGACCACACTGGCCGAACCGTCGATCAGCACGCCGTCGATCACGGCGGCGTCGCCGCCGCGCCAGAAAGCACGACCGAGCTTCACGCCGCCCTTGGCGAAGATGGCGTAGTAGACCTCGTCCACCCAGTACTTCTTGTCGAGCATGCGCCAGATCGGATGCAGCGCGCGCTTGATGGAGTCGGCGATCGCTGGATTGAACAGGTAAATGACGGTCGCCACGATGAAGCCGGCCAACGCAAGCAGGAATGGCAACTGGAAGAAGCCGTGTAGCGCCATGGCGGTAGCGCCGTGGAATTCACCAGCCAACTCGCCCAGCACATTGTTCTGCTCTTCCACGTGGATGGCCTTGCCGAACCAGCCGCCGAACAGCATCGGGCCCACGGTAAAGAAGCCGATCAGCAACGACGGGATCGCCAGCAGCACTAGCGGCACGGTGACCACCCAAGGTGATTCGGACGGTGCGTGCTCGAGCTCGCCCGGCGTGTGGTGGGCATCTTCCTGGTGCGCGTCGCCAGCATCGTGGCCATGCGCATCGTGCTCGGGGTCAGAGTGAACACTCTGACCCCCACCAACGGCGGCGTGCCCGTGGACGGCATGGCCATGGCCATGGCCATGGTGCCCGACCACGGTGAAGCGCTCCTTGCCGTGGAACGTCATGTACAGCAGGCGGAAGCTGTACAGCGAAGTGACGAACACGCCCGCCATCACGCAGAAGTAGGCATACCCCGCGCCCCAGCGATGGGACTCGCCCACCGCCTCGATGATCGCGTCCTTCGAATAGAAGCCGGCGAAGAACGGCGTACCCGCCAGGGCCAGCGAACCGATCCACATGGTGATCCAGGTGACAGGCATGTACTTGCGCAGGCCGCCCATGTAGCGCATGTCCTGCTCATGGTGCATGCCGATGATCACCGAGCCTGCGCCCAGGAACAGCAGTGCCTTGAAGAAGGCGTGCGTCATCAGGTGGAACACCGCGCCGCTGTAAGCCGACACGCCAAGCGCCACCGTCATGTAGCCCAGCTGCGACAGTGTCGAATAGGCGATCACGCGCTTGATGTCGTTCTGCACGATGCCGATCAGGCCGGTGAACAGCGCCGTGGTGGCGCCGATCACCAGGATGAACGAAAGCGCGCCTTCGCTCATCTCGAACAGCGGCGACATGCGCGCCACCATGAAGATGCCCGCCGTCACCATGGTGGCGGCGTGGATCAGTGCCGAGATGGGCGTGGGGCCTTCCATCGAATCGGGCAGCCACACGTGCAGCGGCACCTGGGCGGACTTGCCCATCGCACCGATGAACAGCAGGATGCCAATCACCGTCGCCGCGGGCCACGCGTGGCCGTCGAAAACCGTGATGGTGCGGCCAGCCAGGGCGCCAGTGCTGTCGAACGCCGTGGCGTAGTCAAGCGTGTTCAGGAAATACAGTACCGCGGCGATGCCCAGCAGGAAGCCGAAGTCGCCCACGCGGTTGACCACGAAAGCCTTGAGGTTGGCGTAGATCGCCGTCGGCTTCTTGTACCAGAAGCCGATTAGCAGGTACGACACCAGGCCAACCGCTTCCCAGCCGAAGAACAGCTGCATGAAGTTGTTGCTCATCACCAGCATCAGCATCGAGAAGGTGAAGAGCGAGATGTAGCTGAAGAACCGCTGGTAGCCCGGATCGTCGGCCATGTAGCCGATGGTGTACACGTGCACCAGCAGGGAGACGAAGGTCACCACCACCATCATCATGGCGGTGAGCCGGTCGACCATGAAGCCCACGCTGACATGCAGGTTGCCGGCCTGAAACCAGGTGTAAACATCCTGGTTGAAGTTCTTCGCGTCGCCCGATACCAGCTGCCACAGCACGTGGATCGAAAGCGCGCAGGCGATGCCCACGCCCAGGATGGTCACGCAGTGCGAGCCCACGCGGCCGATCACGCGGCCTAAGAGTCCGGCCAGCACCGCGCCGGCCAGCGGCGCCAGGGCAATGGTGAGCAGGATCGAAAGTGAAAGATCCATGTGGGTCAGCCCTTCATGCTGTCGATTTCGGCGACGTTGATCGTGCTGCGGTTACGGAACAGCAAGGTCAGGATCGCCAGGCCAATGGCCGATTCGGCCGCGGCCACGGTAAGGATGAAGAACACGAACACCTGGCCCTGCACGTCGCCGAGGAAGCGCGAGAAGGCCACGAAGTTGATGTTCACCGCCAGCAGCATCAGTTCGATCGCCATCAGCAGCACGATGACGTTCTTGCGGTTGATGAAGACACCGGCAACCGCGATGCAGAAGAGCACCGCGCCGAGCACGATGAAATGCGCGAGCGTGATCACGGCGAGGTCTCCTGCGACGGGGCAACGGGGGAAACGGTTTCCGTGGGCATGGTTTCCGACGCCATCTTGACGATGCGCATGCGGGTACGCGGATCGACCGCCACCTGCTCGGCCGCCGACTGGTGGCGCACGCCGCCGCGGTGGCGCAAGGTCAGGGCCACGGCGGCCACGATGCCGACGGTAAGGATCAGGGCTGCGATTTCGAACGGCAGCAGGAACTGGGTGTACAGCGCATGGCCAAGCCATGCGGTGTTCGACAGCCCCGCCGCGGCGGCGGGATCTTCGCCCAACACATGCAGGCCCATCGACCGCACGCCGATCAAGCCGATCATCTCGGCCAGCATCACCAGCGCCACGATGATGCCCACCGGCAGGTACTGGGCGAAGCCCTCGCGCACCTGCTCCATCTTGATGTCGAGCATCATCACCACGAACAGGAACAGCACCATCACCGCGCCGACGTAGACCACGATCAGGGCGATGGCCAGGAATTCCGCCTCCGCCAGCAGCCAGATGCAGGCCACCGAGAAAAAGGTAAGCACCAGCGAAAGCACCGCGTGCACGGAGTTACGCAGGGTGATCACGGCAAGGGCAGCACCCACGGCAACCGCGCCGAAGGCGTAGAACAGGATGAGTTGGATCAGCTGTGGATTCATGTGGTTGTCCTCAGCGGAAAGCCGCGTCCTGGGCCCGTGCAGCGGCGATGTCCTTCTCGAAGCGGTCGCCGATGGCCAGGAGCTGCAGCTTGTTCACCACGTTCTCGCCGCGGTGCTCGAAGTGGTACTCGTGCACGTGCGTCTCCACGATCGAATCCACCGGGCAGCTTTCCTCGCAGAAGCCGCAGTAGATGCACTTGAAGAGGTCGATGTCGTAACGCGTGGTGCGGCGCTGACCGTCCGACTCACGCGGGGCCGAATCGATGGTGATGGCAAGCGCCGGGCACACCGCCTCGCACAGCTTGCAGGCGATGCAGCGTTCCTCGCCGTTGGCGTACCGGCGCAGCGCATGCAGCCCGCGGAAGCGGTTGGACTTCGGGATGTGCTCCATCGGGTAGCGGACGGTGTACTTGGGCTTGAACATGTAGCGGATGGTCAGGCCCATGCCCTTGAACAGCTCGATCAGAAGCAGGCTTTTGAAATAATGAGTTAAGCGAGACATGGTTTGCTTCAAGCCCCCGTGCCGATGGTGACCCAGCCGTAATACTTCATGAGGCCGGCAACGAAGACCCAGACGATGGTGATGGGAATGAATACCTTCCAGCCCAGGCGCATGATCTGGTCATAGCGGTAGCGCGGGAAGCTGGCGCGGAACCACAGGAACAGGAAGGAGAAAAGGAAGGCCTTGATGAACAGCCAGATAAAGCCGCCGGTCCAGATCCAGTTGATCCAGCGCGGCGCATCGGCGGTGATCCAGCCCTGCAGCGGCGACAACCAGCCGCCCATGAAAAACACCGCGGCCAGGAAGCTCACCAGGATCATGTTGGCGTATTCGGCCAGGAAGAAGATGGCGAACGCCGAGCCTGAATATTCCACGTGGAAGCCGGCGACGATTTCCGACTCGCCCTCGGCGACGTCGAACGGCGCGCGGTTTGTTTCGGCCACGCCCGAGATGAAGTAGATGATGAACACCGGCAGCAGCGGCAGCCAGTACCAGTCGAAGAAGCCCTTGTTGCCTGCCTGCGCGTGGACGATGTCGGTGAGGTTCAGGCTGCCAGTGAGCACCAGCACGCAGACGATCGACATGCCCATGGCCAGCTCGTAGCTGATCACCTGCGCGGCCGAGCGCATCGCGCCCAGCAAGGCGTAGCGGGAGTTCGATGCCCAGCCGGCCAGGATGATGCCGTAGACGCCCAGCGACGTCATGGCCAGCAGGTACAGCACGCCGGCGTTGACGTTGGCCAGCACCATCTTCTCGCCGAAGGGAACCACCGCCCACGCCGCGAACGCGGGGATCAGCGCCAGCATCGGGGCAAGGTAGTAAAGGAACTTCGAGGAGTTGGTGGGAAGGATCACTTCCTTGATCAGCAGCTTCACCACGTCGGCGAAGGCCTGCAGCATGCCCAGCGGACCGATCTTGTTCGGTCCCATGCGCACGTGCATCCAGCCGATGACCTTGCGCTCCCAGTAGACGAACATCGCCACCGCCAGGATCAGCGGCACGGCGATCGCCAGGATGTAGAGCACCGGCAGGATCAGATGCGTCCAGAGTTGATCGACCATGCGCTTTAAGCCTTGCTCAGGGTGAGGGCTGCGCCGTAAGGCGGCAGCATCGCGGTTTCGTCGTGGCCCGCTTCGATCCAGGCACCGCCGGCCGGCACCGCGCCGGAAACGACCACCGGCAACGGATCGGAGCTGCCTACCCGGACGGTGTCGCCATGGGCCAGGCCCGCAGCCTTCGCGTCGTCTGCATGCAGATACACCGCAGGCTCGCGGTTGAGCGGATGGGCGGCCAGCGCCGTGGCGCGGCGAAGCACGGCATCACTGCGGTAGATCGGCAGCGTGGCGATGCGGGTAAGGCCACTGCCCTGCTTGATCGTGAGGTCGGCCAGCATGGCGCGCGGGTTCGCCGTACGCTCGCCGATGGCGGACCGGAGGCCTGCAAGGTCGTCGAACTCGAAGCCCGGTACGGCGAGCGTGCCACCCAGGGCACGCAGCACCTTCCAGCCCGGGCGACCTTCGCCCGGCGCCTTGGCGCCGGCGGCGATGGCCTGCTCCAGGCCGTCGACGTTGGTGAGGCTGCCGTCGTTCTCGGGCGCCAGGGCGATCGGCAGGATCACGCTGGCGACCTCCAGCAGCGACTTGCTGGCGTAGGCCGAACAGGCCACCACGGCCTGCGCGTTGTCCAGCGCGCTGAAGGCAGCGGCACCATCGGCGAAATCATGCTGCGGCTCGATGCCGTACAGTAGGTAGGCCTTGCGGGGCTGGGCCAGCATGGCGCGGACGTCCAGGCCACCGTTGCCCGGTAGCACGCCAACGCGTGCCAGGCCCACGGCATTGGCACCCACCGGGATCTCGTTATAGGCAGCGCCTGCGGCAGCGGCGATGAACTTCGCCACGGCACGCAGCCAGGAAGCCTGCGGATGCAGTGCTGCGGCCTCGCCCAGGATCACCACCGCATCGCCGCCCTTCAAGGAGGCGTAGGCGGCGCGAACGTCGTCGTCGGCCTGGGCACCGTTGATGGCATCGGCCAGCGCAGCCGGTGCTTCGGCGCCGTCGTCGACGGCAGCGCGCGCGAGGGTGAGCAATTCCGCCACCAGCGCGTGCGGCGCGGCCACGGCCTCGCCCGCCAGCGGGTAGTTGAAGTCGAAGTGCACCGGGTTGACCGCATACACCTTCGCGCCCTTCTTCACCGCCTGGCGCAGGCGATGGTTGAGCAGCGGCATTTCATGGCGCAGGGCCGAGCCCACCAGCAGCGCGGACTTCACCTTGTCCAGCTGGCTCACCGGCATGGCGAACGGCGTGGCCGTGGCGTTGTCGGCGAAATCGAGCTGACGCAGGCGATGATCGAGATGCGCGCTGCCCAGGCCACGGGCCAGGCGCACCAGCAGGTCGCCTTCTTCGTTGGTGGTGGCGCCATGGGCCAGGATGCCAAGGTCGGCGCCTGGCGTTTTCTTCAGCGCCTCGGCGGCTACCGCCAGGGCATCGTCCCAGGTGGTGGTTGCCCAGGTGCCGTTGCGCTTGACCATCGGCGCCTTCAGGCGGTCACCCGCGTACAGGCCCTGATGGCTATAACGGTCGCGGTCGGACAGCCAGCACTCGTTGATGTTCTCGTTGTCGCGGGGCACCGCACGCAGCACCTCGCCGCGGCGCGAATGCAGCCACAGGTTGGAACCGAGTGCGTCGTGATAACCCACCGACGGACGGGCGATCAGTTCCCAGGCGCGCGCCTTGAACTGGAACGGCTTGTTGGTCAGCGCGCCCACCGGGCAGACGTCGATGATGTTGCCCGAAAGCTCGCTCTCGATCGTCTTGCCGATATAGGTGCCGATCTCGAGGTCTTCGCCGCGGCTCATGCCACCCAGTTCATAGGTACCGGCAATCTCGGTGGTGAAGCGCACGCAACGGGTGCACTGGATGCAGCGCGTCATCTCGGTGGCGACCAGCGGACCGAGGTCCTCGTCGGACACGGTGCGCTTGCGCTCGTTGTAACGCGATACCGAACGGCCGTAGCCCAACGAGACGTCCTGCAGTTCGCATTCGCCGCCCTGGTCGCAGATGGGGCAGTCCAGCGGATGGTTGATCAGCAGGAATTCCATTACGTTGCGCTGTGACTTCAGCGCCTTGTCCGAGCGCGTGAATACCTTCATGCCCTCGCCCACCGGCGTGGCGCAAGCCGGTGCCGGCTTGGGCATCTTCTCGATTTCCACCAGGCACATGCGGCAGTTGGCGGCGATCGGGAGCTTGCGGTGATAGCAGAAACGCGGGATCGGGATCCCCGCGGCGTCGGCCGCGTGGATGATCATCGAACCCTTCGGTACCTGCAGCGCGCGGCCGTCGATCTCGATGTTGACGAGGTCGGGCGCGATGTTGTTGGCGGGCTGCGCACTCATCAGGCGGCCACTCCACGGTTTGCTTGGGCGAGCATGTCTTCGGTCTTGGAACGCTTGTGGGTGACGAAGTATTCGAACTCGTCCCAGAAGTGGTGCAGGAAGCCCTGCACCGGCCACGCGGCGGCTTCGCCGAAGGCGCAGATGGTGTGGCCTTCGATCTGGCCGGCCACGGCCTTCAGGCGGTGCAGGTCGTCCTGCGTGCCTTCACCTTCGACGATGCGTGTGAGCACGCGGTACATCCAGCCGGTGCCTTCGCGGCACGGCGTGCACTGGCCGCAGGATTCAGCCTTGTAGAACTGCGAGATGCGCTGGCAGGCCTTGACCATGCAGGTGGTGTGATCCATGACGATCACGGCACCCGAACCCAGGCCGGAACCTGCCTTCTGCAGGCTGTCGTAATCCATGGTGCACTCGGTGATGATCGATGCGGGCAGCACCTTCATCGACGAGCCACCGGGAATCACCGCCTTGAGCTTGTTGCCGTTGCGGATGCCGCCGGCCATTTCCAGCAGATCGTTGAACGTGGTACCCAGGCGGATCTCGTAGTTGGCAGGCTTGGCCACGTGGCCGGACACGGAGAAGATCTTCGGGCCACCGTTGTTGGGCTTGCCCAAATTCAGGAACCAGTCCGCACCGTGACGCAGGATCGCCGGCACCGACGCATAGGTTTCGGTGTTGTTGATCGTCGTCGGCTTGCCGTACAGACCGAAGCCTGCCGGGAACGGCGGCTTGAAGCGCGGCTGTCCCTTCTTGCCTTCGAGCGACTCCATCAGCGCGGTTTCTTCGCCGCAGATGTAGGCGCCGGCGCCCAGCGCCGTGTAGATGTCGACGTCGAGGTCGCCACCCAGGCCCTTGCCCAGCAGCCCGGCGGCGTAGGCTTCCTTCAGCGCCTCTTCGAAATTCTCGAAGGGCTCGTGATGGAATTCGCCGCGCAGGTAGTTGTAGGCGACGGTGGAACCGGTGCAATAACAGGCGATGGCCAGGCCTTCGATCACCGCGTGCGGATTGAAACGCAGGATGTCACGGTCCTTGCAGGTACCCGGTTCCGATTCATCGGAGTTGCACAGGATGTACTTCTGACCCGGTGCCGTGCGCGGCATGAACGACCATTTCAGGCCCGTCGGGAAGCCTGCGCCGCCACGTCCGCGCAACGAGCTTTTCTTCAGTTCATCGATGATCGCGCCCGGATCGGGACGTTCGGCCAGGATCTTCTTCCAGGCTTCGTAGCCGCCGATCGACAGGTAGTTGTCCAATGCCCACGGCTTGTCGAAGTGGAGCGTCGTATAGACGACCTGGTGCTCCAGGGGCGCGGGACCGACGGGACCGGTAGTGCTTGCCATCTGCCCTGCTCCTACTTCAGACCGTCGAGGATCTCGTCGACTTTCGTCGTCGTGAGATTCTCGTGGTAGTGACCGTTGACCACCATCATCGGCGCGCCGCAGCAGGCCGCGAGGCATTCTTCTTCGCGCTTCAGATAAATGCGGCCGTCCGCCGTGCTCTCGCCGGTACGGATGCCGAGCTTGCCCTCGCAATGGCGCACGATGTCGTTGGCGCCATTGAGCCAGCACGAGATGTTGGTGCAGATAGCCACGTTGTTGCGGCCCACGGGCTTCGTCTCGAACATCGAGTAGAAGCTCGCCACCTCATAGGCCCATACGGCCGGGAGATCGAGGTACTTGGCGGTGGCGGTGATGAGCGTATCGGTAAGGAAGCCGCGGTTCTGCTCCTGGGCCGCCATCAACCCCTGGATCAGCGCCGAGCGCTTGCGGTCCGGCGGGAATTTCGACACCCAGTGGTCGATATGGTCGCGGGTGTACTGCTCGAGCACCGCGATCGGATCGACATCCTTGACCTCGGCGTAATGTCCGGTTGCTTTCATGTTCTTGTCCCGTCGCCTTAGCGATCGACTTCGCCGAAGACGAGGTCGTACGTGCCAATCATGGCGACCACGTCGGCGAGCATGTGGCCACGTACCACCGCGTCCATCGAGGACAGGTGGGCGAAGCCCGGTGCGCGCAAATGCACGCGGAAAGGTTTGTTGGCGCCGTCGGACACCAGGTAGCAGCCGAATTCACCCTTGGGGGCTTCCACCGCCTTGTAGGTTTCGCCGGCGGGTACGCCGTAGCCTTCGGTGAACAGCTTGAAGTGGTGGATCAGGGCTTCCATGTCCTCCTTCATGCCGGCGCGGCTGGGCGGCGCCACCTTGAAGTTCTGCACCATCACCGGGCCCGGATTGGCCCGCAGCCACTTCACGCACTGCTTGATGATGCGGTTGGACTGGCGCATTTCTTCCATGCGCACGAGGTACCGGTCGTAGCAGTCGCCATTGACGCCGACGGGGATATCGAAATCCATCTCCGCGTAGGACGCATACGGCTGCTTCTTGCGCAGGTCCCAGGCAATGCCCGAGCCGCGCAGCATCGCGCCGGTCATGCCCCAGGACTGGGCCTTCTCCGGCGAGATCACGCCGATGCCCACCGTGCGCTGCTTCCAGATGCGGTTGTCGGTGAGCAGGCTTTCGTACTCGGCCACGCGCTCGGGGAAGTCATCGGTAAAGGCGTCGAGGTAATCGAGCATGGAGCCTTCGCGCCACGCGTTGATGCGCTTGAGATCCGCACCCTTGTGCCAGGGGGATTCACGGTACTGCGGCATCTGCGTGGGCAGGTCGCGGTAGACGCCGCCCGGGCGGTAGTAGGTGGCGTGCATGCGCGCGCCGGACACCGCCTCGTAGCAGTCCATGAGCTCTTCACGCTCGCGGAAGGCGTACAGGAACACCGCCATGGCGCCGAGGTCGAGGGCATTGGAACCAACCCACATCAGGTGGTTCAGGATGCGGGTGATCTCGTCGAACATGGTGCGGATGTACTGCGCGCGGATCGGCGCTTCGATACCCAGCAGGGTTTCGATGGCGCCGACGTAGGCGTGCTCGTTGCACATCATCGATACGTAATCCAGGCGATCCATGTAGCCGATCGACTGGTTGAACGGCTTGGACTCGGCGAGCTTCTCGGTACCGCGGTGCAGCAGTCCCACATGGGGATCGGCACGCACCACCGTTTCGCCGTCCATCTCCAGCACCAGGCGCAGCACACCGTGCGCGGCCGGATGCTGGGGGCCGAAATTCATCGTGTAGTTGCGGATTTCCTGCATGTTCAGTTCTCGCGCCAGCGGTCGGCGGCTTCGGCGCGGGCCTGGTCGAGGTCGGCGTCGTTGCGGATGGTGCGCGGTACCAGCACGCGCGGCTCGATGGACACCGGTTCGTAGACCACGCGCTTCTGCTCGGGGTCGTAGCGCACCTCGACATTGCCGATCAGCGGGAAGTCCTTGCGGAACGGATGGCCGACGAAACCGTAGTCGGTGAGGATGCGGCGAAGATCGGGATGGCCTTCGAAGATGATGCCGTAAAGGTCGAAGGTTTCGCGTTCGAACCAGTCGGCGCCCGGCCAGATGCCGGTGAGCGAAGGCACCACCGGCAGCATGTCGTCTTCGCAGAAGATGCGCAGGCGGATGCGGCGGTTGTGTTCGATCGACAGCAGGTGGACCACGGCGGCAAAGCGGCGCGGCTGGCCCGTTTCACGCGGACGCTCGGCCCAGTTGAAACGGCCCATGGCCTGGCCTTCGACGCCGCGCGAGAAACCCTCGCCCTGGGCGGTGTCGGTATCCCATTCGGTCTGGCCGTAGCCCAGGTAATCGATGCCGCAGGTGTCGATATAGACGCTGAAACGGAATTCGGCTTCGTCGCGCAGGGCTTTGGCCACGGCCAGCAGGTCGTTGGCTGCAACTTCGGCGGTGACTTCGTTGCGCACCACGGTGACGCGCAGCGTATCGCCGAAGCGCGCGGCAAGGCGGCCGACAAGCGGGGTCTGGAGGTTTTCGCTCATATGCGGTCCTTCAGCGCGCGATGGTGTGGGTGCGGCGGATTTTCTTCTGCAACTGCAAGATGCCGTGGATCAGGGCTTCGGCCGTGGGCGGGCAGCCCGGCACGTAGATGTCCACCGGCACGATGCGGTCGCAGCCGCGCACCACGGAATAGGAATAGTGGTAATAGCCGCCGCCGTTGGCGCACGAACCCATGGAGATCACCCACTTCGGCTCGGGCATCTGGTCATAGACCTTGCGCAGCGCCGGGGCCATCTTGTTGACCAGCGTCCCGGCCACGATCATGACGTCGGACTGGCGGGGGCTGGGACGGAAGATCACGCCGTAGCGGTCCAGGTCCAGGCGCGCCGCGCCGGCATGCATCATCTCCACCGCGCAGCAGGCGAGGCCGAAGGTCATCGGCCACATCGAACCCGTGCGCGCCCAGTTCATCAGCGCGTCGACACTTGTGGTGGCAAAGCCGCGCTGGACGATCGGGCTATCGCCGTTCGGCCGCAGGATGTCGTCGACGAGATTGAGCGGCTGCGGGTTATGCATCACCCGGTCGATGCTGGACATCACTCCCATTCGAGCGCTCCCTTCTTCCAGACGTAGGCGAAACCGATCACCAGCAACAGCAGGAACAACCCCATCTCCACCAGGGCGATCACGCCCAGGTCGGAAAACACCGTGGCCCATGGGAACAGGAAAGCGATTTCCAGGTCGAAGATGATGAAGAGGATGGCGATCAGGTAGTACCTGACGTCGAACTTCATGCGGGCGTCTTCGAAGGCCTCGAAACCGCACTCATAGGGAGCAAGCTTTTCGGCATCGGGCCGGCTGGTGCCGGCCAGCAGGCCGATCACCAGCAAGGCGATACCCAGCCCGGTGGCAACGGCGATGAACAACAGGACGGGCCAGTATTCGGCGAGCACGGCAACACGTACCTCCGCGCCTTGGGGGACTTCGGCGCATCAGTGACCACTCGTGGGGCGAGCAGTCCGGTCAAGGAGCCCCGGCGACGGCATTGGCCGTTTACAAGGGACATCCACCATGGAACGGAAAGAAAACGATTAAGCGGCCCATTGTACCAGTCGGTACAGGGATTCGGACAAGGCTTAAAAGGGTAATCTTCCCGCGATGCGGCAATTGACCTTCAATTACATCGTCTGCGTCGGCCGCTCGGAGGCCAGCATGCCCGCCAGGATATTCTCGATGCGTGCGCGGGCGGCCTCGCCATCTGATGTTTCGTTGAACTGGACGCCGATGCCGGCCGTGCGGTTGCCCTGTGCGCCGATGGGGGTGATCCATACCACCTTGCCCGCCACCGAAAGGCGTTCGGATTCGTCGATCAGGGTAAGAAGCAGCACCACTTCGTCACCCAGGCTGTAGCGCTGGGCGGTGGGGGCGAAGATCCCGCCGCCCTTCAGGAAAGGCATGTAGGCCTGGTAGAGCGCGGCTTCATCCTTGATCTTGAGGGACATGATGCCCTGTCGGGGTGCGGCCGATACGTTCATGCGAATCCCGAAAAGGTGGGGCAAGGCCTCATGCTAGCGACCCGGCGCCGCGCGGAGCAAGCTCGGCCCATCCCCAGTGATCGAATATCCATGGCGAGCGGAGGGGCATGGAGAGTTTCACGAAACCTCCACCTTCCAGCAGGGGATCGTGCAGGACCCACCCCTGGGACGTTTGCTCCAGCGGGGCATCGTGCCACCGCCAGTGGCGGCTTCCCTGCCCCGACACCACCAGCAGGCGCAATCCCGGCTTCACCCAAACGGGCGGGCGCCAGGGCAAGGCGGCATGCGGCGGCGTGGGCAAGGCGAAGGTTTCATCGGACTGGACCATGCCGAGCATGCGCTTGCCACTGAGGCTCAGCTGGGTGCGGTGCTCACTGACGGCATTGCGCTTGCCCGCTTCGATCGCCGTCGACAGAGGCAGCCTGGCGGCAACGGTATCCGCGGCCACCCGGCCGTGGATCATGTAAGTGACGACATGCACATCCGGCGCGGCAGCCCTCGCGGCCAGCCGGGCCATCACATGGGCGCTGCCATGGTCGGGGTGCCGGTCGCCCAGGGCGGGCAGCACCATCAGGGTGGGGGCAGTGTCGGCGATCACCGCATCGATCGCCGCGATCGCCGCGGAGGCATCGCGAGAAAGACAACCGGTGACATCCATGTCGTGCCAGCCCAGGGCATGCAGCGAAGACTCGCTCACACCCAATCTCGCCAGCGCCGCACGGACTTCGCTCCTGCGACGTGTTCCCCAGCGCGCCCGGGCCTGCGCATCGATGACGATGCGGCGCTCCATGTAACGCTGCGGCCATGGATTGTCATCACCGTCGGTGAGCAGGAGAACGTCCACCGCTCCGCCCGCGGCGAGTACGGCCTGGATCAGGCCGCCCACCGCGAGGGACTCGTCATCCGGATGGGGCGAGACCACCAGCATGCGCACGCGCTCGTCGAGCGGCGGCAACACCGCCCCCACTCGCGCAGTGGCTGCACCCAGCCCATCGAAACGGCCACCGGCGGCAATGCTTATCGCCACGCGGACAGCAACTCCAGCATGACCAGATCCGTGCGCAGCGGCCCACGCAAGGCTTCCCGCGCGCGATTGGCCGAGGCGAACCATGCGTCCAGGGCGAAACCGTCCAGCGAACTGCCAAGTGGTGCTTCACCGCCCTGCGCGCGAGCCCGGGATTCCTCGGCCACGGCCTGGGCGGCAAACCAGAGGTACGCCGGCGGCGTGGCCGCCTGCCAACGCCGGGCTATTTCCATGGGATCCCCGCGGCCGGAGGCCAGGGCCCGCAGGTCGTTGCGGACTTCGTTGCGCGCCTTCAGCTGCCCTTCCGCCGCCCATGCACGAGCCTGCCCCGGATTGCCGTTGGCGGCGGCAAGCGCCGTCGCCGCATCGGACACGCCTTCGGCTTCAAGCCATGCCATCGCAACGTCCGCCGCGGGCAGGTTGAAATCCACGCGCTGGGTTCGACTGCGGATCGTCGCCGGCAGCCGCCATGGGGCATCGGCCACCAGCACCAGCAAGGTTTCGCGGGACGGCTCCTCGAGGGTCTTCAGCAGGGCATTGGCGGCCGCGGTGTTCATCGTGTCGGCCGGATCGATGCTGGCCACCTGCCAGCCACCAAACTGGCTGGACATGGCCAGTCGCTGCGACAGCTCGCGTATCTGGTCGATCACGATTTCCGTGCGGGGCGTGCCGTCCTTGCGCAGCCCGAGGCCGATGGTGGCGCGATCGGGATGGGTGCCGGCCGCATACAGCAGGCAGGCCTTGCACCGCCCGCACGCATCGCCATCGGCCGGTGCTTGGCACAGCAGGGCCTTGGCCAGGCGGTCGAGGAATAACCGCTTGCCCAGGCCCGCGGGGCCGGCCAGCAGCAAGGCATGGGGCATGGACCCGCGCTCACGGCGGCTTTTGAGCAGGTCCCAGGGTTCTTCGTGCCACGGCATCGGTGTCATGGCATGCATGATGCCATCTGCATGTGCAGAGGACGTCACTGGCATCGATGCAGCTGGTAACAGGCCACCGCCCGGTTGTGTTCGGCCAGCGATGCCGAGAACACGTGGCTGCCATCGCCACGGGAAACGAAGTACAGCTCGTTGCCGGCCGCGGGATGGGTGGCCGCTTCAAGCGCCGCCTTGCCCGGCATGGCGATCGGCGTCGGTGGCAGGCCGGCGCGGGTATAGGTGTTGTAAGGCGTGTCCTGTCCCAGGTCCGCCTTGTGGATGTTCCCGGCATAGGCCGCGCCCATGCCGTAGATCACCGTGGGATCGGTCTGCAGCAGCATGTGCTGCTGCAGGCGCCGCACGAACACGCCGGCGATCCGCGGTCGCTCGTCGGCGCGCCCGGTTTCCTTCTCGACGATCGAGGCCAGGATCAGTGCCTCGTCCGCCGACGCCAGCGGCAGGTCGGTGGCGCGGTTCGCCCACGCCTGGTCCAGCGCCTTGGCCATGGCGGCATGGGCACGCTTCAAGATATCCAGGTCGCTGTCGCCTTTGACGTAGGCATAGGTCTCGGGAAGGAAACGTCCTTCCGGAAACTGCCCCGGGGAGCCCACCTGCTTCATGACGTCGTCGTCGGAAAGGTTCGCCGCCACCTGCGAGAGCTTGTCGGCGCGTGCAAGCGCATGCCGCAGGTCGAGGAAGGTCCAACCATCGACGATCGTCACGTAGCGCTGGATTACGCGACCGGCCGCCATGTTCTCCAGCAAGCCGCGCGGCGTGATGCCGGACGCGAGCGCGTACTCGCCGGCGTGCAACCGGCCGGCCACGCCCATCTGTGCCGCCAGCGCCCGCCAGTACCACGGCGAAGCATGGGTCACGCCACGCTGGCGCAGGTCCGCCACGATGTCACGGAAGCTGGTGCCACGGCCCACGTCAATGGTGTCGCCGGCAGCAGGAATGGCCAGCGGAGCATGGGTGAAGCGCACGTAGTCGAAGCCGATGAATCCACCGGTGGCCAGGAGGACCAGCACGACGACGGCAAAAAGCGGGCGCAGCAGCGCGCGGCCGCGAGAATGCTTCATGGTTGCTCCGCAGGACGTAAGGATGGCATGCCGGCGGTGGTCCATGCCGCCTGCAGGGCTCTTACCACCGGCCCTGCCGCATAGTGCCGGTCGCCGATGGCGCGAACCGGCAGCATGCCGCGAACGGCGGAGGTAAGGAATACTTCCGAGGCCGACGCCAGCGTGGCGCGGTCGATATCCGTTTCGACCGCATCCGGCAGGCTGGCCATGGCCAGGCGCCGGCCGACACCCGCCACGCCGCAGCGGTGCAGCGCCGGGAACATCGGCACGCCGTCGACGACCAGGCCGATCGACGCCGAGGTGGTGCTGATGACCCGGTCATCTATGTCGAGCATCAGTCCGTCGGAGAAGGAGGGATCGTCCCACTCGGCACGCGCCAGCACCTGCTCCAGGCGATTGAGGTGCTTGATGCCGGCAAGCTTCGGTTGCAACGACCAGCGCGTTGCGCATTCGAACAGGGCCACGCCGTGGGTCGCCATGAAGGTATTGGCATGATGCAGGGCCGCCGCGACCACGATCAGGCGCCCGGGAACCGTCGCCTGGCGCGGATAGCCCCGTGGGCCGCTGCCTGCCGTCCAGGTGATGCGCAGCACGGCGTCATCCAGGCCATCGGTGGCGGCGGCCACTTCATCGAGCAGCATGCCCGGCGACGGTTGCGGCAGCCCAAGCCTGCGGCAGCCTTCCTCGAGCCGCTCCATGTGCCACGTCCACAATGGCGCCCTGCCCGCCACCACGCGCATGGTTTCGAACAGGCCGTCGCCGTAGGCCAGGCCGCGATCGTCGGCAGGCAGTTCCGTGGCTGCCCTTCCGTCCACGCGCCAACGAGCGGTATCGGTCACGACAGGTCGCCGAGTGTCCGCAACATGCCCCGTGCCTTGGCCCGGGTCTCGGCAAGTTCTCGCTGCGGGTCGGAGTCGGCGACGATGCCCGCGCCGGCACGCAGGCTCAGCCTTGTGCCCTCGAGCGTCATGGTGCGGATCAGGATGTTGAGATCCATGCTGCCGTCGCGATCGAGATAGCCCATGGAACCGGTGTAGGCGCCGCGCCCCACGCCTTCGATCGAAGCGATGATCTGCATGCAGCGCACCTTCGGGCAGCCGGTGATGGTGCCGCCAGGGAACGTCGCGGCAATCACCTGCCCCGGTGTCACGCCTTCGCGCAGCCGGCCCCGCACGTTGCTGACGATGTGATGCACATGGGCATAGGACTCCACCGTCATCAGCTCATCCACCTGCACGCTCCCCGGCTCGCAGACGCGGCCCAGGTCGTTGCGCTCAAGGTCGATCAGCATCACGTGCTCAGCTCGCTCCTTCGGATGAGCGTGAAGTTCCTGCACCATGCGCACGTCGTCGTCGTTGGCGTGGCGCGGGCGGGTGCCGGCAATCGGCCTCACCTGCACCACGCCGTCGCGCGAGGACACCAGGCGTTCGGGCGACGAGCTGACGATGGCCCATTCGCGCCACTGCAGCATGCCGGCGAAGGGCGCGGGATTGGCCGCCCGCAGTGCCGCGGCAACCTGCGCCGGCAGAAGCGGTTCGGCGAATCGCGCACGCCACTGCCGGGAAAGGTTCACCTGGAAGATATCGCCCGCGGCGAGGTGCTCATGGATGCGCGCCACGCCATCGATGAACCGCGCCGCTTCGTCCTCGTCGATCGACAGGGGTGCAGGCAACGGCTCCCAGGAGCGGCCATCGCCGGCCTGCTCGATGTCATCGGCCATGTCATCGATGAGCGACGCATGGCGTGCCTCGGCCACCAGGATGGTCTGGTTGAGTTCGTGATCGACGATGATCGCAGCCGGACAACGCAGCGCCATGGCAATCGGCAGGCTTCCCGGCGCAGCGGGAAGCCACAGGCTGGGCTCCACTTCACGGGCCAGTTCATAGCCCAGGAATACCATCCAGCCGCCGGTAAACGGCAGGTCGTCCGTGCGTTGCTCAGTGCGCTGCTCGCGCCATGCGTCATCAAGAGCGTCAAGGAAACCACGCGTGAGCACGCGCTCGCCATCGCGCACGATGCCGTCGCGCCCCAGACAAAGTTCGCCCTGCGGAAAGGCGAAGAGGACGTCATAGCGCGCTTGCGCCGTGCCTCGCACGGCGCTGTCGAGCATGCCCGGATAACGTTCGGGCCACGCGGCGGCCAGCGCGAGCAGGTCGCGGCGGCCGGCCAGATGGCGGGTAACGTGCGCCACGGCCAGCCGCTGCTTCAGGCGCGCCGGAAGGCGAGCGTGCCGTTGGTACCGCCGAAGCCGAACGAGTTGGAAATGACTACGTCGAGCTTGGCCTGCCGCGCGGTCTTGGGCACGAAATCGAGGTCGCAGCCTTCGCCAGGATTCTCAAGGTTGATCGTCGGTGGAATCACGCCATCGCGAATGGCCAGCAGCGAGAAAATGGCCTCGACGCCGCCGGCGGCGCCGAGCAGATGCCCGGTGACCGACTTGGTCGAACTCATCGCAAGCTTGTAGGCGTAGTCGCCGAAGATCTTCTTTGCCGCGCCCACCTCGGCCAGGTCACCGACAGGCGTGGAGGTGCCGTGCGCATTGACGTAGTCGACGTCGGTCGGGTTCACGCCGGCATCGTGCAATGCGTTCTTCATGCACAGCGCAGCGCCATCACCGCTGGGTGCGGTGATGTGGTATGCGTCACCGCTCATGCCGAAGCCGACAATCTCGCCATAGATGTTCGCACCGCGTGCCTTGGCGTGATCGTATTCCTCGAGCATCAGCACGCCAGCGCCGTTGGACAGCGCGAAGCCGTCACGTTCGGCATCCCACGGGCGGCTGGAGCCGGCCGGGTCGTCGTTGCGCTTGGTCATGGCACGTGCCGAGCAGAAGCCGGCCATCGCCGTGGGCGTGGTGGCGAACTCCGCGCCGCCGGCGATCATCGCGTCGGCGTCGCCGTACTGGATCAGGCGCATGGCCATGCCGATGTTGTGCGCAGCTGTGGTACACGCCGACACCAGCGCGATGTTCGGGCCGGTGATGCCCAGGTAGATCGAAAGATGGCCCGAAACCATGTTGATGATCGAGCTGGGCACGTAGAACGGCGAGACCTTGCGTGGACCGCGTGCGGCCAGTTCAAGCGTGGTGGATTCGATGGTGTCCAGGCCGCCGATGCCGGCGCCCACGGCCACGCCCACGCGCTCGGCGTTCTGTTCGGTGATGGTGAAGCCCGAATCGCGGAAGGCCTGCAGGCCTGCGGCGATGCCGTAATGAATGAAGGGGTCCATCCGCGTGACGTCCTTGGGCGGTACCCATGCCGAGGCGTCGAAATCGCGGACTTCGCCGGCGATGCGCGTGGCATAACCGCTGGCGTCGAAATGGGTCACCGGACCGATACCGCTCCGGCCCTCGACCACGTTGGACCAGGCGGTGGCGATATCGTTGCCGACGGGCGAGACGATGCCCATGCCGGTGACAACCACACGTCGTTTGCTCATGCGTGAACTTCCTTAAGCGTGCCAGTCCCGCAACCATACGCATGCGCAGGTTACGAAATGCAGAAACGAAAACTGCGCCCTTGTGGCGCAGCGTTCGATGGTGCTCGATGATGGCTGGCCCATCAGGCAGGCCGACCTATCAGCGGTTGATCAGTCCTTGGAGTGGGCCTTGATGTAATCAACGGCCTGCTGCACGGTGGTGATCTTCTCCGCTTCTTCATCGGGAATTTCGGTCTCGAACTCTTCCTCGAGCGCCATGACGAGCTCGACGGTGTCCAGCGAATCCGCGCCCAGATCGTCGACGAACGACGCGTTGGCCGTGACCTGATCTTCCTTGACGCCCAGCTGTTCGATGACGATCTTCTTGACGCGTTCTTCGATGGTGCTCATGGTTACCAATACCTCCCGAGGGAAAAAGCCGGCGGCATTGTAGTGGCTAACCCCAAGGGGCCGCCAGCGCCCGCCGCCAGCACTGAGTGTCCGCGAAAGCCCCGTTGGGCCGACGCGAAAGCGTGATTGTCCACTAAAATCCGCCCTGAGGCGAATCGGCGGCCATGCCGGCCGCCGGCTTGCCCCTAGGGCATGTACATGCCGCCGTTGACGTGCAGCGTCTCACCGGTGATGTACGCGGCCTGCGGCGAGGCCAGGAAGGACACCGCATGGGCGATGTCCGAGGCGTCGCCCAGGCGGCCCAGGGCGATCTGGCCCATCAGGCCCTCGCGCTGCTCGCCCGAGAGGGCGCGCGTCATGTCGGTGTCGATGAAGCCCGGCGCGACCACGTTCACGGTGATGCCGCGCGAACCGATTTCCTTGGCCAGGGATTTGGAGAAGGCGATGATGCCCGCCTTGGCCGCCGCGTAGTTCGCCTGCCCCGGGTTGCCGGTGACACCGACCACCGAGGCGATGGAAATGATGCGGCCCTTGCGCGCCTTCATCATGCCGCGAAGCACCGCCTTGGAGGTGCGGAACACCGATGTCAGGTTGGTGTTGATGATGTCGCTGAAATCTTCTTCCTTCATGCGCATCAGCAACTGGTCGCGGGTGATACCGGCGTTGTTCACCAGTACCGAGATCGCGCCGAAGCTCTTGCCGATTTCATCCACCAGGTTCTCGACGGCGCTGGAATCGGTCACGTCCAGGCGACGGCCATGGCCGCCGGCAGCGGCCAGGCGCTCACCGATGGCGGCGGCGCCGGCATCGCTGGTGGCGGTGCCGATTACGGTAGCGCCGGCCTGGGCGAGCGTGTCGGCGATGGCGGCGCCGATGCCACGGCTGGCGCCGGTAACCAGGGCGATTTCGCCAGCGAGGGAATGGGTCATGGGGATGTTCCTTCGGGGATGGGGTGGATCAGGCCAGGGCGGCGGCGAGGTCGTCGGGGGTGCCGATGGGGCGGGCCTCGATGGCCTTGTCGATGCGCTTGACCAGGCCCGAGAGCACCTTGCCGGGGCCGCACTCGACCACCCGGGTGATGCCCGCGGCGCCGAGCGCCTGGACGCACTGGGTCCAGCGCACCGGCAGGTACAGTTGGCGCTGCAGGGCTTCACGGATGGCATCGACGCCCTGGTGCACCTGGGCATCGGCGTTCTGTACCACCGGGACGCGCGGTTCGCTCCAGGCCACGGTACCCATGCGCTCGCCCAGGCGGTCAGCGGCTTCGCGCATCAGCATGCTGTGCGAGGGCACGGAAACGGCAAGCCGAATGGCCTTCTTTACGCCCAGTTCCGCAAGGCGCGCGATGGCGCGGTCCACGGCAGCGGCGTGGCCGGCGATCACCAGCTGCCCCGGTGAATTAAAATTGGCCGGTGCGACGATCTCGCCCTGCGCCACTTCGGCGCACACCTGGGCAATCTGATCGTCGTCACCGCCGAGGATCGCGGCCATCGCGCCCACCCCGGCAGGCACCGCCTGCTGCATCAGGCGGCCACGCTCGGCCACCAGGCCCGCGGCATCGTGCAACGACAGCGCGCCAGCGCAGACCAGGGCGCTGTATTCACCCAGGCTATGGCCCGAAAGCATGGCCGGCACCGCGCCATCCACGGACTGCCACACGCGCCACGCGGCGACGCTTGCCGCCAGCAATGCCGGCTGGGTGTTCTCGGTGCGGTTGAGCTCTTCTTCCGGGCCCTGCTGGGATAACGCCCAGAGGTCACGGGCGGCACCGGCGGAAGCTTCGTCGAAGGTCGCCTTCACTTCCGGGTGGGCGGCGGCAAGCTCGGCGAGCATGCCCACGGCCTGGGAGCCTTGTCCGGGAAATACGAAGGCGAGCGAAGCAGTGGTCATGCGGTGGCCTGGCTGAAGGTCAAAACGCGGATGGTGCCATCGAACGGCCGGATGCGCGAGGGTATGGAGTGCGCAAGGCCAGGGAAAGGACGCACGAAAACAAGGCGGCGCGTTTCCGCGCCGCCTTGTCGGTCAAAACTTGCAGCGGAAGGCGATGGCCCTCCGCGCGGAATCAATCTTCCTCGACCACCGGGCCGGCGGTCTGAATGACCTTCTTGCCGCGGTAGTAGCCGTCCTTGGTGACGTGGTGGCGCAGGTGCACTTCGCCGCTGGTCGGATCAGTGGACAGCTGCACGGTCTTCAGCGCGTCGTGCGAACGGCGCATGCCGCGGGTGGACGGGGTCTTGCGGCTCTTGGCAACGGCCATGATCTATCTCCAGCGAAAACTAGCGTTTCTTGAGTTCGCCAAGCACGGCGAACGGGTTATCGGTACGGCCACTCGACGGGGGTTCTTCGTCGGGGGCCACCAGTTCTTCGGGCAGCGTGCTGTCCGGATTGACCGGGACCAGCGGCAGCGCCAACAGCAATTCATCCTCGATGACCGCAGCCATGGCCACGCGCCCATCGTCTTCCACCAGCAAGGCCTCGTAACCGGGCGGCAACGCGGCTTCGTCGCGCTCGTCGGTGATCAGGCCAAGACGCGTGTCGATGACCACGGGCAACACGAACGGCTCCAGCGTACGCTGGCAGGTGACCGTCAAAGGCGCATTCGCACGGATGGCCACATACGCCACCCCGAACTCGTCCCGACCGAAATCCACCGTGTAGGCTACTTCGCCGTCCGGCGCCGCGAGCACCTCTACAAGGCGGGTAAGACCCGACACCGGTAAAGATCCTTCGAAGCTGCGCCGCGCCGTCACCATGCGCCACACATCCAGGGACGAGGGCAAAGTCACGGACATAATCGGGAAATGGTAGGCAGCGGACGCCAGGAAGTCAACTATTCTGAAGCACTTGCGGCTCGGGCCACCCCTGGGTTTTGCAGTGACGGCCGGCCTTGCGGCAGACTTGGCCCTGCCTGACGCCTGGGGCGCGAATTCAGAGGATACACCCGTGAATGTCCCCGCCCCAGCGATCCTCGTCGGCATTTTCGCCGCCCTGCTGCTGGCTGGAGTAGCCGCCACGGTCAACCAGGCACGGGCACGCCGCCGCCAGCGCACGTTTGCCACGCTCCTGGACCACGCCGACCGCCTGGAATCGGACCTGAAGGAATGCCGGATCCGGCTGCAACGCGCCCACGCCATGATGGCCGAGACACCCGACCGCCCTGCTGCCGGCGAACAACAGGCCCGCCACGCGCTCGACTCAGGCTTGCGCGCCCTGCTCCAGCAACGCATATGGATTCGCGACGAAGCGCCCTCCGCCAGCCAGGCCGACCTCGACAGCGCCGTCCAGGCCCTGGCCAAGGCCCGGCAACGCATCGAACCGGGCCTTCGCGACCTGGACGAAGCCCAGCACGCGCTGGACGTGGCCGTGCGCGACCATATCCGGCCCTCCCCCGGCTAGTTTCGCCGGCTACCCGGCACACCCTCGTGTGCCGCCGCTTCAACAGCCTGGGCGACGAACACGCACTGATCCACGGCGACCCGCGGCATCGGCGCTGCCGGCACGCGTGCCAGGTAAAAGGCGATGCGCTTGCGTCCGCTGAAGAGGTCCAGCCGGCCGACCGGTGTCGCCGCTTCCACGCGCGAACAAAGCGATACCCACCATGGCAGGCGTTCGTCTTCGCGAAGCGAGGACTCGTCCACCGCCAGCACGATGGGCGCGCCTTTCGTCGCCGCAAGCCCGGCTTCATCCAGGCGCCAGTCGGCCAGTTGCGGCGCCCGTCCATGCTTCACATTCAATGAGCTGTCCAGGCTATGGACAGGGCGATCCAGCGCGAAGGACAACTCAGCCGCCAGCTTGAAATTATCGGCTACCGGTAGAGCGTCGGGACGGGCGGCCAATAATGGAGTCATCGCGTCCGCCGCCTCCTGCCAACCAGTGAAGTTGGACGGGAAAGCCCGCCATCCGGCAAGGCGGCCAGCGCCCGTCGGCGACGAAGCCAGGGCAAGGTAGACGAAACCGGCAAGCAGGCCCATCGCGGCCACGCCGACCGTGGCGATCACCCATCGTCGATCCGCCCCGCGCCACAACGCCGGGAGCACGGCAAGCAGGGGCAGATATCCCTGCAGGGGCCAATGCACGCGGAAACGCAGATCGTCGGCGAACAGGCCCAGGACGAACCAGGCCACGATATACGTAATCGACAGCGTGGCCATGATGTCCCACGGTGCTTGCGCACGGCGGCGCCACGCCTGCCACGCAGCCCATAGCAGGCAGCCGTAAAGCAGCGGCGTGCAGGCCACTGCCTGCTCCAATGGCTGCACCAGGGCATCGGCGTGGAACTGCCAGGGGTTGCGATCAACCAGTTGGAAGGCCAGGCCCACGCCCGACTGGCGAAGGTTGTAGATGATGATCGGCACCAGGCCCAGCGCGGCGATTGCCATGGCCAGCCAGAACCCTGGACGCAGCCATCGAGCACGGCCGCGCGGGGTAAGGGTGAACAGCAGCAAGCCGGCAAGCATCGGCATCGCCGCCCGATAATGCGCCAGCCAGCAGATCGCCAGGCCAATGCCTACAAGGCACCAGTCGACCCACCGATCACGTTCGAAGGCGCGGACGAGTCCGACCGTGGCCAGGATGAACCCCGCCGTAAGGGGCACGTCGGGCATGGCCATGACGCCAAAGCTTCCCAACAGCGGCAGGCCAAGGGCAAGCAAACCCGCCTGCCACGCCTGGCGTCTGTCGCCGACATGGCGCGCCAGGGCAACCACCAGCCAGGGCAAGCAGGCCCCGACCAGGAGGAACATCAGCCGCATGCCCAGCAAGCCGTGCCCTAAAACGTGCTCGCCAGCAGCGATCATCCACGCGGTGAGCGCAGGCAGGTCGCTATAGCCGACGTCCAGGCGCCGGCTTTCCATCCAATAGAAGGCTTCATCGACGAAGGGCGATAGGCGCGCGGCGATGACGAACTTGATGACCTGCACCACGAGGAAGGCGACGAGGAATGCGTCTCGCCAGCCATCGCGGGCGGCCACTACACTGGTCCGGTCATGGCCCGGGCCCCGGTCCATCCTCACAGGCTGCCTTCCCCGCACATGTCCGCACCCGAACCGATTCGCGACAACAGCTTCAAACGCCGGCTCGACGCCGGACTCGAGCAGGTCAACAGCGTGCTGCTGGGCAAGCCGCGCCAGGTGAAGCTGGCCTTCACCTGCCTGATCGCCCGCGGCCACCTATTGCTCGAAGACGTTCCAGGCGTGGGCAAGACCACCCTGGCCCATGCCCTGGCGGCCACCTTCGATCTCGATTTCCAGCGCATCCAGTTCACGTCCGATCTCCTGCCGTCCGACATTATCGGCGTCAGCGTGTACGAACGCGATGGTGGCACGTTCCGCTTCCACCCAGGCCCGATCTTCACCCGGCTGCTGCTGGCCGATGAGATCAATCGCGCCTCGCCGAAAACTCAAAGCGCGTTGCTTGAAGCGATGGCCGAAGGCCAGGCCACGGTGGACGGCGTTACCCATGCCTTGCCCCAGCCGTTTTTCGTGGTGGCCACGCAAAACCCGCTTGATCTGGCAGGCACCTTCCCGCTGCCCGATTCGCAGCTGGACCGCTTCATGTTGCGCGTGAGCCTGGACTATCCCGATGCCGCCGCCGAACGCGCGCTGCTGTCGGGCGCCGATCGCCGCGACATCCTTGCCCAGCTGCAACCCACGCTCGATGGCGCGGCGCTGGAGATGCTGCACACCCAATCGCTTGCCACCACGGTGAGCCCGGCTTTGCTCGATTATCTGCAGGCCCTGCTGGCGGCCACGCGCCGGCACCCTGACATACGCGTGGGCCTGTCGCCACGCGCTGGGCTTTCCCTGCTGGCAGCCAGCCGGGCCTGGGCCCTGGCCAGCGGGCGCGATTACGTGCTTCCCGAAGATGTCCAGGCACTGTTCGTACCCGCCGCCTCGCATCGGCTCATCCCCGGCAAGGGCGCCCATCGCGACGCCATTGCCCGCGCCATCCTGGCGGAAGTCGCGGTCGGATGACCCGCGTTGGGCAGGCATGGTCGGCCGTGCTGCGCAGGGCCGAACGACGGCTGCCGTCACTGACACGGCTGCGCGGCCCTGAAGCCTTGCCCATCGTGCTGCACCGGCGACGTATCTACATCGTGCCTACGGGGTTCGGCCTGGGATTCACCGTGCTCCTTGCGGTGATGGTGCTTGGCGCGCTGAATTACTCGAACAATTCGGCATTGCTCCTCACTTGCCTCATCGGCGCCGCCGGAGCCGGCAGCATGCTTGTTGCGTTTCGAACGCTTGACGGTGTTGTCCTGACGGCGATCCGCGCGCAGACCGTAGTGGCCGGCGAAGACGTGCCACTGACGATCGACATTGCCCCGGGGCAGCGCACGCGCAACTCGCTGCAGATCGATATCGCCGGCAAGCGCCTGGCCTTCGCCGTCGCCGGCGGCTCGCCCACCACGCTGGAAATTGCGCTGCCTACCGAACAACGCGGCTACATGGCGGTGCCCAGGATGCGCCTGTTCACCACCTGGCCCCTGGGCATGTTCCGCGCGTGGAGTTGGCTGCATCCGGATCACCAGGTATTGGTGTATCCGCGGTCGGAAGCCTTCGGGCCGCCACCGCGCGATCCTTCGCTCGATGCAGACCGTGGCCGTCCGCATCCGGGTGACGAACCGGCGGCGCTGCGCATGTACCGGCCCGGCGACCCGCGCCGGCAGATTGCCTGGAAACTCAGCGCGCGGCATGAATTCCTGCTGGTGAAGGACATGGAGCAACCCGCGCCCGAGGCCGAATGGCAGCTCTCCTGGCAATCGATGCATGGCATGGACAGCGAGTCGCGAATCGCGCGCCTGGCGCGCTGGGTCAACGAAGCACACCTTGCCGGCCATCGCTGGAGCCTGGCGTTGCCGGAACGTCTGTTCGACGTCGCGCAGGGCGATGAACATTTCCATCGCTGCATGACGGCACTGGCACTGCAGCCATGAATTTCCTCTACGCCCTCACCCACAAGGTCCGCGAGGCGACGATTTCGGCCGGGACGTTCAACCTGGTCTGCATCACCATGGCCTGCGTGGTTGCCGTCCATGCGTCACACCTGCCGGTGTGGCTGAGCCTTTTGCTCGGGTTTGCCCTGCTTGCCAGCCATTGGCGGCGGCGAAACCGGCCAGGCAAGACGCCGATGTGGTTGAAGCTTCCGTTGACGCTAGGCCTGCTGGCAGGCATCGTCGTCTGGTACGGCAACCTCTTCGGCCGCGAGCCGGGCAGCGCCTTCGCCGTGGGCCTGCTGGTATTGAAGACGTTCGAATGCGAGACCGCGCGCGACGTTCGCGTGGCTGTCGCATTCGCCTGTTTCGCGCTGATGGCGGCGTTGCTTTCCGACCAGGGCCTGGTGGTGACGGTGGCCGTTGCCCTGTCCATCGTGCCGGCACTGATGAGCCTGCGTTCGCTCGAGCCTGGCCAGGCGCAACGCAGCATCACCCAGTCGGCGCTGCCAGCACTGGGGCTGCTCGCCGCCGCGATACCGCTGGCCCTGCTGGCCTTCCTGTTCGTGCCACGCCTTTCCGAGCCGCTGTGGGGCGCGCCGGCACCCGACACAGCGAAACCGGGGCTGTCCTCAAGCATGTCGCCGGGTGACCTCACCGAACTCCTGACCGATGATTCGGCCGCCATGCGCGTGTCGTTCGATGGCGTGGTCCCCGGTCCCGACCAGCGCTACTTCCGCGCCTTCGTGATGTGGAATTTCGACGGCCGTCGCTGGGACCATGGCTACGGTCGCCGCGGCGAAGTGGCCGGCTTGCTGCCGCAGGGGCCGGTGGCGACCTATGAAATCACCCTGGAAGCCACCCACCGCCGCACCTTACCGGCGCTGGATGTGCCCATGGCCGCGCCCGAAGGCGCCAGGCTATCGGCCGACCGCGAACTGTCTTCCAACGACCGCATCGACGATGTGCGCCGCTACCGCCTGAGCTCCGCGTTGGGCTACGGGCTGCAGGCCGACCTGGACGACGGCACGCGACGGTTGGGCTTGCAGCTGCCGCCGAACTTCGATCCCCGCGCACGGGCGCTGGCCCAGCAGTGGCGCCTGACCTTCGGCCAGAACGACGAAGGCATCGCCCGGGCGGCGCTGGGCCTGTTCCACGACGGCGGCTTCCGCTACACCCTGGCGCCCGCCCCACTGGGACGCGACAGCATCGACGATTTCCTCTTCAACACCCGCGAGGGATTTTGCGAGCACTACGCGTCGGCCTTTACCTTCCTGATGCGCGCCGCCGGCATTCCCGCACGCGTGGTCACCGGCTACCAGGGTGGCTTCTTCAATCGCCTGGGGCAGTACCTGCTGGTGCGGCAATCCAATGCCCATGCATGGTCGGAAGTGTGGCTTGCCGGGCGCGGCTGGGTACGGTTTGATCCCACCGGTGCCGTGCGGCCCGAACGCATTGCCGCCGACGGCACGAGTGCCGGCGATGGCAGCGCTCCCTGGTACCAGCCGGAATGGCTGCAGGCCGTGCGCAATCGCTGGGACATCGTCAACCGCTTATGGGCCCAGGGCGTTACCGGCTTTGACGCCTTGCGCCAGCGAAGCCTGCTGCAACCTTTCGGCGTGCGTGAAGCACCACCTTCCATGCTGGTGACCATTCTTGCCAGCGGCATTTGCCTGTTGGCAGCCATTGGTTTGGGCTGGGCGCTTTACCGACGCCCGGAAGGCGACGTGGCCCAGCGTGCGCTGGCAAGGCTGAAGGCAAGGCTCGCCCGCCGGGGCCTGACATCAAGGGCCAGTGAGGCGCCTGGTCATTATTTTTCACGCGCGGCTCGCTTTTGGCCTGCGCAACGTAAGGAACTGGAAAGTCTCGGCACCCTATACAACCACCTCACTTATGCCCGTAGCGAACCGGCACCTGAACTGGCACGTCGATTCGCAAGGATGGCTAGGGAATTCCGACCGCCGCGCGTGGTCAAATAGCGTCGTCCCCCGGATCGTCTTACGATCCGCTACCCACAGGGAGTTGAAACCATGTCGATCACCAAGCCGTTGTTGCTCGCGGCGGCCACTGTAACGCTGGGCGCCTGTGCCACGATTCCCAAGCCATTGGAAGGCAACTTCGCACCGGTCACCACGGCCGGAGCGCAGCAGGGTGGCGCCGGTGGTACCAAGGTTCGCTGGGGCGGCGAGATCATCAAGACCGAACCCGGTCCCCAGGAGACCTGCTTCTACATCCTGTCGCAGACCCTCGATAGCCAGGCGCGCCCCACGGGTGACAAATCCGACAACCAGGGCCGCTTCGTTGCCTGCCGCGAAGGTTTCTACGATCCGGAAGTGTTCACCCGCGGTCGCGAGGTCTCGGTCACCGGCACCATCCACGGTACGGTCTCGCAGAAGGTCGGCGATTTCGACTATGCCTACCCTCGCGTGGAAGCCGACGTGGTGTACCTGTGGCCCAAGCGCGTGGTCTACAACTACCCGCCAGGCTACTACGACCCTTTCTGGGGTCCGGGCTTCGGCCCGTACTGGGGCGGTCCGTACTGGGGCGGCTGGGGTGGCTACGGCTACTACCCGCGCCGGGTGATCGTGGTGCCGCGCCCGGTCGTCGTACCGCACAGGTAACGATGCGGGGTGCGCGGGGTCAGAGTAATCACTCGGACCCCAAAGCAAAAAAGCCGGCGCAAGCCGGCTTTTTTCATGGCGCGGACTTTTCACCATCACCCCGGCGGCCAGCTCATCCGGCGACCGGCGAGCAAATGGACATGCAGATGGAACACCGTCTGCCCGCCGTCTTCGTTGGTATTGATCACGGTGCGATAGCCTTTTTTCTCAAAGCCCTGCTCCCTGGCATACCGCGCTGCGGCCAGCAGAAGCTTGCCCAGAAGCGCGGCATCATCCGCCGTGGCATCACCCAAGGTGGCGATGGCCCGCTTCGGGATGAACAGCACGTGCACCGGAGCCTGCGGATTGAGGTCGCGGAAAGCCAGCACGTCGTCGTCTTCGTAGACGATGTCGGCGGGGATTTCGCGACGGACGATCTTGGCAAAGATGGTATCGGTCATGTCATGGGTTTTCCGGTGAGGTCAGGAGCCCAGTACCTGGCGGCTGCCAAAGGCATGGGCCAGCGTGCCACGGTCGACGAACTCCAGCTCGCCACCCAAGGGCACGCCATGCGCAAGACGAGTGACGCGGATGCCGGCGGCGCGCGCCAGCTGGCCAAGGTAATGCGCCGTGGCCTCGCCTTCGACGGTGGGATTGGTAGCCAGGATCATCTCCTCGACCTCGCCCTCGCCCAGGCGCTGGGCCAGCATCGGCAGACCCAGTTCCTCCGGCCCCAGGCCATCGAGCGGCGAAAGGCGGCCCAGCAGGACGAAATAGAGGCCGCGATACCCGGTAGCCTGCTCGATGGCGGCCAGGTCCGACGGCGACTCCACCACGCATAGCACGTGCTTGTCGCGGCTGGCGCTGGCACATACCGGGCACACCGGTTCCTCGCTGAAGGTGCGGCAGCGGCTGCAATGCCCGACATCGCGCATAGCGGCCTCGAGCGCCGCGGCCAGGCGGAAACCGCCCTGCCGTTCGCGCTCAAGCAGATGGAAGGCCATGCGCTGGGCACTCTTGCCGCCCACGCCAGGCAGGCAGCGCAGGGCGTCGATCAGTTCGGCAAGGAGTCGGGAGCTGCTGCTCATCGGAAGATCAGAACGGCAGCTTCATGCCGGCCGGCAGGTTCAGGCCCGCGGTGACACCGCCGAGCTTATCCTTGCTCACCTGGGCGATCTTGTTCACCGCGTCGTTGAAGGCCGCTGCAATGAGGTCTTCGGTCATTTCCAGGTCGTCGGCAACGAGCTTCGGGTCGATCTTCACCCGGCGAACCTCGTGCGCGCCGGTCACGATCACGGTGACCATGCCGCCACCGGCGCTGCCGGTGACTTCCATGCGGGCGATTTCTTCCTGCGCGCGCTTCATGTCTTCCTGCATGCGCTGGGCCTGCTGCATCAGCTGACCGATTTGTGCCTTCACGTCATTGCTCCAGGGGCTTGATGGATTGGGGTATGACACGTGCGCCGAAGTCGCGCTGCAGTGCCTGTACCAGGGGATCGTTGCCGATGGCGTCGATGGCGTCGGCCTGGCGCGCATCGCGCATCTGGGCGGCGCGCTCGGCCGGTGTCTCGCCAGCGGCGTGGTCGGCGATGAAGCGCAGGCGTATGCGCCGTCCCACGGCCTTGGTGAGGCGCTCCTCCATCTGGCCGGTGAGCGGTTCCACGGCCAGGTGCATGTAGGCGGGTTTCAGCACCAGGGTCATGGTTTCGCCGTCGACGCCGCGCATCGATGCGTTTTGTGCCAACTGGCCCAGCGGGCCGCGCAGGTTCGCTCGCTCGATCAGCGTGTGCCAGTCGGGGATTTCTCCGTCGGCGGCTACGGAAGCTGCCGGGGCGGACTCGCGTGGCGGCTGGGGGTCAGAGTTATTACTCTGACCCCGGCTTGGGCTCGCTGGCGGTGAAACCTGCGCTGGGCGCGAGCTTGCCGCCGCAGTCGGAGCCGTCGACGCGCTACCCCGGGTGGCATCGCCTCGGCCACCGGCGGCATTGCCGGCAGGCATTGCTGGCGCGCGGCGCGGCGCCGGCGCGGCTTCGCCGTCGGCCGGGGCAAACGCCAGCATGCGCAGCAAGGTCATTTCAAAACCGGTGCGCGCATCGGGGGCGAGGGTGAGGTCGCGGCGGCCGGTGGTGGCGATCTGGTAGTAAAGCTGTACGTCTTCGGCCGACAGGCGTTCGGCCAGCGCGGCCTCGGCCGCATCGTCCAGCCCGTGCCCCGACACCAGCTGTGCCAGCTGGAGCCGGTGCAGGAGGCCTGCGATGTCGTCAAGCACACCTGCGAAATCCGGCGAGAACGAGGCGATGCGATCGCACTCGGCCATCAATGCCGGCCCATCGTTGGCCGCCAGCGCTTCGAGCAGGCCCAGCACCTGGCCGCGATCGACGCTGCCCAGCATGGCGCGCACGTCGGCCGCCTTCAGCGCGCCTGCGCCGTAGGCAATGGCCTGGTCGAGCAACGACAGGCCGTCACGCATCGAGCCGTCGGCGGCGCGGGCGATTTCGTCCACGGCCTCGTTCTCGAAGGCAATGCCCTCGGCACCGAGAATATGCAGCATCTGCCCGCTGATCTGGTCGGGCAGCATGCGCTTGAGATTGAACTTCAGGCAGCGCGAAAGCACCGTCACCGGCAGTTTCTGTGGATCGGTGGTGGCCAGCAGGAACTTCACATGCGGCGGCGGTTCTTCAAGCGTCTTCAGCAGCGCGTTGAACGCCGGCTTGGACAGCATGTGCACCTCGTCGATCAGGTACACCTTGAAGCGGCCACGGGAAGGCGCGTACTGCGCGTTCTCGATCACCTCGCGCACATCGTCCACGCCCGTGTTGCTGGCGGCATCGATTTCAAGCAGGTCCACGAAGCGGCCGGCATCCACCGCGGTGCATACGGCGCACTCGCCGCACGGATCGGACGATTCGCCGCGTTCGCAGTTGAGCGACTTGGCGAAGATGCGCGCGATGGTGGTCTTGCCTACGCCACGGGTGCCGGTGAAAAGGTAGGCATGGTGCATGCGCCCGGATTCGAGCGCATTGGTGAGCGCGCGGACCACGTGTTCCTGGCCCACGAGTTCGGCGAATTTACGGGGGCGCCACTTGCGCGCCAGAACCTGATAACTCATGCCTTCACTACCTTGGGGCGACAGTGGATTGTGCCAAGGAGTGGGCTGGGATGCGAACGCCCAAAAAGGTGGCGGCCCTGCCAGCCACACCCCGGCACCCGAATCATTCGCTACCGTTGCTTCCTTCCGGACCTGGCGGAGTTTACGAACTATCGTCGCGGGGGGACCGTCAGGGCCACCGTAATTGGGCCAATCGAATTGGCGGAGAGAGAGGGATTCGAACCCTCGATACGCTTTTAAGGCGTATACACACTTTCCAGGCGTGCTCCTTCAACCACTCGGACACCTCTCCACGCACGCTTGACGCGTCTTCCCTGCCCGCTTCCTTGCCGGCAAAGAAGCGGAATTGTAATGACACGCGGCACGGGGCACAAGGTGAGACCTAGCCGGCATCGATCCTTGGCGGGAGCGGATCGGGCAATACAAGGGAATCACCCGGGTGGGCGATGCGCCAGCCCAGGGCTTCGAGCTTCCGGCCATCATCCTGTGAACCGTAGTGGTAAGCCACCATGCGCGCCCGGAGGCCTTCGTCATACTCGCGCTCCAGGTCGTCGGCGCCGCTGTGCGAAGGATTGCCCACCAGCCCGCAATCATGCGCGACCAGCTCGCCGTGGGCGGCAACCACCGCCAACGCCTCGGGAATCGGGCGCGTATCGCCGGTGTAGACGAAGCTGCCATGCAGGGCCAACCCGTAGGAGGTGCCGGCTCGATGGTGGCGCGTGGCGAAAACGTCGTACCACTGCCCTTCATGCCAGAAGCCGCGCGAACACGGCACCGGCCTGAACGCTTCCCACCAGTTCGCGCCCCCTTCGGCGAGCACGCCCGGATAGTCGGCCACGCGTCCCTGCAGCCAGGGCACCAGGCTTGCGTGCATGAATAATTTGCAGTTGCCGCGCAGTGCCTGGTCGAACCACAAGCGGATGAACAGGCGCTCCAGGCCGCCCACGTGGTCAAGATGCACGTGGGTGATATAGATCGCCGACGGCAACGAGCCATAGGCAGCCTGGTAGCGGTCCAGCGTATCCGGGCCGCAGTCGATCAGGAGTTGCGGCCGGCCATCGTGTTCCAGCACGGCCGAGGACGAGCCCAGCTCCACCGCGTGGGCGGCGCCGGTACCCAGGAAACGCAATTGCCAGCTCATGCGCCGAGCGTCCTTTCGTAGCGATACACCAAAGGCTTCCACACGCCATTGTCGAAAGCGTCCACGCCCGAACTTGCCGCGCCCACCTTCAGCAACGAACGGCGAAGCCTGTCCAGGTTGGCCTGCTGCCATGACAGATGCGGCGCGCGCAGGCGGCCGCGGTCGAAGTCGATCAGATACAGGCCCTCGGGATTGACCAGGATATTGTGGGCATTCAGATCCGCATGCCACACGCCCTCGCGGTGGAAGCGCGCCACCAGCGCACCCACCTGCCCGGCAAGCTCGGCATCGAGCGCACCGGCCGCGACTTTTTCAGCCAGGGTCAAGGCATGGGGAATGCGCAAGGTCACCAGGTCCGCGCTGTAGCGCAATCCATGCCGGACAAATCCCGCGGCCAGCGGGGCCGGCACCGGCAGGCCCCGGGCCATGAGGTGCGCCAGCAGACGGAATTCCCGGAAGCTCCGGGTGCGGTCGGGACCGAGCCAGAGGTAACGGTCACCCAGCAGGTTCGCCACCATGCCGCCCCTGCGGTAATGCCGCAGCACCGCCTCTCCGGCGTCAGTGCGGACGATGCTCACGCCACCGCGCCCACCGGTGGCCGACGCCAGCGCGCCCTGTCCCTGCCACCAGGCCGGCTCGAACCAACGGCGATCCACCGCGGGCACCAGGCCTGCGTCGAAGACGATGCCGCCGCCCTGGTCGGCAAGCACGCGCTCGTCTGTCATCATCATCGACTGCACCGTTCGATCCGCCGCCACTGTCACCGGAAGGTGAGTCTAGCAATGCCAAGCCCCGCCAACGCAGTCCCAGCCAGCCTTTGCCTGCTCCGCACCTCCGCCATCGGCGATGTCACCCACGTGGTGCCGCTGGTGCATACCATCCAGGCGGCGTGGCCGGCCACGTCGATCACCTGGATCGTCGGCAAGCTCGAACGGAAGCTCGTGGGTGATGTTCCCGGCGTCGAATTCATCACCTTCGACAAGGGCAAGGGCCGCCAGGGCATGGCTGAGGTGCGCCAGGCACTGGCCGGGCGCCGTTTCGATGCACTGCTGCACATGCAGGTGGCGTTGCGCTCGAACATCCTTTCATTGGCGGTGAAGGCCAGGCGGCGCATCGGCTACGATCACGCGCGTTCGAAGGACCTGCACGGCCTGTTCGTCAACGAACGCATCCCCTCGCGCACCGGCGAACACGTACTCGACGCCATGGGCAGCTTCATCGAGCCGCTGGGACTGAAGCAGACCCAGGTGCGCTGGGATATTCCCATCGACGAAGAAGCCCATGCGTGGGCGGCCGAACAATTGCCCGGCGACGAGCCATCGCTGCTGGTGAGCCCGATGTCCAGCCACACCGTGCGCAACTGGTTGCCCGAACGCTATGCGGCGGTGATGGACCACGCCCACCAGCGTGGCTTCCGGGTGCTGCTTACCGGCGGCCCATCGGCGCCCGAGCGGGAGCTCGCCGACCGCATCCTGGGCAAGGCCAGGCACGCCCCGGTGGACCTGACCGGCAAGGACACCCTTAAGCGCTACCTGGCGTTGCTCGCGCGTGCGCCGATGCTGCTTACCCCCGATTCGGGCCCCATGCACATGGGCAATACCGTGGGCACGAAGATCCTGGGCCTGCACGCAGCCAGCAACCCGCATCGTTCGGGGCCATACTCCGATCGGCGCTGGTGCGTGGACAAGTACGATGCCGCCGCGCGGAAATTCCTGCGCAAACCGGCGAGCGACATCCCGTGGGGAACAAAGATCGAATTTCCCGGCGTCACCGACCTGATCGAGGTCGACGACATGATTGATCGGTTCGAGGCGTGCCGGGAATTCCTCGGGCTTTAGGCCTTACTTGGCGCGATAGTCCTTGTAGGACTTCTCTTCCACCAACTGCGAGCCCAGCTTCAGGTTGATCTCGCGCTTGATGGCGGCGCGTTCGTCATTCTCGAAATACACCGAGCGCGCCAGCTTGATGAAGGCGGCGTCGAATTCCTGCGCCGATTCCTTCACCCGGATCTCGTCCTCGATGTCCCAGAGCCTTTCGTTCACGGCAAGCAGGCGTGCACGCTCGGCCGAAATGTCGGTCTGCGATGCAGGCGCGTTGCCCCAGGTGGCGTTGAGCAGCTCCAGCTCGTTGCGCACGTTGGCGAGCTTGGCCGCATCGTCGATGCGCTGGGACTTGATTTCCAGGATGGTGATCTTGTCGATCAATTCGCCGAACGAGACAGGAGTTTCGATGAGGCTCATGGCCGTGTCCTTGGGAGCGTAAGACAGCAAGGGTAACAAGCGATACGGGGCCTTGTCGCCATTGCCACACCAGCATCACGTCGTTCTGTTCACCGTGGAGTCGCCACCGCCATGGAGCGACCAATGCAAAGTCCGACTATCCCTGAAAAGCCCGGCATCACCCCGGCCCGGCCCGACGAGACACCCAGCGCGCCGAAACCCGAGGTCCCGGTTCCGGGCCCGGATGTCGTTCCCGAAGAACAGCCTATCCATCCAGACAACCCCGAGGCACCGGGCACGCGCGAACCGCCGGACCCTGGCGTCGAGCAGGCGGCGCTTGCCGCACGCATTCCCTGAAAAAGAAAAAGCCGCCCCAAAGGGCGGCTTTTTCGTGGCGTCCATGCCGGTCTTCAGGCGCCTTAGGCAGCCTTGGCGGCATCGGCCAGGCGATGCTCGATCGTGGCGCCGGTGCTGATCTCGATCTGGCGCGGCTTCATCGCCTCGGGTACTTCGCGCTTGAGGTCGATGGTAAGCAGGCCATTCAGGATGCTCGCGCCAGCCACGCGCACGTGGTCGGCCAGCTCAAAGCGGCGGTTGAACGGACGATAGGCGATGCCGCGGTGCAGGTATTCACCTTCGGCCTCGACCTTCTTCTCGCCGGTGACGATCAGCAGGTTCGGCTGCTGGGTGATGGTGAGGTCTTCCTGGGCAAAACCTGCCACCGCCATGGTGATGCGGTAGGTGTCCTCACCGGTCTTGAGCGTGTCGTACGGCGGCCAGTTGTCGTTGGGCTGGGCGCGGTTGGCGGTCTCGAGCAGGTCGAACAGACGGTCAAAACCGATGGAAGAACGGTACAGCGGGGCAAAATCGACGGTACGCATGTGTCACATCCTCTTACTTGAGCAATGGAAGACAAAAGCCCCTCGTGGGGCATGGTTGGCCGGCCCCGAAGGCACCGGCTCCCGCTATTTATGTGCGGCCGCGTCGCGTTCAAGGGCTTGTGATGCAGCGCAATGCACAAATCCTGCAACAGACCGGGAATGCTTGGCCGCACAATCTTGTGCAATGCAACAAAGGCATGGCGAAAGCCACGGCATGCAGAATTCTCATATCTGATACCGCGCCAGTCGCGTTGTAGCCAGGCCAACAGGCAGCCAGCATCCACGCCGTCGCCGATACCGGCGGCGTCGATCCCTTGGGGGGACTGCTTGATGAAACACCGCCCGTTGCACGCCTGCCTGCTCGCCCTGGCCGTGGGAACCGCCGCGCCTGCCGTCATGGCCCAGGCAACCTCCGACACCCAGGCATCGAAGGATGCAGACGGCGGCGGGCCGGTGGACAAGCTGCGCGATGAAGGCATCGCGCTCCGTTTCGTTCTCTCCAACGACTGGGCGGCCAGCGTGCGTGGCGGCGAGCGGCTGGGTGCCACCAATGGCGGTGGCGCGGTGGGTGGCGCGGACCTGGACATGCAGAAGCTGTTCGGCATCACCGGCGCGAAGATGCACATCACCTTCGCCCGCTACTTCGGCCACAGCCTCGCTGCCACCGACATCGGTATTACGCAGAAGATCCAGGGCTATTGGTATCCGGCGCGCCAATGGCAGTTGGCCCAGCTGACCTGGGAACAACAGTTCCAGTCCAGCCACATCAACGTGCTGTTCGGTCGGGTGAATGCCACCTGGCAGTTCGATCGTTCCACCTATGGCTGCCGCTTCGTCAGCGCACCGGATTGCCCGGAACAGCTGACCAACACCACCGGGGGGTTCTCCGGCTTCCCGTACGTCAACTGGGGAATCCGCGCCCGGTGGCAGCCCGACGCGCGCTATGTCGCGATCGGCGCTTTCGAGATCAATCCCAACCGCAAGCTCAACCATGGCCTGAATTGGGGTTTCAACGAATCCACGGGCGTGATGGTGCCGGTAGAAGTGGGCTACGAGACCAGCTTCGCCACCGATCCCTACCCGCGTCACCTGAAGATCGGCGGCTGGTACAACTCGGCCGACTACACCGACCCGCGCCTGAACACCAAGGGCCTGCCGCGCGGCCTGGTCGGCGGCACCGCGCAAACCTACGGCGGCGGCCGGTATGGCCTCTACGCCCTGGGCGACAAGGTGGTGTGGAAACCCGACCCCAACAACGACACGCGCAACCTCGCCGTGTTCGCCGGGTTGTCCGGGCCGCTGGACAGCGCTGAAACCTATACGCTGCAATCGACCGACGGCATTCTTTGGACGGGGCCCTTCTCCAGCCGTCCCACCGACTCGATCGGCGTGCAGGCCACGTTCTACAAATTCAGCAAGAAGCAGGTGGGTTTCGAGGACGATCTGATCCACAAGCGCCATGCCACCGATGATTTCTCGCGCAACGAAACGATGCTGGAATTGAACTACAGCTACAAACTGTTCCCGGTAGTGTCGATCGTGCCCAACATCCAGTACATCATCCATCCGGACATCCTGGGCAACACCACCACGGTGAACCGCGTACCGGCCAATGCGTTGGTGGTGGGCGTGCGCTTCATGCTGAACATGGGCGGCCCGGGTAGCCAATGACGCAGCTTCGCTTGACGGAAGGCGCCCTGTCCGCGCACCGTGATTTCCCTTGCACGGCATAGAGCGGTACGTGGACCTCAAGCACCTGCAGAGCTTCATCCGCATCGTGGAGTTCGGAAGCCTTACCCGGGCGGCCGCCACCCTGGACGTCTCGCAATCGCTGCTCAGCCGGCAGGTACGCCAACTGGAAATGGAGCTTGGCACGCACCTGCTTGAACGCAACGGACGCGGCGTGACGCCCACCGATGCCGGCAGGCAACTGGTCGAACACGGCCGCGGGATCCTGCGCCAGGTGGAGGTGGCGCGCCAGCAACTGGCGCACGCGCGCGGCACCTTGGGCGGCAAGGTGGTGATCGGACTGCCGCCGAGCGTCGGTGGCTTGCTGACAGTCGACCTGGTGCTTCGCTTCAGCGAGAAATTCCCCGGCGCGCAGATCAGCGTGGTGGAAGCGCTGAGCGCGAGCTTGCTCGAATGGCTGCAACTGGGCAGGCTCGATTGCGCCTTGATGTACAACCCGCCGGTGAACGCCAACATGCGCTACCGGCACGTGCACTCCGAAGACCTGTTCCTGATCGGCAGCCCTCGCCTGGGGCCGCTGCCGAAAGAAAGCGTACCGCTGGCCACCCTGGGCAACTATCCGCTGGTGATTCCCTCCACCCTGCATTCGGTACGCCAGATGGTGGAAGCCGATGCCGCGCGTTACGGGGTGAGCCTGGACATCCGCCTGGAGATCGATTCCATTCGCGCCGTGCTGGATCTGGTGGAACGCGGGATGGGCTATGGCGTGCTCTCACGCAATGCGGTGGCCTCGCATCGCGGCCATGACGACCTGGTGGCCGTGCCGATCGTGCAGCCGAAGATCGTGACCCGCCTGGTGGTCGCAACGCCTACCCAGCGCCCTGTAAGCACGGTGACCGAGAAAGCTATCGAACTGGTCGACGAACTGCTCGCCGAAGGCCGTCTCCTGCCTTGATGCTGCATTGCAGCAACGTGCTTTCTCGGCCCGTCCCATGCAGCGTATGCATAGCAGAAAGCGACCTGATCGCGTTGTTCCCCAAGGCGGCCCGTTCCACCATCGCCCTGGTCTCAAATACGCCGGAATCGTGATCGTGGTCTATGAAATTCCCTGCTGGTACATGCGCGGCGGCACGTCCAAGGGGCCGTTCTTCCTGGCCTCCGATCTCCCGGCCGATACGACGCTTCGCGACGCGGTGATCCTCCAGGTGATGGGATCTCCCGATACGCGCCAGATCGACGGTCTTGGCGGCGCCACCTCGCTCACCAGCAAGGTGGGCGTGCTCTCCCTTCCCACCGACGCCGCCGCCGACCTTGATTTCCTCTTTGGCCAGGTGGGCATCGATGAAGCGAGCGTGGACACCACGCCCAATTGCGGCAACATGCTTGCCGCCGCCCTGCCCGCCGCCATCGAAGCAGGCCTGTTGCGAGCCGACGAGGGCCACACAACGCGTCGCGTACGCACGGTCAACACCGGTGTGATCGCCGAGATCACCATCGACACGCCGGCGCGCAAACCCCTCTACGACGGTGACGCGCATATCGATGGCGTGCCAAGGCCAGCGGCGCCGGTGCGCTGCGGTTTCCTCGACACCGAAGGCTCAGTCAGTGGATCGCTTTTGCCCACGGGTAACGTCCGCGACAGCATCGACGGCGTCGATGTCACCCTGATCGACAATGGCATGCCGGTGATGATCATCGCCGCGGAGGCCGTGGGAATCAGCGGCTACGAATCGCGCGACGAACTCAATGCCAACCAGGCGCTGAAGGCGCGCATCGAAAAACTTCGCCTGGTGGCCGGCCCGCTGATGAACCTGGGCGATGTCACGAAGAAACCCATTCCCAAGATCACCCTGGTTGCCCGCGCGCGCGCCGGCGGCGCCCTGTGCACGCGTACCTTCATTCCCCACGACTGCCATGCCGCGATCGGTGTGCTTGGCGCCGTGACCGTGGCCACCGCGGCGGTGCTTCCCGGTTCGGTCGCGTACGACGCGGCTGAAACAAGCGCCGGCGACACACGCACGCTGTCCATCGAACATCCCAGCGGCGAATTCAGCGTCGAAGTGGGCATGGAGGGCGACCGCGTGGTGCGCGCGGCCCTGCTGCGCACCGCGCGCCTGTTGATGCGCGGCACGGTTCCCGTTTCCCCCGATACCTGGCGCGGCCCCGGCGCCTGACCTTAGGAATTCTCCGTATGACCGAAGCAAAAACCGCGCTCGTGGTGAGCGCACATTCGGCTGATTTCGTCTGGCGCGCCGGCGGTGCGATCGCGCTGCACGCGAGCCTGGGCTGGAAGGTGCATATCGTCTGCCTGTCGTTTGGCGAACGCGGCGAATCGGCCAAGCTCTGGAAGCAGCCGGGCATGACCCTGGAACAGGTCAAGGCCAACCGGCGTGCCGAGGCCATGGAGGCGGCATCCATCCTTGGCGCACAGGTGAGCTTCCTGGACATCGGCGACTATCCGATGCGCGCGGAGCTGGACGTAGTGTTTGAACTGGCGAAGCTTTACCGCGAACTTCGCCCGGCCTTCGTGCTGAGCCACTCGCTGAAAGATCCTTACAACTTCGATCATCCGCTGGCTTCCCACGTGGCCCAGGAAGCGCGTGTAGTAGCGCAGGCGCATGGGCACGAGCCCGGGACGCCGGTGATCGGCGCGCCGCCGGTGTACCTGTTCGAGCCGCACCAGCCCGAGCAGTGCGAATGGAAGCCCGAGGTGTTCCTGGATATTTCCTCCGTGTGGGAAACCAAGCGCGCGGCATTCGAGACCATGCGCGCGCAGGTACATCTTTGGGAGTACTACACCCGGGTCGGCCTGCAGCGCGGAGCCCAGGCCACGCGCAACTCGGACTTCAAGATCCAGTATGCCGAGGCCTACCAACGCATTTTCCCCCACGTCACGCAGGGCACACTGGCATGATCGGCCTCGTTGTGCGCAACCGTCCGGATGTTTCACGCGAACATGCCGACCAGCTGGCGGCGCTGGGCGTGGCGACCGTGCATGAAGCGCAGGGCCGCCTGGGCCTGCTGTCACCGCCGATCGCGCCGATCCAGAACGGAGTATCGATAGCGGGCGCTGCCGTGACCGCCCTGGCTCAGCCTGGCGACAACTGGATGCTGCACGTGGCGGTGGAACAGTGCCGGCCCGGCGACATCCTGGTGGTCGCCTGCACCACCGAGAACACCGACGGCATGTTCGGCGACCTGCTGGCCACCTCGCTGATGGCGCGCGGTGTACGCGGCCTGGTGATCGACGCCGGCGTCCGCGACACCGCCGAGCTTCGCCGCATGGGTTTTCCGGTATGGGCGCGCGCGGTGCATGCGCGCGGCACGGTCAAGGCCACGCTGGGGTCGGTGAATATTCCCGTGGTCATCGGCGGGCAGTACATGCGCCCCGGCGACGCCGTGGTGGCCGACGACGATGGCGTGGTGATCGTACCCAACGCCTCGGTGGCTGCCGTGGTGAACGCGGCAAACCAGCGCGAGTCCCACGAAGCGGGCAAGCGCGAACGGCTCGCCGCGGGCGAGCTGGGCCTGGATATCTACGACATGCGGCCAAAGCTCAAGGCCATGGGCCTGCGCTACGTGGACGATCTTCCCCATGACTAAGCCGGATCCGATGAAAAGCTGCCTTCCCCCCGATCCGAACCCGACCAGGCCCCAGCACGCCCTGCCCGCCCTAGCCTGTGACGCGCACTGCCATGTGTTCGGCCCGGCGGATGTCTTTCCCTATGCGGACGATCGAAGCTACACACCGCCGGATGCGCCCTACGAGCACCTGGTGGCGCTGCACGATTTCCTCGGCCTCTCCCGCGGCGTGATCGTGCAGGCCAGCTGCCATGGCACCGACAATACCGCCATGCTCGACGCCATCGAGCGCGGCAAGGGCCGTTACCGGGGCGTGGCCATCGTCGACGACGGCATCGACGACAAGGGCCTTGCCACTCTCGACGACGGCGGCGTGCGTGCCGTGCGCTTCAACTTCGTCAAGCATCTTGGCGGCGCGCCGGACATGAAGGTGTTCTGGCGCATCCTTGCGCGAGTGAAGGCGATGGGATGGCACGTGGTGTTGCACCTTGATGCCACCGATATCGTCGACCTGCAGGACGTGCTTGGCCGCATCGAGGTTCCCTTCGTCATCGACCACATGGGTCGCGTGCGGGCTCAGGACGGGCTGGAATCCGAACCATTCCGCCTGCTGGTGGCGCTGATGCGCGACAATCCCCTGGCGTGGGTCAAGGTGTGCGGCGCCGAACGCGTTTCGGTGGGCAAGCGCCCGTTCGACGATGCGATCCCGTTTGCCGAGCGGCTGATCGCCACGGCGCCCGACCGCGTGCTGTGGGGCACGGATTTCCCGCATCCGAACATTTCAAAGGACATGCCCAACGACGGCGGCCTGGTCGACCTGTTGTTCCGCTTCTGCCCCGATGAAAACACGCGCCGGAAGCTGCTGGTGGACAATCCCGCAAGGCTGTACGACTTCACCTCGAGTACCGCATGACCGATAACCACCCTCTGGACATCACGCCTATTCCTGCCACCAGGGAGAAGAAGCCGTTCTACCGGCAGCTTTACATCCAGGTGCTGGTGGCGGTCGTGCTGGGCGTGATCCTGGGCTACCTGTCGCCACGCTATGCGGTGGCGATGAAGCCCCTGGGCGACGGCTTCATCGCCCTGATCAAGATGATCATCGGGCCGATCATCTTCTGCACGGTGGTCACCGGCATCGCCGGCATGCGCGACATGCGCAAGGTCGGGCGCGTGGGTGGCAAGGCGCTGCTCTATTTCGAGCTGATCTCGACTGTGGCGCTGTTCTTCGGCCTGGCGGCCGGGCACGTGTTCCATCCGGGCACGGGGTTCAATGTCGACCCATCGACCCTAAAAGCTGGCGAAGTGGCAGGGTTGGCCGCGCAAGGCCATAACATCGAGTCGATCGACTTCCTGATGTCGATCATCCCCAGCACCTTCGTCAATGCCTTCGCCCGGGGCGACGTGCTGTCGATCCTTCTGGTGTCGGTGCTGTTCGGGTGCGCGCTGGCCGCCGTGGGCGAACGCGGCAAGCCCGTGTTCGACTTCATCGAAGCCGGCGCCCAGGTGTTCTTCAAGATCGTCCACTACATCACCGCGGTGTCGTCCATCGGCGCCTTCGGTGCGATCGCCTTCACGATCGGAAAATACGGCGTGGTGTCGCTGGTGCCGCTGATGGAGCTGATCGGAAGTTTCTACCTTGTATGCGTGCTGTTCGTGGTGATCGTGCTGGGCGTGGTTGGCCGCCTGGCGGGCTTCAGCATCATCCGATTCTGCGCGTACATCCGCGATGAACTGCTTATCGTGCTGGGCACCAGTTCGTCCGAAGTGGTACTGGCCCCGCTGATGCGCAAGATGGAAGAACTCGGCTGTCCCAAGGCGACGGTAGGCCTGGTCGTGCCGACCGGATATTCCTTCAACCTCGACGGCACCAACATCTACCTGACGATGGCGATCCTGTTCATCGCCCAGGCCCTGAACGTCGAGCTCACATTGCAGCAACAGATCACCGTGGCCATCGTGGGCATGCTCACTTCCAAGGGCGCCAGCGGCGTCGCGGGGGCCGCATTGGTGATGTTGGCGTCGACGCTTGGCGTGGTGCCGGTGGTACCCGTGGCCGGCATGGTGCTGATCCTGGGCATCCACCGCTTCCTGGGTACCGGTCTTGCCATGACCAATCTGGTCGGCAACGGCGTGGCTGCGATCGTGGTCAGCGCATGGGAAAAAGAACTCGACCGCGACCGGATGCGCGAGGTTTTGGGCCGCCGAAGTGATGCACCTGTGTAACATCGGTCGAACTGCCTAGATGCGCATTGGAAAGGGTATTTGGACGTCCGTAAATTCTTGCGTACCGGCATGCCCGCGCACTCCATTGGGGTGTCCGGGTGTCGCCGTAAGAAGAGTTTTTTCATGCCCATAAATGGCAAGTTCTTGCGACTTTCGCAAGACTGCCGCTAGACCTTCCGGCAAGTCGCGGTGCTTGCTGGCGCAGGCGTAGAACAGCGGTATCCAAGCTGCTGGTGACCGCCCATGGACATGCCGGTACGCCGGTCCATCACGATGGACTGGGACAACTTCCATCCCGCCCGCACCCAGGCTCTGACCCACGATTTCGTCGACCACCCTCTGCTTGCGCCCGACGAACTCGCCCAGCTGGGCAAACGTTGCCGCGGCACGTCGCGCTGGTTCTCGTTCAACAATCAGGCCACGCCAGGGGCGAACTTCGACGAAGTGGGCAAGCTCTTTCCCAACAACCGCTCGATCGTCGACTCCATCCACGACATCAGCAACGCCAAGGCGTGGGTACTGCTACGGCACATCCAAGCGGACCCGGCGTATCGCACGCTGATCGACGAGGCGATGAATCCCGTCCGCGATCACCTCGAGGCGATCGACCCTGGCATGTACTACCGCGCCGGCTGGATCTTCGTAGCATCCCCGCACACGGTCACCCCGTACCACATCGACCGCAACAACGGCCTGCTGTTGCAGGTGCGCGGACACAAGACGCTGTATGTCTGGGATCCGGACGATGAGTACGTATGCAGCGAGCGCGCCCGGGAAAGCTTCCATGCCCGCCACGACCTTGCACTGGTGCAATGGCGCGAGGAATTCCGCGAACGGGCACACCGGTACGACCTGGCACCCGGCACTGGCGCCTATATCCCGATGACGTCGCCGCACATGGTCGAGACACTCGATGAATCGTCGATCACGGTCAGCTTTACCTACAGCACGGAAGCGACGCGGCGCGAATCGATGATGCACTTCGCCCATGACCTGGCCAGGCGCGCCCACGTCACGCTGCCACCGGTGGGCAGCGACCCGCTGTCCGACCGCGCGGCCTACGCGTTGACCGCGTTATCGGTGGCCGTCCATGGCCCCGGAAGCCATCCGCCGGCCTGTCCATCGCTTGCCCATCGCACGCCGTACGCCGTGGCGGACTAAGCGGTCATATTATCAGCGAGGACGGCCCCCACCGGACGTCGTCGGCCGCACCGAGACCTCGACGACATCGACGCCAAGCGGCGTCCCCTTGCTGAAGGGCTCCGAAGGCGTCAATGCTAGTTGCATGGCATCGGGCTGGCGGCCGACATCACGCTCGACGTGTGCGGTTACCGACTGCTCCCCCTGCCCGGCTGGAAGAGCCAGCGCCTGTGCGTGCCCGTCCACCACCAACGCCACGGTTCTTGGCGAGCCTGATGCAGCGTAGCGAACGGTCACGTCATAGCGTCCCTTGTCGAGCGCGGCGTGCCACTGCAACTTGTACACGGTATCGGGGTCTTCATACCCGTAACCGTTGTAGTTGAGGAACCTCTCCGCGTCCGTTCCCGGCAAGGTCACCACGCCATTGACCGGAGCGCGGGCATCCTGCGGGACAACACGCAACGGCTGGACCAAGGACAGGGCGATGACCGGCTCAAAGGCTTTCGCCCCATGCTCCGCAAGCAAGCTGCCGGCCTGGATATCCAGGCCATCGCCCGCACGCGCGGCTTTGACGGCAACGGCGGGCTCACCGCCAAGCACTCGCATATCGCCAAACGGGGACCCGACCACGCCCGGAAGATGCAGCACGCCATCGGCCGGCGGCCGGTCGATGAAAAGGTAAACCGTGGCGCGTCCCATGGTGGCATGGCCAAAATCCAGCTTGCCGAACGGCGATGCCCGCGTGCCATACACCGCTTCGCCATGGGTCTTCATCCAGGCGCCGATACCTCGCAAGACGTCGGCTTCGAACGGCACCACGCTACCGTCACCCTTTGGCCCGATGTTCAGGATGTAGTTTCCGCCCGCGCTGACCACGCGCACCAGGCGGGAGATGTTCTCGCGTACCTTCGCTTGCACGTCCCCGCGTTCCTGCCAGCTGCGATAACCCCAGGTTTCAGGGAACATCGACGCCGGCGACTGCCAGGGCTCTTCGACGCGCACCTTGGGTTCGGCGTTGTCGCCCATCACGGTAAAATCGCCCTGGTGGTTCCATACGCGACCGGAAACCATGGTCTGCGGCTGCAGCGCATGCACCGTTTCTTCAAAGTGCCTGCTTTGCGCCGCCGTGGGCTTGCCCATATCGAACCAGATCTCGGCGATCGGCCCGTAGTTGCCCAACAGTTCCTTCAGCTGCGCCACGTTGAAGGCTTCCTGCCCCGCCGTGATCGGGTTGCTGTTGCCCTCGATATAGGTGTTACCGCCCGGATGGTGCCAATCGATGGTGGAGTAATACACGCCGAAGGCCAGCCCTTCCCTCCTGCAAGCCTCGGCCAGCTCCTTCACCACATCACGCTTGAATGGCGTGGCGTCGACGATGTTGTACGGCGTGACGCGTGTATGGAACATGTTGAAGCCATCGTGGTGCTTGGAGGTGATCACGATGAATTTCATGCCCGCCGCCTTGGCGAGCTTCGCGATGGCATCGGCATCGAACTCGACCGGATTGAACGAGGCTGCGGTGGCGGCATAGGCCGCGCCGTCGATTTTCCCGTTGGCGAGAATCTGTTCGCTGTAGCCGTTGTCGATGCGCTTGCCCTGCCACTCGCCGCCCAGGGCGGAATAAAGCCCGAAATGGATGAACATGCCGAAGCGGCGGTCCTGCCACTGGGCAATGGTGGCGGCGCTGGGCCGGTGGGTGCCCAAGGGGCGGGGAACATCCTGCGCGGTGGTGGCGCCCAGGGCATGGCAGCACAGGGCAAGGAGGGAAGCGGCGACAGCCGCGCGAACGGTGGTCTGCATGGTTCATTCCGGTCGTGGAAAGGCGCTCGCTTACGTCCCTCAACGCGCGAACGTCAAGGAGTGTGTCCAGCACGCGCCGTCTTGGCAACCCCTCTTGCCGTGCCAACGGGTGATAATCGGCCACCTTCGCCTTCAGCCCCGCCTCTCCATGAGCCAGACCAGCCATCGCGTCCACGGCCTTGCCGGTGACGATCTCGCACCCGACTGGCCCGCGCTCACCCTGGATGAGCTGGCAGCGCTAAGCACTGACTATCCAAACCTCGTACCGCCGCTGGCGATCACCTGGCACAGCCCGCGGCCGCTGTCGGCAGCGGCCCTAGTGCGCCACGGCCGGGGCACGGTGTTCGTCAAGCGGCATCACCGCCAGGTGCGGTCGATCCAGTCGCTGGATATCGAACATCGCTTCATGCATCACCTTCGCTCGCGGGGCATACCCGTACCCGAGTTGCTCGCCGATACCATCGGACGCACCGCGGTGCAGGCCGGCGACTGGGTGTATGAGCTGTACGAAGCGATCACGGGCGATGTCTACCGCGAAGCGTTCTCGTGGTCGCCGCTGGACAACATCGCCCACGCACGAACCGCCGGTCACATGCTCGGCAAGCTGCACGAGGCTTCGGAAGGCTTTTCCGAAGATGATCGCGGCACGCATATCCTGGTGGCACGAAGCGACCTGATCCTTGCAGCCGACCCCATCGCGGCACTTGAAAGCCAGTTCAGCCAACGCCCGGCCTTGCGCGACTACCTGCGCGAGCGCCCGTGGCGCGATCAACTTCGCGCGGCGCTCCAGCCATGGCATGCGCGCGCCCGCGAGGGGCTTGCTCGAAAGCCCACGCTATGGACGCACGGCGACTGGCACGTATCCAACCTTGGCTGGAGCGGCGCAGGCGCCCATGCGCTGGTCACGGCCGTCTTTGACTTCGGCCTGGCCGCACCGACCTTCGCCCTGTTCGATCTCGCCACGGCCATCGAACGCAACGCGATTGCCTGGCTTGCCCTTGGCGAACCGGGCGCTGCGCATGTGGACATTGCCCTGGCGCTGATTGATGGGTATCAAAAGGCACGGCCGTTGCCGGCCGGCGACATCGCCCTGCTTGCCGACCTTTTGCCCATCGTCCACGTCGATTTCGCGCTCTCGGAAGTGGAATATTTCCAGGCCATCACCGGCACGCCCGCCCATGCGCAGGTGGCTTATGAAACCTTCCTTCTGGGGCATGCGGCCTGGTTCCACGGCACCGAGGGCGAAGCGCTTCTCACCGCCATTCGACAACATCCCGGCAATTCGTGATCTAATTGACGGATTGAAGCGGGGGTGCCTGGCGTACAGTCAGGCTGAGAGAGTCCCTTGGAACCTGACCCGGTTAGTACCGGCGTAGGGAGCTTGATAAGTCGCATCGTCAGGACGGCGATGCGGTTTACCGTCGCTTCGTTTTTGCCCGAAGACGACGATGACCCTACTGCGTACCCCGCTTGCCCTTGCCCTGTTCTCTGTCCTCGCCGTGGCCCATGCCGCGGACGCGCCGGATGCACCCTCGATTAAACAGGCCAAGAACCTTGCCACCGTTGACGTCAATGCCACTGTCGACAAGGGCTATCGCGCCAGCGACGCGCAACTGGACACCTTCGGCAGTTTCGGCTCCGCCCCGCTGCACGACACGCCCGCCTCGATCCTGGTGATCACCCGCGACCAGATCGACGACCGCCAGCCGCGTTCGTTGAGCGAACTGGTGCGCAGCGACGCGGCCGTCGGCGACAACTACGCACCCGTGGGGTACTACCAGGACATCGCCATCCGCGGCTTCCCGCTGGACCTGGCCACCGCCTTCCGCCTGAACGACCTCACCATCTCCGCCGAACAGCTGGTTCCCCTGGAAGACAAGCAGCGCGTGGAAATCCTCAAAGGACTTGGCGGCCTGGAAGCCGGTGTGGTGGCGCCGGGCGGCCTGGTGAATTACGTCAGCAAGCGGCCCGCGGACGTCCATACGGCCACCATCGGTACCGATTCGCACGGCTCGACGTATACCGCCCTGGACGTCGGTGGCTGGCTTACGCCCGCGTTCGGGCTGCGCGTGAATGCGGCGCACGAGACCATGCATTCCTATGTGGATCATCTCAACGGCCGCCGCAGCTTCATCTCGCTGGCAGCCGACTGGAAGATCAACGACGATAGCAAGCTGGAACTGGATACCGACTACCAGACCAGCGGCCAACGCTCGGTGTCGGGCTACCAGCTGCTCGGCGGAACCACCCTTCCGCCGCATCCCAGCCGCACGCAGCTGCTGGGCTATCAACCCTGGCAGCGTCCCGTAGGCATCAACGCCAGCAATACGACGCTTCGCTACAGCTATCGTTTCAGCGACGACTGGACGATGCGCCTTTCCGCCGGCCACAGCCGCACCCGCATCGATGACAACGTCGCCTTCGCCTATGGCTGCTTCTACGCGGCAAGCTGCGCTTCGGGCGCCACGCCTGGCTATTTCTTCGCCCCCAACGGCGACTACGATGTCTACGATTTCCGCAGCCCCGACGACACGCGGCAGAACGACGAAGTGCGTGCCGTGGTCGCCGGCAGCTTCGATACCGGTTCGATCACCCACGAAGTGAACCTGGGCGCCAGCGCCTTCCGCCGCACGATGGACCAGCGGCCGTATGTCTACGACTACGTCGGCACGGCGAATATCGACGAAAAGAACCCACCCTACTTCGACCCCTCGCCCAATCAGCCTGGCCCCTCGGCACGCACCCTCACCAGCTGGCAGCGCGCGTTGTTCGCGGTGGATCGCGTGCACTTTTCAGACACCTGGCAGGCCATCGCCGGCGCCCGTTTCGTGCGGCTGAACGAGCGCGAGTACGACGACACGGGCGCGCTTTCCCGTGACACGCGCCTGGTCAAGGTGCTGCCGCAGGCGGCGCTGATGTGGCAGCCGACCGCGCCGCTGACCACCTACGTAAGCTTCAGCAAGGGCTTGTCGCTGGGCACTGCGGCGCCTTACTGGACCACCAATGGCGGTACCGTGCTGCCGCCGCTGCTGTCCCGCCAGGTCGAAGCGGGCGTGAAATATGCCGTGAGCGATTCGCTGGACCTACAGGCAGCGGTGTATCGCATCAGCCAGCCTTACCAATTCGCCCGGCCCAATGATTCAGCCACCGGCTTTACCTTCGTGCAGCAGGGCAACGAGGTGCACACCGGCGTTGAATTGAACGCCGCCGGCCGCGTCACGGAGAATTTCCGGCTGACCGCCAGCATCAACGTGATCCGAGCCCGCGCCCAGGACACAGGCATACCCTCGTACGAAGACCACCAGGTGGTGAACGTGCCGCACCTGCGCTCGGCCGTCTACGCCGACTACCGCCTGCCCTTCGCGCCGCGCCTGAGCCTGCTGGGCGGCTGGCGCTATGCCAGCCCGAACGTGGCCACGCCCGATGGCGCCACGCGCGTGCCGGCCTACCACGTGTTCGACGCGGGCCTTCGCTACGAAGCGCAGCTCAATGGCCATGCACTGACCTGGCGCCTGAACGTGGACAACGTGTTCAACCACTTCTACTGGCGGGACACCGGCACCAGCGGCGGCGACAGCTACCTGTTCCCGGGTATGCCGCGACTGGCGCGGTTGTCGGTGACGTATGACTTTTGAGCTTTCCTGGTTTGAAGTGGCATCGGCGCTGGTCAGCGCCGCGGCGGTGTGGCTTAGCGCCCGCCGCCATCCATGGTGCTGGCCGGTGGGCCTGGTGTCGGTGGTGGCCTATGCGTGGGTGTTCGTCGATGCGCGGCTTTACTCCGATGCCTTGCTGCAAGGCGCATTCGCGGCGTTCATCGTGTACGGCTGGCGGCGATGGTTGAACAACCTGGGCGACGATGGCCGCGTTCGCGTGGCACCCTTGCCGACAGGCGAAGCGCTGTTTCACGTGGGCCTGGGCGTGATCGGCGCCTTGGCACTAGGGGCATTCATGCACTACCGCACCGATGCCGCCCTGCCTTGGCTCGATGCCGCGCTCGCGTCCTTCAGTCTGGTCGCCCAGTGGTGGCAAGCCCGCCGGCATACCGCCGCATGGCCGTTGTGGATCGCGGTGGACGTGATCTACGTGGGTGAGTACGTCTACAAGTCGCTGCTGGTCACGGCCGTGCTGTATGCCGGATTCGTGGCGCTGGCGGTGATGGGATGGATGGCGTGGCGTCAATCGACACGTGCTCGACCCGCCCTTGAAACATAACTGAAATAATTGAAATTAAAGGATTTTTTATTTAAGAAATGCCATGCACGGTCGATAACCGGGCGAGCCACGTACTCCCCCGATATTCCCTCCCCAGGAAAACGATCGTGCCTTTCCCAAGCTTCAAACTCCCCGCCCTTCCTCGCCTTACCGGCCTTCGCGTCACCTTCGTCCTGCGCATTGCCTGCTTCGTGGTGGTGATGGTGGTGTCTGCCGCCATCGGTATGACCGCCATGTCCCGTGCGGGCGACGCGCTGCGCACCATGTACAGCTCCGAACTTGCCACGGCCAGCGTCGTGGGCCGCATGATGAACATCTACCGCTCCAGCGCGCAGGAAGTGCAGGAATCGCTGCAGATGAAACTGCCTTCGCGCTCGGAAAGCGCGGTCGGCGTGATCCAGACTAACCAGAAGCTCATCGCCCGCATGTGGGACGCGTACCTGCAGCTCAGCGGCGGCGTGCCCAAGGGCGACGACTACACCTCGTTCGCCAGCCACAAGGCATCGATCGACAAGTTCTTCGGCCGGATGGCGGAAAAACTCGCCGCCGAGAAATACGACGAGGCCAGTGAAGTACAGGACGACCTTCTGGGCCCGGTCTACATCACCCTACAGACGGACGCCGGCAACATCCTGGACAAGGTAGCCACCGACGGCGCGCAGCGATTCGAGCAACAAGTACACCAGGTGACCGTGGCCCGCTGGGCCATGCTGGGTGCCATCGGCATCGGTTTCGTAGTGGCCCTGCTTCTGGACGTGCTTTTGCTCCGCCGCGTGCTGCGCGGCGTGCACTCGGCATCCACCGTGGCCGAGGGCATCACCTCAGGCCGCCTTGGCCATGCCACCACCCAGGACGGCAACGACGAACTGGCCGTGCTTTCCCGTTCGCTCGCCACCATGGACGACAAGCTCCAGGACATCGTCACCGGCCTACGCGGAAGCTCGGGCACCGTGCGCAATATCAGCCGGATCATGTCCGGTGGCAGTGAATCGCTGTCGCATCGCACGCAGAGCCAGTCGGCGGCGCTCGAGGAATCTTCCGCGCAACTGGCCAGCCTTTCCGATGCCATCGTCCACCATGCCTCGCTCACCCAGGCGGTGGATGGCGAAATCAAGCAGTTGGGCGAGAAAGCCCGCGACGGTCGCGAAATCGTGGTGCGCAGCCTGGACGCCATGGCCCAGATCAAGGGCGGCAGCGCCCGCATCGCGGAAGTGGTGGAGATCATCCAGGCCATCGCCTTCCAGACCAACCTGCTGGCCCTGAACGCCGCGGTGGAAGCCGCACGCGCCGGCGAAAAGGGACGCGGGTTCTCGGTGGTGGCGGCGGAAGTGCGCAGCCTGTCCCACCGCTGCGCGGACTCGGCCAAGGAGATCCGTGCGCTGATCGAAGACAACACCGATCGCGTGGAAGCCGGCGCCGTGCTTGCCGCCGAGTCCCGCGCTGCCTTCGACGATATCGTTACCGGTTTCGCGCGCGTCGCCGATCACTCGGCCACCATCGCCATGGGTAGTAAGCAACAGACCGTGGCTTTGGCGCAGATGGGCGCCGCCTTTGGTGAGTTGAACACCATCACCGGACAGAATGCCGAGCTGGTGGATGACATCCAGGCTGCGGCGGCCAGCTTGCATCGGGAAGCTGGCGGGTTGGGGAATCTGGTGTCGTTCTTTGCGGCGGAGACGGCGGTTGCTACCGCGCAGGTTCAGACGACTGGAGAGCCTGCGTTGGCATAGAAGACGGTGATTGGGGGTCAGAGTAAATACTCTGACCCCGGCTTCTGGCGCTTCCTTGATGGCGACATGCGCCGTTATGTGTCGCCGCAGGATTGAGCATCATTTGATGGGCTGTGTCAGGCAATTTTGCGACGATTCGCATATGGAGTTGCCGCACAGAAACCAGGATCATTTGCGTGTTGCCGGAAGGTCCGGCAACCGGGTGTCGAAGCCCAGGTAATAGCCGGGTCCCGCAGAATCCTCTGCGGGACCCGGGGTTCACCGCCATACGGCGGGCGACCAGGTGGGCTCATGCCCAGCCGTCTATTACCGGTCTTCGACCCTGGCTCGCCCGCCACCCTACCCTTATGAAACGGGACCGGGCGACGAGCCACGGTGGCGAATGAACGTACTCGGCGACATGAAGCGGCTTGGTTGACCGTTATTCCAGTGGCGGAAGACCAGCTAGGGTGTAAATGCCGGGGCGTTCATTCGCCTGATCCGTTGAGCGTGCAAGCGGTCAACGCTGGACCAGCGCCTGCATCTGCGCGGGATAGCGTTCGCCCTGCACTTCGATACCGGCAATGGCTTCTTCGATCTTCTGTAGATCGGCCGCCGTCAATTCAACACTAACCGCACCCAGGTTTTCCTCAAGCCGATGCAGTTTGGTCGTACCCGGGATGGGAACGATCCACGGCTTGCGCGCCAGCAGCCACGCCAGTGCAATCTGCGCCATCGTCACCTGCTTGTCGGCGGCGATGCGACGGATGGCCTCCACGAGCGCCATGTTGGCCTTGCGCGCTTCGGGCGAAAAGCGCGGCGAGACACTGCGAAAATCCGTGGCATCGAAGCTGGTGGTGTCGTTGATCGCACCGGTAAGAAAGCCCCTGCCCAGCGGGCTGAATGGCACGAAGCCGATGCCCAGTTCTTCCAGGGTGGGGAGAATTTCCGCTTCCGGTTCACGCCACCACAGGGAGTATTCGCTCTGCAGCGCCGTTACCGGTTGCACAGCGTGCGCGCGGCGAATGGTCGCGGCGGCGGCCTCGGACATGCCGAAGTGCCTCACCTTGCCCTGCGCGATCAGCTCCTTCACGGTACCGGCAACATCCTCGATCGGCACGTTGGGATCCACGCGGTGCTGGTAGAGCAGATCGATGACGTTCGATTTCAGCCGCTTGAGCGATGCATCCACGACATTGCGGATATTCTCCGGCCGGCTGTCCAGGCCCTGCTTAAGCTCCGCATTCTTGAAGCCGAACTTCGTGGCAATCACCACCTCATGGCGCATCGGCGCCAAGGCCTCGCCCACCAGTTCTTCGTTTATATACGGCCCATAGACTTCCGCGGTATCGAAGAAGGTGACGCCGCGCTCGAACGCCGTGCGGATCAGCTTGATGGATTCCTTGCTGTCGGCGGCCGGGCCGTAACCGGAACTCATGCTCATGCAGCCCAGGCCGAGGGCTGACACTTGCAGGCCGCTGTTGCCGAGGGTTCGTTTTTGCATGGAAATTCTCCGAGAGGGGTGGCGGGGTCCCAAGGAGTCTATGGGTACCAAGGGCTTCGAATTAGCCCCTGGGAATGACTAGGATCTATATCCTTTATTCATGAATAAGCGATTGCCGCGTGCTTATCCACGCGCCTATCCTATGAATCGGCCTTTTCTGGCCAAATGCCCCACGCCAGTCATGAAACGCGGTCATAGCCCATGCGCAAGGATTTCCACGAACTGAACGCTTTCCTGGCCGTCGCCCGGGAGTGCAGCTTCACCCGCGCAGCCAAGAAACTGGGCACCACCCAATCGGCGCTCAGCCATAGCGTGCGCAAGCTCGAAAGCCGCCTTGGCGTGCGCCTGCTTACCCGCACCACCCGCAGCGTATCGCCCACGGAAGCGGGCGAGCGCCTTCTGGCCAACATCGGACCGATGTTCGACGACATCGAGGCAGAAGTGGCCGCCTTGAGTTCGTTCCGCGAAAAACCCGCCGGCATGATCCGCATCACCGTATCGCAGCACGCGTCCGCCACGGTGATCCAGCCGATGCTTGAACGCTTCCTGCCGAACTATCCGGACATCAAGGTGGAGGTATCGATCGACAACCAGCTGGTGGACATCGTGGCCGATCGCTTCGACTTCGGCGTGCGCATCGGCGAGCAGGTCGCCAGTGGCATGATCGCCACGCGCATCGGGCCCGACTTCCGCATGATCGTGGTGGGGTCGCCTTCGTACTTCAAGGATAGAAACGCCCCCCTCACCCCCCAGGACCTGGTATCGCACAACTGCATCAACGTACGGTTGCCCTCGTACGGTGCGCTATACCCGTGGGAATTCGAGAAGGACGGCCGGGAAATCAAAGTGCGCGTGGAGGGTCAGCTGATCATGAACAGCGGACCGCGGATCCTCGATTCGGCCATCGCCGGCCTCGGCCTCGCGTGGGTTCCCGAGGACCTCGCCAAACCGTATCTCGACGATGGACGATTGATCGCAGTACTGGACGAATGGTGCGTGCCGTTCCCGGGCTATCACTTGTACTACCCGAACCGGCGGCATACGTCGTCGGCCTTCACGTTGTTTATCGAAGCGTTGCGGTATCGAGGGTGACAATCTTCATGTGGCATCCAGTACGGGAATCCTCGCTTTCATGACCACCGCGATCATGCTGTTTCGCCGCGATTTGCGGTTGGACGACAACACCGCACTGATTGCCGCCTGCAGGGAGCATGCAAGGGTCCTGCCCCTCTACATCCAGGCCGACCGGGAAGAAGCCCCGTGGGAGATGGGCGCCGCAAGCCGATGGTGGCTGCATCATTCGCTTCATGCACTGCGGGCGAACCTCCGCGAGCAAGGGGCGCAATTGCACCTCGCCCAAGGCGAGACACTCCACGTGCTGCGCCAGGCGATCGAGCGCAGCGGCGCCGAGGCGGTCTACTGGAACCGTCAATACGAACCGGCGGCCATCGCACGCGACACTCACGTCAAGGCGGCTTTGCAGGACCAGGGAATTACCGTACACAGCCACTCGGCCAACTTGTGGTCCGAACCCTGGAAGGTACATACCCAGCAGGGTGAACCGTACCGCGTCTTTACGCCGTACTGGCGCAACCTGCGCCAGACGATCAACGCGCCGGTGCCACTGGCGGAATCCGAGAGCGTCGAATGGTCGGAATTGCCCGGCGGCCTTCCCCTGGAAGCGCTCGGTCTGTTGCCGCGCGTGCGCTGGGACAAGGGATTTGGCGAAACATGGCAGCCCGGCGAACGCGGCGCCAACGAAGCCCTGGAACTCTTCTGCGACGACGCCCTGGGCGACTACGCGACCGGACGCGACAAGCCCGCGCGCCACGGCACCTCGCGGCTATCTCCGCACCTGCATTTCGGCGAGATCTCCCCGCAGCAGATTCACCGCACCCTTCACACGCAGTTGCAACGCGTGGACGCGCGTCGCCGCCCGGATATCGAGCCTTACCTGCGCGAACTGGGCTGGCGCGAGTTCGCACATCACTTGCTGTACCACTTTCCCCACACCCCGACCGAAAGCTTCAATCCCCGCTTCGCGAAATTCCCTTGGGCCAGCAAGGACGAAGCGCAGCTTGAACGCTGGCAGCAAGGCCGCACCGGCATTCCGTTGGTGGACGCCGGCATGAGGGAGCTATGGCACACCGGCTGGATGCACAACCGCGTGCGCATGATCGTGGCAAGTTTCCTCACCAAGAACCTTCGCCAACACTGGCTTACCGGCGCGCGTTGGTTCTGGGATACCCTGGTGGACGCGGATCTGGCCAACAACACGCTTGGCTGGCAGTGGGTGGCCGGTTGTGGGGCAGATGCGGCGCCTTATTTCCGGGTGTTCAATCCCGTGACGCAGTCGAAGAAGTTTGATCCGGATGGCGCGTATTTGCGCCGCTGGTTGCCCGAATTAACCGACCTGCCCGTCGACCAGGTTCACGAGCCGTGGAAAGACGACGCGGCGCGCAAGCGCTCGGGATATCCGATGCCCATGGTTGAGCTGGGTGTTTCGCGCGAGCACGCATTGAAGGCATTTCAGTCGTTGCGCGGGCCGTGAGGGGCCTTCGAGAGTGGAATGGCACCACTTGATTATGCGCATATATGCGCATATATTTGATCTCGCCTCGCAACTGCCACTGGAGCCAAAAGTGGATGCCACCTACGACCTGCGCGCCCCGAAAAGGCCGCTAAATCTGTCCCTGAATACAGATCTTGTGGCACAAGCGCGAGAACTGACAAGCAATCTTTCGGCTGAGATCGAGGCGCTTCTTGCGGCGTTCGTTGCTGAGCGAAAAGGCGTGATCGAAGAGCAGAGGCTATCGCTGCAGAAAGCTGCGGCAGGATGGAATAATTTCGTCGATCAGCATGGCTCCTTCGCTGATGAGTTCTCCACACTCTGATGGCTCAGTTTGATGTCCATCGGAATGGTGGAAGACTAAGCGAGTTCATTCCATTCATCGTTGTCATTCAATCCGCAGCGTTCGACGATTCGCAACGACGCGTCGTCGCACCACTGATCCACGCCAAAGCTTTTGGGAAAGTTCACAACGCACGATTCAATCCTTCGTTCTCGGTGGCGGGACACAAGGTAGTGCTTCAGCCGCTTGAGGTAGTGTCAGTGCCCAAGAAGTCGCTCGGCGATTCCGTGGTAAACCTCAAGGTCGATGGACAGAAAATCGTCGATGCGCTCGACGAGCTGTACAGCCGGGCCTATGGTTGAGGTGTGAAGTCCGACCACACATTCATTTCGCAAAGAATTAGGCGCGCCTAACGGCAACGGTTCTGTTTTACGTCCCAAAACCACCGCAACACCGACTGCACGCAGGCAAAAGGCCCCCGGCTTCACTGAGCGCTATCCGCAGCGCCTCCATGCTCGAGTGCCTCCAAATACCCTCAAGTCCAACCTCTCGAACATTGGCAATCGGAAACCGATAGCACCGCCCATGCACGGGCACGGATTCCCCATCGGCATCGACCATCAGGATGCGAAAAGCATCGTGGCATCGACGGCCAACGAATTGCGAGGGATGGTGATAGTAGATATCGAGATCGGCCTCGCTGGTGCGATCGGGCTGGATCGTGACGCTAAACGGCCAGCTTGATGCCTTGATGTCAGCCAGTTCTTCAGCCAAGCGAACAATGTCGATCGTCGTCGGATCGGATTCGAAGCTGTTCGAGGGCGTGGCGGGATAAGTCGCTCCGTAGAGATCGTTGTGTTCGTTGGCCATCGCTGGCGTCACGAAGTTATTGTGGATCAGTCCGACATGCTTCAGCGGCAGATCACTGATGTCGGTAAGGAAGGTCTTGAGGTGACCGACATTGTGTTCGCTGATCGTGCAGAAGACGGAGATCTCCGGCGCGTCCTGTAGCGCCGCTACGGCCCTGATCCCCTCCACGGCCCGCGCGAAGCTGCCGGTATGGCGCCGGATGCGATCATGCAATTCCGCAGGACCGTCGAGCGAAACGAACAGCCCGCGACAGCGTCCTCCCCCGAACTCCGCCGCTCGTTTCGGCAGCAGTAGGCCGTTGGTGGTAACCGTCGCATACAAGCCCAGCGCCGAGGCATAAGCCAGCGCATCGCCAAGCGGCCGCCAGGCGAGCGGCTCGGTGAATGCAAAGCCCAGGCGCGCCTCGGGACAGAAGGCCGCCATATCGTCGGCGATGCCCTTGAACAGCTCCCACGGCATGGACTTCGTCCGGGCGCCCATCAGGTTGGCGCCGAAGTTGGTCTCGCTATTGCCGGTGCCAACGTCGCACATGAGGCAACGCAGGTTGCAGAAATTGTTGACCCCGAGGACGACATGCCCGGGCCGCGATGCCGTGGTGAGACGGGCTGCCGGGGATGGCTGGGCGAGTGCGTTCATTACGGGTGGCTTTCCTCGAACGGCATGAGCGTGCCTACGCCTAAAGCGTGTATGTGCCGTTTTCGGGGAATATGGTTACTTCGCGACGTCGATGGACACGATGTCAGGGCAAAAAAAAGCGCCCACGAGGAGCGCTTTTTTAGTTTCTGGCGGAGAGGGTGGGATTCGAACCCACGTTAGGCCTAAACCTAAACCGGATTTCGAATCCGGCGCATTCGACCACTCTGCCACCTCTCCATTGGTCGTCGACCACGGGCATGCCGCGTCGAGCCCGCAATGATACGGGGGTGGGTGATCCGTGACAACTCCCGGGCGGTGGGGCATCCTCCCCTTTGGGCGGGGATTTCCGCCGGTAAATGAATGAAACGACGCTTCCATGATCGAATTTGGGCACGGCACGCACCCGGGGATGGCCCGGTCGCGCAACGAAGATACCTATTACGCGGACCCTGCCCTGGGCCTGTTCCTGGTGCTGGACGGCATGGGCGGGCACCGTCATGGGGAACTCGCCTCGGCCAGCGTCCGCGATGGCGTGGTGGAGCGGGTGACGCGGGGGCAGTCCCTGCTGTCGGCGCTGACGGCCGCCAACGATGAACTGTTGATGCACACCCGTAACCTGCCCCACGCCCGGCCGATGGGTACCACGGTGGCCGCGGTGCGCCTGACCGATGGCGGCTGGGAGGCTGCCTGGGTGGGCGACAGCCGTATTTATGTCGATGATGGCGAGCTCCGCCGGCTGGCCCATGACGGCAAGTTGGCCGAGGCCCTGGCGGAAAAAGGCGAGTGGCCGGAGTCGCGCGATACGGTCGCTCCGCGGGGGGTGATGAACCAGGCGCTGGGCGTCACCGGCACCGAACAACTCTACGTGCAGATGTGCCGGGGCAACTGGACGTCGGGCATGCGCCTGCTGCTATGTACCGACGGGCTTACCGAGGTCGTGGACGACGCGCAGCTGCAAGCCATCAGCGCCCGCACGGAACTGGGCGCCCAGGAAGGGGTGGAGCAGATGATCCTGACGGCGCTCGATGGCGGAGCGCGGGACAACGTCACGGCGATCCTGGTGCGGCACGGCTGAAGCGCCGCGGTTAGGCCACGGACTCGCCTGCCTCCACCGACTCATCAGCCAACTTGCGCCACACCGTGGCGCCACCGGATGCCTTGTCGATCGCCTGCAGTCGCTGCTCGTGCAGCGTGGCTTCCGCTTCGTTGGCACGCAGGACCTTGGGCCGCGCGGTGATGGCGAAGCCCTGCAGCGATACATGGTGGCGCGCCGGCGCGCCGGCATCGAAGGCCAAATCCAGCACCACCTGGCCGGTGGTCATGGACAGGTACACATCCGCCAGCAACTGCGCGTCCAGCAAGCCGCCGTGCAGGTCGCGATGGGTGTTGTCCACCCCTAAACGCTTGCACAGCGCATCCAGGCTGTTGCGCTGCCCAGGATAGCGTTCGCGCGCCATCACCAGGGTATCGAGCACGGTGGCGTGGTCGGTCACCTTGCCGTAGTCGCCCGCCATGGCCAGTTCGGCGTTGAGGAAGCCAACGTCGAAGCTGGCGTTGTGGATGATCAGCTCCGCGCCCTTGATGAAGGCCAGGAAGTCGTGCACCACTTCGGCGAATTTCGGCTTGTCGAGAAGGAATTCGTCCTCGATGCCGGTCACGGCGCGCGCGCCTTCGTCGATGGCGCGCTCGGGGTTCAGATAGGTATGGAAGGTGCGGCCGCTGGGCCGACGCTCGAGCAGTTCCACCGCGCCGATTTCGATCAGGCGATGACCCTGCCGTACTTCCAGGCCCGTGGTTTCGGTATCAAGGACAATCTGCCTCATGCGGCCACACCGCCGTCGCGGAAAACCAGCGCCTGTTCGCGTGCGGCTTCGTCCACGCGCTCGTTCTCGACATGGCCGTTGTGGCCCTTCACCCATTGCCAGCGAACGCTGTGCGGCGCCTTGGCGGCAGCCAGTCGCTGCCAGAGGTCCTGGTTCTTCACCGGCTTCTTGTCGGAGGTTTTCCAGCCGTTGGCGATCCAGCGGGGCATCCAGTCTTCGATGCCCTGCATCACATAGCGCGAGTCGGTGGTGAGGCGAACCTGACAGGGGCGGGTCAGCGCCTCCAGTGCACCGATGGCGGCCATCAGTTCCATGCGGTTGTTGGTGGTGGCCGGATCGCCGCCGGCGACCATGCGCTCGGCCGTGCCCGCGCGTAGCAAGGCGGCCCAGCCACCGGGGCCCGGATTACCGAGGCAGGCGCCATCGGTGAATGCTTCAACTTCGCTCATGCTTTCCTTCATTCGTTCAGCGCGCCGCGCGGCGCGCGCCGGATACAAGGCTACCGGACTGCACCGGCGCGTTGGCAGCCTTGATCACGCGTAGCGGTGTGGCGGCCACGCGCTGCTTGCGCGCCAGCAGGATATAAGCGCCACCTGCCAGGCTGCTGCCCTCGCCCGTCGTGGTGGACGGCAAGACCTGGCCTGCACGGTGCACGGCGATCACGTGCAGGTCCGCACGGCCACAGGCCGAGCGCAGCATCACCGGCTGGCGCAGGCTGGCCCGTGTGCCACGTGCCCGCCATTGGAACCACGGCGCCCACGCGCTCACCGGATGCACCCCGGTAATCGCCAGGACGCCGCCGGGAGCGAGCACGCGGGCAGCCTCGGCAATCAACTCGTCACCGTCGGGAACGATCTCGGCGGCGTGGCGCAGCACCACCACGCCGAACGCGTCGTCCTGGAATGGCAGCGGTTCGTCCGCGCGGGCCAGTACGTCGCCCTGCCAGCCGCCATGCGCCAGGTGCAGGCGAGCCCAGCGTCCGAGCAGGGGCAGCGGCGGAGGGGCGATCTCGGGCACCGGTGCGATGTGCAGGGCATGGTCGCCGGTGGAGCGCGCCAGCTCAGGCGCCAGCACGGCCGACTCGCTGGCCAGAAGCGCGCGCATGGGCGGCAGGGCGTAGAGGTCGGGGTGCAGCTCTGGCATCGGCGTGGGTGCTTTGGCAAGGACGGACTCATGTCCTGACGCCAAGTGTATCGGCTCCGGCGCAGGATTCGGCGACCTGAACGGGTTAACACGTTGATAACAAGGGGCCTGAGGGGGCGCTGATATAGTCCGGCGGCCCCGCGGCCACGGCCGCCCGTCGAGTGCTCGTTTTGCGTCCTGAACCGATCCCGGCGCTAGTCGACAACTACATCTGGCTTCTGGCCGACGCGGCCGGGAACGCCGCCGTGGTGGATCCCAGCGAGGCCGCGCCGGTCGAGCGCGTGCTGGCCTCGCGCGGGCTGACCCTGCGAGGCATCCTGATCACCCATCATCATCCCGACCACATCGGCGGCGTCGCCGAACTCTGCGTGGGACGCAACGTGGAAGTGATCGCTCCGGTCGACGAGCGCATCCCGCATGCCGACCGTCGCGTGGGCCATGGCGATGTGGTGACGCTTGACCTGCCCGCCGCCCGCTTCGAGGTGATGGCGGTACCTGGCCATACCACCAGCCACATCGCCTACTCGGGCGAAGGCCTGCTCTTCTGCGGCGACACCATGTTCAGCCTGGGCTGCGGCCGCCTGTTCGAGGGCACACCGGCCCAGATGCTCGATTCGCTCGACCAACTGCTCGCCCTGCCCGACGACACCCTGGTCTGTTGCGGCCACGAATACACCCAGACGAACGTGCGCTTCGCCCTGACTATCGACGGCACCAACGCCGCGCTGAAAGCACGCGCGAAGGAAGTTGAAGAAAAACGCTCGCGCGGCGAGCCGACGCTGCCAAGCACCATGGGCATGGAGCGCGCCGCCAATCCTTTCCTGCGCACCGATAGGGATGCCATCGCTGCCTGGGCTACCCGCGAGGCCGATGCCCACGATCGCGTGTCCCGCTTCGCCGCGCTGCGCAACGCCAAGGACACCTTTCGATGAATCACCCTTTGCGTACGGCGCTGGCCGCAACCCTGGCGACGGCCCTGGCCGCCTGCTCGTCCACCACGCCGGTGATGCCCAGCGCACCGCCGATCACCACCACGCCCGACACGCGACCGGCACCGCCCATGATGGCAACGCCAGCGCCGGTGGCGCCAGTGGTCACGGACTTCTGGGAAGAGATGCGCTCGAGCTTCCAGATGGATGGCTGCGACTCAGATGACGGCGTGGCCCGCTGGGCACGGACCTTCACCCAGCGACCGGATCGTTTCGAAGAACACCTCGCTGCCGTGTTGCCGGTGGTCGAGTACGCCAAGGAATCCGCACAGGCGCACGGCGTGGCCGGCGAGTTCGCACTGCTGCCCTGGATCGAAAGTTCGTTCCAGCCGGTCAAGGGCAAGAAGGGGCGTCCGGCCGGCATATGGCAGATCGTGCCTTCCACCGCGCGCAGCATGGGCCTGCCTTCGCGCAAAGGCTACGATGCACGCCTGGACACTGCCGCCTCCACCGATGCGGTGATGAAGATGCTGGCTGGCTACCACGACGAGCTGCACGACTGGCGCCTGGTGGCCATGGCCTTCAACGCCGGTGAGTTCAATGTTCGCAAGGCGGTGGCCAAATACGGCGTGCCGCCCGCGCAACCTGCGGTGCCGAAGATGCCGATGAAGGCGGTGACCCGCGAGCATCTGACCAAGCTCCTGGCGATCGCCTGCGTGGTGCACCAACCGGAACGTTTCCACGTACGGCTACCGCCGGTGGATACAAAGCGATCACTGGAGAAAGTGACCGTGTCCGGCACCAAGACCGTGGGCCAGGTGGCGGAACTGTCATCGATGCCAGTGGACCGCGTACTGGCGCTCAATCCCGCGCACACTTCAGCCAATGCGCAAGCCAATACCACGATCCTGATGCCGTCGGCGGCAGCCGAGGCTTACCGCGAGGCAGCCGCCAGCGGACGCCAGCCGAGCCCCGCCACCATTGCAGCGCCGGTGGACGATGCCGACGCACAGGGCAAGACCCGTGGAAAGCCGCGTTCGGTGAAGGTGGCCAGTGGCCAGACGCTGTCGCACGTCGCCCACGCCAATAAGGTGACGGTGAAGCAACTGATGGCCTGGAACCACCTGACCAGCGACAAGGTGAAACCGGGACAGGTGTTGCGCCTGTCCCCGTGATGCCGCCCCGTTAGAGGCGGTCTTTGGAAATCTTGACTTCGGTCTTGGCCTTCATTGTTTCAATGAAGCCGAGCGTCTGCGCGGCGGACACGGCCTGGCCCATCTGCTGGCGGAAGCCCGCACGCTCTTCGGCGGTGATCTTCGATGTATCGCCATCGATGACCTTGTCGACCGCCACCAGGGTGTAGGCGCCCTTCTCCATCGGCACCGCCACCACCGCGGGCTTACCCTCGGCCGGGCGCGCCTGGGCGAAGATCGCCTGCACCACCATGGGCGGCTGATCCTGCGCGCCACGGGTGACACCGGCGACGGTCTTGACCTGCCCATGCGCGGCATTGGCGATGGCGGTGAGGTCCTCGCCCTTCTGCGCGCGGGCGACGAGTTCGTCGGCCTGCTTCTTGGCCTGCAGGGCGATGCGATCGTCGATCACGGCCTGGCGCACGGCAGCCTGCACGTCGGAAAGCGGCTTGGCCACCGACGGCGTGTGCTTGTCGACGTGGATCACCACGCCATGGTTGTCGCCCAGGTCGATCAGGCCGGAGTTGTTGCCCTGGGCCAGGACGTCGTCGGAGAACGCGGCGGCGATCACCTTCGGATTGGCAGCGATGCCCTTGCCGCCGTCACGGCCGAACGGCTCGGTGGTCTGCAACGGCAGCGAGCTGGCCTTGGCGGCAGGCTCCAGCGACGAGGGGCTCTGGTAGGCCTCGTCGGCAAGGTGGCCGGCCACTTCGTTGTACTTGCGTCCGTGGGCGTCGGCGGTGGCCTTGGCCAGGATGTCCCCGCGCACTTCCTCGAACGGCTTGGCGGCGCCGCTGCGGACATCGCGCAGGTAGATGATGTGATAACCCTCGTCCGGCGAAAGCACCGGCTGGGAGATCTCGCCTTTCTTCATGGCGAACAGGGCGGCGTCGAACGAGGCATTCGCCACGCCCTTTTCGATGAAGCCGAGGTCGCCGCCCTGGCGCTTGGAGCCTAAGTCGTCGGAATTCTGCGCAGCGAGAGTGGCGAAGTTTGCCGGGGTGGCCTCCGAGGCGATCTTGCGGGCCTTCTCAAGTGCGGCCTTCTGCTGCTCGGGCGTGGCGTTCTTGGGCACGTTCACCAGGATGTGCGACACCTCGCGCTGCTCGGGCTGCACGTAGCGCGACTTCTGCTGCTCGTACAGGCCGCGAAGGTCCGCGTCGCTCGGCGGCGCGTCGTCTTTCAGGTCCTTGGCGTTGACTTCGATGTACTGCAGGGTGACCTGTTCGGGCGTCATGTACAGCGCGCGGTGCGCGTCGTAATAGGCCTTCAGCTCCGCGTCGGAGACATCGGTGCTCGGCGCCGCCGGTGCGGGTACTTCCACCAGGCGTACGTCGCGCTTCTGTTCGGTCAGGCGCAGCACGCGGTCGATGTCGGCATCGGTCACCAGCACGCTCTGGCCGATAGCGTTGGGAATGAGCTGGGTTGCCATTTCCTGGCGGCGCTGTGCCTCGAAGGTGGAGGCCGAGGTGCGCGTGCCGGCGAGATAGGCGCCGTAGGCTTTCTGGTCGAACTTGCCGTCACTCTGGAAGGCGGGTTCGGCCGCGATGGAACTGACCACCTGTGCGTCGGTGACGGTGAGGCCAAGCTTGCTGTTGGCCTGGCGAAGCACCGCCTGGCTGATCATCGCGTCGAGGATCTTCTGCTTGGTGGCAGGCTGCTCAAGATAGGCCGGATCGTAGCGATCGCCCTGCTGCGCCATCATCTGCTCGCGGATGGTGTTCACGCGCTCCTGGTAATCCTGCTGCTGGATTTCCGTGTCGCCTACCTTGGCAAGGTAGCTGGCGCGATCGCCTTGCAGGTAATTCTCGATGCCGAAGAAGGCAACGGCGAAGACGCTCACCCCGAGCACGACCATCGTCGGCCAGCCTTCCATCTTCGTACGCAGTGAATGAAGCATCGGTTTCGCTCGCAAGCAGGACATAAAACAAGGGCGCCACGCGGGCGCCCTTGAAGGGTATGGCGGAGTGGACGGGACTCGAACCCGCGACCTCCGGCGTGACAGGCCAGCATTCTAACCGACTGAACTACCACTCCGCGACTTTTTGGTGGGTGCTGAGGGGATCGAACCCCCGACCAGCGCCGTGTAAAGGCGACGCTCTACCGCTGAGCTAAGCACCCAGGTCAAAGGCAGACCTGACAGCTTAGTTTAGGTGATCCTTCAGCGCCTTGCCAGCCTTGAAAGCCGGGACCTTGGAGGCCGGGATCTTGATCTCTTCGTTGGTGCGCGGGTTGCGGCCGGTACGCTCGGCACGGTTGCGGACGGTGAAGGTGCCGAAGCCCACCAGGGAGACGTCCTCGCCCTTGTGCAGGCTGGCCTTGACGGCATCGATCAGCGCTTCGAGGGCGCGGCCGGCGTCGGCCTTGGACAGCTCGGCGCGCTCGGCGAGATCGGCGATCAATTCAGATTTATTCATTGGTTATTCCTTATCACGTGAAAGAGTCCGCGGTGTATTCGGGACGAGAACCATGCCAGGGCTACTTTGACGGCCAACGGTTCGCGAGGGGAACGTTGCGGGCCGCTGTTGCGCTTGCTGCGCGGGCGCTTGGTGCTAGCGGTCGGACCTTTATACCAGCGGCCCCTGGCACCCGCAATACGAGATGTACCAACGCTTTCAGCCCACGTGCACGTTTCACTCGGACCTTAACGAACCAAAAAAGGAGGCATGCCGTTGGCATGCCTCCCTTTTTCCGGATTTGAGGAACCGGTTATCAGTGCGTGAGCGAAGGTGCAGTCTTGCCCTCGTCCTTCTTGCCGTCCACCGCCGTACCATCGCCGGTCTTCACTTCCAGCGGAGTGGGCGGACGCTCCAGTGCAATGTTGAGCACCTCGTCGATCCACTTCACCGGGATGATCTCCAGCGAGCCGGTGATGTTGTCGGGAATATCGGCAAGGTCCTTCTTGTTCTCGTCCGGGATGATCACCGTGGTGATGCCACCGCGATGGGCTGCCAGCAGTTTCTCCTTCAGGCCACCGATCGGCAGCACGCGGCCGCGCAGCGTGATTTCGCCGGTCATCGCCACTTCCGAGCGCACCGGGATATTGGTGAGCGTGGAGACCAGCGCCGTGCACATGGCGATGCCTGCGCTGGGGCCGTCCTTGGGCGTGGCGCCCTCGGGCACGTGGATATGGATATCAAGCGACTGGTGGAAGTCCGGGTCGATGCCGAGCGATGACGCGCGGGCACGCACCACCGACAGCGCCGCCTGGATCGATTCCTTCATCACGTCGCCCAGCTGGCCGGTATGCACCAGCCTGCCCTTGCCCGGCAGTACCGAGCTTTCGATGCTGAGCAGATCGCCACCGACCGACGTCCAGGCAAGCCCGGTCACCAGACCCACTTCGTTCTGCAGTTCCGCGCGGCCGAAGTCGAAACGGCGCACGCCCAGGTAATGGTCGAGGTTGGCCGATTCGACCTTGGCCTTGCCGGCAACGACCAGCGACTTCGCCGGCGCAGCCTTAGCGGCCACCTTGCCTTTGGCCGGCTTATTGGCCTTCGCCGACGCGCGCAGCGTGATCTCCTTGACCACCTTGCGGCAGATCTTGGAAATCTCGCGCTCGAGGTTACGCACGCCCGATTCGCGCGTGTAATAGCGCACGATATCGCGTAGCGCATCTTCCTTCACACTGAGCTCCTCGGGTTTCAGGCCATTGGCCTTCAGCTGCTTGGGCAACAGGTACTTCTGCGCGATGGCGAGTTTTTCGTCCTCGGTGTAGCCGGGGATGCGGATCACTTCCATGCGGTCGAGCAGAGGACCGGGGATGTTCAGCGAATTCGCCGTGGCGATCCACATCACCTCTGAGAGGTCGAGGTCGACTTCGAGGTAATGGTCGTTGAAGGCGTGGTTCTGTTCCGGATCGAGCACTTCGAGCAGGGCGGACGACGGATCGCCGCGGAAGTCCATCGACATCTTGTCGATTTCGTCCAGCACGAACAGCGGGTTCTTGGTGCCCGTCTTGTTGAGATTCTGCACGATGCGGCCCGGCATGGAACCGATGTAAGTGCGGCGATGGCCACGGATTTCCGCCTCGTCGCGCACGCCGCCCAGCGACATGCGGACAAACTTGCGGTTGGTGGCCTTGGCGATGGACTGGCCAAGCGATGTCTTGCCCACGCCGGGCGGGCCGACCAGGCACAGGATCGGGCCCTTCATGGCGTTCACGCGCTGCTGCACGGCCAGGTATTCGAGAATGCGTTCCTTGACCTTCTCCAGGCCAAAGTGGTCGGCATCGAGCACTTCCTGGGCGAGCGCGAGATCCTTGCGGACCTTGCTGCGCTTCTTCCACGGCACGCCGACCAGCCAGTCGAGGTAATTCCTGACCACGGTGGCCTCGGCAGACATCGGCGACATCTGCTTGAGCTTGTTGAATTCGTTCTTGGCCTTGGCGAGCACGGCCTTGGGCATGCCGGCAGCTTCGATCTTCTTCTGCAGTTCCTCGATCTCGTTGCCGCCCTCCTCGCCTTCACCCAGTTCCTTCTGGATGGCCTTCATCTGCTCGTTGAGGTAGTACTCGCGCTGGCTCTTCTCCATCTGCGACTTCACGCGGCCGCGGATGCGCTTCTCTACCTGCTGCAGGTCCATCTCGCCATCGACCAAGCCAATGAGCAGCTCCAGCCGCTGGCCGACGTCGGCGGTTTCCAGCACGCGCTGCTTGTCGGCCATGCGCACGGAAAGGTGCGCGGCAATGGAGTCGGCAAGGCGCGACGGATCGTCGATGCCCGAAAGGGTGGCCAGGATCTCTGGCGGCAGCTTGCGGCTCTGCTTCACCAGTTGCTCGAACAGCGACACCAGCGAACGGGACACCACGTCTAGCTCGCGCTCGTTGCTGCTATACACCGGTTCGATCACGCGCGCCTGGGCGCTGAGCATGCCCGACTCATCCACGTAGTCGTGGACGTCCACGCGTGACTGACCTTCCACCAGCACCTTCACGGTGCCGTCGGGGAGCTTTAGCAGTTGCAGCACGCCCGCCAGGGTACCGGTGGTGTGCAGGTCGGCGATTTCCGGATCGTCGATGTCCGGGCTCTTCTGCGCCACCAGCAGGATCTGACGCTCGCCTTCCATCGCGCGCTCGAGTGCGCGCATGGACTTGTCGCGGCCAACGAACAGCGGGATGACCATGTGCGGGTAAACCACCACATCGCGCAGCGGCAGGACCGGCAGGACATCCAGGGCGGCACCGCTGGTGGGAACGGGTTGGTTCTTTGCCATCTAGGGCTCCATGGGATTTTGGCCGGGGGCTCTTTGGTTCCGACACTGAACCGCGCGCCCCATGATCGTCAAGTGGTGGTCGCACGCATGCGACTCAAGGCCGCGGCACCCAAGAAAAAGGCCCCGGCGAAACACCGGGGCCTTCAAGGAGTTGCCGATGCAAGCTGATGTTTTAAGCCGCGTCGCCGCCGCCTTCCGCACCGCCGATCGCCCGCTGCTGCTGCAGGTTGCCGCGGTAGATGAGGTAGGGCTCGGCCTGTCCGTCGATCACTGCGTCGTCCACCACCACCTTGCTCACGTGCTCGAGCGAGGGAAGTTCGTACATGGTGTCGAGCAGTACCTGCTCGAGGATGGTGCGTAGGCCACGGGCGCCCGTCTTGCGCTTGAGGGCGCGACGGGCAATGGCGGCCAGGGCCTCGGGACGGAACTCCAGTTCCGCGCCTTCCATGTCGAACAGGCGCTTGAACTGCTTGGTGACGGCGTTCTTCGGCTCGGTGAGGATTTTCACCAGGGCCGGTTCGTCCAGTTCATCGAGCGTGGCGACCACCGGCAGGCGGCCGACGAACTCGGGGATCAGGCCGAAACGAACCAGATCGGCAGGTTCCACTTCCGACAGCAGCTTGCCGACGTTCTCGGTGCGCTCCTTGCTGCGCACTTCGGCGCCGAAGCCGATGCCCGTGGTGTCCGAGCGCTGCTGGATCACACGCTCGAGGCCGGCGAAGGCGCCACCGCAGATAAACAGGATGTTGCGGGTGTCGACCTGCAGGAATTCCTGCTGCGGGTGCTTGCGGCCGCCCTGGGGCGGTACCGAGGCAAGGGTTCCCTCAATCAGCTTGAGCAGCGCCTGCTGCACGCCCTCGCCCGAGACGTCGCGGGTGATCGACGGGTTTTCGCTCTTGCGGGAGATCTTGTCGATTTCGTCAATGTAGACGATGCCCGACTGGGCCTTCTCGACATCGTAATCGCACTTCTGCAGGAGCTTCTGGATGATGTTTTCGACATCCTCGCCCACGTAACCCGCTTCGGTAAGCGTGGTGGCGTCGGCGATGGTGAAGGGCACGTTGAGCAGGCGCGCCAGGGTTTCAGCCAACAGTGTCTTGCCCGAACCGGTCGGCCCGATCAGCAGGATGTTGGATTTGCCAAGCTCGACTTCGTCGGCCTTCTGGCGCGACTCAATGCGCTTGTAGTGGTTGTAGACCGCCACCGACAAGGCTTTCTTCGCGCGCGTCTGGCCGACCACGTACTGGTCGAGGGTCTCCATGATCTCGCGCGGCTTGGGCAGCTGCGTGCGACCTGAGGCGGCCTTTTCCTCGAGTTCTTCGCGGATGATGTCATTGCAGAGTTCAACGCACTCATCGCAGATGAATACGCTGGGACCGGCAATCAACTTGCGCACTTCATGCTGGCTCTTGCCGCAGAAGGAGCAGTAGAGAATCTTGCCGCTGTCGTTGGAACGGCTCTGCCGCTCATCGCTCATGCTGTTGGTCCTGCGTCGGATCGAGGTACGTCTTGAGAATAGCACAGGGTCCCAACCCTGGGACCAGGGTCGGGAACCTGCCTTAAGTCACGAAAAATTAAGCGGATTTAACGGTTTCAACGGTCCGCTTTTCAAGCACGGAGTCGATCAGCCCGTAGGTCTGGGCATCGGCCGCGCTCATGAAACGGTCGCGCTCGGTGTCATTGGCGATCTGCTCGACCGGCTTGCCGGTGTGCTGCGCCAGGATGGCATTGAGGCGCTCGCGCATGGTCAGGATCTCGCGGGCGTGGATCTCGATGTCGGTCGCCTGGCCGGAAATGCCGCCAGCCCAGGGCTGGTGGATCATGATCCGGGAATGCGGCAGGGAGTAACGCTTGCCCGCCGCACCGGCCGACAGCAACAGGGCGCCCATAGACGCCGCCTGGCCGATGCACATGGTGCTGACATCGGGCTTCAGGAACTGCATGGTGTCGTAGATCGCCAGGCCCGCGGTAACCGAACCGCCGGGGCTGTTGATGTAGAGGTTGATGTCCTTGTCCGGGTTTTCTGACTCAAGGAACAGAAGCTGGGCCACCACGACGTTCGCCATGTAGTCGTCGACGGGACCGACCATGAAGATCACGCGCTCCTTCAACAGGCGCGAGTAGATGTCGTAGGAGCGCTCGCCGCGGGCGGTCTGCTCGACGACGATGGGCACCAGGTTGAGGCTCTGGATGGGGTCCATGGACATGAAAGTGCGCTCCGGTGAGGTTAGTGCCCTAGCCTACGAATCGGCGGTTCAACCGCCGACCGGGCGCATTACCTCGTCGAAGCTCAGGGATTGCTCCGTGGTCTTGGCATGATCCGCCACCCACTCGGCTACCTGGTCTTCCATGACGCGGTTCTGCAGGCCCGACATAAGCTGGGGATCACCGTTATACAACTCAATGACCTTCTCAGGCTCTTCGTAGGTCGAGGCAATGGTGGTAAGCATCTCGGCCATCCGGCTGCGGTCGATGCGGATTTCGTTCTTGCGGGCGATTTCACCCATGAGCAATGCGGCAGCCACGCGCTTGCGGGCAATCGGCTCGGCGGCGGCAACAAGCTCGGCCGGCGGCTCCTGGCCACGCGGCACGCTGCCCGCGGCCATCGAGCGGGCTTCGCCCTGGGCCATCAGGTTCGGGACGTCCAGGTTCGGGTAAGCATCGGCCAGCTTTTCGGCCACTTCGGCCTTCAGGCGACCCATCAGGGTGCCCTTGAGCTCGCGCTCGAGGTTGGCGCGCACTTCCTTGCGGAAGGTTTCGATGTCGCCATCGGCCACGCCGAAGGCCTTCACGAAGTCGGCATCCACGGCGGGCAGGTTCGGCGCCTGCACCTTGATGATCTTGATGCTGACCTGGGCCTTCTTGCCGGCCAGATCCGTATTGCGGAAATCGGCGGGAAATTCGATCTCGGTGGTCGCTTCGTCACCAGCGCTGCGGTTGGTGAGGGCTTCGTCGAGCGCCTTGAACAGGTTGCCCGAGCCCAGCACGCTGCCAGCACGCTCAAGGCCCTCAGCCGGGAAGCGGTAATCGCCCGCCTGGGCCGAGTACTCGAACATCACGAAGTCGCCCTCGGCCGAGGCACGGGACACTTCGTCGAAGCTGCGGCGCTGCAGGCGCAGGGTCTCGATCATCTTGTCGATGTCGGCATCGGACACCACGGCCACCGGACGGCTGATTTCCAGTGCGGCGACGTCGATTTCCGGGAATTCCGGCATGATTTCGAAGGTGGCCGTGTAGGCAATCTCGCCATTTTCGGCGTTGCCCGTGGTCTCCACCGACGGGTTGGCGATCGGACGGAGGTTTTCCTTCTCCACCGCCTCGCGCAGCGTGCTGCCGATCAGTTCGGAAAGCGCCTCGCCGTGGACCTGCGCGCCGAAGCGCTGCTTGATCACGTTCAGCGGCACCTTGCCCGGGCGGAAGCCCTTCAGGCGGACCGTACGGCCCATTTCCGCAATGCGCGCACTGACCTGCGACTCAAGGCGATCGGCCGGGAACTTGACCGTGATCTTGCGCTCGAGCTTGCTGACGTTCTCAACCGAAACCTGCATGACGACTCCTGCGAAACCACCTGCTTCCGCAGGCGCTAAAGCGGCCCAGGGCCGCCGTGTGTGTATATGAATAAATTCAATCACTTACGTTAAAGTGGTTGTTAAACCACCACGAAGTGACCTCCACCCCAGCCGCTTAGGATATCAAATCCCGTATTTGGCGGGGTGTGAGGCGGCATAACCCCAGGAAAATCCATCACCGGCGCCCCCACGCATGGCGCGCTCCGGTTTAGTGATCACCGTAGTGAAACTTGCAGCTGATGATGGAGATGCACTCATCATCGAAGGCATAGACCAGGCGATCCTTCTTGTTGATGGACCTGGACCAAAAGCCGGCCAGATCACCGCTCAACTCGTGAGGATCACCCAATCCGTCGTTCGGAGTCCTCTGCGCATCCTTGATGAGGGAGTTGATCTTCTTCAGGGTCTTCTTATCTTCGACCCAATCCTGGTAGTCCTTCCAGGCTTCGTCCGTGAAATTGATACTTCGTGCCATCCAGCGGTCTCCTCGCCCTACTCCTCGATCAGCTCTCGTTTCTTGATCCTGCCCGCCTTGAACTGAGCGATAGACCTGGCAAGGTGATCGCGGTTTGCTTTGTTGCTGAGCAGGTGAACGGTGTCTGCCATCGAGTTGTAGTCCTCAAGGGACATGACTACTGCGTCCTCATGGTCGCGGCGATGGATGACCGTGATGGAGCAATCGCTCGCTACGGTATCGAGCACATCCTTGAGGTTATTACGGGCGTCGGAAAAGCTGACGACTCGCATCGGGTTCTCCTGTCTGTCCTATGTTTCTATGTGTTCCTGATGTCTTTATTGACTTGTGCAGACTCTTGCACAAGTCAAGTTTAGAGCACGCCCTAAGGCACAGCAAGGAGTTGGTACAGACTTAGCCCACGCTCGGAAGGCAGCTGGGCTAACGGACAGGGACTGCGTGATCCACGCATTTAAGTCACTGTTCGATAAGGGAGATGGTGCGAAAGGGGGGACTCGAACCCCCACGGGTTACCCCGTCAGAACCTAAAGTTTGCGAGGCAACTTGCTTGCATACCTTATTTACAGGAGTTCCACGAGCCCAACGGCCTCTAGGTGCCGCGGCAGGTGCCTTTTCAGGTGCCGCGGGGTTCCATCCAGGTGCCGCGCAGGTGCCGCAGCCGGGCAACTCACTGCGCTGAAGTCGGAATCGAGCGGGCCTCTTGAAGGGCTTCCGCGGGAGCGCGGGCCTGTGTCCATTGGACACCCGCAACGCCCATACGAGGGCTCTCCCACTTTAGCTTTGTTGACTCACCCGCTTCATCACTCGGCTATTTCCGGGTCTCACATACCCCGTATGTGCTGACTGCGCTTTTCGCCGACGCCGCCTGTAGCGAGGCGGTTGCACATCCCATCGCGACGGGTGATGTGCGTGGTGCTTCGATCCCTACAACCCCTTAGTCAACGACTACTAATCGCTACACCAGCAGTAACAAGGTCGGGGCATGAAGAAACTTTGCATGTTTCACCTCCATGCACCCTCAGGTGGGCTGCGAAGCCGAAGTTACCCCTAGCCTTGCTTCCGTGCAACCCTTCCGCGGGGGGTTAAAACTGCAACCTAGGGGGAACGATAGTTCCCTCCCTTAAAGAGTCCTATTGGGCTCTGTAGGTCTCCTCCTGATTCCCCCACGACAGCGCCTCGGTTCCTCACGGAGCCGGGGCGTTTTCGTTTCGGCACCCACATAGACAGACCAACAACCCGACGAACCACCAGGCCCCCACGAGGGGCCTTTTTCATTTCAGGAGACCACGCATGGATACCGTGCAGAACCCCGCGTCCCTGCGAGACAGACAGCTCGCACTCGAAGAAGAATCCCTGACCCTGGGCGTTGACCGCTACCACAAGGAGCGCGGTCGCCAGGATGAGGCCGACACCGGCCCGGGCCGCCGCCTCGTGCAGCAGGCCATCACCCCTCTCGCCGCAGCCATCGACACCTTCATTGCCGAGGCTCGCAACGGCAAACCCGGCAAGAAGCACACGGCTGTCCGCTGGGTCGAGAAGTTCCCCTCGACCGAGCTGGCCTACCTCACCGTGCGCCATTGCCTCAACGCGATCTCCGGCGGGGAAACCCGCGTGCAGACGGTCGCCGAGGCCATTGCCACTTCCATCGAAGACTCCATCAACTACTCCCGCTTCAAGGAGGTTTCTCCTGGGCTCCATAAGCACCTCCAGGGTGTCCTGAAGAAGTCCACCTCCCAGCGCCACTCCCGCAACGTCATGGAGGCGGCCGTCGCCACGCGGGAAGACCCTGCGCACTTTGCGTGCGTCAAAGGGGGGCCGAACGAAGGGCGTCACTTCATTGCATGGCCTGTGGGCCGGGAGTTCCAACCATGAGGATTTACGTCGCTAGCCTGCCCGACTACAACCACGGCCACCTGCATGGCGTTTGGATCGACCTCGACGGCAACACCGAACGCTCTGACATCGAGCGAGAGATTTCCACGCTCCTGCGCACCTCGAAGTACCCGAACACGCTCGTAGACTGCCACGCCATCGAAGCCGTTGGCTATCTGCACGAGCAGTCGCCGTGTCACTACTGCGGGGGTTCGGGCAAGGCCGAGAATGCCGAGGAGTGGGCTGTCCACGATTACGAAGACCTCCCGGGCACCTTCGGTGAACACCGGGACCTTGATGACCTCTTGGACTACGTCCAGGGCGTCGAGGATCACGGCGACGCCTTCCGCGCCTGGGTCGAGCACGCAGGTGTGACCAACTTCATTCACGAGGACTTTGAAGACAAGTTTGCGGGCGAGGCTGACACCGAACTCGCTTGGATCGACAACTTCCTAGACGAGAACGGAACGCTCGACGGCATCCCGGAGAACCTGCGGAACTACTTCGACTCCGAGGCGTACCTGCGGGATATGAAGCTAAGCGGTGACGTGTCCCTGGAGCATTTCGAAGGTGTGGTATACGCCTTCTGGAACTAATGACGTTCGCCCCTGCGGCCGCCAAAGCTCCAGGGGCTCGAAGTTAAGTCAGGCCAACTCAATACCCAGGGAACTGGGTAGCGACGGCTGCATCTACGGCGTAGTTGAGATAGTTATCAGCATTCATCGCCGCTAGGCTGCGGCTTTTCAGCGCAAGATTTTTGGCTCCGGGTGAGTAGTAGCTCAGGTCTGCCGTTCCGGGGACGATGTAGGCTGCTCGTCCATCATTGAAGCCGACCGAATCCTTGAAGTGAGTAAGCTCGTGGAGCAGAGTCGATGCCCGCGACGTCCTCCCCGTCAACGGAAGCGTCCAGAACTTGTCGCAGAGTTTCACCAGATAAAGGTGCGCAGTCTGGGCGTTCGCAGCAGTGTCCTTGTATCTATCTTGTCCCGTGGGATCGGGACAGCCGCACGTGTACGACGCGGACGTCCGTCGCCTGATGACCGCTGCCAGGGTCTGGTAAATCTCCCCGTCGAGAGTGCCAGCATCGAAGTCGTCGTGAGTTCTCATCATCTGAGAACCGATCGGCAACGCATATGCCCCAAAGTAAGCCTTGTAAAGCTGTGCTTCCGACTTGGTGGGATCGTATCCGTTAGGAGCAAACATCAACGAGTAAGATTGGTTAATCGCATTACTCGCTAGCTGTTCTGCTTGATAGCCAGCAGTGGCAAGCGCGGTGAGCTGGTCGCCTGTGCACTGGGCATACCCAGGCGGAAGGTCTCCGGGCAGTAGTGCTCGCGAAGCATCCGCCCTTACGTTGTGGCGTGACAAGCTTCCGGGCGGGTTCTGCGACACTGTTATGTCAAGAGTATTACTCACCACTTGATGTAGCGTCTCCTGGGCAAAATCTGCGGCACTGCCGACATCGAATATCTCAGGCACCCACCCAGTAACCATTGACCAGGTAACAAGCAAGTGTGAACCGGCTTTTATCTGGTAGTCCGGGTACAAGCTTACAGTTACGGACATACTCTGCCCCGGCTGTAACAGCAGGAACATACTCGATTTGGACTGCACTGGCCCGGTGACCTCTCCGCTGTAGTCAATTTTTGGGAACTGAGTATCCGGGGTCGGGTAATACGGAATGATCTTGAACTGGTCGCCGGTAAGGTGCGGATCGTTGTTATTGAAGAACGGCGTCGAGTATGAAAACACGTGCGCGACCGAATCCCCCGTATTCTTCAACGTCAGCGTCACGTATCCGCTGGCGGCTTTGATCGGGTCAGATGGAGAGCTAAGCGTCGCTGTGACATTCGGCGCGGAGTATGCAACCGGTACTATCGTTAGAAAGAACAACCCTGCCAAGAGCTTTCCGAAGTTCATTAGGTTCCCCACTCGATAGAAGTTTGTGGAATGCCTGGTCGGCGAGATGCCTCCGGGCTGTTCGCCGACACATGCTGCACGCGTCGCCGCCCTACGCTGACACAGAAAGGGGGTACTTTCCATTCAAAAACGGCAAGACTTTTAACATCAGCCGCGCCGCTCTCGCTCCTCTCTCTTCTCGTCCCTCGACACCTTCGGGGGCCTTTCCGTATCCCCTGGTCGCGGCGGGATCTTCTGCCAGTTCACTCGCGTCCACGCTTCAACCATCTTCTGCGCCAAGAAGACCGAAGGCACCACGGCCGTAGCACGCGGCCATGGCTGGTAAATCATCGAGATTAACCAACCCGCGTTGTCCACACGATCCTTGACGTGGGCGACCTAATGCTTCCGTATCCAGTGCGGACACCCACGCACAATTTTCCCCGGCCGCCTGCACCACCTCCGCCGGCACCGCCGCAAGGCTCTTTGCGAAACTTGTTGACGGGCGACAAATAGCCATCGCCCCAGTTACCACCCGAACCCGCCCTCGTGGCGGGTTTTTTATTGCCTGGAGAAAGCCATGCCCCTCGTACTCAAGGGAACCCTCAAGCCCGGCCAGCCGGACAAGCGGTACTACATGATCCGCGTCCAAGTGGACGGTCGCCGCGAAGTGCTGTCCTCGGGCACGCGCGACAAGAAGGATGCCGAGAAGAAGGAGGCGTTGATCTTCCAGGCCCTTCGGGACAACGCGAGCATCACCAAGGCCGAGCTGATCGCGCTCGTCCGCGGTGGCCGCGGTTCCTTCAAGCACGTCGCCGCGGTCAAGCGCGAGGGCGGGCTCACCCTGAAGGAGGCATTCAAGCGGATGTTCGACGACCCACAGGTGTGGCGCGAGATTGCCGCCCGTCCTGGCTACGAGCAGATATGCGCCGAGTTGGTCGAACACTTTGGCGAGGATCGCCCCATCGCCTCCATCACGGAGGACGACATCACCAAGCTCACTGTGAAGCTCATGGATGATGGCCTGGCGAACTCCACGGTCAACGGCCGCCTGAACTGCCTGGGGCACCTTCAACGTCCTGCGGCGCAAGGAGAGCGCCTATCGGGACCTGCCGTACATCAAGATGCTCGACGCCAAGAACCCACGGACGTGGACGGCGAACCTGAGCGACGAGGCGAAGCTGTTCGCAGCCGTCGCTGCCCTCGACGAGAAGGAGCCCGGCACTAAGGGCGGCCCACCGCGCAAGAAGGACGCCTACAAGTACCTGCGGCTGTTCAAGCTGCTGGTGGAGACCGGCCTGCGCCTGGGCGAGGGTCTGAGGATTCGGTGGACGGACCTGGCGGTTGACCAGGTGGACGGCGAGTGGCTCATCAAGGTCTACCGGCGGCGCGAGATCAAGAACAAGAAGATCAAGACCATCCCGGTCACCCTCGCCTGCCAGGAGGTGCTCAAGGAGCTGCTGGCTCTGCCGGCGCACGAGCGTCACCCGGAGCGGGGCTTCGGCGACCTGAACAAGGATCGCGCCAACGACATCTGGACCGCGGCGAAGACGGATGCCGGCCTGACTGACAAGGAAGCGGTCATCCATGGGCTGCGCCACACGCTCGCCACACGCCTCCTGAAGGCCACCGGCAACCTGACGCTGGTCTCTACCTGGCTGGGGCACACGACGATCAAGACGACGGCAGACACGTACGCTCACGTAGAGCTGGACAGTCTGCTCGAAGGCTCCGCCGCGCTGTCCCGTCTCCGCGGCACCTAACCGGACTCGTGGCAAGCTATCCGGGACAGGGATACCGCAACAGAATCAACTCTTGCCACAACGGGAGCTTCAACTCTTTGATTCATAGAGAATCAGGTGGTGCGAAAGGCGGGACTCGAACCCGCACGGGTTACCCCGTCAGAACCTAAATCTGGTGCGTCTACCAATTCCGCCACTTTCGCATGGGATTTGAAACGACCAACCACCCTGCCGCTCAGGCTCTGGTGATTTCGCTGTTTCAGCGCCGCGATTCTAGGGGTGGGGCTGGATGGGCACAAGGATCCAGCGAGGCGAGGCCATCGCGCAGCCATCGTCAATAGCCGTACTTGTCAGATGTCGCGACTACAAAGGATGGACGTGGGCACTCGCCGATGTCGCATGGCCATTCGCTAGCCACCCACGGCTTTCGATACCTGATCGAGGAAGTGCCGGAACAGCAAGCCAGCTAGTGCAAACGCTCCGCCGATGATCGCAATGAGCGCAGCTACCAAAGCCCGGAGGACCCAAGCCTTGCTAACCATATGGGATAGCTTTTCGTCCATCCGCGCGAGCGTGGCGTCAATGCGCGCCACAGCGACATCGAGCCGGGATACGGAAGATTTGATATCGGCGATGTCACGCTCGACGTGATCGGCTCTTGCTTCGAGGCTTGCCAGGCGAGCAGGCGTGCCAGGGCACTGGCAAGTCAATCTTTCAAATGCTCGATCCATGTCGCGTCATCCATCCCAGATGGTCGAATACTAGCCAAGCTGCGATGCGGCCACTATCAGCGAAGGCTCATTCCACGGTAGGAGCGTCGACTATTGCCCTCGTTCATGCAGGCTCAGAGTTCGCCAAATTCACTGATCGGCCACGAAATATGGCAAGAAAATCCGTGGACCATGTGCTCTCCTCCCCAAATACTCACTGATTCTGAGGGTAAGGTTCCAGGCTCACACTGCCGCGCATCGAACTGGCGTGTTGCCTCGCTTTGTAGCGACGGGTCGTACTCAAAGGATCCATCGTCCAGTAGCCGCAGTACTTGCGTCACGATCACGGGCGTTCCATCCAGCTCATTCAGTTCGACATTCCGGCTGACGTAGTCGCCGTCCAGACGGGTTAGCACCGTGTGCATCGGCGGTTCCTAAGCCAACGCAGTGGCTGGAGCTAACACGGATGTGAGAAGCAGAGCGAAGCGAAATCGTTTCATTGGAGCGTCCTTGCTTGATGGCAAGGACAGATTAGGTTCGGAGCCTTTCCCAAAATATAGGTGCGGTCTTGCGCCCATGCGGGCGCAGGGCAGAACAAGCAGAGAAATTACCTACAACGAAATTAACCGCCCCAGCCCTTTGAGCAAGCAAAGAAAAAGGGACCACGCTTTCACGTCGTCCCTTTTCTTTAGTTGGTGGGCCGTCAAGGATTCGAACCTTGGACCAATTGATTAAGAGTCAACTGCTCTACCAACTGAGCTAACGGCCCTTTGAAACATTTTACCAAAATGGGGTGGACGATGGGACTCGAACCCACGACATCCGGAATCACAATCCGGTGCTCTAACCAGCTGAACTACGTCCACCGTAAAACTCTTCGTGTGGCGCGCCCGACAGGAATCGAACCTGCAACCGTCGGCTTAGAAGGCCGATGCTCTATCCGGTTGAGCTACAGGCGCAGACTCTTACCACGGAGCGAACGCTTGGTCGGGGCAGAGGGATTCGAACTCTCGACATCCAGCTCCCAAAGCTGGCGCTCTACCAGGCTGAGCTATACCCCGACATTCGAAACCATCGTTCGCGACCGCGAAACAAGCCTTCAAATGTTAAGGGTAGTGACACACCCCGTCAATCCAATCTGCCTGAAACTCGGACACCACATCGAACAACTTTTTACCGATGGCCCTGCTTAGAAGCCACCAACGAGACGAAAACCACTCGCCTCGCCTACTTTCAAAAAATGGTGCGCCCGGAGAGATTCGAACTCCCGACCACCAAGTTCGTAGCCTGGTACTCTATCCAACTGAGCTACGGGCGCACTAAAACGATTTGGTTGGCCTGCGCCGTGAGGTGCCGGTCAACCAAGAAGCGGAATTATTCAGGGTTCGAACCAATGCGTCAACACTTTTGGTGAAATTTTTTTGCATCGGTACGGAAACAAAGTGCCAAACAAAACGGCGACCCTCAGGTCGCCGTTTCTTTTTCAGCTCTGCGTAGCGGGCTTGCCCAGGGTGGACCCCGCGTCGCCCTTGGGCGGCGGCGGAGGCGTCGGGCTGGGGTTGTCCTTGCGCTCCCAGTCGGCCGGCGGCCCGGGCTCACGGCCATTCATGATGTCGTCGATCTGGCGCGCGTCGATGGTTTCGTACTGCAGGAGGGCGTCGGCCATCTTGTGCAGCTTGTCGATGTTGGAGGTGAGCAATTCCTTGCTTTTCGCGTAGGCGCGGTCAAGGGTGTGGCGCACCACTTCGTCGATCTTGCGTGCGGTTTCGTTGGAGACGTTCTTGTGCTGGGTGACCGAACGGCCCAGGAACACTTCGTCTTCGTCCTCGCCGTAGGACATCGGGCCAAGCTCGTCGGACAGGCCCCACTTGGTGGCCATGTTGCGCGCCATCTTGGTGGCCCGCTCGATGTCGTTGGATGCGCCCGTGGTGACCTTGTCGGCGCCGAAGATCAGCTCCTCGGCCACGCGGCCACCGTACAGCGAGCACAGCTGCGATTCGATCGCCACGCGGTTCATGCTGTAGCGGTCGCCCTCGGGCAGGTACATGGTGACGCCAAGGGCGCGGCCACGGGGGATGATCGTGACCTTGTAGACCGGGTCGTGTTCGGGCACCAGGCGGCCGATGATGGCGTGGCCGGCCTCGTGATAGGCGGTGAGCTTCTTCTCGTCGTCGCTCATCGCCATCGAGCGGCGCTCGGAGCCCATCAGGATCTTGTCGCGGGCACGGTCCAGATGGGCCATGCGCACGTCACGGCTGCCCTCGCGGGCGGCGAACAGCGCGGCCTCGTTGACCAGGTTGGCCAGGTCCGCACCGGAGAAGCCAGGCGTGCCGCGGGCGATGGTCATCGCGTCGACGTCCGCCGCGGTGGGCACCTTGCGCATATGCACTTTCAGTATCTGCTCGCGGCCCTTCACATCCGGCAGGCCCACCACGACCTGGCGGTCGAAGCGGCCCGGACGAAGCAGGGCCGGGTCGAGCACGTCCGGACGGTTGGTGGCGGCGATCACGATGACACCCTCGGTGCCCTCGAAACCGTCCATTTCCACCAGCAGCTGGTTGAGTGTCTGCTCGCGCTCGTCGTGACCGCCGCCCAGGCCCGCGCCACGATGGCGGCCCACAGCGTCGATTTCGTCGATGAAGATGATGCACGGCGCGTGCTTCTTGGCCTGCTCGAACATGTCGCGCACGCGGCTGGCGCCGACGCCCACGAACATCTCGACGAAGTCGGAACCGGAGATGGAGAAGAACGGCACCTTGGCCTCGCCGGCGATCGCCTTGGCAAGGAGGGTCTTACCGGTACCGGGCGGGCCCACCATCAGCACACCGCGGGGAATCTTGCCGCCGAGCTTCTGGAACTTGCCCGGATCGCGAAGGAACTCGACCAGCTCGCCCACTTCATCCTTGGCTTCGTCGCAGCCGGCGACGTCGGAGAAGTTGACCTTGACCTGGTCTTCGCCCTGCAGCTTCGCACGCGAACGGCCAAAGCTCATCGCACCGCGCCCTCCGCCACCCTGCTGCATCTGGCGCATGAACCAGATCAGGACGGCGACGAAGATGATGATCGGCAGCCAGTTGATCAACAGGCCCAGCAGGCTGAAGCCGCTGTCAGCCGGTTCCTGCCGGACATCGGCGCCCTTGGCGTTGAGCTGCTTGACGATGTCGTTGGTGCTGGTACCCACCGCCGGGATCACCGTGCGATAGGAGTTGCCGTCTTTCAGCTTGCCGGTGATGGTGGCAGGCACCGTGGCGGTGATCGTGCCGTTGGCCACGTTGCCGTTGTCCACCGCCTGGGCGAAAGTGGAATAGGACATGTCCGTCGAGGAGCCGCTGTGCGGGCTGAAGCTCTGGAACACGGTGAGCAACACCACCGCGATGATCAGCCAGAGCAACAGGTTTTTTGCCATTTCATTCATGCGCGGTTCTCGCTCGGTTGCCGACCGGGGGCTTTCAAACCCACGGCAAGCGCATAGACCTCACGGGAACGGGCTCGTGAGGCCTTCGGTTTACGCATCGTCACGCGACTGAAGTCGGCGCGCAAGTTGCGCAGGTACTCATCGAACCCTGCCCCCTGGAACAACTTGACCAGGAAGGCTCCGCCTGGCTTGAGCCAGTCGAGGGCGAAATCCCGGGCCATGTCGGCCAGGTCCATGGCGCGGATCTGATCGGCCAGGGCTACACCTGACATATTGGGGGCCATGTCCGACAGCACAAGATCGACTTTCTGCCCTTCCAGCATGGTTTCAAGCGTACGCACCACGCTTTCTTCACGGAAGTCGCCCTGGAGGAAATCCACCCCGCCCAAACCCTGCATCGGCAGGATGTCCATGGCCACGATAGTTCCCGTCTCACCCATGCGGCGACGCACCAGCTGCGACCATCCCCCGGGGGCGGCGCCAAGGTCGACCACGCGCATGTGGGGCTTGAGAAGCTTGTCCTTGTCGATCAGCTCCTCGAGCTTGTACACGGCGCGCGAACGCACCCCCTCGGCCTGGGCACGTTTGACGTAGGGGTCGTCGAAGTGTTCCTTCAGCCACGAGGAACTGCTTTTACTGCGGGCCATGGGGCGGGACTTGGGGGAGCGGCGTGGAGGCCATGATACCCTTAGCGGTCACGCCCCCGCACTTCGAACCTGAACACATGCCCCTCTCACCAAGCCAGCGCCGTTACCTGAAGTCCCTCGCACACGACCTCCCGGCGGTCATCCTGCTCGGCAACAAGGGTGCCACCGAAGCCGTGTCCAAGGAATTGGGCCTGGCCCTGGCCCATCACGAATTGGTGAAGATCAAGCTTTCCGGGGGCGACAAGGATGAACGCCAGGAGCAGTTGGACACCCTGATCGCCGCCACCGGCGCCGAAGCGGTGCAGCAGATCGGTTCGGTCGCGGTGGTGTTCCTACGCAACAACGACGATCCGAAGATCGCCCTGCCCCGTTAAGGTACCCAGCCGCGATGGAACTGTCGTTCGAGCATCCCGGTAGCTACCTGTTCGCCCGCCGCGTCGGCCCGGGCCTGGTCACCATCGTCGACCGCGACTTCCATCGCAGCCTGCTTCTGGCCCCGGACCAAGTGGTCGAGGACTGGCCGGTGACCGACGTGAAGACGGCAACCGTGGCCGACATGCAGGCGGTGCTGGCGCTGAAACCGGAAATCTTTCTGCTGGGCACCGGCGAAAACCAGGTATTCCCATCAGCGCAGATCATGGCCACGTTCCTGAAGCTCGGGATCGGCATCGAAGCGATGACCAATGCTGCCGCGGCAAGAACGTACAGCCTGCTCGCCGGCGAAGGCCGGCGCGTGGTGGCTGCGTTCGTGCTTCCTGCCTGAGCCTGCGCGCGGAGCCGGGGTCAGAGTTATTACTCTGACCCCCTACTACCAGCTGCGCCACGCCGGCTATTTACTGGGCGGCAGGTAAGCCAGCGGATCCACCGGATTGCCATCCTTGCGGATCTGGAACTGAAGCTCGTCGCGAGAGGCGCCGCTGTTGCCCATCTCGGCCACCTGCTGGCCCGACTTCACGTGTTCGCCTTCTTTCACCAGGCGCTTACGGTTGTGGCCGTAGGCGGACAGGAAGGAATCGTTGTGCTTGATGATCACGAGCTCGCCATAGCCGACCAGGCCATTGCCGCTGTACACCACCACGCCATCGGCCGCAGCGCGTATCGGATCGCCGCCCTTGCCTGCGATCTCGACACCGGGGATGGCATCGCCCGCACTGAATTTCTTGATCAGCGAGCCATCGGCCGGCCAGCGCCAGGTAATACCGCTGGCTGAACGCGTGGCGCCGGAGGCAATGGTCGGCGTGGAAGCATCCACGCTGGGTGCCGGGGCAGCCACGTTCGGCGGCGCACCCTTGGCCGCCTGGGTCGGCGTAGCCGGCAGCGTGCCGACACCGGCCACCACCACGGTACTGGCCGCCGATACGGGCGCATCGGGTGGCAGCGGCGGCGGCGGAGCGGGTTCGTCAGTGGCGGGCTCGAACACCGGCGCGGAAGCCTTGCTGGTGGAGGACGCCGGTGACGGGACAGCTGCAACCACGGGCGCCGCACCTTGCGGCGGCGGATTTCCATGGACGGGTGGCGGCGGTGCAACTGCCGGCGCCGGAGGCGCATGCGTGGCGACAGGTGCCGCTGCTGCCACGGCAGCACGATGGTCGGCGGGCGCCAGGCGCAAATCCTGGCCGGGCCAGATGGTGTACGGCGCCGCGATGTTGTTCCACCGGGCCAGCTCGCGGAAATCGACCTTGTTGCGGAAGGCGATGCTGTAGAGCGTGTCGCCCTTGGTTACACGGTAGCTGCCGCCCGGTGGCGGAGGCCGCGAAGCCGGCGTGATGACCTGGGAGCCGGTCTGGCCGGATGGCTCGAAGACCACCGAGCTGCGCTGCATATCACAGCCAGCGAGGACGACGAGGGCGGCACAGGGCACGAGGCGAATGGGGTGCATGCGCGCAAGCATACCCATGCAAGGTGTCAATGCGCCATGTACCACCACACACCGAGGCCAATCAGCGCCACGATGGCGAGCCATCCGATCCATTCGACATGCTTGTGCAACATGCGCTCGGCGCGCTCGCCGAACAGGCGGATCAGGATCGCCAGCAGCCACACGCGCTTGCCGCGGCCCACCAGCATGCACACCAGGAACGGGATCACCGGCACGCCGACGATGCCCGCGGCCCAGGTGACGAATTTCATCGGCACCACCGGCTGCAGCGCGGCCAGGGCCAGCACCAACAGCAGTGCCAGCCAGTGCGCGCTCATCTTCTCGCGAAGGTTTTCCACGCCCGTGTTGATGGGCGCAAGAAGATGCAGCGAATCGAGTACCGGCCGCAGCGCCTCGAAGGCGTAGTGGCCCAAGGCATAGCCCACCAGCGAGCCCAGCAGCGAAAACAGCAGGCTGACATTGGCGTAGCGGAAAGCGCGTTCGCGGCGTGCCAGCATCATCGGCGCCAGCATCACTTCGGGCATCACTGGGAAGATGAATGCCTCCACGAAGCTCAATAGAGCCAGGTAGCGCTCCGCATGCGGATGCTTCGCCCAGCCCAGGGCGCGTTCGTAGAGCTTGCCGAAAAGACGCATGCGTTTCCCTAAGCTTTGGAGAGAAAGGTCAGCCGATGCCGCCAAGAAGCGGTACGAAGCTTACGGAACCGAGTTCTTCCTGGGTGAAGTCGCCGTCCTCGCCCATGCGCAGGCGCAGCAGCATCTGCTGGCTGGGCGAGCCCACCGGCGCCACCAGGACGCCACCGGGGCGCAACTGGTTCAGCAGCTGCAGCGGGATGGAATCGCCGGCGGCGGTAAGGATGATGGCGTCGAAAGGCGCTTCCTCGGGCCAGCCGAGCTTGCCGTCGTCGTGCTTGGAACGCAGGTTGGTGATGCCCAGCTGGCGGAACCGGCGGCGCGCCTGGCGCAGCAGTTCCTCGATGCGCTCGACGGTATACACCTGCGGCACCAGTGCAGCGAGCACCGCGGCCTGGTACCCCGAGCCCGTGCCCACTTCGAGCACACGGTCGGGTATGCCATGTTCGATCAGCGCCTGCGACATCCGCGCCACGATGTACGGCTGCGAGATGGTCTGGCCATGGCCGATAGGCAACGCGGTGTTTTCATACGCGCGCGAATGCAGGGCCTGGTCGATGAAATGATGCCGGGCAAGGTTGCGGATCACCTCGATCACGCGCTTGTCGGTAATGCCTTCTTCCACCAGCTTGGCGGCCAGGCGGTCGCGGGCGCGCTGGGAGGTCATGCCTTCGCCACGTAGGGCCGAGGGTGGCAGCGAATGCATGTTCATGCCGCCTCGTCCTGGTCTTTCTGGGTAGAAAGCGCCTGCATCCAGCTGGCGACCTTCTCCAGCGCCTGGAACCGGGTGAGATCGACGTGGATCGGCGTGACGGAAACGAAACCGCGTGCCACCGCGTCGAAATCCGTGCCGGGACCGGCATCGGCCGCGTCGCCTGCCGGACCGATCCACCAAATCGGGCGGCCGCGCGGGTCGGTCTGTTCGATGCACGGTGCCGAGCGATGGCGCTTGCCCAGGCGAGTGACCTCGAAGCCCTGGATCTCTTCCCAGGGAAGATCGGGCACGTTCACATTAAGGATGGTGTCCGCCGGAAGCGGATCCACCAGCAGCCGGCGGGTAAGCATCAGCACAGCCTGGGCGGCCGACTCGAAATGCTCGCCGCGATGGTCGCGGCTGGCCAACGACACGGCAATCGCCGGAAGGCCCAGGAAACGGCCCTCCATGGCGGCGGACACCGTTCCTGAATAGATGACGTCGTCGCCAAGGTTGGCGGAGTTGTTGATGCCCGAAACCACGATGTCCGGTTCCACTTCGAGCATGCCCGCCAGCGCCAGGTGGACGCAGTCGGTAGGCGTTCCAGCGACGCGGAAGTAGCCGTTGTCCAGGCGCGTGACGCGGACCGGCTGATCCAGCGTCAGCGAGTTGCTGGCACCGGAACGGTCCCGATCGGGTGCGACCACCGTGACCTCGCCCAGCGCCTGGAGCCGTTCGGCGAGGATGCGGATACCCGGGGCATCCACGCCATCATCGTTGCTTACGAGTACGCGCATCGTATTCCGTGGGATGAACCTGCCGGCCCGCGACGGGCCGGTTTGATCCTGTCGAGTCTACCCGAGCGGGCCGATCGATTCACGGCCGACGACATGGCGTGAACGACGCTTTGGGCTAGCATGCGGCCATGAACCGCAGGCCGCCCAAGAGCGTGACCGACGATGACGCCCTGCTCTTCCGCGAGGCCATCGGCGAGGTCCGCCGTCTTGACGACGCACCGTTGCCGCCGGCCGCGCCGCGCCCGGCTCCGCAGGCGCGCCAGTTCGAGGCCGATGAGGCCGCCGTGCCGAAGGAATTGCTGGACCTGGCCTTCGATCCGGCCCTGATGGAAATCGGTGAGGAGCTGTCATATTTGCGCGACGGCTATCCCCCGAAACTCCTCAAGCAATTGAAGCGCGGCCAGTTCAGCGTGCAGGACGACATCGACCTGCACCAGATGAACCTGGCCGCCGCCCAGGCGACCATCATCGACTTCCTGGCCCACGCACGCCGCGAAGGCATCCGCTGCGTGCGCATCGTGCACGGCAAGGGCCTGCGTTCGAAGGCGCAGGGACCGGTGCTGAAGATGATGACCGACCGCATGCTCAGGCGGCTGGACGATGTTATCGCCTTCGCCTCGGCGCGGCCGATGCAAGGCGGCACGGGCGCGGTGGTGGTGTTGCTGAAAGGCCGTTAGGCGTGAACGCTCATACCTGGGCTACTTCGCGAAGCACGGTAGTGGCATAGGCGCCCGCGGGCAGGCTGAAGGAAACCTCCAGCGCATCGTCAAGCCAGCGCCAGGCCAATCCTTCCGGGCGCAGGCGCAACGCGCGCCGCTCCTGGTCCATGCCGGCGGCGGCCAGGCCCTGTGCCAGGTCGTTGTCCGCGGCGGCAATACGCGACTCCAGTTCCGCTGCAACGCCCGTGGTGGGCGGCTCGCCGCGCCCCCACAAGGGACCCGACGGATGGATGTCGAAGCTCGCCAGCCGTTGGGCAAGAGTGTCGTTCATTGGCTCGGGGCCGAAGAACGAGCGGGAGCCGGCCAGTGCATAGACCTCGCCATCGATCGGCGTCGCCCAACTCCGCGACGCTACGCGTTCGGCAAGCACGTTGTTGTAAAGCTGAGATCGCGCGGCCGAAAGCAGCATCGAACGCTTGCTGCGATCCACCCGCCGTCCGGCGAACATCGCACGGGCCTGGCCGATATTCCCGGCCTCACGGCCAAAACGCTGTTCACCGAAATAGTTCGGCACGCCCATCGCACCGATCGCCTCCAGGCGAGCCTGGGCGGTCGCTCGGTCGCCCTCGATGCCACGCACGACGATCACGAAGCGATTGCCTCGCAATGCGCCCCGCTTGATCTTCCGTCGCGTGCGGCCAAGGCTGCGCACCGTCACCGATTCGCCACCGAATGCACTCCAGTCCGGTTCGTCCTTGCCTGGCAGCTGCACACTGATCGCCTGCACGGTGACAGCATGGCGATCTTTCAGGCCAGCGAAACCCACGCCCGCCACGTTCGCACCGGCGAACCTGGCCAATTCCTTGGCCACCCACTCGGTGTTCTCGCCACGTTTTTCCACTTCAAGGAAGACGTGCTCGCCTTCGCCGTCCGGACCGTAACCCAGGATTTCCTCCACGCGAAAATCCTCGGGTGAGGAACGCAAGCGACCGGTCAGCGGCGGGCCGCCGTGGGTGAAGGGAAGGTCCAGGCTCATGGGCTCACAACAGGAACAGGGTGGCGAGCCCCAGGAAGATGAAGAAGCCACCGCTGTCGGTGGTGGCGGTGATCAGCACACTCGAGCCCAGGGCAGGATCGCGGCCGAGCCAGGTCATCACCATGGGAATCGCCACTCCCATGAAGGCGGCCAGCAGGAGGTTCAGCGTCATGGCTGATGTCATCACCAGCCCTAGCGCGATGTTGTCGTAGAGCAGCCATGCCACCACGCCGATCACGCCGCCCCAGACCAGGCCGTTCACCAGCGCCACGCCCAGTTCCTTGCGCCACAGGCGGCGCACGCTGGATACGCCCAGCTGCTCCAGCGCCATGGCACGGACGATCATGGTGATGGTCTGGTTGCCCGAGTTGCCGCCGATGCCGGCGACGATGGGCATGAGCGCGGCCAGCGCCACCAGCTTCTCGATGGAGTGTTCGAAGAGGCCGATCACCCGTGAAGCAACGAAGGCCGTGACCAGGTTGATCGCCAGCCATGCCCAGCGGTTGCGCACCGAGCGCCATACCGAGGCGAAGATGTCTTCCTCTTCGCGCAGGCCCGCGCGCGAAAGCGCCTCGGCCTCACCTTCCTCACGGATCAGATCGACCATCGCATCCACGGCGATGCGTCCCACCAGGCGGTGGTTTTCATCGACCACGGGCGCCGTGACCAGGTCGTAGCGTTCGAAGGCCTGGGCCACCTCGTAGGCATCGTCTTCGGGGCGGAAGGTGTTGACGTCCGGCGCCATCACCTCATGCACCATGCGCTCGGGGTGGTTCACCAGCAGCCAGTGCAGCGGCAGCACGCCCACCAGCACATGGCTGGCATTGACCACGAAGAGCTTGTCGGTCTGCGCCGGCAGTTCGTCGAAGCGGCGCAGGTAGCGAAGCACCACCTCCAGGCTGACGTCCTCGCGGATGGTCACCATCTCGAAGTCCATCAGCGCGCCGACCTGGTCGTCGTTGTACGACAGCGCCGATTGCACGCGCCGGCGTTCTTCGGCGTCCAGGCTCGCCATCACCTCCGGCAGCACCGAGGTGGGGAGCTCGTCGACGAGGTCGGCCAGTTCGTCCGGATCCAGGTCCTCCACCGCCGCAAGGATCTCGCGATCGTCCATGTCGGCGATCAGCGATTCACGGACGGAGTCGGTGACTTCCAGCAGGATGTCGCCGTCGCGATCGGCTTTCACTCGCTGCCAGGCATCCAGGCGCTCGGCCAGCGGCAGCGCCTCGAGCACGTTGGCGATGTCGGCCGGATGCAGGTCGTCAAGCACGCGCTGCAATTCGGCCTGGACGGTCGGATCGTCGTGGCTGCGCTCAAGGAGGTCCTGCACCCGCTCCACGCGCTCGTGAAGGCGAGTGGCATGGCCGGGCCGAAGTTCCGCTTCGGTCACAGCGGCACTACCAGCACCGTGGCCATGGCCGCGATGCCTTCGCGTCGTCCGGTGAAGCCCAGTTTCTCGGTGGTGGTGGCCTTGACGCTGACACAGTCGAGGTCGCAGCCCATGGCGTCGGCCAGCAGCACGCGCATGGCGTCGGCGTGTGGCCCCACCTTGGGCGCTTCACAGATCACCGTGATGTCGGCATTGCCCAGGCGATGACCGCGCTCTTCGAGCATCTGCCGCGTGGCGCGCAGGAAGGTCCGGCTGTCCGCGCCGCGCCAGCGCTCGTCGTTCGGCGGGAAATGACGGCCGATGTCGCCCAGGGCCAGGGAGCCCAGCAAGGCGTCGCAAAGCGCGTGGATCACCACGTCGCCATCGGAATGCGCGACCACGCCGTGGGTGTGCGGCACGCGCACGCCGCCCAGCATCACATGGTCGCCGGGGCCAAAGGCGTGTACGTCGTAACCTTGTCCAATGCGCATCAGTCGAGCTTCCCTAGCAGGTACTCGGCCAGCGCGAAATCCGCCGGCGTCGTCACCTTGATGTTGTCCTCGGCGCCCTCGACGAGCAAGGGCGAGAATCCGGCCAGTTCCATGGCCATCGCTTCGTCACTCACCGGCTTGCCCACCGCATGCGCCTGGCGCAGGGCGTCGGCAAGCTCGCCGCGGCGGAATACCTGCGGGGTGAATACCCGCCAGCGCCGTTCCCGGGGCTCGGTGCCCAGGACCCGCCTCTCACTGTCCACCAGCTTGAGCGTATCGCGCAACGGCGCGCCCAATAGGCCACCACCGAAGGGTACGGCTTCGATCACCAGCCGCTCGATGTCTGTGGCCCGCACGCAGGGCCGCGCGGCATCGTGCACCAATACGAAATCGTGATCACCCACGGGCGCCGCTTCGATGCCGGCCAGTACCGAATGGCTTCGTTCGGCACCGCCGACCACGGTAAGGATAGGCTTGCCGAGGATCGACCTGTGGCCGGGCCAATAGGGGTCGTCCGGGCCCAGCGACACCATGATGCCGGAGATGCGCGGGTGCGCCGCCAGCCGGCCCAGGGTGATGTCGAGCATCGATCGGCCCGCCAGCGGCTGGTATTGCTTGGGCCGGTCGCCACCGGCGCGGCTGCCGACGCCGGCGGCCGGCACCACGCACCAGAAGGCGTCCATCAGTGGCCGCCGCTGGACGATGCTGCCGGCGGCGTCGCCGGCGGTGGCGGCGGCACCGTGGTGGGCGTACCCGGCTCCACCACCTGGTAGAAGGTTTCGCCGGGCTTGATCAGCCCCAGCTCCGACCGCGCGCGGGCTTCGGTGGCCTGCTCGCCGTGCTTCAAGTCTTCCACGTCCGCGGCCAGCGCGGCGTTGCGCTGCTGCAGGGCGTCGTTGGCGTCCTTCTGTTGCTTGACGCTGGCGCGCAACGCGTCGACCTCGTGCATGCTGCCGGCACCGACCCACAGCTTAAGCTGCAGGGCGATGATGAGGATGGCAAGCGCGAGGCCGATCCAGCGCAGCACGGGGCGGTCGTCAGCCGGGCAGCTTGGACAGGCTCGGGAAGGCTTCCCGGCCGGCGTAGCGGGCGGCGACGCCGAGCTGTTCCTCGATGCGCAGCAGCTGGTTGTACTTGGCGACGCGGTCGGTACGGCAGAGCGAGCCGGTCTTGATCTGCGTCGCCGTGGTGGCTACCGCGATATCGGCGATGGTGGTGTCCTCGGTTTCGCCCGAGCGATGCGAGATGATCGCGCCGTACTTCGCGGCGTCGGCCATGGCGATCGCCTCGAGCGTTTCGGACAGCGTGCCGATCTGGTTCACCTTGATCAGGATGGCATTGGCGATGTGCTTGTCGATGCCCTCGCGGAAGATCGCGGGGTTGGTCACGAACAGGTCGTCGCCCACCAGCTGCACGTCCTTGCCGATCTTCTCGGTCAGCAGCTTCCAGCCGTCCCAGTCGTTCTCGGCCATGCCGTCCTCGATGGAAACGATCGGATACTGCTTTGCCCAGCTGGCCAGGAGGTCGACGAATTTCGCCGGATCATATTTCTTGCCCTCGCCTTCCAGGTCGTATTTGCCGTCCTTGAAGAATTCGGTGCTGGCCACGTCCAGGCCCAGCAGGATGTCCGAGCCGACTTTGTAGCCAGTGGTGTGCACGGCTTCCAAGATGGTGTCCAGCGCCTCGACATTCGACTTCAGATTCGGCGCGAAGCCGCCTTCGTCGCCCACCGCGGTATTCATGCCGCGGCCCTTGAGCACGGATTTGAGCGCGTGGAAGATCTCCGCGCCGGCGCGCAGCGCCTCGGCGAAACTGGGCAGGCCCACCGGCAGGATCATGAATTCCTGCACGTCGACGTTGTTGTCCGCGTGGGCACCGCCGTTGATGATGTTCATCATCGGCACCGGCAGGGCACCGGCGCGATCGCGCGCCAGGTACTGCCACAGCGCCTGGCCGTGCGAAGCGGCCACCGCATGGGCGGCGGCCATGGAAACACCCAGCAGCGCGTTGGCGCCTAGCTTGCCCTTGTTCAGCGTGCCGTCCAGGGCGATGAGCTTGGCATCCAGGCCTTTCTGGTCGGCGGCATCGAAGCCCGCCAGGGAGCTTGCGATCACGCCATTGACGTTGGCGACGGCCTTGCGCACGCCCTTGCCGCCATAACGAGACTTGTCGCCGTCGCGCAGCTCCACCGCTTCACGCGAACCCGTCGAGGCACCGCTGGGGACGGCGGCGCGGCCGAAGGCGCCATTGCCGAGCACGACCTCGGCCTCAAGGGTGGGATTGCCGCGCGAGTCAAGGATTTCGCGGGCGTGGATGCGGGTGATATCGGTGGTCATGCGCTTCCCGTGGTATGAAAAGATCGATACATGATGGCCTTGCCGACCGGTGATTTGGTAGGTGGCCGCTTAGGTTGGGTCCCCCGCGCCCATGGCGCGCGTTTTAGGCGTGGTCGCGGAAACCGCGCTTCTTCACCACCTGGTCGAGCTCCATGAGGGTTTCGAGGAGCTCTTCCATCTGGCCCAGCGGCCAGGCGTTCGGGCCGTCGCTCAGGGCCTTGGACGGATCAGGATGCGTTTCGGCGAAGAGGCCCGACACGCCCACCGCCACCGCCGCGCGCGCCAGCACGGGAACGAATTCCCGCTGGCCGCCGGAACTGGTGCCCTGCCCGCCGGGCAGCTGCACCGAATGGGTGGCATCGAACACCACCGGGCAATCGGTTTCGCGCATCACCGCCAGCGAGCGCATGTCCGATACCAGGTTGTTATAACCGAAGCTGGCGCCTCGCTCGCAGACGAGGATCTGGTCGTTGCCGACGTCGCGTGCCTTGGCCACCACGTTCTTCATGTCCCAGGGCGCAAGGAACTGGCCCTTCTTGATGTTCACGGGCTTGCCGGCGCGGGCGACGTTCTGGATGAAGTCGGTCTGGCGACAGAGGAAGGCCGGCGTCTGCAGCACGTCGACCACCGAGGCCACTTCGTCCATCGGGGTGTATTCGTGCACGTCGGTGATGACAGGCACGCCGATCTGCGACTTCACCGCGGCCAGCACCTTCAGCCCCTCTTCCAGGCCCGGGCCGCGGAAGCTCTTGTCCGAGGAACGGTTGGCCTTGTCGAAGCTCGACTTGAAGATGAAGTTGATGCCCAGGCGCCCGGTGATTTCCTTCAGCGTGCCGGCAACGTCCAACTGCAGTTGCATCGACTCGATGACGCAGGGACCGGCTATAAGGAACAGCGGCTGGTCAAGGCCAACCTCGAACCCACAGAGCTTCATGCGGCGGTCTCCTGCACGGCGGCCAGGCGCTCGCCCTGGCGCACGGCCTTGTATTCGCGGGCCGCGCGGACGAACCCGATGAACAGCGGGTGGCCATCGCGCGGCGTGGAGGTGAATTCCGGATGTGCCTGGCAACCCAGGAACCACGGATGCTTCTGCTGCGGCAGCTCGACGATCTCCACCAGCAGGTCGTCCATCGACTTGCCCGAGATCACCAGGCCGAGGTCTTCGAACGGCTGGCGATAGCGGTTGTTGAATTCGTAGCGATGGCGATGGCGCTCGCGGATGATGTCTTCGCCATAGAGCTCGCGGGCCAGGGTGCCTGCTTTCAGGCGGCATTCCTGGGCGCCCAGGCGCATGGTGCCGCCGAGATCCGAACGCTCCGTACGCATTTCCACTTCACCGCTGGCGGTGGTCCATTCGGTGATCAGGGCGATGACCGGATCCACCGCGTTGCGGTCGTTCTCGGTGGAATCGGCCTGGGGGAGCCCTGCGATGTTGCGGGCGAACTCCACCACGGCCGCATGCATGCCGTAGCAGATGCCGAAGTACGGCACGCCGTTTTCGCGCGCATAGCGGGCGGCCAGCACCTTGCCTTCGAAACCACGTTTGCCGAAGCCGCCGGGAACCAGGATGGCGTCGGCATGGCCGAGCGTTTCGCGGGCGCCGCGGGCCTCGACGTCTTCGGAATCCACCCAGGACAGGTTCACCCGCGTGGTCTGCTTGATGCCGCCGTGACGCAGGGCCTCGCCCAACGACTTGTAGGCATCCTTGTGCTCGACGTACTTGCCGACGATGGCGACCGTGACTTCGTCCTTGGGGTGCTCCACGGCCTCGACGGTGCGCTTCCAGGCCGAAAGGTCGGCCGGACGGGCGTCCAGCCGCAACTGGTTGATCACCAGGTCGTCCAGGCCCTGATCGTGCAGCCACTGCGGCAGCTTGTAGATGACGTCCACGTCGATGGCGCTGATCACCGCCCGCTCGGGCACGTTGGTGAACAGGGCGATCTTGCGGCGCTCGCCCTCGGGCAGCGGCTGCTCGGAACGGCACAGCAGTACATCGGCCTGGATACCGATCGAGCGCAATTCCTTCACCGAATGCTGCGTCGGCTTGGTTTTGATCTCACCGGCGGCCTTGATGTAGGGCACGAGGGTGAGGTGCATGAACAGGCACTTGTCCGGGCCGTGTTCGATGCGCAACTGACGGATGGCCTCGAGGAACGGCAGGGATTCGATGTCGCCCACGGTGCCGCCGATCTCCACCAGCGCCACGTCGAAGCCGCGGGTGGCCTCGTGGATGGCGTGCTTGATTTCGTCAGTGATGTGCGGGATCACCTGCACGGTGGCGCCCAGGTAGTCGCCGCGGCGTTCCTTGCGGATCACCGATTCGTAGATCTTGCCGGTGGTGATGGAATTCTTGCCGGTGAGACGGGTTTTGACGAAGCGCTCGTAGTGGCCAAGGTCCAGGTCGGTTTCCGCGCCATCGTCGGTGACATACACCTCACCGTGCTGGAAGGGGCTCATCGTGCCTGGATCGACGTTGATGTACGGGTCGAGCTTCATCATGGTGACGGAGAGCCCGCGCGCCTCGAGGATGGACGCAAGCGAGGCCGCCGCGATGCCTTTCCCGAGGGAAGACACCACGCCGCCAGTGACGAAAATCAGGGGAGTCATGAGTCGCAGCCGTGCTGGAAATTTGTATTTTAGCGGAAGGTGGTGGTGGGGGCGAGGGGCAGTTGGTTTCTGGCCGTCCCCGGTGCCGTTCAGCTAGCATCGCGGCCATGGATAGCCTTCCCTCCCACGCCGCCCGCCTGTCGGGCCTGCGGCAGGCCATGCGACGCCACGGCGTGGCGGCCTGCATCGTCCCCAGTGCCGACCCCCATCTTTCCGAATACCTGCCCGCTCATTGGCAGGCGCGCGCCTGGACCACGGGCTTCACCGGCTCCGCCGGCACCCTGGTGGTGACCGCCCAGGACGCGGGCCTCTGGACCGATTCACGGTATTTCTCGCAGGCCGAGCAGGAACTGGCCGGCTCCGGCGTCCGGCTGGTCAAGCTGCAGGTGGCGCACACCGCCGAACACGTGACATGGCTCGCCGGCGTCGTGGGCGAGGGCGACACGGTGGCGGTGGCCGGCGACAGCCTGTCCCTGTCCGGGCGCGAGCAACTGCGCCGTGGACTGCCCACCCACCTTCGTACGGACCTGGACCTCCCCGGGGAAAACTGGCCCGGCCGGCCGCCGCTGCCCCGCGCGCCAGTGGTGGAGCACCCGATCGAGTACGCCCGCAGCTCCCGCGACGAGAAGCTCGGCCGGGTCCGCCATGCGATGAAGAAGCTCGATGCCAGCCACCACTTCGTTTCCACCCTGGACGATATCGGCTGGATCACGAACCTTCGCGGCAGCGACGTGCAATACAACCCGGTGTTCCTGGCGCACTTGCTGGTAGGCCCTTCGCGGACGACGTTGTTCGTCGACCGCGCCAAGGTGGAACCGGCGCTGCTCTCGCGCCTGGCCGCCGATGGTTTCGACATCGCCGACTACGCCACCGCCGCTTCCGCGCTGGCCGGATTGCCCGCCGGCAGCCGCCTGCTGGTGGATCCCTCGCGGGTGGTGTGCGCACTGATCGACGCCATCGGCCCGGATGTCACCCTGGTGCACGGCGCCAATCCATCCACCTTGCTCAAGGCGCGCAAGCACGCGGCGGAGCTTGACCATATCCGCGAAGCCATGCGCCATGACGGTGCGGCCCTGGCTCGCGGCTTCCACCAGATCGAAACCCGCGTGGCCATGGGCGACACGCTCACCGAGGTCTCCGTCGACGAGATCCTCCGGGAGGCCCGTGCTGCCAGCCCAAGCTTCGTCGGCGAAAGCTTCGCCACCATTGCCGGTTACCAGGCCAATGGCGCCCTGCCCCATTACCGCGCCACACCCGAGCATCACAGCACGCTCCGCCCCGAGGGCCTGCTGTTGATCGACTCCGGCGGCCAGTACCTGGGCGGCACCACCGATATCACCCGTGTGCTGGCGCTGGGCGAAGTCACCGACGAGCAGAAGCGCGATGCCACGCTGGTCCTGAAAGGCATGATCGGCTTGAGCCGCGCACGGTTTCCCGCAGGCGCCAGCGGGCCGCAACTCGATGCCCTGGCCCGCGCACCGCTTTGGGCCGCCGGGATGGACTTCGGCCACGGCACAGGGCATGGCGTGGGCTACTTCCTCAACGTCCACGAAGGTCCGCACGGCATCCGGCCGCCGGTGCAGGGAGGCGCCCTGGTGCCGCTGGAGCCGGGCATGATCACCTCGATCGAGCCTGGCCTCTACAAGCCGGGCCGGCATGGTATCCGCCACGAGAACCTGGCCGTGGTGGTGGAATCGGACGAAACCGAGTTCGGCCGCTTCCTGGCGTTCGAGACCCTCACCCTGTGCCCATTCGATCGCCGCGCACTGGAACCGCGCTTGCTCGATCCGGCCGAACGCGCCTGGCTCGACGACTACCACGCCAGCGTACGCGCCGCACTGGCCCCGCTACTGGACGGCGCCGAGCGGGCGTGGCTGGAGTGGCACTGCGCACCCCTTGCGGCCTGAATCGCGGCGAATGAGACCGGCAGCGCCCATAGTGCGCGTCCGTATTGACGACATGCCCGTGGGCAACCCATCCTGCCCTGCTGAATCACCAAGAGCACCCTGGTACCTATGACTTCCCGCTATAACGCCGCCGACATCGAAGTACTGTCGGGCCTGGACCCGGTCAAGCGCCGGCCCGGCATGTACACCGACACCACCCGGCCGAACCATCTGGCCCAGGAAGTGATCGACAACTCGGTGGACGAAGCCCTGGCCGGGCATGCGAAGTCGATCGAGGTCACCGTGCACACCGATGGTTCGGTGACCGTGGTCGACGACGGTCGCGGCATGCCGGTGGACATCCATCCGGAAGAAGGCGTGCCCGGCGTGGAACTGATCCTTACCCGCCTGCACGCGGGCGGCAAGTTCTCGAACAAGAACTACGCCTTTTCCGGCGGCCTGCATGGCGTGGGCGTGTCGGTGGTCAATGCGCTGTCCACGCGCGTGGAAGTGACGATCCGCCGCGACGGCCAGGAATACCAGGTGGTATTCGCCAACGGCGACCGCATCAGCGACCTTGAAGTGATCGGCACGGTGCCAAAGAAGAAGACCGGCACCACGCTGCGCTTCTGGCCGGATCCGAAATACTTCGACTCCCCGCGCATCTCGCTTTCCAAGCTCAAGCACCTGCTTCGCGCCAAGGCGGTGTTGTGCGCCGGTTTGTCCGTGCGCCTTACCGACGAGGCCAGCGGCGAGACGGTCGACTGGTACTACGAAGACGGCCTGCCCGACTACCTGCGCGGCGCCTTGAACGGCAGCGAAATCCTGCCGCCCACGCTTTTCGTCAACCACCTGGCCCGCGAAACCGAAGGCCTGGACGTGGCCCTGGCCTGGCTGCCCGAAGGCGAGCTGGTGCAGGAAAGCTATGTGAACCTCATTCCCACCTCGCAGGGCGGCACGCACGTGAACGGCCTGCGCACAGGCCTCACCAACGCCATCCGCGAGTTCTGCGACCTTCGCAACCTCTTGCCACGTGGCGTGAAGCTGGCGCCGGAAGACGTCTGGGAACGCCTGTCGTTCGTACTGAGCATCAAGATGCAGGATCCGCAGTTCGCTGGCCAGACCAAGGAACGATTGTCCTCGCGCAACGCCGCGGGCTTCGTCGAGAACGTCACCCACGATGCCTTCAGCCTGTACCTTAACCAGCACGTGGACATGGGCGAGCGCATCGCGCAACTGGCCATCGAACGGGCCAGCGCGAGGTTGAAAGCCGCCAAGCAGGTGGTGCGCAAGAAGATCACGCAAGGCCCGGCGCTTCCCGGCAAGCTTGCCGACTGCGCCGCCACCGATCTTGCCCGCACCGAGCTTTTCCTGGTCGAAGGCGATTCGGCCGGCGGCTCGGCCAAGCAGGCGCGCGACAAGGATTTCCAGGCCATCCTGCCGCTGCGCGGCAAGATCCTGAATACCTGGGAAGTCGAATCCGGCGCGGTGCTGGCGTCGCAGGAAGTGCACGACCTGGCCGTGGCCATCGGCTGCGACCCGGGCAAGAGCGACATTACCGGCCTTCGCTACGGCAAGGTGATCATCCTGGCCGATGCCGACAGCGACGGCCTGCACATCGCCACCCTGCTCTCTGCGTTGTTCCTGCGCCATTTCCCGGCCCTGGTTCATGAAGGCCATGTGTTCGTGGCGATGCCGCCGCTGTTCCGCGTCGACGTGGGCAAGCAGGTGTTCTATTGCCTGGACGAGGACGAAAAGCGCGCCATGCTCGAGCGCGTGGAGCGCGAGAAGATGAAGGGCGCGATCAGCGTCACCCGCTTCAAGGGACTGGGCGAGATGAATGCGCCGCAGCTGCGTGAATCGACCATCCATCCCGACACCCGCCGCCTGGTGCAGCTCACCGTGGATGCGGCCGACGGCACCCAGGGGTTGATGGACATGTTGCTGGCCAAGAAGCGCGCCGGCGACCGCAAGGCCTGGCTCGAGGAGAAGGGCGACCTGGCCACCCTGGAGGTATGACGTCATGAGCCTGTTGCCACCGATCGACCTTGCCCGCTGGATCGACGAACACCGCCACTTGCTGAAACCGCCGGTTGGCAACAAGTGCATCGTCGATGGCGATTTCATCGTAATGATCGTCGGTGGCCCCAACGCGCGGACCGATTACCACCACGACGAGGGCCCCGAATTCTTTTACCAGCTCGAAGGCGAGATGGTGTTGAAGGTGCAGGATGACGGCGACGCCCGGGATATCCCTATCCGTGCAGGTGAACTGTTCTACTTGCCGCCGCGCGTACCGCACTCGCCGCAGCGCATGCCAGGCTCCGTCGGACTAGTGATCGAGCGGCGGCGCCTGGCCCACGAGAAAGACGGCCTGCTGTGGTTCTGCGAACGCTGCAACCGCAAGCTCTACGAGGAATACTTCGTCCTGGACAGCATCGAGCGCGATTTCCCGCCGGTGTTCGACCGATTCTATGGCTCGGTCGAGGCGCGCACCTGCGATGCCTGCGGCCATCTCAATCCCGCCCCGGCGCGTTACGGCTAAAGCGCGCGCGCCAGCCAGCGCCTGGCCATCCGCTGCAGCGATTCATCCCATGCCGCTACGCCCCGCGTGGAGTGGGGGTCAGAGTCATTACTCTGACCCCGTTCCGGATCCGACGCATCAGCGGCGATATGGGCGATCGGCCACCAGCCAAGGGCCAGCGACTCCTCGCTGACGGCAAACGTTTCGCTTCCCTGAGCCCGCACCACGTAACGCACGTCGTAGTGCCAATGCGCAGGTTCCTCGCCCCGCGCGGGGATCAAGTGGCGATCGATGTCGAAGACGCCGCCTTCGATCGCAAGATCGGTCAGTCCCGATTCCTCTTCCGCTTCGCGCAATGCCACCCGCGCAAGGTCGGTGTCCCCATCGGCGTGGCCGCCCAGCTGAAGCCAGCGGTCGAGCTTTCGATGATGGGTCAGCAACACGCGTTGTCCATCGCTGCTGACCAGCCACGCGGAGCCGGTGAAATGTGCGTCGCTTCGCGTGCGCTCGAAGGCGTTGGGCTCGCTCGCCAGTTGGATGAAAGCGTGGGCCTCATCACCGAAGGGTAAGAATTCGTCTACGGATGTCATGCGGTCAGGGAGATGCTTTGTAGGGGAAAAGGAAGCGCTTGTAGGAAAACTCACCGAATAAAGAGCGATACCTGACAGCGCCATCGTGCGCCCGAAGCCTAGCATCGAACCGCCGGGTGGAACCGGCACCGCGCACCGCGCGGCACATCGACCAGGGAGATGCTCTTGATCCGCTATGCCATCGCTGCTTGCGGCCTATTGGCCGCACCCGTTGCCCTTGCCACGCCACACGATACGTCCGACGTGAACTGGACCGGAAGCCTTGCCTCGCTCAATGGGGCCACACCAGCAGCCGGCCGGCTGGTAGTGCAGCCATACGTGTTCTATTCGGAGACCCGCAATGCCTTCGACAAGCACGGGGACAGGCACGCGGTAACGCCTTCGCGCAGCTGGCGCTCGATCGCCGTGGTGACCTACGGCATCACCGACCGTTTCGCTGCCACCATCGTACCCAGCGTCTCGCGGGCCAGCAGCGCCGGGCAAAGTACCGACGGCATCCGATCGGGTGACACCTCGATCCGTTTCCAGTACATGTTGCAGGCTCCCAACGCCGATGGCACGCGGGCTGCGTTTTCCCTCGTCGCCGGCCATCGTTTCGCCGTGGGTCGCTACGACCGCCTGGGCAGCAACGGTTTCAATGGCGGCGGAAGCGGCGTGGAAGGCAACAACTTCGCCGCGCTCTACCAGCAGTGGTTCTGGCTCGGCAGCGGACGCCCCCTGCGCGTCAGGGCCAATCTCGGGTGGGCGCCCCGCCCGGGCCATGTCTCGTTGCGCGGCGCAAGTGTCTACGGTACTGACCGCGGTTTCGTGGGCTCCGCCAGCCCCGGAAGCAACGTCAACGCGCTGGTCGCGGCGGAATACAGCATCAATCAAAAGTGGGGCCTTGCCATGGACCTGGGCTGGTCGCACGACTCGCAGACGTTGATACGCGGCGTCGACGGCCAGGCGCGCCCGGTTTCTTCTACCAGCGGGCCGTCGGCAACCTGGTATGCCTCGCCCGCCGTCGAATACCACCTGTCCAGTAGCGTTGGTTTCATCACGGGTGCCGAATTTGCCTTTGCCGGCCGCAACAGCGCGGCCTCGGTGACACCCCAGGCGTCGGTGGTCGTGGTGTTCTGAAGTCAGGCCCACGCGCCGCACCGCAACTTGCACAGGGCCCTGGCGACCGGCATGACTCACGCGTCGATGCCTTGCCGCCGGTCGCATCAGCTCTAAATAGTAGAAACCAGCCGTAGGGATATCCATGCTGAAAAACCTGTTAGCGACTCACGCCATCGAGTCGTCACCCGATGTGGACGCGGGCGAGCACATCAGCACCAGTGCGCACGCCCAGCCGAACCTCGCCCGCGTGCTAACGGCAAAGCACCTTGTGTTGCTCGGTGTAGGCGCGGTCATCGGCGCAGGCATCTTCGTCATCACCGGCCAGGCCGCCGCGCAGCACGCTGGCCCCGCACTTGCCATCAGCTTCGTCATCGCCGGCATCGCCTGCGCCCTCGCGGGCCTGTGCTACGCCGAGTTCGCGGCGATGCTTCCTGTATCGGGCAGCGCCTATTCCTACTCCTACGCCACGTTCGGCGAGTACGTGGCTTGGTTCATCGGCTGGAACCTGATACTGGAATACCTCTTCGCCGCATCCACGGTGGCGGCGGGCTGGTCGGGATATTTCGGCGAACTGTTGCGGCTGATCGGAAGCTGGACGAATACCAATATCGCCCTGCCCGATGCCCTGTCATCGGCGCCCTACGCGTTCGTGGAAGGCCGCATCCAGTCGACCGGCGCGTTGGTGAACCTGCCCGCGGTGCTGATCGTGGCGGCGCTTTCGGGCCTGTGCTACGTCGGCATTACCCAGTCGGCCTTCGTCAACTCCATCATCGTGGCGATCAAGGTCACGGTAATCCTGCTGTTCATCGCCGTCACCGTACACCTGGTGAACCCGGGCAACTGGCACCCGTTCATCCCGGAGAACGAAGGCCCCGGTGTCTTCGGCTGGAGCGGCGTGTTCCGTGCGACCACCCTGGTGTTCTTCTCCTACCTCGGTTTCGACGCGGTCTCCACCGCCGCGGGCGAGGCGAAGAACCCACAGCGCGACATGCCGATCGGCATCCTGGGGTCGCTCGCGGTCTGCACGGTGCTGTACATCGCCATGGCCCTGGTGCTTACCGGCATCGCCCCGTTCCGTGAACTGAACACGCCCGAGCCCGTTGCTACCGCGCTCGCCCACTACCCGCAGCTGGCCTGGCTGAAGACCATCGTGGTGTTCGGCGCCATTACCGGCCTGTCGTCGGTGATCCTGGTGATGCTGATGGCTCTGCCGCGGGTCTTCTTTTCCATGTCGCGTGACGGCCTGCTGCCGCCGGCACTGGGCAAGGTGCACCCGAAGTTCCGCACGCCGTACATTGGCCAGTTGATCGTCTCCCTTGCCGCTGCGGTGCTTGCCGGCCTGTTCCCGGTGAGCGTGTTGGGCGAGCTGGTTTCCATGGGCACCCTGCTGGCCTTCGCCACCGTCTGCATCGGCATCCTGGTGCTGCGCTACACGCAGCCTCAGTTGAAGCGCAGCTTCCGCGTACCGTTCGTATGGCCGGTGTCGATCCTGGGTGCGGCGATCTGCATCTACCTGTTCTGGCAGGCCTTCGAGGAGCACTGGCGGCTGATGCTGACCTGGATCGTCCTGGGGCAGCTTATCTACATCGGTTACGGCTACGCCCACAGCAAGCTCAGGCCGAAGAACGCGTAAATCCCAGTCCCGGGGGACCGGCGACGTGCCGGGCCCTCTTCTATTGGCCGTACCCGTCGAAGGTATCCATGCTTTCCCAGCTCCTCGCCCGCAAGACCAGCTTCTCCGATGCCGACGACGTCCATGGCCCCGGCCTGCATCTTGCGCTCGGACTTTTGGGGGCTGACGGCGCCGGGTATCTGAAATCAGGCCGTTGCGCCGCACCGCAACTTGTACGGGGCCCTCGCGACCGGTATGGTTCAGCGTCGATGCCGTGCCGCCGGGTCGCATCAGCTTCTAATAATAATGACCAGCAGTAGGGGATATCCATGCTGAAAAACCTGTTAGCGACTCACGCCATCGAGTCGTCACCCCATGTGGACGCGGGCGAGCACATCAGCACCGGTGCGCACGCCCAGCCGAACCTCGTCCGCGTGCTAACGGCAAAGCACCTTGTGTTGCTCGGTGTAGGCGCGGTCATCGGCGCAGGCATCTTCGTCATCACCGGCCAAGCGGCGGCGCAGCACGCCGGCCCCGCACTTGCCATCAGCTTCGTCATCGCCGGCATCGCCTGCGCCCTCGCGGGCCTGTGCTACGCCGAGTTCGCCGCGATGCTGCCCATCTCGGGCAGCGCTTATTCCTACTCCTACGCCACGCTCGGCGAGTACGTGGCCTGGTTCGTCGGCTGGAATCTTGTACTGGAATACCTCTTCGCCGCATCCACGGTGGCGGCAGGCTGGTCAGGGTATTTCAATGAACTTTTACGGCTGATAGGAAGCTGGACCAATACCAACATCGCCCTGCCCGATGCGCTGGCGTCCGCACCTTATGCGTTCGTGGAAGGCCACATCCAGTCGACCGGCGCGTTGGTGAACCTGCCTGCGGTGTTGATCGTGGCGGCGCTCTCGGGCCTTTGCTACGTCGGCATCACGCAGTCGGCTTTCGTCAACTCCATCATCGTGGCGATCAAGGTCACGGTGATCCTGCTGTTCATCGCCGTCACCGTGCACCTGGTGAACCCGAGCAACTGGCACCCGTTCATCCCGGAAAACGAGGGCCCAGGCGTCTTCGGCTGGAGCGGCGTGTTCCGCGCCGCCACGCTGGTGTTCTTCTCCTACATCGGTTTCGACGCGGTCTCCACCGCCGCGGGCGAGGCGAAGAACCCACAGCGCGACATGCCGATCGGCATCCTGGGGTCGCTCGCGGTCTGCACGGTGCTGTACATCGCCATGGCCCTGGTGCTTACCGGCATCGCCCCGTTCCGTGAACTGAACACGCCCGAGCCCGTTGCTACCGCGCTCGCCCACTACCCGCAGCTGGCCTGGCTGAAGACCATCGTGGTGTTCGGCGCCATTACCGGCCTGTCGTCGGTGATCCTGGTGATGCTGATGGGACTGCCTCGCATCTTCTTCTCCATGTCCCGCGACGGCCTGCTGCCGCCGGCACTGGGCAAGGTGCACCCGAAGTTCCGCACGCCATACATCGGCCAGGTGATCGTCGGTGTTGCTGCCGCGGTGCTTGCCGGCCTGTTCCCGGTGAGCGTGTTGGGCGAGCTGGTGTCCATGGGCACCCTGCTGGCCTTCGCCACCGTCTGCATCGGCATCCTGGTGCTGCGCTACACGCAGCCCCAGTTGAAGCGCAGCTTCCGCGTACCGTTCGTATGGCCGGTGTCGATCCTGGGTGCGGCGATCTGCGTCTATCTGTTCTGGCAGGCCTTCGAGGAGCACTGGCGGCTGATGCTGATCTGGATCGTCCTGGGCCAGCTTATCTACATCGGTTACGGCTACGCCCACAGCAAGCTCCGACCAAAGAACGCGTAAACTCCTGTCCCCAGGGGCCGGCCAAGCGCCGGCCCCTCTTCTATTAGCCGTACCCGTCGAAGGTATCCATGCTTTCCCAGCTCCTCGCCCGCAAGACCAGCTTTTCCGATGCCGACGACGTCCATGGCCCCGGCCTGCGTCGAACGCTCGGGCCTTGGGGACTGACGGCGCTTGGCATCGGCGCGGTGATCGGCGGCGGTATCTTCGTCATCACCGGTCAGGCTGCGGCAGAACACGCTGGCCCTGCGGTGATCCTTGCCTTCATCTTCGCGGCGATCTGCAGCACCTTCACCGCGCTTTGCTACGCCGAATTCGCCACCCTCATCCCGATCTCAGGCAGCGCATATTCCTATGCCTACGCCACCCTGGGGGAGCTGATGGCCTGGTTCATCGGCTGGAACCTGGTGCTGGAATACGGCGTGTCGGCATCGGCGGTGGCGGTGAGCTGGACAGGCTATTTCGTCAGCCTGCTCGAGCACATCGGCGGCCTGCTGCACATGGACCTGACCATCCCCAAGGCGCTCACCAGCGCGCCGCTGATGTTTACCGCCGACCACCACCTGGTGGCCACCGGCGCCATCATGAACCTGCCGGCGGTAGTGCTCACGTTGCTGCTCACCTGGCTTTGCTATGTGGGCATCAAGGAATCGAGCTGGACGAACTCGGCCATGGTGGTGATCAAGGTGCTGCTGATCTGCCTGGTCATCGTGGTGGGCTGGCAGTACGTGGAGCCAGCGAACTGGCATCCCTTCGTCCCTGAGAACCAGGGCGGCAACAAGTTCGGCTGGGCTGGCGTCCTGCGCGCGTCGGCCATGGTGTTTTTCGCCTACATCGGTTTCGAGGCCACGTCGGTGGCCGCGCAGGAATCGCGCAATCCACAGCGCGATCTTCCCATCGGCATCCTTGCATCGCTGGGTATCTGCACGGTGCTGTACATCGCCATGGCCGCGGTACTCACCGGTCTGGTGCCGTTCGTGCAGCTGGGCACCGATGAACCCGTGGTCAGCGCCATCCGCGCCCACCCGGCATTGGGCTGGCTGCGCTGGATCGTCGAGCTTGGCGCCCTGCTTGGCCTGTCGTCGGTGGTGCTGGTGATGATCATCGCCCAGCCGCGCATCTTCATGATCATGGGTCGCGATGGCATGCTGCCACCGGTATTTGCCAAGGTGCACCCTCGCTATCGCACGCCGCACCTGAACACGTTGATCACCGGCGCAGGCATTGCCTTCCTGGCGGCGATATTCCCGCTGGAGCTGCTGGGCGACCTGGTGTCGATGGGCACGCTGATCGCCTTCATGGCGGTGTGCATCGGCGTGCTGATCCTTCGCAAGACCCAGCCAGACCTCCCCCGAACCTTCCGGGTGCCGGCGGCACCGCTGGTCTGCACCCTGGGGGTGCTCAGCTGCGCGGCCCTCCTGTACACCATGGGCACCCTCAACTGGAGTCTCATGGGTATTTGGACGGTGATCGGACTGGTGATTTACTTCGGATATGGGCGCCGGCACAGCCGTTTGCGTGCCGAAAACGCCCCGCCTGGGCCGTCAAATCAATGACTTGTGTCGGCCTCCCGGCCGACCGTATGGTTTGTTCGATAAGTCTTGAGAAAAATCTCGCAACTTACTGAAACAAAACGAATTCACAAAGCTTTCGTACGGTTTTGTGCGCCGGTCGATGGCGGCCAAGGGGAGAAAGAGTATGATCCTTCCTCCGAGGTTGATCACTTGGCAGTGGGCCCCGGATTGCCACCCGGCGCGTGCAGGCGGGTCAGCTCCTCAGCCTGGCGCGTCGGGTAGCATTTTCTAGATTTTTTCACGCGTACGCGCGACCAAACCGCCTTTTGGCGGTTTTTTTGTATCCAGCACGCGAACATCCATGCTTACACGCGCTTACATGCACTTCGTGATGGAAGATCGCGCAACGGAACGACCGTTCACGTTGCGCGCAAAAACATCAAGCCTTCGCTGCGTGCGAAATGCACCAACCCTTGCCGGCAACAGCCTTCCCCGGGAACAACTGGCACGGACCGAACGCATCGGTGGCCTTGCCTTGGAAGTACCGGCAGTTCGTACACACGTCGCCCGGCTTGCGCGTGGCATTGGTGGACTTGGAAGCGTCCTCGACATAGTTGAGCGCGGCAGCCGTGGGATCGGCGGAGGTCAGGTGTGGAAGATCCGCGGCGCGGGCTGCGTCGGGAACAAGCCCAACCACGGCAGCGGCAGCGGCGGTACCCGCGGCCACCTTGAGAAAGCGGCGGCGCGACTCATTACTATGTTCGTGATGCGACATGGGTAGCTTCTCCAGCGTTGGGTCCCGCGCAGCGCGCGGCCTGCGGCGGAATATACGCCATGACAGCAAACGTTTCATGAGTCGTGAGAATGGCTCGTATTCCCCGCCGAGGGAACATCACCGGCGTGTTATCATCATTTCCTGTTTGGACGTCCAAATCACATGACCGCCAGCATCGACATGAGCCTGCTTGCCCGCCACGCCGACGAGATCGCCGATGCCGCGCGCGAGCTCTCGGCATTGGGCTGGACACCGGCCACCAGCAGCAATTTCTCCATGCGCCTGGATGACGCCCACGCGGCGATCACCATCTCGGGCAAGGACAAGGGCCGCCTTTCCCGAGGCGATATCATGGTGGTGGATTTCCACGGCAATGCCGTGGGCAGCACCCACCGGCCCAGCGCCGAAACGGGCCTGCACACGCAGATCTACCGCCGCTTCCCGGAAGCCGGCGTCGTGCTGCACACCCACTCGCGCAACCAGAGCGTAGCCTCGCGCCTGTTCGCCCAGGGCGGCGCCGTGGTGCTGGAAGGCTGGGAACTGCAGAAGGCCATCACCGGCTACACCACGCATGAAAGCCGCCTGGAAGTGCCGGTCTTTCCCAATACCCAGCATATGCCCGAGCTTGTCGCCCGCATCGACGCCTGGCTCGATGCAGGCAAGCCGTTGCATGCTTACCTGATCGATGGCCACGGTATCTACACCTGGGGCCGCGACATGCCCGAAACCCGCCGGCACCTGGAAGCGCTGGAATTCCTGCTGGCCTGCGAACTGGACTTGAAGAGGTTGTCATCATGAGCCGCCTGCGCATCTACGCCGACAACGCCCACGATTCGGCCCTTGCCGACATCCGCGACCACGACGCGATCTCCGCGGAGCTGGGTAAGGTCGGCATTCGCTTCGAAGCCTGGGAAGCTGCCCAACCGATCGCCCCCGGTGCAAGCCAGGAGGAAGTGATCGCCGCCTACCAGGGCGACATCGACCGGCTGATGCGCGAGGAAGGCTATCGCGCGGTCGATGTCATCAGCCTCAAGCCCGATCACCCGGACCGCGCCACGCTGCGCAAGAAATTCCTGGACGAGCACACCCACAGCGAAGACGAAGTACGCTTCTTCGTCGCCGGTGCCGGCCAGTTTACCCTGCACATCAAGGGCAAGGTCTACGAGGTGCTGTGCGAGGCGGGCGACCTGATCGGGGTGCCCGACGGCACGCCGCACTGGTTCGACATGAGCGAGTCGCCGTATTTCGTCGCCATCCGCCTGTTCACCAATACCGAAGGCTGGGTCGCCAATTTCACCGGCCAGGACATCGCCTCGCGCTTTCCGCGCATGGAGCCGCACCCTTCCGCTCCCAAGGCCGCCTGATGCCCGCGATCCGCGCCATCGTCACCGATATCGAAGGCACCACCAGCTCCATCGATTTCGTCCACGACACGTTGTTCCCCTACGCCCGCGAACGCCTGCCGGCGTACGTGGAAACGCATATCGATACGGCGCCGGTGCAGCATTGGCTCTCCGAGGCCGCGCGCGAGGCCGGCCTGGTCGAGGCCAGCCGGCACGATGTGGTGGACCTTCTCCTGCGCTGGATCGACGAAGACCGCAAGTCCACGGCGCTCAAGGCACTCCAGGGCATGATCTGGAAGGATGGCTACGAAGCCGGCGACTATCGGGCGCACGTCTATCCGGAGGTCCCCACGGTGCTGGCCAGCTGGCACGCGGCAGGTATTCCCCTCTACGTGTATTCGTCGGGCTCCGTGCCGGCGCAGCAGTTGTTCTTCCGCTACAGCCGGGCGGGCGATCTTTCGCCGCTATTCTCCGGCTACTTCGACACCACCACGGGACCGAAGCGCGAAGCGGCCTCTTACACGGCCATCGCCCAGGCCATCGGCCAGGACCCATCGGGCATCCTGTTCCTGTCCGACATCGAGCAGGAACTCGACGCCGCACGCACCGCCGGCTTCCAGACCGCCTGGCTGCTGCGCAAGGATCCCAAGCCCGCGCAGTCGACACATCCGGCCTTTGCCAGCTTCGACGAGATCGTCGTCTGAAACCCTCCGCGCGCCTGTGGCTGGTAGCCCTGCTGGCCTTCGTCGGCGGCGGCCTGGCCATGCACGTGCTGGGGCATTTCCACGCCGCCAGCGTGGCTGCGACCCAGGGTTCGCGTGGCACGTCGCCAGTCGTAGGCTCAGCTCCGGCAACCTCGATCACGACGCCAGCGTCAGCATCGACCGTTATCGACGAGGGCAGCGATGTCGACAGCGCCGACGACGGTGAGGATGACAACGCCGACAACTGGCCAGCCAATGCCCCCTCCCCGGAACAAGTGCTCTACGCCCAGCCCAAGATGATGGAAAAAGCCGTCGGCGAACTCACACCACGCGTGCCTGGCAAGCCCAACCTGTGGGTGATCGCATTCGCCGGCGACGGCGGCGAGGATGTCTTCCGCAACGAGGCCGAATACGCCCAGCGGCTTTTCGCACGACGTTTCGATGCCCAGGGCCATGTGCTGGTGCTGCAGAACAACCCGGCCACGCTCGACACGCGCCCGCTCGCCACCTGGAGCAACCTGGAAACCGCGCTCGACGGCGTCGCCTCGCGCATGGACCGCGGCCAGGACATCCTGCTGCTGTACCTCACCAGCCACGGCACCGAAGACCACACGCTGCTGGTGGACATGAACCCCCTGCCCCTGGACCAGCTCGATCCGGACGGCCTGGCGCAGATGCTCGCAAGCCGCCATATCCGCTACAAGGTGGTGGTGGTGAACGCCTGTTACTCCGGCGGTTTCCTGCCGTCGCTGCGCGGCGATGGAACAGCCGTGCTTACGGCCGCGCGAAGCGATCGAAGCTCGTTCGGGTGTGGATCGGATTCAGACATCACCTACTTCGGCCATGCGTGGCTGGTGGATGGCCTGAACCAGACCGACGACATCCTGGGCGCCTTCGCCAACGCGAAGAAGGAAATCAGCCAATGGGAGCAACGCGACAAGCTCACCCCGAGCGAGCCGCAGCTCGACCTCGGCTTCGGCATCGCAGCCCAACTGGAAAAATGGCGCACCAGCCACAAGGCGGGTCCCACCATCGAGTTCAGCGCTGCGAAGTAGCGTGCCGCTCGGCCAGCACCGCGGCCACGGCGGAAAGGTCCAGGCCGCGATCACGAAGCAGTACCGTCAGGTGGAATACGAGGTCCGCTGCCTCCCCCAGCAAGGATCTGTCGTCCTGGGCGACGCCAGCCAGCGCCACCTCGACGCCTTCCTCGCCCACCTTCTGGGCAATGCCCCGGGTGCCGCCGTCGAACAGGGCGGTGGTGTAGCTACCTTCCGGTCGTTCGGCATGCCGGCGCGCCACCAGCGCGTCGAGCTCGGCGAGGAAAGCCAGCGGCGGACGCACGCCGTCGCCAAAGCAGCTGGACGTACCTTTGTGACATGTGGGGCCCGCAGGTTCCACGCGCGCAAGATAGGTATCGCCATCGCAATCCAGATGCAGGTCGACCAGTCGCAGCACGTTGCCCGAGGTCTCGCCCTTGGTCCACAACCTCTGCTTGCTGCGGCTGAAGAACGTCACCAGTCCGCTGGCTTCGGTTTCCTTCACCGCAGCTTCGTCGACGTACCCAAGCATCAGTACTTCGCCCGTTTGCGCGTGCTGCACCACCATCGGCAACAATCCCTCGCCCTTGGCCCAGTCCGGTTGCACGGTCATGTCCTTACCTCCACGCCGGCTCGGCGCAACTGGTCTTTCAGATCGTTGATGGCAATGGTGCCGGCATGGAACACGCTGGCGGCAAGCGCGGCATCGACGTCCGCACGGGTGAATGCATCGATGAAGTGCAACGGTGCTCCCGCCCCCCCGGATGCCACCAGCGGTACCGGGCATACCTGGCGCACCGATTGCAGTTGATCGATGTCGTAGCCCTGGCGAACGCCATCGGAGCCCATGCAGTTGAGCACGATCTCCCCGGCTCCACGGGCGCAGGCTTCGGCCACCCACGCAAGCGTGGTGCGGGCCAATGCCTGTGTCTTCGAAGGATCGCCCGTGTACTGGCGAACGCGCCAGGTACCGTCGTCGTCGCGCAGGCTGTCCACGCCCACCACCACGCACTGCACGCCGAAAGCGGCGGCTAGCTCATCGATGAGCTCCGGGCGCTCCAGCGCCGGGGAATTCACCGAGATCTTGTCGGCGCCGGCATGCAGCACCTCGCGGGCATCCTCGACACTGCGGATGCCACCGGCCACACAGAACGGGATATCGATGACGCGGGCTACGCGCTCGACCCAATCGCGGTCCACGCGACGCCCCTCCGGACTTGCCGTGATGTCGTAGAACACCAGTTCATCGGCGCCTTCATCGCGGTAACGCAAGGCCAGTTCGACGATGCCACCCACTACGGCATGGTCGCGGAAGCGCACGCCCTTGACCACCTGGCCATCGCGTACGTCAAGACAGGGAATGATGCGGCGTGCCGGCATGCTCAGGCCTCCACGCCGCTGGCTGCCGCGAAGGCATCGGCCAGGGCCAGCGATCCCTGCAGCAGAGCCCGTCCGAGGATCACGCCGGCGATGCCCGCCGCCGCCACCGCCGCGACGTCGGCGGCCGAACGCACGCCGCCCGACGCCTGCACCTGCAACCCCGGCGCCAGCGCTGCCAGGCGCTGGTATAGGGCAAGGTTGGGGCCGGCCATCATGCCGTCACGATCAATGTCGGTGCACAGCAGATGCACGGCGCCCGCCTGGGCGAACACCGGCGCGAGTACCTCCAGGGTGGCGCCTGCCTGCTCGGTCCATCCTGCATGTGGCAGCTGCCAGGCGCCTTCGCGCCAGCGGGTATCGAGCGCGATCGTCAGACGTTCGGGCCCGAATCGCGCAAGCCAGCCAGACACCGTATCGGGCTCGCGCACGGCGATGCTGCCCACCACCACCCGCGATACCCCCAGGCTGTGCAGGCGTTCGATGCCGGCGGCGTCGCGCACGCCGCCGCCCGCCTGCAATTGCAAGCCAGCCTTGGCGATCGCCTCGATATAGGCAAGGTTGGCGAAGCCGCCATCGCGTGCGCCGTCAAGGTCGACCACGTGCAGCCAGGTGGCGCCCGCGTCGCGATACTGGCCGGCAAGGACCGCCGGATCAACGTCGAAGTTGGTCTGCTGCGCGTAATCACCCTGGCGCAGGCGTACCACGCGCCCCTGGCGAAGATCGATGGCGGGAATAACTTGCGTCGTCATAGGTCGAGGAAGTTGGCCAGGAGGCGCGCACCGGTGCGCGCGGAACGTTCCGGATGGAACTGCATGCCGAAGAAGTTGCCGCGGCCGATCACGGCCGAGAACGGCTGGCCATGCGTGCTGGTGGCAAGCGTGTATTCACCCACCGGCAGCGCATAGCTGTGAACGAAGTAGGCCCAGGCATCCTCGCCGATGCCACGCAGCAGCGGATGCGGCTGCGACGGCTGCAGGGTCGTCCAGCCCATGTGCGGCACGCGCAATCCCGGTGTCGTGGTGAAACGGTGGGCCCGACCCGGCACCACGCCCAGGCACGGGGTATCACCCTCATCGGACGACTCGCAAAGCAGCTGCATGCCCAGGCACACCCCCAGCACCGGCTGCGCCAGGCCGCGCAGTACCTCGACCAGGTTGGCCTCATGCAACCTCGCCATGCCCGGCGGCGCAGCCCCCACGCCGGGAAGGATCACGTGCGAAGCTGCACGGATGCGTTCCGGGTCGGCGGTGAGTTCGGCCCCGGCGCCCAGGCGCAGCAGGGCATAACGCACCGACCCGATATTGGTGCCGCCGGCATCCACCAGCACCACGTCGGCCATCAGAGCGCTCCCTTGGTGCTGGGCAGCTCCGCGCCTTCGCGACGCAGCGCCTGGCGCAAGGTCCGCGCCACCACCTTGAAGCAGGCCTCGACCATGTGGTGCGCATTCTCGCCATGCACCGTCAGGTGCAGGTTCGCGCCCAGCGTCTCGCACAATGAACGGAAGAAGTGCGGCACCAGCTCGGTAGGCACTTCGCCGACACGCTCGCGAGGGAAGTTTCCTTCGAAGACGAAGTACGGACGGCCGGAAAGGTCGAGCGCGGCGCTTGCGGCACTTTCGTCCATCGGCAGGGTAAAGCCGTAGCGGCCGATGCCGCGCTTGTCGCCCAGTGCCTGGCGGAGGGCCTGGCCCAGGGCGAGCGCGCAATCCTCGATCGTGTGGTGCTCGTCGATATGCGTGTCGCCGTCGCAATCGATGGCCAGGGTGAAGCCACCGTGCTTGCCGATCTGCTCGAGCATGTGGTCGAAGAAGCCCAGCCCCGTGCGTGCATGTGGTTCGCCGGCGCGATCAAGGTCGACGCTGACGCGGATATTGGTTTCCTTCGTACGGCGAGTGACACTGGCAGTGCGTGGCGAATCGAGCAGCGCATGCGCGATGCCTGGCCAATCCAGGCCATCATGGCCGATGCGCAGGCCGCGAACGCCCGTGTTGGCGGCAAGCTGCATGTCGACATCGGAGTCTCCGACCAGTCTCGACTGCGCGCGGCTCCAGCCGTCATCGGCAAGGTAATCGCGCAACATGCGTGTGCCTGGCGCGGATGTGGCGGTGCCGTCGGCGGGAAGGCTTTCATCGATGAAAACGTCGCGGAAAACGATGCCCTGCGAAGCAAGCAGATCCAGCAGGAGCGCCTGGGGACCATCGAAGCCTTCGCGCGGAAAGCACGGGCCGCCCAGCCCCGGCTGGCTGGATACCATCACCAGGTCGAAGCCTGCGCCGATGAACTGCTGCAGTGCATGGACGACACCGGGAACCAGGGCCAGCTTGTTGTAGGCATCCACAGGACCCTTCTCGGGCCTTGCAACGATACAGCCGTCACGGCCGAGGAACAGTATCTTGCCGCTCATGCCGGCACCGCGATGGTGGCGAGGATGTCCCATACGCGGTCGTTGTCCTGCGGACGACCGATGGTCAGGCGAAGCGCGTCATTCAGTCCCGTATAGCGCCGAACGTCGCGCACCACGATGCCCGCGGCCAGCAACGCCGCCTGGCTTGCGTCGACATCGTGCAGGCGCACGGTCAGGAAATTGGCATCGGAGGCCATCACCTCGCGCACCGAAGGCAAGGTCCGCAATCGCCGCGCCATGCGTTCGCGCTCGTAGCGGACTGTGCCCACGTGTACGAGCGCCTGGTCGAAGGCAGGCGACGCCAGCGCCTGCAGGGCTGCATCTGTGCATGGGGTCGGCAGCGGGTATGGCGCCATGATCCGGCGAAGCAGAGCTACCAGGTTTTCGTCGCCGAGCAGGCAGCCGATGCGTGCACCGGCAAGGGCGTAGGCCTTGGACAAGGTGCGCAACACGCAGACGTGGTCGTGTTCTTGTACCAAGGTCGCGGCACTGCCCTGCCCCGCGAATTCGATGTAGGCCTCGTCCACAACCAGCACGGCGCGGCCTGCCAGCGCCTTCGCCAGGCGCTCGATACTTTCACGCGACACTAGGGCGCCCGTGGGGTTGTTCGGTGAACAAACGAACACCAGGCGCACAGCTGGTGTCATCGCGGCCAGCAAGGCATCGATGTCGAGCGAGAAATCCATCGCGCGAAGCGGCGACTCGATCACTGTCGCACCCTGCACGCGCGCGCACACCGCATACATGCCGAACGTGGGCGGTGAAATGAGTACCGCGCTTTCGCCCGCGGGACAAAAGGCACGCACCAGCAGGTCGATCGCTTCGTCGCTGCCACGGCTCACCAGTACCTGGCCCGCGGCCACGCCATAGAGCTGGGCCAGTCGTTCGACCAGCGCTCGGGGCTGCGGGTCGGGGTAGCGGTTCAAACCCAGGCCATCGTCCCAGGCCGACTCGTTTGCATTAAGGAACAATCCCCCACCGGACGCTTCCATGCGGGCGCTGGAATACGGCACCAATGCGCGCACATCGGCTCGCGCCAGATCCAGCACGCTCATGCGGCCACCTCGCCCAGGGCTTCAAGGCGCAACGTCACTGCCCTTCCGTGTGCGTCCAACCGCTCCGCTTTTGCAAGCGTGACGGCGCAGGGACCAATGGCGCGCAGGCCGTCGGCGGTGAGTTCCTGCACGGTCACTTGCTTGACGAAGCTGGCCACCGACACGCCGCTGTAACTGCGGGCGTGGCCATACGTGGGCAAAACATGGTTGCTGCCACTGCAATAGTCACCAATGGATTCAGGGGTCCAACGACCCAGGAACACCGAGCCGGCGCTCTGGACCGACGCCAGCCAGCGACGTGCGTTTTCGACCTGTAGGATCAGGTGTTCGGGCGCGTAGAGGTTGCTGACCTCGATGGCCTGGCCGAGGTCCCGCACTTCGATCAACCGGCTGTTGGCAAGCGAAGCGCGGGCGATATCGTTGCGCGGGAGGAGTGATGCCTGGCGGTCGACCTCGCGCGCCACCGCGTCGAGCAATGGCGGGGCATCGCTCACCAGCACCACTTGCGAATCGACGCCATGCTCAGCCTGGGACAGGAGATCCGCCGCCACGAATACCGGGTCGGCATCACGGTCGGCGACCACCAGCACTTCGGAAGGACCCGCCGGCATGTCCATAGCAGCGCCGGCGGGGTCGGCGGCGACCTGGAGCTTGGCCTCGGTAACCCAGCTGTTACCCGGACCGAACAGCTTGTCGCAGCGGGGAACGCTCGTCGTGCCATACGCCATCGCGGCGATCGCCTGGGCACCGCCTAGTTTGAATACCCGGTGCACGCCGGTCAGGCGCGCGGCATACAGCACGGCATCGTCGCAGCGGCCGTTCTCCTGCAGGGGAGTGCATAGCACGACCTGTTCGCACCCCGCCAGGCGCGCCGGGATGCCCAGCATCAGGGCCGTCGACGGCAGGGGCGCACCACCGGCCGGTACGTACAGGCCTACATGCTGGATCGGACGAAGCATCCGCTCGACACGGACACCGGGCGCGGTTTCCACGGACACGGCTGTCGGCGCACCCGCGCGATGAAAAGCCTCGATGCGCGAAGCGGCTTCGGCAATCGCGGACTTGAGCGTGGCATCAAGCGTTGCCTCGGCGTCGATGAATTCCTGCTCGCTTACTTCAAGCACGGCCGGCTTGTGGCCGTCCAATCGTTCGGTGAGTTCGCGCAGGGCGTCATCGCCGCGAAGGCGTACATCGGAAATGATGGCTGCCACCCCGCCCTGCAGAGACGCCGAGCGCGATTGCGCCGGACGGGCCAAGGCCGCGTCCCGGCCAGCGTCGTCGAGGGTGTTCCAGTCCACGCGCTTCATGCCAGCATCTTCTCCACCGGCAGCACCAGCATGTCGCGGGCACCGGCCTTCTTCATTTCTTCCAGCTGGCGCCAGCTCACCGCACCGGCGCACAGCGCCTGCAGCACCACCTGGCCCGGCTCGCCATCGACCTGGGTAAGCGTCGGCCTTGGCATGCCAGGCAACAGGCGGGTGATAGCCTCCAGGGCGTCGCGAGGCGCCTGCATCATCACCAGGCGCGAGTCGCGCACCTGGATCACGCCGTCGAGCCGGCGCAGCATCAGTTCGGCAAGATCGCCGCGTTCATCGGTGGGAAGCGTGGCGGGGCCGGCGAGGACCGCCTGACTTTCCATCACCACGGCCACTTCGCGAAGCTGGTTGGCTACCAGCGTCGCGCCACTCGACACCAGGTCGCAGATGGCGTCGGCAGTGCCCAGTCGCGGGGCGATCTCGACGGAGCCGGCGAGCATCACCACCTTTGCTTCCACCCCGTTATCGCGCAGCCATTCACCGAGCAGGCCAGGATAAGAGGTGGCGATACGCAGGCCTCCCAGCTGCGAGGGATCGGTGTAGGCATCTTCCTGAGGCATCGCCACCGACAGCCGGCAGCCGCCGAAACCCAGCGGACGCAGCTCTTCGATGCGCGTTACCGACGCATCGGCCGTCAGCTGAAATTCGCGCAGGACATTGCGTCCGACGATACCGAGGTCGCAGACGCCTTCGGCGATCAGGCCAGGGATGTCGTCGTCGCGCACCAACAGGAGATCCACCGGCTCGCCTTCGCCGAAGCAGAACAGCTTGTCGCGGCTCTGCCGGAATTTCAGTCCGCAACGGGCCAGGAGTTCCTGGGCAGGCTCGGTAAGCCGGCCGGACTTCTGCATGGCGATGCGCAGACGGTCGCGAGGCTTCATGCCGATACCCCGCGCTCGTTGAGCGAACGTGCCGCGGCGGCCATGTAGCCGCCGCTGCCCTGGTTGAGGTAGCGCGCCACGCGGCCGATGGTGGTGATGCTCACGGAGGTCTTCTCGTGGATGCTGCGGTAGGAAAGGCCTTCGAGCAGGTAGGGGACGACCCGCCAGCGGTCCACCAGCAGCTCGATTTCCGCCGGGGTACACAGGTCGTGCAGGAAGGCACGCATGTCGTCGACCTCGCTCAAGGCCACCAGGGCCTCGCAAAGGCTGCGTTCGGCATCGCCTGCCGTGGTCTGGGGGTCGAGGGAGCGTCGCTTCATAATGTATTAACGCGTTAGTACGATGGAACAGATGGTGCCATGACAAGCCCTGTGAGGCAAGGCCGATCGATCAAGGACGGCTTAACTGCGCCGAAAGTAAGCCGGCGTTGGGCGAATGCAGGTCATGGCTTGGGGGTCGGAGTAAAACTCCGACCCCGGGTTGCCAGCGGCTCTAGGCCACCAGAACGCCGCTGGCGACGATGTCGCAGATGCGCTTCACATCGCCATCCATCGCACGGTCGCGCTGCATGAAGGCAATCTGCCCGCGCAGCTTCTCCAGCGCCTCGCGCACGGCGCTACCGCCGTGGAAATCCCCCGCCTCGGCAAGCGCTTGCATCAACTGCCTGACCTCGCGCTCGAACTGCGGATAGTGCGGCGAATCCTGCCGCGGAGCGCCATTGATCTTCCCCGCCAGGGCGGCCCAGTCGCCGCTGATCGCCAGTTCGCGGGCGGCGTTGAGCATGTCCTGGCGGTACTCCAGGGCCTGCGCGGCGGTATAGAGCTCCATGGCCAGCACGTGGCCGAGGTCCTCGGTCATCTCCAGCACGTGGCGCGCCTCGTTGGCGCCCATGGAGACGTGATCCTCGGCGTTGGCGCTGGTAGGCACCGAGTACACCGAGGCCGGGTGGGCGCGCGTGGCCAGGTCGTTCACTAAAGCTGCCGCGGTGTACTGCACGATCATGAAGCCTGAATCGGTGGCGTCTTCGTTGCCGATCAGGAAGGCCGGCAGACCGTCGTTGTTGGCCGGATCCACCAGCTTCGCCGTACGGCGTTCGGAAATGGATGCCAGTACCGGGATCGCCGCCTTCACGTAGCTCATCGACAAAGCCAGCGGCATGCCGTGGAAGTGCCCGGCGGAGATCACCTGGTCCTCGATCACCCGGGCGTTCTCCGCATCGGGGAAGACCAGCGGGTTGTCGGTGACAGCGTTCAACTCGATGTCGAAGACCCGGCAGGCCTGTTCCCACGCGTCGCGCACCGCGCCATGCACCTGGGGGGCGCAGCGAAGGCAATAAGCGTCCTGCGGCTGGTGCTTCTTGCCGCCTTTGAAGGGCAGGAAGCGGCTGTAGAAGGCCTCCTTGCCATGACGCTGGCTGGCCGGCACGTAGTCCCAGCTGATATCGAACCGATGGGCCTGCCCTTCCGGCGTGCTCCAGGCATCGGCCAGCCATGGACGGAACCTTGGCACCAGATGGTAGGCGATGTCGGCCAGGGTGGAGCCTTCAAGCAACTCGAGGAAACGGCTGGCGGTGGCCACCTGCCCCGGATGCGGGCGCAGCGCGTGCACTTCCGGCGCGAATGCGCGGGTGCGGCCGGCGAAGGCGTCGAGCGTCATCGCCGCGGCAAGGTCCGCGGTGTCCATCAGCATCTCGAGGCGGTCCAGCGCCAGCACGCCGCAGGCCAGCATCTGCGTGGTGCCGTTGTTGAGCGCCAAGCCTTCCTTGAACGACAGGCGCACCGGCTGCAGGCCGGCTCGGGCCAGCGCCTCGGCACCGGTCATGCGCTCACCCTGGTAGAACGCTTCGCCGCCGCCGAGCAGGACGATGGCCAGGTGCGACAGGGGAGCAAGGTCGCCGCTGGCGCCCACCGAACCCTTTTCCGGGATCACCGGGATGACGTCGCGGTTCAGCAATTCGGCCAGGGACTCAAGCGTGCTGACCCGGATACCCGAATGACCGCGCATCAACGTGTTGACGCGGATGACCAGCATCGCGCGGACGACCTCCGGTGCGAACGGCCGGCCCACGCACACCGCGTGGGTGATGATCAGGTTGTGCTGCAGTTCCTCAAGCAGGCTGCCCTCGTGGTGTTCGGGATTGCCGCCAGGCAGTTCGTCGCGCACGCGGTGGGCGCCCAGGAGCTTGTCGGCATTGCTGCCGAAGCCGGTGGTGACGCCGTAGATAGGCTCGCCGCAGCTCACTTTGTCGGCGAGGAAATCCGCCGTGCGGCGAACCTTCGCCAGTTGCCCCTGGTCCAGGCGGATGGTCGCACCGTGGCGCGCGACACGCACCACGTCGGCGCGGGTGAGGCTGGCGCCGTCAAGGAGGATGCTCGTGTTGTCGTTCATGCGATTACCAGGGGGCTTGAGGCTTCGATTACTGGTGCAGGCTGATGTCAGCCTGGGCCAGTTCCACGCGCAGGGCTTTGATCAATTCGGTGCGGGCCACTTCGAACTGGTCCTCGCGGCGCAGGTCCTTGACCGTGACCACGTTGCGGGCGAGTTCGTCCTCGCCAAGCACCAGCACGAAGCGGATGCCTGCGCGGTCGGCATACTTGAACTGCTTGCCGAGCTTGCCACCCTCCATCACCACCTCGGTGGCGATGCCGGCCTGGCGAAGCTCGGTGGCCAGCGCGATGTAGTGCGGAAGATCCGACGCGTCCATCTGCGTCACCAGCACGTCCACCGTGCTCTGCGCACGCTCGATCAGACCGGCATCACGCAGCTGCCAGAAAAGGCGGGTCAGGCCGATGGAGATGCCCACGCCAGGCAGGTGCGACTTGGTGTACTGGCCGGCAAGGTTTTCGTAACGGCCGCCCGAACACACCGACCCGATATCCGGATGATCGTTGAGCGTGGTCTCGTAGACGGTGCCGGTGTAGTAGTCCAGGCCACGGGCGATCGACAGGTTCAGCGCGAAATGGGTCTCGGGCACGCCGAAGTCGCGCAGCAGGCCAAGCACTTCCTTCAGTTCCGCCCTGCCCTGTTCGAAGGTTTCACCGCCGCTGCCAAGTGCATCGAGCTTGGCCCAGGCGTCGGCAAGCGAGGTCGAGCGCACTTGCACGAAATCCAGGATGCGGTCGGCAGCTTCCTGGCTGAGGCCGAACGCCTCCCCGGTGAGCGTGTCGCGCACGTATTGCGGGCCGCGCTTGTCGAGCTTGTCCACCTCGCGCAGCACCAGCATCTGCTTCTCGGCATCGTCGATGCCGAGCCCTTCGAAATAACCGCGCATCAGCTTGCGGTTGTTCATCTGGACGGTGAAGGCGCCGACGTCCAGCTCGCGGAACACGCTGTAGATCACCGCGGGGATCTCCGCGTCGTAGCGGACCGAAAGCGAATCCTTGCCGATCACGTCGATGTCGCACTGGTAGAACTCGCGGAAGCGGCCGCGCTGGGCGCGCTCGCCGCGATACACGCGCTGCATCTGGTAACGGCGGAAGGGAAAACTCAAGTCGTGTTCATGTTCGGCCACGTAACGGGCCAACGGCACCGTGAGGTCGAAGCGCAGCGCAAGCTCCGGGCGATCCTTCTCCTGCGCCAGGGCGCCGGTGGATTGCACGAAGTACACCTGGCGCTCGGTCTCACCGCCGGTCTTGGTCAGCAGGACGTCGGAAAACTCGATCACCGGGGTTTCGACGGGCAGGAATCCGAAGCGCTCGTAGTTGCGGCGGATGACGTCGAGCATGCGCTGGAAAGCGATCTGGTCCAGCGGGAGCAGCTCGAGCACGCCGGGCATGGTGCGGGCCTGGGTCAGTGCCATGGAATCCTCGGGAAGAAGGCGGTTTCAAAGGGGCGAAATGCAGCCGCCTAGGTTACCAGATGAGGCCCGCGCCGCCGCGCGGCATGCTTTGCCCGGGGCTTGGGCCGGGAACTGTTGCCAAGCCCCGGCCAGCCCATTAACATACGCGGCTCGCTGTCGGGGTGTAGCTCAGCCTGGTAGAGCGCTACGTTCGGGACGTAGAAGTCGCAGGTTCGAATCCTGTCTCCCCGACCAAAATAATTCCCGTTGTTCGTAGTGAAAAAACCGGCCTTGGCCGGTTTTTTTATGTGCCGAGTTGGATACCCTGCGCACAGGCCAAAAAAAACCCCGGACCCGTCACCCACCTGTTGCCTGTGGGGAGAGGAGTTTTTCGGGGTATGCGTTGGCGATGCTAAAGGATGGATCCAGCATGTACAAGAGCCCTGCCTGGGCGGCGTTCATCGATACCGGAATGGCCGCTGATGTATCAGCGGCTCTATCCAGGCCTCGCTTGGCGCGTTATGGAGCATCAAATCCGGCTGTTGGCTCGGATATCGAGCGCATCGCCCGACACGGCCGCAACATTGCCATTTGCGAAGCACTTTATCCGTCATTGCATCTTCTGGAAGTGGTCATGCGCAATGGCATTCACTCGAGCTTTTCGAGTTACTTCCGGGCATCGGACTGGTACGAAGGCCATTGGCTGACTGACGGTCACCGGCGAATGGTCGACGAAGCCAAGGCGGCCCTGATCAGGCGCAAGCGGTCCCCGGACCCTGATCGCGTCGTTGCGGAACTAAGTTTCGGATTTTGGTGTGGCATGTTTCATCGAGCGTACGAGAGGGGCGCAGGGCCCTGGCCGGCGCTCTTGAAAACCGCCCTGCCCAGGGCACCAAAGCGCTGGCGCACACGAGACAAAGTGCAGGCACGGATCGAAGAAATCCGGGAACTGCGAAACCGCGTGTTTCACCATGAGCCCATCATCGGATACGCCGATCTCTCAGCGCGACACAGGAGAATAGTCGAAGTCCTGGGTTGGCTTTCTCCCGCAACCCGATTACATCTGGAGCAGGTCTGCCGGTTCCAGTCGGTTCTTGGCGATGACCTCGTCCCGGTAAGCCACGCCTACGACTAGCTCGACCGCCTCTCCGCCAGACACAAAAAAGCCCCCTTTCGGGGGCATTTTTGTGTCTGGCGGAGAGAGAGGGATTCGAACCCTCGATAAGGCTTTTGACCCTATACTCCCTTAGCAGGGGAGCCCCTTCGGCCTCTCGGGCATCTCTCCGTGAACATGGGCCTTCGGGTGTTTGACCCGAAAGAGCCGCCAAGGATACCGGCCTTGGGAGCGTGCGACAAGCCTCAATGACCCCTAGCCGACCTCGCCGTCGGAAGGATCGTTCTCGTTCTTGATGCGCTGGTAAATCTCCTCGCGGTGTACCGCGACATTCTTCGGAGCATTGATGCCAATGCGCACCTGATTGCCCTTCACACCGAGAACGGTGACGGTCACCTCGTCGCCGATCATCAGGGTTTCACCGACCCGGCGGGTCAGAATCAACATGATAGTTACTCCATTTACTCAGGTCATTGGCCAGCCACCGGACGACGACTCACCCCGAGATCGTCGCTCGACGGTTCGACGTACCGCCCGGGCCAGGGACCTTAACCCTGTCCGGCTCAACACACTCGGATAACCAGCGGCCAATCTCGACCACTCGACTCGACACCCCCCCACTGCGGCGGCATCGATAGTCGGGTGATACTAACGAGCCGAAGCGGGGTGCGCAACGCGAACAACGTACCAAACCGCAGACGGTGTACCGCCGGGACGTCGATTCCCGGTTAACTTGCTTTCAGCCGACGCGTGCGGCAATCCAGTCGGGCAACTCTGCCAGGGCCTTGACCAGCGCCGGACCATCCGTGCCGCCGCCCTGGGCCATGTCCGGGCGGCCGCCGCCTTTTCCGTCGATCGCCGCCGCCACGTGGGCCACGAGATCGCCGGCCTTGATCCGGCCCAGCGCCGATCCGCCGACACCGGCAACCAGCGAGGCCCGGCCATCGGCCGCGCCGGCAAGCACGATCGCGCAGTCGGCAAGTTCCTGCTTCAGTCGGTCCAATGCATCGCGCAGGGCTTTGGCATCCAGGCCTTCCAGCCGCGCGGCCACCACCTTGATGCCCTTTACATCCACGGCGGAAGCGGCCAGGTCTGCTGAAGCTGAACCGGCGGCCTTCGCTTTGAACGATTCAAGTTCGCGTTCGAGTTTTTTCTGGCGATCGAAAAGCTGGCGGAGTTTTTCCACCACTTCATCGCCACTGACCGACAGCAGGGCCGACACCTGGGCCAGCCGGCGCTCCTCGTCGGCCACGAAAGCCAACGCACCATCACCTGTCACGGCCTCAATACGGCGAACGCCTGACGCCACGCCACTCTCGCCGATGATCTTGAACAGGCCGATGTCGCCGGTACGGCTGACGTGGGTACCGCCGCATAGCTCGGTGGAAAATTCCCCCATGCGCAGCACGCGTACTTCGTCACCGTATTTTTCGCCGAAGAGGGCGATGGCGCCAAAGTCGATGGCATCGTCGTAGCCCATGTGATGCACCTCGGCCTGGGCGTTGCCACGCACCGAGGCGTTGACCATGGCCTCGACCTGCGCGAGCTCGGCCGGGGTCACGGGTGCAAAATGCGAAAAGTCGAATCGCAGGCGGTCGGGCGCAACCAGCGAGCCCTTCTGCGCCACGTGTTCGCCAAGCACCGTGCGCAGCGCTGCGTGCAGCAGATGGGTGGCCGAGTGGTTCAGCACCGTGGCGCGTCGGCGCTCGACGTCGACGCTGGCCACCACGGTATCGCCCACGCGCAGCTGCTGGGCACCCTTCCAGCGGCCGACATGGCCGAAGAACACGCCACCGAGCTTGCGCGTGTCGGCGACATCGAATTGCCCGTCGCCGGCATTGAGCCTGCCGGTGTCGCCCACCTGGCCGCCAGACTCGGCGTAGAACGGCGTGCGGTCCAGCAGCACGGTGGCTTCCCCACCCTGTTCCAGGGATTCAATGGCCTTGCCCTCGCGCACGATGGCGACGACCTTGCAGCCTTCGCGCTCGAGCGCGTCGTAGCCTTCGAACACGGTCGGCGCCAGCGCGCTGGCCACGTCCGCCGGCAGCTGGCCCTTTGATTCGAACTGGCTGGATTTACGGGCCAGGGCACGTTGCTGTTCCATCGCCGTTTCGAATCCGGCCATGTCCACGGACAAGCCCCGCTCGCGGGCGATGTCGGCGGTGAGATCCACCGGGAAGCCGTAGGTGTCGTACAAGCGGAAGGCATCCCCGCCCGGGATGCTGCCGCGAGCCCTGCCGGCCACCTCGTCGAACAGGCGCATGCCCTTTTCCAGCGTTTCGCCGAACCGCTGTTCCTCGGTGCGCAGGGCCTGCTCCACCAGCGTGCGCTTGGCCGGCAGTTCCGGATACGCCTCGCCCATTTCCTCCACCAGCGGCGCAACCATCTTCCAGAAGAAATCGCCGCGCACGCCCAGCATCCATCCATGCCGCAGCGCGCGGCGGATGATTCGGCGAAGCACATAGCCGCGACCTTCGTTGGAAGGCAAGACACCGTCGACGATAAGGAACGAACAGGCGCGGATGTGATCGGCGATCACGCGCAGCGACTTGTTGGCAAGATCGGTCGTGCCGGTGAACTCACCCGCCTTGCGGATCAGATGGGCGAAAAGGTCGATCTCGTAGTTGGAATGGACATGCTGCAGCACCGCGGCCAGGCGCTCCAGGCCCATGCCGGTATCCACGCACGGCGCGGGCAATGGCGAGAGCGTGCCGTCAGGTGCGCGATCGAACTGCATGAACACCAGGTTCCAGATCTCGATGTAGCGGTCGCCGTCCTCGTCAGGGGAGCCCGGTGGGCCACCGGCAATGTCCGGACCGTGGTCGTAGAAAATCTCCGTGCACGGACCGCAGGGGCCGGTGTCGGCCATCTGCCAGAAATTGTCCGAGGCATACGGCGCGCCTTTGTTATCGCCGATGCGCACGATGCGCTCGGCCGGCACGCCGACGGTCTGGTTCCAGATCCGGTAGGCCTCGTCGTCGGTGTGGTAGACCGTCACCCATAGGCGGTCGGCTGGCAGCTTGAACACTCCGGTGAGCAATTCCCAGGCATAGGCAATGGCATCGTGCTTGAAGTAGTCGCCGAACGACCAGTTGCCCAGCATCTCGAAGAAGGTGTGGTGGCGCGCGGTGTAGCCCACCGCATCCAGGTCGTTGTGCTTGCCGCCGGCGCGCAGGCAGCGCTGGACGTCGGCAGCGCGCACGTATCCGGGCTTTTCGCTGCCCAGGAAGACGTTCTTGAACGGCACCATGCCTGAGTTGGTGAACAGCAGGGTCGGGTCGCTGGCGGGCACCAGGGACGCTGACGGGACGATGGTGTGTCCCTTGCTGCGGAAATACTCAAGGAAGGTGGAGCGGATCTGCGCGGTTTTCATCGGGGACGGTGGGGCCATGCCTTGGATTTCGGTCGCCACGGAAGCAGTGGCGGCGGCAGGACAAGAGCCGGTGGGACCCGGTCAATCGTCGGCTGCGTCGTGCACTTCAGCGTGGGTGAGACTACGTACTGTGGCGGCCGCGAAGCCGCGGCGCAAGAGGAACTGGGCCCGGCGGGTGCGTTCGGCGTAGTCGGCCGTGGGGCCGCCGTAGCGGCGGCGCAGGATGTCGGCGGCCAGTTCCTGCCAATCGACCTCCGCTTCGTCCAACAGGCGACGGGCGGTGGCCTCGCCGATCCCGTGGTTGCGCAATTCGGCCCGGATGCGGGCCGGGCCGTAGCCGTGGCTGGCGCGATTGCGCACCAGCATGGAGGCGAAACGGTCGTCGTCCTGGTAGCCCTGCTCGCCCAGGCGTTCGATGGCCTCACTGGTGTCCTGGCGGTCGTAACCGCCCTGGCCGAGCTTCCGGGAGAGCTCGCGCCCGGAATGCTCGCGACGCGCCAGCAGCCCCAGGGCCTTGTCGTACGCCGTGCGCTGGGGCTTATCACCCTTCGCAGGCTTGTCCGGTCGCTCGCGACGCGGCATGGCAGTTCCTTGGAAAATGAAGAAGCCGCGCACGAGGGCGCGGCTTCTTCAAGGTTAATGCTAAAGGCACGCCCTGGATCAGGCCTCCTCGAGAGCCTCTTCCGGCGCCGCGCCACGCGGAGCAGGCTTGACCAGCAGGCGCGCACGCAGCTCCGTATCGATCTCGTTGGCGATGGCCGGGTTGTCGCGCAGGAACTGACGCACGTTTTCCTTGCCCTGGCCGACGCGGTCGCCCTTGTAGCTGTACCAGGCGCCGGATTTGTCGATCAGGTTCTCGCGGACGCCCAGTTCGATGATCTCGCCTTCGCGGGAGGTGCCCTCGCCGTAGAGGATCTCGAATTCGGCCTGGCGGAACGGCGGTGCCACCTTGTTTTTCACCACCTTGACCCGGGTTTCCGAACCGATCACTTCCTCGCCCTTCTTCACCGCGCCGATGCGACGGATATCCAGGCGCACGGAGGCGTAGAACTTCAGCGCGTTACCACCGGTGGTGGTTTCCGGCGAGCCGAACATCACGCCGATCTTCATGCGGATCTGGTTGATGAAGATCACCAGGCAATTGGTTTTCTTGATGTTGGCGGTGAGCTTGCGCAGGGCCTGGCTCATCAGGCGGGCATGCAGGCCGACGTGGGAATCGCCCATCTCGCCTTCGATTTCCGCCTTCGGCGTGAGAGCGGCGACCGAGTCGACCACGACCACGTCCACGGCGCCTGAACGGACCAGCATGTCGGCGATTTCAAGCGCCTGCTCGCCCGTGTCGGGCTGGGAGACCAGGAGGTCGTCGACCTTCACGCCGAGTTTTTCGGCGTAGGACGGATCCAGGGCGTGCTCGGCGTCGACGAATGCCGCGGTACCGCCGGCACGCTGGCAGGCGGCGATGACCTGCAGGGTGAGCGTGGTTTTACCGGAGGATTCCGGGCCGTAGATCTCGACCACGCGGCCGCGCGGCAGGCCACCGATGCCCAGCGCGATGTCCAGGCCCAGGGAGCCGGTGGACACGGTGTCGATGGTGTCGTCGGGACGGTCGCCCAGGCGCATGACCGCGCCCTTGCCGAACTGCTTTTCGATCTGGCCGAGGGCACTGGCGAGCGCCTTGCGCTTGTTGTCATCCATCGTTTGCATTCCCGCGTGAGGTCGTTTGATTTAGGTGTATCTTGCGCCGCGGCGATCTCAGGGACTGCGATCCGCCGGGATGAATTTCAATTATCCCACACCCGCCAGGGTTTACCCCGGCCGATGTGCCCCGTTAACCCGTCAGGGCAAGCAGCATGCCTTCCAGGGCGGCGCCCACCGTCTGCCGGCGCACCGCTTCACGGTCGCCATCGAAATGGAACAGCTTGGCGTGCGCGTAGCCGCCACGCCGCTTCCAGCCGATCCATACCGTGCCCACGGGCTTGTCGGGCGTGCCGCCGGACGGACCTGCGATGCCGGTGACCGCCACGGCAAGGCCTGCGCCGAAGCGCGACAAGGCACCGGAGACCATTTCCGTCACGGTGGATTCGCTCACGGCGCCCGTGGCTTCCAGCGTGCGCGGGTTCACCCCGAGCAGGGCTTCCTTGGCTTCGTAGCTGTAGGTCACCACGCCGGCATCGAACCAGGCGGAACTACCGGGCAAGTCGGTGAGGCTCTTGGCGACCCAGCCGCCCGTGCACGATTCGGCGGTCACGACCATCAGGCGGCGCTCCTGGGCGGCCACGGCCACCTTGCCGGCCAGTTCGTACAGATCGCCATCGGTGGGAATGGAGGGGTGCTCCATGCGAGACTTTCGCTTTTGCGGGGAAGGGAACGCACGTTCTACTCCCCCATCACCGTATCGCCAAGACTTGACGCCATGACGCAGGACGCCACCTCGCACACTCCCTTCATGCGCCAGTACCTGGCCGCAAAGGCCGAACATCCGGATGTATTGCTGTTCTTCCGCATGGGCGACTTCTACGAGCTTTTCTACGATGACGCGCGCAAGGCCGCGCGACTGCTGGACATTACCCTCACCCAGCGCGGCCAGTCGGCCGGTGCGCCGATCCCGATGGCGGGTGTCCCCTACCACGCCGCGGAGAACTACCTGGCCAGGCTGGTGAAGCTGGGCGAATCGGTGGCGATCTGCGAGCAGGTGGGCGACCCGGCGCTGTCGAAAGGGCCCGTGGAGCGCAAGGTGGTGCGCATCGTCACCCCCGGCACGGTGACTGATGCCGCCCTGCTGGAAGACCGCCGCGACAACCTGTTGCTGTCCATCGCCGCCGATGGCGCGCGTTACGGCCTGGCCTGGGTGGACCTCTCCACCGGCCGCTTCCTGTTGAGCGAAGTGAACGGCGCCGAGGCGCTGGCCGCGGAACTTGCCCGTCTGGCGCCGGCCGAGACGCTGGTGGGTGAAGACGTTGCCTGGCCCCGGATGGTCAGCAGCTTGCCTGGCCTGCGCAAGCGCCAGCCCTGGCATTTCGACGGCACGGCTGCCCTGCGCGAGCTATGCCGCTTCTTCAAGGTGCGCGACCTCTCCGGATTCGGCGTCGAAGGGATGCCCGTTGCCGTGGCCGCCGCCGGTTGCCTGCTCGGTTACGTCGAGGAAACCCAGAAGAGCGCCCTGCCCCATCTTTCGGGCATGGCGGTGGAAAGCGCCGGCGAAACGATTGCCATGGACGCGGCCACCCGGCGCAACCTGGAAATCGATACCCATCCCACCGGCCGCACCGAACACACCCTGCTGGGCGTGCTCGATGAAACCGTCACTCCGATGGGCGCGCGCCTGCTCAGGCGCTGGCTGAACCGCCCGCTGCGCTCGCAACCCCTGCTGCGCGAACGCCACCAGGCGATCGCGCTGTTGCTCGATACCCGCCGGCATCTTTCGCTGCGCGAACGCCTGCGCGGCATCGGCGACCTGGAACGCATCCTGGCCCGCGTGGCCTTGCGTTCGGCACGGCCGCGCGACCTGTCGACCCTGCGCGATGGCCTGCTTGCGGCGCCCTCGCTACGTGATGAAATCGCATCGCTGGACAGCCCGTTGCTGCATGCCCTGGTGTCGCGCATTGGCGAGCATCACGAACTGGCAGCGCTGCTGCAGCGCGCGATCATCGAGCAACCCCCGGCGCTGATCCGCGACGGCGGCGTGATCGCCGACGGCCATGACAGCGAACTGGATGAACTGCGCCGCTTGTCCACGCACGCCGACCAGTACCTGGTGGAACTGGAGGAACGCGAGAAGGCCGCCAGCGGCATCACGTCGCTGAAAGTTGGCTACAACCGCGTCCATGGTTATTACATCGAGATCGGCAAGGGTCAGAGCGACCGCGCTCCCACGCACTACACGCGCCGCCAGACCACCAAGAACGCCGAGCGCTACATCACCGAGGAACTGAAGGGTTTCGAAGACAAGGTGCTGTCGGCCAAGGAACGCTCGCTGATGCGCGAGCGCGCTCTTTACGAAGCCTTGCTCGACACCTTGATCGAGCAGCTCGCACCCTTGAAATCCGCGGCCTCCGCCATGGCCGAACTGGACGTGCTGGCCAACCTCGCCGAACGCGCCGACGTGCTGGATTGGGCGCAACCGGAACTGACCGAGCGTGACGGCCTGCGCATCCTGCGCGGCCGCCACCCGGTGGTGGAAAAAGTACGCGACGATCCGTTCGAACCCAACGATCTGTGCCTGGACGACACCCGCCGTATGCTGGTGATCACCGGGCCGAACATGGGCGGTAAGTCCACCTACATGCGGCAGAACGCGCTGATCGTGCTGCTGGCGCATATCGGCAGCTACGTTCCCGCCGCCGAAGCCTGCCTTGGCCCGGTGGATCGCATCTTCACCCGCATCGGCGCGGGCGATGATCTTTCGCGGGGCCATTCCACCTTCATGGTGGAGATGACCGAGACCGCCAACATCCTGCACAACGCCACCGCGCAAAGCCTGGTGCTGATGGATGAAGTCGGCCGCGGCACCAGCACCTACGATGGCCTGGCGCTCGCCCGCGCTGCCGCCGTGCACCTGGCCGCGACCAGCCGCGCCTATACCCTGTTCGCCACGCACTACTTCGAACTGACCGCGCTGGCAGGCGAAATGCCCGGCGTGGCCAACGTCCACCTGGACGCGGTGGAGTACGGCGACCAGCTGGTGTTCATGCATGCGGTGAAGGAAGGTCCCGCCAACCGCAGCTTCGGCTTGCAGGTGGCGGCACTGGCCGGCCTCCCTCCCACCGTGGTGGCCGACGCGCGCCGCTACCTGCAGGCGCTCGAGCAGGGCCAGCAGGTCACCATCGCCAACGCGCCGCCCGTGGCTACCGCGGGACCACAGATGGGCTTGTTCGCCCCGCCGCTGCCTTCGGTGGTTGAAGAAACATTACGGTCACTCGACCCCGATGCGATGACACCGCGAGATGCGCTCGATGCCCTCTACCGGTTGCACCGGTTGGTCAAGACCACGGGATAGCACTAGGGACGTCAACCGTCCGGGTGTTCCTTCATTTCCTTCAACAAGCGGCGATCCTGCTTGTCGGGACGGCCCGCAGGACGCGGTGCGTGCGCGTGGAGCCGCCGCATGGCTGCTTCGTTTGCACGATGGGCGACACTTTGGGGTGTCTCCTGGTAGAGCGCCTGCGCCTGGGCAGCGGGCCCGCGCTTGTCGGACAAGCCCTGCACCATCACTTCGATGCGCTCATTGCCGCGCATCAGGCGCAGCACATCCCCGACGTGCACGGCTTTCGCCGGCTTGCAGGCACTGCCGTTCAGTTCTACCTTGCCGCCATCGATGGCCTGCTTTGCCAGCGAGCGCGTCTTGTACATGCGGGCGGCCCATAGCCAGACGTCGGCACGGACTTGGTCAGCGTTGTCGGTCATCGATTCTCAAACAGCCAATGACATCAGCAGCGCATTGCCACCGACGATGGTAAACAGCGAAAGTGCGATGCCAGCGCCAAGCACGGTATTGGCAAGGCGCGGCTCCAGCCCGTATTGATCGGCAAGGATCGCCGCCGAGATCATCGGCGCCATCGCCGCCTGCAACACGGCCACGATAAGCACCAGGCCGCCATAGCCGCAGGCCAACCCCAGGGCCAGCAGCAGCAGCGGTGCCAGCAGCAGCTTCCACGCCAGCCCCAGGCTCAACGCGCCGGCCTGTTCCCGCTCAATATGCAAGCGGAACTGCAAGCCCACCGAGAACAAGGCCAGTGGCGTCAGCGTCCGGCCGACCTGGTCAAGTGAACCCTCCACGATGGTCGGCCACCCACCGAGCACACCGACGACGATGCCTGCCAGCAGGGCCAGGAAGGCCGGAAAGGTAAACAACCGCCGCGCCATCGCGCCCACCGTGGGGCGCGTGCCGGAATAGAGCGAGGCCACCACGATGCCGCCTACCGCCAGCAACGGAAACGTACCTAGCTGGTCGGCCACCACAGCCACGGACAGTCCCTCTCGTCCATGCAGGGCTTCGATCATCGGATAGCCCATGAACGAGGTATTGCCCAGTCCGCACACCAGCGTAAGGCAGCCCACACGAGCGCGTGACCAGCCACGCAGGCGGCCCACCAGGGCAAAGAACGCCCACGCGCCGAAGAAGGCGATGAACGCTCCCGCCGCTGGCAGCCACAGCGAGGACTCAAACCGAAGCCTGGGCACCAAGGCCAGCACCAGCGCCGGCAACGCAATGTTCAATACCCACCAGTTGATGCCAGGCACGATGCCCTCGGGCAACCGTGCGAAGCGGCGGCAGGCAATGCCCACCAGCAGGCAGGCGAACAGGGTGACCAGGGCCGACATCAGCCCATCAGCCCAGCAACACCCGGTTCATGCGGCGGACAAAGGACGCCGGATCCTCCAGTTGCGCACCGGCCGTGATCTCCGCCTGTTCGAGCAGCAGCGCAGCTAGATCGCCCGCCTTCGCATCGTCGCCCTCGCCTTCCAGACGCTGCACAAGCGGGTGGCCCGGATTGATCTCGAGCGTCGGCTTGGACGATGGCATCTCGTGGCCGGCCTCGCGCAGCAGGCGAGCCAGATGCGGCGCCATGTCGAAATCGGCCAGGGCCAGGCATGAAGGCGAATCAGTCAGTCGCCCCGACACACGTACATCGCCGACGCGGTCGCCCAACAGGGTTTTGATGCGCTCGACCAGCGGCGCCGCCTGTTTGGAAGCCTCTTCCTGCTTCTGCCGGCCTGCTTCGTCCAAAGGCAGTTCGCCCTTGGCCGCGCTCTGGATCTTCTTGCCGGCGTATTCGGTGAGGTTACCCAGCATCCATTCGTCGATGCGGTCGGACAGCAGCAGCACCTCGATGTCGCGGGCCTTGAGCGCTTCCAACTGCGGGCTGCCGTCGGCCGCGGCATGGCTGTCGGCAGTGATCGCCCAGATCACGTCCTGGCCTACCTGCATGCGGCCGATGTAGTCATCCAGCGACACCACCTGGGCGGCACCGTCGCCCTTGGTCGAGGCAAAGCGCAGCAGCTTGGCGATGCGCTCGCGGTTGGCACCGTCTTCGACGATGCCTTCCTTCAGCGTATTGCCGAAGGCTTTCCAGAAGGTGGCGAACTTGTCGGCATCATCGCGGGCGAGTTTCTCGATGAGATCGAGCACGCGCTTGACGCAAGCGGCGCGGATCTTCTCAAGCTGGCGGTTCTGCTGAAGGATCTCGCGGCTCACGTTCAACGGCAGGTCGTCGGCGTCCACGACGCCGCGCACGAAGCGCAGGTAGTTGGGCAACAACTCATCGGCCGCGTCCATGATGAAGACGCGCTTGATGTACAGCTTCAGGCCCTTGCGCTCGTCGCGGCCGCCCATGGCCAGGTCGAACGGCGGCTGGCTGGGGATGTACAGCAGCGTGGTGAAGCTCTGGCTGCCCTCGACGCGGTTATGCGTCCAGGTGAGCGCATCGTTGAAATCGTGGCCCAGGGATTTATAGAAGCCCTGGTATTCCTCGTCGGTGATCTCCGACTTCGGGCGCGCCCACAGCGCGGAAGCGGCGTTGATGGTCTCGAACTCGCCGTCTTCGGGCTTGCCGTCCTTGTCCTTCGGTACGCGGATCGGGAAGGCGACATGGTCGGAGTACTTGCGGATGGTCTGGCGCAGCGTCCACGGGCGGAGGAATTCGTCCTCGTCGGCCTTCAGGTGCAGGATCACCGTGGTGCCGCGGGGAAGGCCCGCCGCATCGTCGAGCGTGTACTCGCCCTTGCCGTCGCTTTCCCACTTCACGCCCTCGTCGCTGCCAGCGCGGCGGCTAAGTACCGTCACCTTGTCGGCCACCACGAACGCCGAGTAGAAGCCCACGCCGAACTGGCCGATCAGGCGGGCGTCGTTCTTCTGCTCGCCCGAGAGCGCTTCCAGGTAGCGGCGCGTGCCGGAGCTGGCGACGGTGCCGATGTTGGCGATCACCTCGTCGCGGCTCATGCCGATGCCGTTGTCGCGCACGCTTACCGTGCGGGCGTCCGGGTCCCAGCTGACCTCGATGCGCAGTTCGGAGTCCTCCGCGGCCAGGGAGGGATCGGCCAGGGATTCGAAGCGCAGCTTGTCGCAGGCGTCGGAGGCGTTGGAGATCAGCTCGCGCAGGAAGATTTCCTTGTGCGAGTACAGCGAATGGGTGACCAGGTGCAGGACCTGGGCGACTTCAGCTTCGAAGCGGCGGGTTTCGGTACCGGTGGTCATGGTGGTAAGCAACCTTCCAGATGTTGATGAAAAGAAAGAGGCCGCGGCGCCTCCCGGCACCGCGGTCCTGGGTACTGTCGGCCTGCTAGTTTACGCCGCGCGCTGCAGGGCCGCGATGCGCTCGGGCAGCGGGGGGTGGCTCATGAAGAGCTTCTTCAGGCCCTCGGCGAGCGGCCCGGCGATGCCGAAGGCGGCAATCGTCTGCGGCAGGGTGGACTCGCCATGGTTGGCGGCCAGGCGCTGCAGGGCCGAGACCATCGATGCGCGGCCGGCAAGGTTCGCGCCCGCGGCATCGGCACGGAATTCGCGCCAGCGCGAGAACGCGGCCACGATCATCGAGGCGAACAGGCCGAAGACCAGTTGCAGCACCATCACCACGACGAAGTAGCCGATGCCACCACCGCCATCGCGGTCGCGTCCGCCGGACATCCAGCTGTCCACTACGCGGCCGACGATGCGCGCCAGCACGATCACCAGCGTGTTCAATACGCCCTGGACCAGGGTGAGGGTCACCATGTCGCCGTTGGCGACGTGGCCGATCTCATGGCCAAGCACCGCGGACACCTGTTCGCGGTCCATCTGCTGAAGCAGACCCGTGCTGACCGCCACCAACGCGCTGTTGCGGCTCATGCCGGTGGCGAAGGCGTTCATCTCCGGGGCGTCGTAGATGGCCACTTCCGGCATGCCGATGCCCGCCTTCTCCGCATGCCTGCGCACGGTGGCCAGCAGCCAGCGTTCGGTGTCGTTGCGCGGCTCGGTGATCACCTGGGCGCCGGTGGACATCTTGGCCATCCACTTGGATATCGCCAGCGAGATGAAGGCGCCTCCCATGCCGAAGACGGCGGCGAAGGCCAGCAGTCCGCCAAGGCCTACGCCCTGGCGCGCGGCCCAGTCGTCGATGCCGAACAGGTGGCAGACCACCGACAACAGCAACAGGACGGCGATGTTGGTACCAAGGAAAAGGGCAATGCGCAGCACGTGATTTTCTCTCTTGCGTCCGTGGATAGAGTGAAGACCATTTCTGTGGGCTGCGGTTCCTCGTTTCAAGGTGAATGTCTTTTTCCATCTTGCTGTCGCGGCAGGTAAAATTGCCCGATGAGCTACCGCGGCCGCTTCGCCCCCTCGCCCACCGGCGACCTCCACGAAGGATCACTGCTGGCCGCCGTGGCCAGCTGGCTGCGGGCACGCCAGCAAGGCGGCGCATGGCTCGTACGCGTGGACGACATCGACCCGCCGCGCGAAGTGCCCGGGTCGACGGCGTCGATCCTTTCCACCCTGGCTTCGCTATCACTGCACGCGGACGAGCCGGTGTGGCTGCAGTCGACGCGCGATGGCGCTTACCGCGATGCCTTCGAGCAACTGCGAGTTGGCGGACTGGTGTACGAGTGCTGGTGCTCGCGAGCGGAACTCGCCGCCAGCGGCGGTATCCACCGTGGTTCCTGCCTGTCGCCCCGGCGTGACAGGCCCCCCGCCTGGCGCCTTCGCGTGAGCGACGAAGTGATTGCATGGCAAGACCTGGTGGCAGGCCCGCAATCATGGCCCGTAGCCAACGGCGGCGACTTCGTAGTGCTGCGTGCCGACGGCTTGTGGTCGTACCAGCTTGCCTGCGCGGTGGATGATGCAGCGCAACGCATCAGCGAGGTGGTGCGTGGGCGCGACCTGCTCGACTCCACGCCACGCCAGATCCTTCTGCAGCGGCAGCTAGGCCTGCCGACGCCCGCATATGCCCATCTTCCCCTTCTGGTGGACGACAGCGGTGGCAAGCTTGCCAAATCCACCCATGCGCCCGCCGTCGATGCCGATGGGCTGCCGGCCTTGCGCCGGACGCTCGTGCGCCTGGGCCTCCCCGGCGCGCCCGACGGCGAGGCCGCCACGATGCTTGGCTGGGCCTTGCCGCGGTTTGAGCTGGCTTCACTCACGGGCAAAGTAGCCATCCATATGGCCGAACCGTTATAACGTCGGATCAACCGGCATTCGCCGGACCGATCATTCCTAGGAAACAGCTCCAATGACGCAACGCACGGCCCTGGTCACCGGCGGCACCGGTGGCATCGGCACCGCCCTGGTCCGGCACCTGATCGACCAGGGGCATCGCGTTGCCAGCAACTACCGCGATCGTGACAAGGCGCAGGCCTGGGGCCAGCGCATGCGCGAACTCGGTTACGAAGTCACGCTGGTGCATGGCGACGTATCGGACAACGCCTCGAGCCAGGCCATGGTCGAAGAGGTGGAGGCCGCCCTCGGCCCGATCGACATCCTGGTCAACAACGCCGGCATCACCCGCGACAGCACCTTCCACAAGATGGACTACCAGCAGTGGAGCGAGGTGGTGCAGACCAACCTGAACGCCTGCTTCAACGTCACCCGGCCGATCATCGAAGGCATGCGTGCACGGCGCTGGGGCCGGATCGTGCAGATCAGTTCGGTAAATGGCCAGAAGGGCCAGTACGGCCAGGCGAACTACGCAGCGGCCAAGGCCGGCATCCACGGTTTCACCATCTCCCTGGCACTGGAAAATGCCCGTTACGGAATCACGGTGAACACGGTGTCACCCGGCTACATCGCCACCGACATGGTCAAGGCCGTGCCCCTGGAAGTGCGCGAAAAGATCGTGGCGCAGATCCCGATGGGCCGGATGGGCCATCCCGACGAAGTTGCCCGCGCGGTCACGTTCCTCACCGCGCAGGAATCGGAATGGATCACCGGTGCCAACCTGGCCATCAATGGCGGGCACTACATGGGCTGGTAGCAACGCCGGTCGGTGGGGGTCAGAGTAATTACTCTGACCCCGGTGGCGCCGTTGGCGTGACACTGGCCAGGAGTTTTTCCAGGATCTTGCCTACGGCCGCAAAGGCGAAGGTGCCTGTGACGTGGGTGGCCGCACCAAGGCCGCCACCACAATCGAGCTTCAGCGCATCGCCGCCTTCCGGGCGGATACCGCATACGCTGCCGTCCGCCTGCGGGTATTGCACGTTCTGCAGCGAGTACACCGCCGACACGCCGAAGTAGCGATCGGCGTTCTTCGGGAAACCGAACTCCTGGCGGAGTTTCTTCCGGATCAGGCTGAACATGGCATCGTGCTCGGTGCGTGAGAGATCGCGCACGCGCACCTGGGTGGGATCGGTGCGGCCACCGGCCGAACCCACCGTCACCGTGGGGATCTTCCGACGGCGGCACCAGGCGATGGCCTCGACCTTCACCCGGAACGCATCGCAGGCATCGAGCACGGCGTCGTAGCCCCGGCCAAGGAGTTCATCGAGCGTGCCGGTGGTAAGGAACTGCTCGACCGGATCCACCACGATGTCCGGATTGATCGCGCGCAGCCGCTCGGCCACCACCTGCACCTTGCTACGACCGTACTGGCCGTCCAGCGCATGCGACTGGCGATTGGTATTGGAAAGGCAGATGTCGTCGGCGTCGATCAGGGTGATCCGTCCCACGCCCGACCTTGCCAGCGCCTCGGCCGCCCACGAACCCACGCCGCCGACGCCGACCACACAGACGTGGGCCTGGATCAGGCGGGCAAGGGAGCCGGCGCCATACAGCCGCTCGATGCCGGCGAAGCGCTCGTACGCGGCGCCTGGGGGCGCCAGGGCCAATGAGGGAACTGACATCAGGGTATCCGCTTAATGCATTGAATGGATTATATTTCAAAGCGCAAGGCACGACGGTCGGATATGCTTGGCTTCGTTGCTACGGAGGGAAACCATGCGAGCCATCATCCTTTTGGTCATCGGCCTAGCCGTCGGCGCCATCGGGGCCTCGTACGCGGCCAATACCATGGCGGCGCGCCATGCCTATACAAGGGGTGTCATGGCCATCATGGGGCATCACGTCTCGGCCCTGGGGGCCCAGGCCAAGGCCGGACAGTGTCCTTCCGACGCAACCCTGGACCACCTCCGCCGCATCAATGGCGCCGCCGCCGAGATCGAACCAGCCTTCGCCGGCGCCGACGCCGACTTCTTCAAGCACGCCCATGCGCTCGCCGATGCCACGGCGGCCACCGTCGCCAACCCGCCCGCGGATTGCCCGGCACTGAAGCAGGCCATGGCGAAAATGGGCGAAACCTGCAAAAGTTGCCACGAGCTCTATCGATAGGCATTCCCACGGAAGCCTCGCCCACGGATGAAACCGCCCGTCCAACGCTCTTCCGGGCCGCTGCGCTTCCTGCGCATGCGGGCGTGGTTGCTGTACCGCGCGCTGACGCGGTTCGAGACCACGATGTTCGCCCGCACCCGCTACTCGCAACCGAAGATGGTGGCGATCGGCGTGGTGGGCGCGCTCAGCCTGATGTTCTACTACCCGATCTGGACATGGCTGTTCCCGCAGCCGTATGAAAATTTCGGTCTGCGCCTGGCCTGCAGCGTCCTGTTCGTCCCGCTTGCCCTGTTGCCGTGGTGGCCCCGGCGTACCCGTGCGTGGCTGCCCAGCTACTGGTACACGGTGATGACCATCTGCATGCCCTTCTTCGTGGGCTATATGACGCTGCGCAACGGCACCGCCGTGTGGCTGATGACCCACCTGGCGGTGATCATGCTGTTGATGATGCTGTTCGACGTGTCCAGCTTCGTGCTGGTGTTCGTGGTCGGCAGCCTGATGGCGGCGGTGGCATACCTCGTCACCCCTCACCTGCCCTTCAACTCGGCCGCGTTCATCGAGTACATCCCGCTGCTGATGTTCGCCATGGCAGGTGGCGCGGTATGCACTGTGTCCGCGTCGATGGCCGAGCAGAACCGGCTGGACGCCCTCACCGCCGCATCGAACAACATTGCCCATGAACTGCGCACCCCCTTAGGCTCGGTCCGCATCGCCGCCCAGGCCGTGCGCCGCTACCTGCCGGACCTGCTGCAAAGCCACAAGGTCGCCCTCGAGGCGGGCCTGTCGGTGGCTGAATTGCGCGGCAACCACCTGATGGCCCTGGAACGCAGCATCGGCATCATGGAGCGGGAGGTGGAGTACTCCAACACCATCATCGACATGTTGCTGCTGGCAGCCCGGCCGATCGGTGAGGTGCGCCCGACGGAACTTTCCGCCCTGGCATGCGTTGAACAGGCGCTCAACCGGTATCCTTACGGCTCCCGGGGTGAACGGGAGCGGGTCAGGCTGGAGGCCGCCGGGGATTTCCTCTTCATGGGCGTGGAGAGCCTGCTGGTCCACGTGATCTTCAACCTGGTGCGCAACGCCCTGCTGCATACCGGGCGTGCCGGGAAGGGCGTCATCCGGATCTACATCGAGCCGGGTGCCGAGGAACACGTCATCCGGGTCCACGACACCGGCCCGGGCATCCCGCCAGACGTCCTGCCGCGCATCTTCAACCGGTTTTATTCACATTCGGACGATAAACATGGCGTTGACGGCCTAGGAATCGGGCTCGCTTTTTCCCGCGCGGCCATGGAGCATATGGGCGGGACCATCCGATGCAGTTCGCGCTGGGGGGAATTTACCGAGTTCACCCTGACCTTTCCTCCACCCGATCCCGAACGGCAACCATGACGCTCAACGTGCAGGGTGATATCCAGCCCTTCCACTTCCCGACCACGACGGTCCTGGTGGACGACCACGAGGAATACCTCGATGTCGTGCCGCTTTTGCTGGACCCGATGCTGCGCGTGCGGACGTATTCCTCGCCGCGGCAGGCGCTTGCGACGCTGGGCAACAACGGCAGCCGGCCGGTGCCCGGGGGTGGCTGGCTGTACCGCTGGAAGGACCGACCCTCCGATACCCAGGAGCTGGTCGCGCTGGATATCGACTCCATCCACCGGGTGGTCTACGACCCGGAGCGCTTCGCCGAAGTGTCCGTAGTGGTGGTCGACCAGGTCATGCCCGAGATGGACGGCATTACATTCTGCAAGCGTTTGCCGAATCCGCATGTAGGGAAAATCTTGCTCACGGGCCGGGCCGACGATGCCACCGCGATCGAGGCCTTCAATGCGGGGATCATCGACCGGTTCATCCGCAAGAACGACCCGGCCGCCATCGACAAGCTGCAGACCGCCATCGTGGAACTGCAACGCCGGTACTTCGACCGCGCCAGCGCCTTCGTGGCCGAGACGCTCGCCCTGGGCAACTTCCGGTTCCTGCGCGACCCGGCCTTCCGCGAGGTACTGCAGGGCATTACCGCCACCTTCCAGCCGGTGGAATGTTATGTGCACTGCAATCCCACGGGCCTGTTGCTGCTCGACGCCTGGGGCATCGGCCGCTTCCTGCTGGTGCAGACCGACGAAGATCTCCGCGCCCATTACGAGATCGCCGCCGACCTTGGCGCCCCGCCCTCGTTGCTCGAAGCCCTGCGCGGCGGCGAGGCGCTGCCCTGGTTCCCCTCGCGGGACGGTTTCTATCACAAGAGCCTGGAGAACCCGGAAGCCAGCCTCTACCCCTCAACGGCGATTTCCGGCGAGCAGTGGTACTACTACGCGTTGATCGACCACGTCGAACGCTTCCGCCTGCAGCACGTGAAGTCCTACCGTAGCTGGCTGCGCGAGCAGGACCTCAACGCCTCCATCAGTCATGCACCTAAACTGATCTGAAGCGGAGCCTTATGGCCCGCGCGAGGCGGTAGATTGCTGTTTTTTTACCCGTAAAAAACTCAAGCGATGCGAATCGTCTGATATTTTACCGGTTGCATTGGAAATCAGGGCTGATCAATATCGGCAGAATAGCGATTCCATCACAGCCTAATCACTTCATTTGCAGTGATTGTGACGCAGTTCGCTGCCATGATGGGGCCATCGGCCATCCGCTGCTCTCTCCAACACCGCCGGTCCAGGCAGGGCTGGTGCACGGTCCCGCACATCCGCGCTGCGGTGCCGTTCAGACAGGGATGTGCCCTATCCCCGGCAACCGAGAGGCCAACATGACCAACGTTTCCCCGATCCACCGTTCCACCCCCGTGGCAGCACCCGCGCTTCCTTCCTTCGTCACCCGCCGCGTCGAGCGCTTCCATACCCAACGCGTGGCAGTGGACTGGGGCGGTCGTCACATCCTGCGCGGCCGCCATCCCAAGCCTGGCGACCTGATGCTGCAAAGCAACGACTACCTGGCCATCGCCGGCCATCCGCAGATTGTGGAGGCCCAACGTGAAGCCCTGGCGACAGGCGGCCTGGGCATGATGATGTCGGCGCTGTTCATGCAGCACGAAGACGAGCCCCTGCACCAGGTGGAAGCGGAACTTGCCCGCGCCGTGGGCACTGAGTCGGGCATCCTGGCCCAGTCGGGCTTCGCCGCCAACGTCGGCCTGATCCAGTCCATCGCCGACGAGCGTGTGCCGGTATACGTGGACATGCTCGCCCATGCCTCGCTGTGGGAAGGCATCAAGAGCGCCGGCGCCAAACCGGTGCCGATCCTGCACAACGACCTGGCCCACCTCGAGCGCCATGTGCTGCGCCACGGCCCGGGCATCATCGTGGTCGACTCGGTGTACAGCACCAACGGCAGTGTGGCTCCGCTGGCTGCCATCGCCGACATCGCCGAACAGTTCGGCTGCGTGTTCATCGTCGACGAATCCCACTCGCTGGGCACCCATGGCGCCCGTGGCGAAGGCCTGGTGGCTAGCCTGGGCCTGAACGACAAGGTTCATTTCGTCACCGCGAGCCTGGCCAAGGCCTACTGCTCGCGCGCCGGCTTCATTGGCTGCGGGCATCGCTTCAAGGACTACTTCGGCTGCGAGGCGCTGCCTGCGATCTTCAGTTCATCGCTGCTGCCGCACGAACTGGCCGGCATGGCCGCCTCGCATCGGGTGATCCAGAGCGAAGGCTGGCGCCGCGCTCGCCTGCGCCAGGTCACTCACCAGGTGCGGGACGCGCTGACGGACCTCGGCTACCCCATCGAGGACGGCACCGAGCAGATCATCGCCTTCGAAGCCGGCGCGGAACTGCTCACCGGGCGCGTGCGCGACGTGATGGAAGAACACGGCATCTTCGGATCGGTGTTCAGCGCGCCGGCCACCACGCTCAACCGTTCCCTGCTGCGGCTGACACTGAACGCCGGCATGGACGAGGCGGATGTCGATCGCCTGATCGATACCTGCGCGCTCATCCGCGACAAGCTCGATATCCCCTCGTGGAGTGCGCACAAGCGTGCCGCCCGCCGGGCGAGCGATCGTGAACTGGAAAACGTGGCCTGACAGGGAAAGGACAGCCCTGGACGACGGCCAGCCGGTGCGGGACAGGGTCAGCGGATGCTGACCCTGCCGCGCAGGATGTCCCAGAACATCACCCAGTCGCCCGCCAGGCTGTAGAACGGGTGGCTGAAGGTGGCCGGGCGGTTCTTCTCGAAGAAGAAATGGCCCACCCAGGCGCAGCCGTAACCGGCTACCGGCACCAGCCATAGCCAGGCGAGGCGCCCGGTCGATGCCGCCAGCACGAGGATCACGATCACCAGCACGCTGCCGGCGAAATGCAAACGCCGGCTGCGCACGTCACTGTGCTCGGAAAGATAGAACGGGTAGAACTGGGCAAAGCTGGCAAAACGCGCCATCACGAAGCTCCTTTACCAGGCCCGCTTGTACTGGACCGGTGCCTGGATCTTAACGCCGAGCTCCGATGCCGCGCGACGTGGAAAGTACGGGTCGCGCAACAGTTCCCTGGCCAACAGGACGACGTCCGCGGAACCGTCCCTGATCACCGTATCAGCCTGCGCCGAATCGATGATCATCCCCACCGCTCCCGTGGCGATGCCAGCCTCGTGGCGAATCCGCGAGGCAAAGGGAACCTGGTAGCCCGGGCCAACGGGAATCTTTGCGTTGGGCACGTTACCACCGGAAGAAACGTCCACCAGATCCACGCCCAAGGCCTTGAGCATGCGCGAGAGCTCAACGCTCATCGTGTCGTCCCAGCCGCCTTCGGTCCAGTCCGTTGCCGACAACCGCACCCATACAGGCAAAGTTTCGGGCCATACCTCGCGCACCGCGCGCACTACTTCCCGCAGCAGCCTGGTGCGTCCTTCAAGGTCGCCGCCCCACCGGTCGGTTCGATGGTTGGAAAGAGGCGAGAGGAACTGATGCAGCAGGTAGCCATGCGCGGCGTGGATTTCCACCAGTTCGAAGCCAGCGGTGGCGGCGCGGCCAGCGGCAATGCGAAACGACTCGATGACCGCTTGGATGCCCGCCTCGTCAAGCTCGGCCGGCACGTGCCAGCCCTCGTCGAAGGGCCGTCCCGAAGGCGCCACCGTTGGCCAGGGCGATTCGTCCTTGCCGAGCGGGCCGCCACCTTGCCAGGGCAACTGGGCGCTGGCCTTGCGCCCGGCATGCGCAAGCTGCACCCCGACATGGGCGCCTTGGGAGCGTACGAAGGCGGTGATCGGCTGCCAGGCCGCTACCTGGGCATCGTTCCAGATGCCGGTATCGCCGTGGGAGATGCGCCCCTCGGGCGACACGGCAGTAGCTTCGGTGATCACCAGGCCCGCGCCGCCCACGGCGCGTGAACCCAGGTGCACCAAGTGCCAGTGATTGGGAAGTCCGTCCGTGGCGCTGTATTCGCACATGGGTGAGACGACGATGCGGTTGCGCAGGCGCAGGCCACGTTGCTGCAGCGGTTCGAACAGGGACATGAAGGTTCCTCCACGGAGGTAAACGTCCAACGTGCCGTTACGGTCGACCCATATCAAGCATCCGCAACAACTTTCGCAAAGCGCCGTGCCACCTCGTGGGGCTGTTTCATCCAGCTGAAGTGTGCCGCGTCCGTGCCCTGTGTCCCGGCCAGCACGTCTACCTGTGCCCGGGCATGGGGCATCTTGCCGAGCAGGAAGTCGAGGGACGCCGCCGGCACCAGCCAGTCGCCGGTCATCCTCAAGGCCAGCACCGGGGCGCGCTGGGCCGCCAGGGACCGCTCGAGGTCTTCGTAAATACCGTGTCCGCCATAGCGACCGGTAAGCCCCGTGGCCGCCCAGTCGCTGATCACGCCACGGGCCTCGTTGCCGCCGAAGCCGATACGACGGCCGGGCAAGTATCCAACCAGGCGAGCGAGCCACGGTGCTGCCAGATAGGCAAGGCGGACCCAGTGGCGGTGGGCGAAGCATCGCCAGTAAGGAGCGCCGCTGGCCGCCAGCAGAATACCTGCCGGGGCTTCACGCGCCCTTGAGGCCACCAGGCACGCAAACTGCCCACCAAGGCTATGGCCGCCCACCCAACAACGGCCACCGGGCCATGCCGCGGCGGCAGCGGATGCCGAGCCATCGATGTCATCGAGCAGCTGGCGATATCCCCAGTCGCAGCGACGACCCGCGCGCTGGTCGCTGCTGCCCAGGCCCCGCCATTCGTGCAGCGCCACGCCCACGCCCAGCCCTGCGAGGGCCTGGGCCAGTGGAAGGTAATGCCGGGCAGGTACGCCCAGGGCCGGCAGCCAAAAAAGGTAGGGCGAACCGGGAAGCGGCGCCGGCGCCGGCACCAGGATAAGTTCCGCCGACGCTCCGTCGGGGGTGGTCACGGGCATGACGCCCGGTTCGATCATCGATGCAGCCAAACTTCAGGCCTCGTGGTCGCGTCCATGAAAAAGGCCGGGCGTTGCCGCCCGGCCTTTCTTACTTACCATGACGCCTTTGGATCAGACAGCGGAGACTTCTTCAGCCTGCTCGCCCTTCTGGCCCGGCACCACCTTGAAGCTGACCTTCTGGCCTTCAGCAAGGCTCTTGAAGCCGTTGCCCTGGATGGCGCGGAAGTGCACGAACACATCCGGCTTGCCACCCTCGCGGCTGATGAAGCCGAAGCCCTTGGCATCGTTGAACCACTTGACAGTGCCGATCTCACGATCCGACATAAAACACTCCAATACGAGACGAGTTACACAACAATTAAGCCGGCCACGGGGGCCGGCGACTTACCACACGAAATCAGGCGACCTGGACTTCTTCGGCCTGGGGGCCTTTCTGCCCGTCCACGACCTTGAAGCTGACCTGCTGGCCTTCGGCGAGGGTCTTGAAGCCGTTGCCCTGGATCGCGCGGAAGTGCACGAAGAGGTCTGGACCGTTGCCGCGACTGATGAAACCAAAACCCTTGGCATCGTTAAACCACTTAACGGTGCCGAGCTGACGTTCTGACATGCTTTTACCACTCCTGGAACGATTTACTGAACTCAACCGTGACCTTGTTCCAAGGGTCGAACGGCCGACTTACTGGGTGTGCAAGAAACGCAAGGAGCGAAGCGATGTGGCAGATCTTGGATCAGCGCATCGGGACAGGACGATCCCATCCCCGGCAAACACAGTCCGGGCATCATACCCCCCCTGCGGCGAAATAGCGATGGCGGCAGGATGTCAAGCCAACACGCCCCGTTCACCGGGGTGGGCCGCATGCTTTGCCCGGTTCACTGGAAGTCCCGCCGTACGGGACGGTGCGGGTAGCCATTTGAAGACCAAAACGACCAAAACGGGGGTTTACCATGAAAAAAATGACCAATAAGCTCATTGTACCGCTTGGCCTGGCAGGCCTGATCCTGGCCGGTTGTACGCACCAGGCGGCCAAGCCGACGACCTCCTCGTCCACCACCAGCACCACGACCAGCACCGCCGCGCCGACCACGCGCACCACCTCGTCGACCACTGGCAGCCCGCGCACGGGCACTTCCGTCCGCAAGGCCTCAACCGCCGTTTCGGATGCGAACCTGCCCTCGAGCACCGGCATCCCCGCCTGCGACGATTACCTGGCCAGCTACCGCAGCTGCCACCGCGCGGCGGCGATCTACCCGGCCGACCAGATCGATTCCCGCTACGAGCAAATGCGCCATACGCTGCTGCGCGATTCGCAAGATCCCGATATCCGTCCGCAGCTGGCCAACCGCTGCAATTCACTGGCATCGAACCTGAAGCAGGCATTGCACGGCAAGAGCTGTGCGCCCGATGCCGCCCCCGCGAGCACCTCGCCCGCTGCTGCCGGCAGCGGAGGCTAGGCAGCCATCCCCCCGTCCCCCACTGGAGGAATTGCCCATGAAGATCAAAACCACCACCGGCCTGCGCGCCCTGGCCCTGGCCACCTCACTGCTTGCGGCGAGCGTTGCCATCGCCCAGACCGACACGCCGCAGCCGCCGGTACCACCACCTCCGCCGACCGCCCCGACACCGCCGGTCCCACCGCCGCCCCCGCCCCCGGGAGATACCCCGGCGCCCCCGCCAAGCGACGCTCCCCTTCCGCCACCGCCTTCGCCGGGCACGGCGCCGGCTCCTGTCACCCAGGCCCCGCCGCCGCCCGCGGGCGGCGCCATGCCCCCTCCGGGCGCCCAGGTAGAAGTGCGCAACAGCCAGCCGCAGGTGGCCAAGATGGGCACACCGCCCGACTTCGCCACGCTCGCCAAGAGCGGCAAGTCGATCAGTGAAGCCGATGCCGCTGCCTACCCGGCCTTGGCCAACGACTTCCAGTTCGCCGACAAGAACCGCGATGGGCGGATCTCCAAGTCCGAATACGAACGCTGGACACAGGGAAAGTAAGCGCGGTGAAGCAGGCCCCGGAATGATCCGGGGCCTGCTCCACATTCTTCCCGTCGACTGGTGCTTACACTCTTCCTTCGCGCGCTTTTTATAAAAGTGATGCATTCAAGGGAGAGCACTACATGAAACATACCGCCGCCACAGCGGCGCTAGGGACCGCTGCGTGCCTGGCGATGGGCTTTGCCCGCGCGCAAAACCCCAGCCCGCTGGATATCCGGGCCTGTTCCGCCATCGAGACCGATGCCCAGCGCCTTGCCTGCTACGACAAGGCCGTGGGCCGGCCCAATCTTGTCACCGCGCAGAAGAAGGGCAATCCCGAGGCCAGCCGCGACCTGGCGAGCTTCGAAGCCGCGCATCGCGATGTCGAGGGCACCGGTGCCATCGGCGAAGGCGTGGCCGCGCCTGTCTCGCTGCTGGACAGCCGCTGGGAACTCTCACCCGAATCGAAGCTCGGCACAATGAACCTGCGCGGCTACAAGCCGACCTACGCGTTGCCGGTATTCGCCAGCAGCAACCAGAACCAGCGGCCTTCGAGTCCGGCGCCCGACCATACGGTGAGCCAGGACCAGGGCCTGGACAACGTGGAGGCGAAGTTCCAGCTCAGCCTCAAGACCAAGGCGTGGCAAGGCGTGTTCGGCGACGTGGGCGACCTGTGGGTCGGTTACACACAATCCTCCCGCTGGCAGGTCTACAACAAGGACCTCTCCCGTCCCTTCCGCGAAACCGACTACGAACCCGAGGCCCTGCTGGCATTCGACACGCACTACCAAGTACTCGGCTGGGAAGGCCGGTTGCTCACGATCGGCGTGAACCATCAATCCAACGGACGCGCCGATCCGCTCTCGCGAAGCTGGAACCGCGTGGTGGCGGACGTCGGCTTCGAGCGCCCGGGCTGGGTGGTGGTGCTAAGGCCATGGTGGCGTATCCCGGAAGATCGCAAGACCGACGACAACCCGGATATCTCCAACTACATGGGCCGGGGCGAAGTGCAGGTGATCCGCGAATGGAATTCCAACGAGTTTGGACTTACCGCGCGGCATTCCTTCCGCGGTGGGGATCAATCGCACGGCTCGCTGCGCTTCACCTGGAGCTTCCCGCTGGTAGGCAACCTGCGCGGCTACCTAGAGGCCTTCAATGGCTATGGCGAGAGCCTGATCGACTACAACCACAGCGCCAATTACCTGGGCCTGGGCGTGTCGTTGCTGGACTGGTACTAAGCGTGGGGAACGGCGGGGTCAGGATAATAATCCTGACCCCGAAACGCGCGGTTAGTGATGGTGACCGCCCACGCCATGGACATGGCCATGGCTCAGTTCCTCGGCAGTCGGCTCGCGAACGTCGGCGATTTCAACGGCAAAGTGCAGGGTTTCGCCGGCCAGCGGATGGTTGCCGTCGACGGTGACCTGGTCGCCTTCGATCCGGGTGATAGTGACATTGATCGCGCCATGGTCGTTGCGACCCTGGAACTGCATGCCGGGTTGGAGATCCTCCACGCCCTGGAATGCCTCGCGCGGCACCACCTGGATGAGCTCGTCGTGCTTCACGCCATAGCCTTCGGCAGGCACGACGTCGACATTTAGCTTGTCGCCCTTCTCACGCCCTTCCAGGGCGTTTTCCAGGCCTGGGACGATCTGGCCTTCGCCATGGATATAGGCCAGCGGCTCGCGGCCATCGGAGCTGTCGATCACCTCGCCGGCATCGTTGGTGAGGGTGTAGTGGAACGATGCAACGGTGTTCTTGGCGATCTTCATCGGATGGCTCTGTGCCTTGGGGGATCGATAAGGCTAAGTGACACAGCGCGCAACTGCAAACCTCGCCCCTAGGCCGGCTTGCCACCCAGTACGCCCGGAAGGTCCCGGGCGATTTTCTCCGGCGTGTCGGTGGGCGCGTAGCGGCGCACGACCTGGCCTTGTCGATCCACCAGGAACTTGGTGAAGTTCCACTTGATCGCCTCGCTGCCCAGGATGCCCTTGCCTTCGTGCTTGAGCCAGCGGTACAGCGGATGGGCCTGGTCGCCGTTGACCTCGACCTTGGCGAACATCGGGAACGACACGTCGTACGTAAGCGAACAGAACTCGCGGATCTGCGCTTCGTCGCCCGGTTCCTGGTGGCCGAACTGGTCGCAGGGGAAACCCAGCACGTCGAACCCTTGGCCGGCGAAGTCCCGCTGCAGCTGTTCCAGGCCCTTGTATTGCGGGGTGAAGCCGCACTTGGAGGCCACGTTGACCACCAGCAGTGCCTTGCCCTGGAACTCACCGAGCGAACGCTCGCGGCCGTCGATGTCGCTTGCGCTGAAGTCGTAGATGGAAGCCATCGGTGGTCCCCGCGCCCATGAAGATACGGAAGTCTAAACCCTCCCCGGCCATCCATGCAGGTTAATATCCGTGGATGACCGACCACCCCGCTTTGATCACCCTGAAGGCCGTCGCCAAGTCCTACCGCGTGCGAGGCCGCGACATCCCCGCCCTGCAGCCGACGGACCTGGCCATCGACGCCGGCGAGGTATTCGGCATCATCGGCCATTCGGGTGCGGGCAAGTCCACCCTGCTGCGGCTGATCAACCTGCTGGAGCGGCCCACCGCGGGCCGCGTGATGATCGACGGCGCGGATGTCACCGACATCGACGGCACGGCGCTTCGTGACCTGCGTGCCGGCATCGGCATGATCTTCCAGCATTTCAACTTGCTGTCCTCGAGTACCGTGCGCGACAACATCGCCTTTCCCCTGCGCCTGCGGCCGGGCATGGACGAAGCCGCCATCAACCTGCGGGTGCAGGAGTTACTCGACCGGGTGGGCCTTGCAGGCCACGCGGACAACTACCCCGCCCAGCTGTCGGGCGGCCAGAAGCAGCGCGTAGGCATTGCGCGCGCCCTGGCCAACAAGCCGCGCGTGCTGCTGTGCGACGAGGCCACCAGTGCGCTGGATCCGCAGACCACCGCCTCGGTGCTGGACCTGCTGCTCGACATCAACCGGGAACTCGGCCTCACCATCGTCCTGATCACCCACGAAATGGATGTGATTCGCCGCGTCTGCGACAGGGTCGCGGTGCTCGATGCCGGACGCGTGGTGGAACTGGGCAACGTGGTCGATGTCTTCCTGCATCCTGAGCATCCCACCACGCGGCGCTTCGTCAGCGAAGCCGAGCACGGCGATGAAGGCGGCCCGGACTACAGCGGCGTGGCAGGTAACCTGATGCGTCTGTCGTTCCGTGGCGAAACCACCTACTCGCCGACCCTGTCGGCCGTGGTGCGTGACACCGGTATTGAATACAACCTCCTGTCCGGACGAATCGATCGCATCAAGGACATTCCCTACGGCCAGCTCACCCTGGCCATGCGCGGAGACCGCATCGATGCCGCCGTCGTGCAGCTTCGCGCCGCAGGCGTGGTAGTGCAGGAGATCGCCCGGTGAATACGCCTTCCCTGCTGCAACAGTGGTTCCCCAACATCACCGACTGGAAGGAAATCGGCCAGGCCTGCATCGACACCCTGCTGATGCTCGGCGGCTCGCTGCTGTTGACGGTGGTGATCGGCCTGCCGCTTGGCGTATGGCTGTTCCTGGCCAGCCGCGATCAACTGCATGACAGTCCACGCAGCTACGCGGCGTTGTCGCTGGTGGTGAACGTACTGCGCTCCATCCCGTTCATCATCCTGATGATCCTGCTGATGCCGCTCACTTTCTTCCTGATGCGCGCAACCATCGGCATCCGCGGAGCGATCCCGCCCCTGGTGATTGGCGCGGCGCCATTCTTCGCGCGGCTGGTGGAAAGCGCCTTGCGCGAGGTGGGCTCGGGCGTGGTTGAAGCCAGCCAGGCGATGGGCGCCACCACCGGGCAGATCGTGCGGCGCGTGCTGCTTCCCGAGGCCCGCGCCGGCATCGTCGCGGCGATCACCGTGACCGCCATTGCACTGGTGGGCTATACGGCCATGGGCGGCATCATCGGCGCCGGGGGCCTGGGAAGCCTTGCCTACCAGTACGGTTACCTGGGTTACAAGCCCGACTACATGATCGTGACCGTCGCCTTGCTGGTGCTGCTGGTACAGCTGCTGCAGATGCTGGGCGACGCCATCGTGCGGCGGATGTCCCACCGCTAGGGCGGCTTTGCCTTCCGGACGTCTGGAAGGCTATGCTGCCGCACCGCAGCAAAAACTTGGACATGTCCCGATGAAGACCCTCCTGCCCCTCCTTGCCGCCACCCTGCTGGCCCTGGCCGGTTGCGGGCAGAAGGCCGCCGACGATACCCATCTTTCGGTGGCCGCCACCGCGGTGCCGCACGCCGAAATCCTCAACGTGGTCAAACCCATGCTGGCCAGCGAGGGCATCACCCTGGACGTCAAGGTTTTCGCCGACTACGTGCAGCCCAACCAGCAGGTGGCGCAGAAGCAGATCGACGTGAACTACTTCCAGACCGAACCCTACCTGGACCAGTTCAACCGCGAACGCGGTACCCACCTGGTGACGGTGGTCGGCGTCCACATCGAGCCGTTTGGCGCCTACTCGCGCAAGTACAAGTCGATCGCGGAACTTCCCGACGGCGCCAGCGTGGTGATCCCGAACGATCCAAGCAACAACAGCCGTGCGCTGCTGCTGCTGGCGAAGAATGGGCTGATCACCCTGGCCGATCCGAACGACCGCCTGGCAACGCTCAAGGACATCACGGCCAATCCGAAAAACCTGAAGTTCCGTGAGATGGAAGCGGCGATGCTGCCGCGGGTACTGGGTGAGGTGGACCTTGCCCTGATCAACACCAACTACGCGCTGGCGGCCAAGCTCGACCCGGTGAAGGATGCGTTGCTGATCGAAGGCAAGGATTCGCCCTACGTCAATTTCCTGGTTGCCAGGGATGACAACCGCGACGATCCTCGTGTTCAGAAGCTGGCCAAGGCGTTGACCAGTCCTGAAGTGAAGGCATACATCCAGTCCCACTACAAGGGCGCAGTGCTGCCGGCGTTCTGACACGAGAAGGTTCTCAGATCATGTTCCAGCGGCTGATCATGCTGGCGCTCGCATTGCCTGCGGTCGCTGCTGCCCAGACCTTGCGTATCGAAGACTCCGCGCAGGTGCGTGAGCTGACGACCGCCCAATTGCTCGAACGACCGGATGTGCGCGACATCCTTGTGCACAACGACGTCTCTTACCACCGGGACATGCACTACCTGGCGGTGCCCTTGCGTTCGTTGCTACCGGGCCTTACCGCGGACGAGCATGTTCAGTTCATCGCAGCCGACGGCTTTTCCGGCGAAGTGCCAGCGCGCCTGATGCTCGATGCCGGTCGCACCACCGGATGGCTCGCGGTCGAGCCTGCCAGTCATCCCTGGCCGCCGATAGCACCGGGCAAGCCGTCGGCTGGTCCGTTCTATGTCGTCTGGACCGAACCTGAAGCAGCCGGCATAGGGCCGGAACAGTGGCCATACCAGGTGGCCACGGTGCGCGTTACCGCCGACGTCGATGCACGCTTCCCAGCCATGCTGCCCGATAGCGGCCTGCCGCCGGAGGCACCTGCGCGGAAAGGCTTCGCCGTCTTCAAGAAAAATTGCGTTACCTGCCACACGCTCAATGGCCAGGGCGATGCAAAGCTCGGACCCGACCTCAACATCCCCCACGGGCCCACCGAATACCTGGGCGCGGCCTACCTGAAGAAGCTGGTGCGCAACCCGCAGGACCTGCGCCACTGGCCGGAAGCGAAGATGCCCGCCTTCGACCGGCGCACGCTGAGCGATGCGGACCTTGACGACCTGCTGGCATACCTCAGCCACATGGCGTCGCGCAGGTCGAAGTAGCAAGCGTTTCAAGTTCGGCCTGGCGCGCCTGCTTCGGCTTCCGGGCGAGAGCTGCCACGCGCGCATGGAAGGCGCTCCAGTTGCCATGGACCTGTGCGAACAAGGCGGCAAAGGCGGGCACCCACTGCTCGTACAGGCCGAACGGCAGCAGGCTGGCGTTGTTGAGATCCCCCGACACCCACGCGTCGTAGCGCTTGTCGCCGGCGAAGTCCGCATCACGCCAATGGGCGTAGCGTTCGCGGAAACCGGCAAAGGCATCACGCTTCTTTTCCGCCAGCGCTGCCGCGTCACCGCCACCAGCGTAGATGTCGGCCAGTGACTGCCGGAAGTCGATCACCAACTGTGTAAAGGCTGTTTCCATGCGATCTCCACGCGGATCCACCGGACCCAGCCCCCTCGCGTGGCGCCAGGCATCCAGGCCCTGCCGCTGGACGAACGTGGCATAGGACTCGTTGAACGCCGTGTCGCCAGCCACGTAAACGCGCTGGTGAGCCAGTTCGTGGAACACCTCGCCGGCTAGCTCGTCGTCGTCCCAGCGCAGCATGCTGCTGAGCACCGGATCGTCGAACCAGCCAAGGGTGGAATACGCAGGCACGCCTCCGACGCTTACATCATTGCCCTGGGCACGTAGCCGCTCAGCCTCGCGCGTGGCATCTGCCTGCGAGAAATACCCCCGGTAGGCGACACACCCGGCGATAGGAAAGCAGTGATTGATGGCCTTGATGGAATACGCGGGCGTAGCGAACACATTCCACACCACATAGGGGCGATGAAGATCCACGTATCGGGTGTAGCTGCCGTTGCGCGGCAATGCCAGCGCATCGGAGGCGAAGCGTCGCGCCTGCAGCGCGAGTTTCAAGCGGCCCGCGACAGCCGTATCGGTAGCGGGGTCTGCGAGCACGTGATCGATCGGCTGACGATGAACCAGCAACGACGCCTGCCCCCGAGCCACGTGTGCGTAGTAGCACCCCCCTGGCAACATCAGAACAACCGCCAGCAGGCATGCGCGGAGCGTTTGCACGCCCCGCATCATGCGCCGCCGTCAGTGGTCGCTGCGGTTGTTGTCGCTGCGCGACCCGCCGCGGTTGCCCCCACCATTGCCATGATCGCCGCCCGACGGACGCGAGCCCGATGGTCGGCCACTCTGGCCGGAACCACCCGGACGACCCTGCCAACCGCCCTGGCCATTGTTCGGACGACCCTGCCAACCACCCTGGCCGTTGCCGTTGTTTGGGCGTCCCTGCCAGCCGCCCGGCCGCCCATTCCCATCATTGTCCCTACCTCGCCATCCACCCGGAGGCGGCCGGCGATCGCCGACCGGACCGTCATGGCGATCGCCTGGACGCCCGTTCCATCCACCCGGGCGGCCATGGCCGTCGTGATCGCGATCCCGCCAGTTGGACGGACGACGGTAGCGATGGCCATAGCCATCGTCGACCCAGATGGTCGAGACGCCAAAGCCTCCACCGTAGTAGTAGTCGTCATAACCGGGATAGTAAGCCGGATAAGCCGGGTACGGGTCGGAGTACACCGGCGCAGATTCGCCGATGTAAGCGCCGCCGCCGGAGCGTACGTAGGCCGGTTCGTAGTAACACGCCGACAACGCACCTGCCATCACGGCGAGCGCGGCACAACGCCAAACGGTTTTCATCTCGACGCCTTGTCTGCTCTACGCCACCAAGCTGCGCTGGCGGCGTTGAATGAGTCCTTAAGTTGGCGCGTGCCGGCTCCTGGCGGATGCCTGCCGTTCAGCCCTTGCGCTTGGACTGTTCGCCACGCTCGTGTGCCTGGTTGGCGTAGGTGGCTTCCGGCGACGGCACGGGCGGCGCTTCGTGTGCGTCGCTTGCCGGCGCGGAACCCGCTGCGCCGCCTTCGCTGGGCCAGGACGGCCCCTGGCGGACGCGTTCGCGCTTGGCATCGAGCAAGGCCTGGATATTGGCCACCGCTTCCTCTTGCGTGATCAAAGGTACGTGCTCGGTCTCCACGCCCAGTTCGCTCGGGCGCGGCGGCACGTCGGCCGGCGGAGCAGGACGAGGCGCGGCATGCTTCGCCGCGGCCTTGCGCGGCGCGGAAGCGGGCTTCGCCACAGGGGCGGGAGCAGCCTTCTTCACCTGCGGCGCGGCGGGCTTGACGGTTACGGGCGGCTTCGCCGATGCGACGACTGCCTGTTTCACCGGCGCCTTCTTGGCTGGTGTTTTCTTCGCGGGCGCCTTGGTGGCGGCAACCTTGCGAGCCGGCGCCTTGCGCGAGGCCGCTTTCTTCACGACAGCCTTGCGGGGCGCAGCCTTGCGGGCTGTTTTCTTCGCAACTTTTTTCGCTGGCGCCTTGCGGGCAGCCGGCTTCTTCGCGGCGGTTTTCTTAGCCGTGACCTTCCGCGACGCTGATTTCTTTGCAACGGCTTTCTTGGCCGTCACTTTCCGTGCCGCCGTCTTCTTCGCCGGCGCCTTGCGCGCGGCGGCCTTCTTTGCGGGGGTCTTCTTTACGGCAGCTTTCTTGCCAGTGGCCTTCTTGGCTGCCTTTGCCGCGGATTTCTTCGCGGTGGACTTGCGGGTGGTTGCCATGCGTTAGCTCCTCCTTACGGTCGGGTCGCGCGACGCGCCTGGCGCACCGTGTACAGGCTTCGCGCTCTTGCATTCGGGAATAAAAAAACATCCCGTTCGTGATTTACACATAGCACATCATCTCGCAAGCGCGCGTGGAAGTCACATGCACTCTTCAAGGATTGAGCAGCGTCTGCACGAAATGACTGACCAGCCGCGGTTCGACCACGAGCGTGGCGGCCACGCCGTAGGCACCACCCCACAGGTGCGCGCTGTGGTTGACGTTGTCGCCGCCACGACGCTCCATCACTACTGAATACACCACGTAAAGCACCGCGTAGAGGATGGCGGGCATCGGGATGATGAACATCACGCCGATCATCGACCACGGCCGGAACAGGATGTAGGCGAAAAGGATGGCCGATACCGCGCCGGAGGCGCCAAGGCTGCGGTAGTTGGGATCTTCCCGGTGCTTGAAATAGCTGGGCAGGATCGAAGCGATCAGGCCACCCACGTAGAACAACACATAACCCAAAACGCCCAGTTGAGCGGTGTAGAAACGCTCCAGGAACCCGCCGAAGAAGAACAGGGTGAGCATGTTCACCAGCAGGTGGTTGAAGTCGGCATGGACGATGCCGTAGGTGACCAGGCGCTGGTACTCGCGGCCGCGGGACACGGCGGGCGGCCAGAAGATCAGGCGGCCCATCAGCCGGCCATCGCGCAAGGCCATGAACGAGACGACGCCTGTAAGCGCGATGATGATCAGGGTGATGGGCATCGAGGCCATGGTACGGGTCAATTTCCTTATGGGGCGCGGCATAGTGGCGTCCCGGACCCCGCGTTGTCGATACGCGGCGTTGACGCCGGGCCGGTAATGGTCGGGTTCTTGGGTCGACTGGGCAGGCGATGGACATCAAAAGCGGTCATCCGTTCTGGCCCCTGGAGCATGGCCTGATTGGTGCGTTCCCAGCCCTCCTGGGCGACCTGTCGTGCGACGTGGCGGTGATCGGGGCCGGTATCACCGGTGCGCTCATCGCGCGCGAACTTGCCGCTTCCGGGCTCGACGTGGTGGTGCTGGACCGGCGCGAGGCCGGCTGGGGCAGCACGTCGGCAAGCACCGCATTGCTCCAGTACGAGATCGACACCGACCTGGTCGAACTTCGGAGCATGTACGGCCAGCGCTTCGCCGACGAGGCGTATCGAGCGTGCAGCGAGGCCATCGATGATTTCGAGGTCCATGCCCGCGATGTCGACGCCGACGTCGGGTTCCGACGTACCGGCAGCCTTTACTTCGCATCCTCGACAAAGGACGCGCGTGATTTCCCCGGGGAATTCGCTGCCCGGCGCGAAGCGGGGCTGGCCGTGGAATCGCTGGACCCAGGTGACATCGCCGAGCGCTTCGGCATCCAGGCGCCCGCGGCGATGTGGACACCGCAGGCAGCGGTCGTGGATCCCTATCGCTTTTGCCGCCATGCCCTGCGTCAACTGGTCGACCGCGGCGCCAGCGTGTATGACCGGACCGAGGTGACAGGCTGGAAGGACGCCGGCGGTGGCTGGCTGGACCTGGCTACCCATGCCGGTGCGCATATCCGCTGCCGGCACCTGGTGATCGCCGCCGGTTATGAATCCCAGCGCTGGCTCAAACATCGCGTGGCGCGCAACCACAGCAGTTACGCACTGGTGACCGAACCCGTGGGCCACCTGCCCTTCGCGCTGGACAGCAACGTGGCCTGGGAATCGGCTCGCCCCTATCTTTACCTGCGAAGCACCGATGACGGACGTGTGCTGGTGGGTGGCGAGGACGACAAGGTGGATATCGCCAGCAAGCGCGACGCGGCGCTGCCGCGCAAGGCCGACCGCTTGCTCGAGAAGCTGTCCCGGCTCGCCGGTGGCCAAAGCTTCGACCTCGGATTTGCCTGGGCGGGAACGTTTGCCGAGACCACCGATGGACTGCCCTATATCGGCGCGCCTTCCAACGGCGATCCGCGCGTGCACTTTGCCATGGCCTATGGCGGCAACGGCATCACCTACAGCGTCATCGCCGCCGACATCCTGCGCGACACGATCCACGGGCGCACGCATCCACGCGCCGCGCTGTTCGGCTTTGCCCGCATCGGGCGATAAGGCAGCGCCGGCGCGCTCCACGCCAGATATCGGGGTTATGATGACCGGCTCGTGTCCCCACCACGGCGCTTGCCATGCCCCCTATCCGTTACCAGCAGTTGGACGTCTTTGCCGCCAGGCCAGGCGGAGGTAACCAGCTCGGCGTCGTCGTCGATGCCGAAGGGTGGACCGATGACGCCATGCAGGCCTTTGCCCGCTGGACGAACCTGGTCGAAACCACCTTCCTGATGCCGCCGACGCAACCGGGCGCCAGTTATCGCGCGCGCATCTTCACTCCGCGCAAGGAAATTCCCTTTGCCGGGCATCCCACCATCGGCAGCGCGCACGCTGCGCTCGACGCCGGCCTTTGCCGGCCGGGCGCCGATGGGTTGCTGTACCAGGAATGCGGGGCCGGCGTGTTGCCGATTCGCGTGGAAAACCATGACGGCAAACGCGTGCTGTTCGTACAGGCGCCCCCAGCCCGCGTAGTGCCTGCACCAATCGGCCTGAGTGCGCTTCGCGACGTGCTGCACGGCATCCAGACCGGCCCCCTGCCAGCCGCCTTCGTCGAGGGCGGCCGCCGCTGGTGGGTGGCGGAATTCGCCAGCGAGGCAAGCTTGCGCCAGTGGCATCCAGACCATGCCGCCATCGGCATGCTGGCGCGCGATACCGATAGCCTGGGGTTGTGCGTGTTTGCGCGCAGCAACGAACCTGGTGTCGAACTTGCGGTACGCGCGTTCCCGTCGGGCGTGGACATCGTCGAAGACCCTGCGTCAGGCGCCGCCAACGGCTTGATCGCCGCCTACATCGCGCATGCGGAGCCTGCCGGCGCGCTGGCCCGCGGATATCGGGTAAGCCAGGGGCGTGAAGTAGGGCACGACGCCAGCATCACCGTACGCATCGATGGTGCATCGATATGGGTGGGCGGACAGACCAACACCATCATCGACGGCACCGTGGATTGGCCGCACGCATGAACCAGGGCACGGGCGCGGCGATCTGGGTGGACGCGGACGCCTGCCCGGGTGTGATCAAGGAGATCCTGTTCCGCGCCGCCGAAAGGGAAAAGATCACCGTTACCCTGGTGGCGAACCAGTGGCTGCGCACCCCGCCCTCGCGCTACATCCATGCCGTGCAGGTGCCCGGCGGCTTCGACGTGGCCGATGGCGAGATCGTCCGCCGGGTGGCGGCGGGCGACATGGTGGTGACCCAGGACATCCCGCTCGCCGCGCTGGTGCTGGAAAAAGGCGCGCTGGCCTTGAATCCGCGCGGTGAGCTCTACACCCGCGAGACGATTGCCCAGCGTTTGTCGATGCGCAATTTCATGGAGGAATTGCGTGGCACCGGCGTGGACACCGGCGGCCCGGCGGCATTCAGCCAGCGCGACCGCCAGTCGTTCGCCAATGCGCTGGACCGCTGGCTGGCGGCCAGGCGGGTGCGCTGACGTGGGAACGGGGTCAGAGTCGTGACTCTGACCCCAACCTCGCCTACAGCTCGCGCAACACGCGGAAACCCACGCGGGCACTGCGTGTATCGGCAGCAGCGCCCTGGCGAAATGCCGAGCGCAGCATGTCCGGCGCACTGCCCCACGATCCGCCGCGGATCACCCGTCGCGTGCAACCGGGGTTGTCCCACGCGCTGCCATCGCGCGGTGCGCGGATGTAGTTGTCGTGCCAGCAATCCTGCACCCACTCCGACACGTTGCCGCCAATGTCGTAGAGGCCGAACGGATTGGGCACAAAGGACTGCACGGGCGCAGGCCCCCAATAGCCGTCGCGATACCCGGGCATGGCATTGCTCCAGCGCCGGCCGCTGGCCGTACGGTCGCCGCTGCCGGTGATGTTCTCCACCCGACTGGTCGGGCTGCCATCGCCCCACCAGAAACGCGTGGTGCTGCCGCCGCGCTCGGCATATTCGAACTCCGCCTCGCTGGGCAACCGGTAGCGCTGGCCGCTGCGGCTGGCCAGCCATGCGGCAAAGGCACGGGCGTCGTTCCACGACACGTTGATCACCGGCAGGCCGTCGGCCGCGGGCTTGCCCACGTAGTCGGACATCCAGGTCGCCTGGGCATCATCGCGCAGGCCGCCGCTGGCCTCGTCGTAAATGCTCGAACCGCCCAGCTTCTGTGAATCGGGCACATAGCCGGTGGCACGCACGAACTCGCGGAACTGACCCACCGTCACTTCGCTTCGCGACAATGCAAAGCCCTTGGCCAGGTCCACCGCGTGGCGCGGCGACTCGCTCACGTCGTGGCCTTTCTCGTCATCGGCCGAGCCCATCTGGTAGCTGCCGGTGGGCAGCACCACCATCGCCGGGCCCTGGCCGCCGCTATCGACGAAGCGATCGCTGAACACCTGGCCGGGCTTGTAGCTGGCGTACAGGCGGGCATTGGTCATGCGCTCGTTGAATTCGTCCAGGCCGGCCAGGTCCGGGCTGATGCCCTGGGCCTGCTTGGCAAGCTTGGTCGCCAATGCCTGGTCGCCGGCATCAAGCGCGGAGCGTGCCTGGGCCAGCAGCCCTTCGGCGCTCTGGCGCCGCATGCCTTCCACGCGACCGCGCGTGTCCTGCAGGGCCTGGGAATCAGGCTGGATCGCCGCGGCGTCGGCCAGGGCCTTGTCGGCGCCAGCGAAATCGTTCTTCGCCACGGCTGTCAGCGCCCGGTCGAGCACGACGCGCTGCACCTGGGACATGCCCTGGCTCGCCACGGCGTTGCCGGGATCCAGCGACAACACCTGGCGATACAGGTCCAGCGCGCTGCCGCCGGCGGGTGCTGCTGCCTTGTCCTGTTTCATCAGATCCGCCGCCTGCGCCAGCAGGGGCTGCACCTGGTCCAGCAGCTTGAGCTTGTCGTCGAGGGCGGCTGTATCCGCCGTGCTGTCGGGGATGGTCTTGAGCGCCTTCACGCGCTCACGCGCGGTATCGCCGTCGCCCAACGCCAGCGCCTGCTCGGCCTCGGCAAGCAATCGTGCATGGACTTCGGCCACACCCGCCTTGCCCTTGACGCTATCCGCGTTCGCCTTGAGTACTTCGTTGTACAACGCCAGCGCGCTATCGGGTCCGCCGGTGAGGTGGTCCGCGGCCAGGGCCTGGGTGGCGCGTTCAAGCAGTTTCTTCGATTCGGGGCTGTCGGGTACGGCCGCGCCTTCCGGCGCGGGCGCCGGTTCACGCCGATGGGCGGCGATCACCGCGGCGGAGGCGAGCATCAGGGGCGGACCGGAATCCACCTCGGAAACCATGCGGGGCGCGGCCTGCGGCCGCTGGTCGAACCCCATGTTGGGTGCAGGCGACGCCGAAGGCGCCAGGGCGGGACCTTGTAACTGTGACGAAGTACGCAGCAGCCCGGGGAAAAAGTGATAGGAAAGTCCAAAGCACAGCACGACCAGGCCAATCCCGCCGCCTAGCGCGCGCTGTCGTCGGACGGTTTCGGTGCTGGGCATGGTGTTCGGGCGTCCCGGGTGGCGGCCTGCTATCTTGCGCCGTCACCATAGGCAATCGACGCACACAGGGCAACGGGCGGTGCCCGCGCGCACAGGCCCAGGTTCACCAAAGGATTCAAGATGGATGCACTTTCGCCGGTCCCGACCGCCGACTGGATTGACAACGCGGCGGCACTGGGAGCCTGGCTGGGCGGTATTCCCGACGGCGCCGCAGTGGGCATGGATACTGAGTTCATGCGCCGCGACACGTTTTACCCTCAGCTGGCGCTGCTGCAATTGTCATATGGCGGCCGCCACGCCCTGGTCGATCCCCTGGCCTTCGATGCCGGCACCCTTCTGGACGACACCTTCGGCAAGCGCGCGGTCACCAGCATCATGCACAGCGCCAGCGAAGACCTCGAGGCCTTGGCGCCGCTGTTGCCGCGCGGCCCGCATACGCTTTTCGACACCCAGATCGCCGCCGCCTACGCCGGCATGGGTGCCGGCCTGTCCTATCGCGCGTTGGTAGCCGCGGTGATCGGCGACGACCTGGACAAGGGCGAGACCCGCTCGGACTGGATGCAGCGTCCGCTCACGCCAAGCCAGCTGGCCTACGCCACGCTGGACGTGGTGCACCTGCATCGCATCCATGCGGAACTCGTCGCGCGCCTGCAGGCGCGGGGCCACTTCGAGTGGTTCGAGGAAGATTGCCGCCGCCTGCTTGCGCGCGCCGCCAGTGCCGGCGACGACCAGCCCCAGCGTGGTGTGCGTGCTGCCGCCGAATGGCCCAATGAACGACAGGCCTTGCTCCGCCGCATCCTGCGCTGGCGCGACACTACCGCGCGCAAGCTCGATCGCCCGCGCCCGTGGTTGCTCGATGAAACCCTGGCATTGAGCCTTGCCAACAACCTGCCGCACAGCCAGGCCGACCTCGATACCCGCGGCCGCGGCCAGCGCGCGTTGCGTTCGGCGCAGCGGCAGGAACTGTTCGAGCTGTTGCACCAGCCGGTGACACCCGGGGAAATAACCGCCACGCTGCCCATCCCGGGGCATCCGTCAGGCGAGGCAAAAAAAGCGATCACCGCCATGAAGACCGTGGTGGACGCCATTTCACTGGAACTGGACCTGCCGCAGGGCCTGGTCTGCGCACGGCGCAACCTGGATGAATACGTGGTATCGGGCCAGTGGCCCGATGGCCTTGCCGGCTGGCGGCGCCAGGCGCTGGAACCGAAGCTGGCGCCGCTATTGCCTTAAGGCCCCGGGCGGCTCCCCTTCCATCGTCGCCCTGCCCGCTGCTACCATTCGGCGCTCAAGTGGGGCGGTAGCTCAGCTGGGAGAGCGTCGCGTTCGCAATGCGAAGGTCGGGAGTTCGATCCTCCTCCGCTCCACCATATTCAAGGCCCGGGTCACTCCCGGGCTTTTTTTTGCCCGCGGGATGGCGAGGCAAAGCGCGTTTCGGGGAACATGATGTTCTTGAAGATCGGCACGACCCACGTACCGGCGACGGACCTTGGCTATTTGCTGGCGAAGAATCCCACGCGGCACCAGTCGTTCGACCTGGCGTTCGGCAAGGCCCACGTGTTCTACCCGGAGGCCACGCCGGAACGTTGTTCGGTTGCCCTGCTTGTCGATGTTGATCCAGTGGGCCTGGTGCGGGGTCGCGGTGACGGCGACGGCCCGCTGACGCAGTACGTCAACGACCGGCCCTATGCTGCGTCCTCCTTTCTTGCCGTAGCCCTCGCACAGGTATTTTCCAGCGCAATGTCCGGCAACAGCCGTGATCGTCCGGAACTTGCGCAAACGCCCATTCCGCTCGACGCGACCATCCCCGTGCTCCGGTCACGTGCCGGCCTGGAGAAACTGCGCGCCTGCTTCGAGCCGCTCGGCTACGAGGTCCAGGCCATGGCGCTTCCCCTGGATGAAACCTTTGCCGAATGGGGAAGCAGCCACTACTTCAGCGTTCACTTGAAGGCTACCCTTCGGTTGTGCGAGCTGCTTTCGCATCTTTACGTGCTGATCCCGGCGCTCGATGGCGACAAGCACTACTTCGTCGGCAGCGATGAGGTCGACAAGCTGCTCGACAAGGCAGGCGCATGGTTGCCCGCGCATCCCGAGCGCGACTGGATCATGACCGCCTACCTCAAGCGCCGGCGCTCGCTGGTGCGCGAGGCGCTGGGCAAGCTCCTGTCCGAATCCGAGGACGAGGTGCTGGCCGAAGACGAAAGCCGCGACGCCGGCGAGCAAGGTCTCGAACGCAAGATCAGCCTCAACGAGCAGCGCATGGAAGCGGTGGTGGGCGTGTTGTCCCGGTCGGGGGCAAGCTCGGTACTGGACCTTGGTTGTGGCGAAGGCAACCTGCTTGGCCGGCTGCTGGACGATCGCCGGTTCCAGCGCCTGCTGGGCATGGATGTTTCCTGCATGGCGCTGGAGCGGGCCGCCGAACGGCTGCACCTGGAGAGGCTGCCGCCGATGAAGCGCGCCCGCATCGAACTGGTGCAAGGCAGCCTGACCTATCGCGATACGCGCCTGTCCGGGTTCGATGCCGCCTGCGCGATCGAAGTGATCGAACATATCGACGCCTCCCGCCTGGCGGCATTCGAGCGCACCGTGTTCGAGTACGCGCAACCGGGCCTGGTGGTCGTCACCACGCCCAACGTCGAATACAACGTCCGCTTCGAGCGCCTGGAGCACGGGGCATACCGCCACCGCGACCATCGCTTCGAATGGACGCGCGATGAATTCAAGGCGTGGGCGGACATGATTTGCGAGCGCTACGGCTACAAGGTCGAATTCGACACCATCGGGCCGGTGGATCCGGAAGTCGGCGCTCCCACACAGATGGCGGTATTCAGTCGATGAGCGTGATCAAGATTCCGCACCTGTCGTTCGTGGCGCTGATCGGACCTTCGGGCGCCGGCAAATCCACGTTCGCCAGGCAGCACTTCCTCCCGACCGAAGTGATCTCGTCGGACTTTTGCCGAGGCCTCGTCGGCGACGACGAGAACGACCAGTCGGTCACCAAAGATGCCTTCGAGGTGCTGTACTTCATCGCCGCCAAGCGCCTGGCCGCGGGCCGCTTCACCGTGGTCGACGCCACCAATGTCAGGCCTGAGGATCGCAAGCGCCTGGTCGCCCTGGCCCGGGAGTACCACGTGCTTCCGGCGGCCATCGTCTTCGACCTGCCCGAGCGCGTGTACCACGAGCGCAACGCCACCCGCGCCGACCGCAACTTCGGGCCGCACGTGATCCGCTCGCACGTGCAGAGCCTGCACAAGTCCATGCGGGGCCTGGAGCGCGAGGGCTTCCGCAACGTCAACGTACTCAGGACTCTCGAGGACGTCGACGGCGTGACCATCGAACGCCAGCGCCTGTGGAACGATCGCCGCGACGACCGCGGTCCCTTTGACATCGTCGGCGACGTCCACGGCTGCCTGGATGAGGCTACGGCCCTGCTCAGGCAGTTGGGATATACGGTCGCGGGTACCCGCGACGCTCCCGAGGTCACCGCTCCGGAAGGCCGCCGTGCGGTCTTCGTCGGTGACCTTGTCGATCGCGGCCCCGATTCGCCGGGCGTGTTGCGCCTGGTGATGCACATGGTCGAGAACGGCACCGCGCTGTGCGTCCCCGGCAACCACGACGTGAAGCTGATGAAGAAGCTGCGCGGCAAGGACGTGCGCGTCAGCCATGGGCTCGCCGAAACACTGGCTCAACTCGAACACGAACCGCCCGAGTTCCGCCGCCAGGCGGCCGATTTCATCTATTCCCTGGTCAGCCATTACGTGCTCGACGACGGCAAGCTGGTGGTCGCCCATGCCGGCCTGAAGGAAAGCCTCCAGGGCCGCGCTTCCGGCGCCGTCCGCGATTTCGCTTTGTATGGCGAAACCACCGGCGAAACCGACGACTACGGGCTTCCCGTTCGATACGACTGGGCCAGCGAGTACCGTGGCCAGGCGATGGTCGTCTATGGACACACCCCGGTGCCGGAGCCTGAGTGGGTCAACCGCACGATCTGCCTGGATACCGGTTGTGTCTTCGGTGGCAAGCTCACGGCGCTGCGCTACCCGGAACGCGAGCTGGTGAGCGTGCCAGCCATGCGCATGTACTACGAACCGGCGCGGCCGCTTGCCGCTGAAGGCGCCACGTCACCACCCGAACGCGACAGCATCGTGCTGGACATCGACGATGTCTTGGGCAAGCGCGTGATCAAGCCGCGGCTGGGCCGGACCATCACCATCCGCGAGGAGAACGCGCGCGCCGCGCTGGAGATCATGAGCCGCTTCGCGGTCGATCCACGCTGGCTGGTGTACCTGCCGCCGACCATGTCGCCGCCGGCTACGGCCGCCGAGGGCGAACTGCTGGAGCGTCCGGCCGAGGCCTTCGACTACTTCCGCAAGGAGGGCGTCACGCGGCTGGTGTGCGAGGAAAAGCACATGGGCTCGCGAGCCGTGGTCGTGCTGTGCCGGTCCGAAGAAGTCGCCGCGGCACGTTTCGGTATTCGCGGCGAGGGCCGCGGCGTGATCTACACCCGCACAGGCCGGCGCTTCTTCGAAAGCGGCGACATCGAAGCAACGCTACTGGACCGTATCGACCAGGCGATGCTGGCGACCTGCCTGTGGGATGAACTGGCTACCGACTGGATCGCGCTGGATACCGAGCTGCTGCCGTGGTCGGCCAAGGCCGGCGATCTCCTGCGCAAGCAATATGCACCGACCGGTGCGGCGGGCATCGCCGCACTGCGCGCGGGCACCGACTGGGTGAAGCAGGGACAGGCAGCGGGGATCGAACTGGGCGCGCTTGCCGATCGCCTGAGCGTTCGCCAGTCGGCGATGGGTGCCTACATCGACGAGTACCGCCGCTATTGCTGGAGCGTTTCCGGCGCGGATGATCTTCGCCTGGCGCCGTTCCACGTGCTTGCCCATGAAGGCGCCGCCACCCTTCAACGTGACCATGCATGGCACCTCGCGCTGATCGACCGCCTCTGCGCCGCCGCCCCTGGCGTGTTTCGCGTAACACAGCGCCGCTACGTCGATCTTGGCGACCCGGCAAGCGAGCAGGAAGCCAGCCAGTGGTGGCATGACATCACCTCCGGCACCAGCGAAGGCATGGTGGTCAAGCCCGTCGACGGCGTCGTGATCGGCAGCAAGGGGCTGATCCAGCCGGCCGTCAAATGCCGGGGCCGCGAGTACCTGCGCATCATCTACGGCCCCACCTATACCGAGCCCGACAACCTGTCGCGTCTGCGCCAGCGCGGCCTTGCACCCAAGCGCGCGCTCGCCCTGCGCGAGTTCGCGCTCGGTCACGAGGCCCTGCACCGCTTCGTCGAGGGCGAACCGCTCTACCGCGTGCACGAGTGCGTGTTCGGCGTACTGGCGATGGAAAGCGAGCCGGTGGATCCCAGGCTTTAGGGCGCATGGGACACCCGGCCGATCACTTGATGCGCGTCAGGTCGGCCTTGAACGCTCCTTACGGGTTGGAATCGAAAACGATGGTCACATCACCCTGCCAGCGCGATCCGGGAGACTTGAGCATCTCCGTGACTGCGTTGCCATTGGCGGAAAAGCGCAGCTTCGACGCGCGATTGATCATGTAGCTATCCGGACGGAACCGCGGTGCGGTGGCCGCGTGGTGGGGCGCCAGCGGGAATTCAACAGCTCTGGCCCCGCTGTTCACCTCGCTCATTCCAGGCAGGGTGACATCCACGTCCACCGGCACGACTGTACCCGCCGCCAGATCTTTAATGCCACAGCGCCTATCGCTGTCATGCTCGCAGCGCATCTTGATGCTGAAGTCGCTCGAAGCGGTTAGCGTGAACGGCAACTCCTGCTGCAGCCGACTGGGGGGATTGCCGTGGTCCGTCCATTGCTGCCAACCACCGATGGGCGCCAGCGTGACCCTCGGAGCGGCACTTGGAAAGCTAATATAGAACTCATGGGCAACCGTCAGGGTAAGGTTTAAGTTCAATACCGAGTCGGAATAGTTGCCCTCCCCAAGATCGATCTGCTGCTGATTTCCTACGGAATAAGATACAGACCCCGTATAAACCCCGTTTACCGCGCTCAATGGATTGGGTGTTTCTAGATAATAGCCAATAGAGAAGGTCAACCCCCCTGTACTATCTGCTCTATTTGGCATTCTCCAGCACACCGTGCTTCCCTCAGGCACCTCCCAAGCGTAAGTGTACGTCTGGGAAGTGGTAACGCCGATACGCCCTAGACATCCCCCTGATGAAGCACCCAACCTCCCAGGATTGCTGCCGTCGTTACCGAGCCCCCACTCAAATCCAATCAGGAACAGCCGCAATTGCACGTGCAATTCATTGCCATTGATATCCCGAACAATCACATCCTTCCGGTTGCCATCGACTGCCTGATACCAATACTCACGTATCTCACCACTTGCATTACCCAACCGGCGCGAATCAATGTTGATTCCCGTGGCGATCGTGAAGTCTCCGGGCTTGCAATAGACAGAGTAGCGCGCGCAGTAGCCCGACTGTGGCGTTGTATTCTTGAATTTATTGTTTGTAGGATCTATCGCGGAGGGGCGAAATTCTGCTGTTATGGCTAGATCGGCGGCAAAGCTAGGCATCGACAGCCCGGCCGCGGCCAAGCCCAGGCATAAGGCTGCGGTACGCAGACTTACCGCGGACCCGATAGAACAAAAGAGCGAAGCGATCATTCCCTGCCTCCGGCGAAGGGTTAAAGTCATTTTCCTGCCACTCTTGTCGGGCACCGCAGTCCACCGACCATGAGCATGTCGCCTTCACGCGGGTAACGGCTTTCGTCCAAAATAAGCTTGCATCCACTCTTATTGGGATAACGAAGCTCCACCACCGGTTCGCGCGCACTCAATTCCAGGGTGAAAAATCCCTCTTCCTGGCTCACGCTGCGGCCGGCATGGTTGATCATGTGCACACCGCGCTGACCATTGCCGTCGGCATCAAGCACCTGGCCCATCACTGTAAAGGTGCGCAGCACGTCCACGTTGGCATGCATCATTCCGCCCTTGTTGAGGTGGTAACTGACAGTAGCCGGCTGAATGGTGGCGGCGGGTGCATTGGCGCCATTGAAATCGAACTGCACATGGCCGGGACGGTAGGCACTGATCGGCACGAAGTTGCGGCCGGGTTTGAGCGTCACACCGCCGCCGTGGCTGTCATCAGCACGCAATTCCAGGCTCGGGTAGTCCGAGCGCACGTCCACGATCATGCCGGTATCGGCATGGGCGGTCTGGCTGCGGCCAAGCAGCGCGGCCTTGCCGTCGCCCAGGGCCAGAGTGCTCTCCAGATTGGCGCTGCCGCTGAGCAGACCACCCACGGAGGAGCGCAGTACCTGCACATCGCCCTGCAGTTGTTGTTGATCGAAATAGGCGCCGGCCCCCAGACCCAGACCAGAACGGTCCACGTCGGCGGAGCCGCGCACGCTCTGCAGCCACGGCGTGGCAAGTTGCTGCTGGATGCTGGCGCCCGCGTACAGATCGCGCCGGCCTCCTTGACCGGTGCGACTGCCCAGGCTGCCGTTGTAGTTACGGCTGTCATTTCCCAGGGCCACGCTAAGGGTGAAATCGACACCGCGCTGACGACGAAAGTGGGTGAACTCATAGCCGGGCCGGTCATAGACGGACAGGCGCCAGCTGGCATCGCTACCGAATAACCGCTGACGCCGCCACCATGAAGCGTCCATACTGGTGCCGGCATTGAAACCGCTGTTCTGAGCCACGCGAAAGCTGAGGCTGTCAAGCTCGCCGAAGCGGTGATTGAGCGAGAGCGAACTGCTGTCCTGCCAGCCGCCATAGGTTTTCCAGCGCGGCGGACGGCCAGGGCCGGCGATCATGCGCTCGCGCTGCTCCACCCAGCTGCGGGCGTGGGAAAGGACGACCGAGCCGTTGCCGTAGCGAAACATGCCCTGGGCATCAAGGCCTCGACCGGCATCGGTGGAGTCGTACAGGTTGGTATAGAGGTTGAAGCGGTCGTTGGCCTGCCAGTCGAGCGAGACGCCAGTACTGCGGCGCTGGCCCACTTGCTGCACGGTGGCACCGCCCACCACGCGCGGGTGCACCAAATAGTTGACCACCGCACCGGCGGCCAGCTTGCCCTGCTGCGGATCGTTGCCGCTGTCCAGCAAGCCCTGCTGCTGTCCGGCAAACCCGCTATAGCGCCAACGGCGCGATGGGTTGCGCCAGCCGCTGGGCTTATGGATGGCCGCGCTCTGGCTGGAGACGATCACGCCGTTTTCGACCACGCGCAGCTCGACATCGTAGATGCCGCCGGGCAGGCGGCGGGTGTCGATGGCCTGCATGCCCGCCACGACGGGCTGGGTGGAAATCAGGTTGCCATCACGGTAGATCTCCACCACACCCTGGAGGCTGGCGGTGACATAGACCGGGTAGACGGCCTCGCTGCCGTAATCGGATAGCAGCGCATCGGAAGAGCCGGCCATGATGCCGACGCTAGTGTAGTTCTGGGTGCCTGGCGCCCGCGGTTGCCGGGTAACCCCCTGGAAGGTAGGCAGGAAGTAGCCTACCCGCAGAAAATTGTCGCGAAACTCCCGCTGGGCGTAGAGCGCGCTTATGTAGTGGCCACCAACATGACTGGCCGCGTTGGTGTGGTAGTACTGGTAGTCGCCCGCCATGGTCCACTGCCCCAGGCTGCCTTGCAGTGCGGCGCCATAGCGCAGGGTGCTTTCCTGTTGTCGGCCGCCGCTATAAGTGAGGTTATTGCGCAATATCAGGCCGGTGCTGCCGGTTTCCGGCTGTACCAGGTAGCGGCTATCGATCTTGGTATGGCTACCGGCTTCGGTCAGCACGGAAAGCAGAGAATTCTCCACGCTGTAGTGCACGGCGGAAAGGCCTCTGCACTGGCTATGGCATCGCCCCAGCAGTACCGGCTCAGCCAACTGGCTGGCCAGGCGCTCGCGCTCTTCAGCCGGCAGCGGGCTGTCATGGCTTTCGCCAAAGGCGAGCAATTGCACGCGATCGTCCTCGCTTAGCACTACCTCGGCATCACCCAAAAAGGTGCCGTCCAACTCCACGCGTACGCTTAGCGGAGTGCCGAACAGATGCTGTCGGAACTCGGCTGGCATTTGCTGGCGTTGCTGTTGCAAGCCGCGTGCGGTTTCATCTTCGCCCGCGTTCGCCGCCGAAAGTGCGGTCAGCACGCATGTCGTGGACAAGGCCAGCAGGGCAGGACGGAAATCGGCGGGCATGGCTCAGATCCATTGAGAGACATCCATAAAAAGGAGGGGCGCGACCCCCTCCCGAGCAGCGCGAAAAGCCTTTACGGAGTGCTTTCGAACATCATGAACACCTGGCCGCTGTAGTTACCTTCAACGTAACCAGCGGTTGGCTTGGTGGTGCTGATGACAACCTCCACGCGCTTGCCGGCGGCGGCTTCGGTCTCGGTCAGCAGTTGGACTTTGTCGACAACACCGGTTTTCAGCTCCTGATCGTGGACACTTACATTCATCGGCAACTCATTGTTAGCGGAGGTCAGCTTGGCATCGGTGGTCAGGTAGGCATGGATGGCCGCATTGCTCTTCATGTGCATCTGCTGCTTGATCGGTTTCAGGTCCTGCGTGACGATGTCCCAGCCCATCCGCTGAGTCACTGCGTCCCATCCGTTCACCGGGGAAATCTGCAAGCCGTTGGCGGCCGGCACGGCAGCCTCTACCGAGACGGTGATCGGGAAATCGGCCGCCAGACTCACGGCCGGAACGAGGATCAGCGCGGCCGCGGCAGCCAGCAGGGTTTTCTTGAAGCTCATCGGTGGTGCTCCTTCATTGAGAGATGTTGCGTTGAAACGTGGCGCGACTTGCCGGGCTTGGGGCGCAACTACCCCGCGAGCCCCCGGCAGAGGCTCGATGAAATGAATTCATGCGTGCTGGGCTTTGACCTTGCGTGGGTCAGCTACGGGTATCGACGGTACGGGTGGCTACGCCTTCTATCAGTTCGTAGCGATTGAAGTGCTCCGCATCGCTGTGCAGCATACGGGCCTGGCCTGGGCGCAGATGGAGCTTCACGCCCGCACCGCATTCTTCCGGCCTCGCTCGCAAGCACTGGCGCAGGTTGTCCAGCACAATGGTGGCATTGCCTTGGTTACGGACTTCAAGGCCTTGCAGGCGGGTGTCGTAACGGGTTTGACTGGGCGGCACGAACACAACCGTGCCGTACCCTGTGAACACATTCACGCCGGCCGACACACTATGCCTGTACTGCTCGGCCTGCTGACTATCCATTGAAAATTCGTTCGAATCAGGCACCACGGGTACGTAGCGAACTCGGAAGTACTGCTCACTGTCGCGTGCACCGCGATATACCAAGCGCGTGGCCTGCTGGCCGCTGGCCGGGATAATCATCCGGCTTGGACTTGCAAGCAGGCCATTGGCGCCGGCCTGACTGCGAGCCAGCGCTGGCGCGTCCACCGGCGTTTCACTGACCTTGCCAGCGTCGTCGAAATGCATCTGGGTAATCTCAACCCTCACGTAGGCCGTGGCATCGCCGCTGTTGCGCACCCGCTTGAGGGTGCTGCTGCTGTTGGATGGCAGATAATCGAAGAGTGCGCCGACATTGATGCTTGGAGCCCCGGCATGGCCTGGCCGGCTAATGAAGAGCAGACTCAAGGTGAGCAACGAAGCACGAAAGTGGGGAATTAAGCGACAAAGCAAAATGTATCCTCAAGCCATTCACAAGCAATAGGGGCACTGAAAGATGAGCCCTTCTGCGGAGAATAAGATGGTGATGCATGTTGACAACCTGTCCGAAAAAATTCCATCGTAAGCGTCTTAAAGTTCGCCTCTCACGTGAGCCGGCAATTTTTTTTATAGGATTGCAGTCAGGCAACGGCGATGACTTGGATCAGGCTTGATCTCGCTTTTTGAAAGTCTTGTGCCAATGGTGGCGCCAGGACAGATCTCGTCCATATGGCGGACGTCAAGGAAAGCGCTGAATCGTTCGTCGTGTCGTTGCGCCTGGTGTATTGGCGATGCCGCGAAACGACTTCCGTGCTGTTTGCCTGACGTCAGGGCATTCGGGCGTCAGGACATGCAAGGCCGATCACTTGATTCGCGTCAGATCAGCCTTGAACGCCGTTGCCCACGTCCGGCCGCCATCCCGTGAGTAGGAAATCTCAAAGTGATGGGCGTTGGCCTTGATGTCCGACCAGACGCCGCGCACCAGCACCGTGCGATCTTTGTAGACCTCCGTGCCAAAGAGCTCGCCGCGACCGTCCTTGAATGCACCGATGGTCGGGGCCTCGACCTTGCCTGAGTCGCTGTCGATATAGGTCTGGCTCCACTGCCCGGCCTTGGCGTCATAGACGAAAAGCGTCGCGCCTTCCCAGTGACCGTTCGGGCCATCCGCCTCGATTTCCTCGAGCCACGCCTTGCCATTCCAGACCGGCCGCGCCGTCTTGGTACCGTCCATCACCACCGTGTGGGTGCCGCCATCGAAGGGGTCGAGCACTTTCGTGGCATGGGTATGCCAGGTGCCGCTGGCGAAGTCGAAATCGTGCGAGCCGTCCCGGGGCGATTCCGCCCTCGCGTTGAAAGGCAGGCAAGCCATGACACCGGCAACCACGACACCACGTAGCAACAGCTTCCACATCACCCGGCCCTCCTTAATGATCAAGCTCATGGAGGGGACTTTAGGGAAAGCCCATGGCGACACAAAAGGACCAATCGGGGAAATTCGAGGTGGTCCACTTCGGTCCGCGTGTTTTCCAGGGAAGTGGTGCCTATGTTCGAAGGCATCGCTGAAATAACGTGATCCGCCTCTGGTTTATCAACCCTCGGGAGGCCCCATGAGCAAACGCGAAAAAGACTGGAAAGCCCTGCTGTTGTCAGCAGCGATCCTCCTCATCGCAGCCGGACCCATAGCGGCAACGGAACGCGACGGCCAACATGACTTCGACTTCCATTTCGGCACATGGAAGACGCATGTGTCGCGGCTCGTGCATCCGCTTTCGGGCTCGACCACCTGGACCGCATACGACGGCGAGTCAGTCGTTCGCAAGGTATGGAACGGCCGTGCCAGCATCTTTGAACTGGAAGTCGAAGGCCCGGCGGGCCATATCGAAGGCGTCGGGCTTCGCCTCTACGATCCGAAGTCGCATCAATGGAACTTGAACTGGACCAACAGCAGCATCGGCATGCTGGATGGCGCCATGATTGGCGAGTTCAAGGACGGTCGTGGGGATTTCTTTGGCAAGGACACCTTCGACGGACGAAGCATCCTGGTGCGAAACAGCTTCTCCGACATCACCCCGAACTCGTCCCGATTCGAGCAGGCGTTCTCCGATGACGGCGGCAAGACGTGGGAGACGAATTGGGTGATGACGTTCACTCACTAGCGCGATTCAACGCGACGTTCGTCCATGTGGGTTTCGCCGACTAGCGCGCTCCTTGCGATTCAGCGCAGCAAGTGTTCGCTTCCGCCAGGCCAATGCTTCGGCCTCCACCTCCTCGGCTGATACAACATCGCCGGAATCTGCGGCGATAAGGCCAGCAAGCACCTTCGCCCTGAACCAGACATCGTAATCGGCAGAGTCTTTTTCGACCCGAATGATAAAGCTTGTACCGGTCATGGAATGCATCATGCGTGTGCTACGCGGAAAGTATACCGATGGCGTTCGAACTGACTCCTGTAAAACGACCCAAGCCGACGTGACGAAGCTGGACATTACGGTTTGAGTTTTTTCCGATGGGATGTCGGAAGAAACTTTGCGACGCTTACTATATGGAGTTCGACCGGCTTATCCGGGATCATTTGCTTGCCGCCGGGACAACCCCCGGCGGTCGGGTGTAGAAACCCGTTTTTGTTCTCGGGTATCGCAGGCTTCACCACCTGCGGTACCCGTGATTCCCCGTCTTCTCACGGCGGGCGATCCAGGCGGGCTTCGGCCCGGCCGTATTGGAACAAAGCGGTTTTCTACCCTGGCTCGCCCGCCACTCTGCGTGCAAACAGCGTGGCGAAATGCTCCTGCATGAGTCAGCGCAGGACGAATGAATCATCGGGTCGTGTCAGAAGCGATCCGCGGCTGGGACTAACCGGTCATGAACACCATGACGTGACCGGGGCTGACAGGCAGAGCATGCCTGGGTGGTTCATTCGTCCGGTCCGCTGCTACGGTAGCGGTTCGCAGACAGCGCGTCGGCCAGCACCCCGCCCACCTGGCTGATTTGTTCCGGCTCCAAAGCTCCAACCCCGAACACAAACCCATGGCGATCCACGGCCCCAAGGTAGTAGCGGTTGAGCGCGTGCAACCTGATCTGCTGCCGCTGTAGAAATTCGGCAACTGCTTCGGCGTCGATTCCATCCGCGACAGTCGCCGACAGATGCATGCCATAGGAAGACGGCAGCGGCGCAAGCATTGGCGCCAGCGCATCCATCACTTCAAGCAACGCCTCGCGCCGCTCGCGATAGCGCTGGCGCATGCGCCTTACGTGCGCGGCCAGATGCCCTTCGTCGATGAAGCGGGCGACGCCCAGTTGGATGGGTGTTGGGCAATGCCAGTCCATGCAGTTCTTCGCCGCCACCAAAGTGGGCATGGCCCACGCCGGCGCTACCAGGTAGCCCAGGCGCAGCGAGGGCAGCATGCATTTGGAGAAGGTGCCGACGTAGAACACGGTGTCGGCGTTTTCAGGCGTGCGCAATACCTCCAGCGGACTTCCCTCGTGGCGGAATTCGCCGTCGTAGTCGTCCTCGACGATCACCGCGCCACGTTGCTTGGCCGCGTCCAACAGGGCCTGGCGCCGCCGCGGCGACATCGATACGCCAAGCGGAAACTGATGCGACGGGCAAAGGCAGATCACGCCTGCATTCGCGGGCAGGCGATCGACCATCAGTCCTTCATCGTCGACGGGCACGGGCACCAGGGTGGCGCCTGCCGCGGCAAAGGCCACGCGCATCGGCGGGTAGCCCGGGTCTTCCACGGCAACGACGGTCTGGCCTGGAGTGACCAGCACGCGCGCGAGCAGGTCGAAGGCCTGCTGCGCGCCGGAGGTCACCAGGATGTCGTCGGCGCTGCACACCACAGCACGCATCAAGGCGATGTGGCGCGTGATCGCCTGGCGAAGGTGGAAGTTGCCCTGGTTGCCTTGCGGGCTCTTGAAGCGCGCCGGACGCTTTTCCAGGCCGCGCAACTGCCCGGACATCACACGCCGGAAGATGTCGAAGGGGAAGAGCCGCGGATCGATCAAAGCCGGCCGGAAATCCAGGCTTGGGACGGAAGCCGCCGTTGTATCGGGCGTGTCGCGCCAGAACCCCATGGCGGAGGTCACCTCCTTGCGCAGCCAGAAGGGATTGAGCGCGGGATGGGACGCGGCCGGAACAACGGCAGCGCCCTTGCCCTTCGACATGGGTAGTGCATCGGCCACGTAGGTGCCCGAGCCTTGCCGGCTCACCAGCAGCCCTTCGGTCAACAGCCGGTGATACGCCTGCACCGCCGTATTGCGCGAGACGGCGAAAAAGGTGGCCGAAGCGCGCGTGGCCGGCAGCTGGGTACCGGGGCGCAGGCGCCCATCGACGATCGCGGCCTTGAGCTCTTCATACAAGGTGCGGCCCGATGCGCGCGTCCCGCGCCCGGCGATGTCCAGCTTGATCTCGAACAGGGCATCCATGGCGATTCCCGGACCCTTCAGTAAGGCTCCTGCAGCGCGATGGTACCCGTCTCCAGCAGCGACTTGAGGTTGGAGATGACCTTCGGCCAGCCACCGGATACCGCCTCGATGAACTTCGCAGGGTCCCGTTCGATGGTGTGCGTGATGGAGAGTCTGACCGCGGACCCTTTGGGTTCCAGTTCCATCGTGCAGAGCGATTCGCCCTCGGCCTTCAGTTCGGGCTTGAACTGGTTCTGCCAGCGGATCACCAGGCGCCGCGGCGGCTCGGCCTCGACGATCTGGCCGGAGTCCAGCAGTTGGCCTTCGGGCGACACCAGGCTCCAGGGGGACCCCGCCTTCCATTCGCTTTCGCAGTGCACGCCGAACCAGTACTGCTTGATGAAATCGGCATCCGTCAATGCGGACCACAGCTTCTCTGGCGTCGTGCGGATGTAGGTGACATACACGTAGGTCGATCTAGCCATCGGGTCTCTCCAGTCGTCGTTTCAGATCGGCAAGCGCCTTCAGGCGCGGTTTTTCGAACTTGGCGATCCAGCGCTCGTAAACCTGTTGCAGCGGCACGGGATTGAGGAAATGCAGCTTTTCGCGACCGCGCCACAAGGTGGCGACGAGGTTCGCCGCTTCCAGCACGGCCAGGTGCTGCGTCACGCCTTGTCGGGTCATGTCCAGGTGCTCGCACAGCTCGTTGAGCGTGCGGCCATCGTGCGCATGCAGCAGGTCCATCAGCTTGCGCCGACTGGGATCGGCCAGGGCCTTGAACAGCAGGTCGTTGTGATCGGGGCGGTCGGCCATGAATGCTACAGGCAAGTAATGTCTTGCCTTAAGAATAGGCAAGTAATTAATTGCATGTCAAGTGCATCGTGGTAACCGCTACGCTGTCCGTCGCTACGTCAACGCATGGGGTCGCGCATCGTCCGGGGGCGCAAGTTCCTGCTCCACGCCATCCTTGCGTGCCATTCGTCCCCATGCGCTTTGCGGCTGCCATCCATCAGGCCGCGCTCGTTAGGTATATTCGGCAAAGATGCCCTGAGTGTTGCAGACGTGAGACTTATGACCCATGTTTTAATTGCAGTCGTGGCATTCTTGTGGGGGTAGCAGCGGACCACAACCACCTGGCTAGGGGCGATCGGGCGTGAAGGGAAGCACGGAAGGCGAAATTGTCAGGGCGGCACCCTGGGTGTGGGGGCAGCACGTTGCTATCGCCGCCGCCTATGGGGTGATCTATCAGGTCGCCCTGTATGTTTCGTTTCCGCAGTTCCTGCTCACTACCGGCCTGCGCCTGGCCTGCCTGCTGCTGCTGCCGATGCGCTACTGGCCGGCGATTGCCATCGGCGAAGGCTTGCCACTCGCTGAGAATGCCGTTCTTTGCGCCGACCGGTTCGGCATTCCCTGGGCGATCCTGGCCTCGTTCCCGACGGTGGCGTTGTGGATGCCGTTCTTGAAGCCCTTACGCCAGCGTTGGTCCTTGTACGACCCCGATGGTCGGCTGAGGATGCCGATGATCCTTGTGGCGACGCTGGGCGCGGCCTTGATCACGGCCGCGATCACCACCGCCACCCTGCAGGCGGCGCTACTGCATTCGCCCGGCAAGTGGCCGGACATTTCCCCGATCAAATTCTTCTTCGCCTATGTGCTGGGCGCCTACCTCGGCGCGCTCACTCTCACACCCGTCATCCTCGCGCTCCATGAACGCGCCCGTGCGCTCCGTGACGCCCCCTTCAGCCTCTCGGTGATCTGGCACAGCTCGCTGTTCCGCGACATTTTCTGGTGGGTATTTCCAGCGCTCGCCTGCATGGCGTGGCTTGCCGTCAGCACGCACGACGATACCCTCCGCCAGGCGTGCCGCCTTGCCCTGCTCTGGCCGGTCGTGGGCCTGGCCTGGCGCCACGGGTGGCATGGAACGGCGGTGGGTGGCATGGGAGCGAGCCTGGCCCTGGCCATCACGGCCAAGGGCTTGCTCGACCCGGCAACGATCCAGGTTCAAGTGGTCCTGGCGTTCGCGCTCTCCGGCATCCTGCTGGCGGGGGCACGAAAACAGACGCTTCGGGCCGAAGCCCGGCCCGAGCGTTCCTGACCTTCCTACGGTTTTACTGAACCCGGATCGAGCACTGCGCGGGGTTATCGCAGTCGCCCGGGGCAAGCATCATGCGCGCCGAGCCATCAGGCTGCGGAGCGACGATCACCGTCACGGCGGCGTCCTGGTAAACCTGCTGCGTGGCGGTGGGCGCGGTGTTGTCGGTCACCGTGACCCAATTGGCCGCATCCACGCCGACGGGAAGATCCAGCACGGTATTGGGATCGGTATAGGCAATGGCACCGCGGACGGTACCGGCGGCATCGTTGACCTGGACGTAGCGCACGCCCTGCTTTTCGAAGACGTACACGTGATAACCCGGACTCGCGCTGACGTCGGAGGCATTGGGCCAGGACTGGCCCAGTCCCGTTGTAGGCGACGTGGCGGCGGCAGCCGAAGCCGATGCCAGCAAAAGGGCGGATACGAGGGCACGGCGGAAAATGGAACGCATGGCAACACTCCAGAGCTTAGGTTGGGTTGGGAACTGCGAACGTAGCCTAGCGCCCCCCGCGGAAACCTGCGCCACCCGGCGGCAGCCCATCGCAGCGGGTGTACCATGCGCGATGTCGAAATGTGGCCGGCCCGTTCGACGCACGCGTATTCCCCCACCATGGACGCCGAATGACCGACCATCCCCTCGCCGATCGCCGCTGGCTGGCCCTGATCCTGCTTTGCCTGGGCGAATTGATGATCGTGCTGGATACGACCATCGTGAATGTCGCCCTGCCCTCCATCAAGGCCAGCCTCGGCTTCGATGAAACGGCGCTGGCCTGGGTGATCAACGCCTACATGCTCACCTATGGCGGATTCCTGCTGCTGGGCGGACGCCTGGGCGACCTCTACGGACATCGGAAGCTCTTCCTGCTGGGCATCGGCCTCTTTGTGCTGGCGTCGCTGGCCTGCGGCGTATCAACCACTCGAACCGTGCTGGTGGTGTCGCGCGCAGTGCAGGGCGTCGGCGGGGCGGTCGTTACCGCCGTGGCGCTGTCGCTGATCATGGACCTGTTCCCTGCCCCCGCCGATCGCGCGAAGGCCATGGGCGCCTATGGTTTCGTCTGCGCCGGCGGCGGCAGCATCGGCGCCATGCTGGGCGGCGTGCTGACCAGCGCGCTGAGTTGGCACTGGGTGTTCCTGGTGAACCTGCCGATCGGCCTGCTGGTGATCGCCTGGTCGTGGCGGCTGCTGCCGGTGGTGCATACGCCGCCAACCACGCGGCACCTGGACCTGGTTGGCGCGATATCGATAACCGCCGCGTTGATGCTGGCGGTGTACGCCGTGGTCGGTGGCCGCGAGACGGGTTGGCTTTCGGCACACACGCTTGGCTTCGGCGGCGTGGCGGTGCTGCTGTTCATTGCCTTCCTGGTGAACGAATCACGCGTACGGGCTCCACTTGTGCCTCTGGGCCTGTTCCGGCTGCGCAACCTTTCCACTTCGTCCGTGGTGGGTGTGCTCTGGTGTGCCTCCATGTTCGCCTGGTTCTTCCTGTCCGCGCTTTACCTGCAGCTGGTGCTGGGCTACGACCCGATGAAGGTAGGCATGGCGTTCCTGCCGGCCAATATCCTGATGGCGGTATTCTCGTTGGGCCTGTCGGCGAAGCTGGTCATGCGCTTTGGCGTTCGCAAGCCACTGGTGGCCGGCCTTGTCCTGGCAACGATCGGACTGCTGTGGTTTGCCCGCGTTCCCATCGAGGGGAATTTCATCGTCGATATCCTGCCGCCCATGCTCCTCTTGGGCCTGGGTGCCGGCATCGCCTTCAACCCGGTGTTGATGGCCGCCATGAGCGAGGTCGGTCCCAGCGACTCGGGCCTGGCCTCAGGCGTGGTGAATACGGCCTTCATGCTGGGCGGCGCGCTCGGCCTGGCGGTGCTGGCGAGCGTAGCCGCGGTGGCCAGCGACAACGCCGGCACGGAGTCGCCGCTTGTAGCCCTGACCACCGGCTACCGGCTGGCCTTCCTGATCGGCGCGGCCTTCGCGGCCCTGGCCGCGGTGATCGGCGCCTTGTGGTTACGCGAAACCGCCCCCAGTACGGGTGCCGCACCCGCGGTGCACTGATGCTTTCCATATAAGGCCAACGCATGCACGCTGAAGCAGCCCCCGCCGGGCCGGTCGTCTCGATCAAGGGCGTCGGCAAGACGTACAAGAGCGGCCACACGGCGCTGAAGAACGTCGACCTGGATATCCGCCGTGGCGAGATTTTCGCCCTGCTGGGCCCCAACGGCGCGGGCAAGACCACCCTGATCGGCATCATCTGCGGCATCGTCCGGCCGACCAGCGGCACGGTCACGGCCGACGGCTTCGATGTGCTGACCGACTTCCGCCGCGCACGGGAGGCCATTGGGCTGGTGCCGCAGGAACTGTCCACCGATGCGTTCGAAACGGTGTGGTCGTCGGTGCGCTTCAGCCGCGGCCTGTTCGGCAAGCCGCGCAACGATGCGCACATCGAGAAAGTCCTTCGCGGGCTGTCGCTGTGGGACAAGAAGGATGCCAAGATCATGACGCTCTCCGGCGGCATGAAGCGGCGCGTGCTGATCGCCAAGGCGCTGGCGCATGAGCCTCGCATCCTGTTCCTGGACGAACCCACCGCGGGCGTGGACGTGGAACTGCGCCATGACATGTGGGAGATGGTCCGCGCCCTGCGCGAAACGGGCGTCACGGTGATCCTCACCACGCACTACATCGAAGAGGCCGAGGACATGGCCGACCGCATCGGCGTGATCAACAAGGGCGAGCTGATCCTGGTGGAAGATAAAGCCACGCTGATGCGCAAGCTGGGCAAGAAGCAGCTCACGCTCACCCTGCAGGCGCCGCTCGAATCCATTCCCGCAACGCTAGCCGACCTGCCGCTCACGCTGGCCGACGACCACCAGTCGCTCACCTATACCTTCGACACCCAGGCCGAGGAGACCGGCATCGCCGCCCTGCTTCGCCGCCTCAATGAGCAAGGCATCGACTTCAAGGACCTCAAATCGGAGGAAAGCTCGCTCGAAGACATCTTCGTGAGCCTGGTGCACGGAGACCGCGCATGAACGTCCACGCCATTGCCGCCATCTACCGTTTCGAGATGGCCCGCACCTTCCGCACGATCACCCAGAGCATCGCCTCGCCGGTGCTATCAACGTCGCTCTATTTCATCGTGTTCGGCACGGCCATCGGATCGCGCATGGGCCAGATTGGCGGCGTGAGCTACGGCGCCTTCATTATCCCGGGCCTGATCATGCTCTCGCTGCTCAACGAGAGCATCTCCAATGCCTCGTTCGGCATTTACCTGCCCAAGTGGTCAGGCACCATCTACGAACTGCTATCGGCTCCGGTCTCGGCCATCGAAGCCATCCTCGGCTATGTGGGCGCGGCAGCGACCAAGTCGGTGCTGCTGGGCGTGCTTATCCTCATCACCGCACGGTTCTTCGTGCCGTACCACATCGAACATCCCTTCGTGATGGTCGGCTTCCTGGTACTCACCGCCGCCACCTTCAGCCTGTTCGGCTTCATCATCGGCCTGTGGGCGGACGACTTCCAGAAGCTGCAGGTGATCCCGCTGATGGTGGTGACGCCGCTCACCTTCCTGGGCGGCGCGTTCTATTCCATCGGCATGCTCTCGCCGCTCTGGCAGAAGATCGCCCTGTTCAACCCCGTGGTGTATCTGATCAGCGGCTTCCGCTGGAGTTTCTACGGGGTGTCGGACGTGAGCGTGGGCATCAGCCTGGCGGCGACCTTCGGCTTCCTGCTGGCGTGCGTGGCGGTGGTGTGGTGGATATTCCGCACGGGGTGGAAGCTGCGCAGCTGACGCCGGGCAACCTCACAGGTAGATGAGCGTCACGGTTGCCTGTCCGTCGGCCACGCCAGGGGCAACGTCTGCCGAGGTCTGTATGTATCGCGCCTTCAATGGAATGGTGTACGACGTTCCGCTGACGTCGGTAAGCGACAGTCCGCTCGCCCGCAGTCTGCCGAAGACGACCGGGGTTTCGTTCGCAAGGGCTACCTGAATACCCATGCCTGTAGCCGTGCCGGGCGCCCCCGCATTGCGCAGTGCCATGATCGAGCGGCTGGCGTCGATGATCGCAGTGGTCGAGTCCACGAGGTAACGCAGTTGATTGGCGTTGGCGGCGGCCGTGCGAAAACCGCTATCGTCGGTGACGTCACGCCGATAGCTGCCGAAATAGCCGGGGCAATCTTGCAGGCGCACCGGTACGTCAATCCAGTTTGTCGCCGTGTCTACGCCGTTGAGCTCCGTAAGCTGATGATCCCCCAGATCAACGGTGACGTCAGGCGTGGTGCACGTACTGGCAACGATATCAAGCGTGCCGACGAAGCGCCACAGGTTTGCGCGGACACTCGCATCGCCCGTCATCACCTGTTCGACTTCGGGCAGATCGACGGCACGAATGGTGCCCGGAGCGACATCGCCGATCTTGAAGAAGCTGATGTCGAGAACCGTGGTGGCCGAATAGATCGTGTCGCGGGAGAACAGTTGCTGAGTCGCGTAAGGCAGACCATTACCCAAATAGGAGGCTGCATAACCGATGCCTGGAACGGAAGTCAGATAGATCTGACCCCTGGCGCCATCGACAAAACCAGACGGCACACCGGGCGGTGTGATGTAGCTGCGCGTCAGCGTATACGCTCCCGCGGGGCAAGACAGCGTAGGGCGCGCGCCGCCGCTAAACGCCGCCTGGTAGATTTGCGAGCCTAAGGCGACATCGCGACCCACAGTAATCGAACCACCAAGATTGGCAACGAAGGTCAGCTCCGTTGGCGTGGTGGGGGTATAGGCGCAATTGGCTGCTCGGGCCGAGATGCTCTCATTGGCCAATAGCAGGCCAACGATAGCGCAGCGCCATGGATGCGTGAGGTACATCATGCCGTTTCCTTCCCTGGAAATACGTTACCCAAACAGTCACGACGAACGAAAACGCCCGGTACCTGACGTGCGCCTTAGCTAACACTGAAGGATGCAGCAAGACGGCTGGTCAGCCCGAGCAGCACACCGATGAGCGCGCCAACGTAGTTGAATAAGGTAAGAGGCAGGCGCTCATGCGCACTGCCGATCATCGGTAGAAGAGGGTTACTGTTGCCAGACCGTCTGCTTGACCCGCGGTTACCGTCGGCCCCGTCTGAATATAGCGAGCCTTAAGCGGAATTATATAGTCTGGCCCACTGTTTTCGTTCAACGACAATCCGCCGGATCGGCTCGAATATAATACGTAAGGCACGAGGGTTGTATCATTGAGGAGCTGGATGCCAACGCCTTGGGCACTTCCCGCTGCGCCAGAATTTTGAATCTCCATGATCCCCTTTATAATATTAATGGGTCGAGTGACTGGGCTCACCGAGAAAATAATGTCGTTGGCACGATAGCTGCCAGCATCGTCAGATACGACCCCGTCTTCCGTTATGGTTCGGCGTGAAGCCCCGTAAAATATCGGACAATCCTTCAGCTTAATGTCTACATTGACCATCGGCGTCGTCGTATCCAGCCCCCTCAGCTCAGAGGTTGAGTGCTCGCCAAGGTCGACGAATACATCAGGCGTATTGCAGGTGTTGGCCACGACGGTGAGCGTTCCAACGAACCTGCTCACGAAACCCTGTAGGACGGAATCCCCTTCGACCATCGCTTCGATGTTCATCAGTTCCGCGCCATTGATCACCCCAGGGGTAACGTCGCCTGTCTTAACGAAGCTCACATCGAACCCAGTGGGCATAATAAATATGCCGCCACCGCCGTAGGAGCTTAGTTGTGGCATAGGATCACCGTTTCGCCATACCACGTATCCAACCCCCTGAACAGAGGTCTTATAGACCGTACCGTACTGGGGATGCGTATAGCCGGCGGGCTCACCAAACATCGGTGATATGTATCTATAGCCGGCCGTAAATGAGCCGACAGGACAGGAAATATGTACATCAGTAGCAATATTGTTATAGAACGAAGCCCTATAGATCACACTGCCTATCGGCGTATTGCGACCGACAGTGATAGAGCCCGTCAGATTGGATACCGAAACGAGTCTCGCCGGCGTTTGAGATGTGTAGCTGCAATTGGCAGCTTTCGCTGAAACGCTGACGCAGATAAGAAGCAACGTAGCCAAAAGGCAACGCCAGGGATGTGCAGGGTAAGTCATACTGCTTCCTCCACTAGAAATACGTTACCGAAACGGTCACGGGAGTTGAAAAGATGCCCGGCGAAACACCTGGAGCGGTTTGGGACATACGGGCGACATAACTGACAGCTCCCGCGCCGCCGCTAATGGTGACATCCGGTGCCGTGCTGCCCGGGCCAAGCAGAGTGCCATTGGGCTGCACGCGCAGCTCCACGCCAACGCCAGCCAGCCCTTCGTAAAACTCAGGAACCTTCGCATCGGCTTTACCACTAAAGCTGAGCGTTGCCCGTGACGTCAAATCAGCGCAGCCACTAAAACTGATCGGCACCCGGTACCATGCGCCCTGGAAACTTCCGGAAAACTTATCGACGCTCGCGTTGCCAAGATCCACATCCTGCAAAGTCATGTTGCAAGTGGGCTCGATGAACTTGCCGGTGAAATGAATCCTCAGGTCCTGAGCCAGGGCAGGTGCCGCGAAGAATGTGCCGATCAGCGACAAAGCGAAACTGGCAAGCATGGTGGCCAAGATGCGGTTCACGGGGCTTGCTCCTTTATCGAAGATTGTGCGGACGTATCCATGCATTGGCCCGATACAGATGTCATGCCGGTGCTTGATGACTTGGCAGGCAGATCAACGCTGACCCGGCACGACTTGGAGGTCTTGCCTTCCCACCGTACCGTTACCACGCCGCTTTTCTGAAGGTTACGGATGAACAGCTGACTGGCCTGCCCGACCACCCCGATAACGTTGTTTTCGCCGTCGTATACGTCCGCGCCGAAGGGCAAAGGCGAACCACCGGCCGTATCAACCTGAACCAGTACGGCGTGGCCCGCCCGGGTAGCGAAGTCGAGCTTCACCACCGAACCCAGGCGCGGGGCGACATTGAGCGTCGTCGACTCAACCTCGAGGCCTGCGTCGGCGCCCTTCGGATCAAGCGTGACAGTGTTTAGCTGGTAAGGCTGCAGATACGGCACGATGGCGTAACCGCGTGAATCCACCCGCGCACCCACGACGTTCTGGATGCCCGCACCGGCGGCCCCGGGAGCATGAACGAGGCCGATGGACTGGCCACCCACGGCGCCAAAGGTAACGCCGCCGCCATGGACCAGCAAGGTGCCCTGGCCGCCAGCGTTCTGCTGGTTGTAGCCGCTGCCCCAACCGGCGCCTGCATTGAGCGAGCCCTTGTTGCCACGATAACCCCCGCTGACAGCAAGCTGACTCTGGCCGGCTTGATGACTTCCGCTGGCACCGTAGTTCCATTGGCGCTCCGCGCCGGCCGTACCGTTGAGGCTTGCCTGCACGTTCCGGTTCACGCTGTCCTGGCTGATCGTCGAACTGAGCAGCGGAGCGCTCGGCGCATTGCCCAAGGGCACGTTGAGCGTGAACATGTAGCGGGTGTCACGACGGCTTTCGAACAGGTCGTCGAACCGACCATCGGCCGGTGGCAAGCCATTCGCAAGGATGCGGCGGCCGCCGGTATCGCTCGTGCGCTGCGCCGAGAAGCCATAGGTGGCGATACCCCAGCGATTGCTGTACCCGGCAGAGAAATCAACGGCGCGGCCGCTACGACCGTAGAAGTTACGCGCACTGCCATTGACATAGAGCTGGCCCCAGCCAAGGCCGAGGCTCTGGCTGATATTCAAGTCAAAGCGATTACGTTCGCGACCGATCAGCGGCCTGTCCTCGCCACCGCGTGCCGCGCGGTCACGAAGGTTTACCGCGTCGCGCCACGATACATACCCTTCGGTGCTGTACCGATAAGCCGCCACGGCCAGGTTCGTACCGCTGTCGAGGAAATTCTTGTTGTAGCCCAGACGCACGCTCTGGCCCTGGCTGGCGCTCTGACCCGGTGCCTGGTTGCGCGCGCGCGTAACATCCAGCGAGAAAGCGCCTACGCCGGTGGCCAGCGCCGCGCCGCCAGTGAAGGCACGATAGCCGTTGGCGATGGTGCTGCCGCCGTAGAGCGTCCAGCGATTGGTAAGGCCACGCTGCCAGGTGCCCTGAAGGAAAAACGGCTGCGACTTCAGGTCAAGCTCCTGCACGCGACCGGAAGCCAGGCTCCAACGGTTCTGCCCAGGACGCAACAACTGGGGCACGGCGGCGAATGGCACCGTGAACTGCCGAACCCGACCGTCGGCTTCGGTAACATCCACGACAAGGTCGCCGCCATAGCCGGTGGGAAAAAGATCGTCGATGACAAACGGGCCCGGCGCCACCGAGGTGTCGTAAAGTACATAGCCATTCTGGCGGACCACCACATGGGCGTTGGTCTCGGCCACGCCGCGCACCACGGGCGCGTAACCACGCTGCGACTGCGGCAGCATGCTGTCATCCGAGAACATGCGAAGGCCGCGCATACGCACCGACTCGAGCACCGTGCCATCGGTGAAGGTGTCGCCGGCGATTAACTGCGCTCGCAACTGGGGGATATCATGCTGCAAGAAAGTCGCCGTCGACGTATAGCTGCGCCCGAGCTGGCTGTTCCAATTCAGATTGCCCTGGTGGCGCAAATGCCACGCACCGAGGTTAAGCGAACCATCCAGGCCAAGATAACTTGATGTGCTGGCGCGTCCGGCGTAAACGCTGCGATAGGTATTCGCGTTGTAATCCAGACGCGCGGCAGCGATGCCCGCATCCCATTGCGAAGGCGGCACGTAACCACGCGCATCACGGGACATGTATATCTGCGGCACCTGGACGTCGAGCGATTGCTCGCCGGCGTCGAAGACCATGGTGGCACCCGGGATGAAATCACTGAGGGGCGCACAGGTTTCTTCCACGGGTAGACGACGACTTGCTGCGGCGCCGGCATCGGCCTCGAGTTTGTCAAGGTCTACACCCCACAGAAGAACGCGGTCGCGGCCGAAACAGGGTTGCGCGCTTTCGTGACCGGGAATCTGCGCCAGCCGAATGTTTCCGCGTTCACGCCAAGCTCCGTTCACGGTGATGTTGCCGACATAGTCGCCGGGCTGATTGACGTCCGCGCGCGAGAACCGGCTTAGATCCAGATGCTCGGCGGCTCCGGATGGGAAGAACGAAGGATCGAATTCCACCGCATCCGACGGAGCGGAGGCAGCCATCGTCATCGGCGAGGCCAAGGCAGCCCATACTGCGAGTACAAGCCATCGACGCATCGGCAGCGCGCTGCGAGGGGCTGCTGGCGTTGTGGAAACATGGCGGTACATGGCAGTTCTCATCACGTCGAAGGCAAAGGAGTCCTATCGCGCCGGCCACGAGGCCGGCACGCTGGGTTTACTGCGGTGCTGTGTTATTAGCCGCCGATTGGCGCGGTGCTGTCCTTGACGGCGCCGTAGTCGGTGATCCACTGGAAGGACACTTCCTTCGCGTCGCGCGACGTCAGTCCTTTAGGAGTGAACGTTGCCTCGCCGTGCGGGGCAACCATGCCGCCCTCTTCCACGACATACGACTTGCCACCTGCCTTGACCGAAACGCTGGCGAAGTTCACGTAGTACGGCGTCGGGTTGTTCACCACCAGGCTCGGTGCCGAGGTGGAGCCACTCCAACGCCAGGCCAGCTTGCCTGGTGCGTCGGCGACATTGCCATCAAGGCCCTTCGGGCGATAAAACAGCTTGATGCGCGTGCGGAAGGCGAACTGCAGGCGGTTCGAAGCCTGGGCATCGCTGGCCTTGGGCGGCACTTCCAGTACGTTCACCCAGTAAAGAGTTTCCCGATCGGAGGGAAGCGTCTGGCCGGTGTACATTACGCGTACGGCCTGGCCCTTGCCCGGCTCGAGCCGGAAAATCGGCGGCGTACTGGTGAACGGCACACGGGCCGTTTCGGGGGTCGATTTGTCGTCGCCGTCGTCCAGCCAGAACTGGACCAGCGCAGGCTTCGCACCCTCGTTGGAAAGCTTGACCGTGACTTCCTTGTCCTGGGACGGATACACCACGCGGGTACCCTGGATCACCACGCCCGCGGTGGCGGGAAGCGCCACGCAAAGGCCGGCAACCAGAGCAGCGGCGAAGATGGAACGGATCGTGCCAGTCATACGTCACCTCAAGTTGGGAAAGTTGCCGGTGGCCGCTTCGCGGCCACCGGCACGGGTTATTACTGGTAGGTCACTGCGTACTCGACGTTCGTCTTCACCAGACCAACCGTGGTCACGGCCTTGGCGAAGTACTGGACGCCATAGATGAAACGAGCGTTCGCAACGGACGGATCCACTTCCTTGGTGGACGCGACGCGCAGGTCGATCGGAGTCGCCAGATCCTGGTCAAGGATACGCATCTGGGCGTTGGACTCGCCGGCAAGCGTGTTGTTCAGGTTGCCGTTGGTCGCGTCGATGTTCAGGCTGGTGTTCTTGAAGCCGAACGTGGCCTTGGTAGCCGACTGGCACGGCTGACCGGCGCCATTGTCGACGAGGATCTCAAAGCGCTTGGTGCCGACGAACTTGCCGGCGGCGTCCAGCGAATTGGCGTTGACCGGATCAAGATTAACGGTGATGTCGCCCACGGCGCGGTCGGTGCCATCACCGCCGGAGATCACGCAAGTCACGTCGGTGACCTCGCCGTTGAAGGTAATGACGCCTTCGGACGCCATGGCGGAGCCGGCGGCGAGGGCGGAAGTCATTGCAAGCGCAAAAACAAGCTTGGTATTCATGGTTTGTCCTGGAGTTGGCATTAGTTGGGCGCACGGCCTCGCACCGCAAAGCGGTACCTGATGACTGGCCATGACAGGGCGGAGTGTAGGAATGCACCTACAGAGTATTGAATGGAACAATGCTCAAACTTTGGCGCTTTGCCTGCGTGCATGGGTCGTGACCCCGGCAATTCCTAGGCGCATCGACACTTAGAACGCATATCGGCGTCGATGGAATTTTTCTCAAACGTGGCAATAATTGCCCATGATTACGAATAATCGCCTGCCAAGACCCCTAGAACTGGCTTCTTAAGGACCGCGATCGTTCCGCTGGCGTACCGCTTCATCATCGTCCAACCGCTGCGCGTGGGCATCCGGACGTATACGCTCGCCTCGGGCAACGGCAAATCCGTGCGTCAGCTCAGCGCCCAGCAGCACAATGATCGACGCGTAATAAACCCAGGTCAGTAGCACCACGATGGCTCCGGCCGGCCCATACGCCCCGCCGATGCGCGCCTCTTCAATATAGATGCCGATGACATATTTCCCGGCCAGGAACAGCCCGGTAGTAAGGATGCCGCCCCGCACCGCGTCACGCCACGGAATATCCGCATCCGGCAGCACGCGGTACATCGCGCCAAAAGCCACCACGAACACCACCGCCGAGATGCCGTATTCCACGCCGGTCAACAGATGCATGTTCGCCGGCATCAGCGCATGGATCAGGCCGCTGATCACGAAGGAGATGATCAGCAGGAAGACGATGCCGATGATCAGGCCGAAGGCCCGGGCACGCGTGCGCAACCAGCCCACCACCGCCGCGCCGGGCTTCACCTTCAGCTTCCAAACCCGGTTGAGCGTGGACTGCAGCTGGGCAAATACCGCGGAGGCGGAAAACAGGGTGATGCCAAGGCCCACCAGGCCCACCACGTTGCCCAGGTGCGGACGCTTTTCGGCGTTGTCGATCACCAGCTTCACTGCGCCGGCGGCTTGCGGGCCCACGACACCGGTGAGGGCATCGACAAGTTCCTGCTGCCACTGCGCCTGCATCGCCGCCACGATCCACAGCAGCAGCACAAGCATCGGCGCGAAGGACAGCGCCGAATAGAAGGAAAGCGCGGCGGCGCGCGTCATCAGCTCATCGTCGTCGAAGCCGGCGACAGCGGTCTTGATCGTTCGAACGGCCAGCTTCCATAGGCTCATGGGTCAAGCATAGCCATCGGACCTGATCAAACCGTGTAGGCGGCCCTTTGCAGCTGGTCGAGCGGACATGGCTTGGCGAACAGGAACCCCTGCATGGCCTGGCAGCCGTGATCGAGCAGCCAGCGCCGCTGGGCTGCGGTTTCCACCCCTTCGGCAATCACCTGCAGGTCAAGGCTGTTGGCCAGGAACAGGATGGATTCGCAAAGCGCGCCATCGGTGCGGTCTTGCGGAAGCTTGCTGACGAAGGAGCGGTCGATCTTGAGCTTGTCGATCGGCATGCGGCTCAAGTAGTTGAGGCTGGAGAAACCGGTGCCGAAATCGTCCAGGGCGATCGTTACCCCCAGGGCCTTGATCTTGCGCAGGGTTTCGATGGCACGTTCAGGCTCGCTCAGGAACGCACTCTCGGTCAATTCCAGTTCCAGGTAGCGCGGCTCCACGCCGGTTTCGTCCAGCACATCGCGCACCACGCCAATGAGGTCGTCGTGGGCCAACTGGAATGCCGATACGTTGACTGCCATGCTCACCGCGTGGCCCATGATCGCTGAAATCGCCGCCTGGTCACGGCATGCCTGGCGCAGGACCCAGCGGCCGACGTTGACGATGGAGCCGGTTTCTTCCAGCAGGGGAACAAGGATGTTGGGACGGCTGAGCTCACCCGGGCCCGACGGCCAGCGCAACAGGGCCTCGACGCCAAAGACCTCCGATTGCACGCCGCGGTGCTGGCTCTGGTAATGCAATTCCAGCTCGTCGTCGAGGGCTTCCTCGGTAAGCCTGGACACCACGGCCAACCGTGCCAGCGCCGTATCGTGCAGCGCGGCCGAATAACGACGCCACGTATGACGCCCCATGCGCTTGGCGTGGTACATCGCCGTGTCGGCGTTGCGGATCAGGGTGTTGGCGTCGTCGCCATCTATTCCCAAGTAAGCCACGCCGATGCTGCAGGACAGGTGCTGTTGCATGCCAGCGACCATCAACGGCCGTTCGATCGCGGCCTTCAGGGCGGGGATCACAGGTGGAACGACGCCATCGGCTTCATGGCACGGCACCACGGCGACGAATTCGTCACCGCCGAAGCGCGCCACATATCCGTCCGGGCCTACCACCTGGCGCAAACTGGAACTGACCTGCCGAAGCACTTCGTCACCCACCAGGTGGCCCAGCGCATCGTTGATGTACTTGAAATGATCAAGGTCGATAAACAGCAGCATCAGCTGCCGCGATTCCTCCCAGGCCTGGGTGATCATGGCCGAGACCGCCTCCTGCAGCGCGCGACGATTGGGCAGACCCGTAAGCTCGTCGTGCATCGCCTGGTAGTTGAGCTGCTGCTCGTAATGGCGCTGGTCGGTAACGTCGCGGATGATCACCTGCACGCCGCTGCCGATCGCATCGCGGTACAACGACACGGACAGTTCCGCCTCGAAGGGCGGCCGCCCCGGTGGCGATACCCGGGCATCGATGCGCGTTGCCGCCAGGTCCGGCGCGTCCAACACATGGCGCAAGTCGCCGTCGATGTACTGGAAAACCGAGGTACCGACCAGTTGTCCAGCCTCATCGAGCAATTCCTCGGCCAGGAGGTTGGCGTAGGCGATGTTGCCGTTGCGCAACAGCAGCAAGGGCAGCGGCATGTGCGCAAGCAGTCCGTGATACGACTCCTCGCTCTCCGCCAGCGCTGCCCTCGTGGCGACGATGGCGGTCTGGTCCATCATGCCGCCGATGGTACGCACGGCCTTCCCGCTGTCGTCGCGCAAGGCGTAGGCGCGGCCGAACACGTCGGCATAGCTGCCGTCCTTGCGCCGCAAGCGATAGGCGCCCGCCCAGGTCACGCCAGACCCGGCGAAGAAATCCTTCAGGCCACCGACGATGCGCTCGCGGTCCTCCGGATGCACGCGCGAACACCATGCGTCGAATCCGTTGTCGTCTTTACGCGCATAACCAAAACCGGTGTAGAACGCTTCGCTCCACCAGGCATCGCCCGTGACCAGGTCCATGTCGAACACCGCATCGTTGGTGGCGCGGGCGAGCATCTGGAAACGTGCGTTGCTCGATGCCAGTTCCCTTTCCGCAGCCACCTTCGCGGTGAAGTCCATGCCCACCACCAACTGCGCCGCGCGGCCTGCGAACTCGATCTCCGAACCGGAACAGCGCATGTGCAGAAGGCGGCCGTCCCGATCGCGGTGCAGCGAGATGGGATTGGCACGATCGCCCGCATCGGGCTTGTCCACCGCGCGTTCCATCTGCGGTTCAGAGGTCGGCCGAAGATCCTCGATGCGCAGGCGAAGGAAATCCTCGCGCTCATAGCCGTACGTCGCCACCGCCGCATCGTTGACGGCAAGGATCGCATGCGACTGCACGTCGAATACCCAGGCGGGCAATGGACTGTGGTCGAACAGGAAGCGGTATTGCGATTCGCTCTCGCGCAGGCGCGCCTGCGTATGGCGCAATGTCGTCACCTCGCGGATGGTTCCCTCGATCCGGCGTTGCCCGGACCCGTCGCCCTGGCGCCGCGCACGCAAGTGCATGAACGCGACGTCGCCATTGGCACGGATCACGCGGTATTCGCACTCGAAGGGACCATCCTGGTGCATGGATTGCCAGAACCACGACGACACATCCTGCCGGTCATGCGGATGCACGCGCGCCAGGTAGCCTGCAATGGTGTTGACCTTCTCACCTTCGGCAAGGCCAAGGATGGGCGTGGCCTCACCCGACCAAGCCAAGCGGCCGCTGGCAAGATCCAGCTCCCATAGGCCGACATCGCCGATGCGCTGCACGTTGTCCAGCTGTTCGGCCTGGCGAAGCAGGAACGCCACTAGCTCCGCCTGCTTGCCCTGGGCACGCAGCACATGGCGCGATCCGGCGGCAATGAGAGCCAGCAAAAGCACCATCCCCGCCAACGCAGGCCAAGCCTGGCTGCTCCACATGCCCAGTGCATCGGTGCGGGACATGCTGGCGAATACGGCATAGCCGAAATGGGGTGAAACGCTGTAACCATAAAAGCGCCCATCGCCATCGTCGCGTACCGGACGTTGCCCCGGATGGGCGTGTCGCAACCAGTCGCGCCCGAGGGCTACCGCCTGTACGCCGCCTTCGCCGGTGCGGGTCAGCAGTACGGCGTCGCGATCGAACACTTCGAAGGCGCCGGTGGCTCCGAAAGGCGAATTGAGCAAATTGCCGCGAAACGTCGACTGGGCGATCTGCGCACCGACCCAGGCAGGCTGGCCTTCCTTTTGCGTGGGCAATGCGGCAACCACGCGCAGCGATGCTCCGTCGGCACGCTCCGGCGACGAAGCGAGCCGCAAGGCGATGCCACCCAGGTCCGCCGCGGGACGCGAAGTGACGCGCGACCAGTCATCGCCGGTACGTCCGTCAGAGCCCGCCAGCACCTGTCCACGCGCGTCGAGCACCACGAGGCGGTCGAGTTCACGATGCCGGGCCTTGACCTGCACTACCGCGGCGGCGAGATCCGCCTGGGGATTACGGGCAGCCTCGATCAATGCCTGGAGGGGTCCTTCGGTGCTCGCGACCTGCAGATCGGTCAGGCGCACGATGCTGCCGGCGGCCGAATTCACCCGGCGCGTGGCATTGGCCACGGTATTGCGCCAGGCGATGAATTGCACCACGGCGACCAGCACGATGATGCCGGCTGCGCAGGCAAGCGCTGCCAGTAGCATCAGGCGCCGGAAACGCAGCTGCTGTTCCGGGGCGCTCTCGCTCCTGGCCACGCGCAGGCTATCCATCAGGGACGATACCTCGCTCCGGCTCGCCTACTCCCTTGCCGCAACCGGCTTGCGCGGTCGTGGCCCCCTGTAACCAGCAGCCCCGGTTGCTGGCCCAACCCTGCGGGCGACCATATCGAGGCTACCGCTGTGTGGCAATGGCAAGACTTGCCCGGCCGGAGAATTGGCCGAATTTACACATAGGTCGCTCCGCTACAATAACGGCATGCAATCGCCCCGCAAACCCGGACAGGCCCGCGCCGTCCAGTACATCGCCCTGGCCCGCAGCACCCTGGTCACCCTGCTGGGGCTGATGCTGGTATTTCGAGCGGTCGCTTCGACCGATCCCACCTGGCGTGTGGCCGGAAGCGCCCTGGCCTTCGCCCTGGTCCTGCTGGGCACCCTGATGGGCGCCCGGGCCATGCGGCGCCTGCAGCAACTCCGCGCCGGGACCCCGCCGGGAAATACACCCGGAAGGTAACCGCTGCCTTGCCTTGCGGCACGACATACCGCAACTTCTTAAGTTCTCGGGGTTTCTGCCGATAAGACAGATAAGTCGTCAATATCAGCATGATAGTTTGTGATCCAAATCACAGACTTTTGTATCTTTTCCTGCAACCGCGGGCACAATAGTCGCGACGGGTCACATCGGTGGCGCCACGGGGGACGGGGCGCCTTGGGACATTGCATCGTCGCGGGCACCCGTGGCGGGCACGGGCGGGAATCGTGTAGCGAATGAGCAGGCGGATCGTTCCGGGCTGTCAGTGGCGTCGCATCTGGTTTGCGATGCTTCTGCTGTGCGCCGGATTCGACGCCCTGCACGCCCAGGACCTTAGCGGCGCATGGCGCGAAGTGCGTCCCGGCGACACGCCCGAGCAAGTCATTTCCGAGTACCGCGAAGGCCACCTGCTGCCATTTTCGCCTTCGCGACTGCAGCTGTTCCCCACCCAGCGTGACGGCGCCTGGGTCGTGTTGCAGATGCAGCCGCCCTATATAGCCGACGACCGCGTGTTGCACGTGGACACGCCGCCAGCCGGCTCGGTCAGCTTTTACCCTGGCGGCCGCGCCCCGATGCGCATGGCCCTGGACGACTTCTCCAATGTGGTCCACGGCCACGGGCGCCTGGCCTTCGTCCTCTCCGCTGGGCAGCGGGCGGCCGACCCGATCCTGCTGAAGTTCGAGCCGGCGCGAAGCATGCCGGCCCCGGTGACCTTCCGCATGCAGTCCTGGCCCGACTACCTCGACACCGACGCCGGCTGGCTGGTGTTCGCCACCAGTTGTTTCGCCGTGATGCTGGCCATGGCGGCGATGGCGCTGTGTTTCGCGCTTATGCTGCGCGACATGCTGTTCGCCTGGTATGCCGGTTACCTGATCTGCTACGTGCTGATCCAGGCCACCCAGACCGGTTTCATCTACCACCCACTGGAACTGCAGTTCCTTTCGGGCCTGGGCGCGGTGATCGCGGGAGCCACGGTGGCCGTCTCGGTGAGTTTCGCCGCGATCTTCCTGCTGCGTTTTGCCGAAATCCGGCAGTACGTGCCGTTGCTTCGCGTGCCGATCCTCGCCCTGGCCTTTGGCATGCCGCTGGTGGCCCTGGCACGGTTGACCGGCATCGAAGTGCTGATGAGCACCAGCCAGGTGCTGACAGGCCCATTGCTGATCCTGGGCTCAGCCCTGCTGCTGCTGGCCTCGGTGATCGCCGCGGTACGCGGATCGCGCTATGCCTGGTTCTTCCTTGTCGGGTGGACGCCGTTACTGGCGTTGACGTCGCTGCGCGCCATCCAGGTCAGCGGCTTGCTGGCCGACGCGTACTGGCTATCCGACGCGCCACTGGTTGCCGGTGCGTTCGAGGCGGTGGTGCTGTCCGTGGGCCTAGCCGACCGTGCATTGATCCTGCGCCGCGACCGCGACCGCGCCCAGGTGCTGGCCGACAACGACGCACTGACCGGCGTGCTCAACCGCCGGGCGTGGAACGAAGGTGCCGATGCCTTGCTGGCCTCCAGCCCGCCGCGACCACTGAGCGTGCTGTTCCTGGACCTTGACCACTTCAAGGAATTGAACGATTGCCAGGGCCACGCCGCCGGCGACCGGGCGCTGATCGCGGTTGCCGATGCCCTGCGGGCGGAACTGCGTCCCGGCGACCTGCTGGGTCGTTACGGCGGCGAGGAATTCGTGGCATTGCTCGATGGCGTGGATGCCGACAACGCGGTACACGTGGCGGTGCGCTTGTGCCGGCGCGTACACCGGCTGGAATTGAACGTGGGCACCAGCGGCAACCTGCTGACGGTGAGCATCGGCGTGGCCATGCGCAACGCCAGCGACAGCGTCGACGACCTGATCGAACGCGCGGACGCGGCGATGTATGCCGCCAAGCTTGCCGGGCGCAACCGCGTGATGCTTGAAACGCAGCTGCGCCCTGGCGCCAACCGCCGCCGGCCCACCACGCAGCGGGCCGCGCAACAGGATTGAGCTTAAGCCAGCTCTCCGGCGGCGGCCACGATGTCCGCTTCGCCCGGAAGCACCAGTAGCGCGGCGCCGGCCAGCGGCGTGAACGTATCGGCACCGACCACGCGGCGTAGCGGCGTGGCACCGAAACCGCCCTCGACAATGGCCGTGATCACGCCCTCGCCCACGCCAGCGCTGCGACGGCCTTCGTCGACGACGATGATGCGCCTGGCACTGGCCGCCTGTGCGGCGATGAAGGCGTTGTTGAGGGGAGCGAGCCAACGCAGATCCACCACGCGTGTCTTCCAACCGTACGTCGCCTCGATATCCCGGGCGGCGCGAAGGCTCATCGGTACGCCGTTGCCGAAGGTGAAGATCACCAGGTCCTCATGGACAGTGTCGTAGACACGGCCCTCACCCAGTTCAAGGGCCTGGCCCTCCGGCGGATAGGCGAACTGCCAGCCACCGTCACCGGGCTGGTAAAGATCCTTGGTCATGTACAGCGCGATCGGCTCCAGGTACGCGCACACGCGTCCGTCCACGCGGGCAAGCGCGGCAAGCGTGCGGAGCATCGCCACCGCGTCATCGCCACGGCTGGGACAACCCACCACCAGACCCGGGATGTCACGCAGCGCGGCAATCGAGTTGTCATTGTGGAAATGCCCGCCGAAGCCCTTCTGGTAGCCAAGCGAGGCCACGCGCATGAGGATCGGGTTGCGGAACTGGTCGTTGGAGAAGAACTGCAGCGAGGCAGCCTCTCCGCGGATCTGGTCGCAGGCATTGTGGAAGTACGCCAGGTACTGGATCTCGGGGATCGGCAGCATGCCCATGTTGGCGTAACCCTGGGCAAGTCCCAGGATCATAGTTTCATCAAGCAGCGTGTTGAAGACCCGCGCGTTGCGGAACGCCTTGTGCAAGCCCTTGGTCACCGTGTACACGCCGCCCTTCTGCGCCACGTCCTCTCCGAACAGCAGGCTTTCGGGGTATTTCGCCATCAGCTCGTGCAGGGCCTGGTTGATCTGGATCGCCAGGTGCCTGGGCGGCTGCGCCTCGGGCAACTTCGCAGCGCTTCCGAAGGCGGCCTCACGGCGTGCAGGATCGGCCGCGCGCGTGGCCTCGGCGCGCACCTCGTCGGGCGTATAAGGTGCCAGCGGCGCCATCACCTGCGCCAGGCTGCCGATCTTCGGCCGGCGATCGGCTTCCTCGGCGGCGGCGAAGCAACGCTTGCGAATCGCTTCGTAGAAGTCGATCAGGCCGGCACGGTCGAAAAGGCCCGACTCCAGCGCGATGGTTGCCGAACGAAGCAACGGATCGGTGGCCTCCAGCGCATAAAGTTCGTCCACCGACCGCCACTCGATCTCGAAGTCGGTACCGGCATGACCCATCACGCGGGTGGTCTTCAGGTGCAGGAACGTGGGGCGGCGCGTGCGACGGCAATGTTCTACCGCGCGCTCGACGTCGCCATAACCGGCCGCCAGGTCCAGGCCGTCGGCCTGGAAATAATCAAGGTTCGCGCGATGCCGGAAGTTGCTTTCCACCCAGCCGCCCGGCGTCTTCACCGAGATGCCGATGCCGTTGTCCTCGCAGACGAAAAGTACCGGCGCGGGAAGCTTCTGGTAAGCGGTCCAGCCCGCGGTATTGAACGCGGTCTGCGCCGTGGCGTGGTTGCTGGATGCATCGCCGAAGGAGCAGATGGCGATCGAATCGTCGGGGATCGGCAAGGCATGGCCGATGCGCCGCGCCTGTTCGATGGCCACCGCTGTTCCCAGGGCCTTGGGCAGGTGCGAGGCAATGGTGGATGTTTGCGGCAACACCCACAGGGGCTTGCTGCCCCACACCTTGTGCCGGCCGCCGGAGGCGGGATCGTCGCTGCTGGCGGCAAAGGACAATGCCGAATCCATTACCGGATCCATGTCCGGCAGCTTGCGGAAGCGTTCGGCCATGAAGCCTCCGCTGCGGTAATGCAGGAAGGCAGGGTCGGTATGACGCGTGAGGCGCGCCACCATCGCATTGCCTTCGTGGCCGGATGATCCGATGGTGTAGAACACCTTGTCCTTCACGCGCAGCACCCGGGCCATCAGGTCGAGGTGGCGTGAGATGAGCTGCGATTCGAACAGCTCCAGGAAACCGCGTGCGCTGAGGCGGCTACCGGGAAGCACAGGATCGTCGTCATGCGGCACTTGGCGCACATCGCCATCCCATTGCTGCACATGCTCGGCGAAGTTCGCGTCGACGATCTCGGCGCGGTTGAAACCCTTGTGGCGGGCGGGAATGACAAACTCGGTAGCCATCTTGTGCTTCTTGGTCAGGACACGGTGAACATCAGTGAATTTCCTGGCGAATGCTCAGGAGGGCGGCACGGGCAAGGTCTTTCTCGCGGCCGAACGAACGCAGGATCCGTACCTGTTCGGCGCGCGTGGGAATCATCACGGCGTGGCCGAGCACATCCACCGGCGTCACGTTCCGCGCACGCACTGGTTGCCACCCCGCGCCGTCGACGTGCAGCTCGAGCCCGCCCATGACTTCCACGCGCCAGGGCTCGAAGGCAAAACGTCCGTACCGCGAACGAAACAGATCACTCACATCCGACGGTACCACCGGCAGGCGCTGGGACGCCCAGCACGCTAGCAAGGTTTCGGCATCGCGCACACTGGTCATGACGTCGATGTCGGCGACTTCGACATCGGCGCCCACCAGCCACGCGGCGGCGCTGCCGATAATGGTCCACTTGTCGCGGCATCGCAGGTTCAGCTCGCCGGCAAGCGCTGCCAGCTGACCGCGCAATGCCTTGTCGTGGCCCGGGTCGTGCGAAGCGATCATGCCGCGGCGCGATCGAACATCAGAATGCGTTGATACCGGTGACCTCGCGGCCGACCACCAGCTGGTGCACCGTCTCGGTGCCTTCATAGGTGATCACCGACTCGAGGTTCAGCGCATGGCGGATGGCCGAGTGTTCGGTGGTGATGCCAGCGCCGCCGAGGATGTCGCGGCAGGTACGCGCGATATCGATGGCCATGCGGCAGTTGTTCCACTTGGCCAGGCTCACCTGGGTCGGCTGCATCTTGCCGGCGTCCTTCAGGCGGCCCAGTTGCAGCGACAGCAACTGGGCCGAGGTGATCTGGCGTGCCATTTCCGCCAGCTTCAGCTGCACGGCCTGGTTGGCGGCAAGCGGACGATTGAACAGGATGCGTTCCTTCGAATACTCAAGCGCCTCGCCGAAGCACGCGATGGCCGCGCCGATCGGCCCCCAGGTGATGCCGTAGCGGGCCTGGGTGAGGCAGCCCAACGGACCTTTCAGGCCCTTGACGTTGGGCAGGCGGTTGGCGTCGGGGATGCGCACGCCATCGAAGAAGAGGCCCGAGGTGACCGATGCGCGCAGCGACATCTTCTTGTGCACTTCCTGCGCCTTGAAGCCCGGCGTGTCGGTGGGCACGATGAAGCCCTGGATGCCTTCGTCGGTCTGCGCCCAGACGATAGCGATGTGGGCAAGGTTGCCGTTGGTGATCCACATCTTGGCGCCGTTGATCACCCAGTCGCCACCGTCCTTCTTCGCGGTGGTCTTCATGTTGGCCGGATCCGAGCCGCCGTGCGGTTCGGTCAGGCCGAAGCAACCGATCACCTCGCCGCGGGCCATTGCCGGAAGGTACTGGCGCTTCTGCTCTTCCGAGCCATAGGCGTAGATGGGATACATGCACAGCGAGCTTTGCACCGAAGCAAAGCTGCGCAGGCCCGAATCGCCGCGCTCCAGCTCCTGGCAGATCAACCCATAGCTCACGCCGTTCATGCCGGCGCAGCCGTATTCCTCGGGCAAGGTGGCGCCGAGCAGGCCCATTGACGCCATCTCCGGGATCAGCTCGGTCGGGAAGCGCGCCTGGTCGAAGCAGTCGCCGATGATCGGCAGCACCCTCTCGTCGGTGAAGCGAGCCACGGTGTCCTGCACCATGCGCTCTTCGTCGGTGAGCAACGAACGGATATCGAAAAGGTCGAACGGATCCAGGCGGGCGGCCATGGTCTACTCCAATGGAACGGGCAATCCGCCCATTCTAGCGGGCCGGACCGCCGAAGATCATGGTGTGGTGCGGCAAAAGGCCAGCGCGCGAGCCATCACCTGGGGATCGGCCAGGATCTCGTGGTGCCCCAGACCCGAGGTCCACAGGTGCTCGGCGCCAGGCCAGAGGCGGGCATATTCCTCGCCTTCGGAAAACGGCACGTCCGCGTCGTCGTGGTCGTGGATCACCAGCACCGGTTGGGCCAGCGCCGGCAGCAGTGGCGCGGCCTGCAGCTGGGCGATCGGGATGCCGGTGCGGGCGGCGAGTTGCGCGTGCAGCGGCTCGCGCAGGCGCCGGTGCAGGCGCACCAGGTCGGCGAAACGCGCCACGGCGGCCACCGGGTCGATCGAAGGCGATACCAGCACCGCCCGGCGTGCGGCCAGGCCTTGGGAAAGCGCCAGGCTCACCGCCGCCCCGCCCAGGGAATGCCCAACCACGGCCGCCGCCTCGCCGAAATGCCTGCCGACGCCGCGCAGGGTGGCGATGAATTCCGGCAGCGTCACCAGGTGGCCGCCACTGTGCCCATGGGAAGGTTGGTCGAACGCCACCGCGGCCATGCCCGCCTCGCGCAGGGCCAGCGCCCAGGGCTCGAACCGTAGGCCAAAGCTGGACCAACCGTGGGAAAACAAAACATACGGCTGGCTTGCCGGATCACCCCACGCGTAGGTCGCCACCTGGACGCCATCGACCGTGATGTCACGGCGGACGGCCTGGCTGTCGGCAGTGGCGGCACGTGCCCGGGTGCGGCTGCTGGTGAACGGGGTGCAAAACAGCCGCGCGGCATGGCGCAGGGTATTGCCCGGGGCAAAGCGGCTGCCCAGCGTATAGCGGGCGCGCACGGCCGCGAGCTTGACCAGGAAGCCGGGCCCGACACGGCGGGATTTGCGGGACGAGGGATGGGGACTCATGGCGGCGAAAGATAGCACCCGCCCCTGGGCGTGTTGCGCCGCAATGAGCGCCGCCCTCGCCAAGGGGCTAGAATACGCCGCTGATGACCGCCCAAGACCCACCTTGCGCGGTCTTTTTTTAGTTTTATCAACCACCTGGCCGCCGAATCTATAACGGCCATCATCCGCGGGGCGCCCATCCCCATGGCGTCCTGGCCACTGGAGTTCGAAGTTCGATGATTTTTGAGACCATCGCCAATACGGGCCACGAGGAAGTCGTCTTCTGCCACAGCAAGGACGCGGGCCTGAAGGCCATCATTGCCATCCACAACACGGTCCTTGGGCCGGCGCTTGGCGGCTTGCGCATGTGGCCCTACAAGAGCGAGCAGGATGCGATCAACGACGTGCTGCGCCTGTCGCGCGGCATGACCTACAAGAACGCCGTGGCCGGCCTGAACCTGGGCGGCGGCAAGGCAGTGATCATCGGCGATCCGTCGAAGGACAAGTCCGAAGTGCTGTTCCGCGCCTTCGGCCGCTTCGTCAATTCGCTCAATGGCCGGTACATCACCGCCGAGGACGTCGGCATCGACGTCAACGACATGGAACACGTGTTCCGTGAAACCGAATACGTCACCGGCGTGCACCAGGTGCATGGCGGCTCGGGCGACCCCTCTCCCTTCACTGCCTACGGCACGCTGCAGGGCCTGATGGCCGCGCTGCAGTTCAAGCACGGCAACGAAGACGTGGGCAAATACAGCTACGCCGTACAGGGCGCCGGCCACGTGGGTTCGGAGTTCATCAAGCTGCTGCGCGAGCAGGGTGCGAAGGTGTTCGTCACCGACATCAACAAGGATGCGGTGCAGCGCTGCGTGGACGAACTGGGCTGCGAAGCGGTGGGCCTGGACGAAATCTACGACGTCGACGCCGACGTCTATAGCCCCTGCGCCCTGGGCGGCACGGTCAACGAGCAGACCATCGACCGCATCAAGGCCAAGATCATCTGCGGCGCGGCCAACAACCAGCTGGCCACCGACGCCATCGGCGACGAGCTGTCCCGCCGCGGCGTGGTGTATGCCCCGGACTATGCCGTGAACGCCGGCGGCGTGATGAACGTCTCGCTGGAAATCGACGGCTACAACCGCGAGCGCGCCATGCGCATGATGCGCACCATCTACTACAACGTGGGCCGCATCTTCGAGATCGCCCAGCGCGACGGCATCCCCACCTACAAGGCGGCCGACCGCATGGCCGAGGAGCGCATCGGCATCATCGGCAAGATGCGCCTGCCCCACATGGGCAATGGCGCGCCACGCTTCCAGGGTCGCATGCGCGGCCAGTAAAGCCGGCACGCCACTCGCGTTGAACCGACCGCCGGGCATGCCCGGCGGTTTTTTTTGCGATCCAGTCCCGCTTTCACGACCTGGGCGAAGCAACCTGCTATAATCTTTCCGTCATTCGCGCAAGCTGTAAGTCACTGCTTATACGGATGTTTTCGACCAGGGGGCCCGCACGGCGGGTGCGGTACACAACCAGCAACTTTCGATCACGACATGACCTTTCCTTAGGTCGCGTCCCCGTGGTGATCCATCGGGTGATGCAAGGCCTGGAAAGAAGATGCAACGACGGAAGGGAATACCGAGCATGAGCACGATCCCGGCAGACGCCCTCAGCAACGAAGACATCCTGGCCCGGCTTAAGGATGTCCTGCACGAAACCTTCGAGATCGATCCGGCGAAGGTGACGCCCGAGGCGCATCTATTCACCGACCTGGAACTGGACAGCATCGATGCGATCGACCTTGCCATCCAGGTCCAGGACATGACCGGTGCGCGCATCAAGCCCGAGGACTTCAAGAGCGTGCGCACGGTCGGCGACGTCGTCGCCACGGTTCGCGCGCTGATCGAGCGCTGAGCGACCGGTGTGATGTCGCCAGCAGAGCGCGTCGACGCGCCCGCCTTCGCTCCCTGCGCCGTGGTACCGATCTACAACCACAAGGACACCATCGCCGACACCGTGCACTCGTTGCGCAGCCATGGCCTTGACGTCGTGGTGGTGGACGACGGCAGCAACCAGGCCACGCGCGAGGTGCTCGACGAGCTTGCCCGGCAAACACAAGGCATGCGCCTGATCCGCCTGCCGGCCAACCAGGGCAAGGGCCGCGCGCTTTCCGCGGGCCTCGTCGCGGCGCGTGAAGCAGGCTTCACCCATGCCCTTCAGATCGACGCCGACGGCCAGCACGACGTTGCCGATGTGCCGCGCTTCCTGGCTGCCGCCCGCGCCGCACCCGATGCGATGATCTGCGGGCGCCCGGTGTACGACGACTCCGTGCCGCGTGCGCGGCTCTACGGCCGTTACCTGACGCACGCCTTTGTCTGGCTGGAAACGCTTTCCTTCCAGATCCAGGATTCGATGTGCGGCTTCCGCCTGTATCCGCTGGACGAAACCTGCGCCGAGATCGCCCGCGCGCCGTTCCCTTCGCGCATGGACTTCGATACCGAAGCGGCGGTGCGGCTGTTCTGGCGTGGCGTGCCGGTGCACAACCTGCCCACCCGGGTGATCTATCCGGAGAACGGCATGTCGCACTTCCGGATGGTACGCGACAACGTCCGCATCACCGCCATGCATGCCCGCCTGGTGGCCGGCATGCTGCCACGTGCGCCACGGTTGATATGGCGCGCCGCACGCAGGAAAACGGCATGAAGCGCGTGGTCGTTACCGGCATCGGCGGCATCACGCCACTGGGATCGGACTGGACCACCATCGCCGGCCGCCTTGCCGAGGGTCGCAATGCCGTGCGGCGCATGCATGAGTGGGATTTCTTCGATGCATTGAACGGACGGCTGGGCTGCCCGGTCGACGATTTCGTGCTGCCCGACTGGCCGCGCCGCCACCTGCGTTCGATGGGCCGCGTCTCGCACCTGGCCGTGGCTGCCAGTGAAAAAGCGCTCGATGATGCAGGCCTGCTGGGCGATCCTTCGATCGCCGACGGCCGCATGGGCGTGGCGTATGGCTCCTCCGGCGGCAGCATCGAGCCTGCGCGCACGATCGGCCGGATGCTGGATACCGGCTCCATGCAGGGCGTGACGGCCACCAGCTACATCCAGATGATGGCGCACACTACCGCCGTGAACGTGGGTGTGTTCTTCGGCCTGAAAGGCCGCATCATCCCGACCTCCAGCGCCTGTACCTCGGGCAGCCAGGCCATCGGCTTCGGCTACGAGGCCATCGCCCACGGCAAGCAGCGCCTGATGCTCTGCGGCGGGGCTGAAGAACTCTCAGGTCCCGGGGCGGCGGTGTTCGACACCTTGTTCGCCACCAGCACGCGGAACGATACGCCGTCGCTTACGCCGCGGCCGTTCGACCGCGCGCGCGATGGGCTGGTGGTCGGCGAAGGCGCGACCACCTTGGTGCTGGAAGAACGCGAGCATGCCCTGGCGCGCGGCGCGCGCATCCATGCGGAGGTCGTCGGTTTCGGCTGCAACTCCGACGGGCAGCACATCACCCAGCCCACGCGCGAAACGATGGCGGTGGCGATGCAGATGGCGCTGGCCGATGCCTCGCTCACCGCCGGTGCCATCGGCTATGTCAGCGCGCATGGCACGGCGACCGACCGCGGCGACGTGGCCGAAAGCCACGCCACGGCCAGCGTGCTTGGCGAGGGCGTGCCGGTGAGTTCGATGAAGAGTTATGTCGGCCATACCCTGGGCGCCTGCGGCGCGCTGGAGTCGTGGTGGGCGATCCAGATGATGCGGGAAGGCTCGTTCGCTCCCACCATCAACCTGGACGATCCGGATCCCGAGTGCGCTGCCCTTGACTACATCCGTGGACAGGCCCGCCTGATCGACACCGAGTACGTGATGAACAACAACTTCGCCTTCGGTGGCATCAATACCTCGCTGATCTTCAGGAAACACCCCTGATGAACCGGGTCGTGGTCACCGGCATGGGTGCCGTCTCGTGCCTGGGCATCGGTCGGCGCGCCTTCTTCGATGCCCTGCTTGCCGGCCGTAGCGGCATCGGCAAGGTCGCGGCGTTCTCCGAACTGGGCATGACCTGCTGCACCGGTGCCGCGGTGGACGCCACGGGCTTGCCGGAGCTTCCGCGCAAGCTCCGGCGCTTCCTTTCAACGCCAGCCACCTACGCCTGGCACGCCATGCGCGAAGCCATCGACGAAGCGAAACTGGAACCGGCCACGCTCGCCAGCCGGCGCTGCGGCGTCGTCATGGGCGGCAATGCCGCGCTCAGCGAGCACGAGGCGGCCCTGGCCCAGTACCACGCCCGCGGCATCGGCAGGCTCTCGCCGTTCATCGTGCCGCGCTGCATGACCAGCGCCCTGCCCGCCAGCCTTGCGCACGCCTTCGGTATCGGCGGCCGCAGCACGCTGGTCAGCGCCGCCTGCGCCAGCGCCGCGCATGCCATCGGCCAGGCCATGGAACTGTTGCAGGCCGGCCGCCAGGACGTGGTCATCTGTGGCGGGGCCGAGGAACTGGATCCAAAATCGGCCATGGGCTTCGACACCATGGGCGCGCTCTCCCTCACCGGCATTTCCCGTCCCTGGGATGCACGGCGCGACGGCTTCGTGCTGGGCGAAGGCGCAGGTGTGCTGGTGCTGGAGACACTCGACCACGCCCGGGCGCGGGGTGCCGTCATCCTGGCCGAAGTTACCGGCTACGGCGCCGCCACCGACCCGCACGACATGGTCGCCCCGGATGTGGACGGTATCACCGAGGCCATGCACCAGGCGATCGAGCAGGCGGGTGTCTTCCCTGGTTACATCAACGCCCATGCCTGCTCCACCGAACAGGGCGACGCCATGGAATGGAAAGCCATCGAGCACGTGGTAGCCAGGCACGGCGGCGTGGTGCCGCCGGTGTCCAGCATCAAGGCCGGTATCGGCCACGCTCCCGGGGCATCGGGTGCCTTCGACGCCATCGCTTCGATCGCCATGCTCAACGCGCAGACGGTGGTGGGTGCGGCAGTAGACATGCCCGATGTGATATTCGCAGGTGCACCGATCGTCTTTGCCAAACAGTCGCTGTCATTCGACCACGTGCTCTCCAACAGTTTCGGCTTTGGCGGAAGCTGCGCCAGCCTGATGTTCGCCCGCATCGCCGCATGATCGCCATGGCCGCCCCGGACCGTCGCACCGACGCCTGGGCGTGGCGGTTCGTCGGCACGGCGCTCAGTTTCGCCCTGTTCGGCATCGGCGGCATCGTGCTGCGCGTACTGGTATTGCCGGTGTTGTGCAACTGGCCCGGCATGCCCGAGGCCCGGCGCTTCCGCGCGCGGCGAGCGATCCGCAAGGCGTTCTGGGCGCATGTGCAGTTCATGGCGCGCACGGGTGTCCTCGACTACCGGTTCGAAGGCGTCGAGCGGCTCGGGCGCCCGGGCCAGGTGATCATCGCCAACCATCCCTCGCTGATCGACGTGGTGTTCCTGATCGGGCACGTCCGCGACGCCAATTGCGTAGTCAAGCACAAGCTGTGGAAGAACCCGTGCATGCACGGGCCGATCGTCACGGCGCAGTACATCAGCAACGATGGCAGCGCACAGATGCTGGACACGGCAGCCGAGGTGCTGCAACGTGGCGAAACGCTGATCGTCTTCCCCGAGGGCACGCGCACCACGCCTGGGCAGCCGCCGGAGTTCCACCGTGGCGCTGCCGCGATCGCCCTGCGCGGCGCGCGCATCATCACCCCGGTGTATATCTCGGTGACGCCGACGACCCTGACCAAGGCGGAGCCCTGGTACCGCATCCCCCTGCGCCGACCCTACTTCAGCTTGCGCGTGGGCGAGGACATCGATCCTGCGGTATTCCGCGACGCAGCGCCCATGCCGATCGCATCGCGCCGCCTGAACGAGCATCTGCACCGGTTGTACCAGCGGGAGCTTGGCCTGTGACACGGCTTGAAGGCCAGGCGCGGGATCGTCATGCCGATATGGCCGCGTGCATGCGCAAGCATCCGTGGGTTGCCCAGGCCCGCGCCGCGAGCCCCCAGGCGCCTCGCCAAGGCCTCGCCATTTGGTTGAACGACAGCGGCATCGCCCATCTGTTGCAGCATGGCCGCGCGGACCTGCTTGCGCAGTTCGATGCGTACTTCGCCACCAACGGAGCTTGGCCAGAATCCGGTCCCTGCGCCTGGCGATTGTTCGACCAGGATTCCCCCGTGCCCGAAGGCGCGGCGCTGGACGAGGAAATCGCCCGGCCGCCGCCTCGCGAACCACAGCTGCTGGGTGAACACGCAACGCACTCCGGCCATGTATTCGAACTGAAACTGCCGCTGGACCTGGCCCTCTTCGACGACCATTTCCGTTCAGCGCCGGTGGTGCCCGGCGTGATGCAGGTGGCGTGGGCGCTCACCTTCGGCGCCCGGCGTTACGGTCCGATGGCCTGCGGCACGATGGATGCGGTGAAATTCCGCCGGCTGGTTCGCCCCGGCGATCGCCTGCAGCTTGAAGTGACGCATGAGGCCGCACGCGGCCAACTGCATTTCACCGTCCGCATCGGCGGCGTCCTGTGTTCGTCGGCACGACTGCATGTGGTGCCCATGGAAGGAGCCGACCATGCGGGCTAGTGGCGTGCTTCGGGTCGAGATACCCGTGGAAGTGCCCTTCTTCGACGTCGATTCGATGGATGTGGTGTGGCACGGCCACTACGTGAAATACCTGGAACTGGCCCGTTGCGCGCTACTCGAACGGATCGGCCACGACTACCGCCAGATGAAAACCTCCGGCTATCTTTGGCCGATCGTCGACCTACAGCTTCGCTATGTGCGTGCCGCCCGTTTCGGCCAGCGGCTGATCGTGCTTGCCGACCTGGTCGAATGGCGCAACCGTTTGAAAGTGCACTACCGCGTGCTCGATGCCGAAACGGGCGAGCGCATCACCCTCGCCAGCACCGTGCAGGTTGCAGTGGCGGCATCCTCGGGTGAACTGCAACTGGAATCGCCGGCCATCTTCGTCGAAGCGGTGGAGCGCGCCCTGGTCGCGAACCACGGCAACGAAGGCACGCCGGCATGAACCACTGGAGCATCGCCGACCTGGTCCCGCACACCGGGCCCATGGTGTTGCTGGATGAACTCCTGGACTTCGGCTCCGACCATGTCGCCTGCGCGCTGACCGTGCGTGAAGGCGCGATGTTCGTCGATGCCCACTCGGGCTTTCCCGCTTGGGCCGGCATCGAACTGATGGCGCAAGCCATCGCTGTCTGGAACGGCTGCACGGCGCGCACTCAGGGCGAAGACGTGCGGGTGGGGTTCCTCCTGGGCACGCGAAGCTATCGTTGCACGGCGTTGAATTTTCCCATCGGCGCGAAGTTACGCGTGCTGGCCGAGCGAAGCTTCAACGACCCCGAGGGCATGGCCGCCTTCAACTGCAGGATCGAACACGGCCACACGCTGGCGCAGGCGCGCCTGACGGTATTCAGCCCTCCCGACGCGGCGGCGCTATTGTCACCGGACCATCCGCTTCTTGAACCCGGGCATTCATCATGACGCAAACCATCCTGGTCACCGGCTCCAGCCGTGGCATCGGCCGCGCCATCGCGCTACGCCTGGCCGAGGCCGGCCACGACATCGTCGTCCATTGCCGCTCGCGCCGCGACGAAGCACTCGCCGTCCAGGCGCAGGTGCATGCCCTGGGACGCAAGGCGCGCGTGCTTCAGTTCGACATCGCCGACCGCGCCGCCACGGCTGCGGCGCTGGAAGCCGACATCGCGGACCATGGCGCCTACTACGGCGTGGTGTGCAACGCCGGCCTCACCCGCGATGGCGCCTTCCCCGCCTTGAGCGGTGATGACTGGGACAGCGTGCTGCGAACCAACCTCGATGGCTTCTACAACGTGCTCCACCCCCTGGTGATGCCGATGATCCGCCGTCGCGCGCCAGGACGCATCGTCTGCATCACCTCGGTGTCGGGCATCATCGGCAACCGCGGCCAGGTCAACTACAGCGCATCGAAGGCTGGCGTGATCGGCGCGGCCAAAGCCCTGGCGGTGGAACTGGCCAAACGACAGATCACCGTGAACTGCGTGGCGCCGGGCCTGATCGACACCGACATGGTGGACGCTGAGGTGCCGATGGAAACGATCCTGGCGATGATCCCGATGCAACGGGTGGGCACGCCCGACGAGGTGGCCGCTGCCGTGCGCTTCCTGATGGGGCCCGACGCGGGATACATCACACGCCAGGTGATCGCGGTCAACGGCGGTCTTTGCTGAAAAAAATACCGGCTATGCCGACGACGGACCCAAGCCCTGCGCTAGGCTTGAGCCATGCTGCCCACCTTACGACAACGCCTTGCCGCGCTGATTGAATCGGACCGGACCGCCGACGTCGTCCGCGTGCTGTTGGCGCTTGTCGGCGTGCTGGCCTGGTGCGTGGTACGCGACCAGCGGGCAGGCACGGTGCCGGCGTTGCTGGGCGTGATCGCCTGCGCCCTGGCCGAAACCGACGATGCCTGGCGCGCGCGGCTGCGCGGCCTCGTTGTCACCCTGGCCTGCTTCGCGGTGGCGGCGGTCACGGTGCGGCAAACGATTGCCCTGCCCTGGCTGTTCGCCCTCGCCCTGCCCGCGGGGACCTTCGTGCTGGTGATGCTCGGCGCGGTGAGCGGCCGCTACGCCACGATCGCCACGGCCACCTTGATCCTTTCGGTGTACACGATGATCGCGTCCGACCCGGCGCAAGCCACGGGCGGTCCGTGGCTCGTCACGATGGCGATGCTGCTCGGCGCCGCCTGGTATGGCCTGCTGTCTCTGGTATGGAGCGCGCTCGCACCGCAGCGCGCATTGCGCCTGTCGTTGGCACGGCTGTTCGAGGCACTGGCTGCGCAACTGGATGTCAAGGCTGCCCTGTTCGAACCGGTAAGAGACCTGGACCGTGGCGCGCTCGACATCCAGCTGGCTTCGCTGTCGGCGCGGACGGTGGACGCGCTGAATGAGACACGCACGGCGCTGCTCGACCGCCTTGGCCGTCGACAGCCAAGGGGCCGCATGGCCGCGCGGCTACGGCTGTACTTCGCGGCACAGGATATCCACGAGCGAATCAGTTCCTCGCATTATCCCTACGAGGAATTGGCCGATGCACTGTTCCATAGCGACATCATGTTCCGCTTCGGTAGGCTGATCCGCCTGCAAGCCATGGCCTGTCGCGCCCGCGCGGACGAGATCCGGCGCACCTTGCCGCCCGGCTCCCTTGCCTTGCCGCGGCACGCGCTGGAAGACGTGCGCAGCGCCGTGCAGCTCGGTGCCGGCACACGCAATGCAAGCATCGACGAGGCCCTCGCCGGACTGCTGCGCAATGTCGAACGCCTGCAGGAGACGCTGACATTCGGCAACGAGGCGGCACGGGATACCGACTACGCATTGCAGAATCCCGATCCCCCCACCTTCGGCGAAGCGCTGGCGCGGATCCGCGTCCAGGCCACGCACCGCTCGATGCGATTTCGCCATGCGGTGCGCCTTTCCGTGGGCATGCTCGCCGGTTACCTGCTGCTGCTCGCGGTGCATCCGATGCATGGCTACTGGATCCTGCTGACCACCTTGTTCGTTTGCCAGCCGGGCTACGGAGCCACGCGGCTGCGCCTGCTGCAGCGCGTGGCCGGCACAGCACTTGGCCTGCTGGCGGGCTGGACCTTGCTGCACGTGCTGCCCGGCGGCGACTGGCGCCTGCCCGTGGTGGTGGCGACCGGCGCGGGCTTCTTCGCCTTCTGGCGCAGGCGCTACACCCTGGCCACCGCCACCATCACGTTGTTCGTGCTGCTTTGCTTCGACGAACCGGGAGCCAGTTACGACGCCATCGCGCCGCGCCTGCTCGATACCTTGATGGGTGCGGCGGTCGCGGCGGCGGCGCTGCGCTTCATCCTGCCCGACTGGCGCAGCCGAAGCCTGCCCGACCTCACGGCCGATGCGCTCGCCGCCGATGCCGCCTACCTTCGCCAGATCGCGATGCAGTACGCGCGCGGGCGGCGCGACGACCTCCCCTACCGCGTGGCCCGCCGCGATGCGCACAACGCACTGGCAGCGCTGGCCGGATCTATCAACCAGATGCTGGCCGAACCCGCGCACACCCGCCCGGCGACGGAAGCGGCCTTGCGGCTCATGACCCATTCCCAGCAGGTACTGGCCCACCTGTCCACGCTGGGCGCGCACCGGGAAGCCTTGTCCGATGGCCCGGAAGGTGCCATGGCCCTGCGCTCGCTCGAACAGGTAGCGGACAGCTATGAGCGACTGGGTAACCTGGCGCGCAAGGGCCAACCCATGCCACTGGCGGACGCTGTCTGGCTGGGATCGCTTGAAGCCCAGGCAAGCCAGGCTACCGGGCTGCCCCGCCTGGTAGGCATGCAGGCCCTGTTGCTGGCCAAGGCACAAACAGGATTCACGGACGCAGGCGCAGCATCAGGCTGACCCTGCCCGTTGTGCGTTGCGCCAAGGCCCCCGCCGGCCCGCGCGCTACCATGGGTGGCTTTTTCAATGTATCCAGGAGCTTTGCGCATGCGTCCGTTCCCCCTCGGCGACGATCTCGACACCCTTCGCGAAAGCGTCCACGGCTTTGCCGAGAAGGAAATTGCCCCGCGCGCCGACCGCATCGACCGCGACAATGCCTTCCCCGAAGACCTCTGGTTGAAATTCGGCGAGATGGGCCTGCTGGGCATGACGGTGCCCGAGGAATTCGGCGGCAGCAGCCTGGGCTACCTGGCGCACCTGGTGGCGATGGAGGAAATCTCCCGCGCCTCCGGGTCGGTCGGCCTGTCCTACGGCGCGCATTCGAATCTCTGCGTGCAGAACATCAACCACAACGGCAACGATGCGCAGCGCCGCAAGTACCTGCCGAAGCTGTGCAGCGGTGAATGGGTGGGCGCGCTGGCGATGAGCGAACCCGGCGCCGGCTCCGACGTGGTGGGCTCCATGACCTGCCGCGCCGAAGAGAAAGACGGCGTTTGGGTCGCCAACGGCAGCAAGATGTGGATCACCAACGGACCGGATGCCGACGTGCTGCTGGTGTACATGCGCACCGCACCGCGCGCGGCGGGAAGCCGCTGCATGACGGCCTTCATCATCGAAAAAGGCATGAAGGGTTTTTCCACCGCGCAGAAGCTCGACAAGCTCGGCATGCGTGGATCCAACACCTGCGAACTGGTGTTCGACAACTGCGAAATCCCCGCCGAGAACATCGTCGGGGAAGTGAACGAAGGCGTTCGCGTCCTGATGGGCGGCCTGGATACCGAGCGCCTGGTGCTTTCCGGCGGCCCGATCGGCCTGATGCAGGCGGCGATGGATCTCACCCTGCCCTACGTTCGCGAGCGCAAGCAGTTCAACGCGCCGATCGGCACCTTCGGCATGATGCAGGCGAAGGTCGCGGACATGTACACCGCGCTGCAATCGTCGCGTGGCTTTGCCTACATGGTGGCGCGCCAGTTCGACGAGGGCATCCGCTCTCGCATCGACCCTGCAGCGTGCCTTCTCAACGCCAGCACCAATGCGGTGAAGGTGACCCTGGAAGCGATCCAGGCCCTAGGCGGCAACGGCTATATCAACGAGTTCCCGGCCGGGCGCCTGCTGCGCGACGCCAAGCTTTACGAGATCGGCGCCGGCACCAATGAAATTCGCCGCATGCTGATCGGCCGCGAGCTTTTCCACGGCAAGAGTTGACCTCTGGAACAGGGGGCGTGGATCAGGGGTCGGAGTCATACTCCGACCCCAAAGCCTCAAGGCCCTAGAAGGCCATGCTGTAACTCACCATGGCCAACTTCGAACTATCGCGGTCACCAAAGCGCTGGTCCAGCGACATCTTCAGCCCCGAGCGCGGTGTCATGCTCCAGTCGAGCGCGGCGCCTACCAGGGTGGCGTTGCGCGCCAGGCCAATGCCACCGACCGGGCCCCACGCGTCGATCCCCGTGAAGCGGGCGGCGAAGACATCGCCTTGGGTGGCGAAGGCATGCTGCCAGGCCACGTGGCCATTCAAGCTTACCCGGCCGCCGGAAGGCAGCAGCCAGTCGCGGCCTGCGCGCAAGCCCATGCCCGCCTGCCAGCGCGAGATCACCTGGCCATCGGCGGTCAGGCCGAAGCCCGCAGCACCGGTTTCGCTGAAGCCACCGCGGTCGATACGGTCGTACTCGAGGTCCGCATAGGGAGTGATCGAAACCGCGCCGGCGGAAAGGCGCATGCCGCTCTCGCCGTAGGCCACCGCATAGTGGCCTTGCGAACTGCTCGATACGCCCGAGGCTACTTCGCCCAGCTGCACGCTGCGATACATCGATTCACGGTACTGGCCCACGCCGACGCGACCCACCGCGTAGTAACCATCACGCACGGTGCCCAGGTACGCGGAGGCCTCGGTGGCATGGCTGCGGCCCTGGTCCACGCTCTCGGCCAGCTGGCCCAGCCCCTGCGACTGGCTGAGCGCGAAGCCGACGATGCCATTGGCGCCAAGCCTGTGGTCCTGGCCGACCATGAACCCGGAAACATCCACGCCCACATTGCCGTAGCCGCTGCGGCCCATGCCGCCGCTATAACCCAGGCGCTGCGTCCAGGCGCCGGCGAGCTGGTTCGAGGCAAGGCTGGCCATGCGGCTGGACAGCGCCTGGTTGCCTTCGTCGATGGCTTCCATGGTCATCGCCGCACTGGCGGCGTGCAATTGGCCGGACAACGATGCCAGCGACTGCTGCGCCGCTTGCGCGGTGGGCGCCTGCTGGATCATCGCCGCGCCCAGCAGGGTATCGGTGGACACGCCGGAGCCCGGGGTCTTGGCCGCTGCATCAAGCTGCGTGAAGGCACCTTCCACACGCTGCGCGGAACCCAGGGTCACCGGATTAGCGCTGACGCCGGTCACCTGCGTGACGTTCACCCGCGTGGCATCGATCCAGACCTCATTGGCGGCATAGACCACCGAGGTGTTGACCATCACATTGGATGCCGAGCCGACACTGGCGAACGTGCCGGTGACACCACCAAAAGCGGTCAGGATCTGCTGGTGCGAAGAACTGACGTAACCCTGCGTGGCGCCGGCGAAATAGAGGTTGCCTCCAAGCGAGGCCGTACCACCCACCTGCAACACAGCGCCGAGGTAGGTGGATAAGGTAGCGCCGGCGTACTGGTTGAAATCACCACCCACCGTCACGTTGCCCTGCATCTTCACGGTGCCATGGTTGATCAGATTGCCGCCCACGCCACTACCTGATGCACCACCAAGCTCGAGCGTGCTCACACCCGCGGTTTGAACGGTGCCCGTGAAAGGCTGCAACGCCGTCAAGGTGCCGCCATTGACCGTGGTCAGGCCCGTATAGTTGTTTGCGCCGTTGAGCGTCAGTTGGCCTGTCGTTCCGTTGACGATGAGGCCGCCGTCGCCGCCAATGTCGTTACCCCAGACCGATTTGGTGGTACCGATGTTAACCGTGAAGTCGCCCCAGACGGACTGGAACTGGGAGGGCCCCAGGATGGCCTTGCCGACATTGAGCGCACCATATCCGAAAGTCGAATCCGGTCCGGTGGTGCCAAGATCCGTCGCGGTGCCGAGCAAGGTCTGCCGAACATTGTCGTTGGTGAAGTACGGAAAGGCCGACCAGACCACCGCTGCCGCGCCGGTGACCTGGGGCGCTGAAAGCGACGTGCCCTGGTAAACGAAATAGGTCTCGCTGGCCTTGGTGTCGTTCTGGCCACTGACGATGACATCGCCGGGAGCGGCCAGGCAGTAGTTCATGGCCACGCCGCACTGGTTCGAATAGCTCGCCAGCTGGGTCGGGTTGTTGCTGTCCAGCGCCACCACGGTAAGCCATCCGTGCTCGAGGTCCGCGGCGCGCGAGGGCAGCGCCGCCGTGTCGGACGGATTGGCCTTCGAATCGTTGCCCGCCGCAAACACCACCAGACCGCCGCCATTGATGAACGGCGCATAGGCATCGTGGAAGCTTTTCGTGGTGGTGGTGGCCGAAGCGTCCCAGTACAAGCCGCCCCAGGAATTGTTCATCACCTTCACGCCGTGGGTAATGAGCGCGTTGTTGACGTCCCCGAGGTTGCCGGCGTCGGTAACCTGGTTGCCGTTGCCGCTGCCGTCGTCCGTCGGTTCCTTGTCTTCGATGATGCGCGCGGAGACGATGGTGGCCTGCGGTGCGATGCCGCCGGCGAACTTGCCGAAGGGCGTGCCCGCGGCAATCTCAGCCACCGACGTGCCATGTCCGACGACGTCGTCGACACTCAGGTTGTTGGGAGGCGAAGTGACGAAATTGAGGTTGGCGGTGACTCGCCCGGCCAGCGCCGGATGATTGCGCGATACGCCGGTGTCGACGATCCCGATCACCACACCCTGGCCTTTGAACCCCGCGGCTTGGGCAACATCGGCATGGGTCAGCGTGATTTGGGCATCGACCGGTGGATTGGGCACCGTGGGCGGCGTGACCGGGGGCGTGACCGGCGGGCTCAATACGTTCGAAGGCTTGCTGCCGCCGCCGCCCGAACAACCCGCCAAGGCCAGTGACATGCACACGGCAACAGCGAGGTCCTTCCGGACCCAGGTCTTTTCTTTACCCACCATGCTTGAATTCCCCTTGCGTTTTCCGAGCGTCGATGCCATCTACCCGATATCGGGATGATATTCGCATATTGTCGTTAAATATCAGCGACGGAATGCACGTTTGCCGCACGAAGATGCCGTGCGATAATCACCAGTTATCGACGGCGTTTCGCCGTCAACCGGAGTTCCATTGATGAGCGATACGAACGTGGTCATCGCCGGCGCAAGACGCACGGCGATCGGTTCTTTCCTTGGCCAGTTCACCGGCGTGCCCACGCCCACCCTCGGCGCCACGGCGATCCGAGCCGCACTCGAGCAGGCGCAAATTCCTGCGGCGGATGTGAGCGAGGTGATCATGGGTTGCGTACTGCCCGCCAACCTGGGACAGGCTCCGGCCCGCCAGGCGTCGCTTGCTGCAGGCCTGCCAGTGGGCACCGGCTGCACTACCATCAACAAGGTCTGCGGATCGGGCATGAAGGCGGTGATGCTGGGCCACGACCTGATCCGCGCAGGCTCCGCCACCATCGTGGTGGCAGGCGGCATGGAGTCGATGACCAATGCACCGCACATGGTCAACGCGCGCACGGGCATCCGCTACGGCGACGGCCAACTGGTCGACCACATGGCATGGGACGGCCTGACCAATCCGTACGACGGCAAGGCCATGGGTGTGTTCGGCGAATCGTGCGCCGACAAATACCACTTCACCCGCGACGAACAGGATGCCTTCGCCATCGCATCGGTGGAACGCGCCAAGGCTGCTCAGGCCAGCGGCGCCTTCGCCGAGGAAATCGTCAAGGTGAGCGTTGCCGGTCGCAAGGGCACCGTCGATGTCGACACCGATGAACAACCCGGCCGCTCGGACGTAGCCAAGGTGCCCACGCTGAAGCCTGCCTTCCGCAAGGAAAACGGCACGATCACCGCGGCCAGTTCCTCGTCGATCTCCGACGGCGCGGCAGCACTGGTGCTCACCTCCGAGGGCGAAGCCAACCGTCGCGGCCTTGAGGTGCTCGCCACCATCGTCGCGCACGCCACGCATTCGCAGGAACCGGAATGGTTCACCACCGCGCCCGTCGGCGCCATCACCAAGGTGCTGGAAAAGGCCGGCTGGAAAGTCGATGACGTCGACCTGTTCGAAGTGAACGAAGCCTTTGCCGTGGTGCCGATGGCGGCGATGCGCGAACTGGGTATTTCCCACGACAGGATCAACGTCAACGGCGGTGCATGCGCGCTCGGCCATCCCATCGGCGCCAGCGGCGCCCGCGTGCTGGTGACGCTGATCCACGCCCTGCGCAAGAGAGGCCTGCGGCGGGGCGTGGCGTCGCTTTGCATCGGCGGCGGCGAAGCCACCGCGGTTGCGGTGCAAATCTCCTAAGTGAAGATCAGGTGCACGTGGCGCGAACACGCCACGTGCACCGCGCCGTTCCTGCAGGCGCAATGTTTTGCCCGCCTTTAATGAGCCCTGAAGACATATCCGCGCTGCGGTGGCTTATCTACGGTAGCTGCGCTATTAATACGCCCGCCAAACGGCATTCCACGGCTAAGGAGATATACCCATGACTGTTACGCGTACCCTACTCGCCTCCGCGCTCGTCGCGTTGCTGGCGGCATGCAGCAACGGCGCGCAGGATTCCGCGCAGGATGCCCAGAAGCAGGCTGCCGATGCCCAGCAGCAGGCCGACAAGGCCCAGCAGGCTGCGGAGTCCGCGCAGAACCAGGCCACCACCCAGGCCGCGCAGCAGGCCCAGAGCTCGGCCGACCAGGCCAGCCAGGCGGCCAACCAGGCTTCCGATGCCGCCGCTTCCGCGGGCACCTCCAGTGGCGCGATGTCCTCGATGTCCAAGGACGCTGCCAGCAATGCCGCCGACCAGGCTGGCAAGGCAGCGGACAACGCCAAGGACGCGGCCGACAACGCCAAGTCGTCGGCTGACGACGCGAAGAAGCAGTAATCCTTCGCGGTACCAAGGGCCGGCCGCCTCGCGCGGCCGGCTTTTTTTTGCCCACGCGCCGCGCACCGGCCACTTATGCTGCACCGCCACGACCGCGCGACCGCCGGCACCGCTATGATTACCCGCTGCCAACCAGCGCGGTCTACGCATGCCCATCATCACTTCGCAGCTCGATCCGCACTCGGCCGATTTCCTCGCCGCCAGCACCCACATGCAAGGGCTGGTCGACGACCTGCGCACGCAACTGGACCGCGTGGCCGGCGGCGGTGGCGCCAAGGCACGCGAGAAACACGAGGCCCGTGGCAAGCTGCTGCCCCGCGAGCGGATCCGCGCGCTGCTCGATCCCGCCTCGCCGTTCCTCGAACTCTCGCCGCTGGCCGCGCACGGCATGTACGACGACGCCGCGCCCGCGGCGGGCCTGGTCACCGGCATCGGCCGCGTGCACGGGATCGAGGTGCTGGTGATTGCCAACGACGCCACGGTAAAGGGCGGCACCTATTTCCCCGTCACCGTGAAAAAACACCTGCGCGCGCAGGAAGTGGCGCTGGAAAACCACCTGCCCTGCGTTTATCTCGTGGATTCGGGCGGCGCCTTCCTGCCGCTGCAGGACGAAGTGTTCCCCGATCGCGAGCACTTCGGCCGTATCTTCTACAACCAGGCGCGCATGAGCGCGCTTGGCATTGCCCAGGTGGCCGTGGTGATGGGTTCGTGCACAGCCGGCGGAGCCTATGTGCCGGCGATGAGTGACGAGACCATCATCGTGCGCGAACAGGGCACGATCTTCCTCGGCGGGCCGCCCCTGGTGAAGGCCGCCACCGGCGAGGTGGTGGATGCCGAGGCCTTGGGGGGTGCCGACGTGCACACGTCGGTGTCGGGCGTGGCCGACCACTTCGCCGAGAACGACGCCCATGCACTTTCGATTGCCCGCGACGTGATCGCCAGCCTCAACCGCCGCAAACAGGTGCGCCTGGCCGTGCGCGCGCCTGTCGAGCCACGATATCCGGCCAGCGAACTCTACGGCGTGATCCCCGCCGATACGCGCCGCCCGTTCGATATCCGCGAATTGATCGCCCGTATCGTCGACGGCTCGGAATTCCATGAATTCAAGGCGCGCTACGGCAAGACGCTGGTCACCGGCTTCGCCCACATCCACGGCTACCCGGTGGGCATCGTCGCCAACAACGGCATCCTGTTTGCGGAGTCCGCGCTCAAGGGCGCGCACTTCATCGAACTATGCAACCAGCGCAACGTACCGCTGGTGTTCCTGCAGAACATCACCGGCTTCATGGTGGGCCGCAAGTACGAGAACGCCGGCATCGCCAAGGACGGGGCCAAGATGGTCACCGCGGTGGCGTGTTCGCATGTGCCCAAGTTCACCGTGGTGGTGGGCGGCAGCTTCGGCGCCGGCAACTACGCCATGTGTGGCCGCGCCTACGGCGGCCGTTTCCTGTGGATGTGGCCCAACGCGCGTATCAGCGTGATGGGCGGCGAACAGGCAGCATCGGTGCTTGCCACCGTGCGCCGTGACGGCATCGAGGCCGGCGGCGGCAGTTGGAGCGCCGAAGATGAGGAAGCCTTCAAGGCCCCGGTGCGCGACCAGTACGAACGCCAGGGACATCCGTACTACGCCAGCGCTCGGCTATGGGACGACGGGATCATCGACCCCGCCGACACGCGAAGGGTACTGGGCCTGGCCATCTCCGCCACGCAGAATGCGCCGGATGTGGAAGGCAAGTTCGGCGTTTTCCGCATGTAGGAAGGCGTGCTAACCTCGACGGTCCATGTCGAGCACCGACGCCCCGCGACAGGTCTACACGCCCACGACGCTCAACCGCCTCGTGCGCGACCTGCTGGAAGATGTGCTGCCCCTGGTGTGGATCGAAGGCGAACTGTCCAACGTGGCACGTCCGGCGTCCGGGCATATCTACTTCACGGTGAAGGATGCCGGCGCACAGATCCGTGGCGCGATGTTTCGCATGAAGGCGGCGCAACTGCGCTTTCGCCCCGTCGACGGCATGCATGTGCTGCTTCGCGGCCGTGTGGGCCTGTATGAGGCCCGTGGCGAATTCCAGCTGGTCGCCGACCATATGGAACTGGCCGGCGAAGGCGCCTTGCGCCGCGAGTTCGAGGCGCTCAAGTCCAGGCTGGCCGAGGAAGGCCTGTTCGATGCCGCCCGCAAGCGAGCCTTGCCATCGATGCCACGGCGCATCGGCATCGTGACCTCACCCTCCGGCGCCGCGGTGCGCGACGTCATCAGTGTCTTGCGCCGGCGCTTTTCACTGGCGGAAGTCGAAATCCTGCCCTCCCCCGTCCAGGGCCGCGAGGCGCCGCCCATCCTTCGCTCGATGCTCCAGCGCGCCGCAGCCAGCGGCCGCTACGACGTGATCCTGCTCACCCGCGGCGGTGGTTCGCTGGAAGACCTCTGGGCCTTCAATGACGAATCGCTGGCCCGTGCCATCCATGCCAGCGAAGTGCCGGTGGTATCGGCCGTCGGCCATGAAGTGGATTTCACCATCGCCGACTTCGTAGCCGACCTGCGCGCCGCCACGCCCTCCGCCGCGGCGGAACTGCTGGTACCCGACGAGGCCGATCTCTTCCGCGTCCTGGACCGCCAGCGCGACCGCCTGGCCACCTTGCTCAACCGGCGGCTGCAGCACGCGCAGCAGCGCACCGACCACCTAGCCGCACGCCTGCAGGCTCAGCGTCCTCAGGCGCGGCTGCGCCGGGATGCCGAACGCATGGCCGCCCTGGACAGGCGCCTGCGCCTGGTCGCCACGCAACTGGGCGGCGCCAACCGCCATCGCCTGGCACGCCTTCAGGCACGTTTGCTGGCGAGGCATCCGGGTCGCCTGCTCGACCTGCAACGCCAACGCATGCGCACCCTGCAAGACCGGCTACGCCAGGCCATGCAGCACCGCCTGGAGCGCGAGCGCACGAACCTGCGCCAGCAGGCGCGCACACTGCAGGCAGTAAGCCCGCTGGCCACGCTCGACCGCGGCTATGCCATCGCCTTCGATGCCAAGGGGTTGGTACTCAGGCGCGCCGCCGATGTCGCGCCGGGAGACGCCGTGCGCATCCGGCTGGCCGATGGCGAATTCCCCGCACGAGTGGATAAAGCCTGACCTCACGGCCATTGAACGCCTGCCGCGCCACCATGCGGCGATGCAAACGTCTGGAGCCCGCCATGCTCGATGCCCACTACCCCTGCTACATCGCCAACAAGGCGGTTACCACCAAGACGCGCATGAGCGTCATCGACAAATACAGCGGCGAGGTGGCCTCCGAAGTATCGGTGCCAAGCGATGCACAGGTGGAGAAGGCCATCGCAGGCGCAGCGGCCGCCGCAACGGCGATGCGCAACTTCAAGCCCTTCCAGCGGCAGGCGGTGCTTGAGCATTGCGTCAGCCGCTTCATTGAACGCCGCGATGAGCTTGCCTACGCGCTGTGCGTGGAGGCGGGAAAGCCCATCAAGGATTCCGTGGGCGAAGTCACCCGCCTGATCGAGACCTTCAAGATCGCCGCCGAAGAAGCCGTGCGCATCAACGGCGAGACCTTGAACCTGGAAATTTCCGCGCGTACCGCCGGCTACCACGGTTTCACCCGGCGCGTGCCGCTGGGCCCGGTGTCGTTCATCACGCCTTTCAATTTCCCGTTGAACCTGGTGGCGCACAAGGTAGCTCCGGCGATCGCGGCCGGGTGTCCTTTTGTCCTGAAGCCCGCCGAACGCACCCCGCTCGGCTCGCTGATCATCGGACAGGTGCTGGCCGAAACGGACCTGCCCAAAGGCGCGTTCTCGGTGCTGCCCCTCGATGGCGCCCATGCGGGACCCCTGGTCACCGACGATCGCTTCCGCCTGCTCTCCTTCACCGGCAGCCTGCTCGGCTGGGATTTGCGGGCCCGCGCCGGGAAGAAGAAGGTGACGCTGGAACTGGGCGGCAATGCCGCATGCATCGTCGACCACACCCAGGCGGCGCAACTGGGGGCGGTGGTGGATCGCCTTATCTTCGGCGCGTTCTACCAGTCGGGACAAAGCTGCATCAGCGTGCAGCGTATCTATGCGCATGAGTCCATTTACGATGATCTGCGCAAGCGCCTGGTCGCCGCTGCAAAGAAACTGAAAACCGGCGATCCGAAGAAGAAGGATACCTTCCTGGGCCCCATGGTCGACGAGGCGGCGGCCAAGCGCCTCGAGGGCTGGATCGCCGATGCACGCAAGCACGGCGCAAAAGTGCTGTGCGGAGGGAACCGCAAGGACAACATGCTCGATGCCACGGTGGTGGAGGGTGTAAAGCCGGAGCTGGATCTAAGCCGCCGCGAAGCCTTCGGCCCGGTGGTGCTGCTGGCACCTTACAGCCGCTTCGACGACGCCCTGGCCGCAGTCAATGATTCGGACTTCGGCCTGCAGGCGGGCATCTTCACCCAGGACCTCGACCATGCCATGCGCGCCTGGGCGGAACTCGAGCAAGGGGGCGTGATCGTCAACGACGTACCGAGCTTCCGCGTCGATTCCATGCCCTATGGTGGAGTGAAGTCGTCGGGTGTCGGTCGCGAGGGCGTGCGCTATGCCATCGACGACATGAGCGACCTGCGCCTGATGGTGATGCGCGAGGCCGGCTGGGCCTCGGCCGCCGGATAAGCCCATGGTAAGGCAAAGGACTTAAACTCTAGCGCCCTTCCCTTCTGCCGAGAGCGCATGGAAACCACCGACCGTCGCCAGTTCTGGTGGTTCATGCTGTTGGCCCTGGTGGTGCTGGCGGCGGGACTTGGGCTGCGCGACCCATGGCCACCGGATGAACCGCGCTTCACCCTGATTGCCCGGCAGATGGTCGAATCGGGGCAGTGGTTGTTCCCGCATCGCGGCATCGAGCTGTATTCAGACAAACCACCGTTCCTGATGTGGCTGGAAGCGGCGGCATTCACCGTCACCGGCCAGTGGCGCATTGCTTTCCTGTTGCCCTCGCTCATCGCCGGCATGGCCACCCTGGCATTGACCTGGGATATCGGCCGCCGGCTGTGGAACCCGCGCGTGGGCCTGTACGCCGCCATCGCGGTGCTTGCCACGGTGCAGTTCGTCGAACAGTCCCGCCGTGCGCAGATCGATCCGCTCGTGATGTGCTGGATCACCCTGGGCAACTGGGGCATCCTCCGACACTGCCTGCGCGGGCCCGACTGGCGGGCGTTCTGGCTGGGTTGCTTCGCCGCGGGGCTGGGAGTGATCACCAAGGGCGTGGGCATCCTGGCCCTGTTCATGCTGATTCCCTATGCCGTGGTACGCCGCCGAGGCTGGGAGGGCGTGACACAGACGCAGGGGGACGCCTGGCGCTGGGCCGGCGGTGCGCTGGCCTTCTTCCTGGCGATCGCAGTATGGCTGGCACCGATGCTGCTGCACGCGCTGGCCGCACCGGGCCCGGACTTCCATGCCTATGTGAATGACATCCTGTTCCGGCAAACGGCCGGGCGATACGCCGCGTCGTGGCAACACCACGAGCCGTTCTGGTATTTCCTGCCGGTGCTGGTGGTGGAGTGGTTCCCGCTGTGCCTTCTCTACCTGCCGATGCTGCCGCGATGGCGCGCCGCCTTCGCCACGCGCGAAGCACGGGTGGCGATGCCCCTGGCATGGGTGCTGATCGTGCTGGTGTTCTTCTCCATCCCCAGTGGCAAGCGAGAGGTATACCTGATGCCCGCGATCCCGATGATGGCGCTGGCGATGGCGCCATACCTGGAAGACGTAGTGAAGCTTCGCTGGCTGCGCTGGTTGTGCCTGGGACTAGCGGTATTGGCAGGCGTGACGTTGTTTGGCGGTGGCCTGTGGGCGGTGTTCGGCCACCCGAAGTTCACCGCGCGCGTGGCCGACCGCAACCTTGTCGACGGCGGCCGGCATTTCTGGCTGGCGGTAGCCACGATGGGAGCGTTGCTGCTGGCCGCGGCGGCGTTCTTCCGGGCAAGGCGCGGCGCGCTTGCGCTCGTGGTGGGCATGGCGGCGGCCTGGGTGGCCTGGGCCATCGGGGTGTATCCGCAGTTCAATCCGTCCGAGTCCACGCTCGCCATGATGCAGCGCGTGGACGCAACGATCGGAGCCCAGGGCCAACTCGGATTGGTCGGCTGGCGCGAGGAACACCGGCTGATGTCGCCACGTACGCCCACCGACTTCGGTTTCAGCCGCGGCTTCAACGTGCAGATGCGCGATGGCCTGGCCTGGCAGGGACAGGATCCGGCGCACCGGTGGATTTTTGCCGGCGACTACGCCGTGGGCCCGTGCATCGATAAATCCAAGGCCCTGGACCTGGGGCGCGTCAACCGCTACGACTGGTGGCTGTTCGATGCTTCGGCGGTGATCCCTGGCTGCGATCCGATGAAAGGCTCGAACGCAGTGGAAGGCCCCTGACGGGGCCTAGCCGTCCCGCGGCGTCTTCTTCGTGCGCTCGACCATGCGATTGAAACGGCGGATGGTGCGGTTGCGGTTATGACCGCGGCTCATCGACTGGTGCGGGATGATGTTCTTCTCGCCGAAGCCATCGATCATCAACAGGTGCGGGCCGCCGCGCGAGTCCGAACCGTACACCACGTTCCAGGCGTGCAGGTCGGCTGCGATGGTGTCGTGCTCGAGCAGGCGTGCCAGGAAATCGTCCAGCGCGGCCTGCACCTGCGGCGTATAGCCATCACGGCGCACCCAGGCATCGAGCGTGGGTGCCAGCGAGCCATCGGGCGCCACCACTTTCTCCACCACCTGGCCTAGGCCCATGTCGGTGAGCTCGATGCCCACGACGCGGGCCAGCGGCGATACACCGTGGGGTGACACGGCGTATGAGGTGACGAATTCGCGGAACTCGCGGATGTAGCCCTTGTAGTACTTCGCACGTGTCAGGCGCCGGTACCACGGCCCGTTGTCCCAGCGCTCGACGATGGCGTCCTGCCGCATCACCTTGATCAGCAGGTTCGCTTGCGTGGGATGCTGGTAGACATACCGGATGTGGCCGGTGGCCACGGGCTCCAGGCCGCTGAGCAGGATCATGATGCCGGTCCGATGCGAAGAGAAAGCAATATTCTCGCATCTTGGCTAACCCCGTTTCCTCCTCCGCTGCGTTTCATCGTTACCCACCAAGGAGGTAAAACGATGAAAACGCACGCCATCGCCCCGCTCTGCGCCGCCGTCATGCTGGCCCTGGCCGGCTGCGCCACCTCGCAGAATCCCGCCCAGAACACGCCACCGGCGTCCACCGATGCCAACCAGGCGTCGTCTGGCCAGGGCAAACCCGAAAAGGACACCGTGGCCGAGGAAAGCCGTCCGGTTTACACGCCAGCCCCACCGCCGCCACCGAGTCAACCGGCGGTCCGGAGCGAATCATTGGCGGAAGTCGGGGTGATGGCCAAACGTGCACCCGCATCGATGGCGTTGCGGGCGCCGGCACCTTCGCTGCAAGGCATCGTGGTCATGCAAGGGGCGACGATGGCCGGCGACATCGACCGGGAAAACTACACGCACTTCAAGGACAACGGCGTGCAGCAGGTGGCCGAGCAGCCGGTGTCCACCTTCGGCCTGGACGTCGATACCGGTGCTTATACCAATGTGCGCCGCATGCTCGCGAGCGGCAACCTGCCGCCGGCCGATGCCGTGCGCGCGGAGGAATTCATCAACTACTTCGACTACGGCTACACGCCGCCTTCCACGCGCGATGAACCCTTCAGCGTCACCACCGAGCTTGCCCCGGAACCGTGGAATACCAAGCGTGAATTGCTGATGGTGGGTATCCAGGGTTATCGCGTCCCCAGTACCGAGGTACCGCCGGCGAACCTGGTGTTCCTGGTCGACACATCTGGCTCCATGGACGAGCCTGACAAGCTGCCACTCTTGAAGGCATCGCTCAAGCAACTGGTGCCGCGCCTGCGCGCGCAGGACCACGTCTCGCTGGTGACCTATGCCGGCGAGGCCGGCGTGGCGCTGGAATCCACGTCCGGCAACCAGCACGCGAAGATCCTCGCCGCCATCGAAGCCCTGGGCGCAGGTGGTTCCACCAACGGCGGCGCCGGCATCGACATGGCCTACGCCCAGGCAAAGCAGGGCTTCATCAAGGGCGGCGTGAACCGCATCATCCTGGCCACCGATGGCGATTTCAACGTCGGTACCACCGGCATCGAGGCGCTGAAGACGCGGATCACGCAAGAGCGCAAGGGTGGCGTGGCGCTCTCCACGCTGGGCTTCGGCCAGGGCAACTACAACGATGCAATGGCCGTGCAGCTGGCCGATACCGGCAACGGCAACCACCATTACATCGACAGCCTCGCCGAGGCGCGCAAGGTACTTGTGGACGAGATGTCCTCGACGATGATGACCATCGCGAAGGACGTGAAGATCCAGGTGGAATTCAATCCCGCCGTCGTGAAGGAATATCGCCTGATCGGTTATGAAAAGCGCGCACTGGCCCGTGAGGACTTCAACAACGACGCCGTGGATGCCGGTGAGATCGGTGCGGGCGCCAACGTTACGGCCTTGTACGAAGTCACACTGGCAAGTTCCGGCGGCAGCCGCGTCGACCCGCTGCGCTATGGCCCGGCACGCCCCGAGGCAAACGACAAGGCCGGCCATGGCGAACTGGCCTTCCTGCGCATCCGCTACAAGGCACCCGACGGCAACACCAGCAAGCTGATCGAACGGCCACTCCCGGCAACCGTTGCGAGCGCGCCCAGCGAAAGGCTGCGTTTCGCCGCTTCCGTGGCCGCGTTTGCCGACGCCCTGCGTGGTGGGAAATTCATCGATGGCTGGGATTACGCGAAGATCGCCGCCTTCGCCAACGGCGCGCGCGGCAGTGACGACATGGGCTACCGCGCGGGCTTCGTGCAGATGGTGCGCAGTGCCGGCGGCCTGTCCGCCACGGCCAATGGTGGCGGCACGGACGGCAACGAGGCAACCGTGTCGCGTTGATTGCCGCCGGGCATCGGCATCGAAGCCCACGGAAGGCCGTCGATGCCGTAATCTCCTGGGCCATGGACCGGCCCACCGACGACGATGCCGCGCTGATGCTGGCCTGGGTGGCTGGCGACGCGGCATCGTTCCCGCTGCTTTATTCCCGGCAGAAGGACCGCCTGTACCGCTTCATCCTGCGCAGCGTGCGCCAGCGCGAAATGGCCGAGGAAATATTCCAGGAAACCTGGAGCCGGGCCATCGCCGCGCGGGAGCGCTATCAACCCGGTGCGCGGTTTTCCACCTGGTTGTTGCAGATCGCCCACAACCTGATCGTCGATGCCTTCAGGCGGCAGCGCCCGGAGAGCACGGGCGAAACCTACGAGGCGGCCGTGGCCAGCCATCCGGGCGACGAAGGCAACCAGCCCGAACACGCGCTGTCGGATTTCCAGCAGCGGCGCCGCCTGCAACAGGCCATTGATGGCTTGCCGGGCGAGCAACGCGTGGCGTTCCTGCTGCGCATGGAAAACGAACTGTCCGTCGAGGAGATCGGCGAAGTCACGGGCGTAGGCCGCGAAACCGCCAAATCGCGACTACGCTATGCCATGAACCGCATCCGCGAGCTTATGACGCCATGAGCGACCAGTACCCCTTCGACGACGACGAACGCGAGCTTGCCCGGCTGTACGGCAAGCTGCCGCGTGCGACGCCGTCGTCGGCGCTGGACGAAGCCGTGCTGCGCCAGGCGCGCGAGGCGATGCCTGGAATCGATGTTCCTGCGTCGAGCCCCAGGAGCCGACCACGCCACGGGCTTCGTTGGGCCGGCGCGTTGGCCGTCGCGGCAAGCCTGGTGCTGGCAGCCAACCTGGCCTGGCAGCAACGGCAGCTGCCCGCGGCACAGGCTCGCCCGGAGTCGGCCAAGGACAAGCCTGAGTCGGCACCGGCGGCCTCAGATGGGGGAAACGCCACCGCACCTGGGCTGGTCGGCGAGCCGCAGCCAGCCCCCGTCGTTGCGGTTGAAGGTGAAGCCGCAGCACGCAAGGCTGCACCATCCGAATCTATAAGCGAGAAGGCGACCACCCTCGGCCAGGCTCGTGATCTCACCAAAGCCGAAGGGTACTTGGCCACCCTTCCACCGCCTGCTGCCCCTTCTGCTGCCGCGCAAGGCAGGAATCCTCCGATGGCACAGCGCGCCGTCAAGACTCCTCCGCCACCGCCGGAGGCCGACCAGGCGTTGCCAGAGCTTGCCGAGGCTGCTCCTGCCCAGCAACCACCCCAGTCAGAGGCAGCACCTGCCAGGGCCGTGGATGCCATGGCGGCGAAAGCAGCGGCACCCGTGGTTGCGGCGGCACCAGCACCAGCACCGCCTCCGCCCCCCGCCGAGATCGGATCGCCGCCCCCTTCCCCGGCCGCCGCACCGCGAGAACTTGCCGAATCCGCGCCTGCTGCAACGAACGAGCGCCCGGCCCTGGAGGGGATCAGCGTCGTCATGGCCTCCCCCGGCGACGCCGAGCCCAGGCGACGTGTAGCTGCGATCCGTCAGATGCTTCGCGAAGGCCACGAGGCCAGCGCGCGCAAGGCCTACGCGGATTTGCGCCGGGATTTCCCGGGTTTTGTCGTTCCCCGCGACCTTGCGCCGCTTGCCAAGTAGCTCCTGCGCCGATTGAATACCCAGACCTTGCCCCCATCACCCAAGGGGCATGAAGGCCAGGACCAGACGATGAGTGACGCTGCACCGGGCACACCGGAAAAATCCCGCCGCCTGGGCGCCTTGCGCAACCTCTGGCCATACATGCGCCGGCACCGGGCGCTTGCCCTTGGATGGCTGGTCTTCCTGGCCTTGTCATCGGGATCGACCCTGGTATTCCCCATGGCCGTCCGCCAGATGATCGACCACGGCTTCGCCGCATCCAACTCCGGCGCCATCAACCGTACCTTCGGCCTGCTGTTCCTGGTGGCCGCCGTGCTGGCGGTGGCAACGGCGGCACGTTTCTTCTGCATCACCCTCCTGGGCGAACGTGCCCTGGCGGAATTGCGGAAGAAACTCTATGACGGCGTGATTCGCCTGGACGTTGGATTCTTCGAGCGCACGCGCGTGGGCGAACTTACCTCGCGGTTGTCGGCGGATACCGAAGTGGTGCAGGCGCTGATTGGCTCGGGTATTTCGGTCGCCTTGCGCAGCATGGTCACGCTATTGGGTGCCGCGGTCATGATGGCCGTTACCATTCCCCGCCTGGCAGGCCTTACCGCTCTGGTGATCCCGGGCGTGCTGTTGCCCATCATGGTGTTCGGCCGCCGCGTGCAGAAGCTCTCGCGCTTCAGCCAGGATCGCCTGGCCGACGCCTCGGCGATCGCCAACGAAACGCTCAATGCCGCCACCGCGGTGAAGGCCTATCACCGCGAGAACATCGAAAGCCGTCGTTATTCCCATGCGGTTGACCGTGCCCTGGATACCGCGCGCAAGCGCATCGGCGTGCGATCGCTGCTGACGATGGCGGTGATCGTGCTGGTGTTCGGCGCCATCATCCTGGTGCTGTGGGCTGGTGCGAGGCAGGTACTTGCCGGTGAACTCACCGCCGGCGTGCTGAGCCAGTTCGTACTGTATGCGGTGTTCGCGTCGGGCTCGGTGGCGGGTCTGGCCGAAGTGTGGGGCGATGTGCAGCGCGCCGCCGGCGCCATGGAACGCATCGGCGAGCTGCTGGCCGAAAAGCCGGGCATTGCCGATCCGGCGCAGGCGGTTGCACTGCCCAGCCCCGTGCGTGCGTCGCTGCGCTTCGACAACGTCACCTTCCACTACCCCACGCGGGCCGACGTTCCGGCGCTGAAGGATTTCTCGCTCGAGGTAAAGCCCGGCGAGACCGTGGCGCTGGTGGGACCTTCCGGGGCCGGCAAGAGCACTGTGCTCGCCCTGCTCCTGCGTTTCTACGACCCGCAGACCGGCAGCATCCGCCTCGATGGCGTGGACCTGCGCGCACTCACCCTGGCCGACCTTCGCGGCGCCATTGCCCTGGTGCCCCAGGAAACCGTGATCTTCGGTGGCAGCGCCGCGGACAACATCCGTTTCGGCCGCGAGAACGCCAGCGATGCCGATGTGCGCCATGCCGCCCGCCTTGCCGAAGCGGACGGCTTCCTGAGCGCCCTGCCCGAAGGCTATGACGCTGCCATGGGCGAGCGCGGCGTGCGCCTGTCCGGTGGCCAGCGCCAGCGCATGGCGATCGCCCGGGCGATCCTGCGCGATGCGCCCTTGCTGCTGCTGGACGAAGCCACCTCAGCCCTCGACGCACAATCGGAAGCAGCCATCCAGCAGGCGCTCGAACGGCTCGAGCAGGGCCGCACCACGTTGGTGATCGCCCATCGCCTGGCCACGGTCAAGCGTGCCGACCGCATCGTCGTCATGGACGGCGGTCGCATCGTCGCCCAGGGCACGCACGAAAGCCTGTTGCGCGAAGGTGGGCTGTATGCGGAGCTGGCACGCCTGCAGTTCGTCGCATGATGCCGGCTGGCAGGGGATCGCCCGGGTGACATGCCGGATGAACTGACCGGCCGCGCGAAGAACCCTTAAACCGCATCAGGACAACCACACCTGCTCTTGACGCCCCCGGCCCTACCGTGGGCGGATGGATGAGCCATTGCTGCAGCCGCGGCGCGAAGGCCTTTATTGCCCTGCCGGGGACTTCTACATCGACCCGATGTTGCCGGTGCCACGGGCCGTGGTAACCCATGCCCACGGCGACCATGCGCGCGCAGGCAGTGCGCAGTACCACGTCGCTGCCGCGGGACTCGGCCTGATGAAAGAGCGGCTTGGCGCCGACGCGGTCATCGTGGCCCATGAGTATGGCCAGCGGTTCGCGCTGGGCGATGTCGGCGTATCGCTACATCCGTCCGGCCACGTGCTCGGCGCCGCCCAGGTACGGATGGAAGGCGATGGGCGTGTGGTGGTGGTCTCCGGTGACTACAAGCGCGACCCCGACCCGACCTGCGCTCCGTTCGAACCGGTGGCGTGCGACGTGTTCGTTACCGAATCCACCTTCGGCCTGCCGATCTACCACTGGCCGCCGATGGATGGGGTGGCGCGCGATATCCTGGCCTGGGTGGACGAGTGCGCCGCGCGCGGCGTGCCCGCCGTGTTGTTCTGCTACGCGCTGGGCAAGGCACAACGGGTGCTGGCGGAGCTGGCGCGACTCAGCACGCGAAAGGCCTTCCTGCATGGCGCCATGCTGCGGCTGGTCCAGGCCTACCGCGAGGCCGGTGTCGTCATGCTCGACACCGAAGCGGTCAGCGACTCGGCTCCGGGGCGTGACTTCGCCGGTGAACTGGTGCTGGCACCGCCATCGGCAGCGGGCTCGCCGTGGATGAAACGCTTCGGCAAGGCGTCCACGGGCTTTGCGTCGGGCTGGATGCAGATTCGCGGCAACCGACGGCGACGTGGTTACGACCGCGGCTTCGTGGTCTCCGACCACGCCGACTGGGACGGCCTGTTGCGCAGCGTGAAGGAGAGCGGCGCCTCACGCATCTACGTCACCCATGGCGACGGCGATGCGCTGGTCCGCTACTTGCGCGAAAGCGGTTACGACGCGCTGCCGCTGAAGGAACTGTCCGAACGCACGGGCGGTGAAGAGGCTGGTGCCTGATGCGTCGCTTTGCACAGCTTTACGTGGAACTGGATCGCACGGCATCGACCTCGGCGAAGCGCGATGCCATGGCTGCCTATTTCGCCGATGCGCCGGCCAGCGATGCGGCATGGGCCGTCTATGTGCTGTCGGGCGGCAAGCTCAAGCGCACGGCGACTGCCACGGAACTACGGCTGGCGTTGGCGCAGGCCACCGGCTATCCGGACTGGCTGATCGAAGACAGTTACCAGCACGTAGGCGACTTCGCCGAAACGGTCGCCCTGATGCTTCCGGCACGGGCAGGCGGCGAGCATGACATTCCACTTGCCCAGTGGATGGAACAGCGCCTGCCGGCATTGCGCACGCTGGACAGTCCGCAGCGGGTGACCACGGTGATCGGATGGTGGCAGGACGTTCCCCGTGAACAAGTGTTCGTATTGAACAAGCTGCTTACCGGCTCGTTGCGCGTGGGCGTGTCACGCCGGCTGGTGGTGCAGGCGCTGGCCCAATGGGCCACCCTGCCATCGGACCTCTTGGCCCACCGCCTGAGCGGCGACTGGCGGCCGCATGCCCATGCCATGGCCGCCTTGCGAGCCGATGCCGATGTGGATGAAGGAACGTCCGATCGTCCCTACCCGTTCTACCTTGCCTCGCCGCTTGAGGCTGAACCGGCCAGCCTGGGCGAGCGCGAAGCGTGGCTCGCCGAATGGAAATGGGACGGCATCCGTGCCCAGCTGATGCGGCGCGGATTCGACACATGGCTGTGGTCGCGCGGCGAGGAACGCCTCGATGGCCGCTTTCCGGAAATCGAAGCCGCGGCCACCGCCGGACTCCCCGAGGGCGTGGTGCTCGATGGGGAAATCCTGGCCTGGGATGCCCAGGCGCGGGCACCCCGGCCGTTCACCGCGCTGCAGAGGCGCATCGGAAAACTGAAACCCGGCCCGAAACTGCTGGCCGAGGTACCGGTCTGCTTCATGGCTTACGACGTGATTGAAGCCGATGGCCGCGATCTGCGGAACCTGCCGCTTCGCGACCGAAGGGCGTTGCTGGCCAGCCTGCTGCCCGATGACGAAACCACGTTGAAGCTCTCCCCGCCTGTAACCGCGCCAACCTGGGAAGCGCTGGCGGTCGAGCGCGGTCAGTCCCGCCAATACCGCACCGAAGGCCTGATGCTCAAGCACGTCGACTCTCCCTACCGTGTGGGGCGCAAGCGCGGCGACTGGTGGAAATGGAAGATCGAACCCTACACGCTCGACGCGGTGTTGCTTTACGCACAACCCGGTCACGGCCGTCGTTCGGGATTGTTCACCGATTACACCTTCGGCGTGTGGGAAGGCGACTCGCTGGTGCCGGTGGCCAAGGCCTATTCAGGCCTGGACGACCAGGAGATCGCACGGCTGGACAAATGGATCCGCGCGCACACGATCGAACGCTTCGGCCCGGTGCGTTCGGTACCGGCCGAACATGTCTTCGAACTGGCCTTCGAGGCCATCCAGGCTTCCAGCCGCCACAAGTCAGGCGTCGCGGTGCGCTTTCCGCGCATCCTGCGCTGGCGCACCGACCTTGCCATCGGCGATGCCGACAAACTCGACGACCTCCGCCGCCTGGCGTCGGGCTGAAGCCCGCCTGCGCGATTGGTTCGCCGCCCAGGGGCGGCGTCCTGCGCCGTTCCAGCGCGCCGCGTGGCGTGCCTGGGCCGAAGGCCGCAATGGCCTGGTGCATGCGCCGACAGGCACGGGCAAGACGCTGGCCGCCGCGGGCGGACCCCTGATCGACGCCTTGCTGCGCCCGGAGACGGGCCTGCAGATCATCTGGATCACGCCCCTGCGGTCGCTGGCTACCGATACGGCGCAACACCTCAAAGCCGCAGTGGCTGGCATGGGCCTTCCCTGGCGCGTGCTTCGCCGCACGGGTGACAGCGGCAGCGCCGAACGCGCACGGTTGCGCCGCGGCGCCTGCGAGCTGCTGGTGACCACACCCGAAAGCCTGGCGCTGCTACTGAGCTACCCCGATGCGCGCGAACGCTTCGGCAAGTTGCGGGGCGTGGTGGTCGACGAATGGCACGAACTGATCGGCAACAAGCGCGGCACCCTGCTGCAGCTGGGCCTGGGTCGCCTGCGCCATTGGCTTCCGGACCTCCGCACCTGGGGGCTGTCGGCCACCCTCGGCAACCTCGACGAGGCACTGCATGCGCTCGCCGGCGATGGCGTCCTGGTGGGCTCTCCCTTGCGGAAGAAGACCCTGATCCAAACCGCCCTGCCCGGAACCCACGAGCGATTCCCCTGGGCGGGCCACCTGGGGCTGACGCAGTTGCCACGCGTGCTGCGCGCGGTGATGGATGCGTCCTCCACGCTGGTCTTTGCCAACACGCGCTCGCAGGCCGAACTGTGGCACGAGGCATTGGCTTCGGTTTGGCCGGAGGATCCAACATCGCTTGCCCTGCACCACGGCTCGATCGATCCGAAACTGCGTCTGGCCGTGGAAGACCGGCTGCGACGCGGCGAACTGCGCTGCTGCGTGGCCACTTCCAGCCTGGACCTGGGTGTCGATTTCGCCACCGTGGAGCAAGTGGTGCAACTGGGCAGCCCGAAGAGCGCGGCCCGCCTGCTGCAACGCGCCGGACGCAGCGGCCACCAACCGGGAGCGCCATCGAAGATCCTGTGCGTGCCCACCCACCTTCTGGAACTGGCCGAGATTGCCGCCGCCAGGCGCGCCCTGGCCGCCGGGCAACTTGAACCACGACGCCCGATGCGCGGCTGCCTGGACGTGCTGGCGCAGCATCTGGTCACCATCGCCCTGGGCGGCGGATTCACCGCCGATGCCGCGTACGCGGAAGTGACGGCCACCCAGGCTTATGCGCGGCTTCCGCGCCAACGCTTCGATGCCGTGCTGCACTACCTCGTGCACGGCGGCAGCGCACTGGCGAGCTATCCCGAGTACCACAAGCTCAGCGCGCACGACGATGGCATCTATCGCGTCGACAGCCTGCGCCTGGCGCGCCTGCATCGCTTCAGCATTGGCACCATCACCTCCGACGGCAGCGTGCAGGTGCGATACATGAAGGGGGCGAAACTCGGCTCGGTCGAAGAAAGCTTCGTCTCGCGCCTGCGGCCGGGAGACAAATTCCTTTTCGCCGGAAGGCACCTGGAGCTCGTGCGCGTGCGCGACATGGTGGCTTATGTGCGCGCCGCCACCAGCCGGCGCGGCGGCGTACCGCGCTGGATGGGTGGACGGCTGCCGCTGTCGGGAGAACTGGCCGACGCCATGCGCGCCACGCTGGCCGACGATGACGCCACGGAAAAGGAAATGCACGCGTTGCAACCGCTGCTGGCGATCCAGCGCACGCAATCCCGGCTGCCCATGCCGGACGAGCTGCTGGTCGAGCGCAGCAGGACGCGCGAGGGCGATTACCTTTTCGTCTATGCCTTCGCCGGCCGCCTGGCCAACGAGGGGCTCGCCGCCGTGCTGTGCTACCGGCTGTCGCAGTGGCAACGCGGCGACTACGGCTACGCGTGCAACGACTATGGCCTTGCCATCACCGGCGCCGCGCTGCCGACGCTCGATGCCGCGCGCGTGGCGGAACTTCTGCATCCGGCCAAGCTTCGCTCGGACATCCGGCATAGCGTGAACCTGACGGAGCTTGCACGGCGGCAGTTCCGGGAGGTGGCGCGGGTGGCGGGACTGGTGACGCAAGGTTATCCCGGCAGCGAGAAGACCGTGCGCCAGCTGCAGGCCTCCAGCGGCCTGCTCTTCGACGTACTGCGGCGCCACGATCCTGAGCATCCCCTGCTGTGGCAGGCCGAGCGCGAGGTGCTCGAGCAGCAACTTGACTACACTCGGCTTCGCGCAGCCCTCGTGCGCATCGCCCATGCCACCCTGGTTTACGTCGAACCGCCACGACTGACGCCGCTGGCCTTCCCGCTTTGGGTCGACCGCCTGCGTGGTGGCCTGTCGAACGACGACTGGAAGACGCGCGTCCAACGCATGGCGCGCACGCTCGAAGAGGCCGCCAGCCGATGATCAGCATCGAACTGGCCGGTGAGACCGTGCTACTGCACCACGACCGGGCGTTGTTCTGGCCGGCCAGGGGCGTGCTGATAGTGGCGGACGTGCACCTGGGCAAGGGATCGGTATTTCGCCGCTCGGGTATTGCCGTCCCCAGCGGCGATACCCTGGCCGATCTCGGGCGACTGGATAATCTTCTTGCCGAATTCGACGCGAGCGCCCTGTGGGTACTGGGTGACCTGGTGCATGGGAGCGCGCAGCCGGATACGCCATGGCTCGGCGACGTTCGCGCCTGGCGTCAACGTCACGCCAGGATCGGCATGCAACTGATCGCGGGCAATCACGACCGCCAACTGGATACGGCGTCGCTCGGGTTCGAGGTGCTGCCGGGCGAGCAGACACGCGGACCCTTCGTATTGCGCCACGACCCCAAGGTATCCGCCCAGGGCTACGTGCTCGCCGGACATCTCCATCCGGGCGTGACCGTTCGCGATGGCCGGCGGCGCCATCGCCTGCCCGCCTTTGTCTTTGGCCCATGCGTGGGACTGTTCCCGGCCTTCGGCAGCTTCACCGGGCTTGCCCACGTTCGGGTAGAAGCAAATGATCGCGTCTACGTGGCAACGCCAGGCAGCCTGCTGGAACTTAGCGCTCGCTGACAGCCTTCGCATCGATGGCAGCAAGCGCCTGGACGATCGCGGCAACCTCGGCTTCATCGGTCCGCCATTCACCGGCATCCATGCTCAAGCCAACCCCCTTGGGCTGCCGGGATGGCAGGCGCAGCTTGGCCGACGCATGGAACTGGCTTAAGCCCGTCAGCCGCGCGAGTTCGGCCACGTTGCCGGAGGTGACGCCGGCGCCGGCCATGATCGCCACCCGCTGGCCGGCGCGAGCAGCCATCGCGCGAATCACCGCTGCGCCCGCGTGGGCATGGGCGCGGCTGCCGGAGGTCAGGATGCGTTCGCATCCGGCAGCGATGACAGCATCCACCGCCGCTACCGGATCGACGCTGACGTCGATGGCGCGATGGAAAGTCACGCCCATGGGGCCAGCCGCCTCCACCAGCTCCCGGCAACGCGCATGCACGTGGCCGGCTTCATCGAGCGCGCCCACCACCACGCCGTCGCACCCCAGTCGAAGGCAATGCGCAATGTCGGCGAGCATCAACTCCCACTCGTAGGGTGCATAGACGAAGTCGCCGGCACGAGGCCTCACCAACACATACAGCGGAAGCGCGATCGCATCGCGCGCCATGGCGATGGTGGCATGCGAGGGTGTCACCCCGCCTTCGGCCAGCGATGCGCACAGCTCCACGCGACCTGCGCCGCCATCGCGCGCGGCGATCGCCGATGCCACCGAATTGGCCGCCACTTCCAGCAGCATGGTCAGTAGCTGCTCTTGCCCGGGATCAATGCATCCTGCTTCGCCGCATCGCATACCGCGTACGAGAAGCCCTTCTGGATGGCCCAGGCGCCCACTTCGCCGGCACGATTCATGGCCAGGAAGCCGACCTGGATCTCCTTGGCCGTGGCCGGCTTCTTGCGAATGATGCGTTCAACGGCCTCACGGCAGGCGTCCTGCGGCGAGCGGCCCTGCCGCATCAATTCCACCACCAGGAAACTGCCGCAATTGCGTATGACCTCCTCGCCGACGCCCGTGGACGTGGCCGCGCCTACTTCCCCGTCGACGTAGAGCCCCGCGCCGATGATCGGGCTGTCACCTACCCGTCCACGCAGTTTCCACGCCATGCCGCTGGTGGTGCATGCACCGGACAGGTTGCCATGGGCATCCAGGGCCAGCATGCCGATGGTGTCGTGGTTGCGCGCACCGCCCGGGAGGTTGCGGAAATCCTTCACCTCGCTGTTGATCGACGGGCTGTACTTGGCCGTCTTCAGCCATTCTTTCCAGGCCTTCTCCGATTCAGGTGTCAGCAGTTCCTCACGGGGAAAACCCTGTTCCAGGGCGAACTGCAAGGCACCCTCGCCCACCAGCAGCACGTGCGGGGTCTTCTCCATCACCGCGCGCGCGACCGAAATGGGGTGGGCGATGTGTTCGATGGCGGCCACTGCGCCGCAATTGCCGGCCTGGTCCATGATGCTGGCATCCAGGCTTACGTGGCCATCGCGGTCGGGATAGCCGGCACGGCCCACGCTGTGGTTGCGAAGGTCGGCCTCGGGAATGCGCACGCCGGCTTCCACCGCATCAAGGGCACTCCCCCCTGCCGATAACACCTTCCAGGCACCCTGGTTGGCGGCTACGCCGAAATCCCAAGTGGACACGACGCGTGGCTTGCCGACGACGGCGGCAGGCACACCACGGGCCACGCCACCGGTGGCAAGGACAGCGGAGCCCAGCATGGAAGCCTGGATGAAGCGTCGCCGATCTGTCATCTACGCATTTCCTATTGTTTCAAAGAAAAACAAAAGCCCCGCGCATTACGGCGCGGGGCTCGTGTCTTCAGACCTTACCGGTCGTTCAGGCTGGCGTGACGTTGGACGCCTGCTTGCCCTTCGGACCCTGGGTTACCTCGAAGGTGACCTTCTGGTTCTCTTGCAGGGACTTGAAGCCATTGCCCTGGATCGAGGAAAAGTGGACGAAAAGATCCTCCCCACCACCGTCGGGCGTAATGAAACCGAAGCCCTTAGCATCGTTGAACCATTTAACCGTACCAGACGCCATTGCGAAAACCTCTGCATCGTTGACTAAAAATGCACCCCTGCAAGTGGGTCCGATAGTGTTAGGCCCCCGCCTGCCCCCCTGGTGCAGGCAAAGTATCACCATGTTTGCTGGCAAAACACAACATGTTCTGCACGGATGATTCCTAGGAATCGACCAGCCCGGCCAGGATCGCTGGTACCCCAGCGGTGGCCGCGGCCAGGTGGGCGAAGATTTCCTCGATGCTGATCTCGTCCTCGTCCACCACCCCGGCCGCCCAATTGGCCACCAGCGCCAGGCAGGCATATTCGAGGCCAAGCTCGCGGGCGAGGACGGCCTCAGGCATGCCTGTCATGCCGACCAGGTCGCAGCCATCGCGTCGCATACGGGCAATTTCGGCACGGGTTTCAAGCCGGGGGCCCTGGGTGGCGCCATAACAACCGCCATCGACCACATCGATACCTGCCGCGGCAGCAGCAGCCACCAGCGCCTTGCGCAGGGACAGCGTATAGGGGTCGGAAAAATCGATGTGGCGAACCTCGGCACCCTCGACATCGCAGAAGCTGGTCAGGCGGCCGTGGGTGTAGTCGATGATCTGGTCGGGAACCACCACGGCGCGGGGGCCCATGTCGTGCCGGATGCCGCCGACGGCGTTCACACCAATCACCCGGGTGGCACCGATGGACTTGAGCGCCCAGACATTGGCACGGTAGTTCACCCGGTGCGGAGGCAGGCTATGGCTTTCACCGTGGCGCGCCAGGAATGCCAGGCGCTTGCCGCGGAAATCACCGACAACGATGTCACCCGATGCCTTGCCGTAGGGTGTGTCCACCGACTGTCGCGAAGGATTGCCGAGGCCGGGGAACTGATACAGGCTACTGCCGCCGATCACGGCCAGGTCAATGCTCATGCGGAAACCTCATCGGCGAGCGCGTAGATGGCAGGCAGGTTACGGGCCTGTTCGTTCAAGTCCATGCCGTAGCCGAACACGTAGCGGTCCGGGACATCCACGCCGTTGAAATCAGCCTCGATGCCTTCGGCGCGGCGGCCATGCAGCTTGGTGCACATCACTGCCACCAGAACCCGCTTCGCGCCCATGCGCAGGCAGGCATCGCGCACGGCCTTGAGCGTATGGCCTTCATCGAGGATGTCGTCGACCAGCAGCACGATGCGCCCCTCCAGGGACACGGCAGGCTCGCGCAGCCAGTGAAGCTCATGGCCGGTGATGCCACCGCGGTAACGCGTGGCATGCACATAGTCGAATTCGAGGTCGGTCCTGATGGACAACGCCAATTGCGCGGCGAACACCAGGGCGCCGTGCATGACGGTCAGGAAGACCGGCCGCTCGCCTTGCAGTGCCAGGTCGATTTCGTTGCCCATGCGCGCGATCTGGGCTTCGACGGCGGCACGGTCGAAGAGGATATCGGCTGTGGCCACGGCTTCGGCCAACGGGGGGATGCTCATGCTGACTCCAGGGCAGTAACGCGCGCGACGAAGCGGTCGCGTTGGGGATTGTCTTCCAGGCCTTCCCAGGTGGCGCCAATGCTGCCGCGCAAGCCTGCGATCGGGCTGGCAGTGTCGGCCTGGCGGTCGGCCACGGCGTCGATCGCCTCGGGCACGACGTCAGGGAAACAGGCCAGTACCAGGTCGCAGCCGGCATCGAGGTGGGCGTGCACGCGGTCGGCCACGCTGCCATGGACTTCGGCCGCCTTCATGCTGATGTCGTCGCCGATCACCGCACCGCGAAAGCCCAGTTCCCCGCGCAGGATCGATCCGATCCACACGGGCGAAAATCCGGCGGGCCGATGGTCCACCGCGGGGTAAGTCACGTGCGCCACCATCACCGCCTCCGCATGGGCTTCGATCGCCTCGACGAAGGGTGCCATGTCGGTCATGGCCAATTCGATACGGCTGCGTGGATCGGTGGCCGCCGCCAGGTGGGTATCCGCCGCCACCGAGCCATGGCCCGGGAAGTGCTTGAGTACCACCGCCATGCCAGCCAGGTGCATGCCGCGCACATAGGCTTGGCCCAACTCACCCACCACGGACGGGTCCGCATGGAAGGCGCGGTTGCCGATGGCGGCGCTGCCGCGGGCTAGGTCGAGCACGGGAGCGAAACTGAAGTCGATACCCGTGGCGCGCAGCTCGCTTGCCATCACCCAGGCGTGCTCCTCGGCCAGGCGCACGGCCTCGGCCGGGTCGCGGTCGTAGACCACGCCGAGGGCCGACAGCGGTGGCAGCCGGGTAAAGCCTTCGCGCAGCCGCTGCACGCGGCCACCCTCCTGGTCGACGCAGACCAGCAGGTCTTCGCCGCCAGCCTCGCGAATGGCATCGACCAGGGCGATCACCTGGTCACGGCTGCCGGTGTTGCGCGCAAAGAGGATCACGCCGCTGACGTTCGGTGCGCGCAACCATGCCTTCTCTTCGTCAGAAAGCGTCGTGCCGGCAACGCCGATGATCAGCATGTGGCGGCCTCTCCCGAGCGTTCCGCATCGGTCCATTGGGCAAAGGGATGGTCGACCAGGAAGACGTTGTAATAGCGTTTCTCGTCGCTGACTTCGCGGCCGAGCCACGACGGATGGGGGATGTCCTCGCCGGCGTGGTCGAGTTCCACTTCGGCTACGATCAGCCCGCGGTTGGCGCCGGCAAACTCATCGATCTCGAACACGGTGCCCTCGACGTTCACGTGGTGGCGGGTTTTTTCCACCTTGCCATCACAAAGTGTATCGAGCATGTCATGGGCATCGGCCAGGGGAACGGGATACTCGAACTCGTCCCGCTCGATGCCACGCACGGACGACTTGATATTGAGCCACGCTTGGCTACCTGCGATGCGCACGCGCACCGAGGCGCGCGCATGCCCGGCCATCAGCGCCGCCACGCCCATCAGGTAGCCCTGGGACATCGGCACGCTCGACTCGATGCGCTCGCGCCAGCCTTCGCCGGTAAGCAGAAACTTGCGTTCGATTTCCTTGCCCATGGAAAGCCTTCTAGCGTTCGAAGAGCGCGATCGATTCAACGTGCGCGGTATGCGGGAACATGTCCATCACGCCCGCGCTGGAAAGCCGGAAGCCGTGCTGGTTGACCAGGATGCCGGCATCGCGGGCAAGCGACCCGGGGTGGCACGATACGTACACCACGCGCCGCGTCGAGGCGCGCGGGAGATACTCAAGCACCTTGTCCGCGCCGGCGCGCGGCGGGTCGAGCAGGATGGTGTCGTAGTCGGCCCGGGCCCAGGCGGTGCCGCGCTGGTCCTCGAAGAGATTGGCCACTTCGAACCGTGCATTGCCGATGCCATTGCGCGTGGCATTGGCCGCGGCGCGCTCCACCAGGCCATGCTCGCCCTCCACGCCCGTCACTTCCGCCACATGGCGGGCAATGGGCAGGGTGAAGTTACCCAGACCGCAAAAGAGGTCCAGCACGCGATGGTGCGGTTCGGGCGCCATCAGCTCGAGCGTGCGCTCGATCATCCTGCGGTTCATGCCGGCGTTGACCTGGACGAAGTCCAGCGGCAAGAACGCCATGTCCACGTCCTGGCCCGGAATGCCAAACGACAGCTGATGTCCTTCCGGCCACAGCGCATGCACGCTGCTGACACCCGACGGTTGCAGGTAGATGGCGAAGCCGTGTTCCTTGCCGAAGGCCACGAGGGCATCGCGGTCGCGGTCGGACAACGGGGACAGGTGCCGGAACACCAGGGCCACGTCGGCGTCGCCGGCAGCGAATTCGATCTGCGCGATGTGGCGCGCGGCATCCATGCCCGATACCAGTTCCGCCAGCAGGCCGACCTTCGGACCCAGGGCCGGATGGATCACCTCGCAGCGCTGTATGTCGGCAACGAAGCGCGGGTTGGATTCCTCGCGGAAACCCACCAGCACGCGCTCCTTCTTGGCCACATGGCGCACGGAGAAACGTCCCTTCCGGCGATAGCCCCAGGCCTCGTCGGTGAGCGGCGGCAACCACTGCGCGGGTTCGACCTTGCCGATGCGCTGGAAGTTATCGGCCAGCACCTGCTGCTTCATCGCGATCTGCGCGGCCGGCTGCATATGCTGCAGGCTGCAACCGCTGCAGGCGGCGACATGGATGCAACGCGGCTCGGTTCGCTCGGGCGAGCGGGTGATGAGTTCGGCAACTTCCGCTTCGTCGTAATTGCGGTGCCGCTTGCGCATGCGCAGGCGCACCGTTTCGCCGGCAAGCGCACCAGCGACGAAGACGGCCTTGCCGTCGATACGGGCAACGCCACGGCCATCGTGGCCGACGTTGACGATGGTGGTCTCGAACTCGGTCATTGCTTCTTCAATACAGGCCCTGGCATCTGGAAAAACCAGCGGCCGGAAGGCTAAGGGCTAAGGAAACGGACGATGGCTATTTTTTGTGCCATTGGCCCGCGGCATCCCGATAATACCAGCCGGCGGGAGCGCGCTCGATCCAGCCTCGGGCGAAGGTGGCGCGCACCTGCCCCTCCCATTCGGGATGGCCGTTGGCATTGGCCACTTCTCGGTACAACGCGGCACGGTCGCGGTTGTCCTCGGCGACCCAGGCGTTGGCCTGGGCTCGCTGTGCCAGGTCAATGGCATTGGCGTCGCGCACGGCAAGGTCGCCCTGGGCGGCAAGGCCCACGGCGCCGCTGTCCAGCAAGGCCTTCAGGCCGTCACGCAGACGGCCCTTCATGCGCTCGCCGATGGCCTGGGTGGTGGCCGTCTGCACGCGGATATCGGGGGTGTCGGCGGCATAGGCGGCTGGGATCAGCAGGTCCAGCACGCTGGCTGACGGTTGCACGCTGCTTTTTTCAGCCGCGGGCGCGGGCTGCTTTGGCGGAGCCTGCGTGTCTTCCAGGACGTTGCCGATGAACTGGTCGGCGGCCTTCTGCGCGGCCGCTTCGGGAAAGTACACGTTGATGGTGACGCAGCCGGCCACGGCCATGACGAGGGCCAGGATGGCACCGGTGAACGTTCTGCGCATGCGCTTTGCTCCGATGGGATCAGTCAATGACCGGGCCGCCGCCGTGGATGGCCGCCTGCAGCCGCCGCACCAGGGTGGGCCAGTCCACCTGCGACTGGTGACCGACGATGGTCAGGCGCGGCAGGCCGCTGCCCTCGACGATAGTGTAGCCCTCCGCCGGTAGTCGACCATCGGCCAGACCCGTCATGCGGCAGATATCGCCACGCAATTCGCAACCCAGCGCCAGGCGGCGGTAGCTGAAGTTCTGGAAAAGCTTCATCACCTTGGCCTGCAATCCGCCGGCAACGACACCGCCGCCGACCGACGTGAGGTTGTTCACCGCGCGTTGGCTAATCTTGCCGCCGCCGTCGGCGTGCAGCTGCGCGGTGAAAGCGGCAGGCTGCCAGCCGACCATGCGCAGGCCGCCGACCGTACCGTCCATGCGCCCGGTGATGTTGCCGAAGTCGAACACGCCGGTGACCAGGGCCAGGTCGAGCTGGCGCAGGGCGACATCCGCGGTAAGCACCGGCGTGCTGCCAAATGGTTGCTGCAGGGTCAGGCGGGTGACGTCGACGAACCCGTCGAACACATTGATCGAGAGGCCGCCGGCAAGTTCCAGGCGGTCGCCGTCGTAACGCAACGACGGCACCGCCCCGGCCAGTGTGCCGTGGAATTCAGGCCACCCCAGCGCCCGGGAGAGCGCGGCCATGTCGACCTGCGTAAGCACCAGCGACGCGGTGGAGGGCTTGCCCGCCTGCCAGGTGGCCTCGCGAACCGACAGCGTGCCGTCCAGCACCGGTACCTGCAGTGGCCGGCTCAGGCCAAGTACACCGTGCTCGGTCTGCCAATGACCCACCGCCGCACCATTGGGGATACGCCAGACATCCAGCGACGACCAGCCCAGAGTGGTCGCCGGGCGCGTCTGCTCGGCAGCCCAGTCCAGGCCCCCGCGCAGGCCCTTCACGCCAAGCTGGCCACCGGCCAGGGCGAGGTCCATGTGCTGGGTGTCGAAGCGGAACGAGCGCAATCCCGACGGAGCCAGCGACAGCGCCCCCTGCATCGAGCCTGCGATGCTGATCGCCGGCAGGCCCAGCCAGGCGCTCAGGCCCTTGCCGTAACGATCATAGGCCGCGGGGAAATGCGCCTGGATATCATCAAGTTGCAGGCCCATGGCCTTTCCCGGACCGAAACTGGCTGAACCGTCCAGCGTCAACGCGTCGGGGTCCACCAGGTGCAGGCGGCGCAACTGGGTGCCGCCGGCAGCCTGCTCCAGATCGGCTGACAACATCACCGGATGCCCAGGTAGTTCAGCGTAGAGATCGCCAAGCAGCAGCTTGCCGCCACGAAGACTGCCATCCAGGCCCAGGCGCGCGGCACGGCCGGTGGTATCGACGCTGATGCGGCTGTTGGCGGCAAGATTGTCGGCGGCCAGGCGGCCGCCAGGCGCGTCGAAATCCATGCCCGCCACGTCGAACTGGCCGGCCGCCTGCAGGCCTTCGTCACGCAGGTCCACCGCAAGGCTCGCATTGATGCTGCCCGCTTTCGGCTGCACGGCCGTGGCGGCAAGCGCACCCTTGAGCCATGTCGCCGGAAGGCTTTCCAGGTCGATCTGCAGGTGCGTGGGCTGGTCCAGCGGCATGGCCAGGGCACCGCGCGCGGCACCCTGGGCAATCGTCGCCTGCAAGGTATTGGCAGCCTCGTCCCATTGCACCCGTACCCGCGCGTCGCCCAGGGCACCACCAGGAGCGCGGGCGAGCTTCAAGGACGTATCCAGAACCAATCGACCGGTGGCATCGCGCTGGAAACTGCCTTCACAGGCTACGCCAAGCTTCCTCCAGCCCAATGCCGGAATATCGACCTGCTGGCTTTGCAGACGCACGCGGAGGCCTCCGCCGGGCTCGTTTTCAGCCCACACTGACAGGCCGGCCAGGTCGATTCCGGGCACGCTTAGGTGGTCTACCGCCAGTTGGATGCCTGCGATGGCTGGCATCGGACACCCCACAAGCATTACAAAGACCATCCAATTGAGAATTCGTGCGATTGATCCAGGCCTCATGTCCACCCATTCTGCCAAAGCCAGCTGAACGATACGGATCGTTGATGCCAGAAATGCAAACCGCCACATCGGCGCGTGCGCAGCCCCAGCAAGGGTTGCGGGTGCTGGTGGCCGATGACGACCCCACCACGCTCGACTTCTGCCGCGCAGCGTTGGAGGCGCTGCATTGCCACGTCACCGCGTGCATCAGCCACTCCGAAGCGGTGAGCCAGGCCACGACCCATCGCTTCGACCTCCTGCTGCTCGATTGCCGCATGCCCGGCGGCGGTGCGGCCAGCATCATGCATGCGTTGCTGCACGATCCCCGTGCGGCTTCCGCCCGATCGCCGGCGATCGCCACCACGGCGGGCGCGGATGCCGCCACGCGGCAGCACATGCGCCAACTGGGCTTCGTCGAACTTCTCGACAAGCCGTTCGAGGTGGCGCAGCTGCGCGCGTTGCTCAACCGCTTCGGCCGCTACCCTGCGTTGATCCTGGACGATGCCGAAGCCATCGCCACCAGTGGCGATGCAACGATCACCCGTGCGCTGCGCGCACTCCTGTGCGATGAACTGGCGCAGCTGGCGCAGGAATTCGACACCCTGGTGCTGGACATCGACGCCTTCGCCGACCTGCTGCACCGGTTGCGTTCGGCCTGCGGTTTTTGCGGCGCCATGCAACTGCAGCACCTGACGATCGACCTGCAACGGACGATCCGCGCCGGGCACATCCCCGCCCGGGAAGACCTCGAAGCCTTCCGCCGCACACTGATGGCGACGATCGCCGCATTGAAGCTCGACGGCCACGAACAGGATCCTCCGGCTGTCGCCTGAAAACCCGATAACGATGTCCTGGCACGGTTCACGCCGTGCCAGGACATCGCCCGCCATCAGGCCAGCGGAACCTGGGCCAACTGGGCCAGGCGCCGCACCGCTACCGAGGCGATGGGATAGTCGGCATTCTGGCTGAGGATCTCGGCCAGCATGCTTCGGGTATAGCGCAGCGTTGCATCGTCGCGGTCAAGCCACGCCTGCACGGCGTTCTCGCCCGGCCGCGTGGCGCCCAACGCCAGTACCTGCACCGCAAGCGCGCGGTGCTGGGTGTTGAGTTCATCCAGCAGCGAGCCGCGTGCCTGTGCGTGCCAATGGCCATCCACCGGCAACGCCTCGATCTGGCCGCGCAGCCATTCCAGGTCGAGTGCTTCACCCAACTGGTAGAACACGCGAGCCACCGCATCGATCGGCTGGCCGCTTTGCTGGGCAACCTCCACCATGTCGAAGGCAGCGCGAAGCACCGGCACCCGGGCCATGCGCAGGGCGAGCGGCTCGGGGAAGCCCATACCTGCCCACTTTTCCTGGCTGGAGGAGAAGTCGCCACGGCCGGTGTCGGTAAGGACGCCAGGCATGGCCTGGCGCAACGCGAGCACCGGTGCCTGGTAACGCTCGACGTTGGCTGCGATGTCCAATGTGCCGCCGGGGCGATTGAGCAACCAGCGCGTCAGGTGACGCAGAAGGGACCAGATCTGCAGGATGGCGTCGATCTGGGTGTCTTCGGCCACCTGGCTGTCCAGCGCCTCGATCTCGCTCCACAGGCTTCGCACGTCCAGGATCTCGCGCGCCGCCGTATAGGCCTTGGCGATCGCCGCCGGGCCCTGGCCGGTATCCTCCTGCATGCGCATCATGAAGGTGGCGCCCATGCGGTTGATGGTGGAGTTCGTCACCGCGGTGGCGATGATCTCCCGCTTCAGGCGATGTCGCTGCATGTGCTGGGCATACTTCTGGTGCAAGGGCTCCGGGAAGTAGCGCACCAGCTCGCGCGAAAGGTATGGGTCTTCCGGAACATCCGAATCGAGCAACTGCTGGAACAGGCGGATCTTGTCGTACGACAGCAGCACGGAGAGTTCCGGGCGCGTCATGCCCTGCCCGCGCGTCTTGCGCTCAGTCAGCTCGGCATCGGACGGCAGCGACTCGACGACGCGGTCGAGGGTGCCCTCGGCCTCAAGCGTACGGATGAAGTGAGCCATCGACCCGAGGCGGCGCACCGACTGGTGTTCCATCACGGTGATGGCCTGGTTCTGGCGGTAGTTGTCCCACAGCACCAGCTTGCCGACTTCATCGGTCATTGCCGCCAGCTGCTGGTTGCGTCCCTCGAAGGAAAGCTCCCCGCGCTGCACGGCATCGTTGAGCAGGATCTTGATGTTCACCTCGTGGTCGGAGGTATCCACGCCCGCGGAGTTGTCGATGAAATCCGTGTTGAGCAGCACGCCTGATTGCGCGGCCTCGATGCGACCCTTCTGGGTCATGCCCAGGTTGCCGCCTTCGCCGACGATCTTGCAGTGCAGCTCGTTTCCGTTCACGCGCAGCCCGTTGTTGGCGCGGTCACCCACTTCCTGGTGGGTTTCGCTGGCGGCCTTGACGTAGGTGCCGATGCCGCCATTCCACAGCAGATCCACCGGTGCCTTGAGGATCGCGTTCAACAGGTCCAGGGGCGCCATGTGCGTGACATCGCCCTTGATGCCCAGCACCGCGCGCACCTGCGGCGATACCGGCACCGACTTGGCATTGCGCGGGAACACGCCGCCGCCCTCGGAGATCAGCGACTTGTCGTAGTCGTCCCACGAGGAACGCGGCAAGGCGAACAGGCGCTCGCGCTCGACGAAGGAACGTTCAGCATCCGGATTGGGATCAAGGAAGATGTGACGATGATCGAAGGCGGCCAGCAGGCGGATGTGCCGCGACAGCAGCATGCCGTTGCCGAAGACGTCGCCGGACATGTCGCCCACGCCGACGGCAGTGAAATCCTCCGACTGGCAATCGCGCCCAAGCGAGCGGAAATGACGCTTGACCGATTCCCACGCGCCCTTGGCGGTGATGCCCATGCCCTTGTGGTCGTAGCCGTTGGAGCCACCGGAGGCGAAGGCATCGTCGAGCCAGAAGCCGTGTTCGGTGGATATGGCGTTGGCGATGTCCGAGAAAGTGGCCGTGCCCTTGTCGGCGGCGACCACCAGGTACGGATCGTCCGCGTCGTGGCGCACCACGTCGTGCGGCGGCACCAGCTTGCCTTCGACCAGGTTGTCGGTGATGTCGAGCAGGCCGCTGATGAACATGCGGTAGCAGGCGATGCCCTCGGCCAGCTGCGCGTCACGGTCCCCGCCCACGGGCGGACGCTTGACCACGAAACCGCCCTTCGAACCCACCGGCACGATCACCGTGTTCTTCACCATCTGCGCCTTGACCAGGCCCAGCACTTCGGTGCGGAAGTCCTCGCGGCGGTCGGACCAGCGCAACCCGCCGCGGGCGACCGGACCGAATCGCAGGTGGATGCCTTCCACGCGCGGGGCGTAGACGAAGATCTCGCGATAGGGCACGGGCTTGGCCAGGTCCGGCACCTGGTGCGAGTCGAACTTGAACGACAGGTACGGACGGAACGCGCCATCGAACTGCTGGAAGAAGCTGGTGCGGATCGTGGCGTGGATCAGCGCCACGAAGCTGCGCAGGATGCGGTCTTCATCGAGGCTCGAGACATTCTCAAGCAGCATGCCCACCACGTCCTCGACCGCGGCGACCTGTTCATCGCGCGCCAGACCAAGGGAATCCACCAGGCGATCGATCGGGCTCGGCTGCACGGCGGAGGCGGATTCGGGCAACAGCACCTGCATCTCGGTGGTGAGGGTGGCCGCGGCGCGCGCGCGCTCATCGACGCCGAGCGTGGTGCGCAGCGGGTCGAACTTGGCGTTGAACAGCTCCACCAGCAGGCCCGCGATGGCCGGATGACCATTGAGCGCATCCTCCATGTAAGCCTGCGAGAAGGTCACGCCCGTCTGCAGGAGGTATTTGCAGTAGCTGCGCAGCACCGCCACCTGGCGCCAGCCAAGCTTGGCACCCAGCACAAGCCGGTTGAAGCCGTCGTTCTCGGCATTTCCGCGCCATATCTGCTCGAAGGCATCTTCGAACAGCGCGCCCACTTGGGCCACGTCGAAGGCAAGAGCGCCCACCGGCTGCACTTCGAAATCCTGGATGAAGAGCGGCGCATCGCCCACGCGCACTTCGTACATGTGCTCGGTGAGCACGCGAAGGCCGAGGTTCTCAAGCAGCGGCAGCACTTCGGACAACGCAATATCCGAACCGCTGCGGTAGATCTTGAAGCGCAGTTCCTCCGGCCGTGCGGTCGGGTGGTAGAACGACATGCTGATCGCGTCCGGCCCCTTCAGGCCCGCCAGTGCGCGCACATCCGCCGCGGCGACCGTTGCCGCCACTTCGTCGACGTAGCCCGCAGGCAAGGCGCGGCCGTAGCGGTTGGCCAGCACGATGCCCGGCTGCTCGCCAAGGTCCGCCACCAGGCGGTCGCGCAGTTCGTCGTGCCAGTTGCGTGCAATCGCCGCAATGGTGGTTTCCAGCGCGGTGGCGTCGTACACCGGGTGGTCGCCGATACGCGGACGAACCACCACGTGCAACCGCACCAGCGCGGCCTCGCCCATCAATACGGCCGAATCCAGGTGCTCGCCATGCATGGCGTCGCGCAAGGTGGCCTCGATGCGCTCGCGCACGGAGGTATTGAAGCGCTCGCGCGGGATGTACACCAGGCAAGAGAAGAACCGGCCGTAGCTGTCGCGGCGGATGAACAGGCGCGTACGCGCCCGCTGCTGCAGTTCCAGGATGCCCGAGGCCAGCGCGAAGAGTTCATCGGCCGAGCACTGGAACAGTTCCTCGCGGGGCAAGGTGTCCAGGATGTGCCGGAGCGACTTGCCGGAGTAGGAATCCAGCTTCAGGCCGGAGCGTTCCATCACCGCGTCGCACTTGCGCCGCACCAGCGGCACCTGCTTCGGACGCGCCATATAGGCGTTGGACGAGAACATGCCAAGGAACCGCTGCTCGGCTACCGGCCGGCCCTGGGCATCGAATTTCAGCACGCCCACGTAATCCATGTAGCCGGAGCGGTGTATCGGCGAGCGGGCATTGGTCTTGGTCAGGATGATCGCGTCGGTGGAACCGGACTGCGGCAGTTCGCTGGCAACGAGCGAGCGCAGCGAGCGCGGGGCCAGCGAGCGGTCGGCGGCACGCAGGATGCCAAGCCCCGAGCCCTCGACCGAGCGCAGCACTTCGTCGTCGGCGGTCTTGACCACCTCGTATTCGCGATAGCCCAGGAAGGTGAAGTGGTCTTCGGTGAGCCAGTGCATGAACTGCGTGGCCTCGCTCACCTCGTCGGCCGACAGGGGCAACGCACGGCGAGGAAGGTCCTCGGCGATGGCCAGGGCCTTCTGGCTCATGGCCTGCCAGTCGTCCACGGCCTCGCGCACGTCGGCCAGGGCGATGGCCAGTTCCTTGCGGAGGGTTTCCAGGCTGTCACCATCCAGGCGGTCGATCTCCAGGCGCATGAACGATTCGCCCGATGCGCCATCGGCGCCCAGCGCGGCGATGCTGCCATCGGCGGCGCGGGTCACCGGCACCACCGGGTGGATCAGGGCGTGGATGGCGGCATGGTTCACCGCCACCATGCTGGCGGTGTCGACCAGGAAAGGCATGTCGTCGTTGACGATTTCAATGACCGTGCGGCTGCCGCTGGCACCGGGGTTGAACACCCGCACCAGGGCTTCCCCTGGCGACCGCTTGGCGGCAAAAGCCAGGAATTCCCCGATCAGCGCGGCCCAGCGCTCAGGCGTGTGAAGGCCAAGGTCCGACTGGGCAATACGCGAAAAGAACAGGCCGATGAAGAACCGCGCCTGGTCCGGAGTGAGCTGCGACTTGCCTTGCTTGCTGAATTCCTCGATCACGAGGGCTGGGAAGCTGCCGTCCTCGGCTGCGCGAATCGCGTTCATGAGCTGGCTGTCGCCTTGATGTGGGGAAGGGAAAGTTATCCGGCGAAGCATACCGCCGCGACTGATGACAAGGCCACTTCTTGTGTTCCCGCAATGCGGCATTTTCAGCCTGCTTTCATGACACAACGCACCTCGCCGGCGACACTTCCGGGGCAGTTCGGAACACCGCCGATGCCACCGCAAGCTTGTGCATCGCGCCAACGGGGTTGGAAATAGGCCCCCTATAGCATTGACTCTTCGCGCCAATAGTTTTTAAACTGAGCGGTACAGTGAATCGGTACCCCGTCTGTGTGGTGGCGCAGGCGCCCCGATCCATGCCCTTCCCGATATCGACAGGCACTGCCCCGAACCATCGTTAATTCTCGCTGGAAGGGCCATCCGGCACAGGACGACACAGCTTGTCTTGCGATAACTGTTATATGAGCGCACCTGCCCCCGACCCCCGGGTGGCGGATGTGAAAGAACAACCGCACAAGAAAATGAACGGAGTTCCCATGAAGCCCCTGCCCCTGCGCACATCTTTGTTGTGCTTCGGCCTCATCGCGCTTTCCGCCTGCGGCAAGAAGCAGGAGGCGCCCAAGGCACCACCCACTCCCGAAGTAGGCGTGGTTCAGGCCCAGCTTTCTTCCGCTCCGCTCGTGCAGAACCAGGTCGGACGCCTTTCGGCCTTCCGTACGGCCGACGTGCGCGCACGCGTGCCGGGCATCCTGCAAAAGCGCGTCTATAACGAAGGCTCGGACGTCAAGGCCGGCCAGGTGCTCTTCCTCATCGATCCGGCTCCGTTGCAGGCGGAACTGGACCAGGCGCAGGCGAACCTCGCCTCGGCCCAGGCCACCGCGCTGAACAACAAGGCTGCCGCCGACCGCGCCCGCGGCCTGATCGGCAAGAACTACGTGTCGCGTTCGGACCTCGACACCGCCGTGGCCAACGAGCGCACCGCCAACGCCGCGGTGAAGCAGGCCCAGGCGGCCGTGCAGACCGCGCGCATCAACCTGAGCTACACCAAGGTCGAATCACCCATCGACGGCCGGGCCAGCCAGCAGCAGGTGACCGAAGGCGCGCTCGTGGGCCAGGGTGATACCACCTTGCTGACCACGGTGGACCAGGTCGATCCGCTCTATGTGAATTTCACCGTGAGCATCGGCGACCTTGCCACCATGCGCCGCGCCGCCGCCACCGGCGGTGTCACCCTGCGCGACCAGGACAAGGCGACCGTCACCATCACCCTTCCCGACGGCAGCACCTACGACGACAAGGGCACGCTCGACTTCTCCGATACCCAGGTGAATCCCAGCACCGGCGCGGTGAGCCTGCGCGCCATCATCCCCAACAAGGACCGCACCCTGCTGCCGGGCACCTACGTGACGATCGCCGCTGACCTTGGCGAGCAAAACAAAGTGTTCCTGATCCCGCAGGCGGCCGTGGTACGTGATACCAAGGGCGCCTACGTGATGACGGTCGCCGGCGACGGCAAGGTGGTTCGCAAGAACGTCACCACCGCGAACACCAGCGGCGGCAACTGGATTGTCACCAACGGCCTGGCCGCTGGCGACCAGGTGATCGTCTCGGGCCTGCAGACCGTCAAGGAAGGCGGCCAGGCGAAGGCCGCGCCTTACCAGCCGAGCGAGCCCAGCCCGCTGCAGCGCCAGACGGCTGCGTCCACCGGCCAGGCCGGCAAGCAGTAAAGGGGACACGACATGCCGAGTTTCTTCATCGATCGCCCAGTCTTCGCATGGGTGATCGCCATCCTCATCTCCCTGGTGGGCACGATCTCGCTGCTCAACATGGGTATCGAGTCGTATCCCAACATCGCCCCGCCGCAGGTGACCGTCAACGCCACCTACCCGGGCGCGTCGGCAGACACCACGGAAAAAACGGTCACCCAGGTGATCGAGCAGCAGCTGACGGGTATCGACCACCTGCTGTACTTCTCCTCGTCGTCCAGCTCCGCGGGCACGGCATCGATCACGCTGACCTTCCAGACCGGTACCGATCCTGACATCGCTCAGGTGCAGGTGCAGAACAAGGTCTCGCTGGCCACGCCCCGCCTGCCGACGGAAGTCACCCAGCAAGGCGTGGTGGTGGCGAAGTCGAACCCCGACTTCCTGATGTTCCTGGCGTTGACCTCCGACAACCCCGACATCGACAACGCCCGCCTGAACGACATCGTCGCTTCGCAGGTCAACGAGCAGGTGGGCCGCATCTCAGGCGTGGGTTCCACCCGCCAGATCGGTGCCGAATACGCCATGCGCGTCTGGCTTAACCCTGACAAGCTGCAGGGCTATGGCCTTTCCGCCAGCCAGGTGCAGCAGGCCATCGCCAACCAGAACGTGCAGTTTGCCGCAGGTTCGCTTGGTTCGGATCCGGCCAGCGATGGCCAGGGCTTCAGCGCCACCGTGTCGGCCGAGGGCCGGTTCTCAAGCCCCGAGCAGTTCGGCCAGATCATCCTGCGCGCCAATCCCGACGGCACGTCGGTCAAGCTCAGTGATGTCGCCAAGATCGGCTTCGGCGCGCAGAACTACGGCTCCGGTTCCACGCTAGATGGCAAGCCTTCCGGTGCGCTGGGCGTGCAGCTGTTGCCCGGCGCCAACGCGCTGGACGTGGCCACCGCCGTGCGCGGCAAGATGGCCGAGCTTGCCAAGAGCTTTCCGCCGGGCGTGACCTGGCAGGCGCCATACGATTCAACGCCGTTCGTGCGCATCTCGATCAAGGAAGTTATCGAGACGCTGATCATCGCCATCGTGCTGGTGTTCGGCGTGATGCTGCTGTTCCTGCAGAACATCCGCGCCACCATCATCCCCACGCTGGTGATCCCGGTGGCGTTGCTGGGTACCTTCGCAGGCCTGCTGGCACTGGGCTTCACCATCAACCAGCTCACCCTGTTCGGCATGGTGCTGGCGATCGGCATCGTGGTGGACGACGCGATCGTGGTGATCGAGAACGTCGAACGCATCATGACCGAGGAAAACCTCGATCCGAGAGAGGCCACGCGCAAGGCCATGGGCCAGATCACCGGCGCTGTCGTGGCGATTACCGTGGTGCTGGCCGCGGTGTTCGTGCCGTCGGCCTTCCAGGCCGGTGCGTCGGGCGTGATCTACAAGCAGTTCGCGCTCACCATCGCCGTATCGATGGGCTTCTCGGCGTTCCTGGCGCTGTCTTTCACGCCGGCGCTGTGCGCTTCGATCCTCAAACCCACGCATCACGAGAAGAAGAACTTCGTCTATCGCGGTTTCAACGTCGCCTTCGACAAGGTCAACAACATCTACCGCGGCCACATCGGTGGCGCGGTACGCAGCGCGCCGCTGTGGATGGTCGTGTTCCTGGTGATCTGCCTGTTGTGCGGCTGGTTGTTCAGCCGCTTGCCGACCAGCTTCGTGCCCAGCGAAGACCAGGGTTTCGCCCTGGCCATCGTCTCGCTGCCGCCGGGTGCTTCGCTGCAGCGCACGCAGAACGTCATGGGCCAGATCCGTGAGAAGCTGCACGGCAATCCCAACGTCGACCGCATCTTCCAGATCTCCGGCTTCAGCTTCGTCGGTTCGGGTGAAAACACCGGCATGGCGTTCATCCGCCTGAAGGACTGGGATGACCGAAAGACCACCGCGGATGAATTCATCCAGCAGGCCAACGGCATCCTGCATGGCATCCGCGATGCGCAGATCTTCGTGGTGAACCTGCCGACCATCCGCGGTCTGTCCCAGTTCGGCGGTATCGACATGTGGCTGCAGGCCCGTGCGGGCCAAACCCGCGACGAGCTCACCGCGGCACGCAATACCGTGCTCGGCGCCGCGTCGCAGGATCCGAACATGGTGGCGGTGCGTCCGAACACACTCGAAGACGCGCCGCAGATCCAGCTCACCGTCGACCGCACCCAGGCGCAGTCGATGGGCTTGTCGGTCAGCGATGTCTACACCGCCATCCAGCTCACGCTGGCGCCGGTGTACATCAACGACTTCTCCTACGCCGGCCGCGTCAAGCGCGTGCTGATGCAGGCAGATACGCCCTACCGCATGGGTCCGGATGCCTTCGGCCACATCTTCACACCGAGCACCCTGGCCACCACGACCAGTACCTCGACGGGCTCCACCCAGGCCACGCCGCAGATGGTGCCGCTGTCGAACGTGGTGTCGTCGAAGTGGCAGATGGCCTCTCCCGCGCTTAGCCGCTACAACGGTTATTCCGCGGTGGAAATCGTCGGCGCCGAGGCACCGGGCCATTCCACCGGCCAGGCCATGAACGCGCTGTCGGGCATCGTGGATTCGAAGCTTCCGCCCACCTTCGGCTACGACTGGACGGGCCAGTCCTACCAAGAAATCCTCTCGGGCAACTCGGCAACACTGCTCATGATCCTGTCGATCCTGATCGTGTTCCTGTGCCTTGCCGCGCTGTACGAGAGCTGGTCGATCCCGGTGTCGGTGCTGCTGGTGGTGCCTCTGGGCATGCTGGGCACGGTGGTGTTCTCCATGCTCCGCGGCATGCCCAACGACATCTACTTCAAGATCGGCCTGATCACGGTGATCGGCCTGGCAGCGAAGAACGCGATCCTGATCATCGAGTTCGCAGTGGAACAGCAGGCCCAGGGCAAGACGCTGCGCGAGGCGACCATCGAAGCCTCGCACCTGCGACTCCGCCCCATCCTGATGACGTCGATCGCGTTCATCCTGGGCGTGTTCCCGCTGTTCATCTCCTCCGGTGCCGGCGCTAACTCCCGCCACTCCATCGGCACGGGCGTGATCGGCGGCATGCTGTTCGCCACCTTCCTGGGCCTGCTGCTGATCCCGGTGTTCTACGTCAGCGTCCGCCGCCTCCTGGGCGACAAGCTCGACGAGGTATCGCACAAGCTACCGCACGCACGCGACCACACCGAGCACGGCGACGCCCCCCGCGGCTGAGCCCACACGGTGACTTCGAACCCCGGCCTAGGCCGGGGTTTTTTTTGGGGTGACTCGGGACAGCTCTCCCGTGAGTGCCTGGGGGTAGGCAGAGCCGGGGGCCGTGGCCCTCATCGCTCCGGTTACACCGGCGCTTGGGACAAGAGGCCGCTGCGCGGCTTTTTCTTATGGCTGCGCCCCGGCGCGCCCGCGCTGCGGGCGGGGGTTTTCGAGGCGGCCTGCGGCCTTCGCGAAAACGGCCGGCCGAACCCGGCCCCCTGCGGGCCTGTTCCGCCCGCAGCGCTCGGTTCCACAAGTCGCTGATGAGGGCCACGGCCCCCGGCTCTGCCTACCCCCAGGCACTCACGGGAGAGCTGAGCGGCGGTGAGGTTTAGTACGAACCACGCACGCCTTTTTCCTCGCGAACCTCACCGTTCGGGCGTGGCGGGGGAGAGCCGGCAAGCCCTAGCGGCCGGCGCTCCGTGCGAAGGCGAAGGGCTTCGGCTGGATCAGGCCCGCAGGGGGCCGGCCATGGATGGCCGGCCGTTTTCGCTGAGCCAGGATGGCGAATCGAAAACCCCCAGCTGAAGTCCGTCCCGAAGGGGGCGCAGCCATAAGACACGGCCGCGCAGCGGCACCCTTTCCCGAGGGTCGCCGCAGCAAGGAGCGCCGGCCGCTAGGGCTTGCCGGCTCTCCCCCGCCACGCCCGAACCCCTCAGCGCAGCCCGGTCTCGTTGCGCGCGATGATCAAACGCTGGATTTCGCTGGTGCCTTCGTAGATTTCGGTGATCTTGGCGTCGCGGAAGTAGCGTTCCAGGGGCATTTCGCGGGAGTAGCCCATGCCGCCGTGGATCTGGACGGCCTGGTGGGTGATGAACATGGCGGTTTCGGAGGCGACGAGCTTGGCCATGGCGGCCTCGTTGTTGAAGCGGCCGCCCTCGACCTTTTCCGACTGCGTCTTGGCCCAGGCGGCGCGCATGGTCAGCAGGGTGGCGGCGTCGAGGCGGCACTTCATGTCGGCGATCTTCGACTGCGTCATCTGGAAGCTGCCGATGGGCTGGCCGAACGCCTTGCGCTCCTTCACCCAGGCGATGGTGGCTTCATAGGCTGCGCGGGCGATGCCCACGGCCTGCGAGGCGATGCCGATGCGACCGGCGTCCAGCACGCCCATGGCGATGGCGAAGCCCTTGCCTTCGGCGCCGAGCATGTTTTCCTTCGGGCACACGTAGTCGTTGAATTCGATCTCGCAGGTGGCCGAGGCGCGGATGCCGAGCTTCGGTTCCGTCTTGCCGGCGTGGAACCCCGGGATCTTGGTGTCGATGATGAAGGCGGAGATGCCCTTGGCGCCGATGCCCGGCTGGGTGACGGCGAACAGCACGATGTAACGGGCCACGGGGCCTGAGGTGATCCAGCTCTTCTTGCCGTTGATCACCCAGTCGCCATCGGCATTCTTTACGGCGCGCGTATGCATGTTCGAGGCATCGGAACCCGACTGCGGTTCGGTGAGCGCGTAGGCGCCGATTTCCTCGCCCGAGGCGATCGCACGCACGTATTTCTGCTTCTGCTCTTCCGTGCCGTTCTTCAGGATGCCGTTGCAGAACAGCGAATTGTTCACCGACATGATGGTGGCGTGGGCAGCATCGGCGGCCGAGACCTCGATCACCGCCAGCGAATAGGCCGTGGTATCCATGCCGGCGCCGCCGTATTCCTCAGGCACCTCGATGCCCATCAGGCCCAGCTGGCCCATCTCCTGGATGTTGGCCAGGGGGAATTCCCCCTTGGCATCGAACTCGGCGGCCACGGGTGCGATGCGCTTCTGCGCAAAATCGCGCGCGACCGCCTGGATCGACAGCTGGTCGTCGGTGAAACGGAAATCCATGGAACTCTCCTGACTCTTAGCGTTAAGCCGGGGCGACTGGATCCCCGCGCAGCCGGCTATTCTAACGGTCGTTCCAATCCCGGGCGCGATGCACCGCAACAATGCGCCTTGACGCGGGGCCGGGTGGGGCCTAGCCTTTACCATCTTTATATCGCGATGAAAGGATAGGCCTTGGATCTCGCCACCGCCTCCGGGGTGCTGCGCCTGCTTGCCGACGCCACTCGCGTCCGCCTGCTGGCCCTGCTCGAGCGCGAGGAACTGACCGTGGCCGAGCTCGCCGCCATCCTGCACCTGGCCCAGCCCCGCGTATCCACGCACCTGGCCAAGCTCAAGGAAGCCGGGCTGGTCCGTGACCGCCGGGCTGGCGTGTCCGCCTACTACCGCGCCAACGGGGAGTTCGATCCGCGCATGCACGGCTTGATGGCCGCCCTGCGCGAGAGTATCGACGACGCCATGCTGCGCGCCGACGCCGCCCGCCTGCCCACGGTGCTGGCCCAGCGGGCCGGGGAAGCCGGATGGGCCGATACGGTGGCCGGCGACATGGAGCGGCATTACTCCCCCGGCCGCACCTGGGAAACGCTCGCCCGCGCCCTGCTGCAGCTGCTGGAAACCGGCGACGTGCTGGATATCGCCTCGGGCGATGGCGTGACCGCCGAGTTGCTGGCCCCCCATGCACACTCGGTCACCTGCGTGGACTCGAGCCTGCGCGTGGTGGAAGCCGCTCGCCAGCGCCTGGCGCCCTTCACCAACGTCCGGGTGATGCAGGGCGACATGCATGCGCTGGATATCGCCGACGGCAGCTTCGACCTGGTATTGCTGCTGCACGCCCTCACCTACAGCACGCAGCCGGAGAAGGTCTTCACCGAGACCGCCCGCGTGCTGCGCCCCGGTGGCCGCGTACTGGTCGCCACGCTAGGCCAGCATGACCACCCGGCGGCCGTGGAGCCTTTCGATCACCGCAACCTCGGCTTCAGCACCGAAGCGCTCGAGCAGATGGCGGTGGATGCCGGGCTGGCGGTGGTCAGCGCCACCAGCATCAGCCGCGAACGCCGCTCGCCCCATTTCGAGGTGTTGAGCCTCGTTGCACGCAAACCCGCTTGAGGATGCACCCGTGAGCAACCTGCCCTGGCTTTTCCCCCATCGCGTCGCCCTTCTCGAAAAGGCGCTGGCTTCGCGCATCCTGGTGCTCGACGGCGGCATGGGCACGATGCTGCAAGGCCACCAGCTCGACGAAGCAGGCTACCGCGGCGAGCGCTTCGCCGAAGGCTTCGATGCCCACAATACGCATGGCGAGAACTGCGCCTGCGACCTGAAGGGCAACAACGACCTTCTCACGCTTACCAAGCCCGAGATCATCCAGGGCGTGCACGAGGCCTATCTTGCTGCCGGCGCGGACCTGGTGGAAACCAACACCTTTAATGCCACGCGCATCAGTCAGGCCGACTACCACCTCGAACACCTGGTGCCCGAACTCAACCGTGCCGGTGCTGCTCTCGCGCGCGCCGCCTGCGATGCCGCCAGCACGCCTGAAAAGCCCCGCTTCGTGATCGGCGTGCTTGGGCCCACCAGCCGCACGGCGTCGATCTCGCCCGACGTCAACGATCCTGGCTATCGCAATGTGAGCTTCCAGGAACTGGTGGACAACTACACCGAAGCCGCGGGCGCGCTGATCGACGGCGGTGCGGACACGATCATGGTGGAAACCATCTTCGACACCCTCAATGCCAAGGCAGCGCTGTTCGCCCTGTCCGAACTCTTCCGCACTCGCGGCGGCCGCATGCCGGTGATGATCTCCGGCACCATCACCGATCGCTCCGGCCGCACATTGTCGGGCCAGACTGCTGAAGCGTTCTATTACTCCGTGGCCCATGTCGATCCGATCTCGGTGGGCTTCAACTGCGCGCTCGGCGCCGACGAGCTCCGCCCGCACGTACAGACGCTCTCGTCGATCGCGCGCACCTTCGTGAGCACGCATCCGAATGCAGGTCTCCCCAACGCGTTCGGCGAATATGATGAAACGCCCGAGCAGATGGCCGCCACCATCGGCGATTTCGCCCGCGAAGGCCTGTTGAACCTGGTCGGTGGCTGCTGCGGCACCACCCCAGCCCACATCAAGGCCATCGCCGAAGCGGTAGCCCCTTGTCGTCCCCGCATGTTCGAGGCAAACCAGCAGGCAGCATGAGTACCCTTCGCCATACCCGCCTGAGCGGCCTCGAGCCGCTGGTCATCACCCCGGACCTGCTCTTCGTCAACGTCGGCGAACGCACCAACGTCACCGGCTCCGCCCAATTCCGCAAACTGGTCAAGGAAGGCCGTTACGAAGAAGCCGTGGATGTCGCTCGCCAGCAGGTAGAAAGCGGCGCGCAGATCATCGACGTCAACATGGACGAAGGCCTGATCGATTCGGAAGCGGCGATGACCCGCTTCCTGAACCTGATCATGTCCGAACCCGACATCGCCCGCGTGCCGGTGATGGTCGACTCCTCCAAGTGGACGGTGATCGAGGCCGGCCTGCGCTGCCTGCAGGGCAAGGGCATCGTCAACTCCATCTCGATGAAGGAAGGCGAAGAAACCTTCCTCGAACACGCCCGGCTGGTGCGCCAGTACGGCGCCGCCGTGGTGGTCATGGCCTTCGACGAGGTCGGCCAGGCCGATACCTGCGAGCGCAAGGTCGAGATCTGCTCCCGCGCCTACCAGCTGCTGACCGAAGAAGTCGGCATGCCGCCGGAAGACATCATCTTCGATCCGAACATCTTCGCCGTGGCGACGGGCATCGAGGAACACAACAACTACGCGGTGGACTTCATCGAAGCCACGCGGGAACTTAAGAAACGCTTTCCGTCGTGCCACATCTCGGGCGGCGTATCGAACGTGTCGTTCGCCTTCCGCGGCAACAACCCGGTACGCGAGGCGATCCACTCGGTGTTCCTGTACCACGCCATCAAGGCTGGCATGGACATGGGCATCGTCAACGCCGGTTCGCTTGCCATCTACGACGACCTTCCCGAGGAACTGCGCGAGCGGGTCGAAGATGTCGTACTAAACCGCCGTTCCGACGCCACCGACCGCCTGCTGGAGATCGCCGACCGCTACAAGGGCGGCAAGGCCGAGGCCGTGGTCGAGACCGCCGCCTGGCGCGAGAAGCCCGTGCGCGAGCGCCTGTCGCATGCCCTGGTGCATGGCATCGACCAGTTCGTGGTGGAAGACACCGAGGAAGCCCGGCAGCTTTCCTCGCGTCCTTTGGACGTGATTGAAGGCCCGCTGATGGACGGCATGAACATCGTCGGCGACCTCTTCGGCGCCGGCAAGATGTTCCTGCCCCAGGTGGTGAAGTCCGCGCGCGTGATGAAGAAGGCCGTCGCCCACCTTATTCCTTTTATCGAGGAAGAGAAGCTGCGCACGGGCGACGCCGGCAAGAACAACGGCACCATCGTGATGGCCACGGTGAAGGGCGACGTGCACGACATCGGCAAGAACATCGTGGGCGTGGTGCTCCGCTGCAACAACTTCGAGGTGATCGACCTCGGCGTGATGGTGCCTACGCAGAAGATCCTGGATACCGCGCGCGAAGTGAAGGCGGACATCATCGGGCTTTCGGGCCTGATCACCCCCTCGCTCGAGGAAATGAGCCAGGTGGCCCGCGAGATGCAGCGCCAGGGCTTCGAGCTGCCGCTGATGATCGGCGGCGCCACCACCTCGCGCGCGCATACGGCGCTGCGCATCGAGCCGCACTACAAGGCCACCACCGTGTGGGTGAAGGACGCCTCGCGCGCCGTGGGCGTGGCGCAGTCGCTGGTGAGCAAGGACCTGGTGGATGAGTTCATCGCCAAGGTGCGCAGCGAATACGCCGAAGTGCGCGAGCGCCACAAGGAGCGCGGCACCGGCAAGCCGCTGGTACCCCTTTCCAAGGCCCGCGCGCAGCGCTTCAACGGCGGCTGGGAGTCGTACACGCCCCCTGCCCCGCGCCAACCCGGCATCACGGTGCTGGACAACTACGACCTGGCCGAGCTCGTGCCGTACATCGACTGGGGTCCCTTCTTCAACGCCTGGGAACTGGCCGGCCGGTTTCCCGCCATCCTGGACGACGAGATTGTCGGGCCGCAGGCGCGCGAACTCTTCGCCGATGCCAAGGCCATGCTGGACAAGATCGTGTCGGAGAAGTGGCTCACCGCCCGTGGTGTCGTCGGCTTCTGGCAGGCCAGCGCCGTGGGCGACGACGTGGAAGTGCGTGGCGAGAATGGCAAGAAGCTGGCCATGCTGCGCTTCCTGCGCCAGCAGGTCGACAAGCCGGCCGACCGCCCGGATTTCTGCCTGGCCGATTTCGTCGCGCCGAAAGACACGGGCGTGGCCGACTGGGTGGGCGGCTTCGCCGTCACCGCCGGGCACGGTATTGAAGAACACGTCGCGCGCTTCGAAGCCGACCACGACGACTATTCATCCATCATGCTCAAGGCCCTGGCCGACCGCCTGGCCGAGGCCTTTGCCGAGCGCCTGCACGAGCGCGTGCGCCGGGAATTCTGGGGCTACGTGCCCGACGAGGCCCTGGACAACGAATCCCTGGTGGCCGAGAAATACCGCGGCATCCGCCCGGCGCCGGGCTACCCGGCCTGCCCCGAGCACACCGAGAAGGCCACCCTCTTCGATCTGCTCGATGCCCCGGGCAACACCGGCATCGAGCTCACCGAAGGCTTCGCCATGTATCCCACGGCGGCGGTCTCCGGCTGGTATTTCTCCCATCCGGGAAGCCAGTACTTCGTGGTGGGCAAGCTAAGCCGCGAACAGGTCGAAGACTATGCCCGCCGCAAGGGTTGGAAGCGCGAGGTGGCCGAACGCTGGCTGGCCCCCTACCTGGACTACGACGTGGATTAAGTGACCTCGTTGGGCACCTGGTGGCGCAGCCGCGCCTCGCGCATGTGCACCCACAGGTTATAGACGGACACGAACGCCGGGAAGAAATTGGACAGGATGCCCACCGAGTCGTTCTTGCCGAAGATGAAATAGGCCAGCAGCAGGGCCGACCCCACCACCGACAGCCACCAGAACGACAGCGGCATCACCACCCGCTTGTACTTGCGGGTGTAGTACAGCTGGACGAACCAGCGGCTCGTGAACATCAGCGAGCCGGCAAAGCCGATGATCTTCCAGGGGGTGAAGGAGAAATGGGACAGGGCGGCCAGCACGCGCTGCCATTCGTGGAGGAAATAGTCCATGGGGGTCGGCCACCGGGAAAAGTCGGCCATTTTACCCACGATGGGCCCGGGATGTTGACCGCCCGCCCCACCCTGCGTAGAATTCCGCGCTCCCGGCGGGCGGTTAGCTCAGCGGTAGAGCACTGCCTTCACACGGCAGGTGTCACAAGTTCGATCCTTGTACCGCCCACCATACGAATCGACGAAATGGCCCCCGAAAGGGGGCTTTTTCGTTCTAGGGCCTTTGCCCCAGCCAGAACCGCGGCCCCGGGCCGCCTTTGCGCGCGACATCGTCGGGATTGAAGAGTTTGCAGCGCTGCAGCGAAAGGCAACCGCAGCCGATGCACTTATCCAGGCTGTCGTACAGGCGATTGAGCTCGGCCATGCGTTCGTCCACGCGGGCTTTCCAACCGCGTGCCAGGTGCTGCCAATCCTTGGCAGTGGGCGGATGGTCGCCGGGTAGCAGGGAGAGCTGTCCGGCAACTTCATCCAGGGTGAAACCCAAGCGCTGCGCAAACACGATAAACGCAATGCGACGAAGGGTCGAGCGCCGGTAACGGCGATGGCCCGCGCCAGTGCGGACCGAATCGATCAGGCCGCGTGACTCGTAGAAGCGCAACGCTGACGAGGCCAGGCCGCTGCGCTGAGCCACGATGCTGATGGTCAATAAGGGATCTTCCGAACGCATTGTTCACCGCACGAGGCCGTATTTGACATCTTGACTTAAAGTTGACTTTAACTTGCACACTTCAACGGCAACAGCATCCCCCGCGATGCCTCATTCGTCAAGGACACTATCCATGGGCAGCTCAAAGCGACCAGTTAGCCCCGCCAACGTGTCGTTCGCTGGCCTCGTGATCGTTACCATGGTGGCGCTCGCTGGCTGCAACCAAGGTAAAAGCGCCAGCACGGCCGCCGCACAGGCGCCGGAAGTCGGCGTGGCCCGCGTGATCTCCCGCCCGGTGCAAGAGTGGGATGAGTTCAACGGCCGCATTGAGGCCATCGATAACGCTCAGGTTCGCCCGCGGATCAGTGGCTATATCGAGCGCATCGCCTTCAAGGAAGGCGACGTGGTGAAGCAGGGCGATCTGCTGTTCGAAATCGATCCCCGCCCCTACCGCAACGCACTTGCCAGCGCGCAGGCCCAGCTCGAACACGCACGCGCCACCGCGGAACTGGCGCGCACTCAGAACAAGCGAGCGCAGGTGCTGGTGGACGCCAAGGCCATCTCGCGCGAGGAGGCGGACACGCGCAGTACCAACGTCAGCCAGAGTGAAGCCAACGTACGCGCCGCACTGGCTGAGGTAGCAACCGCCAAGCTCAATCTTGACTTCACCCAGGTGCGTTCGCCCGTGTCCGGACGTGCCGGCCGCGCCATGCTAACCGTGGGAAATCTGGCGCAGGCAGAGTTGAGCGTGCTCACCTCGGTAGTGTCGCAAGATCCCATGTTTGTGTATTTCGATTTCGACGAGCACAGCTACTTGGAGTATCAAGCCCTGGCTCGCCAGCAAGGCCGTGATGGCAACAACTACCCGGTACATGTTGGCCTGGCCAATGAGGACGGCTTCCGCCATGCAGGTACCGTGGATTTCCTCAACAACCAACTCGATGCTTCCACCGGCACGATCCGTGTGCGCGCGGAGCTGCCAAACGCAGATCGATCATTGACACCGGGCCTGTTCGCCCGCGTGCAACTGGCTGGCCGTGGCACCGCCCAGGCGATGCTGATCGACGACAAGGCCGTGCTGACCGACCAGGATCGCAAATACGTCTATGTCGTGGGGCCGGACAACAAAGCGCTGCGCAAGGAAATCGCCACCGGTCGTTTGATCGATGGCCAGCGCGTGGTGAAGTCGGGCCTGAATAGCGGCGACAACGTGGTCGTGAGCGGCATGCAGAAGATCTTCTTCCCCGGCATGCCCGTGAAGCCCATCGCCGCCAGCGTGCCGGCGCCCGCCGACGCCATGCAGGCCGCGGCCAATTAAGAGGCGTTACGATGGATTTTTCCAAGTTCTTTATCGACCGGCCGATCTTCGCGATCGTGCTGTCGATCATCATGCTGGCCGCTGGCGCCATTGCCCTGCCCTTGCTTCCTTCTGGCGAATATCCGGAGGTGGTACCGGTCAGCGTAGTCGTGCATGCCACTTACCCCGGCGCCAATCCAAAAGAAATCGCCACGTCGGCAGCGCAACCGCTGGAGGAAGCGATCAACGGCGTGGAAGGCATCATGTACATGAAGTCAGTGGCCGGTTCCAACGGCAGCCTGGCCATCACCGTGACCTTTACGCCCGGCATCGACGCGGACACCGCCGCGGTGCGCGTGCAGAACCGCGTAAGCCAGGCTTTGAGCCGCTTGCCGGAGGAGGTGCGCAATTACGGCGTCACCACGCAAAAGCAATCGTCCACGCCGCTGATGTACGTGGCGATGTATTCGCCCGATGGCAGCCGTGATTCGCAGTACATGCGTAACTACCTTACGCTGCATGTGAAGGACGAGCTGTCGCGCCTGTCCGGCATCGGTGACGTACAGGTCTACGGCTCGGGCGATTACGCCATGCGGGTGTGGCTGGACCCTGCCCGCATCGCCGCGCGCGGCCTCACTGCCAACGATGTCATCCAGGCGATCCGTGAGCAGAACGTGCAGGTGTCAGCCGGCCAGCTTGGCGCGGAGCCTTCACCCCAGCATCCCGACAAGTTGATTTCGATCAACGTCCGGGGCCGATTGAGCAGCGAGAAGGAATTCGGCGACATCGTGCTCAAGAGCGACGCAGGCGGTCAATTGGTTCACCTGTCGGATGTGGCGCGCGTCGAGCTTGGCGCGGATGACTACACCCTGCGCGCGTACGTTGATAATCACAATGCGGCAGTGGTCGGCATTTTCCTGTCGCCTGGCGCGAATGCGCTAGCGGTGGCCGACAACGTATACGATACCTTGAAGCAGCTCTCCGCGGACTTCCCGCCGGGCGTGAGCTATCGCCCTGTGTGGGATCCCACCGTGTTCGTGCGCGAGTCGATAGGCGCGGTACAACACACACTGCTGGAAGCCGTGTTGCTGGTGGTGCTGGTGGTGATCCTGTTTCTGCAAACCTGGCGCGCGTCGATCATTCCCTTGGTAGCCGTGCCGGTGTCGGTGGTCGGAAGCTTCGCCTGGCTGTATCTGTTTGGCTACTCGATTAATACGCTCACCCTGTTCGGCCTGGTGCTGGCGATCGGAATCGTGGTGGACGACGCCATCGTGGTGGTGGAGAACGTCGAGCGCAATATCGAACATGGATTGTCGCCACGAGCCGCGGCGCATCAGGCCATGAAGGAGGTGTCCGGCCCCATCGTAGCCATCGCTTTGGTGTTGTGTGCGGTGTTCATACCGATGGCTGCGCTATCTGGCGTCACGGGGCAGTTCTACAAGCAGTTCGCGGTGACCATCGCCATTTCAACGGTTATCTCTGCCATTAACTCACTAACGCTGTCACCGGCCTTGGCCGCCATGCTATTACGTCGACACGACGCGCCCAAGGATGCCCTGGCCCGCGGTATCGACCTTGCCTTCGGCTGGTTGTTCGGGCCGTTCAACAGGTTCTTCCAACGAGGATCCGATCGCTATCACGGCATGGTGGGGCGCAGCCTGCGCCGGCGCGGATTGGTATTTGTAGTGTATGCCGGCTTGCTGGCTGCCACGACGCTGCTGTTCAACCTGGTGCCCGGCGGTTTTATTCCTTCCCAGGACAAGCTTTATCTGTTTGCCGGTGCCAAGCTGCCGGAGGGTGCGTCACTGGCACGCACCGATGCTGCGCGGAAAAAGCTTGTAGACATCGCACACACGGTGGAAGGCGTCGACGTGGTCGCCGGCTTTGCAGGGTTGAATGCCCTGCAGCAGACCAATACGCCCAATCTCGTCGCGGCCTACATCATCCTCAAGCCATTTTATCAACGCCGTCAAAGCGCCGCGCAAATCAACGCCGAACTCAACGCCAAGCTCGCGGCGGGTATCGGCGATGGATTCGCCTACGCACTTTTGCCGCCACCGATTCAGGGGCTGGGCAACGGCTCGGGATATTCGCTCTATCTGGAAGATCGCGCCGGACTTGGCTACGGTGCCACGCAAAATGCACTGAGCTCCTTTCAAGCCGCCGTGGCCCAAACGCCAGGCATGACCTTCCCGGTCAGCTCCTACCAGGCCAATATTCCGCAGCTCGAAGTGAACGTGGATCGCGAAAAGGCCAAGGCGCAAGGCGTCGCGCTAAGCGACCTGTTCGATACGTTGCAGATCTACCTCGGCTCCATGTACGTGAACGACTTCAACCAGTTCGGCCGCGTCTATCGCGTCATGGCACAGGCCGACGCCAGCCAGCGCCAACGTGAGGAAGATATTGGCAACCTGCGAGTGCGCAATGCGCAAGGCTCGATGCTGCCAATCAGCTCGATGGTCGCCATTACGCCCACCTACGGCCCCGATCCGGTGATTCGCTACAACGGTTATCCCGCGGCCGACCTGATTGGCGACGCCGACGCACGCGTACTGTCGTCCAGCCAGGTCATCGCCAAGCTCACGGACATTGCCCGCAGAGTGCTGCCGACCGGCATCACGCTGGAGTGGACCGACTTGAGTTACCAGCAAGTCACGCAAAGCCGCGCGGCGATGGTGGTGTTCCCGCTTGCCGTGATACTGGTTTTCCTGGTGCTTGCCGCGCTGTACGAAAGCTGGACATTGCCGCTGGCAGTGATCCTGATCGTTCCGGTTTGCATGTTCGCGGCCTTGACCGGCGTTTGGCTGAGCGGCGGCGACAACAACGTATTCGTGCAGATCGGCCTGGTTGTATTGATGGGCCTGGCATGCAAGAACGCGATCCTGATCGTGGAGTTCGCCCGCGAACTGGAAATTCGGGGTATGGGCATCGTCGAAGCCGCTGTCGAAGCCTGCCGGCTTCGCCTGCGTCCGATCGTGATGACCTCGCTCGCTTTCATCGCCGGATCCGTACCTTTGTTGCTCGGCAATGGCTCGGGCAGCGAGATTCGCCGCGCCACCGGCATCACCGTGTTCTCCGGGATGCTCGGCGTCACCCTGTTCGGCCTTCTTCTCACCCCTGTGTTCTACGTCGCTTTGCGCAAGCTGGCCGGTGGGAGCGCACTGGTCCATCACGGCCATTCCAGCATGGACGGCCTCGCAACACCTGAAAACGGACAGTGCGGATGAACGCGCCAGGCACTGCACCCAAGCCGGGGTCGACCACCGCCGGGCGACGACCCGGGCCGCTTCACGCCAGCCCAACGCGCTCATCCGCTCACAAGGCTCGCTGTGCCGTGCCCGTTTCATTTGGGTAGGGGTGGCGGGCGAGCCAGGGTAGAAAACCGTGAAAGGACGGCCGGGCATACGCCCGCCTGGTCGCCCGCCGCGAGACGGTAACCCTCGGGCCCCCAGCCATCGCTGCGGGGCCCGACCTTTCAACGGGTTTCTACACCCGGTTGCCGGGTACGCCCGGCAACCCGTTAATGATTCCGTGTCACACACGAAGGGTCCATACGGATTTTCTCAAAAGTGATGTCGGCATGAACATCCAACGATGCTCAATCCATCTTCGGCAAAGCCGTTCAGCAAGCGTCCTTTTGTGCACTCTTCGCAACACAACGATCACGCCCGTTTCCGGGCGCCGCTCGCATGCTTGACGCATCTCCTCCATGGAATAGATGCATGGCTGCCGACGGCACCCAACGAATTGACGGCGACACCATCACCCAGTTTCGTCATTACGTACAACAAATCGGTTTTCCCTGTCTTGCCGCTCGCGCTGCAACGGAAAACGACCACGTGCACTTCCTCGTAGCCGGAAGCCTTGCTTCCTCCGACGCGGACGAAGCGATCGTGGCGCAGGCACGCGAGTTCGCGGCGGATGCGATGTCGTCGAAGGGATTCCAGAGCCTGGCCCTGCTCTTCCCGGACACGCCGCCCATGGATGAAATGGCTTTCGAACAGGCGCTGTGGGCAAGGCTGCAAGCCTTGCACGCCATGGATGCACGCACGGCCCAGTGGGATCCGTCGGTAAGCGACGACCCATCGTCGCCGAAGTTCAGCTTCAGCCTGGGCGGCCACGCCTTCTATGTGGTGGGCTTGCATCCAGCATCAAGCCGGCGCGCGCGGCGCTTTCCCCAGGCGGCGCTGGTATTGAATCTGCACAGTCAGTTCGAAGCATTGCGCGCTGAAGGTCGCTACGAGCGGTTTCACGAGGCCATTGCAGAGCGCGACGTCAAGTTCTCAGGCTCGCCCAATCCGATGCTTGCTACCCACGGCGAAGGCCTGGAGGCGCCGCAGTACAGCGGGCGCGAAGTGGACGCCGACAACTGGCGTTGTCCGTTTCACGCAGGCAAGCCAGCGCGCTAGACAAAGTCAGATGCAGGATGCGTTGCCTGCGAGGGATTTGGATGCAATGGCAGCGAGTGAACCAACAACCTTGGTCATTTCGCGAGCTCAACTGTTGCGTTGAACGCGTTCTTATCTTCGCTTTTGTAGAACTTCTCTTGAGAAGCTCTTTGTCCACAGTAAGCAACGCTAGGCATCGCCAAGCAGGTCAGCACGTCTATCCGATCACCTCTTAAAACGTCGCCATTTACTCCCGTACTAGAAACAAGATAACCGTCTCGATAAAACTTTACTTGCACAACACCGGTGTTCCAATGACAGTTATCTGGAAGGAATCTATCCATAGCAATTTTTGCTATGTAACTATCCCCGTCCTTATCTACTTCCTCAGAAGTAACCACCTGCTTTACTCGCTCATTGCCAGCAGGAAGGCTAATTGGTGCGCAACCTAAATTCCCTACGGACCAAATTGCGTCCACTTCCACACGGTTCACCTCAGACTTTTCTACAGTAATTCTGAGGTTCTTCGTAATGTGAGAATTCGGATTGAGGGTGGGACTCGGCGCCGGTCTGCTATCGCACCCACAAATACCGGTTGTCACTAGTACAGCGAAGGCAAGTACGTGAAGACGTCCGTTCGGGCACAATCGAACTGGTGCGCGGCCATCGGAAGTTTCTTTCCCCTGCATATCCATCCCGATGGCCGATCGTGTTACCTATCCCTGATCTCAGGTACAGGCCGCCCCACCCGCCAACGGCTTGGTCGCCACGCGGCCAGAATGGCTAACCAGCAACTGGGAGCCCGGAACACTGGTCGTATTCGTGCCGATGCTGTCGCTGGGCGATGCCTTGGCGCAGACCGTCACGGTCATGTCGGAGGTGAGCGCGGTGGACGTCAGCAACTCGCCGCGCCCGTTATACGTGAGCGGCCCGGTGGATGAAGCACGGATGGATGCGGCGTCAGCCACCAGCGTCACGCGCACGAGCCGCGCCGCAGCATCGGTGGCAGTCGGGTCATACGCGGTATTGGGCTTCACGGCGGTATAGATCACCCAGCCGTTGTCATAGTTGCCCGTGGTGGCGCAGGTATTGTCCGTGGTGGTGGCGCGCGGACAGATGGAGATATAGGAACGGGTGGACGCCGCCTGCCCGCGGGCGAAGGTGAGGTCCGCCATGATGCTGTTGGACTGGTTGGCCACGCGGTTGCGCTGCATGAACTTGCGCATGTTGGGCACGGCGACCGCCAGCAGGATGGCGGCCACGATCACCGTCACCATCATCTCGATCAGCGAAAAGCCGCGCTGGGATTTAGCCACCATGAGCCACTCCTTCGCAATTGTCGCGCACCAGTCCTTCCTGCACGCTCTTGGCTTCGATACGCTGTTTGTCGTTCAGCGCCGTGGCGGTGTTGGGATCGGCGGGTTGGGTGACGGTGCCGTTCTGTACCACCACGCCATTGGTCAACAACGCTTGCAGGTTGCGCCGCGCCGTGTCGCAGGCGGTGCGCCGATAGGCCGCGTCCGCCGCGCTGAGGTTGGCGCCGCTGCCGGCAGTGGTCGCCGGCGCCGGCGCCAGCGGAGCGGCAGGATCGTTCTTCAACTGCAACTTGCTGGCCTTGACCTTGGCCGGCGGCTGCTGGTCGTAGTGGGTCACGCCCGAAGCGTCTTTCCACTTGTAGACCTCCTGCCCTGCCGACACGCCGGCCCACAGGGAGAAAGCCACCACCAGGCCTGTCGCTACCCTGCGCATATCATCGGCCCCAGCAATTGAGGGTGTCGGCCGTGGTCGAGCTGTTCGACGCCTGCACGCCAGCGCGGTTGAGGCTGAACTGGGTGCACTTGTCCTTCAGCTGCGTACCGATGGCCTTCGCCTCCAGGGTGTAGGCCACGGTAGTCGCGCTGATCGGGTCGGTGATCGTGTAGAACTGCCCGGCCATGGTCGAGGTGCCGTTGAGCGAGGCTAGCGACGTGGCGTACTTGTTGTTGGAGAAGAAGTAGCGTTCCTGTCGCGCGGCGAGGTCCTGCAGCGTGCGCGTGGCATCAATGCGGTGCGAGCGCAGCACGTAGGACCGGTAGGACGGCAGGGCTACCGCCGCCAGGATCGAGATGATCAACACCACGATCATGAGCTCGATCAGGCTGAAACCGCGGGAACGTGGCATGGTCATCCTCACTGTTGGTCCACCGGCTCGCGCCAGGAAATCTGGTGGCTGTTCACCGGGCTGATGGTACCGACATCCTTGCAGACCACCTTGTCGCCGATCTGCATGCAGGCGGTGACCTTCTGCGAACCCGACCCTGGTGTGGTGTGCAGGCTCGGCGCGGACGCCTTGCCCTTGCCGATGGTGGTCTTCTTGTAGACCTCGCCCGCCTTGCCGCCACTCCCTGCCGCGCTGCCAAAGCTGGCGGCATGGCTATCGGCGGTACCGGTGATGTAGTTCAGGGCATACAGGTAGCTGGTGCCCGATACCGAGGTCGGATTGCAGTCGGAGCTGTTGGAGGCGTCCTTGTCCGCCTTGGTCGGCGGCACGTAGGTGGGTGTCAGCAGGATACCGCCCAACAGGGTCTGGCTGTTCACCACGCGCTCGGAGGGCACCAGTGCGCTGGCGCCGCCGTCACCCGGGGTCAGCGCCAGTTTCCAGCCGGAGTACGTGAAGCAGAACGGCGTGGTGGTGGACTTGGCCTGCAAGGCCGACGACAGCGCCGAAAGCGTAGTGGCACCGGCCGTGGTAGCCCCAAGCGTTCCATCCGTCAGCACCTGTACGTTGGTGGATACGAACAGGCTCCCATCGCTGACCGCCAGTGTCTGGCATGCGGAGTTCAGGCCCAGCAGTAGGCTATTGTCGGAAATACCGTAGATATATTGCTGCTGCGTACCCTGCGCCGTCGTGGCCGCGTCGTCCGCGTCGGTAAAGGCACGGCCTGAACCAAAGTAGATGAAGTCGCGTCCGGATGGATCGCGGGCCAGGGTCGGACGTACAGTTACCGGAGTGCCTCCGTTATAGATCGGCAGCAAGCCCCGCCAGTCGCTTGGCAACGGGCTTTCCGCGCCCGTGGAGGTGCGCAGGTCGATCTTCCACAAGCCGCCACCGAAAGCATTGCCAACAGCAGACGGATTGGTCACCACGCCGAAGTACATACCCTCGGCGCTGTTATCCAGATCGTAGTCGGAAGACACCATGTCACCGGCGAAACTACTGGCCGGGCCGTTGGTGAACTGCTTGGCGTACGTTGCCTCGGTAGTGCCATTGGCGACGAGGCTGGAGAGATCGTAGATATAAGCATTGAGCGGGATGGTCGGTGAGCCCTGTACCAGCTTGCCCGGTCCGCCATTGTCCACGGGGCCGGTACCGAAGCCGAGGAAGAACTTCAGGTTGCCCGAGGAATCCTTCTCGATGGCAATCGCGGGCGACGGCGTGGTGAAGGTGGGTACCGACGACTTGCCATCGGCGGAGAACGCGATCGACGGGATCTCGCCCAGCACGGTCGGCGGCTGCTCCGGATCGGTGATGTCCATGATCACGTAGGACGAATTGGAGGTCTGCACCGTCGACGGGCAAGAGGCGGCGGCGGTACCCGAGCAACCGAGCGTGTTCACGCTGATCGGGCCACCGCCGGTGCGGAAGGGCACCACCATGATCGTGCCCCAGCCACAGACATGGCCCTGGGCGTCGACGTCGGGCGTACCCTTGCTGCACCCGGTGGCCGTGGCGTTACCAAAGATCTTCACGTCGCTCACCATCGGCGAGCCATCCACGTAGAACACATGCGAGTAGCTCTTGTCCGCCACCCAGCGCAGATGCGCCAGCAGGTTGCTGGGTACGTACGCCCAAGCTTCCTGCCCGAGCGCCCAGTCGTTGCCAGAAGCCGATACTGGCGAGCCGGTCGTTCCCTTGGGCAAGGTTCGGGTAAGCGTGGGCAATGTCGCATCCTTGCCGCCGCTCGCCGGTTGCGCGGCGGTATAGAAGCCAGCATTGAAAGCATGCAGCATGCCGTCATTGGCACCCACGTATACCATTTGCCGGCGATGCAGGTAGTTGGTGCGGAAGGCCAGGTAGCTATTGTCGTTGTAGAGCAGGTCGAACGATTCGGCCGGCACGCTCACTTCAATCGGCGAAGAATTCACAATGTCGCCAAGCCGATAGGTACGTGCGGACGCTGTGACGTTCTGCAGGGGCACGGTGCCACCGCCGGAGCTACGGCTACGGAAATTGCCGGTATCTTCCAGGCCGCGTACCCAGTTCACCATCGCCGCAGCCCTGGTGCTGCTGATCTCGTTGAGCAGGCCAAAGTTGCCGATACGGTAACTCAGACCCAGCAGCGTCTTCGCCGTCGTGCCGCACAGCCCCGTGCCGGTCACGTTCGTGTAAGTGGTGTTGTTGCTGCGCGTCACCGAGTTGTTGTTGGTGATGCAGTCGCCGGTGGCATCCGTCCAGACGAAGGGAACCTGTACGCCCGTGGTGATGGCGCCGGTCACCGAGCCGTTCTGCATGACCTTGCCGGTCAGGATCGACAGGAGGTTCTGCGGCTGCACCGCCACCGTGGTGAAGATATAGCGCTGACCACGATTGGCTGCCGAGTCCGCGGCGTCGCCGTAGTTACGCTGCACAGGAATGTTCGCCAATGCTGTCGCGTCGGCTGCCTTGGTGGGGTCGTAATAAGGGTTAAGCAGATCAGTCGCGTCCCACACAGGCGTTACCGTGTTCGACTGCGTGCAATTTGGGTCGGTCGCAGGATCGTTGCCCGGGGGTGCCGTGCAGCGGAAAGTGGCAAGGGTGGCAGAGCCTGCCGGCGCGTTGGACGGACGGCCGCTGGCAATGTAAGCCGCCGACGAAGACAGCACCTGGTTGCCCGCGGAGTCCTTGAAGCCGCCCTCGCGCAGGAAGCCCTGGGCATCGGTCCAGAACGAGCGCAGGCTGCCTGTCCAGGCCACGCCGTCGAAGAGGCTGTAGTACTTCACCTGGTAGGCCAGGCCGTTGCCAAGGAAGTCGTTGCTGGAATCGGCCAGGCCCGCATTGCCGGTATCGTTGCCACTACTGGCAGCGATGGCCTGGAACACCGCGTCGAGCTGATCCTTCAATTTGCCCGCGTTGCGCGCGAAGAAATAGTTTGCAGGATCGGCCCCGGCAGCGAGCACCGGCGCGGTGCCGTTGAAGCCCGAGTATTTGGCCGCGTACCACAACGGCGTCTGCAGGGTGCTTACCGACGCGTCGGAGCTGGCGGTAAAGGCAGTGACCTGCGGATTGGAACTACATACCGGGGTGGCCAGGTTGTTGCAGCCGAAAGTCACCCCGGTATTGTCGAACTCCGTCACGCCATCCGCGGTTGTGCCCGCCAACTGGTAGCCGATAAACATCTTGTTCGAGCTGAAGCCCAGCCACTGATTGCGTACGATTACGGTGGTGGCGGTGGGCGTGCTATTGAGTTTGCCATTGCTGTTGCATGCCGTGCCGCTAGTGCCGGAACCTGAGACAACGTTGTTGTTGAAGATGATCGGATCGCAAATCGCCACTCCACCGCTGACCTTGGTCGAGGGCATCAGGCAACTGCTTCCCACGCAGTAGGAAATGACGTTGGTGGCGTCCTGGTCGTGATCCGAGCCGTATTGGGAGTCTTCCCACACGAAATAAAAGCTGCCCACGTTCGGGTAGGAGGCCGTTGGCACCATGCCGTACGTGGTGTTCTTGCTCAGGTTCTGACGTGAACCCAGAGACACCGACCCAATGTAGCAGCTGGCATATGTGCCTACGCCCGCCGGGTCCGCGCGGCAGGTCGGCGACACCGAGATATTCTTCGAACCCACCGGAATGGTGAAGGAAGGCAGGTTGTCCGACAGCGAAATACCGTAGGTCTTGACCCTGAAGCTGCTGTCCACCTTGCCGTCGGTGCGTATCAGGGTGGTCCAGGCACCGTAGCTCAGGCCCGCGATGAAATACGAGCCGCCCTGTCCGGGGGTACCCAGACACACGCCCACCAGAGTCGACATGTTGCCGATAGTGGCCGGCGTACAGATGGAGATATCGCTGAAGTTGCCCACTGACGTGAGCGTACCGTTGGTCGGCGCCCCGGTCAGTGCGGGTGAGGTGGTGTTGTAATAAGTGGAAAGCAAGTACTTCCCGGTGATGCCTTCCAGCGATTGCACCTTGTTAGTAAGAGTGCCCGTCGCGAGGGTATTGACGCTTGCCACGTTTTCGCTGTCGAAGCTGTTCAGGCCACTGCTGATGACCACGATCGAGCAGGTTGCGCAGGGCTGGTTGCGGGGCTTCGTCGCGCCGCTGTCGGTGCCGTAGGGGTCGTTCCATGACGGCGCAGGCAACGTATCGTCACCAGTATACGTCGGACCCGACTGACCTTGGATATAGCGCAGTGCATCGGCATACATACTGGCCAACGGATTACCGAAGTCCGGACACATTGTTGGGTTGTTCTGGATGTAGTAGCTACGAGCACCCCAGGCAGTCGTGTTCCCCTTGGAGTCGGGAGGCGAATAGCAGCCCGTGCTGCCTTTGGTGCCGTAGTCGGCGCCATTCCAGCCACGTATCTGCAGGCGATCGAGCGTGATCACGATGCCTTCGGAGGTGTTCGTCCCCGCCTTGTAACAAAACGTTCCATCGGCATTGCTGAATTCGTCGCCGGTAGCGCAACCTGCCACGGTAGTGTCGTTGTAGGCGAGCTTGCCGATGTTTCTCCGTAGCTGGCCGCCCTTGCGTGGGTTCACCCAGCCGTTGGTGACCAAGCCGAAACGCTTGGCGGTGGTGTTGTCGTTCTTGCTGTATTTCTGCAGCAGGCCCTCGGGTTTCAGACTCTTGCCAGTGGTGACGCAGAACGCTTCGGTGGGGCTGCCGTCCTGCTTGCATACCGTGACGCGCGCCGTGTAGTCCTGGTTGGCACCGCCGCTCAGTGGGCGATTGCTGTCACCCTCAGCAGCAGGTTTATCTTTTGTGGGATTCGCGACGGCCCACTGGCACTGCAGCTTGGCCGTGGTGGCCCAGTCCGGCCACTGGTCGTTGGCCACGCGGATCACCGGCGTCGTCGCAATACCTGAAGTGGTGGTGGTGGGCGTAGTGAAGGAGCCGGTCGTGCCGGTGGAGAAGTTGCAGAACGTCGTGGCACTGGTGAAGGGTGTATAACTGCCGATATCGCTGCCGGCGTAAACCTTCGCCCAGGCGTGAAGGTCGTCGGGAATCTCTGCGCGCTCAAGCACCGTGGAAGTGGCGGTATCGGTGCTGCGCGTTCCGCCGTAAAGCACCCAGCGAATGATGTCCAGGCGGCTCATCGACACCCAGTTGAGGAAGTTGCCGCTCCAGGGACCGAGAGTGGCTGAGCATTTATGCGCCGTGGCGGAGCCAGTGGCACTGAACGTGCCACTGGCATAGGTGTAGCAGAGGTTGGGATCGAAGTAGCCGTTGTAGTCGAAGGCGTTCTGGTAGGTGGTATCTACCGTGCCGTCGCCGTCAAGATCGGTGTAATCAGGGTAGGCCTTGTTGAACAGCTGCTCGTCGCGCGACATCACCAGCATGATCAGCGGCGCCACCTTCGGTGCGGCAGTGGCCACGGAGCCCGGCGGGAAGGCCTCGTAGTTGGACATCGTCATCGATGTCAGGTCAGAGATCTGCCCGGTGGTGGCTGCGGACTGCGCCCACAGGGCCGCGCAGGAGAGCATCCCGATCAGCAGGCAGGCGATGGTCGCCTGGTATGAACGCTTGAACCTGGCCATGGATTGCCCCTGTTACTTGATGACTTGGTTGTATTGGGTGATCGTGGTCGCCGTGCCGCCACCGGGCACCACCGACGAACTCTTGATCTGGAAAATCATTGAACCACCGCCGGTGGCCGAGCCCACGCCCTTGCTGGAGTAGCCTTGTGCCTGGGCACCGCCGGCACCAGCGCTGACCACCGAACCGTCCTTGACGATGGCGATCTTGGTCACCGCCTGTTGGGCGGTCGTACAGGTATCGGACGTGGTGGTGCACGTTGTGAGCACCACATCGGTATCCCACAAGGAAGGATCGTAGTAGTAGCCCGGGGTGCGGGTGACACACGTGGGGTCCGTATAGAAGTTCATGGGACTATTACACTGCTTCTGCAGGCCGCCGTTGGCGGGGTCCATCTTCGTCAACCACAACGGAGTATTGGCGAAGGTCAACGCGGGGTTGAAGTCGGTGATGTCGATCGCACCGCCCCAGGTAGTGGGCCAGCCGCGGTAGAACACATGCTGGTCGAACAGCGCCAGGGGTACCGCGCGTGCTGCTTCGGAGGTCTCGAAGGCTTGCTCATGCTTGGCCGTGGCGTTGACCAGGTTCATCTCAAGGAGCGTGCCGCGCATGGCGATGATCGCCACCAGCGACAGCATCACCAGGAAGATCAGGCCCACCATCAGGGCGGCGCCCCGTTGATGGCCCATGCGACGAAACCGGAGCGTATCGTGATGGGTCATGGTCAGTTCTCGTTCCGGTTACGCAGCTGCACCACGAACTGTTGCACGGCCCGGGTGTACTGCCAGGGCTTGTCGCCGAAGGGGGTGAAGTTGGCGCAGGCCGTTACATCCGTGCCAGAGGCGGCGATCTTATAAGTGCAATCCGAACTCAATTTGTAGGTAGCTTCATGCGGCACGGCAATGTCGCGCACGGGCGACACGGCCACCACGCTGACCGACACCGACACCACGCGATCCCAGGCGTTGGCGGTGGTGACCGCGGAGGCCGTCATGTAGCTGGTGGGCGCGGGCGAGGTAGCATTGATCGCCGAAACGCCGTAGGTGACCTTCATCTGTTCCACGCCATCGACCACCGCCTCGGAAACGAATTTGCCGTCCGAGCGCAGGTACTGGCGCATCAATGTGGGTAACGGTGCACCGTTGTCATCGGTGGCAGCGCACACGGCCGTCGCTGGTGCGCTGCATGGCCGCAGGTAGTACACATCCACGCGATATGGGTACACATACTGGCGAATGGAACTGGAATTGGTCGGGGTGGCGGGCACCGGACTGTTGGCAAACAACGTGCCTTGTCCACCCACCGCCGTCACCAGGTATACCTGACTGGGATTGGCAGCGATGGTGGCAGCCTCCGCCGGCACTGGGCCAGGTGAGAGCATCTGCGTGTCGACGTAGCGCATGACGATGACGTCGCTACCCTTGACGTAGTTCGCGTCGCCGCCGATGCAATCCGCACCCAGCGGAAAGGTCGTTGACCCGCTGTAGCCGAACACGCTGCCGCCACCGGTGCTGCTGGGCACCAGGGACGTTGCCCACGTTTGGTTGCAGCTGCCGCCTGCTGCGGTAATCGCAGCGGTGGCGGTGGAATTGATGTTGATGTCGGTAGCGGCGTTACCGCCCCAGAAATCGGCCATGCGCAACGACCAGCCAAGGCGGTCGGAGGCCACGCGGATGTTCTGCTGCAGGTAGTTGGCGCCAGACTGCAGCTGGTAGCCCTTGCGATTGGCGATGAACAGGTTGATCAGGCCACCGACCACCACGATGCCAAGCACCACCGCGATCATCATTTCGACGAGGGAGAAACCCCGCTGCCTTACCGTTTTGGCCGTTCGCGTCATGGTCATGGCAGGTAGTCGAAGGAGTAGCTTTCGTTGTTGGTGTCGGTGCCGGTGCTGTCGCGGCTTTGCGACAGGCCGTTCCACGTGGTGGTGATGGTGAGCGTGCCGCGGGTGGTGCTGGGCGTGACCGAGGCAATGCCCACGGTACCCACGGGTACCGCCAGCGTGGTGCTGATCTGGTTGATCCAGTTGGTGATGTCCGCCGCGGCGACCCTGCAGGGGTCGTCACTGCACGCGCTGGCATTGGGGATGCCGCCTGTGTACTTGTAGTAGCTGGAGCTGACGTCGCCGTTCTTGCCGGCGATGAGGTTGGCATTGCTGACCCCGAACACCCCGGCGGGATTGGCCCGCATGGCGTCGGCCAGGCTGCGGGACTGCAGGATGGCTACGGTTCGCGAACCGGCCTGCTTGGTGAACTGGGCGCCCTTCAGCTGCATCAGGGCAAGGCCCAGAACGCCTACGCTGAAAATCACGATGGCAATCAGTACTTCTAGCAATGAGACGCCGCGCTGGACGCGCGACGACGGCGACTTTGCCACGATGATTCCCCCAATCCCTTTCCGACGCATACATCCTGTCGCAGGGTCCCGCGCGACGCCAGCGCCCGGCGACGAGCGGTTAGATTCCGCCGACAAACGGTATACGGCCGGTTCACCGCCCCCGGGCGTCAATGACCTCCGAACCCGCAGCCAGGAAGCCCCCATGTCCAGCCATGACCGCAAAGACGTCCACCACCCTGACCATACCCAGCCCACCCGTCCGGAAACGGCCGGGGAAAAAGCCCGGCGCAAACTCCAGGAGAGCGACAACCAGGACCAGGCTCTGGAAGAAACCTTCCCCGCCAGCGACCCGGTATCGCCCTTCGTGCCGGCCAAGGCTCCGGATTAAGCTGAACGACGGTTTGGGTTGCCGCGCCGCCGTGACAAGACGGTCACAACCCGATGGTTAACTTGCGCGGCCTTCGAAAGCCCCTTGGAGCTTCAAGCGTGCTCGCACAATACGTTGCCCCTACCCGCCTGGGGGTCGCCCGGATCATCCGCCATGGCCGCCAATGGCGCGCCCTGATCAACGACGCCGAGTACGGGCGCCATGAAACTCCCGAAGCCGCGGTGACCGCATTGCGTGAAGGCGAGCCGGCGGCCCGCGTGCCGGGCCTGCCCGAGTGGCGCTTTACCGACGATCACCCGCTGGCCAGCCTGCCCAATCCGCGCGCAGCCTAACTCTCCCGGCGCTTGTGGAGTCCGTGCTTCTGCGCCTCGCGGGCCTCGCGCCAACCCTCGCTAAGCGCCAGGGCCTCGGTTTCGTAAGTGAAGCTGCCGCTGTCGCTGGTGGCCAGGATGGTGTGGCCATCGTCGTTGAGCACCACATAGCTCCAGCCGTAGCGGATGCTGCCTTCATCCGAGCGCGGGGCACGGACGGTGATCAGGGAGTCGTCTTGCCTAGTCATTGGGCGTCTCCGTACGAGTCACCCGGCATCTTGATGCGCAACGGGCGAAGGCTGCATGAAACCGCTCAGGCTTGGTCCTTGAGGGGCGAATAGTCCGGTTCGTTGGCCGAAGGTTCGGACGTGCCCAGCAAGACGGGCACGTCGGCCCCATCGATCGGAGCCAGGCGCGGGAAGGTGGCATTGACCAGGGCAGCAACCACCGGCGAGGGACTCTGGCCCAGGTGCTGGTGGAAGAGATCGTGCAGTTCGCGCACCATGCGCAGCCGCTGGCGGCTGACATGATCAAGACGAGCCTGGTCGGCATTGGCTTGCACCCATCGGCCGACGTCGGTGCGAAGGCCCATCAAGGAAGCTCGCAGCAGGTCGGCATACTCGCCCCGGCTATCCACCTGTGGGATCCAGGTGCCGCGCGAGGCAAGGTAACCCTCCACCGCCCGGCCGGTTTCGCCCTTGGCACACGCCTGTTCGAACAGGTGCGTGTCCATGCGCATCAGGTTGTCGATCGCATGCATCACGGCACGGCCGTGCAGGCCGGCGTCATCGGGTGAAGCCCATTCCAACCCATCCCGGTCGGTAAAGGCGCGTTCGACGATCCAGAACACGTCGAAGGCCATCAGCCGCTTCATCTCCTGGCTCATCCCGGACAGGTCGCCATCGAGCAGGCGCCAGGCTTCGATGGCGTAGGGGTTTGCGCCAAATCGGGCCAGGGCCGACGTCAGTTCACCGCGCGGATCGAGCATTTCCGCGTGCTCGCCGAACCCGGCCGAATACTCAGCCAGCGCTTCGTTAAGCCACGCCTCAGTGCTGCTGTCCATGCTCTCCCCATGCCTGTTCAGCCTATCCATGGGTATCGGCGGCGGCTGGGGATGCTTGAGCAGCGGTAAGCCAAGTGAAACCTGAACGGGCTCGCCGGGCGCCGTCAACGCAGCGTGTCAGCAACCGTTTTTTCATCCTGTCGCGGACATGGTGTCCGCCTGTTACTGGAGGAGTGACAAATGAACCGAATCACCCGAACTCTTACCCTGGCGGCTTTTGCCGGTCTCGGCCTTGGTGCCACCGCCTACACCGCGCCGGCGCAGGCCCGCGAGGTGGTGGTCGTCACCACCCGTGTCGCGCCACCCCCGCCGCGCTTTGAGCGCGTGCCGCCGCCGCGCGTGGGCTATGTCTGGGCGCCGGGCTACTGGCGCTGGAACGGCGCACGCCATGTCTGGGTGGGCGGCTACTGGGTACACGCCCGCCCGGGTTATCGCTGGGCCCCGCCGCGCTGGGAACATCGCGGTCCGGGTTGGTATTACAACCGCGGTGGCTGGGTGCGTTGATCTAGCCCAACCCCTCACCCCCTCGTCACCGGCGCTCCACGGCGCCGCGTCCAGCCTCCGGACACGGAACGTCCGGAGCACCTGGACGAGGGAGGCGGTGAATGAACGAAATACCTGAGTCGAAGGGCGTTGCGGCGCCCGGCAAGCAGAAAGGCGGTATCGGCTACGTCGTGCTGTGGTTGCTCGGCGTGCCCATCCCCGTGCTGATCCTGATCGCGCTCCTGCGCGGTTGCGCCTGATCCCCAACGCACGGAGATATCCCATGGCTTATGTAGACAACAACGCGACTGGCGTCATCGTCACTCATCCGCGCCTGTCCTGGCGCGCCATCATCGCCGGTTGGCTGGTCGCCACGGCGGTAGCTGGATTGCTTTACGTCGCAGGCATGGCGCTGGGTTTTGCGGCCTTCGACGCCACCGACCTGGCAAGCACCGCCAAAGGCATAGGCATCGGCACGGGCATCTGGTTCGTGCTGACCTGGGCCACAGCCTTGTTCCTGGGCGGCATGGCCGCCAGTTGGTTCGACAACCAGGTGGACCACACCATGGGTGCCTTGCAGGGCGTGGCCGTATGGGGACTTTCCCTCACCGCGACGGCGCTGTTGATCTCCCTGGGGCTGGGACACGCCGCGGCCGGAAGCGTTGCCATGGCAGCGGCCAGCCACGACAACACGCATGGCGGCAATAGCGCCGCGATTGTCGCCAGTGGCCCTGCCGCCGAGGAAGTGGCCATCCTGGATGAACAGGTTCACCAGGCACTTCGCGGCGAACGCGGCGACTCGGCCGTTACCGCTGCCCTGCTCGCCGGTCACGACGATGCCGCGCGACGGCTGATCGAAGCGCGAGGGCCCACCGGCGCCGAGGCGCAACGCATGCTCGCATCGATGGCGGCGCAGACCCAGGCTGCACGCAATGCAACCCTGGCGCAGGCTGATCGCGTGGCGCACTACACGTCGCTGGCGATGTGGGTGTCATTCCTGAGCGGCTTCCTGGCGTTGCTTGCCGCGGCTGGCGGCGGGTGGATGGGTGCGAACAACTTGCATCGGGTTTTTCATCTCAGGCGGTATGACGGCCGGCCGGTACGATCCGCCGTAACCTAAGGAGCCGTCGTAGTGGACTCATGCGCCGCCCACAGCGGTCGCGCATGAGTCCGACATACGCGAGCATCGCCACACGACAGCATTGGCGTCTCTCAGTACGATCGACACGCCACCATCATGGAAGCGACAAATTCAAGTATTCCTTACAGGGAACAACCATCGCCGATTGACGAATCCCTCAAGGCACATAACTATCCGGGCATGGACGACCGCATGGCCCGAATGGAAGTAAACATCGCCTATCTACGTCGTGATGTAGACGAGCTACGTGTCGATTTCGGCAAGATGTGGCACACCATCCAGGCCGAATCATCCAGGCGGCAGGAACAGTTCACGGAACTGCGTGGAGAGATCGGCAGCCTTCGCCAAGAATTGCGCCAAGAAATGGGCGACATGCGCCTGGCTCTGGCCTCCATGGATACACGCCTTGCCGCCATGGATTCACGCCTTGCCTCCACGGATTCACACCTTGACCGAAAACTCGAGCAGCACTTGCTCAAGTTGCAGTCACGCATGCTCTGGACTATCGGCGCGACGATCGGCCCCATCGTACTCGCCTGGTTCATCCAGACATTCCTGCCTGCCCTCAGAGCCTCAGGGGCTTGACAACCCACGTCGGCGACGCACCCACGAGGGCGCCACCAGGGTTCCACGCCGCACGGCCACCACCACCAGCACCACCGTAAGCACGCTGCAGCAGGCCAGCGCCACTACCGATGCTTCGGCACCGAAGCTGCCACCGGTCAACCAGTCGGGCCCTGAAATGCGCGGTGCAATCCAGCCTTTCTGCGCGATGCCGGAAACCGAAATGCCATACACCGACCCTTGCATGATGTTCCACGCCGCATGCAAACCCATGCAAATCCACAGCGAGCGGGTCACGTTGTAGAGCATGCCGAACAACAGCCCCGCTTCAATGGCGATAGCCATCGCACTCCACAGCGTGGCATTGGGATTGCCCAGATGGGCGGCACCGAAGAACAACGCCGAGATCACCAGCGCGGCCCACGTACCCAGGCCCTCCTCCACGATACGAAACAGCACGCCACGGCAGACGATTTCCTCGGTGATGCCCGGGGCAATACCCAGCATCACGATCTGCGCGAGCCAGGCCACCTCGCTGTTGAAGCCACCAATCTGGTAACCGCCGGACAGCGCGATTACCCCGACGATCGTGCTGAAAAGCAATGCGCCGGCCGCCAGGCCCGTCAGGATATCTATCGGCGCGCGCGAGGGCGCCAATTCGGCGATGCGTCGCTTTTCGATGAAGCGCACCAGTACCCAATACGACAGTACGAACGGGATGATCATGACCAGCCGTCGCAACGTGGATGCTGGCGTTATCGAATCCAGCCCAGCACTGGGCAGGCCGGCCAGCTTGAGCACGAAGTTGAATACCGTGATCGACAGCGCCAGCAATAGGGCGAATATCACGATCCGCGCCAGCGGTGAATCAATCAGCCAGCGCTTCCAGGCAGGGCGGCCGTCGAGCGGCAACGGCGGCGGAGCGTCCATCACGGTGGTGTTCATCACGTTTCCCCTGGCCTGGATGACCTTGCGCAAGGCTATCTTCCGCGCTACGGAAAGCCAAGGCACGGTGCCATAGGTCATGGGGAAGCGGCGACCGGCGAGCCGACCGCCGCATCTTCGTCAGAACATCCAGGTCAGGCTTAGACGAGCAGCCTGGTCGGTGGCGTGGCTGGCGAACTGGCCGCTATAGGTGGCATCGACCGACACCTTCGGGGCGAGCAGGAAGCTGATGCCACCCGTGAAGGCCGCTGCATTCTTCGCCACCGGCACGCCGGCGATGGTGAACGATGGACCGCCCGCCACATAACGCATGCTGTTCATCGGCGTGGCATCCCCCCAGGCGTGCTGCCAGCCCAGGCTCACGATCGCGCGCAGGCCACCATCGTCGTTGAGCTGGAAGTTGCCACGTGCGCCGAGCGTGCCCACCGTGATCGAACTTCCCTCGCCATCGACATTGAAGGCGGCGACGCTGCCGTGCTCGTGGATGGGATCGGTGCTCAGATGGTCATAGGCGATATTGAGGAATGGCGCGAGCGACGAATGGCCGATGCCGACCTCGTAACTGCCTTCCAGATAGCCCTGGCTGGTATTGGCGTCGTAGCGACTGCCCGCTGAACCACGGATGTTGTCGACCGCGATGAACCGGTTGGCCGTCACCTTCTGCCAGCCGTATATGGCCCCGGCCTGCAGATGGAAGGCATCGAGGCGGAAGTCGGCGTAGAGGCCCGCGTAGCTGTCGACGTGGCGGGAGGATGTATCCGGTGTCCAGCTGCGCGCGGTGCCCTGGCCCTTCGCCACAAGGGCACCCACGCGGCCGGCGCCTCCTATGCTGGTATCGGCGCCGAGGGCGATGCCGCTGCCATTGGCCGAGAGCGCCGTGGCATTGCCATCGCTGTCATGGTCACCCCAGTGTCCCCACACGGATGTCCATACTGACCCACCCTCGGCGGTCACCGCCTCGCTTCCACTGGCCTGGCTCGTCGTTCCCGACAGATGCGCATTGACGGCATCACGCACGTAGCGGTCGTTGTCCAGGATGGCCGTTCGTGTACTGGCGTGGATGTCCGCCTGCAATTGCTGGAATGCCGCCGCCGCGCTGGGCAGGTCCATGATCACGATGGCGTCGTAGACCGGATTACCGGGACCCAACTGCTCGGTTGCCGTGGCCACGGCCTGACCATTGCGGGTGGTAGCCGTGGAGGGGAAAGTCACCGTATTACGTTGTAGCGACAACCCGACGCTGGTGGGTTCGTACAAAAGCGTGGGGTTGACGAAGGCGAAGTTGGAGTTGACCAGCCCGAACTGGCCACTGACGCCGCCGTTCGCGGTGAGGATGCGATAGTCCGCATTGGCCCGCCAGTTGCTCGATGGCATCACCAGCAATGCACTGCCCGCCAGCGATGCCTTGCCGCTCACCAGAAGCTGGCTGCCCGTGCCGTCGGCCGCAATTTCCACGACGAACTGGCCGCCGGCGTTCTGCGTGAAGTTGCCATCGATGGCCAACGTGCCGACGGAGCTGCCGGGATGGACGATGCCATTGTTGGTCACGTCACCGTGAATGGTGCCACTGCCCAACAGGGTACCGCCCCCCTGCACCGTGACATGGCCTCCGAGCGTAGCGGAGGGCGTGGACGCATTGCCCACTTCCAGCGCACCTTCCTCGATGGACGTGGTCCCGGCAAATGCGTTCTGCCCGGTAAGAAGCAGCTTGGCCTGCCCGGTCTTGGTGAAGGTGCCTGTACCGGTCATGCTGCCCTGGTAAGTGCCATCCGCCGCCTGGTTGAAGACAAGCGCGCCGTTGTTGAGGATCGAGCCCTGCAGGCTCGCGGCATTTCCGGCGAGCGTACCCGCGCTGATCGTGGTACCACCGGCGTACGTGTTGGCGCCGCCCAATGTGAGCATGCCGGCGCCTTGCTTGGTAACCGATCCCGTGCCGGAAATGACGCCGGTGAACGCGCCATCTGTCGATTGGGCAAACACCAGCGCTGCGTTGTCCGCGATATTGCCCTGCAGGCTGGTGCTATCGCCTTGCAGGGTACCGGCGCTGATGGTCGTGCCGCCGCTATAAGTGTTGGCACCCGTGAGCACCAGCGTGCCGTCACCGAGCTTCGTCACGCCACCGGTGCCTGCGAGCGCCTGCGACACGGTGAAGGTGTTGGAAGCATCGGCGATGTCGAACCCACCGCCGGCCGAGCCAAGGGTGATCGCACGCGACGTGGCATCGAATGCGGTACCGGTAACGCGAAGCGTGCCGCCCTCGAAGTCGACCCCAGCCGAAGGCGCACCCAGGTTCGCATCGGAAGACACCGACAACGTGCCCTGGGTAAGTTGCGTTGCCTGCGTGTACGCATTGGCGCCATTGAGCACGAGTGTTCCGAGCCCCGTCTTGTTGACGCCGGCCCCAACGAGCACGTTGTCGATCGTGGCCGTCCAGTTGGCGCTTGCCGCGCTGCCGTCGCCCACCCGGATTTCGCTGAGCGGCGTCTGTGTCGCGCTATCCAGCGTCAGGGCATCGCCATTGAGATGGTAGCCGTCGCTGGCGAATTGGATGCCCAGCGTGGGCACCGGTTGCGCACCAGCAGCGTCATCGACTGTCACCGTGCCTGCATCGCCGCCGAAAATCACGAAGGCATTGACGGGTACGCGCGTGCTGGTAATCGTGCCCTGGTCGTCCGTCCAGTTCGCATTGGCTTGCGCCCAGACGCCATCACCGCCACCCATCCGCGTGGGATCCGCCAGGCCGTTGGCATTCCAGAAGCTCAGCGCCATGCCGGCGGTGGTGATCAGGTTGACCTGCTTGCTGCCGGTCAGGTACTGGATCGTGTAGCCGCCCGCGGGTGGAATGATGCCGCCGTTCGCCTGGGTCAGCGTGCCGGTGTAGTTGAAAAGGTTGTACAGGCCAGGCCCAAACCCTCCCGAGTCGCTCGGGTTCAGCGTCGCACCTTCCAGTGCCAGGTCGCCGTTGACCTGCACGTTGTGGCCCTGCCCCGGCGTGGTGCTGTTTATGCCAGGCACCCCGAACGAGAAGTCGAGCTGGCTACCCTGTTCGGCCAGCAGGTTGCCGTTGACGGTAAACGTGCCCACGGGATTGCCCGGTGCAAGATGTCCGCCCGATTGCACATCCACATTGCCGTTGACCTGCCCGAAGCCACCAAGCACGGCGGTGTTGGCCACCGTAATATCGCCCTGGACGCTGGCCGACCCATGTGCCGCATCGCCCACCAGCAACGTGCCCGATGTCAGCTGCGTGAGGCCGGTGTAGGTGTTGATACCGTTGAGCGTCAGGGTGCCGCTGCCGGACTTCTGCAGGCCTCCTGTTCCGGCAATGACCCCGTCGTACGTGCCCGCGCCTACACCGAGGGTAGTGCCGCCCAGCTGCACCTGCCCGCCGCTACCGTTCAGATTGCCCAAAGCCTGGTTGCCGGCGGCGGAGACGTCCAGGATGCCATTGCCATTCAATGTGACATTGGAACCGGCCGCGAGACTTCCGCCAGCGCCCAGGACGAGCGTGCCATCGTTGACCGTGGTGCCCCCGGTGTAGAGATTGGCGCCGGCCAATGTCTGCGTGCTTGCGCCATCCTTCACCAGGGCGCCCGTGCCGAGGATGGTACCGGCGTAACTGCCGTTGCCCGTTCCCGTCAATGTCAGCGTGTTGGCACCAATGTCCACCGTGCCGCCGGCGCCATTGAGCAGACCCAGCGACTGATTGCCGCTACCGGAAAGATCAAGCGTCGTGCCCGCGGCAAGTCCCACGCCCGCGGAACTGGCCAGGCTGCCGCCCGCCCCGATCTTGAGCGTACCGCTGTCGATCAGCGTGATGCCGGTATACGTGTGGACACCATCCAGCGTCAGCGTACCGCTGCCCTGCTTGATCAGCTCGCCGCTACCGCTGATGACGCCGCCATAGCTGGATGCGCCATTTCCGGTGAAAACCAGCGTGGCGTTGTCCACGATATTGCCCGTGATGTTTCCAGCGCCCGTTTGCAGCGTGCCTGCGGTGATGGTCGTTCCGCCGGTATACGTGTTGCCCCCGGAAAGAGTGAGCGTGCCGGCACCATCCTTGGTGAGGCTGCCAGCGCCGGAGACCACGCCCGCGTAGGTGCCGTCGACGACCTGGTTGAAGATCACCGCGCCATTGTCAACGATGTTCCCCTGCAGGCTGGTCGTGTCGCCTTGCAGCGCGCCTGCATTCACCGTGGTGCCACCGCCGTAGGTATTGGCGCCGCTCAACGTAAGCGTGCCCGCGCCATCCTTGGTCAGGCTACCCGTGCCGGACACGACTCCGCCGTAGCTGCCGTTGGCACCTTGGTTGAAGATCAGCGACGCGTTGTCCGTGATGTCGCCTTGCAGGCTCGTGGTATCGCCCCGCAACGCGCCGGCATCGATGGTGGTGCCGCCGCTGTAGCTGTTGGCGCCGCTCAACGTAAGCGTGCCCGCGCCATCCTTTGTCAGGGCTCCCGTCCCGGAGATGACACCTGCGAAGGTCCCGTCCACGACCTGGTCGAATATCAGCGATGCATTGTCGGTGATATTTCCCTGCAGGCTTGTCGTGTTGCCCTGCAACGCGCCAGCGTTGATCGTGGTGCCACCGGCATAGCTGTTGGCCCCGCTCAGCGTCAACGTACCGACGCCATCCTTGATGAACGAACCCCCGCCCGACACCACGCCAGCGAACGTGCCATCCGTTCCCTGGTTGAAGACCAGCGATGCGTTATCCGTGATGTTGCCCTGCAGGCTTGCCGTGTCGCCTTGCAAGGTGCCGGCGCTGACCGTGGTGCCACCGCTATACGTATTGGCACCGGCCAGGACCAAGGTGCCATTCCCGAGCTTGGTCAGGCTACCCGTACCCGTCAGTGGCTGCGCGACGGTAAACGTGTTGGCTGCATCCGCGATGTCGAATCCACCGCCCGCTGCGCCGAAGACGATGCTGCGCGGCGTGCCTGTGTAGGCGGTGCCGGTGACCTGCAGCGTGCCACCTTCGAAATCGATGGCGTTGCCGGCGTTACCAAGGTTCGCGTCGGACGACACCGAAAGCGTGCCGCCCACCAGTTGCGTGCCTTGCGTATAAGTGTTCGCCCCATTGAGCACCAACGTGCCGTCACCGGTCTTCTGCAAGCCGTTGCCTGCAATGACGTTGTCGATGGTGGCGGTCCAGCCGGCGCTGGCAGCGCTTCCGTCACCCACGCGGATCTCGCTGTAAGCACCAGGCGAAGGCGCGACCAATCCCAGTGGATCACCATTGAGGTGATAACCGTCACTGGCAAACTGGATGCCTTGGGCGGTCACCGGCTGCGTGCCACCCGCGCTGTCGACCGTGACCGTCCCGGCATCGCCGCCGAAGATGACGAACGCATCTGCCGGGGAACGCACGCCGGTGATGCTGCCCGTCGCATCGGTCCAGTTGGCGTTGGCCTGCGACCACACGCCGCTGCCGCCGCCCATCTGCGTGGGACTGGCAAGCCCGTTTGCATTCCAGATATTCAGATCGATGCCTTGCGCATTGATCAGGTTGATCTGCTTGCTGCCCGTGAGGTTCTGGATGGCATAACCCACCGGCGTGGAAATGCCGCCATTGGCTTGCGCCAGCGTACCGGTGTAGTTGAAGAGGTTGTACAGGCCTGGGCCGAAGCCGCCCGCGTCGATGGGCGTGAGCGCTGCACCGTTCAAGGCCAGGTTGCCGTTGACCTGCACGCTATGGCTTGCACCGGGCGTGTTGAAGTCGGGACCGGGAGCGCCGAAGGATGCATCGATCAGGCTGCCTTGCGCCAGCGTCAGGTCGCCGTTGACGGTCAACGTCCCGCCCGGGGCGCCGGGCGCCAGATGGCCGCCCGCGAGCACATCGATGTTGCCGTCGACGTGCCCGAAGCCGCCTATGGATCCGGTGGATGCCACAGTGACATCACTCTGTATGCCGGCAACGGCATGCGCTGCATCGCTGCCGATGACCAAGCCTCCGGATAGGACCTGCGTTCCGCCGCTGTAGCTGCTGGCACCGTCGAGCACGAAGTTGCCCAAGCCCGCCTTGATCAGGCTGCCGTTGCCGGTGATCGCACCGGCGAAGTTGCCGCCGTCGACCGTCAGCGCGCTACCACCGCCCAGTTGCACCTGGCCACCCGTACCTGCCAGGTTCGCGATGGACTGGTTGCCGCTGGTCGAAAGGTCCAGCACGCCCCCGGTTAGCGTCACGGGAGATCCGGCAGCCAGCGAACCGCCAGCGCCCAGGGCAAGCGTGCCATTCTGGATGAGCGTGCCGCCGGTATAGAGGTTTGCCCCCGTCAGCGTTTGGGTGCCGGCGCCATTCATCACCAGGCCACCGCTGCCGGTTAGCACGCCGCCGAACGTAGCGCTGCCGGTACCGTTCAACGTCAACGTGTTCGCACCCAGGGCGACGGTGCCGCCCGCGCCGTTCAGCAGGCCCAGTACCTGGTTGCCCGCCGCGGAGAGATCGAGCGTACCTCCGGCGGCCAGTGTCACGCCGCTGGATGAAGCGATACTGCTGCCGGCAGCCAGTGCCAGCGTGCCTGCATCGATCCGTGTGTTTCCCGTATAACTGTTCGCGCCACCGAGCGTCAGCGTGCCGGCGCCTGATTTGGCCAGGTCGCCGGTACCACTGATGACACCCGCATAGAGGCCGTTACTTCCCTGGTTGAACGCCACGGTGGCGTTGTCGACGATATTTCCCTGCAGGCTGGTGGTATCGCCTTGTAAGGTACCGGCACTCACCGTGGTACCGCCGTTGTAAGTGTTCGCGCCGGACAGCGTCAACGTGCCCGCACCCGTCTTGGTCAAACCGCCCGTGCCGGATACGACTCCGGCAAAGCTGCCGTTGGCGCCCTGGTTGAAGACCAGCGAAGCGTTGTTGGCAATATTCCCCTGCAGGCTCGTGGTGTCTCCTTGCAGTGCGCCAGCATTGATCGTGGTTCCACCGCCGTATGAGTTGGCGCCGGTGAGCGTCAATGAACCCGCACCTGCTTTGGTGAGGCTGCCCGTGCCGGAGACGGCACCGGTGAAGGTTCCGTCCACACCCTGGTTGAAGATCAGCGACGCATTGTTCGCGATGTTGCCCTGCAGGCTGGTGGTATCGCCTTGCAAGGCACCGGCACTGATGGTGGTGCCGCCGGAGTACGTATTGGCCCCGGAGAGGGTCAACGTGCCCGCACCCGTCTTGGTCAGGCTGCCGATACCGGACACCGCGCCGGCGTAGGCACCATCGACCGGCTGGTTGAAGATCAGCGATGCATTGTCCAGGATGTTACCGGTAATGCTGCCGGCGTTGATTTGCAGCGCGCCGCCGCTGATCGTGGTGCCACCGGTGTATGTATTGATGCCCGAAAGGGTCAGCGTGCCGGCGCCTTGCTTGAACAGTCCTCCCGTGCCGCTGATGACACCGCCATAGAGCGTGCTGCCCGTGCCGCCGGCGGCAAGCGTACGTGCGCCGAGCAGGATCTGGCTGCCACTGGCGCCCGTCAGGTCGCCGATGGCCTGATTCGCCAGGGAACCGGAAATGTCCAACGTGGTGCCAGCACCAAGCGTCAGAGCACCTGTCCCCGCGAGGGAACCGTTGCCAGTGATCGCCAGGGTGCCTGCATTGACGGTCGTGCCACCGGTATAGGTATTCACGCCGGCCAGCGACAACTGGCCTGTGCCTTGCTTGATCAATCCACCCGTGCCCGACGCGCTGCCGGCAAACGTGGTGCTGGTCGCATCGCCTGTTGTGAGCACGCGCGCGCCCAGGGCTACCTGGCTGCCGGCCACACCGGTCAGCGACCCGATGGTCGCGCCTGCCGAGGTCCCGGAGATATCAAGGATACCGGTGGCGCCGGAAAGGTTCACCGAGCCCGTGGAGGGCAAGGCGCCCGTCGAGCCCAGGGCCAGCGTTCCGGAGCTTATGGTGGTGGGGCCTGTGTATGTGTGCGCGCCTGTGAGCGTCGTGACTCCGGTGCTCGATTGCGTCAGGCCACCCGAACCGGAAAACACGCCTGACAGCGTGAAATTGTTGGAGCCTGCCGTCGTGAGGCCACCGGCACCGAGCGTCATGTTGTTGGCCAGCGTGAGACCGCCGATACTTGCAGCGATGGCACCGCCGTTGGCGCTGACAGCGCCCGCGCCGAAGACACCGCCATTGTTGAAATTGACCAGGCCGCCATTGAGCGTGGCGTTACCGCTTACCAACGGCCCCTGCAAATTCCACGTACCGCTATTGACGCGCAGGTGCTGAAAGTTGATGTACGTGCCGCTGGACAGGGTGCTGACCGCGCCGCCGGTTCCGCTGCCCGTGCCGGCCGAAGGCAGCACGTTCTGCAGTACCAGCGTGTTGTTGCCACCGGCGCCGCCATCGACCACGCCGGTTGGCGCGAAGCCGAGGGTCACGCCCACCAACCCCAGGACGTTGAGGTCCAGCCCGATACCGCCGGCGAGATTCACCGACGAGCCGGAAACGGCGGTGAACATATTGGTACTGTTGGCGCCCATCGACACGCCGCCGTTGATCGTGCCGGCATTGGCGAAGGTGTTGCCCGTACCCGGTGTCTGGGACGCCTGGAAGCCTACGCGGCCCGTGATGGTTCCGGTGTTGACGAAATTCACCTGCGCGCCGCCATAAGCCGCGACCACTGGAATGTCGGACGGAACGAGCGACACGCCCAACAGCGCGTTGCCGCCGATGGAGCCCGCATTGGTGATGTTGGTAACGCCACCCGTACCGTTCTGCGCCGCCAGCGCCATGCCCGTGAGGCCATTGATGCTCACTCCGAGCAGCCCCGAGGTGCCGTTCATCACGCCGGTGGCCTGGTTGTTCACAGTCAACGTGCTCGCCGCACTGTTGCCGACGAAGGTCCCCGACGACAGCAGGCTGAGCAGGCCAAGCAGGCTTGGATCGATCGTTCCGGCGTTGTTGAGGGTGACGTTGTTGCCGGTTAGCGTCATCGCCGTACCGCCAAGGCCCAGGAGTACGCCCGTGGACGCACCGGAGTTCACATTGACGGTCAAGTTGTTGGCGGTCGCCGAATAACTGGGGGCAAGGGGATTGGCCGCGCCGTTACAGGTAACGGTGGCACCCGCGGTTGGATTGGCCGGGGTGCAAGCCGCATATGCCCTGCCGCCCAGCCAGGGCGTGGCCAGCACTATCGCCATGGCCAGCGGCTTCAACCACACTCGTGTCGTTATGCGTCTACCGCTAGCGCCGTGGCTTCCGTTGCGTTGCGCCGAATGTTCCGACGCCACCTGCATGACATGAAGAGCACGATTCCATACGAGCCGGTAGATACGATTCAAGATGCCTCTCCTTATATAAACGGTTATCTCGGCTTCCGGGCACGCATCGGCCCTACGACGGGCGCACTCATCCCTGGACCGCTTCACGACTCGCTGAAAAAGCGAGCGCAGCGATCCTCGAACAAATGCAGGAACGACGTCCTGGCAATATGCGTATGTGGTGTTCCCCGGCTTTTTTTCTTCTACTGCGAAAGTCCGAACGTGATCCTCTTTGTTCGAATGACGTCCATGGTTGAACTGCTTTCGGATGTAGATCTGAACGCTATTTGATCATCGCGACCGTGCGATTTTGCGCGACTCAGAATCGGCGAGAACGCGCATTAACTGATGCACGTAATTAGCAAATTTAATATCTATGACTGCGCGGAATCGGCATTCACGTGGATGAAACGTGCATGTATGACGGACAGGACTCTTCACATGAGTGATGATCGTAATAACCGTCGCCAGCGAAATATTTTTTAGATCGAATAAAAATCGATTCGTCGTACATTTGATTGACGGTTTGTCACGAATTAAATTCGTGAAAATCGCTCGATCCGAAGTCAACGCGAGAAGTGATGGCGCCCATCCAGACTCACCAAAAAAGACGCCGGTCAGGACGCGCAAGCCGACAGTCAGGCGGATCGCGGGCGCCGGGGCCAACATGCCGACCTGGGGTGAGAAGCTGGAGGCATATCGACGGCTCCAACAAAAAACCCACCTTGCGGTGGGTTTCCCGGGCCTGGCAAGGCCGCCTGCAGGCGGCCTCGTAGCCATCAAATGGTGCCGGAAATAGGAATCGAACCTACGACCTACGCATTACGAATGCGCCGCTCTACCAACTGAGCTATTCCGGCGAAGAGGCGGAATTTTAGGGGGCCGGGGCCTAGGAAGCAAGCGTCAGCCGGCGGCCATGCGCAGTTCGCGTGGCAGAGCGAAGGTGATGTTCTCCGCTTCCCCGTCCAACTCGCTAACCGTGCCCGCGCCCCAGGATTGCAGGCGGGCGATCACTTCCCTGACCAGTTTTTCCGGGGCGGAGGCGCCGGCGGTGACACCCACGCGGCTGGCGCCTTCCAGCCATGATTGGTCGATATGCTCGGCGCCGTCGATCAGGTAGGCGCGCACGCCCTGCTTCTGGGCAAGCTCGCGCAGGCGGTTGGAATTGGAACTGTTGACCGAGCCCACGACCAGCACCAGGTCCACCGCGTCGGCCAGCCGGCGCACGGCATCCTGGCGATTCTGCGTGGCGTAGCAGATGTCGTCCTTGCGCGGGCCCTCGATGGCCGGGAACTTCTCGCGCAGCGCCTTGATGATGGCGATGGTGTCATCCACGCTCAGCGTGGTCTGGGTGACGAAGGCGAGCTTGTCGGGCTGGGCCGGGTTGAACCCCGCCACCTGCTCCACCGATTCCACCAGGTGGATGGCGCCGGTGTGGGCGCGGTTCCACTGGCCCATGGTGCCCTCGACCTCCGGATGGCCGCCGTGGCCGATCAGCACTACGTCGTAGCCGGCGCGTCCCAGGCGGGCAACTTCCATATGCACCTTGGTCACCAGCGGGCACGTGGCATCGAATACAGTGAGGCCGCGGCGGTCGGCTTCCTCGCGCACGGCCTTGGGCACGCCGTGGGCGCTGAAGATCACCGTGGCGCCGTCAGGGACGTCAGTGAGTTCCTCGACGAAGACAGCCCCGTCTGCTCGAAGGCGTTCCACCACATAGCGGTTATGCACCACTTCGTGTCGGACATAGATGGGGGCGCCGTAGGATTCCAGCGCACGGTCGACGATGGCGATGGCGCGGTCGACGCCGGCGCAGAACCCACGGGGATTGGCGAGGAGGATATCCATGGCGGCGATTATCGCACGGTGGTGGTTTTCTTCCCCTGGAACAGGCTGCCCAGCACCAGCAGCACCGCCCCCACGGAAATGGCACAGTCGGCCAGGTTAAATACCGGGTAGTAATAGGTGCGCCAGTACACTTCGATGAAGTCGGTCACCTGGGCCGCATGCAGGCGGTCGATCAGGTTGCCCACCGCCCCGCCGATCACCAGCGCCAGCGGCAGGGCCGATTTCCAGTCGCCGCGGGGCGTTTTCCTGAGCCAGGCGGCCAGGGCAACGCTTATCACCACCGCCAGCAGCACGAAGAACCAGCGCTGCCAGCCGGAACCGGTAGCCAGGAAGCTGAAGGCCGCCCCCGTGTTGAAGGCCAGCGTCCAGTTCAGGAACCCCGGGATCACCGGGTGTGGCGTGCCGGCCGGGGCCAAAGCGTCGAGCGCCCAGAACTTGGAGACTTGGTCTAGCACCACCACCACCAGCGACAGCCATAGCCACGACAGGGCGCTGGCCGGCTTGCCCGTCCTCAGAACCACTGGCGCACCTCGCCGGAGCCTGCGACGTTTTCAACGCAGCGGCCGCAGATCTCCGGATGCTCCGGATCCACGCCGACATCGTCACGAAGGTGCCAGCAACGAATGCACTTGGAGGCCGTACGCACGGACGCCGTAAGCCACGCCTCGCCCTCGGCCAATTCCACCTTCACGGCATCGGCGGGCTTCGCGGCCAGCGGTGAGAGGGTCAGTTCGGAGGTGATGAAGACGAAGCGGAGTTCACCGGCGGCCGGGGTGTAGCGGGCAAGCAGCGCATCGTCCATGAACACATCCACCTGCGCCTCCAGCGAGGCGCCGATGTCGCCGGCCTTGCGCATACCCTCGAGCACGCGCGAGGCGCTCTCGCGAATGGCAAGCAGGTCCGTCCAGTAGCGACGTTGCGCAGGCGTTGCCTGCAGGCCTTCCAGACCTTCGTACCAGGTCTCGAACAGTACCGATTCGCCGCGCTCGCCAGGCATCGATGCCCAGATTTCCTCGGCGGTGAAGCTGGTCATCGGTGCCAGCCAGCGCACCAGCGATTCCAGGATGCGGTACATCGCGCTCTGCGCGCTGCGGCGGCCGGTACTCGCCGTCGGCATGGTGTAGAGGCGATCCTTGGTGATATCCAGGTACAGCGCCCCCAGCTCGTTGGTGCAGTAGTTCTGCACGCGTTGCACGACCTCAGGGAAGTCGTAGCGATCGTAGGCGGCAACCACGGCCTGCTGGGTATCAACGCAGGCCTGGATCGCCCACTGGTCCAGCGGCAGGCAATCGGCCGCCGGCAGCAGGTGCTGCTTCGGGTCGAAGCCCTCGAGGTTGCCCAGCAGGAAGCGTGCAGTATTGCGGATGCGGCGATAGGTATCGGCCACGCGCTTCAAGATCTCGTCCGACAGCGACATCTCGTTGCGATAATCGGTGCTGCAGATCCACAGGCGCAGGATGTCCGCACCCATGGTCTTCATGATGTCCTGCGGCTCGATACCGTTGCCCAGCGACTTGGACATCTTGCGACCCTGCGCGTCCACGGTAAAGCCGTGCGTGAGCACTTCCTCGTAGGGTGCGCGGCCGTGGATGGCCGCGGAGGTCAAGAGCGAGGAATGGAACCAGCCCCGATGCTGGTCGCTGCCTTCCAGGTACATCACCTTGTAATCGCTGGCCGCACCCGCCTGCAGTTCCGGGCGCGCGCCGACGACGGCGAAGTGGCTGACACCCGAGTCGAACCAGACGTCCAGGACGTCGGTGACCTTCTCGTAGCGATCAGCCTCGTGGCCCAGCAGGTCATGCGCGTCGAGCGCGAACCAGGCGTCGATGCCGCCCACTTCCACTCGCTTGGCGACCTCCTCGAGCAGTTCCACGCTGCGCGGATGAGGTTCGTGCGTGGCCTTGTCCACGAACAGCGCGATCGGCACGCCCCAGGTGCGCTGGCGCGAGATGCACCAGTCCGGGCGGCCGGCGATCATGCCCGAGATGCGCTCTTCGCCCCAGCCGGGGATCCAGCGCACCTGCTTGATCGAATCCAGCGCCGTGCGGCGAAGGTCGCCCTGCTCCATCGAGATGAACCACTGCGGCGTGGCGCGGAAGATCACCGGCGACGTCTTGTGGCGCCAGCAATGCGGATAACTGTGCGTGAGCTTGGACGAAGCCAGCAGCAAGCCGGTACCGCCCAGCGCCTCGACGATGAGGTCGTTGGCCTTCCAGATGTGCAGGCCGGCAAGTTGCAGGCTGCCGAAGGCAGGGACATCGGCGCGGTACACGCCGCGGCCGTCGACATAGTTCAGCGGCCCGATGCCGTAGCCCTGCGACACGGCGAAGTCTTCCGCACCGTGGTCGGGCGATGTGTGCACGGCACCGGTGCCGTCTTCGTCCGACACGTGCTCGCCCATCACCACCGGCAGCTTGCGGTCGTAGAACGGGTGGTGCAGCAGTTCGTTCTCGAGCACCGCTCCCTGCACGCGGCCGAGCACGCGCACATCGCTTACGCCATAACGCGCCAGGGCCTTTTCGGCCAGCGCTTCGGCCAGCACCAGCAGCAGGCGGCGCCCGTCGACCGACGGACCTTCCACCAGCACGTAGGAGATCTCAGGTCCAAGCGCCACGGCCTGGCTGGACGGCAGCGTCCAGGGCGTGGTGGTCCAGATGGGGATGGCGACGATGGCGTCTTCCGAGGCCACGCCGAACTTCGCCGCCAACGATTTCGGCTCGATCGCGGCGTACGCCACGTCGACGGCGGGCGAGGTTTTATCGGCGTATTCGATCTCGGCTTCAGCAAGCGCCGAGCCGCAGTCGAAACACCAGTACACCGGCTTGGCGCCACGCACCACGTGCCCATTGGAAACGATGCGCGCCAGCGCGCGCAGCATGTCGGCTTCGTACTTGGCATCGAGGGTGCGATAGGGATGTTCCCAATCGCCAAGCACGCCCAGGCGCTTGAAGTCCACGCGCTGCAGGTCGATCTGTTCAAGCGCGTATTCGCGGCACTTCTGCCGGTAGGCCACGGCATCGAGCTTGTCGCCGACCTTGCCGAATTTCTTCTCGATGGCAATTTCGATCGGCAGGCCGTGGCAGTCCCAGCCGGGCACGTACGGCGAGCGGTTGCCGGCCAGCAGCTTGGACTTCACCACCACGTCCTTGAGCACCTTGTTCACAGCGTGGCCCAGGTGGATCACGCCGTTGGCATAGGGCGGGCCGTCATGCAACACGAACACGCGGTCGCGATGGGCGGTCTTGGCCTGGATCTGCTGGTAGCGACCGACCTTCTCCCAATGCGCAAGCCAGCCCGGCTCGCGCTTGGGCAGGTCGCCGCGCATCGGGAAATCCGTCTGCGGCAGGTTGATCGTGTTCTTGTAGTCCTGGCTCATGTCGGCAACCGGTAATGCGAAAGGATCGTCATGCGTCGACGAGGATGGGATTCATGCCCAACGCCTGGCGCGCGTGGGTCTCGTCAAGTTTCATTTGTGCGGTGAGGGTGTCCAGATCCGCAAACTTCTGCTCGTCGCGAAGCTTGGTGACGAACTCCACCGCGATTCGGCGCCCATAAAGGTCGCCGGCAAAATCGAACAGGTGCGCCTCGAGCAAGGGCTCGGCCACGCTGTTCACCGTGGGCCGCACGCCAAGGCTCGCCACGCCAGGCCAGCTGCACGGGCCTTCGCCCACGCCGATGCGTACGGAAAAAATGCCCTGGATCGGACTCACCCTCTTACGAAGGTGGATGTTCGCGGTGGGAAACCCAAGGGTGCGGCCCAGCTTGTTGCCGTGTTCCACGTGGCCCTCGATCACGAACGGCCGTCCCAGCAGCGGAGCGGCTTCGGCGAAGCGGCCTTCAGCCAGAAGCGCGCGGACGCGCGAGGACGACACGCGCGCCCCATCGACCTGAACCGGCGGCAAGGCATGAGCGGTAAATCCCAACGGCTTGCCCATGGTTTCGAGCATGGAGAAATCGCCCTTGCGGCCGTGGCCGAAGCGGAAGTCGCCGCCCACCCAGACCTCGCGCGCGCCCATCCGCCCCACCAGGATGTGCTTGATGAAATCTTCCGCCGACATGGCGGTGAGCTTCTGGTTGAAGCGAAGCATCAGCACGGCATCCAACCCCGCCGCCTGCATGCCCTGGACTTTCTCGCGCATGGTGGACAGGCGCGGCAAGGGCTGCGGCGAAAAGAACGCACGCGGCAGTGGCTCGAAGCTGATCGCCGCGGCTGACAAACGCTGAGCCACGGCGCGCTCGTGCACCGTGCCGAGCAACGACTGGTGGCCACGATGCAGCCCGTCGAAGGCGCCTATGGCAACGATGCTGCCACCGGGCGCGATGGACGGCCCGGAGCTGTCACGGAACAACCGCAGGGCCATCGTTCAGCGGGCCCCTGGCAGGCCGGCAACCGGCATGGAGCTTGGGAAAAAGGTCATCCAGCCAGTATAGCCGCAGCGTTGCGGCGCACAACGCGCCCAGAAGTCAGTGCTCGCGCAATTCCCGGAGGCGGAAGCCCGTGGCAAACAGCGTGGCCAGGTAGCTGGCCCCACCCGCGGCGACCAGTGCCAGCAGCCAGTAGACCCGATGGTGGGCGTCCATGCCCGGCCACGCCGGCGCCAGATAGAGGCCCAGCACCAACACCGCGACCATCACGGCGCAGGACGCACCCAGGCGACCCAGATGGCGTCCCCAGCCCGGCTGGCGCACATACACCCCGGCCTTGCGCAGCCAATACCACAAGAGCGCCAGGTTCACGTAACTGGCCAGCGCACTGGCCATGCCCAAGGCCATGTGCAGGCCCGGTACCTTCGACAGCCCCTCGAGCCACGAACCGGCCTTGATGTCGTCGGGCGCCCACAGGGCAAACAGCAGCAGCAGGAACAGTCCGTTGAAAACCATGTTCAGCACCAGCGACGCCACGCCGGCACGGACCGGGGTCTTGGTGTCCTGCCGCGAATAGAACGCCGGCAGCAGCACCTTGACCAGGGCGAAGGCCGGTAGACCGAACGACAACGCCGTGATCGACAACGAGGACATCCGCGTATCGAAGGCGGTGAACTTGCCATGCTGGAACAGCGTGGCCACCAGCGGTTCGGACAGCAGCATCAACGCGAACATGGCCGGCACGGCAATCAACAGGGTGATCCGCAGGCCCCAGTCCAGCGCGCGCGAAAAACCCGCACCATCGGTGGCCACATGGTGGCGTGACAGCGACGGCAGGATCACCGTACCCAGGGCCACGCCGAACACACCCAGCGGAAGCTCCAGAAAGCGATCGGCCTGGGATAGCCAGGTTTGCGAGCCATTGATCAGCAAGGCCGCAACCACCGTATCGAGCAGCAGGTTGATCTGCGCGACGGACGAACCGAACAGCGTCGGCACCATCAGCGTCATCACCCGGCGCACGTCCGGATGGTTCCAGCCCCAGCGCGGCAAAATCAGCAGATCGAGTTTTGCCAGGCTCGGCACCTGGAACAACAGCTGCAGGATGCCGGCCGCCAGGATCGCCCAGCCCAGCGCCAGGATGGGCGTATGCAGGCGCGGCGCCAGCCATAGCGCACCGGCGATCATGCACAGATTCAGGATCACCGGTGTCAGCGCCGGCATGGCGAAGCGATGGAAGCTGTTCAACGCCCCGCCCGCCAACGCCGTCAGCGAAACAAACAGCAGGAAGGGAAAAGTCAGGCGCAGCAACTGCACCATCAGGTCGTACTTGACCGGATCGTCGTGGACGAAAAGATCGGTAAGCTGGGGAGTGAAAATCAAACCCATCGCGGTGACCACCAGCAACACACCACCCAGCGTTCCGGACACACGCGACATAAGTTCGCGCAGGTCCGCATGCGGACGCGTTTCCTTCACCTGGGTGAACACCGGTACGAAAGCCGTCGAGAACGATCCTTCGGCAAACAGGCGACGCATGAAATTCGGGATGCGGAAGGCTACCCAGAAGGCGTCCGTCGCGGCAGTGGCGCCGAAGGCGTAACTGATGGCCTGGTCCCGGACCAGCCCCAGCACGCGGGACACCATCGTCATGCTGCTGAAGGAAAGCAGCCCACGGAACATGCTGGGGGACTTCATGCGACGGTCGCGGCCTCTATGAATCGGGAATCCGCGGCCAGACGGCACGGCGGGCGCCATAGTCTGACAGGGCACGCACCCCACATGACAGGCAAATATGTGGCAAAATACTGGCCTTCGGTCTCGCCGGCAGGTTCCTGCCTGGCTCAAGGCCGGTAACGTCATCGGCCTAAGCTGTTGACGCAGCGGCGCATTGGCGCCACAATTAGCGTCTTTTTCAAGCCCAACCTACAGATTCGGAGTTTCCCTTGGCCAACATCAAGTCCGCGAAGAAGCGTGCGCGTCAGTCGGAGCAGCGCCGCCTGCGTAACGTCTCCGCGCGTTCCATGGTGCGTTCCGCACTGAAGAAGGTGGTCAAGGCAATCGAAGCCAAGGACAAGGCAGCCGCCACCGAGGCGTACGCCACCGCCACCCCCCTGATGGATCGCTACGCCGCCCGCGGCCTGATCCACAAGAACAAGGCCGCCCGCCACAAGAGCCGCCTGAACGCCAAGATCCGCGAACTGGCCTAAGGCCTCTCGCGCTCCGAAAAAAACCGGCCGCTGGCCGGTTTTTTTTGCTCGGCGTTTCGCGGAGAGCCGGCGGGGTTGGCGGCATTTGGGGGCTCCGGGCTGCGGCGACCCTAGGGTAAGTATGCCGCTGCGCGGCCGTGTCTGATGGCTGCGCCCCGTCGGGTCGGGCTCCGGCCGGGGGTTTTCGATTCGCCATCCTGGCTCAGCGAAAACGGCCGACTCTAGCGAACGGAGAGGTAACGGACAGGACCACAGGTGTCGCCAACAGCGCCAGGTTCGTTGCCGCTCGTATGTGATGAGCCCCCCGAGAACGTCGCGCCCGTAACTCCCATTTCTTCAAGCGACCTCGGACTGTCGGGGAACCGGAGAGGGCGAGAGCCGGGGGCAGTGACCCTCGTCAGCGACTTGTGGAACCGAGCGCTGCGGGCGGAACAGGCCCGTAGGGGGCCGGCCTTGGCCGGCCGTTTTCGCGAAGGCCGCAGGCCGCCTCGAAAACCCCCGCCCGCAGCGCGGGCGCGCCGGGGCGCAGCCATAAGAAACAGCCGCGCAGCGGCCTCCTCTCCCAAGCGCCGGTGTAACCGGAGCGACGAGGGTCACTGCCCCCGGCTCTCGCCCTCTCCGGTTCCCCGCCCCCCCCCGGAGCGCCCTCAGCCTTCCCGCATGCGCACGTCAGCCGAGGCTTCGTCGGCATCGCGAGCGGCATCGCGGGCGGCGTCGAAGAATTGCTGGACTTTTTGGCAGACGTCCCAGGTGCCTTCGCGGGAGATGGCAGAGATGAGGAACCAGGGGTCCTTCCATTCAAGGCGTTCGACGATTTCTTTGGCGCGTGTCTGGCGCTCGTTTTCGTCGAGGACGTCGGCTTTGTTCATGACCAGCCAGCGTGGGCGCTCGAGGAGTTCGGGGTTGAACTTGGCCAGTTCCTGTTCGATGGCCCGGACCTGCTCTACTGCGTCGCCGCCGTCGATGGGGGCGATATCCACCACGTGCAGAAGGAGACTGGTGCGGGAGACGTGGCGGAGGAACTGGATGCCCAGGCCCGCGCCGTCGGCAGCGCCTTCGATCAGGCCGGGGATGTCGGCCACCACGAAGCTTTGGTCGGTGCCGATGCGCACGACGCCCAGGTTCGGGTGCAAGGTGGTGAAGGGGTAGTCGGCCACGCGCGGCGTCGCTGCCGATACGGCGCGGATGAAGGTGGACTTGCCGGCGTTGGGGAAGCCGAGCAGGCCTACGTCCGCGAGCAGCTTCAGTTCCAGCTTCAGTTCGCGCATGTCGCCCGGGGTGCCCGGGGTGGATTTGCGTGGCGCGCGGTTCACCGAGCTTTTGAAATGGATGTTGCCGAGGCCGCCGCGGCCGCCTTCGGCTACCAGCAGGCGCTGGCCGTTGACGGTGAGGTCGCCGATGATCTCGTCGGTATCGACGTTGGTCACCACGGTGCCTACCGGCACCCTGATGTCGGTGTCTTCGCCACCCTTGCCGTACATCTGGCTACCCATGCCGTTCTGTCCGCGCTGGGCGCGGAAGGCGCGCTGGTGGCGGAAGTCGACCAGGGTATTGAGGCCCTCGTCGGCCACCAGCCAGACCGAGCCGCCACCGCCGCCGTCACCGCCGTCGGGGCCGCCGAAAGGAATGAATTTTTCGCGGCGGAAGCTGATGCAGCCGTTGCCGCCGTCCCCGGCAATGACCTTGATGATGGCTTCGTCGACGAATTTCATGATGGAGAGCAACCTAAAAGTGGAAAGGCCAGAAACGAAAAGCCCCGCCGGTGGGCGGGGCCATCGCTTCGAAGCCGGCGGCGATTTACGCCGTGACGACGTCGACGAACTTGCGACCCTTGTCACCACGCGTCTTGAACGCGACGGTGCCATCGACCAGGGCGAACAGGGTGTGGTCGCGGCCGAGGCCGACACCGACGCCTGCGTGGAACTTGGTACCGCGCTGGCGGACGATGATGTTGCCGGCTTCAACAGCCTGGCCACCATAGATCTTCACGCCCAGGTACTTGGGGTTCGAGTCGCGACCGTTGCGGCTGGAACCTACGCCTTTCTTATGTGCCATGACTTAATTCCTCCGGCCGATCAGGCAGTGATGCCAGTGATCTCGATTTCGGTGTAATGCTGACGATGTCCCTGCTGCTTCTTGTGGTGCTTGCGGCGGCGGAACTTGATGATGCGGATCTTGTCGTGGCGGCCGTGGGCGCGCACCTTGGCGGTGACGACGGCACCGGCGACGACCGGGGCACCTACGGTGATCGAATCGCCTTCGCCAACCAGGAGGACCTGGTCGAAGTTGACCGTACCGTCGACTTCGGCGTCGAGCAGCTCCACGCGCAGGATCTCGCCCTGCATCACGCGGTATTGCTTGCCGCCAGTCTTGATGACTGCGTAACTCATGGAAATAGCCCTTGTGTAGTTCTTATTTGGGTGCTGCGAACCGGCGACTATACAGGACCACGCCTGCGAGGGTCAACAACCCGACTGTTTTTAGTGGCTTAGGTGCCACTGGCAGGGGTGGAAGACCCGGAGGAATCGGTCTTTTTCGCCGGTTTTTTCGCCGGAGCCTTGGTGGGGGCCTTGGTCGATCCCGTGCTTGCCGGCTTGGCGGTCGACTTGGCCGGCGCCTTGGAGGCCGGTTTCTTGGTTGATTTCTTGTGGCTGGACGCCTTGCGGGTAGGCTCTGGCCCCGAGGCGACCTCTGGCGGCACCATTCCGGGCTTTTCCTTGGTACCCGGGCACTGGCCTTCGGTATCGAGCTGGCCCTTGGCCTTCAATTCCCCCACCAGCTGGTCGCGGCGTTTTTCGCCCCACTCGCGGGTGACCTTCACGTTCTCGGCGAAAACCTCCGGCATCTGGGCGATCACCTTCTGGCCCAGGGGAGAGCGATAGAACTTTAGCAAGCCGTCGATTTCTTCCCCGGTGAAATGCTTCTGGTAGGCCGGGATCATCGCGTCGAGCAATTCCTGCCGGTTGCCGTCGTTGATGAAGCCCGACCACACCTCGTCGCCGATGCAGGGGCGGTGCGCCTTCATTGCCGTGGCCATCTGCTGGTTCATGTCGTTGAGGCTTTGCGGCACGCCCATCAGCACGATCAGGTCGTGTATCTGGGTGGCGGTGGCCGGGGCGCCGGACGATACCGGAGCGGCTGCGGCAACGGGGGCGCCGAGGGCCGTCAGGGACAACATGGCCAGGGCAAGGCCCGGGATCAAACGCAACACCGCACGCATGGACCTTTCCTCCGGCTCGAACCCGCAGACACAAGGCGCCGGAGTGTAGAACACCCGCCCGGGGCAGGCATTAAATTCTCCTTCGACGGAACGTGCACCGCCGCTTGCTATCATGGGGTTTTCTCCCCATCTAAGGCGTCATGGATACCATCCGCATACGCGGCGCCCGCACGCACAACCTCAAGAACATCGACCTGGACCTCCCGCGCGACAAGTTGATCGTGATCACGGGACTGTCCGGCTCGGGTAAATCCTCGCTGGCCTTCGACACCATCTATGCCGAAGGCCAGCGACGTTACGTGGAGTCGCTTTCCGCGTATGCCCGGCAGTTCCTGTCGATGATGGAAAAACCCGACGTCGATCATATCGAGGGCCTTTCGCCGGCCATTTCGATCGAACAGAAATCGACCTCGCACAACCCGCGTTCCACCGTGGGCACCATCACCGAGGTCTACGACTACCTGCGCCTGCTTTATGCGCGCGTGGGCACCCCGCGCTGCCCCGACCACGGCATCGCGCTGGAAGCGCAGACGGTGAGCCAGATGGTGGACAACACCCTGGCCCTGGACGCCGACACCCGCTGGATGCTGCTGGCCCCGGTGATCCGCGACCGCAAGGGCGAACACGTACAGGTGTTCGAGCAGATGCGCGCCCAGGGTTTCGTCCGCGCACGCGTGGACGGCGTGGTGTACGACCTCGACGCCGTGCCACCACTCACCCTGCGCCAGAAGCACACCATCGAAGCGGTGATCGATCGCTTCAAGCCGCGCGAGGACATCAAGCAGCGCCTGGCAGAGTCGTTCGAAACCGCGTTGCGCCTGGGCGACGGCATCGCCATCGTGGTCAACATGGATAACGCCAAGGCGCCCGAGCAGCTGTATTCCTCGCGGTACTCGTGCCCGATGTGCGACTACTCGCTCCCCGAGCTCGAACCACGCCTGTTCTCGTTCAACTCGCCCACCGGGGCCTGCCCCAGCTGCGACGGCCTGGGCGTCACCCAGGTGTTCGACGCCGCGCGCGTGGTGGGCCACCCGGAGCTGAGCCTTGCCGGCGGCGCCATCCGCGGCTGGGACCGGCGCAACGCGCACTATTTCCAGCTGATCATGTCGCTGGCAAAGCATTACGGCTTCGACCCGGACGAACCCTGGCAGGGTCTTCCGGCCAAGGCCAAGCAGGCGGTGCTGCATGGCTCGGGCAAGGACGTGATCGCCTTCCGCTACCTCACCGAGCGTGGCGGCAAGGTCACCCGCGAACATCGTTTCGAAGGCATCCTGCCCAACCTCGAGCGCCGCTACAAGGAAACCGAATCCGCAGCCGTGCGCGAGGAGCTGGCCAAGTACATCAGCGACCATCCCTGCCCCGATTGCGGCGGCCAGCGCCTGAACCGTTCGGCGCGCAATGTGTTCGTCGCCGACCAGCCGTTGCCGGCGATCACCGCGCTGCCGATCGACGACTCGCTTAAATTCTTCGGCACGCTAAAGCTCACCGGCTGGCGCAACGAGATCGCGGTAAAGATCGTCAAGGAGATCAGCGAGCGCCTCACGTTCTTGAACGATGTAGGCCTGAACTACCTCACGCTCGATCGTCAAGCCGATTCGCTCTCCGGCGGCGAAGCACAGCGCATCCGCCTGGCCAGCCAGATCGGCGCGGGCCTGGTGGGCGTGATGTACGTGCTGGACGAACCCTCCATCGGCCTGCACCAGCGCGACAACGAGCGCCTGCTGGGCACGCTCACGCGCCTTCGCGACCTGGGCAACACGGTGATCGTGGTCGAACACGATGAAGATGCCATCCGCGCCGCCGACCACGTGCTGGACATCGGCCCGGGCGCGGGTGTGCACGGTGGCGAGATCGTCGCCCAGGGCACGCTTGCCAACCTGCTGAACTCGCCGCGCTCGGTCACCGGCCAATACCTTTCGGGCAAGCGCGGCATCGCGGTTCCCGAAAAGCGCCGCCAGGCCAAGGACGACTACTGGCTGGCGCTGCGTGGCGCTACCGGCAACAACTTGAAGGGCGTGGACCTTGAAATCCCCACCGGCACGTTCACCTGTATTACCGGCGTGTCCGGTTCGGGCAAATCCACGCTGGTAAACGACACGCTGTTTGCGCTGGCAGCCGCCGAGCTCAATGGCTCGTCGATCCAGCCGGCGCCGTACGAATCGATCGAGGGCCTGGAATTGTTCGACAAGGTCGTGGATATCGACCAGTCGCCGATCGGCCGCACGCCACGTTCGAACCCGGCCACCTATTCAGGCCTGTTCACCCCGTTGCGGGAATTGTTCTCGCAGGTGCCCGAGTCGCGTGCCCGCGGCTACCTGCCCGGCCGTTTCAGCTTCAACGTGCGCGGTGGACGCTGCGAGGCCTGCGAAGGCGACGGCATGATCAAGGTGGAGATGCACTTCCTGCCGGATGTGTACGTGCCGTGCGACGTGTGCCATGGCAAGCGCTACAACCGCGAAACTCTGGAGATCCACTATAAGGGCCACACCATCGCCGACGTACTGGAGATGACGGTGGAAGACGCATTGAAGCTGTTCGAGCCGGTGCCGGTGATCGCGCGCAAGCTTGAGACACTTCGCGCGGTGGGCCTTGACTACATCAAGCTCGGACAGAGCGCGACCACCCTCTCCGGTGGCGAGGCGCAGCGCGTGAAGCTGTCCAAGGAACTGTCCAAGCGCGATACCGGCAGCACCCTGTACATCCTGGACGAGCCCACCACGGGCCTGCACTTCCATGACATCGAGCAATTGCTCGACGTACTGCACCAGCTGGTGGAACAAGGCAACACCGTGGTGGTGATCGAGCACAACCTGGACGTGATCAAGACGGCCGACTGGGTAGTCGACCTTGGCCCCGAGGGTGGTGCCGGCGGCGGCCGCATCCTGGTCAACGGCACGCCCGAGACCGTGGCGGCCACGCAGTCGTCGCACACGGGTCGTTTCCTCAAGTCGCACCTGACGACCCAGGCGAAGTCCACCGCGGCGAAGAAGACCGGCAAGGCTGTCACCGCAGGAAAGAGCGCCGCCACGGGCAAGGCAACCCCGGCGACGCAAACAACCGAGAAGAAAAGGAAGACCGCGTGACGGAAGTTGCCGCGGACGACACCCCGGGTCTCCTCCATCGCGCGCCGATTCTCGTGCGGTGGCGGGACCTCGATGCCTTCAACCACGTCAACAATTCCAGCTATCTCACCTATCTTGAGGAAGCCCGCCTGCAGTGGCTGAGCCATGTGCCGGGCTGGCATGATGAGAACGCGGTGCCGGTACTTGCGGCAAGCTCACTCAACTACCGCGCACCCATCGGTTGGCCCGCGGAACTGGCGGTGGAGCTTTACTGCGAACGGCTGGGCAACAGCTCGCTCACCATCGCCCACCGCATCGTCGACGCCACCGACCGCCATCGCCTGTACAGCGACGGCAACGTGGTACTGGTATGGATGAACCCGAACGACGGCAAACCGGTGCCGTTGCCGTCGGCCATCCGCAAGGCGGCCGAGCGCGCACTGTCCGACTGACCTTTCCTTTTGTTCATGCTCGGTCGTTATGATCGGCGGACCCGCCACGAATGGAGTTCGTCCGTGACCAAGCGACCGCTTGCCTGCCTGCTCGGCTTCCTCGCCGCCACCCCGGCGGCCTTCGCCGCTGACGGCGTCAACCTCACGATCTATCGCGCCGAAGGTGCGGAACTGTTCGGCGTCCAGGCCAATGGACCGGTGCAGGACGGCTACGCCGTGGTGCACGAGAAGCGGGACATCGCGCTTACCGGCGGTACCCAGGACATCGTGCTGGGGGGCTTTCCCTATTTCCTCGATACCGAAGCCTTGTCCTTGCGCTTTTCCGGCAAGGCACGCGTCGCTTCGCAGCGACTGACATCGGCGGCCGGCGGCAACGCCACTCTGGCGGCCATGGTGGGCAAGCAGGTGACAGTCATCGGTAGCACCGGCCAATCCATCACTACCGGCACCCTGTTGCGTGCGGGCGACGGCCTGCAGTTGCGCAACGGAACGGGCGACACCGTCGTGGTTCGGGATTTCGCCGCCGTGGCATCGCAAGGCAATTTCCCCGACACCGGCGCCACGCTCACCGTGCGCGTTGCCGACGGCAGCGCCGGCAACGATGCCGCTTCGCTCGACTACCCCACCCAGGGCCTGGGATGGCGCGCCTCCTACATCGGCACGCTGGCGGCCGGCGGCGCCTGCCGCATGAGCTTCCAGGCACGCGCCAGCGTCGCCAACCGCAGCGGCCGCGACTGGACCGATGCCCGCGTCAAGCTGGTGGCCGGCTCGCCGAACATGGAGAAGCCCGTCGCCTATGCCGCCGCACCGGCACCGATGATGCGCAAGGCGGGGATGGTCGCAATGAGCGCGCCAAGCCTCGACATGAGCCAACAGACCCTTGGCGATTACCGCACCTACACCTTGCCCGGTACCGTGACGCTTCCCGACGGCAGCATCAGCCAGGTACCGCTGTACACCACGCGCGACGTGGCCTGCGAACGGGAGAGCACCTACGAGTTGCCCGGCACGGGCTTCCAGTCGGGCCAGCCGATGATCAACCGTGCCTTCAGCCTGGGCGAAAGCCAGGAAGTGACCAGCAAACTCCGCTTCGACGCCTTCGACACACTGCCGGCCGGCTACCTGCGCGTGCTGACCGTCGACCGCGACGGCAACGCTGAGCTTCTGGGCGAGACGCGCATGGCCGACACCCCCAAGGGCGAGAAGGCCAATGTCGTGCTGGGCAATGCGATCGACCTGCGCGGCAAGAACGAGTTGACGACATTCAACGTCGACCAAGCCGCGCACCGCATGGATGAAGGCCGCCGGATCACCCTGAGCAATGGCGGCGATGAAGTGAAGACGGTCACGGTGATCGCCCATCCCTATCGCTGGACCCACTGGAAGCTCGTCTCGTCATCGGCAAAACCCAGCAAGCAGACGCCGGACACGCTGGAGTTCCGCGTGGACGTGCCCGCCAATGGCAAGGCCACCCTCGATTACGCCGTAACCTATGAGTGGACAGCCGCCGACGCTCCGGCGCATTGACCGACAACCATCCTCAAGTCACAACGACCGACCGTACGCAAAGGACCCGCACCATGCTCGACATCCTTCCCCAAGACGACGGCATCATCGAAATCCGCCTGGCGCGGCCGCCGGTCAACGCGCTGAACGTCGAACTGGTGCAGCTGCTGCGCCAGACGATCGAGCAATGCCCGGCGCAGGGAACCCAGGGCATCGTGCTGTCGGGCACGCAGGGCATGTTCTCCGCCGGCGTGGACGTGCCTTCGCTCATGGGCGCCGAACGAGCCACGGTGCGCGAATACTGGCGGGAATTTTTCCTGCTTTGCGGCGCCCTGGCGAACTCACCGCTGCCGCTGGCGGCGGCCGTCACCGGACACAGCCCCGCCGGCGGTGCGGTACTGGCGTTGTTCTGCGACTACCGCGTGATGGCGCATGGGCCCTATCGCATTGGCCTCAACGAGGTGCAGGTAGGGCTGTCGGTACCTGACGCGATCCAGGTGGCACTGCGCCGCGTGGTGGGCCCGTATCGCGCCGAACGCCTCTTGGTGGCCGGCGCCATGCTCGATGCCGAGCAGGCGCTGGCGGTGGGCTTCGTCGACGAACTTGCCGGCCTGGAACAGGTCACCACCCGCGCCCACGTCTGGCTGCGCGAACTGCTCGCCCTGCCCCGCCAAGCCATGCTGCGCACGCGCGCCATGGCGCGTGCGGATCTTGCCACGACCTTCGCCGATGTCGACGCGTTGCCGCTGGATGGTTTCCTGGATGATTTCTTCAGCGAGGAAACGCAGGCCACGCTTGCGGCCCTGGTAGCGCGACTGAAGAAACCGCGCTAGCCGCGCGCGACAGGCCGGTCCGGATCGCTCGACCAGCCGCTCCACGAGGGCGCGAACAGGCGCGAGCCTTCCAGGCCCGCCTGGGCCATCGCCAGCACGTTGTGGCAAGCGGTGACACCCGACCCGCACATATGCACCACATCACCCGGGTGGCGGTTTCCGAGCAGCGCTTCGAACGACTGGCGCAACTCCGCGGAAGTCCGCCAGCGCCCGTCGGCAAGGTTCTGTTCGAAAGGGCGGTTCAGCGCGCCGGGCACGTGGCCGGCCACCCTGTCGATGGGCTCGACCTCGCCCAGGTAACGTGGACGGGCACGGGCGTCCACCAGGACGGCGTGGTTCTCCACCATCAGGTGGGTAAGTTCGTCGGCATCCACCAGCAGGTCGGTGTCGAAGGCGATGTCGACATGCGTGTCCGCGGGTTTCGGGATATCGGTGGAGAGTGGCTGTCCCGCTGCCGTCCAGGCCTGGATTCCGCCATCCAGCACGGAGGCCGGGATGCCGGACATCACCAGCAGCCACCACAGGCGCGCCGCGGCCAAGGCGCCACCTGCCCCGTCGTAGGCCACCACGTGCCGGCCCGGCAGCCAGCCCCACGCCGAAAGGCGTGCGGCAAACTGGGCGGCCGTCGGCAGTGGATGCCGGCCTGCATGCGCGACACGCGAGCCATGGTCGGAAAGGTCGCGATCGAGATGAGCGTAGACCGCGCCCGGCAAGTGCCCGGCCCGGTAGGCAGCTTCGCCCGCTTCAGGGTCGGCCAGCTCGAAACGGCAGTCAACGAAGAGGGGGCTGTGCAAGCCGGCCGCGGTAGCGGCGTCGATTACCGGTGCAATGCTCATGCGTGTCCCATCCGTCGCAACAAATTCAGCACGATGGCCGCCGTCGCACCCCAGATGCGATGGCCGGCATGGACGAACTCGACCATGTCCCGCCGGTGGCCACGATAGTCCATGGTATAGCGGCGCAGGTTCGCGGGATCCACCAGGAAGGCCAGCGGCACCTCGAAGATCTCCGCCACCTCGCCCGGCGCCGGGTGCAGCCGCGCGTCAGCGTCGATCCGCGCCACCACCGGCGTGATCACGAAGCCGCTGATGGTTTCGTACCGGTCGAGGAACCCCAATGGCCGCACGGCCGAACGGTGCAGGCCGATCTCCTCTTCAGCCTCGCGCAGCGCTGCATCGATCACATTGGCATCGCCTTCATCCACGCGTCCACCGGGAAGTGCGACCTGTCCGGCGTGCTCGCTCAAGGTATGCGTGCGGACGGTGAGCACCAGGCGCTGCTGGCGGTCATCGCGAAAGCCCAGCATCACCGCCGCCGGCGCGCGCGGCGATTCGCCCAGGAGGTCGGCCATCTCGGCGTGGTTCCATCCTGGGCCTGCCGGCGGCGCATCGAGCGGAAGCAGCGCGCGCGCCAGTGAATCGCGGTCGCCGTCCATCAGTGCGTTTCCCTCAAGGGCAATATGCTGTCCATCAGATGGCGGCGCTCGCCATCGCTCATGCTGCGCCAGCGCGCGATCTCATCGCCGGTGCGCAGGCAGCCTTCGCAAAGCCCACGCGCATCGAGCCGGCAAATGCCGGTGCAGGGCGAAAGAATGGCTTGCGCGAGGGAGTCGGTCATCGACCGTGAATGTTATCGCGTTTCGCCTAAAGGCGCGCTTACTGCTTGATTTGCAGCAATTCGATCTCGAAAACGAGGGCTTCGTTCGGGCCGATGCGCGGCAACTCGCCACGCTCGCCATAGGCCAGCGATGCGGGGATCACCACGCGCCAGGTATCGCCCACCTGCATGCGGGGAATGACATCCTGCCAACCGCGGATCACCTGGTTGACGGTGAAAGTCACCGGGTTGCCGTGCGCCCATGAGCTGTCGAATTCCGTGCCGTCGACCAGCGCACCGCGGTAATTCACCGTGACGGTGCTGTCCACGCGGGGATGCTCGCCACCGGTGCCGTTCTTGATCACCGCGTACTGGATACCCGAAGGCAAGGTGACGACACCCGGCTGTGCCTTGTTGCGCGCCAGGAACTGCGCGCTCTTGCGCGCGTTTTCCTGGCCGATGCGCTGAAACTCGGCCAATGCGTCGTTGTGCTGGCGGGTGTCGTAGGCGATCAGCTGGTCGTGCATCTGCTGCATCGGCACAGCGGGATTGCGCTTGGCATAGCCATCCTGCAACGCGCGTACCAGCGTGGCGATGTCGACATCCGGGCTGCCGGCGCGGGCGAACTGTGCACCGATCTGGTAGCCGATGGCGTAGGACAGCTTGCCCTTCTCCACCGCCACCGTAGCCGGTTGTGCCGCCGCTGCCTTTGATGCGGCTTGCTGGGCGTGTACGGGGGCCGTCCCCAACACCAGGCAAGGCAGCAACCAACGCAGTCGTGACATTCGAACCTCCACTCTCGCCCTGGGGGCGACGGCACAGCATAAGCGATCCATCGATGTTCTTGGAAAGCCCCATTGCCGGAAGGTTCCCGCCCTCGGGCCCGGGCGCTACCATCGACGGCTAATTCACCGGAGAGAAGACCATGGCCTTCCGTAACGTCCTCGTCGCCGACCGGGGCGCGGTCCGTACCATCACCGTCAACCGGCCCGACAAGCTCAATGCGCTCAACCGCGAGACCCTGGGCGAACTTACCCTGGCATTCGCCCAGGCCGCGCAGGACGACACCGTGCGCGCCGTGGTGCTGGCAGGTGCCGGTGACAAGGCCTTCGTGGCGGGCGCGGACATCAGCGAGATGAACGGCCTTACCCCGGCTCAGGCGCAGGCGTTCTCACGTGCCGGCCAACGCCTGATGACCTCGATCGAACGCCTGGGCAAGCCCGTGGTGGCCCGCATCCAGGGCTTCGCGCTGGGTGGTGGCATGGAACTGGCCATGGCCTGCCACCTGCGCATCGCCAGCGAGAAGGCCCGCTTCGGCCAGCCGGAAGTGAACCTGGGCCTGATCCCGGGCTTCGGCGGTACCCAGCGACTGGCGAGGTTGGCCGGACGCGCCGCCGCGCTTGAGCTGTGCCTGCTAGGCGCGCCCATCGACGCCGCCCGCGCGGCGAACCTGGGCGTCGTCACCCGCGTGGTCGCACCTGAAGCGCTGGATGAAACCGTGGCGCAAGTTGCCGACCAGCTGGCAGCCTCCGCGCCGCTGGCCATGGCGGGCATCCTCGACGCCGTTCTGCAGGGGGGCGAGGCCGGCATCGATGTCGGACTTGAGTTCGAAACCCAGGGCTTCGCGCTGGCCTTCGCCACCGAGGATATGCGCGAAGGCACCGGCGCTTTCCTGGAGAAAAGGAAGGCGACGTTCAACGGTCGGTAGGCTGCGGGGCTGCGGGGTCAGCGTCATAACTCTGACCCCTAGCGTCGTTGCGATGCCGTCCTAGTGATGGCTGCCGCGGCACTTCAGTTCGCCGGCCGTGACGCGCAGGTCCAGCCGATTCTCCGGCGGAGCCAGCGGACAGGTGGCATACGGCGTGAATGCGCACGGCGGGTTGTAAGCCTGGTTGAAATCGACCACGACCTTGCCGTCTTTCGGTAGGCCCGTGGTGATGAACCGCGCCGCTCCATAGGTTTCCTTGCCACTGGTGCGATCGGCGAAGACGAAGAACAGCGAGTCGGCGTCTTCCTGGATGGGATACAGCTCGAAGGTGTGGCCGTCGCGGGTGAAGACCGCCTTGCCGGGCACCTTTTCCTTGTTCACGGTACCGAGCACCGAGCCGATTTCCAGCTCATGCGGCGGGTCGAACGGCACCCAGGTAGCTTCCACGCGCCATGAGGCATCGATCGGGAAGTAATCAAGGCCGAGGAACCCGGTGCGGGTGCTGGCGTGTTCATCCTTCACCCGCAGCGCCTTCTTGCCATCGCGATCGATGACGAAGAAGCTGGCCGACCCGAAAGCCACCGTGGTGGGCTTGCCGGTGGCGTGCATGTCATCGATGAGCGGAGCGTTGACCACCTGCTTGCCGTCGATGGTGGCGCCACTGTCGCCTGCAAGCGTGATGGAAAGCGAACCATCGGCCGCCTGGGTCACCGTGCCCAGGTGGGCCGGGCCGGCATGCAGCACGATGTCGTTGTCGGCCGCCGAACCCACGCGGTTGGCACCTTCCTTCAGCCACTCCAGGCCGATCAGGCTCAGCCAGCCATCGGGAGCCTTCAGATTGGCCGCGCGAGTCGCCTGCCAGGCCTGGGTCTGGCGGACGAAGTCTGGATCGGCCCCGGCGGCACTGGCTGTTCCTGCGGCAAGCACCGAGGCAATGGCGAGGGAACGAAGCATGGGAGACGCCTTGGAAAGGGGTGGAGGCCAGACAATGAGGCCTCAGGCCGCCTTGATCAAGGGCACACCTCACAAATAGCCATCTAAACGGCTTTAACGCCCCCGCATGAAGAGCTTGTCCAGCTCCGCCAGCGACAGCTGGATCCACGTGGGCCGGCCATGGTTGCACTGGCCCGATCGTTCGGTGGCTTCCATCTCGCGCAACAGCGCATTCATTTCCGGAATGCCCAGCCGCCTGCCGGCACGCACCGAGCCATGGCAGGCCATGGTCGAGAGCAGTTCGTTTTCCAGTTCCTCCAGGCGCCGCGAGCTGCCATGGGCCGCAAGCTCGGACAACACGTCGCGCGCCAGCTGGCTGACATCGGCACCCTCGAGCAGAGCGGGAATACGGCGTACCACTACCGCCGATGGACCGCTGCGCGAAAGTTCAAGACCCCATTCGGCCAGCGCGTCGGCATGTTCCTCGGCCGCGGCAGCTTCCTTCGCGCCCACGGCGATCGACAGCGGCACCAGCAGCAACTGCGAGCGCAGGTTGCTGGTGACGCGGCCGTTCTTGAGTTTTTCGTAGGTAATGCGCTCATGCGCTGCATGCATGTCCACCAGTACCAGGCCCTGCTCGTTCTCGGCCAGCACGTACACCTGCTTCAGCTGCGCGATGGCAAAGCCCAGCGGCGGCGCCTGGCTGTCGTCGGTTTCGGGCAAGGACACCTTCACGGCGGAGGCCGCGTTGCCGAACAATGCTGCGTATTCGGCCAGCGGTTCGTCACGCACGCCAAGGGTGAGACGCGGCTGGTTGAGCGGCCGCGCACCCCAAGGCATTGGCGAAAGGCCCGGCTCGTTGGCCGCATCCGGCGACGCTGACGTCCACGACACGTTGGGCGCGGATACCACGGCCTGCACCGGCGCCACGCCCGCGCGGGTTTGCGCCAATGCTTCGTGCATCGTGCGATAAAGGAAATCATGCACCAGGCGTTGTTCGCGGAAACGCACTTCGCTCTTCGCCGGATGCACGTTGACATCCACACCGGCAGGATCGAGGGTGAGGAACAGCACGAACGCCGGGTGGCGTCCGTGGAACAGCACATCCGCGTAGGCCTGGCGTACCGCATGCGCCACCACGCGATCGCGCACGAGGCGGCCGTTGACGTAGAAGAACTGTTGATCGGCCTGTGAACGCGAAGCGGTGGGCAGGCCCACCCAGCCTCCCAGGTGCAAGCCGGCGGCCGAGTGGTCTACGCGCAGGCTTCGCGAGGGAAATTCCTCGCCCAGTACCTCGGCAACCCTTGCCAGCGCACCGGCCTCGTCTCGCGCTGCCTTGATGATGCGTACCGGCCGCCCATTGTTGCTCAGGCGAAACTCGACGCCTTCGCGCGCGAGCGCCAGCGACTTGAGCAGGTCGTCGATATGCGCGAATTCCGTGCGCTCGGCACGAAGGAATTTCCGTCGCGCCGGCACGTTGAAGAAAAGGTCGCGCACTTCGATGCTGGTGCCCTGCGGATGTTGCGCGGGCCGCGCCTGGCGCAATTTGCCACCATCCACTTCCAGCCGGAAGGCAGCATCCGCGCCGCGCTGGCGGGACGTCAGCGCCACCCTTGCCACCGACGACACCGACGCCAGCGCTTCGCCACGGAAGCCCATGCTGGCCACGTGCTCGAGGTCGTCGAAACTGCCGATCTTGCTGGTGGCGTGCGAGGCCACGGCAAGTTCCAGTTCGTCGTGGGCGATGCCGCCGCCATCGTCACGTACGCGGATAAGCTGGGCGCCGCCCTGCTCGATGTCGATCTCGATACGCCCGGCGCCAGCATCAAGGCTGTTCTCGACCAGCTCCTTGACCACCGACGCCGGGCGCTCGATGACTTCGCCGGCGGCGATCTGGTTGATCAGTTCAGGGGGAAGCGCGCGAATGGATGCCATCGGCGCAGGATAGCAAAGGCCGTCAGGATGACGGGATAGCCAGTACCGTGCCTACCCGTACGCCGCCGTCGGGAATCTGGTTGACCTGCCGCAACGAACCGACGCTGACGCCGTATTGCTGGGCGATGCCGCGTAGCGTCTCACCCCGCTCGACACGGTGCAGGTCGCGTACGTTGTCATCGGCGCGTGCAATGTTTGCCGCCTTGGCGGTTCGTTTGGCGGCATTGTTGGCGGCCTTGCTGGCGGCCGTCGCGGTAGCGACCACGGGCGAGGCCTGGATCTGCGAAGCCGTCTCGATCACAGGTTCAGCTTGCTTTGCCACGGCTACCAGGTTGCTGCCGTTGCGGCGCGCGGCCTGGGCGGCGAACCAGGTACCTGGGGGCGGCGTGTTGGCGAAATAGTTGCGGATGCCGCCAAGCACCGCCGTGGCCAGTGACTGCCGGTGGGCGGCGCTGCGCAGTTTGGTTTCTTCGGACGGGTTGGTGATGAAGGCCGTCTCGACCAGGATCGAGGGCACGTCGGGCGAACGCAACACCACGAAGTTGGCGCGCTCGACATAGCCGCGGTGGGTGGGACCGAGCTGGCCGACGGCCTTGAGCACGTTGTTGGCGATGGCTTCGGAGGCCTGCATGGCATAGCCCTGCTGCAGGTCCAGGAGTACCGCGGCAAGCGTGTCGTCCTTGTCGTCCAGCGACACGCCGCCGACGAGGTCGGCGCGGTTTTCCCGGTCGGCAAGCCAACGTGCGGCTTCGCTGGTCTTGCCACGCGGCGAGAGCACCCACACCGACGAGCCCTTGGCATCGCTGTTCTTGAAGGCGTCGGCATGCACCGAAACGAAGAGATCGGCGTTGTGCTCGCGGGCGATCTGGTAGCGGCGCTTCAAGGGGATGAAGTAGTCGCCATTGCGCGTGAGCACCGCCTGCATGCCCGGCTGTGCGTTGATCTGCGCCGCCAGTTCTCGAGCCACGTTCAGCGTGACGTCTTTCTCGAGCAGGCCCGTGGCACCGCGGGCGCCGGAGTCTTCGCCGCCATGACCGGCATCCACTGCCACCACTACCTTGCGTTCACTGGTAGGCATCGAAGCCACGGGAGCGGACGACGCCGGCGCGTTGCGCCCGCGCTTTCCCGAGGAGGCCGAGCGGAGCGGCTGGGCATCGCGCGCCGCGGCAGGCGCCGACGTGTCGTCGTTGTCGCCGCCGCCATCATCGGAACTGTCATCGTCGCTGGTGCCGGCGTTCTTCTGCCCGACCTTCGCCAGGGCCGGGTCGCCCGGGTAAAGGTCCAGCACCAGACGGTAGCCGTAGTCGCCCGCGGGCTTGACCATGAAGCTCTTGGGCTTGGCCGTGGGGTCTACGTGCGCCACCAGGCGGGCCGACTTGCCCGTGGTATCGAGGCCCTTGAACAGGCCCTGCGCGCCCGGCGCGCGGAAACTTCCGGCGAGGCTTCCGCCCGGAAGCTCGATCACCATGTCGCCCGGCTTGTCGCCCGGGGAAACCTTGTATTTGCCGCTGTCGGAAAGATCGAACACCACGCGCGTGTATTCAGGGCCCGCCCAGACACGGGCTGCCTTGATATCGGTGGCGACAGCGGGCTGGCTTGCCAGGGTGGCAAGGCAAACGGCGGCAATGGTGGCGATGATTCCCCTCATGGCCGGGATTGAACTGCAACGGTCAGCCGAAAGCAAGAGGAATTCCCTGAAAAATCCATAACCTGCACATCATTCGTCAGCGTTCGTGCAGGAAGTGTCTCCAAGCGACGGTTTTCGATCAGGAGTCACCGGGCCGTCGCAGGGCGATTTGCGACGGAAAAACAATCACTTAATCCCTTCCAGGAAGCGATCGCCCCGTTTCGTGGCCGATTCGAGCCGTAGAGTGCGCTCCTCGCCATCATGGGCGAGGCGAAGATGGACATCGGCGGCCGGCAAGGCACCTGCGCCACGCTCGGGCCACTCCACCAGCACCAGTGCGGCCTCATCGGACAATGCATCGAGCCCAAGCCATTCCAGTTCACCCGGATCGGCAATCCGATAGAGGTCCAGGTGCCAGGCGACGTGGCCCGGAAACTCATAGGACTCCACCAGGCTGTAGGTCGGACTCTTCACCCGTTCGCCCACGCCCAGTGCCCTGAGGAAGGCGCGCGCAAAGGTAGTCTTGCCAGCGCCGAGGTCGCCGTGCAGGTACATCACCAGGCCCCCCTCGACACCCGTGGCCAAGACCTGCGCGATGCCTTGCGTGGCGGCCTCGTCGGCCAGGATGAACTCACGCATGGTCGACACCGTTGAGGACCGTACGCAGGGTCTCCAGCAAGTCCGTGGCCGCGAGCCCTATTTCACCGCCGGCCGCGGCGAGGTCGCCGGCGCGCGCATGCACCGAGGTACCCAGGCATGCCGCGGCGAAGGAGTCATCCGGGTTTTGTCCCAACAAGCCCGCGATCACGCCGGTGAGAATGTCGCCCATACCGCCGCTGGCCATGCCCGGATTGCCCCACGGGCACACCTGAACCCGGCCGTCCGGGGCGGCAACGATGCTGCCGGTGCCCTTGAGCACCACCACCGCCTGGTATTTCGCGGCAATGGCCGCGGCGGCGGCGAAGCGGTCGGCCTGGATCTGGCGTGTGTCGCAGCCCAGCAGCCGGCCGGCCTCGCCCGGGTGCGGGGTAAGGATGGTCGGCGCGGTGAAGCGGCGCGGGTATTTGGCCAGCATGTTCAGGCCATCGGCGTCCAGCACCATGGGCTTGCCGGCATCGAGTGCCGTCAGCCACAACGCATGGCCCCAGGAGCCCTGACCCAGCCCCGGCCCCACGGCCAGCACGCTGGCTTTCTCAAGCGGTTGCTCGAGCGATTGCGGGCCATCGGCCTCCCGCGGCATCAGCTCCGGCCGCGCCGCGTGCAACGCCACGATATTCTCCGCCCGCGTGGCAACACTCACCAGCCCCGCACCCACGCGCAGCGCCGCGCTTGCACACATCAGCACCGCACCGCCGGTACCGTGGTCGCCGCCGATCGCCAGCACGTGGCCGTACTGGCCTTTGTTCGACTGACGCGGCCGGCGCCTCAGCGACTGCGGCTGCATCAGGATGGCCGAAGGACGCTGGTCGGCGATCACGCGATCGTCCGCGCCAAGGCTGGCCAGTTCCAGCACGCCGACATGGTCGGCCGCCTCCTGGGTGAACATGCCGCGCTTGTGCGCAATGAACGTTACGGTGGCGTCGGCGCGCACGCAGCGGCCCGCCGTGGTGCCCGTGTCAGCAGAAAGGCCAGAGGGAATATCCACCGCAAGGACCGGCAGGCCAGCGGCGTTGACCGCGTCGATGGCCTCGGCCATGACATCGCCTGGCGGCCGCGACAGGCCCGTGCCCAGCAGCGCGTCGACCAGCACGTCCGCACCGGCAAGATCGAGCCTTGCCGAGACATCGCCACCGCCTTTGACGAAACGGTCGTGCGCTGCCCTGGCCTCTTCCGTCGCAGGCGGAACCACAGCCACCACGCGCGAGGGAAGTCCTTCCTCACGTGCACGCAGCGCCAGCAGATAGCCGTCTCCGCCGTTGTTCCCGGGACCGCACAACACCACGATGCGTCGCGCCTCCGGCCATCGTCGCCGCAAGGCGCGGAACGCGGCATCGGCGGCGCGTGCCATCAAGGTAGGGGAATCCACCCCCAGCACCTGCATGGCCTGGGCATCGATCGCATGCGATTGGGCCGCGGTGAACAGTGCCGCGGCAAGCGTTGGCGTGGTCATGGCAGCCATTATAGGGAGGCTGGCCGTGACGGTGGCTGCACAAGACCTCAAGCGAATGGGTCCCCAGCCCGATTCACTACAATGCCCCATGGACTACCGGAAGCTCGCCGACGACATCAGGCTTTGGGCACGCGAGCTCGGCTTCGCCGAGGCCGGCATTTCCGGCACGTCGCTTGGCGAGGACGAAACCCACCTCCAGCGCTGGCTGGACGAGGGACACCATGGGGAAATGGACTACATGGCGCGCCATGGCTCGAAGCGAAGCCGCCCGGCCGAACTGGAGCCCGGCACGCAACGGGTGATCTCCGTACGCATGGATTACGTGCCACCGGGCACGCAGCACGCGTGGCCTGTGATCGCCGATGGCGAACTGGGCTACGTGGCCCGCTACGCACTCGGCCGCGACTATCACAAGCTCATGCGCAACAGGCTGCAAAAACTCGCGCAGCGCATTGGCGAAGTGGTGGGTGATTTCGGCTACCGCGCCTATGTGGATTCCGCGCCGGTGCTGGAGAAGGCCCTGGCGCGCAACGCGGGGCTGGGATGGATCGGCAAGCATACGGTGTTGATCAACCGGCATGCCGGCTCCTATTTCTTCCTTGGCGAGCTGTATACGGACCTTCCCCTGCCGGTGGACACACCTGCCACGGCGCATTGCGGAACCTGCCGCCGGTGCATCGACATCTGCCCGACGCAAGCCATCGTGGGGCCGTACCGGCTGGACGCACGTCGTTGCATTTCGTATCTCACGATCGAACTGCGCGGCAGCATCCCCGAGGACCTGCGCAAGCCCATCGGCAACCGCATCTTCGGCTGCGACGATTGCCAACTGATATGCCCATGGAACAAGTTCGCCCAGGAAACCACCGAACCTGATTTCGCGCCACGGCATAGCCTGGATGGCGCGAAGCTGACGTCACTGTTCGCCTGGAGCGAGCAGGAATTCCTCTCGCGTACCGAAGGCATGGCGATACGGCGCACCGGCTACGAAGGATGGCTGCGCAACATCGCAGTCGCCTTGGGCAATGCACCGACGAGCGACGATGTATTGCATGCACTCACTGCACGGGCGCAGGACCCTTCGGCGATCGTGCGCGAACACGTGGAGTGGGCGTTGGCGCAGCATTCGGCGCATGGGGGTCAGGGGTCAGAGTAATACTCTGACCCCTTCTTTCACTGGTCAGCGACGCGCGGCGATTTCCGCGATCAGTGCCTGGGTGGATGTGTCAAAGCTGGGGTCGGGCTTGCCCGCCAGCGCCGGCTGGATCTGCTTGGCGATCAACTTGCCGAGCTCAACGCCCCACTGATCGAACGCATTGATGCCCCACAGGTGACCCAGCATGAACACCTTGTGTTCGTACAGGGCGATGAGCGCGCCCAGGGCTTCGGGAGTGAGGGCATCGAGCAGGATCACCGTGCTCGGACGATCGCCTTCAAACGTACGCTGGGCAGCGATTACCTGGTTACCGTCCTTCGATTCGGCCAGCACTTCCTCGGTGGTCTTGCCCAGCGCCAGCGCCGCCGCCTGGGCCAGCAGGTTCGACAGCAGCACGCGATGGTTTTCTTCCAGCGGGTGGCCGGGCTTGACGATGCCGATGAACTCCAGCGGCACCACGTCGGTGCCCTGGTGCAGGGCCTGGAAATACGCATGCTGCGCGTTCGTGCCGATGCTGCCCCACACCACAGGCACCGTGCGCCCGCCGACATGCTTTCCCTCCGGCGTAACGTGCTTGCCAAGGCTTTCCATTTCCAGCTGCTGCAGGTACGAGGGAAGGTCGAGAAGCGGATCGACGTAAGGCACCACTGCACGGCTGGTACTGCCGCGCACGTTGCGGTTCCAGATCTCGGCGATGGCCAGTTGCACGGGCAGGTTTTCCTGCCATGGCGTGCTGCGGAAATGGTCGTCGATCATCGCGGCCCCCGCGAGCAACGCGCGGAAGTGCTCCATGCCCACGGCAAAGGCGATCGAGAGTCCTACCGCCGACCACAGCGAGAAACGGCCGCCGACGAAGTCCCACATCGGTAGCACCTTGTCGGCGGGAATGCCCCAGTCGGCGGCGGCCTTGGTGTTGGAACTGACCGAAAGGAAATGCCCGGCCGCCTTCTTCAAGTCACCGCCGTAGATGGTGGCGATCCAGTCGCGCAGCACATTGCCGTTGAGCAAGGTTTCCTGGGTGTTGAAGCTCTTCGATACCAGCAGCACGATCGTGGTCTTCGGATCGAGCGTCTTCATCAGGCCATCGGCGGCGTGGCCGTCGACGTTGGTGAGGAAGTGACTGCGAAGATGGGGCACGTGGAATTGCGCCAGTGCATTGACGGCCAGCCGCGGCCCCAGGTCCGAGCCGCCGATGCCGATGTTGACGACATCGGTGATGGTGGCCGGTAGGCCGACATCCGGGCCCTTGCCCGCGTGCACGGCACCGACGATCGCCTCGATGCGCTTGAGGGTGGCTTCGATTTCCTCCAGGTCCGCGGCGGGCGCGGGTGATGGAAGCTTGGAGCCGCCGGCACGCAGCGCCGTATGCAGCACGGCGCGGTCTTCGGAGGTATTGATGTGCGAGCCTGCGAACATCGCATCGCGAGCGGCCTCCCAGTTCGTTCCCTGCACGTAGGCACCCACGGCGTCGAGCGCGGCGAGGTCGAGTTTCTGGCGGGAGAGATCGAGCAGTATCGGCCCTACCCGTTTGCGCAGGCGGTCACCGCGCGCCTTGTCCTTGAGCAATTCCCGCAGGTGGGTATTGGCAAGACGGGAAGCGTGCTCGGCGAACAATGGCACGCGATCGGTGATGGCATCCATGGGAGGCTCCGGACAGTGACGGTAAGCCCCCGATGGTAGCGCAGCGAAGTTGACGAAAGCGTGGCTTAAGCAGCCTGCTTGGGAATCGAGTGATTGGTGTGCGTGATGCGGTTGTCGCGATCGACGTACACCATGGTCGGCTTGAACGCGGCAAGCTCGGCCTCGGACAGGCCGACGAAGGCAGCGATGATCACCAGGTCGCCCGGTGCGGCGCGATGAGCGGCGCTACCGTTCACCGAGATGATCCCCGAGCCTTCCTGGGCCCGCAGCGCGTAGGTGGTGAAGCGCTTGCCGTTGTTGATGTTCCAGCAGTGGATCTGCTCGTACTCGCGGATGCCCGACGCGTCCAGCAGGTTGCCGTCGATGGCGATCGAACCTTCGTAATGGAGCTCGGCGTGGGTCACCGTCGCGCGGTGAATCTTGGCCTTGAGCATGTTCAGGTGCATGGGAAAGTCCGGGTGTGCGGGTAGGCGTTAAAAGTTGCGCAGTGTATCGGCATGCGCCGGCGAAAGGTTAAGCAGCGCCTTTCGGGCCAGAAGATGGGGTTGAGGCCTTGCCGATCAAGGGGATATCAGTCAAACGACAGGTTGTCGATCAGGCGGGTGCTGCCCAGACGGGCGGCGGCCAGCGCCACCAGGCCCGTCCGCTCGTCGTCGGCGGGTTCGGCGAGGTCTTCTTCCCGGCGGATAACGATGTAATCGGGCACGAAACCCGCCCGCTGCAGGCGGGCGGCTGCGGCCTGCTCGATGGCCAGGCGGGCATGACCCTGCCCGAACAGCGCCTTCATCTGCTTGAGCGCCGCCGCCAACTGGGGCGCACGGGTGCGTTCGGCGGCGGTGAGGTACTGGTTGCGCGAGCTCAGCGCCAGACCATCGGCATCGCGAAGGGTGGGACCTGCCATCACCTTCACCGGCAGGGCCAGGTCGCGCACCATTCGCTCAATCACCTTCAGCTGCTGGAAATCCTTCTGGCCGAATACCGCGATATCGGGCTGGACCAGGCTGAAAAGCTTGTTCACCACGGTGGCCACGCCGTCGAAATGGCCCGGCCGGTGGGCGCCTTCTAGGGTTTCGCTCACGCCAGGTACGTGGATGCTGACGCTGTTCTCGGGGCCGAACGGATAAATCGTGGCCACCTCCGGTGCGAACAGCAGGTCGATATCGAGCTCGGCCAGGCCCGCCTGGTCCTGCGCCATGGTGCGCGGGTAGCGCTCGAAATCCTCGCCAGGGCCGAACTGGGTGGGATTGACGAAGATGCTCGCCACCACGCGATCGGTGCGGGCACGGGCCAGCTTCAGCAGCGAGTGATGGCCTGCATGCAGGTTGCCCAGGGTGGGCACGAAGCCGATGGTCTGGCCTGCCTGGCGCCAGCCGCGGACCATGGCCCGCAGGGCGGCGGCATCTTGCACGGTTTGCATAGGATCCTTCTAGAAGCTGTGTTCGGGAGCTGGGAAGGCGCCACTGCGCACGTCCCTAACGTAGGCCTCGATCGCCGCTGCCACACTGTCACGCCCGGCGAGGAAATCCTTGCTGAACCGGGGTCGCTTACCGGCCGTCAGGCCGAGCATGTCGTAGACCACCAGCACCTGGCCGTCGCAGTCGACGCCCGCGCCGATGCCGATCACGGGAATGTCCAGTTCTGCCGTGATGCGGGCAGCCAGCGCCGAAGGAACGCATTCCAGGACCAGCAGGTCGGCTCCCGCCTTCTGCACCGCGTGGGCATCGGCCAGGAGGCGCGCTGCGGCTTCTTCACCCTTGCCCTGCACCCGGTACCCACCGAACTTGTGGACCGATTGCGGGGTCAGGCCAAGGTGGGCGCACACGGGGATGGCGCGGTCGGCCAGGGCACTGATCACCTCGCAGATGTGCCCGGCGCCTTCGATCTTCACCATCGCCGCGCCACCTTCGGCCACCAGGCGGGTGGCCGTGGCCATCGCCGTGGCTACGTCGCGATCGCTCATGAAGGGAAGGTCCGCCACCAGCAAGGTGGATTTCAGTCCGCGGGCCACCGCGGCGGTGTGGTAGACCATGTGGTCGACCGTCACCGGCAGTGTGCTGCCATGTCCCTGAACCACCATCCCCAGCGAATCGCCCACCAGGGCGACGTCGACCCCCGCCGCCTCCAGCTTCGCCGCGAAGCTCGTGTCGTAAGCAGTGAGCATGGTGATGCGGGTTTTTTCCTGCTTCATGGCCCGCAGGGCGGGTACCGTCACGGCCTTGCGCTCGGGAGCATTTGGATCTTGCGCGTACACGTGACGCTCCGTCATGAAGTTGAAACTTCGATTATCCTGCCGCAACGCAGCAAAGCTCAAGGACGGCTTCGAATCAGTCCAGGCGCCGGCAGCCGGTAGCATCCACCCGGGCCAGCAGGGATGCCACTGTTCCCTGCCCCGGGATCACAAGGCCAGGGTCGATGTCGGCCAGCGGCAGCAGCACGAAGGCCCGGCTTCCCATGCGCGGATGGGGGATCTGCAGGTGCTCGGTATCGCACACCGTGTCGCCATAAAGCAGCAGGTCCAGGTCCAGCGTGCGCGGCCCCCAGCGCTCGCCCGGTCGCATCCTGCCGAAGGCGCGTTCGGTGGCGAGCAGGGCCTTGAGCAAATCAGGGGCGGTGAGACGGGTGCGCAACCGCACCGCCGCATTGATGTAATCAGGCTGCGGCACGGGCCCCCAGGGCGGGCTCTGGTAGTCGGCGGAGCGGGCCAGCACTTCGCAGCCGGGCAAGCCGCCCAGGGCTTGCACGGCCCGGGCGACGGTGGCACGGGAATCGCCCAGGTTGCTGCCCAACCCGACGTGGGCAAGCACGGCTACCGACATGGTCAGGATTCGGCCTTGCCGCCCTTGGGTCGGCGCGCACGCCGGCGGCGGCGCACCGGCGGACGCTCGGGTGTCAGCGGCTTGTCGTCCGGCGAAGGCGGCAACGGACCGCCTCCCAGGGCCGCGGCCAGCATCTCCTGCGGCAAGGCCTGGGCGTGCTGCCACCATGCGCCCAACTGCGCCATCGGGGCCGACTCCGGCGCCCGCAGAAGCAGGAAATCGAATGCCGCGCGGAAACGCGGGTGGGCCATCAGGCGGAACACGCGCTTGCGCTGCACCTGCTCGAAGCGCGGCTGCAGGGCCCAGATCTCTTCCATGGTGAGGGTGAAACGGCGCGGGATCGCCACGCGCTGGCATTGTTCGCCCACCACCCGCACCGCGGCCCGCTGCCAGGCCTCGGTCGGCTCGATGCCGCGGGCGATCCAGCCCAGGGCCTGATCGCGCACCTCGCCCCACAGCAGCACGGCGAACAGGAAGGCCGGGGTCACCGACTTGTCTTCCTTGACGCGGGCATCCGTGTTGGCCAGGCCCTGCTCCACCAGCGAACGAAGCGCCTGGTCGCCGCGCTGGAGCGCGCGTGCGGTAGCCGGGAACAGGAACTTCAGCAGGCCGCAGGCCTCGAGCATGCGGAAGCTCTTCAGCCCATGTCCGGACAGGAACATCTTCAGCGATTCATCGTAAAGGCGTGCCGGCGGCGCCTCGGCCAGGAGATAGCCCAGGCTTTCAAATGGCGCGGCCGCGGCCGGGTCGATGCCGAAATTGAGTTTCGCCGCCAACCGGGCCGCGCGGAGCATGCGCACCGGGTCTTCGCGGTAGCGCAGTTCCGGATCGCCGATCAGGCGCATGCTGCGGTCGGCCAGATCCTGCATGCCGCCGACGTAATCGCGCACGGAAAAATCAGCGATGTCGTAGTAGAGCGCATTGACCCGGAAGTCGCGGCGGACGGCGTCTTCCTCGATGCTGCCCCAGATGTTGTCGCGCACGATGCGGCCATCGACGATATGGCGGTCGCCGCCTTCGGCACCTTCCTCGCCCAGGCCGCGGAAGGTCGCCACCTCGATGATCTCCGGACCGAACACCACGTGGGCCAGGCGGAAGCGGCGCCCGATGAGGCGGCAGTTGCGGAAGAGCTTCTTGACCTCGTCGGGCGTGGCGTTGGTGGCCACGTCGAAGTCCTTGGGGTGACCGCCAAGCAGCAGGTCGCGGACCGCCCCGCCCACCAGGAATGCCGAATAACCGGATTCGTGGAGTCGGTAGAGCACCCGCAGCGCGGCCTTGGAGATGTTCTTGCGCGAGATGGAGTGCTGCTCGCGCGGGATGATCCGTGGCGCGGTGGCGGCGTCGTTCCTTGGGTCGGAGTTCAAGCGTTGGTGGTCCTTGCGGACGCCCCGCGCCCGACATTTTCTTAATGTAACCAAACTTGCCGCCGCTTACGATGGCCGGCTGACGGCGCCATTGCCGGGCGGATGAATTCCGTTATACTACCGCGCTTCGTCGTACCCCGCTCCCTTCGTCTAGTGGCCCAGGACACCGCCCTCTCAAGGCGGGAACACGAGTTCGAGTCTCGTAGGGAGCGCCACTTACCGCTTGCTTGGCGCCCGCATGACCTTTGTCGTCACCGACAACTGCATCAAGTGCAAGTACACCGATTGCGTCGAAGTTTGCCCGGTCGATGCCTTCCATGAAGGCCCGAACTTCCTGGTGATCGATCCCGACGAATGCATCGACTGCACCTTGTGCGAACCCGAATGCCCGATCAACGCCATCTACCCCGAGGACGATGTCCCCGGCGGCCAGGAGGGCTTCGTCGCGCTCAACGCCGAGCTAGCCAAGGCGTGGCCAGTGATCACCGAGCGCAAGGATGGCCTGCCCGATGCCAAGGAATGGGAAGGCAAGCCGGACAAGATCGACCTGCTCGAGAAATAGAAAAAAACCCGCCGAAAGCGGGTTTTTTTATTTCTGGCCTTGCATCCGGATGGTCGGAGCGGGGTCAGAGTGAACTCTCTGACCCCTAACCAGCAATGCTTACTTGGTGAGGCGGCCGCGCAGCGACTCGATCACCTTCGTCACGGCGGCGCCGTCGCCCTGGGCGCTGACCTGGCTGCCCGTGCCGCTGGCCACCACCGAGATGGTGAGCTTGCGGGCATCCGGCGAGGACGCATCGGTGGATTCCTTCGACTTGCCGTTGAACATGCGCTTGAACATGCCCGGCTTCTTCGCATCGATGGTCTGCTGAGACACGGCCACTTCGTAGGTGTGGGCGTTGTCGTCGTGCGCGGTGACCTGACCCAGGTCTCCGGTATTGAACGCCTCGCCTACGCGCTTGTAGACGTCGTCCACGGTACCCGGCATGACGAAGCTGTCGGTGGTTTCACGCGGCCGGTTGGCCTGGCCCGAACCCGGTTCCGGGATTACCAGGGCTGCGCTGGTCGAGGGCGTGTCCAGGCCCGGCGGAATCTCCAGCGGGCTCTCCTGCTGCGCCTTGTCCCAGGCCTTGTGCGAGCGGAACATGCCGCAGCCGGTCAGGAGGACGGCGGACATGGCCACGGCGGGCACGGCCAGGAGGAGCGAATTTTTCTTCATGAAGAGGTTCCGTAAGGGGAAAAACGCCTGCGTTGAATCAGGCCGCAGTCGCCAATGGTGCCAGAGAGCCAAGCATTTCGCGCAAACGGGCCCGGTCAGGCCCCTCCGCCAGGGCCACCAGCGGCAGCCGCGGGAGGTCCAGGCCAAGCCCCAGTTCCGCCAGCCCCGCCTTGACCGCAATGGGGTTGGGCGCGCAATTGAGCGCATCCACGAGCTCCGCCAGCGAACCGCCGTAGGCCCCGGTGTCGCCCGACCGCGAGGCGTCGCAGAACGCCCGGAAGGCCCGCGGCACCAAATTGGCAACGACCGAGATCACCCCGGCGGCGCCCGACAGCATCGCCTGGTGGGCCGTACCGTCGTCGCCGGACAGATAGACGAAATCCGCGCGCACAAGTTCCGCAAGGGCCGAAATACGTGCCGCATCCCCCCGGGCTTCCTTGATGCCGAGGATGCCCGGATGGTCGCGCAGCATCGCCACGGTGGCAGGCTCGATGTCGCAGCCGGTGCGCGGGGGCACGTTGTAGAGCAACACCGGCAGACCGCCCTGGTCGGCCACTTCGATGAAATGGCGGCGCAGGCCTTCCTGGGTGGGGCGCACGTAGAACGGCGCCACCACCAGTGCAGCGTCGGCGCCCAACGACTTGGCGCGACGGGTCAGGGCGATGGTTTTCGCCGTACCAGCTTCGCCGGTACCGGCGATGACCGGCACACGGCCGGCGATGCGGTCGACCGCGAACGACAGCAGTTGGTCCCATTCCCCGTGCTCGAGGAAATGCGATTCACCGGTGGATCCGGCCACCACCACGGCTTGCGTGCCACCTTCGAGCTGGTATTCCAGCAGGCGGCCAAAAGCTTCAAGGTCGAGTTCGCCAGACGCCGAGAAAGGCGTCGCCAGCGCGCAGATGCTTCCGGAAATGATCAACTTCGGGCCCAACGGGAAAGGAGAAACGAACACCCTGCATGTTACTTGCGGGGTCCTCGCGCGGGCAAGTAAGCTGCCTGGAGGCCAAGGCCGCGCTTCGCACGGCCCCTTTAAGTCAGGTAGTGCATCTTGAATCCTTCCGCGCCGCGCGCAGCTCCCTCGGACAACCACCTGCTGATCCAGACCCTGTCCCCCGCGCAGCGCGCGCCCCTGCTGGCCCTCACCCGCCGTATCGCCGATTCCGGCTGCAACCTGGCCGACGCGCGGGTTTCCACCATCGGCAACGACACCTCGGTGATGCTGCTGGCCTCCGGCGCCTGGGACGCGGTGGCCAAGCTCGAGACAGCCCTGGGGAAATTCGCCCGGGATGAAGACGTCCAGCTGATCCACTACCGTACCGCGCCGCGTGAGCCGACGGCGCACCTGTTGCCTTATCTGGTGGAAGTGATCGCCGCCGACCGGCCCGGGATCCTGGTGAAGATCGTGGAGTTCTTTTCCCGGCGTGACATCAGCACCGAGCAGCTGACCTCCATGCGCTACCAGGCCATGCAAACCGGCGCGGACATGTTCCAGGCGCAGATCACCATCGGTATTCCCTCCGAAACACACATCGCCGCGTTGCGCGACGATTTCCTCGAGCTGTGCGACGGACTCAACCTCGATGCGATCATGGACCCTGTCAAGTTCTGAAAAACCTCTTGCCAAGAACCCGCGTTAGGGGTATCCAAGCACCATGGTAGAAGTAGGCAAGAAAGTCGGAGCACTGAAAGGTCACACGGGAAGCGGCCAGACGCTCTCGCTGTCGTCGCTGCATGGCAAATGGGTGGTGGTTTACTTCTACCCGAAGGACAGCACGCCCGGCTGCACCACCGAGGCCCAGGGTTTCCGCGACGCCTACGACGAATTTCGCGAACGCAACGCCGAAGTCATCGGCGTGTCACGTGATTCTGAGAAATCACATGCGAACTTCGCCTCCAAGCAGTCACTGCCATTTCCCCTTATCGCCGATACCGACGAAACCTGGTGCAACGCCTTCGGCGTGATCGCCGAAAAAGTGCTGTACGGCAAGCGCCACATGGGTGTGGTGCGCTCCACCTTCCTTATCGACCCCGACGGCAAGCTTGCCCAGGAATGGCGCAACATCAAGGTTGCCGGCCACGTCGATGCCGTGCTGGAAAGGATTCCGCCACGCTAAACCTTCCGCGCCACATCCCAACGCAAGAGGTCGCCCACGCATGACCGTAGCTAAGCGTATCTATGCCCTGGATACCAATGTGCTGCTCCACGATCCGACCTCCCTCTACCGCTTCGAGGAACACGACGTCTTCATCCCGATGACGGTGCTCGAAGAACTCGACGAGAAAAAGAAAGGCTCATCGGAAGTTTCGCGAAACGGGCGCCAGGTCAGCCGCTTCCTCAACGAACTGATCGAGCAAGGCAACGGCCACGGCATCGCCGACGGCATTCCGCTGCAAAGCCCCGGCGGTCTGAACCTCAAGCGTGGCGAGGCGGTAGGCCGGCTGCATTTCCAGCAACGAACCACCGCCAACAACGGCAAGGCCGACAACCAGATCCTGGCGTCGGTGATCGACCTGCGCGATGAGAACCCCGGCGCGCTGGTGATCCTGGTCACCAAGGACATCAACCTCCGCATCAAGGCCACCATCTTCGGCATCCACGCCGAGGACTACGAGAACGACCGCGCGCTGGACGACTTCGCGCTGCTGTTCACAGGCTCGGAGGAAACCGGCGAGGATTTCTGGGACCGCCATCCGGAGGTCCGTTCCTGGACCGAGCGCGGCCGCACGTACTACGAACTCACCAAACGCGAGGACGAAGACTGGTATCCCAACCAGTGCCTGTATCTCCCTGGCGAGAATTCGGTTGAACTGCGCGTGCTGGAACTCAACGGCGATCGCGCAACGCTCGTGCTGATGGACGACCACTCCCATGCCAACCACGCGGTATGGGGCATTGCCGCGCGCAACCGCGAACAGAATTTCGCCCTGAACATGCTGATGGATCCGGACGTGGATTTCGTCACCCTGCTGGGCACGGCCGGTACTGGCAAAACACTCCTGGCGCTGGCCGCGGGCCTGGCCCAGGTGATGGACCAGCAGCGCTACCGCGAGATCATCATGACGCGCGCCACCGTGTCGGTGGGCGAGGACATCGGCTTCCTGCCCGGCACCGAGGAAGAAAAGATGACGCCGTGGATGGGCGCGCTTACCGATAACCTGGAAGTGCTGGCCAATCCCGAGGAAGGCGGATCCTGGGGCCGCCAGGCCACCAACGACTTGCTTGCTTCGCGGGTGAAGATCCGCTCGCTGAACTTCATGCGCGGCCGTACCTTCCTGTCGCGGTACCTGATCATCGACGAAGCGCAAAACCTCACGCCCAAGCAGATGAAGACACTGATCACCCGTGCCGGCCCCGGCACCAAGATCGTCTGCCTGGGCAACGTGGAGCAGATCGACACGCCCTACCTCACCGAAACGACATCGGGACTCACCTACGCGGTGGACCGTTTCAAGCAGTGGGCGCATTCAGGCCATATCACCCTGCGCCGCGGCGAACGCTCCCGCCTGGCGGATTTCGCTTCCGAAGCGCTCTAAGGCCCTTGGGAGACATGGGGGTGTAGGGGTCAGAGTGAATACTCTGACCCCGGCTCGCGGAGGCGGTACCATGGACACTGGCCATCGGGTCCCGGTTGAACCGGGGCCAGGTCGCCCTGACTTTCCTATCGTCCATTTGAGTCCCCAAGCGCCCCGATGAACCTGCTAGGCCCCCGTTTCATCATCCTGTACGTGCTGCTGGCCTTCGCCCTGTGCGTGCTGCTGGTGCACCTGCGCGGTCGTTCCCGGCTGCGCTTCGACCGCCAGTTGGTGGACCACTCGGCGATCTTCGCGCCGTACAACCTGCTGATGTACGCGTTCTCGGCAGTGCCTGCGCGGCCGATCCTCGATCGCCGCGGCTTCCCGCAACTCGATCCGCTGCAGCAGAACTGGAAGGTGATTCGCGAGGAAGCGATGCACCTGTTCGACGAGGGCTTCATCAAGGCGGCGGAGAAACACGCCGACGCCAGCTTCAACTCGTTCTTCAAGCAGGGCTGGAAGCGTTTCTACCTGAAGTGGTACGGCGAGCCGCTGGCCTCGGCCGAGGCGCTGTGCCCGAACACGGTGAAGCTCTTGAATTCGATCCCCAACGTCAAGGCGGCCATGTTCGCCCTGCTGCCGCCGGGCTCGAAGCTCAACCCGCATCGCGATCCATTCGCAGGATCGCTTCGCTACCACTTGGGCCTTATCACCCCCAACTCCGACGATTGCCGCATCTTCGTCGATGGCCAGATGCATAGCTGGCGCGACGGCGAGGACATCGTCTTCGACGAAACCTACGTGCACTGGGCCGAGAACCGCACCGACCAGACGCGCGTGATCCTGTTCGCCGACGTGGAACGCCCGCTGCGCACGAAGCTGATGAGCGCGATCAATCATCGTGTGGGCGCCTTCATGGGTTCGATCACCGCCTCGCCCAACGCCGACGACGGCAAGGAAGAAGTGGGTTTCGTCAACCGCATGTTCGCGCTCAATGCGCGCGGCCGCGAACGCTCAAAACGCTTCAAGAAGAAGAACCCGAAACTCTTCCGCGCCATCAAGTACACCGGCATCGTGCTGGCGCTGTGGGTGATCTTCTTCGCCCCCTACCCCTTCTACAAGGGCTAGAAGCCGGTTATAGGCCGTCAAGCCTAGATGCCAAATTCATCGCCCAGGCCACACCATCGGTGGATCAGATGAGAAGGCCGTCGCCATGGGTTACCTGAACGAAGGACATTGGAGCCGCCAGGCCCCGCCCGCGGGAAAGAACCAGGGCCAGTTCGTCCGCGAGGAGAGCCGGTTCCGCCATTGGGTAACCGCCGACGGCAGTCCCGGCCCGACGGGCGAAGGTGGCTTCCGTGCCGAGCCCGGCCGTTACCATCTGTACATCGCCCGCGCCTGTCCCTGGGCCCACCGCGCGATGATCTTCCGGACGCTCAAGGGCCTGGAGCACATCATCGACTACTCGGTGGTGCACTGGCTGATGGGCGAGGACGGCTGGACCTTCGAGCCCGCGCCCGGCGTCACCGGCGACAAGCTGCATGGGTCGCGCTTCCTTTACCAGTTGTACCAGCGCGCCGATGCTACCGTCACCGGCCGCTCCACGGTACCCGTGCTCTGGGATCGCGAACGGGACACCATCGTCAGCAACGAATCGGCCGACATCATCCGCATGTTCAACAGCGCCTTCGACGGCGTGGGCGCGAAGCTGGGCGACTACTATCCCGGCCCCCTGCACGAGGACATCGACGCGGTGAACGCGCGCGTCTACGACACGCTCAACAACGGCGTGTACAAGGCAGGATTCGCCACCACGCAAGAGGCGTACGAACTTGCGATAGGCCCGCTGTTCGACACGCTCGACTGGCTCGAGGAACGCCTGGCCGACCGCCCCTGGCTGTGCGGCGAGGTGCAGACCGAGGCCGACTGGCGGCTGTTCACCACGCTGCTGCGTTTCGACCTGGTCTACCACGGGCATTTCAAATGCAACGTGCGGCGCCTGGTGGATTATCCGCGCCTGTGGGAATACACCCGCGCGATGTACCAGCAGCCGGGCATCGCCCAGACGGTGGACATCGAACACATCAAGAAGCATTACTACATGAGTCATCGCCAGATAAACCCGACGGGCATCGTTCCCGTCGGTCCGGACATCGACCTTGCCGCACCTACCGAATGGGGGCGGCCCCGCGTGGTGGTGGATTTCGGCCAACCGGCATAAACGGCGGCTTGACCCTTCGGCGGCTATGCTGGGAGCCTTGCTCTCCTCTAAGCCTCTCACCATAAGGATCGACGCGATGGAACTTGGACTGATCGGCCTCGGCCGCATGGGCGGCAACATCGTGCGCCGCCTGCTCCGCGACGGCCACCAGTGCGTGGTGTATGACGTCAATGCCCAGGCCCGCGAGGCATTGGCCAAGGACGGCGCCACCGCAGTCACTTCCGTCGAAGCGCTGGTGCAGGCGCTCAAGGGACCGCGCGCGGTATGGGTGATGCTCCCTGCCGGCGAGATCACCGAGAAGACCATCGCCCAGCTCGGTGGCCTGCTTTCCGAAGGCGATACCGTGATCGACGGCGGCAACACCTTCTACCGCGACGATGTCCGCCGCACCAAGGAATTGAAGGCCAAGGGCATCGACTACATCGACGTGGGCACCTCCGGCGGCGTCTGGGGCCTGGAGCGCGGCTATTGCATGATGATCGGCGGCGACAAGGCCCAGGTGGACCGCCTGGACCCGATCTTCGCAACGCTGGCCCCGGGTAACGGCGACATCCCCCGGACCGCCGACCGCGAAGGCCGCGATGCGCGCGTTGAACAGGGGTACATGCATACCGGCCCGGCGGGCTCGGGCCACTTCGTCAAGATGGTCCACAACGGCATCGAATACGGGCTGATGCAGGCCTACGCCGAAGGCTTCGACATCCTGCGCAACCGCAACCAGGCCACCCTGGCCGAGGACGACCGTTTCGACCTGGACGTGGCGGACATCTCAGAGGTCTGGCGCCGCGGCAGCGTGGTGTCCTCGTGGCTGCTGGACCTTTGCGCCAGTGCCCTGGCCAAGGCGCCGCAGCTGGACGGGTTCTCGGGCTTCGTCGACGACTCCGGCGAGGGCCGCTGGACCATCAACGCCGCCATCGAGGAAGCCGTGCCCGCCGAGGTCCTCAGTTCCGCACTCTATGCGCGCTTCCGTTCGCGCCAGGAGCACACCTTCGCCGAGCGGCTGCTGTCGGCCATGCGCCTGGGCTTCGGTGGACACGTGGAAGGCCGTGGCGCCCCGCCCAAGCAGGGCGAGGCGTCGTAACCTCCCGTTTTCAGGGGTCAGAGTATTCACTCTGACCCCTGAGCTCACCCCCTGAGACCCAGGCATGGCACCATTCGGGGCTAAGCAATCCGGACAGCCATGCCCCCGATGACCCTGCAAGCCAATTACGAACAGATCCCGCTTCGCGAATATGCCGAGCGCGCGTACCTGGACTACTCCATGTACGTGGTGCTGGACCGCGCCCTTCCCTTCCTGGGCGATGGGCTCAAGCCCGTCCAGCGCCGCATCATCTATGCCATGAGCGAGCTCGGCCTCGCCGCCACGGCTAAGCCGAAGAAATCCGCCCGCACCATCGGTGACGTGATCGGCAAGTTCCATCCTCACGGCGACAGCGCCTGCTACGAAGCCATGGTGCTGATGGCCCAGCCGTTCTCCTACCGCTATCCGCTGGTGGACGGCCAGGGCAACTTCGGCTCGCCCGACGATCCGAAAAGCTTTGCCGCGATGCGCTACACCGAATCGCGCCTCACCCCGATCGCCGAGGTGCTGCTGTCCGAGCTCGGCCAGGGCACGGTGGAATGGGTACCCAACTTCGACGGCACGCTCGACGAACCCTCCTGGCTTCCGGCGCGCGTGCCGCATGTGCTGCTCAACGGCTCCATGGGCATCGCCGTGGGCATGGCCACCGACATCCCGCCGCACAACCTGCGGGAAGTGGCCAGCGCCTGCATCCGCCTGTTGGACGATCCCGACGCCACGGTAGCGGACCTGTGCGAACACGTGCTGGCACCGGACTACCCCACGCCCGCCGAGATCATCACCCCGCGCGCCGAACTGCTCTCGATGTACCAGACCGGCTCCGGTTCCCTTCGCGCGCGGGCGATCTACCGCCGCGAGGAAAACAACATCGTGATCACCGCGCTGCCGCACCAGGTATCGCCCTCGAAGATCCTCGAGCAACTCGCCGCGCAGATGCGCGCGAAGAAACTGCCGATGATCGAGGACCTTCGCGACGAGTCCGATCACGAGAACCCGATCCGCCTGGTGCTGGTGCCGCGTTCCTCGCGCATCGATGCCGATGAACTGATGCCGCATCTCTTCGCCACCACCGATCTTGAGAAGAGCTTCCGCGTCAACCTCAACATGATCGGCCTTGACGGCCGCCCGCAGGTGAAGGATCTGAAGATGATCCTCACCGAATGGCTGCGCTTCCGCACCGACACCGTCACCAAGCGTTTGAATCATCGCCTGGCCAAGGTGGAGCGCCGGCTGCACCTGCTCGAAGGCCTGCGCATCGCCTACCTCAACCTGGACGAAGTGATCCGCATCGTCCGCACCGAGGAAGAGCCCAAGCCGGTCCTGATGGCCCGCTTCCGCCTTTCCGAGGAACAGGCCGACTACATCCTTGAGACCCGCCTGCGCCAGCTGGCCCGGCTCGAGGAAATGAAGATCACCGCCGAGGCGGACCAACTTGAGGAAGAACGCGCGCGCATCAACGTGCTGCTGAAGTCCCCGGCCAAGCTCAAGGGCCTGATCAAGGAAGAACTCCGCCACGATGCCGAGAAACATGGCGACGAAAGGCGCTCGCCGCTGGTGTCGCGCAACGCCGCGCAGGCGCTGGACGAAAGCGCCCTGGTGGTGTCCGAACCCGTCACCGTGGTGTTGTCGGCCAAGGGCTGGGCGCGCGCCGCCAAGGGCCACGACATCGATGCCGAAGGCCTGTCCTACCGCGAAGGTGACAGCCTGTTGGCCGCGGTGCGTGCACGCACCACGCAACAGGTGGCCTTCATCGATTCCACCGGCCGCAGCTATTCCACGCCGGCCCACACGCTGCCTTCCGCACGCGGCAACGGCGAGCCCCTCACCGGCCGCTTCAGCCCGCCCGCGGGCGCGCGCATGGACGCGGTGGTCGCCGGCGACAACGACACGCGCCTGGTACTGGCCACCGACTTCGGCTACGGCTTCGTCACCCGCTTCGAGGCCCTCACCGGCCGCAACAAGGCCGGCAAGCAGATCATCAGCCTGGCGGACGGTGCACGCGTGCTGCAGCCGGCGATCAGCGCCGATCCCTCACGTGACCGCATCGTGGTGGTCACCACCGAAGGGCACCTGCTGATGTTCTCGGTGGCCGAATTGCCTGAGCTGGACAAGGGCAAGGGCAACAAGCTGGTTGAGATTCCCAAGGCGAAGCTTTCCTCCGGCGAAGAGCGCGTGGCCGGTGTGGCGGTGGTCACCGAATCGAAGGGCGAAGTCACCCTCTATGCTGGTGCCCGCAAGCTCACCCTGCGCTGGGCGGACCTGGTCGAATACGGCGGCAACCGTGCCGGCCGCGGCGGCCTGCTGCCTCGCGGCCTGCGCCGCGTCGAACGGATCGAGACCACCGGCTGATGGATCGCCTGGCGCTCCAGGTCGAAATCGCCAGCATGATCGCGCGCGGCATCGGCACCGATGTCGCCGTGGTCACACCCGAATCGAGTCTGCGCGACCTGGGGGTGGATTCCCTCACCGCGGTATCGCTGTGCATGGACATCGAGCGCCAGTACCAGGTGCAGATCTTCGAACCCACGGTGAGCCGCGACTTGCGCGTGGGCGAGATGATGTCGATGACCCTCTCCGCCCTCGAACGCCGCCACCTGGTGGACGACATGCGTCCGGAAGGCTAACCGCGGCGCGCTAGAACCGGCTGAACGCCCAGCTCTGCATGCGCCCATCCTTGTATGGCATCACGCCATGGAAGGGACGCGGATCGCCGTCGAAGATCAGCGGCAGGAAATGGCGGTCGCCTTCCCACATGGGCAGGTCATACATCGACTCCAGGGGCACCCATTCCAGGGTGCCCTCTTCGTTTTCGCTCCATGCTTCGCCGGTGAAACCGTCGATCAGGAAAATGAAGCCGAGCCAATCCTCGCCCTGCTTACCGAAGCCCGGCCAGTTGATGGTGCCGCGCAACTGCATCGAGGTGCATTCGATGCCCGCTTCCTCGGCGATCTCGCGGCGCATGCACTCGGCGATGTCCTCGTTCAACTCCATCTTGCCGCCCAGGCCGTTGTACTTGCCCAGGTGCTGGTCGTCCGGACGGGCGTTGCGATGCACCAGCAGCACTCGCTTGCCATCGGCGGAGAGCACATAGCCTAAGGTGGCGGCGATCGGGGTATAGGGCATGGTCTGGCCAGGCACGGAAAACCTAAAGTTTACAACGCCCCCTTGCCAGCCGCCCGGGCGCCCCGCCACAGTAGGCGCATGACGTCCCCGAATCCCCCCGCGTCGACGCGACGCCTGCCCCGCCGTCTCGCCGCGGGCCTTCTCGTGCTGCTGGCCGCCATTCCCGCCGCCCATGCCGTGCAAAGCCAGCGCATGGTGTTCGAGGACCTGGGGTTCCGCGTCATCCGCGTGGACCTTCGCAGCGACAACCTGGAACTGCACTGGAAGGACGGGTCGGGCCAGCCCTTCGGTGACATCGAGTCGCTCAGGGCCTGGGGGCAATCCCGTGGCCGGCACCTGGCCTTCGCCACCAACGCGGGCATCTACGATCACAAGTTCGCGCCGCTGGGGCTGTACGTCGAGGACGGCCGCCAGCGCGTGCCGCTGAACCTGGCGCGCGGCAATCCGGCGTCGGGGAATTTCTCCCTGCTGCCCAACGGCGTGTTCGCCATCGATGCCCAGGGCAAGGCCCGTGTAATGACCAGCGAAGCGTGGAAGTCAGCAGCCTTGCCCACCCCTCGCCTGGCCACGCAGTCAGGGCCGATGCTGCTGATCGATGGATCGGTCAATCCGGCCTTTACCGATGCGTCGGAAAGCATGAAATGGCGCAGCGGCGTGTGCGCGGTGTCGGGCGATGAAGTGGTGTTCGCCGTGTCCGAGTCGCCGGTGAATTTCCACGTCTTCGCCCGCCTGTTCCGCGACCGGCTGCAATGCCGCGATGCCCTGTTCCTGGACGGCACCATTTCGCAGGCCTATGTCGACGGTGAAGGCTACGCCGGGGCGCCGGCCTTCATGCTCAAGCCCTACGCGGGCATTTTCGCCGTGTTCGACAAGGCGCCATGAACCGCCGCGCCACGCTTGCCGCTTCCACCGCCTCTCGCCGCCGACGGCGCTGGCCGAAGGTCGTGGCCGGGTTGCTGGTGCTGCTATTGCTGCTGGTGGCTGGCGCGGCCGGCTACGGCTGGTGGCAACTCGCCGGCAGCCTGCCGCAACTCGATGGCCATCGCCGTGTTGCAGGCGTTACCGCACGCACCACCATCACCCGCGATGCCCTGGGCACGGTCACCGTGGAAGGCGCCCATCGCCGGGACGTCGCCTTTGCGCTTGGCTTCGTCCATGGGCAGGAGCGTTATTTCCAGATGGACCTGCAGCGACGGGTGGCGGCAGGTGAGTTGTCAGAGCTTGTCGGTGCCGGCGCCATCGACCGGGATCTGGACGTTCGCCGGCATCGGTTGCGCAGTGTCGCGGAAGCCGCGCTCGCGCAGCTGCCCGAAGACGAACGCGCGATGCTCGATGCTTACCGCGACGGCGTCAACGCCGGCCTGGCGGCTTTGCGCGTACCCCCTTTCGAATACCTGCTGCTGCGCCAGAAGCCGATGCCCTGGCGCAGCGAAGACAGCCTGCTGAGCACGGCGGCGATGTACCTGGATCTCAACGCCAATGGCGAGAACGAGCGGGAAATGGCGCTGGCACGGTTGCAGGCAACGTTCCCGCCCGTGGTGGTGAATTTCCTCACCGCGCCCGACGGTCGATGGGAATCGCCGCTGCAGGGCGTGGCTTCACCGCCGGCCTATATGCCCGAAAGCAGGGATCTGGATTTGCGCAACGCTGATGCAGGAGGCACCCCCGCCTCCGCAAGCAGCGTGCAGGCCGAAGCAGGCAAACCGGGCAGCAACAGTTTCGCGGTGTCCGGCAAGCTCACCGGCACCGGGGCCGCCATCGTCGCTGGGGACATGCACCTTGGCCTGCGTACACCCGATATCTGGTTTCGCGCACGACTGCGTTACCCGGACGCCAGTGCACCTGGCGGCGTGCGCGACCTCAACGGTGTCACCCTGCCCGGCACGCCGGCACTCGTGGCCGGCTCCAATGGGCAGGTGGCGTGGGCTTTCACCAACAGCTACGGCGACTGGGCCGATTGGGTGCGCGTGCCCAGCGAGAAGGTCACCCATCATGACGAAGTGATCCATGTACAGGGCGCGCCGGATCGCCACCTGGACGTCGCCCAGACCCGCTTCGGTCCGATCCTTGCGCGGGACACCGACGGCGCGCCGCTGGCGTTGTCGTGGATCGGCCAGCTGCCCCGCGCCTACAACATGGCATTGATGAAACTGGAGCAGGCGCCGAACGTGGACGCGGCGCTTGCCATCGCTCCGCTCGCCGGCATCCCGCCGCAAAATGCCCTTTTCGGCGATACCCAGGGCCATGTCGCCTGGACCATCGTCGGCAACAGTATTCCCGTGCGCTCGGACTACGACGCACGGCTGCCGTCGGACTGGTCCGCGCCCGGTACCGGCTGGACGGGTTTCCTCGCACCTGGCGATTACCCCCGCATCACCGGTCGCGACCGCCTTTGGACAGCCAACAACCGCGTGGTGACCGGTCGCGACCTGGCGGTGCTCGGCAATGGCGGCCATGACGTCGGCGCCCGCGCGCAACAGATCGCCGACGACCTCGAAGCACGCGCGAGTTTCGCGCCCGGTGACATGCTGTCGATCCAGCTCGACGACCGCGCGGTCTTCCTCACCCGCTGGCAACAGCTGTTGCAGGCGACGCTTGCGCGCAGCAACGACGAAGGACTATCGCAGCTGCGTGTACTGACCGAACGATGGAGCGGGCGTGCGGATGTCGGCAACGTCGATTACCGGCTGGTGCGCACGTTCCGCGACAATGTGCGCGCCGCCGTGCTCGCGCCCTTCGTCGAACGGGTGGCCCGGCGTTTCCCGGGCTTTGCGTGGCCGCATGACATCGGCACCGAGGCCGCAGTGTGGGCGATGGTGCAGCAACAGCCGCCGAACCTGCTCGATCCCCGCTATGCCGACTGGAACGACCTGCTGCGCGCCGCCGCACAGAAGGTCGTCGACGACCTCGGCAGCCAGCCCGGCGGCCTTGCCGCGCGCACCTGGGGCGAGGCGAATACGGCGGCGATCGTGCACCCGCTTTCGCGCGCGTTGCCGGCATTTGCGGCCAAGCTGATCGACATGCCGCGCGAACCATTGCCCGGCGACCGCGACATGCCACGCGTGCAGGCGGCGGCCTTCGGTGCCTCGGAGCGCTTCGGCATCATGCCCGGCCACGAGGGCAGCAGTTACCTGCAGATGCCCGGCGGACAGTCGGATCATCCGCTGTCGCCCTTCCATGGCAGCGGGCACCGCGACTGGGTGGAGGGACGTGCGACACCACTGCTTCCGGGAACGGCCACGCACACGCTGGAACTTGATCCTTAAGCGAATATCCGCTGCATGATGTCGCGGTACAGGCCGGGCAGGCGTTCGAGGTCGGCGATGGAAACGCACTCATCCACCTTGTGAATGGTCGCGTTCACCGGCCCTACTTCCACCACCTCCGCGCCCATCGGCGCGATAAAGCGGCCGTCGGAGGTGCCGCCGCCGGTGCTTTGCTCAGGCGCTTCACCGCGAAGGGTACGACAGGCTTCCACGGCCACCTCGCGCAGGCGGCCGCCAACGGGTGTCAGGAACGGCGCGCCGGAGGTCGACCATTCGATGGACGCATCCACGCCGTGGCGGGCAAGGATGGCTTCGGCGCGAGCCTGCAGGTCGGCCGCCGCGCTCACCGTGCCATAGCGGAAATTCACCAGTGCCACCAGTTCGCCGGGGATCACGTTGTTGGCGCCGGTACCTGAGTTGAGATTGGATACCTGGAACGAGGTGGGCGGGAAATCTTCGTTGCCGTCGTCCCAGTGTTCGGCGGCAAGTTCAGCCAGGGCCGGCGCGAAGGCATGGATGGGATTGAGGGCCTTTTCCGGATAGGCCACGTGGCCTTGTACGCCGCGCACGCGCACGGTTCCGGACAGCGATCCGCGCCGGCCGACGCGGATAAGATCGCCCAGCGCGGCTTTCGCCGAGGGCTCGCCAACGACGCAGTAGTCGATGCGCTCGCCTTCGGCCTGGAAGGTTTCCACCACGCGCTTGACGCCATCGACCGCCACGCCTTCCTCGTCGCTGGTGATCAGGAGCGCAACGGTTCCCGGGTGATCCGGGTGCGCCCGGACGAAGTCTTCCAGCGCTACCACCATCGCCGCCACCGAGCCTTTCATGTCCGCGGCACCGCGGCCATACAACAAGCCATCGCGAACGGTCGGTTCGAACGGTGGACTGGCCCAGGCGCCGTGCGGACCCGGGGGAACCACGTCGGTGTGGCCCAGGAAGGCCAGCACCGGGCCACCGGTACCGTGCGTGGCCCAGAGGTTGTCGACGTCGCCGAAGCGCATGTGCCGGCAGGTGAAGCCCGCCGCCGCAAGCCTCGCCGAAATCATCGCCTGGCAGCCTTCGTCCACCGGTGTCACGGATGGTTGGCGGATCAAGTCACGGGCGAGGTCCAGGACAGCGGGCATGGCGGGCATCGTTCATGGGGCAGGCATCACAGCCTACCCGCTGGTGTCAGCGATGCAAGCCGTCGTCTTCGCGCATGCCGAGGAAGACCAGCATCCCGCCGAAACACACCAGGAAACGGAAAGCGCTTGGGATGCCATTCCACTGCGATGACATCCACATGCCGAACCATTCGCCGCCGACCACCATGAACCCGACGAAGTAAAGCGCAGAGCCCAGCGCCAGGCCAAACACCGCGGCGTAGCGGGCCTGGACGAACGACGCCAGCGGCGCATGGCGCGCTTTCCACATGCGCCATGCGCCGAGCCACGTGGCTGCGGCGGCGACCGCTTCGGTGGCGATGATGAGGGCGTAGGCCAGGTGGTGTGCCCAGGGCGCCGTGATCGCCCGATACCGGATGGCTGAATCGGGGAAGATCGTATCCATCGACAGCACATGCCGGACGAACTGGAAGTTCACGTTGTAGTCGGTGAGGTTTTCGAAGGCGAATAGTCCCAGCAAGAGCCCCATGGAGGCTGTGCCGAGAATCTTGACCATGCGCATGCTTTCGTTCCCTGCGGTGGAGCTTCCTAGCCTAGTATCAGGCGACTAGCCGCCGGTAAAGAGTTTCTTGAAGCCGTTATCGGTGAATCCCACCGTCACGGGTAGGCCTTCGCGCAGCACCACCGGCCGCCGGATCAGCGCGGGGTATTCCTTCAGCAGCAAGGTCCACTCAGGATCGCTGCGCGGGTCCTTCCGCTGGGGAAGAAGGTTGCGCCAGGTGGTGCTGGACTTGTTCACCAGCTTTTCCCAGCCGCCCAACTCCGCCGCCCAGGCCTTGAGCGTGGCCGCGGGCACCGGCTGCGCGCGGTAGTCGACGAAAACATGATCCACTTCGAAGCGGCCGAGCCAGTTGCGCGCCTTCTTGCAGGTGTCGCAGTTGGGTAGGCCGTAAAGGGTGACCGCCGCCATCAGGCGTCGCCCGCGCGCAGCAGTTCGTTGATGCCGGTCTTGCTGCGGGTTTTTTCGTCCACCTGCTTGACGATCACCGCCGCATAAAGGCTGTGGCTGCCGTCCTTCGCAGGCAGGGAGCCTGACACCACCACGCTTCCGGCGGGAACGCGGCCATAGCTCACCTCCCCGGTGGCGCGGTTGTAGATGCGGGTGGACTGGCCCAGGAACACGCCCATGCCGATCACGCTGCCCTTCTCCACCACTACGCCTTCCACCACTTCCGAGCGCGCGCCGATGAAGCAGTTGTCCTCGATGATGGTGGGATTGGCCTGCAGCGGTTCGAGCACGCCGCCGATGCCCACGCCACCGGAAAGATGCACACCCTTGCCGATCTGCGCGCACGAACCCACCGTGGCCCAGGTATCGATCATGCTCCCGGCGCCGACGTATGCGCCGATGTTGGTATAGCTGGGCATGAGTACCGCGTCGCGCGCGATGTGCGCACCGCGGCGCACGATGGCGCCGGGCACCACCCGCGCACCCACCTGTCCGAAGGCGGTGTCATCCGCACCGCCGAAGCGCACCGGCACCTTGTCGAAGGCGGCGGCCACGCCGCCGTCCATCACCCGGTTGCCGTTGATGCGGAAGTACAGCAGCACCGCTTTCTTGATCCACGCGTTCACCTTCCAGCCGCCTTGTCCGTCAGGCTCGGCGACACGGTGCTCACCGGTCTCCAGCAGGTCAAGTACCTGGTCCACGGCCGGGCGCAGGTGCGTGTCGATTTCCGTCTGGGCCAGGTCGTTGCGGCGTTCGAAGGCGTCGTCGATCAGGGTCTCAAGCGTTTGCATCTGCATGGGGTACTTCGGTCCTTGGTGCATGTCCGACATGCCGCAGCAGGGCCTCGCGCAGGATATTCCTGCGGTTGGCCGACAACGGTTTGTCGTGACGATCGGTCAGTTGGAAAAAGTCTTCGACGCGCTCGCCGAAGGTGGCAATCCGCGCATCATGCACGCGAACCTTCGCTTCGGCCAAGGCCTGAGCCACCGCGGCAAGCAATCCCGGGCGATCGGTGCACACGAAAGCCAGCTGCGTGCGCTCCCCCATATCGGTGAATTCCACGCGCGGCGCCATCTGGAAATGCCTCAGGTGGCGGGACAGCCCGCGCTTGGCAAGTTGCGCCACGCGGTTGTCGCTGAGCGCTTTGCCCATGCGCGCGCGCAATTCCTCGGCGCGCTGCAGGCTGGCCGGCGCCTGGGAGTCCGATTCAAGCAACAGGAAGGTATCCAGCGCCATGCCGGTGGGCGAGGAAAGGATCCGCGCCTCGACCACGGAAAAGCGCAAGCGATCCAGCACGGCCGTGACGGTGGCAAAAAGCCCGTCGCGATCGGGCGTGTAGAGAAACAGCTCCGTGCTGCCGCGAACGGAAAACGGATGGACTTCCACCACCGGCCGAACCTTGCCGGCGCGCAGGATCGCCGCCGTTTGCCAGGCGATCTGCTCGGGCCGATGGCGCAGGAAGGAGAGCTCGGGAAAGTCGGACCAGATCTTTTCCACCGCGACCTTGCCCACGTCAGGCGACACCAGCATCGCCAGCGCGCGATCGCGGCAGTCGCGGGCACGGGCATCGGCGCGCTGGCTCAGCGCCTGGTCGCTGCGCAGCGCATAGCGGGCGGAGGTGTAGAGGTCGGCCATCAGGCGATCCTTCCACGCGTTCCACAGCTTCGGGCTGGTGCCGATGATGTCGGCGATGGTCAACAGGTAGAGGTTGTCCAGGTGTTCCCAGTCGCCCACCCGGCCGGCGAAGCGCTGCACCACTTCGGCATCGGTGATGTCCTGGCGTTGCGCGGTGGTACTCATCAACAAATGCCAGCGGACCAGCCAGCCCACCAGCGCGATGTCCTCGGCCGGCAGGCCCAGCCGCTTGCCGAAGGCATGGGCTTCTTCCTCGCCCAGCACCGAATGATCGCCGCCGCGGCCCTTGGCGATGTCGTGGAACAGGGCTGCCAGCAACAGCAGTTCCGGCTTGTCGAGGGTCGGCCAGATCTCAACGGCAAGGGGGAATTCCCCATGCGAACCTGGATCGGCGAAGCGCGCCACGTTGCGCAGCACGCGCAAGGTGTGTTCGTCCACGGTGAACATGTGGAAGAGGTCGTATTGCATGCGCCCGACGATCCTGCCGAAGGCCGGGATGATGGCGGCGAGCAGGCCATAGCGGTTCATCCGCCACAGGGCCTCCACGGCCGGCGCGCCTCGGCGCAGGAGTTTCAGGAAGCTGGACAGCACCGAAGGGTCATCGGCCAGCTTGCCATCGTGCAGCGACACCGCATGCTGGATGCGCCGCATGGTCTGGGCGGTGAAACCGGTGATGCCCGGCTCGTCCAGCCGTACGATGAAGATGTCCACCAGCGCCGACGGCTGCCCGACGAAAAGCTCCGCGTCACGCAAGGCCAGCCGGTTGCCGAAGCGTACGTAGTCCTGCCCGACCGCGCGGGGCTCGATCGCCGGCTCGAGCATTTCCTCGAACCGCTCCACCACCTGCACGCCGGCCCGTTCGATGGTGCTGGCGGCACGGTAATAGCCCTGCATGAATTGTTCGACGCCGAGGTTCTTCTCGTGTTCGTCCTCGAACCCCAACCGCGCGGCGATCGCCCGCTGGTAGTCGAAAAGCAGGCGCTCCTCGGCGCGGCCGGCTTCCAGGTGCAGGGCAAAGCGGTAGCGCCGGAGGATCTGCTCGGCGCGGAGCAGCGCGTCGCATTCCACCTGGTCGAGCAGCCCTTCCTGGACCATGGCGTCGAAATCCGGCGCGTTGGCCAGGCGGCGACCCAGCCAGCGCATGGCGTCGAGCGAGCGCAGGCCGCCGGGGCCGTCCTTGAGGTTGGGTTCAAGGTTGTGCGCGGTGTCGTCGAAACGCGCGTGGCGGGCATCGCGCTCGCGCAAGCGCACCGCCAGATATTCGCGGGGCGGCCACACGGCGGGATCTTCAAGGATCCCGCGCAGGCGGGTTTCCAGGATCGGCTGGCCCACTAGGCGGCGGGCGTCGATCAGGCTGGTGAAGACGCTGGCGTCCTGCATCGCCAGCGTGCGGCATTCCTCGATCTCGCGCACGGCATGGCCCGGCTTGATGCCGATGTCCCACAGGCAGGCGAAGAAATTCTCCAGCGCCCGGTACAGGGGCGGCGAGGTTTCCCCGACGATGGCGAGGAGGTCCACGTCCGAACGGGGAAACAGCAGGCCGCGGCCATAGCCGCCCACGGCAAACAACGCAGCGGCGGCAAGATCGCCCAGGCAGGCCTTCCATGCATGCACCACGACCTTGTCGATCGCCTCGCTGCGGCGCCGGGACAGCGCCGTGGCGTCGCCGCCCTCATCGAAGGCGGTGGCGATCGCCCGTTCAGTATCTCCCAGCAGCTGCCGCAGGGCCCGGCGCGCCTCCGGCGACACGCCCGAGCGTGGCACCACGGCCGGCAGGCGGGGCAAGGGCGGCAGCACGGGTGCGGTCATGGGGCCTCGTCAGCGTGGAGCTCAAGTTGCCCTGTTCGTTTTTTGAACGGGGGTGGCGTCAGGCGGCGTCCGGCCAGGGGGTGAGGATCTCGAAACCCGATTCGGTCACGGCCACCGTATGCTCCCACTGGGCCGAGAGCGAGTGATCCTTGGTGACGACCGTCCAGCCATCGGGCAGCTGCTTGGTCTGTGGCTTGCCGGCGTTGATCATCGGCTCGACGGTGAAGGTCATGCCGGGCTTCAGTTCCAGGCCCGTGCCGTTGCGGCCGTAATGCAGTACCTGGGGCTCGTCGTGGTAGACCTTGCCGATGCCATGGCCGCAATACTCGCGGACCACGGAAAAACCCGCGGCCTCCGCGTGCTTCTGGATGGCCGCGCCGACATCGCCCAGGGTGGCGCCGGGCTTGACCGCGCCGATGCCCAACATCATGGCCTCGTAGGTAGTGTCCACCAGCCGCTTGGCCAGTACGCCGGGGGTGCCGACGAAATACATCCGGCTGGTATCGCCGTGCCAGCCGTCCTTGATCACCGTGACGTCGATATTGACGATATCGCCGTCCTTAAGGACCTTCGATTCGGTGGGGATGCCATGGCAGATCACATGGTTGACCGAGGTACAGACGGTCTTCGGGAAGCCGCGGTAGCCGACATTGGCGGGAATCGCCTTCTGCACGTCCACGATGTAGTCGTGGGCCAGGCGGTCCAGGTGTTCGGTGGTCACGCCAGGCTTGACGTGTTCCTTGAGCATGGCCAGGACATCAGCCGCAAGGGCGCCTGCCACACGCATGGCCTGGATTTCTTCGGGGGTTTTTGGGATGACTGCCATAATTGACCCAGATGTGGCCTACAAGGCGGCATTTCCAGCAACTTGCTGCGGATAACGCCGTCCAGCTATAATCAGCGAGTTATGCGCGTCGCCCAACACCCGTAAATCGGGCCCGCGAGCGCATGACGAAACACGATTGTAACCGCCCGGGCGCCCCAATGGTCCTGGCGTAAGCCATCGGCGGCTTAGGCCGCAACCCAACGCCACACACGTGCCGGCACCGTTTTCGGGGTGCCGCGAACGTCTCCCCAGGGAGGCGCCGCGGTCGAAACCGGGGGCACGTGGAGGTCCCAACCCCCTTCGATCCTTATGGATCGAGCTTCAAAGGAATAGAGAAATGCCCCAGGTCACCATGCGCCAGATGCTCGAAGCCGGCGTCCACTTCGGCCACCAGACCCGTTACTGGAACCCGAAGATGGCCCCGTATATCTTCGGCGCCCGCGGCAAGATCCACATCATCAACCTCGAGAAGACCCTCCCGCTCTTCACCGACGCGATGAACTACCTCTCGGGCCTGGCCCAGAAGCGCGGCACCATCCTTTTCGTCGGCACCAAGCGCTCGGCGCGCGAGACGCTGGCCGAAGAGGCCGCACGCGCCGGCCAGCCATTCGTCACTGCCCGCTGGCTCGGCGGCATGCTCACCAACTTCCGCACGGTCAAGCAGTCGGTGGCCCGCCTGAAGGAACTGGAAGCGGCCGAAACCGACGGTTCGTTCGAGAAGCTGGTCAAGCACGAAGTGCTGGCCCGCCGCCGCGAGCGCGACAAGCTGCAGAACTCGCTGGGCGGCATCAAGGACATGAACCGCCTGCCGGACGCCCTGTTCGTGATCGACATCGGCCACGAAGACATCGCCGTGCAGGAAGCCCGCAAGCTCGGCATCCCGGTGATCGCCGTGGTCGATACCAATTACGATCCGGCCCTGGTCGACTACGCCATTCCGGGTAACGACGACGCCATCCGCGCCATCCAGCTGTACGCCCGCGCCGCTGCTGACGCCATCCTGGAAGGCAAGGCCGCTGCACCGAACGCCGGTGCCGGCGATGCCAACGACTTCGTCGAGCTCGACGAGGAAGGCAACCCGGTGGCCAAGGAAGACCGCAAGCCCGCCCCGCGCCGCAACGACCGCGGCGACCGCAACGACCGTGGCCCGGCCCGCAAGGGTGCGCCGCGTGACGGCGGCCGTGGCTCTCGCGACGGCGCCAACGCCTGATAGACAAGCACCACCCGCGCGCGGGACGGCCCTCACCGGCCACCCGCGCAGCGAAAGCATCTCCCAAGAGGATTTTCCCGTGACCCAGATTTCCGCACAGATGGTGAAGGAACTGCGCGAGCGTTCCGGCGCCGGCATGATGGAGTGCAAGAAGGCGCTCGTCGAAAACAACGGCGACCTCGAAGTCTCCATCGAGTGGCTGCGCAAGAACGGCCTGGCCAAGGCCGACAAGAAGGCCGACCGCGTCGCTGCCGAAGGCCGCGTCGTGGCCGCCCAGGCCGGCAACAAGGCCGTGCTGGTCGAAGTCAACAGCGAGACCGACTTCGTCGCCAAGGCCCCGAACTTCATCGCCTTCACCAACGAGATCGCCGATGTCGCGCTGAAGTCCGGCGCAACCGACATCGCCGCCCTCAACGGCGCGGCTTTCCCCGCCGGCGGCACGGTGGAAGAAGCCGTGAAGTCGCAGATCGCCACCATCGGCGAGAAGATCGAGCTGCGCCGCATGTTCGAGGTCAAGGCCGACGGCCCGCTGGCCACGTATTCGCACGGCGGCCGCATCGGCGTGATCGTGGCGCTCAAGGGCGGCTCCGAAGAGCTGGCCAAGGGCATTGCCATGCACGTGGCGGCCATGAACCCCGCGCACATCAAGCCCAGCGACGTCCCGGCCGAATTCGTGGCCAAGGAAAAGGAAATCGCGCTCAGCCAGATGACCGACAAGGACAAGGCCAAGCCGGCTGAAATCCTCGAGAAGATCATCTCGGGCAAGATCAACAAGATCATTTCCGATGTCACGCTGGTCGGCCAGCCGTACGTGCTCGACACCAACATCACCGTTGGCGAAGCGCTGAAGAAGGAAGGCGCCGATGTGGTCTCCGTGCTGCGCCTGGCTGTAGGCGAAGGCATCGAGAAAATCCAGGAAGACTACCTGGCTGAAGTTGCCAAGGCGATGCAGGGTTAATGGCACGCCACGCTGAATGAAAAAGGGCCGCGCATGTCGCGGCCTTTTTTTTTGGCGGACCTGCGCATGCGCCTCACGCTACAATCACCACGATCAACACCGGAGAACACCATGGGCAACGAAGTGAAGCACCGCCGCATCCTGCTCAAGCTTTCCGGTGAAGCCCTGATGGGAGCCGAGGACTACGGCATCGACCCGAAAGTCATCGGCGGCCTGGCTCGCGAGATCATCGAAGTACAGCGCGCCGGCGTGCAGGTGGGCGTGGTTATCGGCGGAGGGAATATCTTCCGCGGCGCAGGCCTTGCCAAGGCCGGCATGGACCGCGTCACGGGCGATCACATGGGCATGCTGGCCACGGTGATGAACGCGCTGGCCATGCAGGATGCCATCGAGAAGGCCGGTGGCGACGCACGCACCATGAGTGCGATCAAGATCAACGAGGTCTGCGAAGACTTCATCCGCCGCCGCGCCACGCGCCACTTGGAAAAGGGCCGCATCGTGCTGTTCGCCGCGGGGACCGGCAACCCCTTCTTCACCACCGACTCGGCCGCGGCGCTGCGCGCCATCGAAATCGGTGCCGACCTGCTGCTCAAGGCCACCAAGGTGGACGGCATCTACACCGCCGATCCCAAGCGCGACCCCAACGCCCGCCGCTACGAGCACGTGAGCTACAACCAGGTGATCGAGCACCGGCTGGAGGTGATGGACACCGCCGCCATCGCCCTGTGTCGCGACCACAAGATGCCCATGCGCATCTACGACATGACGGTGCCGGGCAACCTGATGCGGCTGATGCACGGTGAGCACATCGGCACCCTGGTCGACGCGTCCTGACACCCTAAGCCCCCCGCTTGCTATAATCCCCGGCTACCTTGGCTGGCCGGAATCGCCCCATGATCGACGACATCAAGTCCGACGCCCAGACCCGCATGGGCAAGAGCATCGACTCGCTTCGCCACGACCTCACGCGCCTGCGCACCGGCCGCGCCAGCACGGCCCTGGTCGATGGCCTGAAGGTGTCCTATTACGGCGCCGATACCCCGGTGAACCAGGTGGCCACGGTGTCCCTGGCCGATTCACGCTCGATCGTCATCACGCCGTTCGACAAAAACCTGGTGCCCCTGATCGAGAAAGCCATCATGGCCTCGGACATTGGCATCACGCCCAATACCGCGGGCACGGTGATCCGCCTGAACATGCCGCCGCTCACCGAGGAGCGCCGCCGGGAACTGGCCAAGCACGTGGCCGCCGAAGGCGAGAACGCCAAGATCGCCATCCGCAACGTGCGCCGCGATGCCCTGCAGCACATCAAGGAAATGCTGAAGGAAAAGCTCATCACCGAAGACGACGAGCGCCGCGCCGATGACGACGTGCAGAAGCTCACCGATCGCTTCGTGAAGGAAGTGGACCAGGTCTGCAAGACCAAGGAAGAAGAGCTGATGGCGCTCTGAGAAGCGCGCCAGCGGCTTAATTCCTCATGACAGGACCCGCCACCGGGCGCGTACCGCGCCACCTGGCCATCGTGATGGACGGCAACGGCCGGTGGGCGAAACAACGTCGGCGGCCGCGCAGCTTTGGCCATCGCGCCGGCCAGAAAGCCGTGCGCCAGGCCGTGGAATTCTGCCTGGTGAAAGGCATCGAGTCGCTCACCCTGTTCGCTTTCTCCAGCGAAAACTGGCAACGGCCGCCGGCCGAAGTGCGGGCCCTGATGGAACTGTTCGTGCGCGCGCTCGAGCGCGAGGTCGACCAGCTGCACCAGAACGGCGTGCGCATCCGCTTCATCGGAAATCTCGATGCCTTCGAGCCGGTCCTGCGCGAGGGCATGCTCAAGGCGATGAGCCATACCCAGGGCAATACGGCGCTGAACATGAACGTGGCCGTGAACTATGGCGGCCGCTGGGATATCGCCCAGGCCGCGCGCGCCGCCGCCGAAGCCGTGGCCCGCGGCGAGATCGCCGCCGAGGCCATCGACGAGACATGGCTCGGCCAGTACATGTGCCTGGCCGACCAGCCCCCGCTTGACCTCTTCATCCGCACCGGCGGCGAACACCGCGTAAGCAATTTCCTGCTCTGGCAGCTGGGCTACGCGGAACTGTATTTCACCGACACCCTCTGGCCCGACGTCGACCAGGCTGTGCTTGACGACGCCCTGGCCGATTACGCTGGACGCGAACGACGCTTCGGCCGCACCGGTGCGCAAGTCACGCGCACCTCCAAGGACACCCATGCTTAAGCAGCGCGTCGTCACCGCCCTGATCCTGCTGCCGATTGCCCTGGCGGTCATCCTGGCACTGCCCACCCACTGGTTCGCCCCAGTGGCAGGGCTTGTCTTCCTGGGCGCCGCCTGGGAATGGAGCGCGCTGGCCGGTGTCCGCAGCACGGTCTTTCGCGTGGCCTACCTCGTGGCGGTCGCGGCACTCCTGGTGTTGTGCTGGGCCATCCGCGGCAACGGCAGCTGGGCGTTCGTGCTGGGACTGGGCGTGGCCTGGTGGGTGGCCTGCTGCTTCTGGCTGCGCCAGTTCAGCTTCGCAGCCGCCCCGAATGCCGAGAACACCTGGCTGAAGGCTGCAATCGGCGTGCTCGTGGTCGTTACCACCTGGGTTGCACTGGCCTCGATCCACGGAGGCGGCCCGAATGGACACTACTGGACCCTGCTCTCGCTGGTCATCGTCTGGGTCGCCGACACTGGCGCCTATTTCAGCGGCCGCTTCTTCGGCAGGCGCAAGCTCGCGCCCACGATCAGCCCGGGCAAGACCTGGGCCGGTGTATATGGCGCCCTGGTGGCAGGCGCGGCGGCCGCGGCGGGCGGTGCGTGGCTGCTGGGCGTTGACGATGCGCGCCTGGCCGGGATGGTCATCCTGGGCCTGCTGGTAGTGGGCGCATCGGTGATCGGCGACCTCTTCGAAAGCCTGCTCAAGCGCCATGCCCAGGTAAAGGACTCCGGAACCCTGTTCCCCGGCCACGGAGGCCTGCTCGACCGCATGGATAGCGTCTTCGCCGCCCTGCCGGTCTTCGCCGCCGGCAAGCTGCTGTTGGGCCTGTGAGCGCCATGCGCCACGTTGCGGTCCTGGGCGCCACCGGCTCCATCGGTAGCAGCACGCTCGATGTCATCGCACGGCACCCGGCCCGCTTTGCCGCCAGCGTCCTGGCCGCCCACAGCAAGGTGGACGAACTGGTCGCCCTCTGCATGCGCTTTCGGCCGCGGCTGGCGGTGATCGCCGACGCTGCCCTGGAAAACGAACTGGCCCGCAAGCTCCGGCATGCGGGTGTCGACTGCGCCGTGGCCGGTGGTCCGGATGCGGTGACGGCCGCGGCATCGGGCGAACTTTGCGACACCGTGGTCGCCGCCATCGTGGGCGCCGCGGGGCTGGAATCCACCCTTGCAGCGGCCCGTGCCGGCAAGCGCCTGCTGCTGGCCAACAAGGAATCCATCGTCATGGCCGGGCCCCTGCTGCTGGCGGCCCTGCGCGAGGGTGGTGGCGACCTGGTACCGATCGATTCCGAACACAATGCGATCTTCCAGTGCCTGCCCGGTGGCCGTCCGGCGCTGGCGGCCGCGGGTGTGCGGCGGATCATCCTCACCGCGTCCGGCGGCCCGTTCCGCGGTCGCACCCGGGCCGACCTTGCCGCCATCACCCCCGCCCAGGCCGTGGCCCACCCGCGCTGGTCGATGGGGCCGAAGATCTCGGTGGATTCGGCCACCCTGATGAACAAGGGCCTGGAGGTGATCGAGGCGCATTACCTCTTCAGCGCCGCACCCGATGACATCCAGGTGCTGGTACACCCCCAGAGCCTGGTCCATTCGCTGGTGGAATACCTCGACGGCTCGGTCCTGGCCCAGTTGGGCAACCCCGACATGCGCACGGCCCTGGCGCACGCGCTGGCCTATCCTGAACGCATCGAGGCGGGGGTCGCCCCCTTGGACCTGGCCGCGGCTGGGAAACTGGAATTCGAAGACCCCGACACCGACACCTTCTGCTGCCTGGCGCTGGCCTTCGCGGCCCTGCGCGCCGGGGGCGACGCCACGGCAATCCTGAACGCCGCCAACGAGGTCGCCGTGGCGGCCTTCCTGGGCGGCACCCTGCACTTCCTGGGCATCCCGGACATCGTCGAGGCGGTCCTTGCGGAACTGCCGCCCGAACCCGTGGTCGATATCCCGACCCTCGTGGCACGGGACGGGGCGGCGCGGGCTGCAGCGCGCCGGGTGCTCAGCCGCGCTTACTGCTAATATTGCCCGACACTTACGGCGCTTCCTGATACATGAGTCCATTCTTCGGTTCGATATTCTGGTTGGCCGTCACGCTAGGCGTGCTGGTGACCTTCCACGAGTTCGGCCATTACTGGGTCGCCCGCCGCTGCGGCGTGCGCGTATTGCGCTTCTCCGTTGGCTTCGGCCGGGCCATATGGCGCCGCGTCGGTCGCGACGGCACCGAATACCAGATCGCCGCCATTCCGCTGGGTGGCTACGTGAAAATGCTCGACGCCCGCGAGGGAGACGTCGACCCGGCCGACCGCGGCCATGAATTCACCGCCAAGCCCGTCTGGCAACGCATCGCCATCGTGGTGGCAGGCCCGGCATTCAATTTGCTGTTCACCATCGTGGCGCTTTGGGCCATGTTCATCATCGGCCGTCCGGACATGGCACCGCTGGTCAGCCCCGATCCCGCTGGCATCGCGGCCCATGCGGGGCTTCGCGACGGCGACCGGCTGATCTCGGTCAACGGCAATCCGGTCACCACATGGAGCACGGCCCTCGAGGCCCTCTCCAATGGCCTGCTCAACCACGAGGCGCTGCCCGTGCACGTCCGCGGCCTGGACGGCAGCGAGCGCAACGTGGTGTTGCCCCTGCAGACCCTCGACAACAGCCAGGACATCGGCAAGGGCTTCGACTCGCTCGGGCTCGACGCCTACCGTCCGGCGATCGTCGATACCGTGCGACCCGGCGATCCAGCGGCGCTGGCTGGCGTCAAGTCGGGCGACCTGATCACCTCGGTCAACGGGCAGGCAGTGGGCGACTTCAGCGAGTTCATGAAATTGCTGCCGAAGGCTGCGGAAAAGAGCCCAAGCGTGCAGCTGGGCGTGCACCGCGGCAACCAGGACCTCACCCTTGCCGTCACCGCCCGCCGCTCCAACGAGGACGGCACCCCCCGCTGGATCGTCGGCGTGATGGGCCGCGCCGGCGAGGAAGCCACCGAGCGCTATGCGCCGGTGCCGGCGCTCGGCCAGGCGCTTAAGGCCACCTGGACCAGCACCCAGACCACCTTCAACCTGATCGGCAAGATGGTCTCGGGGCAGGCTTCCACCAAGAACCTTTCGGGCGTCGTCGGCATCGCCGAGGCGGCCAACGATTCGGCCGGCCGGGGAGTGGCCTGGTTCCTCAATTTCCTGGCCATGGTGTCCTTGAGCCTTGCCATCCTCAACATGCTGCCGATCCCGGTCTTGGACGGCGGACACCTGCTGTATTACCTTATTGAGTTGGTCAAGGGCAGCCCGGTCAGCGAACGAACGATGATTGCCGGCCAATACGTTGGCCTGGCCTTGCTGTTCACGCTGATGGGCCTGGCCTTCTTCAACGACATTCACCGTCACTTCGTCTCGTGACCGTGACTTCGGGGCCCGGCGCCAGCGCCATCGGTTTTACGGCTTTACCATCCTCTTGCGTTGCCGGTTCAGTGCCTGCCACGCGCGAATATCCAGCGCCCGGTTTCGTCGCCGGTCGCCACGATTAACCTTACGGAATCGACGATGAAGCGTATCGCCGCCCTGATCTTGCTCGCCTCCCTCTCTGCGCAGGCCCTTGCCTTTGAACCGTTCGTCGTTTCCGATATCCGCATCGATGGCCTGACCCGCATCGCCCAGGGTACGGTGCTGAGCTACCTGCCGATCGAGAAAGGGGACACCCTCACCGACGATCGCGCGCAGGCCGCCATCCGCGCCCTCTACCAGACAAAATTCTTCTCCGACGTGGAAGTCGACCGCCAGGGCAGCATCATGGTGATCAAGGTCGTCGAGCGCCCTGCCATCGCCAAGCTCACCCTGCGCGGCAACAAGGACATCAAGGAAGACGACCTGCGCAAGGGCCTGAAGGAGATCGGCCTGTCGGAAGGTGAAACCTTCGACCGCCTGTCGCTCGACCGCGTGCAGCAGGAACTGATCCGCCAGTACTACAACCGCGGCAAGTACAACGTGTCGGTCGATCCGCACGTCACGCGCCTGGACCGCAACCGCGTGGCCATCGACATCGAGATCCGCGAGGGCAAGGCTGCCAAGATCCGGGAAATCAACGTCGTCGGCAACAAGGCCTTCACCGACAAGGAAATCCGCAGCGGCTTCGAGCAGAACACCTCGAACTGGCTGTCGTGGTACTCCAAGGACGACCAGTATTCCCGAGAGAAGCTCTCCGGCGACCTGGAAAAACTCGGCTCCTACTACATGGACCGCGGCTATGCCGACTTCGGCATCGACTCCACCCAGGTCACCATCGCCCCCGACAAGCGCGAGATGTACATCAGCGCCTCGGTGAAGGAAGGCGAGATCTACACCGTGTCGGACGTGAAGCTGCTGGGCGAGCTGATCCTGCCGGAAGACATGCTGCGCAAGCTGGTCTTCATCAAGAAGGGCGAGATCTTCAACCGCAAGGCCATCGAAGCCAGTTCCGATGCGATCAAGGGCATCCTGGCCAACCTCGGCTACGCCTTTGCCAAGGTCACGCCGATCCCGAAGCTCGACCGCGACAACCGCACGGTCGACCTCACGCTCTTCATCGAGCCAGGCAAGCGCGTCTACGTGCGCCGCGTGGTCTTCCAGGGCAACACCCGTACCGAAGACGACGTCATGCGCCGCGAGCTGCGCCAGCTCGAAGGCACCTGGTATTCGCAGGCCGCGCTCGACCGCTCCAAGACGCGCCTTGACCGCCTGGGTTACTTCAAGACGGTCAAGATCGACAAGGCGCTGGTGCCGGGCACGGACGATCAGGTGGACGTCACGGTGAAGGTGGAAGAACAGTCCGCCGGCAGCCTGATGTTCGGCGTGGGCTACTCGCAGTACTCGGGCATCATCCTGTCGGCCTCCGTGTCGCAGAACAACTTCCTGGGCACGGGCGACCGCTTCTCGGTCGGCGCTGAAACCTCCGATTACTACAAGCGCGTCAATGCCTCGTACGTGAACCCGTACCTCACCGATTCGGGCATCGCGCTGGGCTACAACGCCACGTATTCGAAGCTGGACTACGGCGACACCGACTTCGCCAACTACACGTACAGCACCACGGCGTTCTCGGCCTACCTGAACATCCCGGTCACCGACTTCGACTCGGTCACCGCCGGCCTTGGCATCTCCAGCAACAAGATCAACACCTCGCCGGGCTTCACCCCGCAGCCGCTGATCGACTACCAGAACAAGGTAGGCAACCAGACCATCCATTCGTGGACGGCCAACCTGGGCTGGTCCCACGACACGCGCAACGGCTATTGGGCGCCCACGCGCGGCGGTGTGATGAGCATCTCCAGCGAAATCGCCCTGCCCGGCTCCACCGTCAGCTATTACACGATCAACACCGATCTCGGCCACTACTGGCCGGTCGGCCGCGGCTTCGTGCTGTACCTGGACGGCAAGCTCGGCTACGGCAATACCTACGGCAAAGACAAGGATCTCGCCTTCCCGTTCTGGAACAACTTCTTCTCTGGCGGCGTGCGCGACGTGCGTGGTTTCCAGGACAACACACTCGGTCCGAAACTCTGCTCAGGTGTCAACGCTGATGGTACGGCCATTACCCCAGACAGTAAGGGCCGGTGTATCAACAGCTACTACAACTACGCCCAGCCAATCGGTGGCGCATTCAAGGTACTTGGTACCGCGCAGGTGTTCCTGCCGCTGCCGTTCCTGAAGGACGTGAATACCGCGCGCGTGTCCTGGTTCATGGACGTGGGTAACGTGTACTCCGACTTCGGTGCCTTCAAGGCGAAGGACCTGCGTGCTTCCACCGGCCTGTCGTTGCAGTGGCAGGCCCCGATCGGACCGCTGATCATCAACTTCGCCATCCCGTTCCGCGACCAGGACGAGGATAAGCACTACGAAGAGCGCATCCAGTTCACCTTCGGTAGCCAGTTCTAATCCAGCGCTATCGCGCCGACGTACTATCATCGCGGGGTGGCATGGGCGCGAAACCCATGCCACCCTTTTTTTTTCCTCAAGCCGGGAACGGACCATGAGCGGACCCAGGCCCTATTCGCTGGCCGAGCTTGCACGGATGTTCGAACTGGAAGCCCGTGGCGACGGCGACACGCAGGTGGACGGCGTGGGCACGCTGGCCGCGGCCACGCCCAACCAGCTCACCTTCCTCTCCAACCCGAAATACACCTCGCAGCTGGCGGCGAGCCAGGCTGGCATCGTGGTGCTGCGCGCCGATGATGTGGGAGGCCGCCAGGGCGCCAGCCTGATCGCCCGCGACCCCTACGTCGCCTACGCCAAGATCGCGGCCCTGTTCGAACGCCTGCCGGCCTACCCGCCTGGCATCCATCCCAGTGCGGTGGTGTCGCCCTCGGCGCGCGTGGCGGCCAGCGCGAGCATCGGGCCCTGCTGTGTGGTCGAAGACAATGCCGTGATCGAGGACGGCGCCGTGCTGGGTCCCCATTGCATGGTGGGGGCGGGCTGCGTGGTCGGCGCACAGAGCCGGCTGGTGGCCCGCGTCACCCTGGTCACCAGCGTGACCCTGGGCAAGCGCGTGATCGTCCATCCGGGCGCGGTGATCGGCTCGGACGGCTTCGGTCTGGCCTTCGACCGCGACCACTGGATCAAGCTGCCGCAATTGGGCGGCGTGCGCATCGGCGACGACTGCGAGATCGGTGCCAATACCACCATCGACCGCGGCGCGCTGGACGACACCGTGCTCGAGGAAGACGTACGCCTGGACAACCAGATCCAGATCGCCCACAACGTGTACGTGGGCGCGCATACGGCCATGGCCGGCTGCGCGGCGGTGGCCGGCAGTGCGAAAATCGGCCGTTACTGCATGGTCGGCGGCAATGCCGGCATCCTGGGGCACCTTGAGGTAGCCGACCGCGTTACCATTACCGCCAAGAGCCTGGTGACCAGTTCGATTTCCGAGCCTGGTGAATACTCTTCGGGCACCCCGTTGCAGGAAAACCGCCAGTGGCGGCGCAACGCGGCGCGCTTCAAGCACCTGGACGAGTACGCGCGCCGCGTGGCGGCGCTGGAAAAGGATAAGAAACATGAATGAGCAGGGCCCGGGCGTGACGCTACCCGTCGACATCGAACACATCCAGCGATTGCTGCCGCATCGCTATCCGTTCCTGTTGGTAGACCGCGTATTGGAATTCACTGCCGGCGAAACCATCGTCGCGATCAAGAACGTCACCAGCAACGAGCCGTTCTTCCAGGGACACTTCCCCGGCCACCCGGTGATGCCCGGCGTGCTGATCGTCGAAGCGCTGGCGCAGGCCTCGGGCCTGCTGATCCAGCTCACCGCCGCGGCGGGCAGCTGCCTGGAAAACCCGCTGTTCTACCTGGTGAAGGTGGACAAGGCCCGCTTCAACGCACCGGTGGTACCGGGCGACCAGCTGCGCATGGAAGTCCGCCTGAAACGGATGATCCGCGGCATGGGCATCTTCGAGGCCCGCGCGCTGGTCGATGGCCAGGAAGTGGCCAGCTGCGAGCTGATGAGCGCGCGTCGCGCCGACTGACGAAGGAACCGGCACCAGCCATGATCCATCCGACCGCGCAAATCGACCCCTCCGCCCGCATCGGCGAGAACGTCACCATCGGCGCCTACACCATCGTCGGCGCCGACGTATCGATCGGTGACGGCACCGTCATCGGTCCGCACGTGGTGATCGAAGGCCCCACTCGCATCGGCCGGGACAATCGCATCTCGCAGTTCGCCTCCATCGGCGGCCCCCCGCAGGACAAGAAATTCTCTGGCGAGCGCACCGAGCTCGAGATCGGCGACCGCAATCTCATCCGCGAATTCGTCACCATCAACCGCGGTACCGGCGAGGGCGGCAGCCTTACCCGCGTGGGCAACGACAACTGGCTGCTGGCCTATGTCCACATCGCCCACGACTGCATCGTGGGCGACCACGTGGTGTTCTCCAATTACTCGGCACTGGCCGGGCATGCGGAAATCGGCGACTGGACGATCCTCTCCGGATACTCAGGCGTGCACCAGTTCTGCAAGGTGGGCGCGCATGCGTTCATCGGCATGGGCTGCCTGGTGGGTTCGGATGTGCCGCCCTTCGTGATGATGGCCAACGAGGCCCGTGGCCGGCCCCGCGGCATCAACAGCGAGGGCCTGAAACGCCGCGGCTTCGACGCCACGCGCATCGGCGCCATCAAGCGCGCGTATCGCACGCTGTTCATGGCAGGGTTGCCGCTGGCCGAAGCCCGCGAGCAACTGGAAGTCCAGGCGAAGGAAAGCGAGGACGTTCGCGAAATGCTCGCCTTCCTCGACCGTAGCGAGCGTTCGCTCGCGCGGTAAGGACATGGCGACCACCCGCACAACGGGCTCGCCCGTCATCGCCATCCTGGCGGGAGAGGAATCCGGCGACCAACTCGGCGGCGACCTGATCGCCGCATTGCGCCGCCGCTTCCCCGACGCCAGCTTCGTCGGCATCGGCGGTACGCGCATGCAGGCCCAGGGACTCGATTCCTGGTTCGACATGCGCGAGCTCTCCCTGTTCGGCTTTGCCGAAGTGATCAAGCACCTGCCGCGTTTGCTGAGGCTGCGCCGCGCGCTGGTGGCAAGGCTGATCGCGCTCAGGCCCGACGTGGTGGTCGGCATCGATGCTCCGGATTTCAACCTGGGCGTGGAAGAACGCGTCCGCCGCGCCGGGCTGCGCACCGTGCACTATGTCAGCCCATCGGTATGGGCGTGGCGCGAGAAGCGCGCCGAGAAGATCGGCCGCGCCGCCGACCGCGTGCTGTGCCTGTTCCCGATGGAGCCGCCGATCTACGCCCGGCACAAGGTGGATGCCCGCTTCGTCGGCCATCCGCTGGCCGACCGTTTCCCGCTGGTAGCCGACCGCATCGCCGCCCGCGTGCGCCTGGGCCTGCCGCAGGATGCCCCGGTGCTTGCCGTGCTGCCGGGCAGCCGACGCAGCGAACTGGAGCGCCTGGGTTCAAGCTTCCTTGACTCAGCACGCAAGGTCGCCGAGGCCATTCCCGCCCTGCGCGTGGTGGTTCCCGCCGCCAACGCATCCGCCATGGCCATCATCGAGCAGATGATCGCCCGTTCGCCGTTTCCAGGGGCCCCGCCGCTGGTGCTGCAGAACCACGCCCACGACAGCATGCTGGCCGCCGACGTCGTGCTTCTGGCCTCCGGCACCGCCACGCTCGAAGCCATGCTGGCCAAGCGGCCGATGGTGGTGGGCTACAAGGTGTCGCCGATCAGCTACCGCATCGCGCGCCTGATGAACATGTTGAAGACCGACGTCTACGCCCTGCCGAACATCCTGGCGCGCGCCTGCGGCCTGGGCCGCGAGCTCCTGGTGCCGGAACTGATGCAGGATGATTTCACCACGGAGAAACTCACCGCCGCGACGCTCGAGCTGCTGCGAGATCCCGAGCGCCGCGGCAATATCGTGGCTGCCTTCGAATACCTGCACAATGCATTGCGCGGCAGCCTGGAAGGCGATGCCGCCGACCACGCCGCCGAAGCCATCGCCGAGATCATCACGCCCCATGCCACGCCGTAGGATTGCCAGCCGCGAACTCGACCCGGGAACGATCTTCGCCGGTGTCGACGAGGCTGGCCGCGGTCCGCTGGCAGGCCCCGTGGTGGTGGCCGCCGTGATCCTGGATCCCACGCGTGCGATCCGCGGCCTGGATGATTCCAAGCAGCTCACCGAGGAGCGCCGCGAGGTGCTCTACGGACGCATCGTCGAACGCGCGGTGGCATGGTCGGTGGTGTTCGTCGAGCGCGAGGAAATCGACCGGGTGAACATCTTCCAGGCCACCATGCTCGGCATGACCCGGGCGCTGATGCAGCTGGCCGTGGCCCCGCAGTTCGCCCTGGTCGACGGCAATCGCCTGCCGCGCACGCTACCGTGCCCCGCACGCGCGGTGGTCGGCGGCGATGCCCTGGAGCCGGCCATCAGCGCGGCCTCGATCCTGGCCAAGGTCAGCCGGGACCGCCACATGCACGCCCTGGAACTTCAGTATCCCGGCTACGGCTTCGCCCGGCACAAGGGCTACGCCGTGCCCGAGCACTTCGAAGCATTGGGACGGCTTGGCCCCTGCCACGAACACCGCCGCAGCTTCGAGCCGGTGCGCAGCCTGCTTGCGCCCGAAGCCATGCAGCTGGCGATGGAAGTCTGACCTCCGCCATGTCCACGCCTTTCGCCCATCTGCATCTGCACAGCGAATACTCGCTGGTCGATTCGACCATCCGCATCAAGGCCTTGATCGGCGCCTGCGTTCGGGCCGGCATGCCCGCCGTCGCACTCACGGACGAAAGCAACCTCTTCGCGCTGGTGAAGTTCTACAAGGCCGCCCAGGCTGCCGGCATCAAGCCGATTGCAGGCGCCGATGTCTGGGTGGTGGGTCACGACGATCCCCGTCCGTGGCGGCTTACCCTGCTGTGCCAGGACCACGCCGGGTACCTGAACCTGTCGCGGCTGGTGTCGAAAGCCTGGCGTGACGGGCAACACGGCGGCAAGGCCTTCGTCGAGGCCGGCTGGATGACCTCAGCGTCCATGGCAGGCCTGATCGCCATCTGCGGACGCGAAAGCGAGGCGGCGCGGGTGGCGCCTTCCGGTGGCGTGGAAGCCGCGGTGCTCAAGCTCACGCCGCTCGCGCGCATCTTCCCCGACCGCCTGTACCTGGAGCTCACGCGCACCGGCCGGGAAGGCGAGGAATTGTGGAACAACGCAGCGCTTGCCGTGGCCGGCGCGATGGACCTGCCCGTCATCGCCAGCAACGACGTGCGCTTCATCGACCAGGACGATTTCGAATCGCACGAAGCGCGCGTGTGCATCAACCAGGGCCGCGTACTGGCCGATCCGAAACGCCCGCGCGACTACTCAGCCGAGCAATACCTGAAGACACCGGCGGAAATGGCCGAGCTCTTCGCCGACGTCCCCGAGGCGCTGGAAAACACCGTCGAGCTCGCCCGCCGCTGCAATCTGGAACTGAAATTCGGTACGTATTACCTGCCGGATTTCCCCGTTCCGGAAGGTCACGACCTGGCCAGCTACATCCGTGTCCGCGCCCGTGAAGGCTTGGCCGACCGGCTCGACGCCCACCCGATGGCCCCGGGGCGCGTGCTGGAGGACTACCAAAGCCGCCTGGAGCGCGAAGTCGACGTCATCGTCAACATGGGCTTCCCCGGCTACTTCCTGATCGTGTCGGACTTCATCGGCTGGGCAAAGGAAAACGGCATTCCGGTGGGGCCCGGCCGCGGTTCGGGCGCCGGCTCGCTGGTGGCCTGGGCGCTGAACATCACCGACCTGGATCCCCTGCAGTTCGCGTTGCTGTTCGAGCGCTTCCTCAATCCCGAACGCGTGTCGATGCCCGACTTCGACATCGACTTCTGCATGGACCGCCGCGACGAGGTGATCGACTACGTCGCGCGCAAGTACGGCCGTGATCATGTCAGCCAGATCATCACCTACGGTTCGATGGCCGCGAAGGCCGTGCTTCGCGACTCCGGCCGCGTGCTTGGCATGGGCTACGGCCAGGTCGACAGACTTGCCAAGCTGATTCCCAACCGCCCGCTCGACCTCACCTTGAGCGACGCACTGGGCATATCGGAAAAATCGAAGAAGGAGCCCGAACGGGTCGTCAAGGAGTTCTGCGACCTCTACGACCAGGACGACGAATCCCGCTCGCTGATCGACCTGGCGCTGAAACTGGAAAGCCTCACGCGCAACGCCGGCAAGCATGCCGGCGGCGTGGTCATCGCACCCACCGCGCTCACCGACTTCGCCCCGCTTTATTGCGAACCCGGCGGCGCAGGCGTGGTCACGCAGTTCGACAAGGACGACGTGGAAGCCGTGGGCCTGGTGAAGTTCGACTTCCTCGGCCTGCGCACGCTCACCATCATCGACTGGGCGGTGAAGGCCATCAACGTGCGCCGCGAGGCGGCGGGCGAAGAACCGCTGAACATCGCGGCACTGCCGCTGGACGATGCCTACACCTACGACGAGGTCTTCAAGAAGGCGCAGACGGTCGCGATCTTCCAGTTCGAATCGGCCGGCATGCAACGCCTGCTCAAGGACGCCAAGGCGGACCGTTTCGAAGACATCATCGCGCTGGGTGCGCTGTACCGCCCCGGCCCGATGGACCTCATCCCCAGCTTCTGCGCGCGAAAGCACGGCAAGGAGGTCGTGGAATACCCCGACCCGCGCGTCGAGCCGATCCTGAAAGAGACCTACGGCATCATGGTCTACCAGGAGCAGGTGATGCAGATGGCGCAGATCGTCGGCGGATACTCGCTCGGCGGCGCCGACCTTCTCCGCCGCGCCATGGGCAAGAAGAAAGTCGAGGAGATGGCCAAGGAGCGCGCCAAGTTCCGCGAAGGCGCCGCGAAGGACGGACTGAACGGCGACAAGGCCGATGCCATCTTCGACCTGATGGAGAAATTCGCCGGCTACGGCTTCAACAAGTCGCATGCCGCCGCCTATGCACTGGTGTCGTATCAAACCGCGTGGCTGAAAGCACACTACCCCGCCGAGTTCATGGCGGCGACGATCTCCTCGGACATGGACAACACCGACAAGGTGGTGACCTTCCTGGACGAGACGCGCGCGATCGGCATCACCGTGCTGCCGCCGGACGTCAACAGCTCCGGCTGGATGTTCCATGCCACGGAACCGAAGGTCGTGCGCTATGGCCTTGGGGCGATCAAGGGTGTGGGCCAGGGCGTGTGCGAGGCCATCGTCGCCGAGCGTGCTGCCGGTGGCCCGTTTACCTCCCTGGTCGACTTCTGCCAGCGCGTGGGCAGTTCCAAGCTCAACAAGCGCACCATGGAAGCACTGGTGCAGTCCGGCGCGCTCACCGGCCTTGGCATCAATCGCGCCACCATGATGATGCACATCCCCGAGGCGATGAAGGCCGCCGACCAGGATGCGAAAAACCGCGCCGCCGGCCAGGTGGACATCTTCGGCCAGGCCGCCGGCAAGCCGGTCGTGATCCAGCTTTCAGGGTCCGTGCCCGAATGGCCGCTCGAACAATTGCTGCACGGCGAACGCGAGACACTGGGCCATTACCTTTCAGGGCACCCCACCGACCCCTGGGCCGATACCCTGGCCCAGCTCGCCAGCTGCCCGATCGGCGAAATCCCCCAGCGTTACCAGCCGCCGCGCCCGCGGCGCCAGGACGACGACGAGAATGCCAACCGCTTCCGCCGCACGCCGGAAACGCCCTGGACCGTGGCCGGCATGGTCACGGGCATGCGCAAGCGCGGCGACAGCGATGCCTTCGTGCGGATCGAGGATGCCACCGGGCAGATCGAATGCAGCTTCTTCCGCGAGGTGTTCACCGAGGCCTCGCCCCTGCTCACGCGCGACCAGCTGATCATCGTCGAAGGCGGCCTGCGATTCGACGATTTCGCCGGCGGCTACCAGCTGCGGGCGCGCCGGGCCTACTCGCTCTCCGATGCCTGCGAGCACTACGCACGCCTGTTGCGCGTGAAGGTCAACGGCATCGGCCCCGACTTCAACACCCACCTGCGCCACGCCCTTGCCGGCTATAAAGGCGGCCGCACCCCGCTGATGCTGCAGGGCTACCGGAACACCGTCGCCCAGGCCGACATGGAGTTCGGCGAGGAATGGAAGGTCAAGGCCCTGCCCGACCTCCTCCGGGCACTGCGGGTGATCCCCGGGGTGCTGGCCGCCGAACTTCGCCTTGCCAGGCCGCAGGAATAGCCCACGGTGCCCCGGACGGATGGAAAAAGCCGCCACCACAAGACCATACGGCGGCGCACACCCGCCGGCGGGTCGCCCCGGTATAATTCTCGTTTGGCCCTTTGCGCGTAAACCATGAATCCCAACTTCCTCGATTTCGAACAACCCATCGCCGAACTGGACGCGAAGATCGAAGAGCTTCGCCATGCCAGCCATGGCCAGGCGTTCAACATCGACGAGGAAGTGGGCAAACTCCGCGAGAAGCTCAAGGTGAAGACGGCGGAGATCTTCCGCAACCTCACCCCCTGGCAGATCAGCCAGCTCTCGCGCCACCCGGCGCGGCCGTACACGCTCGATTACATCAACGGCATGTGCGAGGAATTCCACGAGCTGGCCGGCGACCGCATGTTCGCCGACGACGCCGCCATCGTCGGCGGCCTGGGCCGGATCAATGGCCGTTCGGTGATGATCATCGGCCACCAGAAGGGCCGCGACACCAAGAGCAAGGTCAAGCGCAACTTCGGCATGCCGCGCCCGGAGGGTTACCGCAAGGCGCTGCGCCTGATGAAGATGGCCGAACAGTTCGGCCTGCCGCTCCTTACCTTCATCGACACCGCGGGCGCATGGCCGGGCATCAATGCCGAGGAGCGCGGCCAGTCCGAGGCCATCGCCCGCAACCTGATGGAAATGTCGGAACTGCGCGTGCCGATCATCTGCACCGTCACCGGCGAGGGCGGCTCCGGCGGCGCGTTGGCCATCGGCGTGGGCGACCGCACCATCATGCTGCAGTATTCCACCTACTCGGTTATCACCCCCGAAGGCTGCGCCTCGATCCTGTTCAAGAGCGCCGACAAGGCCAAGGACGCGGCCGAGTTCATGGGCCTGACCGCTCCCCGCCTGCTGGAGAACGGCCTGATCGACAAGATCGTCCGCGAGCCGCTGGGCGGCGCCCACCGCAACCCGTCGTCGATGGCCACGCGCTTGAAAGCCGTGTTGATGAACCAGCTCGACGAACTGGAAGCCATGCCGATCGACGATCTGCTGAAAAAGCGTTATGCGCGCCTTCGCGGTTACGGCGCCTTCGCCGAGTAAGTGGCATCATCCAGGCTCGTTCCGCCACGCGCCGAGCCCCCATGGCCACCACCAAGCTTGCCGTCCTGATCGACGCCGACAACGCGTCACCGGCCATCATCGAAGGCCTGATGGCCGAAGTCGCGATCTACGGTGCGGCGCACGTCAAGCGCATCTACGGCGACTGGACGCGCACCAACCTCTCCGGCTGGAAGGATGCCCTGCCCGCGCATGCCGTGCAGCCGATCCAGCAGTTCGCCTATACCAAGGGCAAGAACGCCACCGATTCGGCGATGATCATCGACGCCATGGACCTGCTCTACACCGGGCGGCTCGACGGCTTCTGCCTGGTCTCCAGCGACAGCGACTTCACCCGCCTGGCATCGCGCATCCGTGAATCGGGCCTCACCGTGTTCGGCTTCGGCGAGCGCAAGACGCCCGAGGCGTTCCGCATGGCCTGCGACAAGTTCATCTACACCGACGTCTTCATGCGTACCGTCGCCAAGGAAGAACCCAACCAGGCCCCCGTGCAGCGCACGGCGAAGGAACTGCGCTCGGACACCAAGCTGATGAACATGTTGCGCAACGCCATCGACGGCGCCTCCAACGACGACGGCTGGGCTTCGCTCGGTGCGGTGGGCAGCATCCTGAGCAAGCAGTCCACCGACTTCGACTCGCGCAACTACGGCTACAGCAAGCTCTCCGGACTCTTGAACGGCATTGGACTGTTCGAGATCGAGGAACAGCAGGTAGGCAACGGCAAGGCCATCTTCGTGCGGGCGAAATCAAAGCCGTGAATCTGGCCACGGCCCTGGCGGCGCTGCCCGCCGATGCCCCGCTCTGCGTCGCCTTCAGCGGCGGTGGCGATTCGATGGCTTTGCTGCATGCGGTCGCAGCCTTGCGGCCGGCGAAGCTGAGAGCCTTGCACGTCAATCATGGCTTGCAGCAGCCCAGCGACGACTGGGCCCGGCGCTGTGCATCGTTCTGCGATGACCTGGGCGTCCACCTCACCATCGTCAGGGTCGATGTGGACATGACCGGTGGCCAGGGCCTCGAGGCCGCTGCCCGCGACGCACGATATGCAGCGTTCGCGGCACAGCTTGGCGAAGACGAAGTATTGCTGCTGGCCCACCATCGTGACGACCAAGTGGAAACGGTGCTGCTGAAGCTGTTACGGGGAGCAGGCCCGGCTGGCCTCGGTGGAATGCCCTCCACCCGTCCGCTCGGGCGCGGCCGGCTGCTGCGACCCCTGCTCGGCGTGCCGCGGGTCGAGCTTATCCACTACCTCGTTCGCCATGGGCTTGCGCCCGTGGAGGATCCCTCAAACGCCGACCACGCCATGGCCCGCTCCTACCTGCGTGCCGAGATCGTGCCGCGACTGGCACGGCACTGGCCCCAGGCCGCCGAAAGCATCGTGCATGCGGCGACCGCCAGCCTGGCCGCGGCGGATTTCATCGAAGGGAACTGGCGGCAAGCGTGGCAGGCCCTGGATCGTGGCGGCGCGTTGGACGCCACCGGCTGGCTGGCCCTGCACGAAGCCTTGCGCGTGCCGCTGCTCGAAGCGTGGCTGCACGGGCGCGGGCTGCGTGCGCCCACTACCGCGCAGCGCCGGCAACTCGAAGCGCAGATCGCTCATGCTGCCGCCGACCGCCTTCCCTGCGTGGGCTGGCGGGATACCGAGGTGCACGTATGGCGCGGCGCACTGCACGCGGTGCGCCGTCACCCGGCGCCGCCGGCCGATTGGGAAGCCCCCTGGAACGGCGGCGCGCTCACCGTGCCCGGCGGCGCCACCTTGCAGGTCGAGCCGGGCTCGAACCTGCCTTCGCTCACGGTGCGCCTGCGCCGCGGGGGCGAGCGCATCCGCCCCGCCGGCGAGGCCCATACCCGGGAGCTACGCGACCTTTTCCAGCGTGACGCGGTGCCGCCCTGGCGGCGTCAGCGGCTGCCACTGCTTTTCGTCGGCCCGGAACTGGTGGCGGTACCCGGACTGTGGTGGTCAACCCAAGCCCTGCCTTGGATCCAGAGCGTGCACGTCGCGCACGTAAATGATTGAATCCAAGCCGCTGCTGAGCTAGTTTGTCGCCCATGTCGACTCCCCCTGCCACGCCTTCCGTCGCTGAATTCGAACACTCGCTGGACGAACTCGAACAGTTGGTCACGCGCATGGAAGGCAACGAGCTTTCGCTCGACGAGTCACTCTCCTCCTTCGAGCGCGGCATCGGACTGTATCGCACCTGCCAGCGCGCGCTGGAACAGGCCGAACAGCGCGTGCGCCTGCTGCTCGACCCCGACGCGCCCGACACCGCCGAACCCTTTGAACCAGAATCATGAGGCTGCGCCGTCGATCGATGCCCTGATCGCACGCGCCGACCAGGCCCTCGCCCAAGCCCTTCCCGCCGAGCACCAGCCACCCGTCGAACTGCATCGCGCCATGCGCTATGCAGTGTTGGGCGGCGGCAAGCGGCTACGCCCGTTGCTGGTCTACGCCGCCGGCATCGCGCTGGGAGCGAACCTCGATGCACTGGACGCCGCCGCTTGCGCGGTGGAATTCATCCATGCTTATTCGCTCGTCCACGACGACCTGCCGGCCATGGACGACGACGCCCTACGCCGCGGCAAGCCCACGTGCCACATCGTCTTCGGCGAAGCCATGGCGATCCTCGCCGGTGATGCCCTGCAGGCCCTGGCCTTCGAGATCCTGGCCGATGCAGCCGACATCGACGATGCGGACACGCGCCTGCGCATGCTGCAGGTGCTCGGTCGCGCCTGCGGCGCCGAAGGCATGGCGGGTGGGCAGGCATTCGACCTGGCAGCGGTTGGCCATCGCCTAAGCCTTGCCGAACTTGAGCGCATGCACGACTACAAGACCGGAGCGCTGATCCGGGCCTCGGTGATGTTGGGCGCCATGGCCAGTGGCTGTCGCGACACCGCCACACTCGATGCCCTGGACAGGTTTGGCCGTGCCGTGGGCTTGGCTTTCCAGGTACGCGACGACATCCTCGACGTCGAAGGCGACGCTGCCGTGATCGGAAAAACGCAAGGCAAAGATGCCGCGGCCGACAAACCCACCTTCGTCTCGATCATCGGCATGGACGCCTCGCGACGCCGTCTGGACGAACTCGTCGGCGAAGCGCTGGCCGAGGTCGAACCGTTGGGCGAACGCGGCAACACCCTTGCCGCGCTCGCCCGGTTCGCCGTGGAACGCGTTAGTTGACCAGGCGCAGGGCGAACGGGTAGCGGTACGACCCGGACGAGCTCACCCGCGTGGCGGCGATGATGCACATGACCAGGTTGAAGATCCAAAGCACCCAGGTCAGGAACACACCGATGATGATGATGGTGAGGATCCAGCAGATCACATAGCCGATGATCACGGTGATCTGGAAGTTGAGTGCTTCCTTCGCCTCGGTCACCAGGTAGGCTTTCTCGGGGCGGTCCTTGTGGACCAGCCACACGATCAGCGGCACGATGAAGCTGAAGAGGAACCCGGACAGATGCGTCAGCATCGCCAGGTTGCGGTCGTCGGCCGCGGCTGGCGGTGGAGCGGACTCGTACGGCGGCGGCGTGGACGGTGGCACCTGGTCCGGCGGTATGCTCATGGCTCATTCCTCCCCGCGATCATTCGCATCCCCACTGTCGGCATCCGCCGGGCGCCTGTCAAGGCACCAAGGTCACTCCCCAGCGATGGTCATCCGCTCGACCAGGATCGATCCGGTGAGCACGTGCGAGCGGTGGTCGACGTCGTTGCCCACCGCCACGATATTCGCGTAGAGGTCGCGCAGGTTCGCCGCGATGGTGATTTCCTCGACCGGGAACTGGATTTGCCCGTTTTCCACCCAAAACCCGGACACGCCGCGGGAGTAGTCGCCGGTGATGATCGACACGCCCTGGCCCATGGCCTCGGTCACCAGCAGGCCCGTGCCCAGGCGGCGCAGCATGCCGGCGAAGTCGTCGTCGCCCGTGCGCACGATGAGGTTGTGCACTCCACCAGCATTGCCGGTGGACTGAAGCCCGAGCTTCCGTGCCGAATAACTGCCCAGGATGTATCGCTGCAATACACCGCCGGTGACCAGGGCCGAGTCGGCCGTGGCAGTGCCTTCGGCATCGAATGAGCTCGATGCCAGCCCACCCTTCAGATGCGGCCGCTCGTCGATGGCAAACCAGTCTGGAAGGATCTGCTTGCCAGCGTGGTCGAGCAGGAAGCTGGCCTTGCGGTACAGCGAACCACCGCTGACCGCGCCGATCAGGTGGCCGATGAGCGAGCGGGCCACCTCCGGCGCGAACAGCACCGGCGCCTGGCGTGTGGACAGGCGCCGTGCGCCGAGCCTGGCCAGCGTGCGCTCGGCGGCCTTGCGCCCGATCGCCGCCGCATTGCCGAAGCGGCGCGCGTCGCGCACGCTTTCATACCAGTAGTCGCGCTGCATGCCGTCATCGTCGCCGGCGATCAATGCCACCGACATTCCATGCCGGGTGCCACGCTCACGGCCAACGAAACCGTGGGAATTGGCATACACCGAGATGCTCTGGCCGGCATTGACGCTGGCGCCGTCGGAATTGGTGATGCCATCGACGTCGCGGCCGCCCTGCTCGACCTCGATGCCCAGCGCGATCGCCGCTTCCACGTCCAGGTCCCACGGATGGTAAAGATCGAGGTCGGGGAATTGCGTGGCCATGCGCGAAGCGTCGGCGAGGCCCGCGAAGGCGTCGGCCTCGGTGTAGCGGGCAATGGCACAGGCCTGCTCGATGGTGGCCTGGAGGGAATCCGGCTGTAGGTCCGCCGTGCTCGCCGAGCCCTTGCGCTGGCCGAAATACACCGTGAGGCCGAAACCGCGGTCCCGGGTGTGCTCGACGGTCTCCACTTCGCCCAGGCGCACGTTCACGTTCAGCCCGGTGTCGATGCTGGCCGAAACCTCGGCCTGGCTGGCGCCGGCCGCCAGGGCGCGCCTGATGACGTCCTCGGCGAGGTTGGCCAGGCGGTCGGAATCTTGCAGGCTGGTGTCGGCGACACGGGCGACTTGGTTCACTACGTAGGTTCCTGCTTGGGCGACGGGGTAGAATAACGGGCCACGGCGTGCCCTGCCCGACCCAACATGGGGTCCGGCCCAGCCGATCAAAAGCGCAAGCGCGCCCCGGAACCCCCGTCATGACTGTCATCTGCGGCCTCTACCGCCACTACAAGGGAAATCTCTACAGCGTGCTGGGTACCGCCCGGCATAGCGAGACCATGGAGGAACTGGTGGTCTACCGCGCGCTGTATGGCGACCACGGCCTGTGGGTGCGTCCGGCCTCGATGTTCGCCGAATCGGTGGAAGTGGGTGGCGAGTGCGTGCCGCGCTTCGCCCTCACCGAAGAAAACGAAGGATCCGCCTCGTGAGCAACCACACCGACACGACCGATACCGACGAAGACTTCGGCCCCACACGCACCCAGCAACGCCGCGATGCCCTAGCCGTGCTCGCCCTGGCCACCCAGCTGTGCGAACTGCCGCCCACGCGCGTGGCCAAGATGAATCTCCCCGACGACGTCCTGACCGAAATCGGCCATGTACGCCGCATCACCGCCCATGGCGCGCGCAAGCGGCAGCTGGCGTACCTGGCGAAGATCATGCGTCGCCACGACGATGCCGATTTCGACGACGCGCGCGCGGCGATGGGCGAGAACCGCGAGCGCCAGCGGCAGGAAACCGCCGCGATGCACCGGCTGGAAAACCAGCGCGACAAGCTCCTGGCCGATGACGACGCGCTGGCACCGTTCATCGCCGAACATCCGGGCGTCGACCGCCAGCACCTGCGCTCATTGATCCGCCAGGCACGCAGCGAACGCGAGGCCAACAAGCCTCCGCGCGCCTACCGGGAAATTTTCCAGATGCTCAAGGACCTTGCCGGCGGCGAAGACTAGGCCGGGCGAGTTGGGAATTGGGGGTCAGAGTTAAAACTCTGACCCCGGACCCCGGTCAGGTAGCGGTGCCGCCGACGGTCATGTTGTCGATGCGCAAGGTGGGCTGGCCCACGCCCACCGGCACGCTCTGGCCATCTTTGCCGCACACGCCGACGCCTTCGTCGAGCTTCATGTCGTTACCTATCATCGACACGCGCGTGAGTGCCTCCGGACCGTTGCCGATCAGGGTGGCGCCCTTCACCGGCCGCGTCACCTTGCCGTCCTCGATCAGGTAGGCCTCGCTGGCGGAGAAGGTGAACTTGCCGTTGGTGATGTCCACCTGGCCGCCACCGAAATTCACTGCATACAGGCCGCGCTTGACCGAAGCGATGATCTCCTGCGGATCGCGGTCGCCACCACGCATGTAGGTATTGGTCATGCGTGGCATCGGCAGCTGCGCGAACGATTCTCGGCGGCCGTTGCCTGTGGACTTCACCCCCATCAGCCGCGCATTGAGCTTGTCCTGCATGTAGCCGCGCAGGATGCCGTCCTCGATCAGCATGGTGCACTCGGTGGGCGTGCCCTCGTCGTCGATATTCAGCGATCCACGGCGGCCATCGAGCGTGCCGTCGTCGACCACGGTCACGCCCTTCGCCGCCACGCGCTCGCCGATGCGCCCGGCAAACGCCGAACTGCCCTTGCGGTTGAAGTCACCCTCCAGGCCGTGGCCGATGGCTTCGTGCAGCAGGATGCCAGGCCAGCCCGGTCCCAGCACCACGGTCATGCCGCCGGCCGGCGCATCGACCGCTTCCAGGTTCACCAACGCCTGGCGTACCGCCTCGGCGGCGAACGCATGGGCGCGGCCATTCTCGAGCAACTCGCGATATCCATAGCGGCCACCGCCGCCGCTGTGGCCCTGCTCGCGGCGGCCGTTCTGTTCGACGATCACCTGCACGTTCAAGCGCACCAGCGGGCGCACGTCGGCGGCGAGCGTACCGTCGGAGGCGGCGATCAATACCGTGTCCAACGTTGCCGACATGCTCACCACGACCTGCTTGACGCGGGGATCGCGCGAGCGGGCATAGGCGTCGACTTCACGGAGCACCGCGATCTTCTCTTCGTTGGGCAGGCTCTCCACCGGGTCGATCGCCGGATACAAGGCGCGGCCGGTAGCCAATGCCAGCGGGCGCCCCTGGCCCGCGCCGCCCTGGGCGATCGCGCGCGCGGCGCGCGAGGCCTCGAGCAATTGCGGCAAGACGATGTCGTCGGAGTACGAGAAACCCGTTTTCTCGCCCGACATGGCGCGCACGCCTACGCCTTGTTCGATCGAATGGTTGCCGTCCTTGACGATGCCTTCCTCTAGTACCCAGGACTCGCTGCGCGAATGCTGGAAGTAGAGGTCGGCGGCGTCGATGGAGGGGCCCATCAGCTGGGAAAACACACGGTCGAGGTCGCCGGTGGCAAGGCCACCGGGGGCGAGCAGGCGGCGTTCGGCGAGGGCTAGTGTGGAATCCATCGTCACTTCTTGGCCATGCGGCTGGGGAAACCGCTTACATGGGGCCTGATGCTGGTGGGTTAAACCCGCCGGCGCAAGCCTTGGGGGATCAGGCATCGGCGCGGTCGCGCGCCTCACCCTCTGGTCTCACCCCGGCCTCAAGCGATGGCGCGTCGATGACGCCACGCCGCAGCTTGCGGCTGGGCGGTCGTGGCGGTATCGGACGTGCACTGAGCATCAGCGGGCGGCGGGCCGCTCGCGCGGCAGCCTCACGACGAAAGGGTAAGTACATGTGGATGGTCCAGAACGCCGCCATCGCGAACACATGGGCCACGACCAGCAGTACTGCCCATAAGCGCTTGCGCTCCTCGCTGACGGCCGTGCCGTAGACCAGCACATGCAGGTACGCCACCAGCAGGCCGGCCACCATGACCACCACGGAAACACATGCGCCCAGCACCGGTCCCTGCCCGAATTCGGCAAGAAGACCGTGTGGAGACAAGTCGCCCGTGGCCACGAGGCCGCCAAATAGCACCAGCACCCAGGCCAGGCAGAATCCCGTGGCAATACCGAGGCTGACGATTTCCTTCCTGGAATACATGCTGCTTTTCCGTCTGACGGCCAGAGTCGGAGGAATCCTGCAAGGATCCCAGCGAAGGCCCCAAGGGACGTAAGCTGCCATGAGGCTTTGTAGGCGTGCAAGCCACAATTATTCGTAGGTCTTGGACGCCGCGCCTTCTTTCTTGTCCACGGGCGTGAAAACCGGCTTGTCCCAACCGCCCTTCACCGTATACCGCTTGCCCGAGGCCTTGTTCAGGCCGCGCCCGAGCAAGCCTTGCACGGCGAAACCCGCCGCCGCCCCGACTGGCCCGCCGGCCAGGGCACCAACCACTGGCAAGCTGTTGCCCAGGTGAGGGACTACCAGCACTTGCTGGTCGTAATCGCGTGCGCGCAATCCGGTGCGTCCGGTGATGGTGATGTCCGCTGCCGGCCCGAGGATCTGCAGGTTGTTGGTGGAGGCGTTGCCATCGGCGAGCTGGAAATCGCCCTTGATTGAATCGAAGGAGAGGCCCTTGCCAAGCACGTCGCCGAAATCCAGCGACAATCGCCGCGGCAATTCCGACAACGAGACCAGGCCGAACAATCGGCCCACGCCCGGCTGCACTTCAGGAATCCGCCCCTTGGCCACGTCCACCCGCAGCTGGCCATTCATGTTGGCAAGCGTCAGCGCCGACGGTCCACCGGGCCAGCTTGCGTCGAGGCGTGCCTGGGTACGGCCGCCTTCGAACAGTCCGCCGAAGCCGAGGGCATCGAGCATGCCGCCGAGGTTCTCGGCGGCAAAGTCCATCGCCAGGTGCGTGCGGCTGGTGGTGGCGTTGCCATTCCAGTCGCCGCTGGCGGTGACCTGGATGCTGCTCGACTGGCTGCGCAACTGGTCGATGTGCATGCCCTTGTCGGTGGGCCAGGTTTCCAGGCGCGCCTCGCCGAGCTTGGCGTCGCCCAGGCGCAGGTCGCCGATGAACAGATGCAGCGGCGGCACGCTGGCCGGCGCGATGCCGGGCTCGGCTGGCTTCGGTACTGGCGGCGCGGCGGCCGTAGCGCCCGTGGCGTCGGAGGGTGCCGCCACGGGCGCTGCTGCCTTGCTCCCGGCTTTGCCCTTTGCAGTGGTCGCATCGTCGCGTGGCCAATAGACGCGCGGCAACCGCGCGGTCACGCCGCGGCGCGTGAGATCGGTGGAAGGTACATCGAAGCTGCCGGCAAGGTTGGGGCTGTCCACGGTGATCTTCAGCGCTTCGGCACCAGGGGTCGCCACCAGGTGCATCTGGCCGAAGTCCTGGCCGAACACCAGCGCATGATCGGCATTGATGTCGATGCCATCCAGACCCGGGCCCTGCCCGCCGTCGCCGACGCTGGTGGCGTACTGCACCCATCCGGAAACATCCACCACGTCGCCGTGGCCGGCAAACCGCATGCCCTTGTCCGGAAGCGTGGTGGGCATGGTGGTACCCAGGTTGAAGGTGGCCGCAAAGGGCGGGCCCTTATCGGCGCCCAGGCGCATGCGCGCGCGCACCGCGTCGCCCAACGCCAGGCGCAGTTCCGCACCGTCGGTTGGTAGGCCCAGATCCACGCTGATCGGCAGCGCCGAGTCGGCCTTCTTCTTCGCAGGCGCCGGCAGCTTCAGCTCGATGCCGCGAAGGTCGGAACTCACGTGCAACGCCTGCGTGGTCTTGTCGTTGCCTGCATGGGACACATCGAAACCGACATCGAAGCTGGCGCGGCCATTGGCCAGATCGCCGAGCCATTTGATGTTGTCGTAACCGGCGACGAGTTCGGCGACGGAAAAATCGCCCTGCAGGCGTGCGTTGAAGATCTTGTCCGGATCATCCGTGCCCTCGGCCACGCCCAGCGAAAGCGTGGCGGGTCGATCACGGTAGGTTGTCTGCAAGGGGCCGGCCTTCATGCCCTTGCCGTCGAAGATGAGAGGTCCGGTGAGCTTGCCCAGCTTCAGTCCCCAGGCATCGGCCGTCAGGTCGGCGTCCTTGAGCTGGGCCGTGCCCTGCAGGTTGAAATCCTCGGCTTTTTTCAGCGGCATCAACAGGCGGAAGCCGAAGCTGGCATCGCCGCCGAGCTTGAGCTTGTCCAGCGTATCGGCGCTGTTGCGCGCCACCGGGCTGTTGCGGACGAAGTCCAGCAAGGACGCCGCGGTACCTCCGCCGGAAACGCTGAGGTCCAGCACCGAATCGCCGAAGTCCGCGATGATGGCCTGGCCTTTCTCCGCACGCACCTGGCGCCCCTGGCCGGAGGTCACGTCCACCTGCATGCCGTTGTCGACGAAACTCGCCACGGCGTTCACGTGCTCGGCCGCGGGCCAGCTGTCGCTGTAGTTGAGGTTGAGGTCGCGAATCACGGCACGGCCTTCGAAACGACCTTCGTGTCCCTTGAAGGGCCAGTCGGCCAGGCTTCCCCGCACCAGTGCCGCAGCCGATTCGATCGTTCCGGAAACCAGCGCGCGGTCGAGCCAGCGGATCGTGCCTTCGGGCATGGAGCGGTAGGGCCAGAACAACTTGGCGGCGGGCACCTGCCCCCCCGTAATGCTGGCGTAGAGATCCAGGAATGGACGGCCTCCAGCATCGGGAAAAAGGATCTCGCCCCGTGCCTGGCCGGCGAACTGTTCGCCAGTGAAATCGAGCGTATCCACGCCCAGGTGCCAGTTGTCGTCCTCATGCCAGGCGGCGATGTCACCGTCGATCGCCGACATCACGAAGGGTTTGCGGAACACGTTGGGGAAGGACACCGTGGTGGCCTGGCGTGGCAACTGCAGTGCCATCGCGCTGCCATCGCCGCGGACATCGCCCTGGACGTGATCGATGCCGGGAAGGCTACCCACCGCATCGATGCCAAGGCCCTGGAAGCTGGCCGCCACCGAACGCGCGTCGATGTCGTCGCCCCAATGCGCGGTGGCAGTGGTGAGCTTGCCACGCGGCCGTCCCGTCGCCAGCCACGCCGCCACGCCCGGCGGCGTCGAAGGCAGCAACGCGGCCCAGGGCAGCAAAGGCGCAAGGTCCACTCCGCGGGCCGCGATGTCCAGGGTGCCCTGCGCGCCGATGGCAAGGGCCAGCACACCCTTGTCGTCGGCGGCCCAAAGCACGTGATCGCCATCGGCGCGACGCTGGAAATCGACAAGGCCGTGCAGCCCACTGGTGGCCACGGCCTGGGTGGGCCCGTGCATGGCGAGATTGGCCAGGTCCAGGCGCGCGACGCTGCGCACCACCACGCCGCGGCGCCAGTCGTTCCAGACCTGGAAGCTTCCGGTACCCGCGCTCACACCATAGCCATCGACATCCAGGTCGCCAGCCATGGCCTTGAGGTCGACATTGTCGCCACGCGCGTAGACCCGCCCGAAGCTGCCGTCATCAGCGAACAGGCCCACTGCATGCAAGCGGCTGGGACTGCCCACGCGCATCAGATCACCGGCGAAGCGCACGCTGCCGCCACGCTTGCGCAGGTGAGCTTGCGGGCTGCGCAGTTCAAAACGGTGGCCGGTGCGTTCATCGAGCAGCGATACGCCGAAATCGCTTACCCAGAGGTCGGCGGAGAGATCGCCCAGCGAAGCCTGCCGTCCACCGCTTGTACCGAAGCCATCGACATGCCACACGCCAGCGGTATCGCGGCGCAATTGAAGTCGCACGCCCCCAAGGCGCAGATTCAGCCAGTTGCGCGAGCGCATGAACAGCGCACCGAAGTCGAGCTTGAATTCAGCCGTCGGCAACGTCAGCGGTGGCGCGCCGTCCGCACCCTGCAGGGTGACGTCATGCGCAACCAGTACCGGACCGGATGGCTGCCAGTGCCCTTCCAGGGAAGCAAAGCGGATATCGCGATGCAGGCGGTCGCTGAGGATCGACGCCACGCGCGCGGGGTAACGCGCCGCCAACGGCAGCAACAACTGCCCCAGCGCCATGGTCACGGCGGCAAGAATGAGCACGCCGGCGACAATGCCGATGAGGGCGAAGCGCAACCGGCGCCAGCGGTGCTGCCAGGGGTGGGTCACCGACGGCACGCCACGGCGCGCGGTCGGTCAGAGCAAGACCACATCGAACTGTTCCTGCGAATAATGTTCTTCGGCCTGGAAGCGTATGCTTTTGGAGATGAACTCCTCCAGTTCGGCCACGGCGGCGGACTCCTCCTCCAGGATCCGGCCCACCACCTTGGGGCTGGCCATGACCAGCAATTTCTCGGCATTGAACTGGCGCACCGCCCGGGTAATTTCCCGAAAAATTTCATAGGTGACGGTTTCGGCGGTCTTCAGCGTGCCCCGGCCGCTGCAGGCGGGGCACGGTTCGCACAACTGGCGTTCGAGGCTCTCGGTGGTGCGCTTGCGCGTCATTTCCACCAGCCCCAGCGCCGACATCGGGTATACGGTGGTCTTGGCGTGGTCGCGGGCGAGGCCCTTTTCGAGCATGCGCAGCACCTGGCGCTTGTGCTCGTCGTCCACCATGTCGATGAAGTCGATGATGATGATGCCGCCAAGGTTGCGCAGGCGCAGCTGTCGCGAGGCGGCCTGCGCGGCTTCCAGGTTCGTGCGGTAGACCGTTTCCTCCAGGTTGCGGCTGCCGACATAACCCCCGGTGTTGACGTCGATGGTGGTCATCGCCTCGGTCTGGTCGACGATCAGGTAGCCACCGGATTTGAGTGGTACCTCCTTGCGCAGCGCGCGCTGGATTTCGTCCTCGACGCCGTAGAGGTCGAAGATCGGTCGTTCACCGGCGTAGTGCTCGATGCGGTCGTCGAGCACCGGCATGAACTTGTGCACGAACCTTGCGACCTTCTCGAACGTTTCGCGCGAATCCACGCGTACTTTCTCGATGCCGTCGTTGAGCGAGTCGCGCAATGCGCGAAGCGGCAGGGACAGTTCCTCGTAGACGCGCTCGCCGACCTTCGCCTTGACGATGTTTTCCTGCACCACGCGCCAGACCTTGCCAAGGTAGGTGACATCGAAGGCGAGCGATTCCTCCGACTGCCCTTCAGCATTGGTGCGCACGATATAGCCGAGCGGTTTTTCCCCCAGCAGGGGAGTAAGGACATCCTTCAGGCGCTGGCGTTCGGCTTCGTCCTCGATGCGCACCGACACGCCCAGGGTACGGGCCTGTGGCAGCAGCACCAGGTAGCGGGAGGGGATGGAAAGGTGCGTGGACAAGCGCGCGCCCTTGGTGCCGATCGGGTCCTTGACCACCTGGACCACGATTTCCTGGCCCTCGTGCACCAGCTCGCTGATGCTGGGGGTGGGTCCACCATTGCCATTGCCATTGCCGTTACCGTTGGCCTCGCCTTCGACACCGGTCGGCTGCGGCCGGACGATGTCGGAGGCGTGCAGGAACGCGGCCCGGTCCAGGCCGATCTCCACGAACACAGCCTGCATGCCCGGCATGACCCGTTGCACCCTGCCCTTGTAGACATTGCCCACGTATCCGCGTTTCTGCGCGCGCTCGACGTGGACCTCCTGCAGCATGCCGTTTTCGACCACGGCCACGCGGGTTTCGCGGGGGGTGACGTTGATCAGGATTTCTTCACTCACCGCTGGATCCTTCTTTGATCCATCTTTATAGCTGCTGGATCAAGAACCTGTCGATGCAGTAATGCCAACCCTGCTGCGATGGGGCGTACATCGGTTATTGTCGGCGCCCATGAAGCTTCTTCTGGTCGAGGATTCGGACCGCCTCCGCGGCACCTTGTCGCGGGGCCTGGCGGCCGCCGGGTTTACCGTGGACACCGCATCCGACGGCGTGGAGGCGTTGTCGTTCCTGGCGGCCTACGAGTATGAACTCATCGTGCTCGACCTGATGCTGCCCCGCCTGGACGGCCTCGGGGTGCTCAAGGAGCTGCCCCGAGGCGGCCAGCGGCCGGGCGTGATCGTACTGTCGGCCCGGGATGCGGTGGGCGACCGCATCCAGGCCCTGGACGCAGGCGCCGACGATTACCTGGTGAAGCCCTTTTCCTTCGACGAGCTGCTGGCCCGCCTGCATGCGCTGGCCCGGCGTCCCCGGGAAGCCCAGCCGGCCACGCTGACCCTCGGTCGCCTGTCGGTGGATCCGCGAGCCCGCGAAGCCCGTGTCGATGGTCAGGTGCTGGCCCTCACCCCGCGGGAATTCGGCATCCTCTCGCTGCTCTTGCGGCACCGCGGGCGCGCCTTCAGCCGGGCGGAGATCCTCGAGCGCACTGCCGGCAGCGACACCGGCACGTCGGACCGCAGCGTGGAGGTGATGGTATTCGGCCTGCGCCGAAAGCTCGACGCGACGGGCCTGCCCCTCCTGATCGAAACCCGTCGCGGCGCCGGGTACATCATCCCGTGAAGCGGCCCTCGTCGCTGGCTTGGCGGCTGACCGCACCGCTGGCGCTGGCCGTACTGCTGGCAATGGGCGCCGTCGCCCTGTTCATGGACCACCAGGTGGACAGCGAGCTCGATGCCCGCTTCCGCGACGCCCTGCTGGCCCAGGCCAAGGCCCTGACCACGGTGGTGGAGTTCGAGGAAGGCCGGCTGGCAGCGTCTTCCGGCGGCGCCCAGCCATCGCTGCTGGGGGGCGACGGGCCCATTTCATACGAACTGCGTTGCGAAGGGCGCGCGGCCACGAGCAGCGACCCGGCGCCGCCCGCTCCGCCCGGCTGGCCTGAACAGGCCACCGCCACACCCCGTTTCGACGAACTGGATGATGCCGGCGGCACGCAGACCGTGATGTTTCGTTTCAACGCCCCCTACCCGCCCGCACGAGGGGAGCGTCCGCACGCCACCGCGCAAGCTCCCCGGGCCTGCTGGCTGCTGGTCAGCCGCCCCCGTCACGACATGGACCAGCTTCTGCTGACCATGGACTGGATCCTGGCCCTAGGGCCGGTGGCGGCTTCCCTGGCCATGTTGCTGGCGGTGCCGTGGCTGGTACGCCGGGGGTTGGCACCGTTGCACACGCTGGCCGAACGCATGCGCGGCATCGGCCCGCAGGCGCCGGCCAGCCGCTTGCCCGAGGCGGGTGTGCAGGAACTCGAACCCCTGGTGGCCCGCTTCAACGAGGTACTGGCCCGGATGGATGAGGTGCTCGCCCGCGAACGGCAGTTCGCCAGCGGACTGGCCCACGAGACCCGCACCCGCCTGGCGGAATTGCGCAGCCTCGTGGACGTCGAAACCCGCTTCCCCAGTGAACGAAGCCCACGGGAAGTAATGGCCGAAGTCGGTGCGATCGGCGCCGAGCTTGAGGCCACCGTCACTGCCCTGCTGGAGCTGACCCGGCTGGAGGCCGGCTTCGAGCCCGCCCGCCGCGAGAGCGTGGACATGGGTGCATGGCTGGCCCGCACGCTTGCCCTGCACCAGGCCAGCATCGCGCGGCGCGGACTGGTGCTGGACATCGAAGGCTTCGAACCCGGCAGCACAATGATCACCGACCCGGCACTGCTGGACATGCTCATGGGCAACCTGATCGCCAATGCGGTGAGCCACGCGCCGGAAGCCAGCCGTGTGTCGCTGGTCCGCCATGGCGAGGCGCTGGATGTGTCCAATGACGCGCCGGAGCTCAGCCAGGCCGACATCGGGCAGCTCGGCCACCGCTTTTGGCGCAAGCACACCGGCGAGGCGGGACACGCAGGCCTGGGGGTGTCGTTGGCCGCCGCCGCCGCACACGCCATGGGCCGGAATCTAAGCTTCGAACTCGACCACGCGCAGCGGTTGCACGCGCGGGTGCGCTAGCTCAAACCGATCGGCGAATGCCGGCGGCGTGCAGCAGCAGGGACGTTTCGTGCAACGGCAGGCCCATGACGCCGGTGAAGCTGCCTGAGAGATGTTCGATGAACGCACCGGCGTGGCCCTGGATCGCATAAGCGCCAGCCTTGCCGCGATGCTCGCCGGTGGCGAGGTAATCGGCGATCGCATCTTCATCCAGTGCCATCACGCGCACCTGTGACGTCGATGTCACCGAACGGGCGAATTCCCGTCCCACCAGCCACACGGTGGTTATCACTTCATGCGTGCGGCCGGACAGGCGCCGCAGCATGCCGGCGGCATCGTCGTCGTCCACGGGCTTGCCGAAGACTTCATCGTCCAGCACCACCTCGGTGTCGGCCGCCAGCACGAAGTCCATCGACGACACCTTGTGCCTTCCTGCCACGGCCTTTTCGCCCGAGACGCGCGTGACATAGGCCAACGGCGTTTCGTGCGGCTCGCGGACTTCGGGAATGTCCAGATCCAGCGGTTCGAATGCGAAGCCGATCTGCGCCAGGAGTTGCCGGCGGCGCGGCGATTGCGAGGCAAGGTAAAGCATGTCAGGCCCGATGGTAGGGGTGGCCGGCCAGGAGCGTCGTGGCGCGGTAGAGCTGCTCGGCAAGCACCAGGCGAACGAGCATGTGTGGAAGGGTGAGGGGACCGAGCGACCAGCGCTGGTCGGCGCGCGCCAGTACATCGGCCGCGTGACCATCGGGGCCGCCGATCAGGAAAGCCAGATCACGTCCAGACATCCGCCATGCCGAAAGTTGCGCGGCCAGCTCTTCGCTCGACCATGTCTTGCCGCGTCCATCCAGGGCCACCACATGCGTATCGCGCGGCAAGGCGGCGAGGATCGCCGCACCCTCGTCAGCCATCGCGCGCGCATCGTCGCGGCCCTTGCCACGCAAGCCGGGCTTGAGCTCGATGAGCTCCAGCGGCAGATCGTGTGCCAGGCGTTTGCGATATTCGCCGAAACCCTCGGCCACCCACGCGGGCATGCGTTCGCCAACGGCGATCAGACGCGCCCGCATCAGTGCACGTTAGTCGTTGGCGGCTTCCGCGCCATCGTCGCCAAGCGTCCACAGCCGCTCAAGGCCGTAGAACTCGCGGATGCGCGGCAACATGATGTGGACGATGATGTCGCCCAGATCCACCAGGACCCATTCGGCTTCGACCTGGCCTTCCACGCCCAACGGCATCACGCCCGCCTGCTTGGCGAACTTGATCACTTCGTCGGCGATGGATTTCACGTGCCGGGCGGAGGTGCCCGAGGCAATCACCAGGGTATCGGCGATGGAGGTCTTGCCCCGCACATCCAGTTCGCGGACATCCTTGGCCTTCAGTTCCTCTAGCGCGTCGATCACTCGCTTGCGCAGGGTCTCGTTGATGTTGGAGGCGTCGGACGGTTTGCGATTGGACTTTTGGCTCAAAAGGGCGGACCTCAGGGTAGGTGGGCCGATTATAGCCCCGTCGAGCTTCGCCAGCGAAAGGGGCTAGGGGGCATCGATGTAGGGCGCCAGCAGGCCTGGGTGGTCCACCACCCCCGCCGGCAGCAGGTAGCGCGGCATGCGCCCGGCGGCCAGCAGATCGCGGATGGCGGTGGCCGAGATGTCCAGAGCGGTCACCGTGATCGGGATCACCTGCCCCGCCGGCCCCGTCGGCACCCGTGCGCGCCGGGGCGCGATTTCGTCGGCCAGCTCATCGTCCAGCACCGGATGCTCGCCCGGCCGGGTGAGCACGCCGACGTGGGCCAGGCCGAAGATTTCACGCCAGCGGTTCCAGCGCGGCAGGCCGGCGAAGGCGTCGGCGCCCACCAGCAGCACCAGGGGCCGGTCTGGCCCGATCTCGCCACGGAGTTCGGTGAGGGTGTCCACCGAATAGGAAGGGCCCTCCCGCTCCAGTTCGCGTGTGTCCAGCCGCAGTACGTCCTGGCCGGCGAGTGCTGCCTCGAGCAGGGCCACCCGCTGCGCCGCCGTCGCTCGGGGCGGCGGGCGATGGGGGGGTACGTGCGCCGGCACCAGGGCGATCTCGGCATCGAGCGCCTCGGCCGCTTCCCAGGCCACGCACAGGTGGCCCAGGTGGACTGGATCGAAGGTGCCGCCCAGGATCGCCAGCGGACGCATCGGCCAGCTCAGGCCAGGGCCGCCGTCGCGCGCGGCTCGGCGATCGCCGCCACCAGGCGCTCGGCGGCACGCCAGGGATCACCCTGCTCGCGTCCCTTGGCCATGCGGTCGATGGCGGCGGCACGGGCCAGGCATGCCAGCCAGTGTTCGCGCGGGGCGCGGCGCAGGGCCTGGCGGAAAAGCTGTTCGCGTGCCGGCCACAGGCGCTCCGCCCGGGCCTGCGAAGCGAAGTCGCGGGCGTTGGCCAGGCGCATGGCCATCTGCAGCTGGTTCACCAGCCAACCCATCAGGGGAATCAGGTCTTCGCCCTCGGCCTTAAGGCCCGCAAGGATGCGCAAGGCGCGGCCGCCGTCACCGGCAAAGGCGGCGTCGGTCAGCTTGAAGGCATCGAAGCGGGCGCTGTCGGCCACGTAGCTTTCCATCGCGGCTTCGTCCACGCGCGCGTCACCGGCCAGCACCACCAGCTTGTCGATCTCCTGGGCGGCGGCAAGCAGGTTGCCTTCCACCCGCTCAGCCAACAGAGCGGCAGCGCCCGGCGTGGCCTTCACCCCGCGCGAGGCCAGGCGCGCGCCGATCCAGGCGGCCCATTCGTTCGGCCGCGGCGCATTGAACACCACCTGCACGCCGGCGGCGTCCATCGCCTTGCTCCAGGCGCTTTCGTGCTTGCTGCTCCATTCGGTGGCGGTGACCAGCAAGGTGGTATCGGCGGGTGGTGCGGCGCAAAAAGCCGTGATCGCCGCCCCGCCCTCCTTGCCGGCGCGACCACCGGGCAGGCGCAGGTCGATCAGGCGGCGAGTGGCGAACAGCGACATGCCCGCACCGGCGCGGGCCAGGTCGTCCCAGTCGAAGCGGGCGTCGGCTTCCAGCACCTCGCGCTCGTCGTAGCCCAGGCGCCGAGCCTGGGCACGCAGCGCGTCGGCGGCCTCGAGCACCAGCAATTCCTCGCCGGCCAGGAGGTACACCGGGGCCAGCTCGCTACCGGCGAGCTGCTTTTGCCACTGTCCCGGGCTGAGCGGCATGGTGCGTCAGTCGGCCTTGGGCGCCGGGGTGGTGGCGGGCTGGATCACTTCCGGGTGCTTTGCCGCAGCCTCCAGGCGGAACAGGATCGACTGGACCATGTCGTCCACCAGGCTGTTCTGCAGCTGTTCGGTCTGCGCCGCCGTGCCGATGGTGTTGAGCGCGTCATAGCTGAAATCGCGCGACATATCGATGCCCCGCTGCGGGATCACCACGTTGCCCTGGCCATCGGAAAGGCTGAAGTCAACGTGGTAGCGCACGGAATATTCCGTGACTCGGGCCGTCCCGCCAACCGTTAGCGTTTGCGTGCTGAAGGCTGCCGTGGGCACCTTCAGCTCCGCGATACCGGTACCGCCGTGGTCAACCACGGTGGAGCCGGCCAGTTCGAGGGCCCGGCTCAGGCTGCGCTCCAGCTTGCCGCCGCCGCTGACCGTCAGGTGTACCTGCTTCATCGATTCGGGCAATGCCGCGCTTCGGCGCAGGTGGAAACCGCAGGCCGACAGGGCGGCCAGGGCGACGAGCAACAGCGGGAGGCGGAGCATGCGGAGCATGGAATTCATCCTGCGACGATGTTGACGATCTTGCCCGGGACCACGATCACCTTGCGGATGGTGAGCCCCTCGAGCTGCTTGGCCACGGCCGGGTCGGCCTTCGCCGCGGCCTCGGCGTCTTCCTTCGAAGCCGCGGCCGGTACCTCGATGGTACCGCGAAGCTTGCCATTGACCTGTACGGCCAAGGTCAGGGAATCGCGAACCATGGCGGCCGGGTCGGCCACCGGCCACGCCTGGTCTTCCAGCACGGTTTCGGCATGGCCCAGCACCTGCCACAAGGCGTGGCTGGCGTGCGGGGTGAACGGGTTGATCAACAGCACCACGGCAGTGAGCGTTTCCTGGCGCACGGCGCGGCCCTGCGGCGAGGCGTCGTCGAACTTGCCCAGGGCGTTCATCAGCTCCATGAGCGCTGCGATGGCCGTGTTGAAGGATTGCCGGCGGCCGACGTCGTCGCCGACCTTGGCGATGGTCTCGTGCAGCTGGCGGCGCATGGTTTTCTGTGCGCCGTCGAGCGAGGCAATGTCCAGCGCCTGCGCGGCGCCGGCATCGGCATGCGCCTGAACTTCGCGCCACAGGCGGCGCAGGAAGCGGCTCATGCCTTCCACGCCAGCCTCGTTCCATTCCAGCGACTGGTCTGGCGGCGCGGCGAACATCGAGAACAGGCGCACGGTATCGGCGCCGTACTTGCCGACCATCGACTGGGGATCCACGCCGTTGTTCTTCGACTTGGACATCTTCTCGATGCCGCCGATGTGCACCGGGGCACCGTCGTCGCGCAAGGTGGCACCAGTGATGCGGCCACGCTCGTCGCGCAGGACATCGACATTGGCCGGGTTGTACCAGTGCTTGCCGCCGTTGGGTTCGTCGCGATAGAAGGTTTCGGCCACCACCATGCCCTGCGTAAGCAGGTTGGTGACCGGCTCGTCGCTGTTGACCATGCCCTCGTCGCGCATGAGCCGGTGATAGAAGCGGAAATACAGAAGATGCAGGATCGCGTGCTCGATGCCGCCGACGTATTGATCAGCCGGCATCCAGTAATTGACGCGCTCGTCCACCATCGCGTTGGCCTTGGGGCTGGTGTAGCGCGCCACGTACCAGCTCGACTCCATGAAGGTATCGAAGGTATCGGTTTCGCGCTCCGCCGGACCGCCGCAGGTGGGGCATGTGGTCTTGCGCCATTCCGGGTCGGCCTTGATCGGCGACACCACGCCGCTGAAGGCGACATCCTGGGGCAGCACCACGGGCAACTGGTCTTCGGGCACGGGGACATCGCCGCAGGTCGGGCAATGGATCACCGGGATCGGGCAGCCCCAGTAGCGCTGGCGGCTCACGCCCCAGTCGCGCAGGCGCCAGTTCACGCGGCGTGAGCCCAGGTGCGAGGCCTCGAGCTTGCCTGCGAGGAACTCGAACGCCTCGGGGTAATTCTTGCCGTCCAGCTCGCCGGAGTTGACCACGCGCATGTCGCTGCGCGTCTTATCCGAATACCAGTCGTGCCATTGCTTCGGATCGAAGGTTTCCCCTTCCACCGCGATCACCTGGCGGATCGGCAGGCCGTATTTGTTGGCGAACTCGAAATCGCGCTCGTCGTGGCCGGGCACGGCCATCACCGCGCCCGTGCCGTAGCCCATCAGCACGAAGTTGGCCACCCACACGGGAATTTCTTCGCCCGACACCGGGTGCACGGCCTTGATGCCCGTGTCCATGCCCCGCTTTTCCTGGGTTTCAAGCTCCGCCTCGGACACGCCGCCCTGGCGCATGTCGGCAAGGAAAGCTGCAAGCGCCGGGTTCGACCGCGCGGCCTTCTGCGCCAGCGGATGCTCGCCGGCAATGGAAACGAAGGTCACGCCCATCAGCGTATCGGGGCGGGTGGTGAACACCGTGAGCGGCTCGTCTTCGCCCTGCACGGTGAACCGGATATCCAGGCCCTCGCTGCGGCCGATCCAGTTGCGCTGCATGGTCTTCACCGCATCGGGCCAGCCGGGCAAGGTATCCAGGCCATCGAGCAACTGCTGAGCGTAGTCGGTGATGCGCAGGAACCACTGCGGGATCTCGCGCTTTTCCACCAGCGCGCCCGAGCGCCAACCGCGCCCGTCGATCACCTGCTCGTTGGCAAGCACCGTGTGGTCGACCGGGTCCCAGTTCACCACCGCATTGCGGCGGTAGGCGAGGCCCTTCTTCATCAACCGCGTGAACATCAACTGTTCCCAGCGGTAGTAGTCCGGATCGCAGGTGGCGAATTCGCGGGTCCAATCGTAGGCGAACCCCAGGCGCTTCATCTGCTCGCGCATATGGTCGATGTTCTGGTACGTCCACTTCGCCGGGGCCGTGTTGTTCTTGATGGCGGCGTTTTCGGCCGGAAGGCCGAAGGCGTCCCACGCCATTGGCTGCAGCACGTTCTTGCCCAGCATGCGCTGGTAGCGGCTGATCACGTCGGAGATGGTGTAGTTGCGCACGTGTCCCATGTGCAGCGCACCGGACGGGTACGGCAGCATGGAAAGGCAATAATATTTCTCGCGGGAAGGATCTTCCTTCACCTCGTAGGCGCGTTGCTCGTTCCAGAAGCGTTGCGCGCCTTCTTCCACGGCGGCCGGGTGGTAGCTCCCGGCTTCGCGGGGCGCCTGGTCAGTGTCGTGCTGCATGGATATCCGTACCGGTAAAGCGGGATGGGTCAACGCGACAGGTTAGCCCAAGCCCGCCCCGCTTCGCCATGGCCGGGGCGCTTTTCAGCTCCCTTCCACCACGGGGCAGCCCGATGCCGAACCCGAGGCCAGCGCGTGCGCCGCCTGGGCAATGACACCTGAGAGCCGGGCCAGGGCTTGCTGGTGCGCCTGCACCAAGCCTGCGTAGTCGCTGCCCGCCGGCTCGCTCACCCGCGTGGCGCAGGCAAGGCTCGGGCCTTCCGTGCCGTCAACCTTGCGCAGCGTCCAGCTGGCTTCGACCGTGGCGCTGCCGCCAAGCTCGGAGTCGAAGCGGCGGATATCGACCTTGATGCGGATGTCGGTACTGCCCGAGGGCCTGATCAGACCGTAGATATCGTGGGTGTTCAGGGCCGAGGTGATGTCGGCGGACAACGCGCCGCGGACTTCATCGCCCAGCGGCGCCAGCCAGCGCTGGTTTTCCAGCACCTGCACGTCCGAAGCTCCCGATCGCAGCACCAGTTGTGGCTGATCCACCTGGGGCGGCACCGTCACCGGAAGCACTTCCACCACGAAGGCCGCCGGCGGCGTGGTGGGCGCCACGGCCCGCGGCACCAGCGTGTGGTACTGCGTGGGCGCCGAGGCACAGCCGGCCAGCATCCCCAAGGCTAATAACGGCAACCGGCGGATCATGGCTTGGCTCCTTGCGGCGGGTTCGTGGAAGTGGTCGGCGGAGCCTGTACCGGCGCCGCATCCTTGCCCTTGCCGCGGATCAACGACTCCGGGTGGCGGGACAGGTAATCGGTAAGCACCCGCAACGAGCGCGCCGTGCGCTGCAGTTCCTGCAGGGTCTGGCCAAGGTTCTGCTGCAGCGGGGAGTCGTCCGACAAGGCACTGTTGGCCGCGCCCAGCGTCTGCTGAGCCTGCTTGAAGGTCTTGGTGGCTTCCGGCGCCAGGTTCTCGTTCACCTGCTTCAGGGTGCCCGAGAGCTGCTTCAGGCTTTCATCCAGGTTCTTGCCGATGGTGTCGAAGGGGATCTTCTGAATCTTGTCGACGATGCTGCCTATCTGTTCCTGGATCTTGTCGAAGTCGCCGGAGGTGGTGGGCAACTCAAGCGGCTTGGCTGCCGGATCGAAGGTGACGGGCTTCGCCTTCGGATCGAAGTCGATGGCGATATACAGCTGGCCGGTCAGCAAATTGCCGGTACGCGCCTGCGCACGAAGGCCATGCTCAACCAGCCGTCCGACCATCTGCGACCAATCGGTGTCGCCCTTGGCGATCGCCGCGGCCATCAGCTTCTGATGGGCCTTGCCCAGACGCTCGGGGTACAGTACGGCGCCCACGATCACCGGGAAGCGCTGGGCCTGGACGTCGTAGTCGAGATTCACCGACACCACCTTGCCCACGTTGATGCCGAGGAATTCCACCGGCGAGTCCACGCGCAAGCCACGCAGCGAATGGTCAAAGCGCATACGGATATACCGCGGCTCGCCATCGGGCGGCGCCATCGCCGAAGCCTGGTCGTTGAAGAGGTCGTAGTTGGCGTTCTCTTCAGCGGGGGTGTCGTCGTGCGGGCCGTTGGGCGACTGGAAGGCCACGCCGCCGGCCAGCACCGTGGCAACGGACTGCGTATTGAGCTTCAGGCCATCGGCGCCAAGCGATACGTCCACGCCGCTGGCGTTCCAGAAGCGGGACGATTTGGACACATACCTGTCGTTGGGCGCATCGATGAACACCTGCAGGCTCACCCCCTTGCCGTTTTCATCCAGCGCGTGGGACACCACGTGGCCCACCTGCACGCGCCGGAAATACACCGGCGAGCCGATATCGAGCGAACCCAGGTCGCCGCTGTGCAGGGTGAAGCGCTTGCCGGGCTGGCCGTGCAGCACCGGCGGCGGCGTTTCCAGGCCCTTGAATTCGTCCTGTTCGTCCTGCGAATCGCCGGTGTCGGCACCGATGAAGGCGCCGGAGAACAAGGTATCGACGCCCGATACGCCACCGATGCCCACGCGCGGCCTGACCACCCAGAAGCGGGTGTCCTTGGTGGCGAAACTCTCGGCGTTTTTTTCCAGGTCGATCTTCACCTTCACCTGGCTGCGATCGTGGGTCAGCGCGATCTGCGTGACCTTGCCGATCACCACGTTCTTGTACTTCACCTGGGTCTTGTTGGCCTCCAGTCCCTCGGCGGTCTGGAAGGTCACCGTGATGGCCGGCCCCTGCCCCAGCCAGCCGTGCACCAGCAGCGACACGCCGACGATGGCCGCCACCAACGGCACCAGCCAGATCAGCGAGATGCCCACGCGGCGCTTGTGCACCACGGGTTCGGGAAGGTCCTCGCGCTCGTCGCGCGGTTGTTCAGGCTCAGTCATCGGTTTCCTTGCGATCCCAGATCAGGCGGGGGTCGAAGCTCATCGAGGCCAGCATCGTCAGCACGACGACCAGGCCGAAGTAGATCACGCCGGGTTTGGGCTCCACCCGGCTCAATACCTGGAAATGCACCAGCGCCGACAACAGCGCCACCACGAAGACATCGAGCATGGACCAGTAGCCCACCAGCTCCACCAGGCGGTAGAAGCGCGCACGCTGCTTCAGCGCCCACCGGCTTTGTCGTTGCGCCGATACCAGCAGCGTGCCCAGCACCACGAACTTCAGCATCGGCACCACGATGCTGGCCACGAAAACGATGATGGCCAGGTCCCAGGAGCCGTTGCGCCATAGTTCGATCACGCCTGACAGGATCGTGTTGTCGTCGATGTCGCCCAGGCTTACCGTGCGCATGATCGGCAACAGGTTGGCCGGCAGGTACAGCAAGGCCGCGGCAATCAGCAGCGCCCAGGTGCGCGTGAGCGAGTTGGTCTTGCGACGGTGCAGCGGCGCGTGGCACCGCGGGCACAAGGCGCCCGGTACGACATGTTCGGCGCGGCTCACCAGGCCACAGACATGGCAGCCCACCACCCCCATCTCGCGGGCCGTCACAACGCCCGTCATTCCTTGTTCCCCGCTGTCTTGTGCCATAGCTGGCGGGGATCGTGGCTGGCGAAGACGGTGATCAGCAGGGTAAGCATCGCGAACGACCAGATCCCCGCGCCCGGCACTACCTTGAAGTAGCTGGAGGCCTTCACCACCGCCACCAGGGTGCCCAGCATGAACACCTCGATCATGCTCCAGGGGCGCACGTAGTGCAGCATCACCATGGCCCGGCGGAAGCCCGGCGCACGCTCGCCATGCCGGGCGAAAGCCAGCAGCCAGCCGAAGATCAGGATCTGCGTCAGCGGGAAGAAGAACAACGTAAGGGCGGCGAGCACGGCCACCACCTGCGACTGGTCGTTCCACATGGCGATGGCCGCGCCCCACAGGGTCGTGGTGGCGTTGCTGCTGCCCAGGCTCACCTGCACGATCGGCTCGACATTGGCGATGATGAAGACGATGGCCGCGGCCACGATCAGGGCGAACTGCTTGTCCAGGCTCAGCCACTGGTGGCGTTCCAGGATCGCGCCGCAACGCACGCAACGGGCCACCTCGCGGCGCGCGAGGACACGGCGGCGATAGACCGCGTCGCAGTGCTCACAGACCATCAACGGTTGCCCGGGTTCCACATGCATGTCCTTGGGTTTCCTTTCCTTTTCCCGCCTATGGTCGCAAATTAACGTGCAGATAGCGCGACGAAGGGTGCGGGAGGTTGCCTGAACGCTCCCCCGAACGGCAAGCCACTTGATATCCTTCTTCGCTTGCCCGACCTATGCGGGCATTCCATAAGCGTTTTTCCGGAGCTTCCAGTGAGCCAGGCCAGCGAGAATACCTACGTCTTCGACGTCACCACGGCCAATTTCGAGGACGCCGTGATCCGGGCGTCGTTGACCACGCCCATCCTGGTCGATTTCTGGGCCAGCTGGTGCGAGCCCTGCAAGGCGCTCAGCCCGTTGCTGGACAAGCTGGCCGCCGAGTACAACGGCGCCTTCGCCTTGGCCAAGGTGGACGTGGACGCCGAGCAGCAGATCGCGGCCATGTTCGGCATCCGAAGCATTCCCACGGTGATGCTGGTCAAGGACGGCCAGGTGCTCGACGGCTTCGCCGGCGCCCTGCCCGAAGGCCAGTTGAGGGAATTCCTCGGCCGTCACCTGCAGCCGCTCGACGCTGTCGAGGGCGACGACCTGGAACCGGCCGCCGAGGCGGAAGTCGAAACGCCTGAAGGCGCCATCAATCGCCTGCAGCAGGCCATCGCCGCCGAGCCCGACGCTGCGAGCCTGAAGCTCGACCTCGCCGTGGCCCTGATGCACGCCGGCCGTACCGAGGCCGCCGCCGCGGAACTGGACGGTCTGCCCGCCAATCTTTCAATGGACCCCCGCGCCGTGCGGCTGCGCAGTGAGCTGGAGTTGGCCAAGGCCGTGGCCGGTGCTCCGTCCGCCGCGGAACTGCGTGCCCGCGTCGAGGCCAATCCCGCCGACGCCGAGGCACGCGACCAGCTGGGCGTGCGCCTGCTGCTCGAAGGGGATGCCGCCGCCGGCATGGACCAATGGCTGGAACTGCTCAAGACCCAGCGCGACTGGAACGATGGCGCGGCGAAGAAACGCCTGCTGGCGGCCTTCACCACGCTGGGCGACGCCGAACTCGTTGGCCGCTATCGCCGCAAGATGGCAAGCCTGCTGTTCTGATGAAGCCTGGCACTTTCAGGCGGCTGATGAACTTCTGGCCGCCGTTCCTCTTCAACAGCATCGCCGTGACCGACATCAGCGACGACTGGTCGGAAGTCCGCGTGCGCCTGCGCCTTCGTCCGTGGAACAAGAACTTCGTGCGCACGCAGTTCGGCGGCAACCTCTTCGCCATGGCCGACCCGTTCTTCATGCTGATGGGCATGCATCGGCTGGGGGACGACTACTACGTGTGGGATAAAGCCGGCGAGATCGAGTTCATTGCGCCGGGCAAGGAAGATGTCTACGCCCATTTCGTGATGAGTGACGAGGCCGTGGAAGCCTTGCGCGCGGAAGCTGCCAGTGGTGCGAAGGTGCTGCACTGGTTCGAGGTGGACATCACCACCGCGCAAGGCGACCTGGTGGCGAAAGTGCGCAAGCAGCTTTATGTGCGGCAGAAGCCGAGGGCGCGGCCGACGTAAGCGTCGCTAAGGACCTTGCTCGCACTGGGTCCGCAGGTAACCCATATTGGTGATCCGCCATCCGTAACGCGGCAGGTTCGCCAGGACAAAACGGCGGGAGCCGTAAGTTGTCCCGTCGGGGTAGAACAGGTGGGCAATGATGATCTGGTTGCCTCCCTTGTCCTGCGGCGGGTCAAGGTTGAACCTTTCACCCAAGGCTTCCTGCGCACCGGTCACGGGATCTGCGTGGACGCTGGGCACGCCCAGGAAGGTGGTATTCGGATCGTCGCGCCGTCGCAGATAGCCGCGGCAGGCCTGCATGAGCCCCGGCGATATCCAACGTTCCACGAGGGCGAAATCTTCGAGATTGATCGCCTCGCGGGCGAGCCGATACTCCAGGATGGAACTGACGACATCCGTCGGACTGATCGGCATGGAGGCGGGTGCCGCCGCTTCGGCCGTGAGCGACCATGCTGCCATCGGCAGCATGCAAAGCAGGCGCAACAGATTCGCGAGCGACATTCTGCGTGGGCGCCTGCTCATTTGGGCAATCAAGCCTTGTTGCGGTCGGTCTCCAGCGCCCGGTTGATGCGCAGCGCCAGCAAGGTACAGGCCACGCCCGAGAGCAAGTAGACGCTGACCGCGCCCAGGCCGAAACGCATCGACAGGCTCAGCGCCACCAGGGGCGCGAAAGCCGCGCCGATCAGCCAGGCGAAATCGGACGTCAGGGCAGCGCCCGTATAACGGAATCGCTTGGCGAAATTCGCCGTGACCGTGCCCGCCGCCTGGCCGTACGACAGGCCCAGCAGGGCAAAGCCGATCAACAGGAAGGCATCCTGCGCCACCCTGCCGCCGCCGAGCAGCCACGGGGAAGCAACGGCGAACAGGCCGATCAGTACCGCCATGCCGCCCAGCATGTTGCGGCGGCCGAACCTGTCGGCGAGGACGCCCGAGGCCACCGTGGCGCCGATGGCAATGAAGGCACCGATGATCTGCACGATCAAGACATCGTTGATCGCCTGCGAACGATTCAACGTGATCCACGACAGCGGAAAGATCGTCACGATGTGGAACAACGCGTAGCTGGCGAGCGCGGCGAAGGCGCCGATAAAGAGGTTGTAGCCCTGGGCATTGAGCATCTCCAGGGTACCGATCGGCTCGAGCTGGCCTTCTTCCATCAGCTGGGTGTATTCCTCGGTCACCACCAGCCGCAGCCGGGCGAACAAGGCCACGACATTGATGGCGAAGGCCACGAAGAACGGATAGCGCCATCCCCAGCCAAGGAAATCCTCGTTCGACAGCTGCGTGTGCAGGAACAGGAACAGCGACGCGGCGATCAGGAAGCCGGTGGGCGCGCCGAGCTGGCCAAGCATCGAGTACCAGCCGCGGCGGGCCTTCGGCGCATTGAGCGAAAGCAGCGAAGGCAGGCCGTCCCACGATCCGCCCAGGGCGATGCCCTGCAGGAAGCGCAGGGCCGAGAGAATCACGATGACGCCATAACCATTGGAAGTGTTCGCCGGCAGGAAGGCGATACACACCGTGGAGGTGCCCAGCAGGAACAGCGCGGCGGTGAGCTTGGTGCCACGGCTCCAGTGACGCTGGATCGCCATGAACAGCGTGGTGCCGATCGGCCGCGCGATGAAGGCGAATGAAAAGATGGCGAAAGCCAGCAGGACGCCGTCGACCCGGCTCAGGAACGGGAAGAACACCGCCGGGAACACCAGCACCGAGGCGATGCCGTATGTAAAGAAATCGAAATATTCTGAGGCGCGACCAATCACCACACCCACGGCAATCTCGCCGGGGGCCACGGCGGCATGGCTTCCCTGGTGCTGGCGGCGGACGTCTTTTTCCGCGTCCTCGGCACCGTGATGAACTTGTGAAATGCTCGACATCGTGTTCGCCCGGTCGGGGGAGGTGTTGTTTTAAAGCATAACCAAGGATGGACTCGAAGACGCGTAAATGCCATGGGACAAAGTGTCCTATCGCCCCGGGCGGCGGTTTGGCGTAACTTTTACCGGTCTTAAGGGTAACCACCTCCACCATGCGAATGTTCACGAAGACGTTGCGCGGCTTGCCGGTCCTCGCCCTTGCCCTGCTTTTGTCAGGCTGCGATGCCGTATTGATCAGCCCTGCCGGCGACGTCGCCAGGCAGCAGCGCGACCTGATCATCATTTCCGTCGTGCTGATGCTCATCATCATCATCCCGGTCATCGTGATGACCTTTGTTTTCGCCTGGAAATACCGAGAGTCGAACAAGGCCGCGCATCGCGAGTACGATCCGGAGTGGAACCATTCCACGGTGCTGGAACTGCTGATCTGGGCGGCTCCGCTGCTGATCATCATCGCGTTGGGCGCGGTCACCTGGACCAGCACACACAAGCTCGATCCGTACCGGCCGCTCGATCGCGTCGACAACACCCGCGCCCTGGCGCCCGAGACCAAACCCCTGGTGGTGGAAGTGGTCGCGCTGGATTGGAAGTGGCTGTTCTTCTATCCCGAACAGGGCATCGCCACGGTCAACGAGATGGCCGCCCCGGTGGATCGCCCCATCGAATTCCACATCACCGCATCCACCGTGATGAACGCCTTCTTCGTACCATCCATGGCCGGCATGATTTATGCCATGCCGGGCATGGAGACCAAGCTGCACGGCGTGATGAACAAAACCGGCAACTTCGAAGGCATCTCGGCCAACTACAGCGGCGCGGGCTTCTCCGACATGCGCTTTACGCTGCACAGCGTGTCCAACGCGGATTTCGATGCCTGGGTGGCCAAGGCGAAAGCCCATGGCGGCCACCTTGCCCGCGCGGACTACCTCAAGCTCGAGAAGCCCAGCGAAAAGGAACCCGTCCGCTACTACGGCACGGTGGATCCTGGCCTCTACAACGCCATCCTCAACCAGTGCGTCGCGGCAGGCCAGATGTGCATGAGCGACATGATGAAACAAGAGCAGCACGATGATCACGGTATGGCTGGCATGGCACCTGCCGGGCACCCGCACGAATAGCGGCAGCCTCTTTCGATTGAAGCCTTAGCGAGTCCCGTAATGAACATGCCCGATGCAGAAAAACTGATCTTCGGACGCCTCACCCTCGAGGCGATTCCGTACCACGAGCCGATCCTGGTGGCCACGTTCGCCGGCGTGGCCGTGATCGGCGCCGTGCTGCTGGGCCTCATCACCAAGTACAAGCTCTGGGGTTACCTCTGGAGGGAATGGTTCACCAGCATCGACCACAAGAAGATCGGCATCATGTACATGGTGTTCGGCGTGGTGATGCTGCTGCGTGGTTTCGCCGATGCGCTGATGATGCGCGCCCAGCAGGCGGTGGCCTTCAACGGCAATCCAGGCTTCCTGCCGCCGCACCACTACGACCAGATATTCACCGCCCACGGCGTGATCATGATCTTCTTCGTGGCGATGCCGCTGGTCACGGGTCTGATGAACTACGTGATGCCGCTGCAGATCGGCGCGCGTGACGTTGCCTTCCCGTTCCTCAACAACTTCAGCTTCTGGATGACGGTTGCCGGTGGCGTGTTGGTGATGGTGTCGCTGTTCGTGGGCGAATTCGCCCGCACCGGCTGGCTGGCGTATCCCCCGCTGGCGGGGCTGGAGGCCAGTCCAGATGTCGGGGTGGACTATTACATATGGTCGCTCCAGGTGGCGGGTGTAGGAACCACGCTATCGGGCATCAACCTGATCGCCACCATCGTGAAGATGCGCGCCCCGGGCATGACCATGATGAAGATGCCCGTCTTCACCTGGACGGCCCTTTGCACCAACGTGCTGATCGTGGCCGCCTTCCCGGTGCTTACCGCCGTGCTGGTGCTGCTGTCGCTTGACCGCTATGTAGGCACCAACTTCTTCACGAACGGCTTCGGCGGCAACCCGATGATGTACGTGAACCTGATCTGGATCTGGGGTCACCCGGAGGTGTACATCCTGGTGCTGCCGGTGTTCGGCGTGTTCTCGGAAGTCGTCTCCACCTTCAGCCGCAAGCGCCTGTTCGGTTATGCATCGATGGTCTACGCAACCGTGGTGATCACGGTGCTCTCGTACCTGGTGTGGCTGCACCACTTCTTCACCATGGGTTCGGGCGCCAGCGTCAACTCGTTCTTCGGCATCACCACCATGATCATCTCGATCCCGACGGGCGCGAAGATGTTCAACTGGTTGTTCACCATGTACCGAGGGCGCATCCAGTTCGAAGTGCCGATGCTCTGGACCATGGGCTTCATGTTCACCTTCGTGATCGGTGGCATGACGGGCGTGATGCTGGCCATCCCCCCGGCCGACTTCCTGCTGCACAACAGCCTGTTCCTGGTAGCGCACTTCCATAACGTCATCATCGGTGGCGTGATCTTCGGCCTGTTCGCCGGCATCAACTACTGGTTCCCCAAGGCCTTCGGCTACAAGCTCGATCCGTTCTGGGGCAAGTGCTCGTTCTGGTTCTGGCTGGTGGGCTTCTGGATGGCCTTCATGCCGTTGTACATCCTGGGCTTCATGGGCGTGACCCGCCGCATGAACCACTTCGAGGATCCCTCGCTGCAGATCTGGTTCCAGATCGCCGCCTTCGGCGCCGTGCTGATCGCCTGCGGCATTGGCTCGTTCCTGATCCAGCTGTGGGTGAGCTACAAACGCCGCGAGGAACTGCGCGACGTCACCGGCGACCCCTGGCACGGCCGCACGCTGGAATGGTCCACCTCCTCGCCTCCTCCAGCCTACAACTTCGCGTTCACCCCGATCATCCACGAGGCCGATGCCTGGTGGGACATGAAGGAACGCAACCAGCGGCGTCGTACCGAAGGCTACCTGCCGATCCACATGCCCAAGAATACGAGCGCCGGCGTCTACCTCGCCGCCTTCGCCTTCGTCGTCGGCTTCGCCATGATCTGGCACATGTTCCTTATCGCAGGCATCGCTTTCCTGGGCCTGCTGGTGACGGCGATCGGCCACACGTTCAACTACAAGCGCGATTTCCACATCCCCGCCGACGAAGTGGCCCGCACCGAGACCGCCCGCACGGAAGAGCTCGCCGCCCATGTCTGATATGAACGCCATGCCTTCCGCGGTTGCCGCCAACAACCAGAACGTCGAGTTCTGGATGAAGGAAGACCACCACCCGGCCAACGGTACGTTGCTCGGGTTCTGGATCTACCTGATGAGCGACTGCCTCATCTTCGCCTGCCTGTTCGCCACTTATGGCGTGCTTGGACGCAGTTACGCAGGCGGCCCCACCGGTGCCGAGCTCTTCGACCTGCCGCTGGTCGCGGTCAACACCACCCTGCTGCTGCTCTCGTCGATCACCTACGGCTTCGCCGTGCTCGAGATGCAGAAAGACCGCCGTGGCACGATGATGGCGTGGCTGGTGATCACCGGCCTCTTCGGCCTGGGCTTCCTTGGCATCGAGCTGCACGAATTCTCCGAGCTCATCAGCCAGGGCGCGGGCCCGCAGCGCAGCGCCTTCCTGTCGTCGTTCTTCACCCTGGTCGGCACGCACGGCTTGCACGTGACCTTCGGCATCGTCTGGCTGGTCACCCTGCTCTTCCAGGTGGGCCGCTTCGGCCTAACGCCGGCCAACAAGCGCCGCATCCTGTGCCTGTCGATGTTCTGGCACTTCCTGGACGTGGTCTGGATCGGCGTCTTCACCTTCGTTTACCTGATGGGATCGCTGCCATGAGCGCACATGCGGAGTCGCACGACCACCACGACGACAGCGCGCCCCACAGCACGCTGAAAGGCTACCTGATGGGGTTCTTTCTCGCCGTGTTCCTGACGGCGGTGCCCTTCTGGCTGGTGATGGGGAAAGTGATCCCCAACGCGCAGACGCTGGCGGTGGTGATCCTGGTGTTCGCCGCCGTGCAGATCGTGGTGCACATGATCTACTTCCTGCACATGAACGCGCACTCCGAAGGCGGCTGGAACATGCTGGCGCTGATGTTCACGGCGATCCTGGTGGTGATCACGCTCTCAGGTTCCATCTGGGTGATGTTCCATCTCAATTCGAACATGATGCCGGGCATGTCCCACGACATGACCGAGCAGCAGGCCAAGAACCTGCCTTGAGCATGCATGCGCCCCACGACACGAAGACGCCGCGCCGACCGCGCGGCGTTTTCGTTCTGGGGTTGTTAGCCGTGCTTGGCGCGGCGGTGTTCGCGGGATTTATCGCGCTGGGAATTTGGCAGGTGCATCGCCGTGCGTGGAAGCACGACCTTGTTGCACGCGTGGATGCCCGGGTACACGCGGAGCCGGTGATGGCACCGGGCCGCGACCGGTGGCCGGCGGTGAATGCCGCGAACGATGAATACCGGCGGGTGAAACTCACTGGCACATTCGCGCCTGAAAAGAGCGTGCGGGTGCGTGCCAGTACGGAGCTTGGCGCAGGTTCCTGGTTGTTGACGCCGATGAGCACGCAGGACGGCAGCGAGGTGATCGTAAACCGCGGTTTCGTTGCGACGACGTGGTGCGGTGGCAAGGCGATCTGTGCATCTGGCCCCACGGGCGAGACAACGGTCGTAGGCCTATTGCGCATCAGCGAACCGAAAGGCGCTTTCCTCCAGGCAAACGACCCGGCACATGATCGCTGGTATTCGCGGGACGTCGCGGCTATCGCCGCCGCAAAGGGGCTGGATACCACTGCACCCTACTTCGTGGATGCCGACGCCGCCTCATCCCCAGGACGGGACGGCAGCGATGGCCCCGTCGGCGGCCTCACGGTGATCGCCTTCCCCGACAACCACCTGATGTACGCCCTCACCTGGTTCGGCCTGGCGCTGATGACGCTGTTCGGTGGCTGGATCGTCTGGAACGATGAGCGGAAGAAACGGCGGGGTTGAGCCGGCGTTGTTCAGCCCGACGCGGAGTGCCTTATAGTTGCCTCCGTCGCCGGGGAGGCGACTCTCAAGGGGAACCCATGCGAGCTGCATTGATGGTGGCCGGCGTCATGCTGGCCTTGACTGCGTTCGCCGAGCCGGCGAAAAAACTCGAAGACATGACCGACGCCGAAAAGGTGGTCAAGTTCACCGCATTCCTGGAAGCCCATCCGTTCGACCCGAACGCAGCCGCCGTGCAAGTATGGCTGCTGGATTGGGAGGACAAGAGCAAGGATGTAGTGGACGTTGTCTGCCCAAGTGTCGTCACTCCCTTGATGGCGAAGAAGACGCCCAATGCCTCGCAGCTGATGCGCCAATACATCCTCGGCAGCGCAGCCTCGCAGTTGATCGACCCCACGCGGAAGGGCCAGCTGCTGGCAAACCAGTTGGCTGGCGTACACAGCATGATTCTTGCCTACCGGTCGATGATCGCCGCGCACCCCGGTGATCGCATCCCCTTCGTCGACGACTTGTCGCAGAAGGATGAGCAAGGTCAACTTGAGGAGACGCTCAAACCGATCATCAAGCCGTGCTCGGCGGGCGGCAAGAGCTAGCCTAGCCGGACGACCTCCGCGCCACGCCCTGCGCGTGGCGCGGGGCCGGGTTTACTTGCCCTCGGGCACGAGGTTCGCCAGCTTGCCCTTCTTGTCGAACTGGCAGGTAAAACTCTTCTTGCCATCCATGCCCGCGTCGGCGACGCCGGCGATCGAATAGCCCGCGCCACTGTCGGAAGCCTGCACCGGCTGCAGTTGGATGTAGTCGTTCTTGACGTCGAATTTCTTCGCTGCGGCATCCAGGCAGCGGGTGGTGAGCTTGCCGGGATCCGGCCGGTCGGAAGCAAAGGCGTGCGAGGCCAGGACAAGGCCAAGGGAAGTGGCCAGTAGCAGGGCGGGCTTGCGCATGGGGTTTATCTCCGTACAAGGCACGAGGCCGGGGTTATTACCGGCTCGAGTGTGCCTTGCAATTCCTTGCGCCCGGATAAACGGGTGGCCTGGAATAGTTCCTTTCCGTTCAGGTGGGGTCATGCCCCCGGTGTCGCGCCACAACGGTTGGGACGGAATGGACGCCCTCAGCTTGCGCCGACAAAGCGAGATCGGTCGTTGTCACGCTCCCGACCAGCGTACCCCGGGACATTGTCACCTGCCCGATGCGTCCATGCCGCTCCACAAGGCTCGTACGCCGCCTCGTAAATACGAGAAGGAGCGGCGGGCGAGCCAGGGTAGCAAACCGGAGAAGTAGCCGGCCGGACCGAGGTCCGCCTGACCGCCCGCCATAAAGGGGGAAAGCGAAACGCCGTGATGTCACGGCGTCCGCCACTTCTTCAGGTTGCTACACCCGGTTGCCGATGTACCGGCAACACGAACATTCTCCCGAATCCGCATCGGCACTTCCATCAGAAGCGTCTCAAAGTTGAGCACGAATTTCGATCAAAGGAATCGTGTTCTTCTGTCCACGTCGGGTTGGATGCAATGCTGTCGCTTGAGTCCACATCACAAAGCGGTCATAAAGGCGACCAATATCGAACGGAAGGACTCGCCGTGGCGTTTCCAGACGATGGCTTTGTCATATTGCCGGAGCTCATTTCGCTTCAGGCCTGCGATGAACTGATCGAAACCATCTCGACGACAGCTCCGGGCAAACCGGGCTCACGTAGTCTGCTGGGTTTGCCAGCTGTCGATCGAACAGCCGTGGAACTACAACGGCAACTCATCACCATGGGCTTGATGAGCGAAGCACACCAGGTCGTGCAGTGCTCTTTGTTCGCCAAGGGAGTGGATGCGACCTGGTCGGTAACGCCCCATCAAGACCTGAGTATTCCTGTCTCCGACCGTGTCGAGGCCCCTGGCTGGTCCGGATGGTCAAGGAAGGAGAACGTGTGGTTTGTCCAGCCACCCACATCGATCCTTGAAAAGCTGGTCGCCGTGCGCCTTCAACTGGACGATCACGCCTCGGAAACCGGGCCGCTTGAGGTCGTACCCGGAAGCCATGCAAATGGGCGGATGACGAGCGCTTCGGTCAGCCAACATGCCGCACACAGGGTCAGTTGCATTGTCCCGAGGGGTGGCGTGTTGGTCATGCGCCCGCTGCTTATCCACTCCTCCAGCAAGCCACGATCTTCCACGCCCCGCCGCGTTCTGCACTACCTCTGCGGCCCTCCCTTGCCAGCGGGCATCTCTTGGGCGACTTTACGCCGGTGACCTCGAGCTATATCCGGGGCTTGTTTGAAAGATACAAGACGAGGGGGGGGAGCCGGATGGCGGCAACAATGAAATGGAGCGGCGTTGGTGCCCTGGCAGTCGTAGGGATTTACCTTCGACGGCCTCACCGTGGGGCCGGAGTCCATTCCTGTGAGATCGGAGGTGACTTGGCCCTTTGTGGTGGATGTGACCTACGTCGTGCCGAGGGATTTACATGTAGCAGTTGGGCATGATCGTTATCTCGCCATGCCGTGGGGCTCCAGAAGGCTTTCGCACGAAGCCTTCCTTATGATCTGAAGGATGACGCCAAGAAAGCAGTATTTTGTTTCTCATGGCTCATGAATACTGTTCATGACTCCTTCCTTCGCAACACGGCTAGTCCCCTGAGAAATCCAGTCCTAGGCTTGGTGATTCGTCAAAACATTCCAAGGCAGCCATGGATTCGGATACTTCCGCTTTGCGATCGATCGCCCAGGCCTATTTCGACGCCGCCTATGAAATGGATGCCGAAAAATTTGCATCCCTATTTCATCCATCGAGTTCGGTGACGAGGATCGGTGACGACAGCAACGTGAGCGTGACGCCGATTGCGACGTGGCTGGCAGCCGTACGCAACATGAGCGCTCCGAAGGACCAGGGCTTCCAGCGCGATGACCAGATCCTTTCCATTGATGTTGAGAAGAACCTCGCGGTCTTGAAGGTGAAATTGCAGGTCCCGCCGCGTGTCTTCACGGACATGCTGTCATGCCTGAAGGTTCATGGAACGTGGAAGATCGTCCAGAAGGTGATGACGTCGAGCTGATTGAGAACCTATAGGTTCACCGCATGCGGAATTTCCGCACGTTTATCGGCGCCCTGCCCACGCGCATCATGTCGCCACCGCCCACCTTCAGGGCATCCATGAGAGCGTCACCATGCCCGTTCTACGTCTTGAAATGCATCCCGGTCGCACGCTTGAGCAAAAGCGCGCCTTCGTGCAAGAGGCCACCCGCGTCACCGTGGAAACCCTGCAATGCCCGCCGGACACCGTTGAAATCGTCATCACCGAAGTAGCGCGCGACGCCTGGGCCAAGGGCGGCAAGCTGCGCTCGGACGGCTGACTTCCGAAGCCGCCCGTCAAAGCATTTGAAGGCCAAAGGCCAACAGGCCCACCACCAGCACGATGAATACGATCTGGGTACCAAGCCACAAGCCGATGGTCCGGGTAAGAGCCCCCGCGAAGCCTGAGCCATAGGCGCCGCGGAGCAGCCCGTGCAGGTTGAAAGGAACCCACGCCGCTGCGCCAAAGATCGCAGCGCCACGTAACGGGCCGGGCGCCAACCAGGCCAGGCCCGTGACGAGAAACACGAAGGCCAGGAACTGCATCGACACCATCAGGTGGTCATAGGCGTAGAACTGCCTGTGCCACGAATAAAGCAGCATCAGTTCGACGGCGAAGATCGGCAGAAACAGGATGGCCAACCTGTGAGCCCAAGTGAACACCAGCAGCTCGAAGTATTCGGGACTGGCCAGCGCGCGCTGGAGGCGTCCACGAATCCATGACCTAGGATCGGACCAGAAATGTTCGTTCGGCGCGACCTGTGTTTCTCCGTCCGAACCAGGGCGCGCGACACCGACTCCGTTGGTAACCTGCTCCGGTGTCTTCTCACCTGAAAGAATATCGGCCATCTGGCCCGGCGTTGCCTCGACAACCCGGGTGACATTCCCTTCATGCACGGTGATCGTCATCCCATGTCCATGAGGCATTCCATGCACGGCAACTTCCATCGACAGCATGAACAGGAAGAGGCTTACCAGGAACAGACGAAACGGCGGCACGTGGCGCACGCGGCGGCCGTCCATGTGATCGCGCGCCAGCTGCCCTGGACGAAAGAAGAGAAGCGGCAGCGTCCGGATTAACCGTCCATCGAGATGAACCAGCCCCTCCAAGCCTTCTCGCAGAAGATGCAGGATCGGGCGCTTATGGTCATCGGATGATTGCCCGCAGACCGAGCAATAGCGGCCGTGCAGGTTCGCGCCGCAATTCAGGCACCCCTTGCCCAGCACCGCATGCCCTGGATCCTCTATCGGGGCCGACATGCTAGTGACCTGGGTCTTCAACCTTCTGCACGATCATGTCGCCTTGGCGCGCACCGGGCGCGACGGTCCAACCCTTGTTCAAAGTGAGGCTCCAGCCTGCACCCTTAAGCTTCGACGGATCGATGCCCGCGGCCGAGACGGCCGCCACCTTCTTCTCCTGATTGACCAGGGCGTCGCCATCCACATCAAGTGCACCCCATTCATCGGTAAGGCGCATGGTGGGATAGACGATGCCCAGATCACCTAGCGGCTGCAAGGTTTGCGGGTTGAACTGGTAGTTGCTGTGCTTGAGTGGCAGCGTCAACACGGGGCCATCGATGAGCTTGGCCTTCAACGCCGCCATGTGCGCGACCTTGGCCTGCTCACGCTTCACCTCGCGGGCCCGCAAGGTTCCGTCATCGTAGATCGCCTCGCGGGCCTTGAGGGTGGCGAATGCCGGCGAAGGAAGCTTCAGTGCCGCACTCAGCAGCTGGTCCAGCCGCTGGCCGGAGGCGAGCTTGCGGCGCCAGTCAGGATCGGCCTGGTCAAGCATCAGGCCGTAGGCGGGACCGGTGGCATAGGCGAAGGAACGGACAAAGCTCGGGGCCTCCACGAAAGCGGAAAGGTCGCCGATGGCGTAGCCGATGCGAGCCTTCGGCGTCGGAAGCCCCAGCCTCACGCCGGTATATTCGGCCACCCCTTCGTTCGACTCGAGCGCGCCCTCGCCTTCTGCCGCGTTCGGGAAGATTCGATATCGCTCGCTCCGGAATAAAAGCGCATCGCCGATCGCCACCTTGCGGTCGGCGTTGGTCGTCGCATTCAGCGCCTTGGCCAGGGCACGCCATTCCAGCTGCAATAGATATCGCCCTTCCAGGGTGTCCAAGTGCCGGTTGTCACCTTCGTGCAGCACCATCTTCAGGTCAGGCTGGATACGGTGGAACGACTCGTGCGCGATCATCACGTGTCGTTTCTCAGTGTCTTCCGGCAGGGGCCACAGAACTTCACTCCAGCGGGTTCCCGACCACTGGATCGACGTATTGGCCAGGATCTCCGACGGTGGCAAAACTCCAATGAATACCGGCCCGGAGGCCTTCAACACGCCGCCGGCATCGGCCTGGTTGGCCACCGCGGAGTGATCGGCCGCGTCGACCAGCAGCATCGGACCGCACAGCGTGTGCCCCCACAGGGCCCCCGCATCGCGTTTGCAAATAACCTTGGCCTCGTCGAAAACCTTGGCGGCATCGTCGGGGTTGATGGCCGCGATCGCGGGTGTCGCCGCCAGCGCGGCCAGGCTGATGGATAGGGCAAGCATCCGCGAAATCGAACCACGGGCAGCAGGCATGACGGCACCTCTACGATAAGCGTCGTAGCTTTGTACGACGAGCATCGTACCTTGTCAATCCGGCGCGGGAATTTTCAGCGCCGGCCTTCCCATTCGATCCGGGCCTGCGGCGTCACCGTCAGTGCCACGATGGGTTGCCGCCTGGCACTCATCAGGACGACGCGTTCGTTTTCCTGCACGATGCGGTTGCTCGGCAGCTGCCGGTTCCCGACCGACGCTTCGATCACCCGTCCCTGCTTGATGCGAAGCGCAAACGACCCTGCGTCGTCATGGGCGTCGACCAGGATCATGGGCCCGAAGGCGCTTGCGTTGTAGGCATCGGCCATCGATGGCTCGACGAGCCCCAGCCGCCCTGCCCCAAGCGCCAGTAGACAAAGCATCGAGGTTGCGATGGCTGCCAAGCGCAAGCCGGCTGGCAGCGGGCCTGTACGGCTAACGCCAAGCAGCCGATGGACGCGGGTGGTGAGCTCGCCCTGACTTGAAATCGCCATGCCCAAATGCGGCGAGACACGGTTTTCCGCCAGGCAAACCAGCGCCTGGGCCAAGCCAGTAGACGACGCACCGTGGCGCACCGCCAGGGCATCGCAGCAGACCTCGCGTTCCCGCGACACACGGCCATAGAGCGTCCAGGCCGCGGGATGGAACCACAGGAGCGCAAGCTGCAAGCGCTGCAGCAGGTTCCAGCCAAAATCGCCTCGCCGCACGTGCGCCAGTTCGTGCAGCAGCACGGCTTCCCATTGCGCCATCGACAGGACGCACGCCAGATTTCGCGGTATCAGGAGTACCGGCCGCCACGCGCCGATGATCTGCGGTGTGGCGACATCGGCTATCTGGACGTCTTGCACCGTTACCCTCATCCGATCGCGAGCCAGCCGGTGCACCGCTTCGACCAGCGCCTCGGGCGCGCGTCTGCGATGGAGTCGAGCCATTCGGCGTGCATCCATGGCCAACCGCAGCAGCATCCACAATGCCCCGGCAAACCACAGCATGACCAGCGACAAGCAGAGCCAGAAGGCCTTGCGATAACTGGCCATGAGCAACGGCAGCTCGGCCGCGGGCGAGCCGGGCAAGGCAGGAACGCCCATGCCTGCAACTGTCCAGTTCACGACCACGACGGTCAACACCGGCAGGACAACGAGTGCAGCAAAATGGATACAGGCCATGCGATGCCGCGAGGCAGCCGTCGTATTGGCCATGACCCGTTCCCAGGCAAGCCAGGACAACGCCAGCAGTCCGCCCTGGACCAGTGCGGCCGCCAATCCCCACACGCCAAGCCGAACCAGGTAGGCGAAGGTGAAGAAGCTCACGACACGTTTTTCTCGAGCTTCTTGATCAGGGCTTTGAGCTGTGCGAGTTCTTCGGCAGCCACTGGTCGCGCGTCGAGCGCCTGCATGGCCAGCGCCAGGGACGATCCGTCGAAAGCACTGTCCATCCAGCCACTCACCAGGTGGTTAAGCGTGGGACGTTCGGAAACGGCCGCCTTGTAGATGTGCTGCCTGGCATTTTCTTGCCGCGTCACCAGGCCCTTGGCCAGCATGTTCTGCATGATCTTCAATGAACTGGTGTAGCCGGTTTCGTTTTCGGCGTAGACCTCTTCGTGAACGTCGCGCACGGTGGACGGCCCCCGGCGCCAGAGCACTCGCAAGATCGTCAGTTCCGCTGCGGTGGGTGCCGTGGGTTTCATCGGCGCAGGATGCAGCGGTAATGGGCACGACGCAAGGGGGTGGCGGCTGTCCACGACTCACTGCAGATCGGCGCGGAGATCGCGCACTCCGCGCCCCAAACGTTCACGCAATAGGGTTCGCAGCGTAGCGCCATCGGCGTATCCCACTTCGGCGGCGATAGCCTCGACGTCGAGCGCGCTGCCCTGGACAAGCGAGCGAGCGCGCTCGACGCGAAGATCCTGGAAATAATCCAGCGGTGATTTGCCGAGCACGGCCTGGCAACGGCGTTGCAGCGTGCGCGGGCTTGTCGTCAGTGCACTGGCCGCATCCTGCAATGAGAATCCCGCCTTCAGATGGTCCCGGGCCCATCGTTCGAACCGCTCGATAAGCGGATCTGCCTGTGCCAGGTGATTGGGAATGATGTACGGCGCCTGCAGCGAGCGTATGTCGGCCAGAAGGTATCGCGAAACCAGGGCGGCCAGCTCGGGGCTGCCCTTGCGGATCAACCAGAGCGCGAGGTCCAGATGCCCCATAGCTGCGCCGGCGGTCACGCCTATGTCCGATGGAACAAGCATGCGCGACTCATCGACCAGGATGTTCGGGTGGCGCTGCCGCAACAGCGGCGCGAGCCACCACGTGGTCGTCGCCTGCCGATGATCGAGGAGACCGGTTTCCGCCACGAGAAACGTGCCGATGCAGGAGGCGGCGATCTTTGCGCCTGCCTCGTGCCAGCGTATGAGCTGTGCCGTGGCATCCCGCACATCGGGCCGGGAAAGAGCAGGAATAAGCAGCTCAGGCGTCGAAGCACGCAAGGCCGGCACGATGACCCAGTCCAGCTTCAGGTCTGCCTTGATCGCCTCCACGGGTATGACCCAACCCCGCCCGGACCGAACGCGTTTGCGCACGCCGACGACGGTCACATCGATAGGTGCCGCACCAAGTTGCCGAATGGCAAAGCTATTGGCGACAGCGAACGCATCGAGCATCAAGTTGATGCCCGTATCGAAAAGCCCCTCAAGGGCGAGTATGGCGACACGCATGGCGCTTATGGCTATAAAGTGGTCATTTGCGACAGTACCCCCACCAGGCTCGCAAGACTAGTCGTGGCTGAAGGCATACGCCGTGCGAGCATGCCCGTCCGGCGTGTGCTTTCAGTCATCTGCGCGAGCCATCATCGGCGGCAGCGTTTACTTCTGCGGGATCAAGCGACCAAGCGGCATCAACGGACCCACGGGCATCACCTCGTAGGTCATCAGGCCGGCAGATACCAGGGACAGCGTATTGAGTGTCGCCTTGGCCTGGTCGACCGAATCGGCGTTCATCAGAAAGATCGGACCTGCTTTCTCGCGGAACCAGAACTGCTCGACCCTGCCGTCCAGATAGAGCTTGAGTGTCGCCGGGACTTCTTCCGGCAGATGTTCCTGGAGCAGTTCGGGAGTGAACTTGCTGGTCGGTGAAGCGATAGCCATGAATTTCATCGGGGGATTTCCTCGTTGGATCGGGGGCGATGTACAACGAGGAATAAGCTAGTTGCGGGGCCATCAGGCCGGTATCGTCGTAAACGACAATTTCGCGGGCATTTGCGCCAACCCTGTCTACTGCGATGCCATCCCGATCGTTCCCAGCCACTTTTCCACGAGCGACGGCCATTGGCTGATCGGGAACTTGGTCGGCCGCAACCCGAAGGCGTGGCCTCCCTGCGCATACAGGTGCATCTCCACAGGGACACCGGCATCTTTCAGCGCAATGTAATAGACCAGCGACTGGTTGATGCCATCCACATGGTCGTCCTCCGCCTGCAGCAGGAAGGTGGGCGGGGTTTGTTTCGTCACGGGTACGTCCGGATTCAGCTCGAACGTGTCGTCATCGATCCACAGGTGTCCGGGGTAAAGCGCCACCGCGAAATCCGGGCGGCAGCTTTCCTTGTCCGCTGGGTCCACGGCCGGGTACAGGCGGTGCTCGAAATGTGTGCTGATCGCAGCCACCAGGTGTCCGCCGGCAGAGAATCCGAGCACACCGATCTTGTGCGGGTCGATCTTCCATTCGGTCGCATGATGGCGCACCAGTCCTACCGTTCGTTGAGCGTCTTCCAGGGCCATCGGGGAATCCGGATACGGTCCCGATCGCGGATCGAGCTTGTCTCCAGGCACGCGGTACTTGAGCAGCACGCAGGTGATTCCCCGCGATGTCAGCCAGTCGCAGACCTCAGTGCCCTCCAGGTCCATGGCCAGGACCCAATAGCCGCCACCGGGGAATACCACCACCGCGGCCCCGGTATTGCGCCCCTTCGGCGAGTACACCGTCATCGTGGGAACCGAGACCCTTTCCGCGGCCGACCAGGGTTTGCCCGCGACGTTCGCGCGCTTGGTGACGAACTCCGGGCCAGGGAGCGGTATCGCATCGGGCAATTTCCCGGGCCATATCGGTACTTGCGTATATCCGGGTGCCGGCTGCCAGGCAGGTGCCCGCGCGTGCAGTGGCACGCACACGAACAGGACGAAGAGCGCCGCGCAAAATGATTTCATGGGTTCCCCGGCCAACATTTGGCAAACCAGAACTCTCATCTACTGGCATGCCACAAGCGTGGCGCATTCAGGCCAAATAAATGACGGCCTTCCCTGCCCCGGGAAATCATGACGGCCCTGGCGCCCCTGGCCTGTGCGCACTACTTTGCCGTCGCGGAAGAACCATGCGTTGCCGGCGCCTTGTCGAGCTGCCGGTACAGCGCCCGCAGCGTCACTGTCTTGCGCTGGACGACACCGCTGGCGTCGCCCACCAACTGATCCGGAGTGAGATCGCGGCCGAAGAAGTGCTGCAGCAATACCTTGGGCGAAGCGTCGAAGCCTTCGGCCATCAGCGCGGCGTAGCGCTTCTGGAAATCAGCCGGATCGCGGGTGGCCATATCGAACATCTTCGTCGCCCACAGGCCGGCATACAGGTAATTGGCCAGATACAGCGGGTCTTCGAACATCAGCCGCTTGCCGATCCATGCATGAGACAACTCCGGGTCGACGGACGGCCAGATCTCGAAGCGGCGCGTTATCTCCAGGGTGAGCTTGTCCATGTCGCTGGCGCCATGGATCTTCCCGGCGACAACGCCGTCGTAGATGCCCGCTTCCAGCTGCGCTTCCTCGGCCGAGGTGAATATCTCGAAGGTCATTTCGTCGAGCTGCGCCTGCAGGTAGTAGGCCTTTGCGGCAGGACTATCCGCATGCCGGTAAAGATATTCATAGAACAGCATCTCGTTGAGGATGGCCACGCCTTCCTGCATCCAGCTGGTCCCGTGGTTATAGAAGGGCGACACTCCATGCTCGTTCATCAGCTGGCTGTGCAGGGCGTGGCCACCCTCGTGGGCCACCACGCTGGCCGCCTTCAGCGTGGGCTTCCATTGGCCCAGGAACAGGCCGGTGGGAACGCCTGGCGCCTCGATGGAGAAGGCATCGTTGACTCGGTTTCCCTCCGCGGTGGCCAGATCCGTGCGCTGGTTGGCGGGATCGAGCAGCTCGCGGAAGTGCTCGGTGTAGTCCCGCCCCAGGGGTGCGAGCGCGAGCGGAATGACCCGGCGCAGTTCTTCATAGTCGAACGCCGGCGGCGTGAATCCCGCCAATGGCACGGCTAGGTCCCAGCTATGCACTGTCTCCAGCCCGAGCTGGTGTCCGATGTGCGCCGCGCGCAGGCGCTGGTAGTCCAGCAGCGCCGAGGCTTGTGCCTGGACGGCCCTGGCCGTGGCATCGACGTCGGCGCGGTCGAACATGCGGGCGAAATAAATGGCCTCGGGCGCGTCGGCAAAATGCTGCAACCTGGCCGTGTGGTCGTTGATCCCGACGATACCGACCAGGATGGAAGCATAGGTTTCACCCTGTACGGCCAGCGCTTGCTGGCGCTGCAACCACGCGCGCTGTCGCACGTTGCGATCAGGATCTGTCGCCAGCGCATCGGCGTCCTTGCCAGCATCGAGTTCGCCGTGGCTGCCCTGCACCTTGCCATAGGCCGTGGCCCGGCGCGTCTTCTGGTAGATGTTCCAGTAGGCGGTGCTGGCCTGGTCGGAAAGATCATCCACAACCTTTTGCTCACCCTCGGGCAACTCGTGCGGAAGGTTGCGCGTGGCGCCCTCGAACAGCCAGCGGTAGCGGCCCAGTTCGGGCAATGCCGCGACGTGGTGTTCAAATTCGTCCTTGCCGAGTTTGCGCAGTGTCTGTCGGACGCGCGCCACCAGGGTTTCGCGCCCGGTCCCGACATCGGAACTTGCCTGGGCCGCCGCCTGATCGTCGATGTCCCGTGCCGTCTGCAAGTGCAGCCAGGCACCGTGGCGTTGCGCGTGCGCGAGCAGGAGTTCGCTGCGATGCAGATAGTCGAGCAGGGCCCGCGGCGTGGGCGCGTCGAGCACTGGCAATGCGGCGATGTCGGTGGCCAGCTGGGCGCGATCGGTTGCTTCCTGGGCCGGGCTGGCGAAGTAGGCGCCGTCGTTGATCCGGTGATCTTGGGCGATCACCACGGGGCTCGCGAAAGCCAGCAGGCAAAGCAAAGGGATTGTTTTCATTCGCGCACCCTAACAAGCGGGCGCTTCCCTTGCTTTACCCAGATTAGCGCGGCTAACGCACCGCCTGGCGCCACGCGGAAGGCGTGGTGGCATGCACGGCCCGGAACGAGCGCGAAAACTGCGTGGCACCGGCAAAACCACAGTCCAGGGCGATCTCCAGCTGGGATCGACGCGTGGTGCGCAGCAAGTGTGCGGCACGCTCTACGCGCAGGCGCCGGACATAGTCGCCCACCGTGCAGTGATGGAAGTTACGGAAACTTCGGGCCAGGTGCACGGGATGGCGACCGGCCAGTTTGGCCAGGCTTTCCAGCGTGATGTCCGCGGCCGGGTCCTCGTGCAGGCGTGCGCGCACCCGACGTAGCCAACCAGGCTCAGCATGGGTAAGTTCGGCCAGTCCACGCCCGGTCTCGGCCAGGACGTCGAGCGCGAGCGCCTGGACAGACGTCGGCGCGAACGCGTCGCCGACCGCCATGGCATCGACGATGGCGCGTCCCATCGCCAGGAGCCGACCCGAACGGCGCAGCAACGGACGTCCATCCATCCGCATGCGGTGTTCAGCAAGAATCGCCGCCAGGGGCTCGTCGACAGCGAAGATCACCTTGCGGGCACCCACCTGGCCGAAGCGTTGGGCGTGCGCTGCATGGGCGGGGCAATACAGCAGGTCTCCCGGCGCATGTTCATTGCGCATGCCCAGCACGGTTTCCTCGTAGGCACCGTCCAACACCAGGCAGAACCAGGCCTCATCATGCCGGTGCTCGGCCATCTGGCCGTTGGGTTGATATTGGGAAACATGCAGATCAACGATGGAGCCCACGCCGTCCTCCCCATAACGATGCGCCCGACTATGGCGCCTCGGGGAACTGGCTGGCAAGACGCACCAAGGGCCTGAAGGAAGCTTGCCCGAAGAAATCCATGGGAGTGACCGCCACGGGGCCGATGCGTCGCGCAGGATCCAGAGAAAGGGGTTTCACTGGTTTCCTGCCTTGATCGCAACCATGGCCGAGCGCCATGAGGGAGAAGCATTATGAAGCTTTGGGCCACTGCCCTGTGCCTGCTGGTTGCATGCGTAAGCGCGCATGCGCAGACAAAAATCTGGGAACCTGCCGCCGGGCACACGCAACTACCGATATGGCCAGGCACGCCACCCGATGCCAAGCCGATGCCCGGACCGGAAGAGACATGGTCGAATCCGACAGCGCTCATCGGCGGCAAAACCGTAAGCGGCGTGAAGAACGTATCGCAACCAACGCTGACGGTTTATGCACCGAAAGGGGAAAACACCGGGGCTGCCGTTGTCGTGTTTCCTGGCGGCGGCTTCGAGATACTGGCCATGGACCTGGAAGGCACCGATGTCTGTGACTGGCTGACGGCCAAGGGCGTTACCTGCGTGCTGCTCAAGTATCGCGTGCCAAGTATTCCCTATGAATGGAAATGCGATTGCCGCCCTCACAACCTGCAATTGTCGATGCCTTCATTGCAGGATGCCCAGAGAACGATACGGCTGGTACGCTCCCGCGCCGCGGAATGGCACATCGATCCCCACAAGGTAGGCGTGCTCGGGTTCTCCGCCGGTGGATTCCTAGTGGCGGAGGTCAGCACGACCTTCAAGCGCCAGACCTACAAACCGGTCGATGCCGCCGACAGGGAAAGCAGCCGCCCGGACTTTGCGCTGGCCATTTATCCGGGGCACGTGGCGACCGACAACGACACCTTGAATCCCAATCTTCCGTTCTCGCACGACACGCCACCGACCTTCCTGCTGCAGGCAGAGGACGACCATGTCGATGGCATACACCAAACGCAGGTGTACTACGCTGCCCTGAAGAACGCCGACGTCCCCGTGGAAATGCATCTGTACCCGCATGGCGGCCACGCATTCGGGCTGAGGCCAACGTCGAATCCCATCACGCACTGGCCTGCCCTGGCCGAGACGTGGATGAGTTCCATCGGGATGATTCCCGTGGCGGCCCCATAGGCCCAAGCCAGCCGCTTGCCTAGCCAGGCAAGCGGTCAGCCACTTCACGGACCATCTGCCGGCGCCGCATCAGCGCCGTCGCATGCAGCATGATGAATAGCGGCACCTGGAATGCGGGGATCAGAATCAATGGCAGGGTTGCCATGGGCGTGGTGTTGAGCTCACCCGGATGCGCCGCAGCCAGCGTGGCGCTGATGGCGCCAAGGCTGATGGCAACCACAAGATCCAGTATGCCCAGGATGTTCCAGCGCGCGAAGGCGGCACTAGCCGCGAACTCCGGTCGCCGTATCAAACCAAGCACCATCCAGGGCGCCGCCAAAGCGACGGCCATGTCGCCGAGCCCGGCCGTTATGGCGAACCCGGCGGGCAGCACGTGGTTGGCGTAGAGGGCAAGAAAACCAAAGCCCTCCCATCGCCACGCCTGCATACCCGTGATGAGGCGCAGATCAAGCGAAAGCATGTATTCACGGAATGATCGCGAAAACCGCAGCCACGCAAAGAACAGCAGCAGTGGCGCACTGAAGCCCAATGCCATGGCAATGGGCGGTTTCCCCGGAGGGCCAAGGAAAAGCCCCTCCATGCCCAGGGATACGACAAGCACGAACCAAACGGCCAGGACGACGATAACGTTCAGGCGAACACCGCCCGGCCGGGTTGCAGGCAACCCGGCCGGGTGTTGAAGGGCAGTAATTTCCATGGGCTCTCCGGTAACTTGCATTTTGCAAGTGTGTGGCAAACGTAGCACCATGACTTGCACTCTGCAAGTAACCTACCACCTGGGTGAACGAGAACCGGACACATGAGTACCCACAAGGCCTTCCTGCGCTCCCCCTGCGCCCTCGCCAATTCGCTGGACCTGGTTGGCGACAGGTGGTCGCTACTCGTGGTGCGCGACCTGCTGCAGGGCAAGCACACCTACGGGGAGCTCGCCGATTCGCGGGAGGGCATTCCGACCAACATCCTTGCCGATCGCCTCAAGCGCCTGGAAGCTGCCGGCATCCTTGTAAAGGCCCCGTACCAGGAACGCCCCGTGCGTTACTCCTACACGCTCACCCAGAAAGGAAAAGACCTGGGCCAGGTGCTGCTCGCATTCGTGCGGTGGGGCACGCAGCACATACCGGGTACGGTGGTCATGAACGCAGGCCAGGCAAACAGTGAACCTGCAGCGCCAGCGAAGACTCGTCGCCGCTCACGCGTTTAATGCATGCGCCGCCACTGCGCCGGCGTCACCCCGATGTGCAGCTTGAAAGCCCGCTGGAACGCCGCTTCCGATTGATAGCCGACCATGTCGGCCACCGCACCGGTGGACGCGGACGACTGGCGGAGCTCGTTGGACGCCAGCGTCATGCGGATATCGGTCAGGAAATCATTGGCTGACCGTCCGAGCTTTTCGCGGAACAGACGCACGAACGTCGCCCGCGACATATTGCAAAGGCTAGCCAGCGAAGGAAGGGTCCAGGCGTGGCCGGGGCTGCGGAACATGGCCTCCAGAGCGGGAGCCAGGCGTGGGTAGCCGGCGAGCGACAGCATGCCGGCCGGCGCCTCTCCCGACTCGCTGGCAAAGCGCAGGGTGAGAGCGAATAGCGCGGTGGACAATGCATTGAGCATGGCGCGTCCGCCAAGACTGTCGACGCCCGATTCCTTGCGCATCAGCGCCAGCAAGCCGGCGAGGTCCGCGCCTGCTTCGGGCCTTTCTCCATCGCAGTCCTGATCGGACGAACGCACGATCAATCGCGCCGGCAAATAGCTGCGCAATAAACGCGCGTGAACCGCGGTGAACACGAACCGGCCGCACAACATATCCAGGCGGTCGCCTTTGCCGCTGTTCTCGCTAAAGACCAGATTCGCCGCGATGCGCTCGCGAGCGGGCTTGGGGCGAGCCCCGCTGCCATCGTGCAACGCGTGGGCCTCGCCGTTGGCCAGCAGAAGAATGTCGCCGGCGGCAAGACGCTGTGCCGCTCCGCCTGCGGGATCCTCCAGCAAGGCCGATCCGCTTACCACCACGTGATACGGGATTTCTCCGTCAGCCGACGCCTCCTGGTCGATACGCCAGGGAGCGCCGTAGTGACAGCGAAGATCCAGCTGGCCGCGAACGGGCGTCATTTCCAGAAGACGACTCAGCCAATCCAGGGGCGGGGGCATACGCGAGCTCCGGTGAGCCGATAAAGCATAAAAATGATCATTTTCAACATTAACAGGCTCGAATCTCTTCCGTAAAGTGCCCATCCATCAAGCCGGCGATTCGCCGCTGGTTTCGACGGGGCTTTCCCAGTTCACACAGGCTGAGGTATCGATCATGAAATCGCTCATCAACGTTTTGGCAAAGTCCGGCCTTCTAAGGAAGGATCTTGATTACCACCTGGTTCGCGCTTCCATGGTGATCATGTTTTTCTTCTTCGGCTACCAGAAGTGGTTCGAATACGAAGCGCAAACGCTGATTCCCTTCATAAGCAATGGGCCGCTCATTTCCTGGATGTATCCGGCCTTCGGCCTGCGTGGAGCAAGCTGGTTCCTGGGCGTATCGGAATGGACGTTTGGCGCCCTGATCCTGGCAGGCTTCTGGAGCAAGCGGCTCGGCATCCTTGGCGCGGCGGGTTCGGTCGTGACCTTCGTGATGACCGTGACGATCATTCCCTTCATGCCTGACGGGTGGGCGCCGTCCGCGGGTGGCTTCCCGGCCATGGTTGGCAACGTTCCGTTCCTGATGAAAGACATCGTTCTTCTTGCAGCATCGGTGTACTTGCTGAAGCAGGACGTCGTGCGGGCTTCCTTGCCCGCGGATGGCGCTTGACCCATCAGGCAAGTGACGTGGGGCCTAACCAGGTGATCAGCGCGTCGGAGAATCCAGCGTACGTGCTGTCACCTGCCCATGCCACATGGCCGTCCGGTCGAATCAGCACGGCCGAGGGGGGCGCAATCTCGCCCAACACCGGCAGCTCCCACACGCCGTCGTACCTGGCGTCGACCCACTGGATTCGATCCCCCCACGACGACAAGTCGAAATGCCAAGGCTTACCGAAGTTGATGAGGACTGGCCGGGCCTGATGCAAAAGGTTGAATACACGCATCGGTCCATCGGCGGTATCCAGGTCCAGGTCGGGCATGCGCCGTCCGAGTAAGGGGTGCCCTTCGCCCAGGTCGTAGCGGATGTCCAGACCGGAAAGCATCTCGGCGAAACGCCTGCGCGGCTGATCCAGGCCCACCAGCTCGGTGATCATGCCGCGCAAGGCCTGGTGACGGTCGCCGGGATGGCTCAGGACCACCTGCGCGATGGTATTGCGCAACACGCGGGCACCCACCGGATGCCGTTCGGCGTGATAGGTGTCCAACAGGCTTTCCGGCGATGTCTTCTTCACCACCTGGGCAAGCTTCCATCCCAGGTTCACCGCGTCCTGCACACCAGTGTTGAGGCCCTGGCCGCCCTGGGGCGGATGAATATGCGCGGCGTCTCCGGCCAGCAGCACACGGCCCTTGCGGTAGGACACGGCCTGGCGCGTCATGTCGGTGAACCTGGAGATCCAGTGGGCACTGCGAAGGCCATAGTCCGTGCCGTACACCTCGACCAGGGCCTGGCGAAGCTCGTCCATGCTTGGGTCGCTGCCTCGCTGGAGTTCCTTTTCGGTCAATACGATCCGAATCGGGCCACCCTCTTCCGTGCGGCCAATGCCGTGGGTACCACGGGCGTCGCGGCGCAGGCCGGAGTCCGGCTCCTGATCCATCTCGACCTCGGCGATCATCCAGCTTGTCGACGGGTCCAAACCAATGAAGTCGATGCCCGCGGCCTTGCGGACCACACTGCGTCCTCCATCGCAGCCAATGAGATAGTCCGCCCGAAGCGAATGGCCGTTGGACAACTCCACGTCGACACCGGCATCGTCCTGGGCAAAGCCAACCACTTCGCAGCCGCGCAGGATCCGAACGCCAAGCTCGTCGATCCACCCAGCCATGATGCGCTCGATGTGGCGCTGCCATAACCCGAGCACATAGTTGTGGCGACTGGGCAGTTCGCTGAACTCCAGGGGGACCAATGAATAGGGAAATGTCGGGTGCATTTTCCCTTCCGAAATGAATCGTTCGGCGACACCACGCTGGTCTAGCACTTCGACCGTGCGCGAGTGGAGACCTCCGGCGCGCGATCCATCCAGCTCTTGATTACTACGTCGTTCAACGACAACGACATCGACGCCCGCCAACGCCAGCTCCGCCGCCAGCATCATCCCTGTCGGACCACATCCTGCAACCACTACCGCATGCTCTGTCATGCTGCTTCTCCGCTACACAAGCCCTGCTGCTTGGGCGGGAGATTGGACATGACGACCGGGGCCTTGCCGCAAGCCCCCGGTTTGATAAGATATTGAAGTGGGGAGAGGTCAATTATTCCCTCCCGATTTCCCCTCGCAGAGTGAACAACCTCCTCGCGTAGCGATGCATCGTTCCATTTTGTGGAACATTCCTCTGGATACTTATCCAGCACTACCGCAGTGCTGCGGGATGCCTGACGAGATTTTTGAGAAATATCTGATAGGAATGAAGGCCTGCGCCGCCTATTGTGCACGTCCATCTGTCGCTAGTTTTGCACCTCCCCACAACGGAGGTAGTTATGAACCTGCGAATAAAAGAGCCGAGAGCCATGAAAATCGCCGCAATTGCGATACTTGGCTCGGCTGTGTCAATTCCCGCATCTTTTGCCCAGTCCGACGAATCGGATTCGATAGCCGGGCTTGCAGGCTTCCCAACGCCCGTTATCAATGAGAAGACCAAGCTTTGCCTAACCACCACGGGTGGCGAGTTGAGTGTCGTCATCCAAAAACCATGTTCCGGAGCTACAGAGCTACTCTGGCAGACAGAACTGGTTGGCCCGGCGGCGAACGGATATTTCTACTTTCGCCTCAAGAGTGCTCAGAATGGTTTATGTGCAGATCTCCAGACGTACTCAGATTCAGACAACGTCGCGATTGCGCTTCGCCCATGCAGTGGCGAGCCGTCCCAGCACTGGCATGGGGTTCCTGTAGGCAACCGATTCCAATTTGCGCGCGTCACCAATCGGGCTACAAAGAAGTGCCTGGATGCGCAAGTAAATGGTCCCAGCATTACGCAGTGGAAATGCGGTAGCCGGGACAACCAGCGCTGGCTAGTCAATTTTTAGACCCATTTCGGGCGATCGGTGCGACCCACGGCCGTACCGATCGCCTCCTTCATTCACCATTGAGAACAGCCAGAATGGACTCTGAGCCTCACTTCACCCGTGATTGGTTTGATACACGTATAAAGAAATGGGACGTCTGGCTCGACCCCTTTCGCGGCAAGGAAGGGCTGCGCTTCCTTGAGATCGGGTCATTTGAAGGACGGTCCACGCGTTGGCTGATGGAGAACATCCTTACCGCCGCCAACAGCACAATCGACTGTGCCGATCTATTTTGTCCGGTCAATGGCTTTGACGACTATTACCCCACGTTCCTGCGCAACCTTGCACCTTTCGCTGATCGCGTGAATGTACTCCAGGGACCAAGCAGCGAAACCCTGAAACAACTCAGTGGGCAGTACGATTTTGTCTACGTCGACGGTTCACACACCGCTTTCGATACGCAGTGCGATGCGGTCATGTCTTGGCGACATCTCAAGGTTGGCGGCCTGATGATCTTCGATGACTACTTGTGGTATCCAAGCGAAGGCAAGGGCCGTCCGAAGAAACCGCCCGCTATCATTCGAGCCGCTATCCGATTGAGTGGCCAGAGCTGGCGGGAGCGACTGGCCCATCAAAAGATCGCTCAATTCGCGGTCGACTGTCCAAAACCCGGAATCGATGGATTTCTCGCGACTGTCGTCGGTCAGTTCGAGATTGTCGGACGTGGCTATCAGCTCGCCGTGCGGAAGACGAAAGAAATCTCATCCGGCCTGGAATCGAGCATCGGGCTCGAGACTGACTAAACGACCATCGCAAGAACCTGCCCTCCCTCCCCGTGACCTCTGGCATACGCCCCCTGTAAACCGGCCACCTACCATCGGGAGATACCGCTCCCCGAAGGGATGCCCGCGACGTTTTCGCCGCGCGGGGGAGCCCCTTGATCGCCGGTGCCGTTGGGGCCGCCCGGCGAGCCTTTGCAGGAGCCATGTCTTGATCGTTTCCACGTTGCGCCATCGTCTTTTGTCCGCGGCGGTCGTTGCCGCGCTTGCCGTTCCCACTGGCGCTGCATTGGCCGACGAACTGCCCGCCGCAGCCGACACGCCCTATAGCGGCAACCTCACGCTCAACGTGGACCTGACCCAGGCCCCGCAGCGGATCTTCCACGTCAAGGAAACAATCCCCGTTACCGCGGGCGCGAATATCCTTTACTACCCGAAGTGGATCCCGGGCGAGCATTCGCCATCGGGTCCGATCCAGAACGTGGCCGGCGTCACCATCACCGCCGGCGGCAAGCAGATTCCCTGGCGCCGCGACCTGAAGGAAATGTACGCGCTGCACGTGGACGTGCCGCAGGGTGTGTCGTCGATCGATGTCTCGTTCGAATTCCTCTCCCCGGGCGGCGGCGGTTCCTTCGGCGCCTCGGCCTCGTCCACGCCGTCTCTGGTGGACCTTGAACTGAACCAGGTGGCTTTCTATCCGGCCGGGCATTTCACCCGCCAGATCACCATCGAGCCGACAGTCACCTTCCCCGCCGGGTGGAAATTCGCCACTGCGATGGAAACAGCCAGCCAGTCGGGCGATACCACCAAGTTCAAGCCGATCACCTTCAACAACCTGGTGGACTCGCCGATCATCGCCGGCAAGTACTTCAACCGGGTGGACCTGGCCCCCGGCGCCAAGACCCCGGTGCACCTGAACGTGGTCGGCGACTCGGCCGAGGACGTGAAGCTCACCGACAAGCAGCTGGCTGACCAGCGCGCGGTGGTGGTGCAGACCAACAAGCTGTTCGGCGCCCATCATTACGAGCACTACGACTTCCTGCTGACATTGTCCGACCACACCGGCCACTTCGGCCTGGAACACCACCAGTCCAGCGACGACCGCCTGCCAGCGGAGTTCTTCACCGATCCGCAGATGAACAAACTGGCCGGCAGCCTGATGCCGCACGAGTACGTGCACTCGTGGAACGGCAAGTTCCGCCGCCCGGCGGACCTGTGGACGCCGACCTTCATGGAGCCGATGCAGGACGACCTGCTGTGGGTATATGAGGGCCTTACCGATTACTGGTGCGGCGTGCTGACCGCTCGCTCGGGCATCTGGACCCCGGCCCAGTACCGCGATTCCATCGCCGAGATCGTCGGCACCATGAGCCACCGCACCGGCCGCGCCTGGCGTTCGCTGCAGGACACCGCCGACGCCGCTCCGCTTACCTACTACGGCGGTGGCGGCTGGGCCAACTACCGCCGCGGCACCGACTTCTACCCCGAAGGCCAGCTGCTGTGGCTGGACGTGGATACCAAGATCCGCGACCTGTCCAAGGGCAAGCACTCGCTTGACGACTTCGCCAAGGCCTTCTACGGCATGGAGAACGGCAGCTACATCACCAAGACCTACACCTTCGACGATGTTGTCTCCACGCTCAACGGCGTGCAAGCCTACGACTGGGCCAAGTTCCTGCGCGACCGCCTGGATTACGTCGGCGACACGCTGCCGGAAAAGGGCATCGAAGGCGGCGGCTGGAAGGTCGTGTACAACGACCAGCCCAGCGAATTCGACAAGGGCGCGGAGAAGATCCGCCACGGCGTGAACCTGTCGGCCTCGCTGGGCATTGCCATTTCAGGCAAGGGCGACATCAGCGACGTGCAGTGGGGCAGCGCCGCTTCCAAGGCCGGCCTGGTGCCTGGCCTGACGATCGTGGCGGTGAACGGCAAGGATTATTCAGCCGAAGCCCTGAAGGATGCCATCAAGACCGCGAAGGGTGGCTCGGCACCGATCGAACTGCTGGTGAAGAACGTCGATGAGTTCAGCACGATAAAGGTGGACTACCACGGCGGCCTGCAGTACGCCCACCTGGAACGCGCCACCGGCAAGGACCTGATCGGCGATATCACCGCTCCGGTGAAATAAGCCACGGTCGAGCATTGAAGGCTCTGGGGTCAGAGTTATCACTCTGACCCCGTTTTTTTTGCCGCCTTTTGCCGCTTTTTCCGACCCGTATTGCGCCACCGGACGGAGGGGCGGGAGCGGGCGGCGGTCACCTGAGGAGCGCTTCCGCAGGAGGGCAAAGCCCGACGAGGACTTAGCGACCAGGGTGACCGCCGCCCGCTCCCGCCCCTGGCGACGCTGCCGGCGCTACGCCTTTCGACCAGCCAACCATTCGCCCTAGCAGCCGGAATTCATCGCGCCTGTTATCTTTCCTCCCGAACGCAGGCTTCTTACCGGGATGTTAGACATGGGGAATCTCAAGGACACCAGGCTGGCCATCGTTGGCCTGGGGTACGTAGGACTGCCACTGGCGGTGGAATTCGGCAAGAAGTACGAGACCACCGGGTTCGACATCAACAGCAGGCGCATCGAGGAGTTGCGGCGTGGCGTGGACAACACGCTGGAACTCGATGCCGCGGAACTGGCCGATGCCGGTCGCCTGAGCTATTCCAGCGACCTTGCCGATATCGCAGGTTGCAACGTCTACATCGTGACGGTGCCCACCCCCATCGACCAGGCCAAGCGCCCGGACCTGACCCCCCTGGTCAAGGCCAGCGAGTCGCTGGGCAAGGTGCTCAGTCGTGGCGATATCGTGGTTTACGAAAGCACCGTGTACCCCGGCTGCACCGAGGAAGTATGCGTGCCGATCCTCGAGCGGGTCTCGGGGTTGAAGTTCAACGAGGATTTCTTCGCCGGCTACAGCCCTGAGCGGATCAATCCGGGCGACAAGCAGCACCGGGTGACCAGCATTCTGAAGGTAACCTCCGGCTCCACGCCTGAAACGGCCGATTTCGTCGATGCGCTCTATGGCTCGGTGATCACCGCCGGCACGCACAAGGCAAGTTCGCTGAAGGTGGCCGAGGCCGCCAAGGTGATCGAGAACACCCAGCGCGACCTCAACATCGCCCTGGTCAACGACCTTGCCATCCTCTTCAACAAGCTGGGCATCGATACCCTGGAAGTGCTGCAGGCCGCGGGCACCAAGTGGAATTTCCTGCCGTTCCGGCCGGGCCTGGTGGGCGGGCATTGCATCGGCGTGGATCCGTACTACCTCACCCACAAGGCGCAGGAAGTGGGCCACCATCCGGACGTGATCCTTGCCGGGCGCCGCACCAACGACTCGATGGGCCCGTACGTCGCTTCTGAGGTGATCCGGCTGATGGTGCGCAAGGGCATCAACCCGGTGAAGGCGCGCGTACTGGTACTTGGCCTGGCCTTCAAGGAAAACTGCCCGGATCTTCGCAACACGCGCGTGGTGGACATCGTGGGTGCGCTGCGCGGCTACAACGCCCATGTCGATGTGCACGACCCGTGGGTGAACAGCGCCGAAGCCCAGCACGAATACGGCCTTACCCCCATCGAAAACCCTGAACACGACAGCTACGACGCGGTGATCGTGGCCGTGGGTCACAAGGAGTTCGTGGCCATGGGGCCGGAAGGCATCCGCGCCTTCGGCAAGGGCCAGAGCGTGCTTTACGATGTAAAATACGTGCTTCCCCGCGCCGCGGTCGATGGGCGCCTGTAGCACTGCCCGATAAGGCTGCCCATGAAAGTCCTGGTTACCGGCACCGCCGGCTTCATCGGTTCGCACGTCGCCATGCGCCTTCTCGAGCGCGGTGACGAGGTGATCGGCTTCGACAGCCTGAACGACTACTACGACGTCACGCTGAAAAAGGCGCGCCTGGCGCGCTTCGTCGACCATCCGAAGTACACCCATATCCAGGCCGACCTTGCCGACCGAGCGGCAGTGGAAGCCGCCTTCGCCGAACACAAGCCGCAGCGCGTGGTGAACCTGGCAGCCCAGGCCGGCGTACGTTACGCCGCACAGAACCCCCATGTGTACGTGGCAAGCAACGTCACCGGCTTCCTGCACATCCTTGAAGGCTGCCGCCACCACGGCGTGGAGCACCTGGTGTTCGCCTCCACCAGCTCGGTGTATGGCGCAGACCTTGCCATGCCGTTTTCCGAGCACCAGGGCACCGAGCACCCCCTTACCCTGTACGCGGCCACCAAGAAGGCCAACGAGCAGATGGCGCATGCCTATGCGCACCTGTACCGCTTCCCCTGCACGGGCCTGCGCTTCTTTACGGTCTATGGCCCATGGGGGCGGCCGGACATGGCGCTGTTCATGTTCACCAAGGCGATCCTGGCCGATGAACCCATCCCCGTCTTCAACCATGGCAAGCACAAGCGCAGCTTTACCTACGTCGATGACGTCGTCGAAGGAGTGATCCGCACGCTCGACACGGTGCCTGGAGTGGATCCTGAATGGGACGGCCTCAAGCCCGATCCCGCCTCCAGCGGCGTGGCGCCGTACCGCATCTACAACATCGGCAATGCTGAACCGGTGGAGCTGCTGCGTTACATCGAAGTGCTCGAAGCCTGCCTTGGCAAGAAGGCCAACATGCAGATGCTTCCCCTGCAGCCGGGCGACGTCCCCGATACCGAGGCGGATGTCCGGGACCTGATGCAGGCCGTTGGATATACGCCTAAGGTCCCCGTAGCCGAAGGCGTGGCTAACTTCGTACGCTGGTACCGGGATTACTACGGCGTTTGATCGCCAAAGGCCAGCGTTTGTGATCATCGATTACCTCGACTCGACGTCGCCAAACGACGTCGAAGCCGATTTGTGCATCGTAGGCGCAGGCGCGGCAGGGATCGCCATCGCCCGCAGCTTCATCGGCACCGGCACACGCGTATGCGTGGTGGAGGGTGGCGGCCTTGCGGGCGAAGAACGCAGCCAGTCGCTGTATGACGGTGAATCGATCGGTTCCACGCCTTTTGATACGTCCAGTTCGCGCATGCGCGTGTTCGGCGGTAGCTGCACGCTGTGGGGTGGCGGTTGCATTACGTTCTCGCGACACGACCTGGAGCCGCGCGACTGGGTTCCCGGCTCCGGCTGGCCGCTCAGCTACGATGAGCTGGAGCCCTGGTACACGCAGGCGCGGGGTTACCTGGGCATCGATGCGCACGATTTCACCGACGGCAGTTTCCTGACGCCGCCGGCACGCACGCCATGCAGCTTCGATGAAGGCACGCTGGTCAACCCGGTATTCGCGCGCAGCCCGATGTTCTTCGGCAAGCACTACCGCGAAGAGCTGGATGCTGCCGAAAACATCATGGTGCTGCTGCATGCCAACCTGATGTCGCTCGAGGCGACGCCCGATGGCGCATCGATAGACCACGCGCGCGTCGGCGGCCTCGATGGCCGCCGCGGCCGCATCACCGCACGCCAGTACGTGCTGGCTGCCGGCGGCATCGAGAATGCGCGCCTGCTGCTGCTTTCCGATTCGGTGTTCCCGGAGGGACTGGGCAACGCGCACGATCTGGTAGGCCGTTATTTCATGGACCATCCCAGCGGCAGGCTGGGTGCGGTGGCGACTGACGATCCGGACGCCCTCGCGCGCCCTTACGAGCGCCACCTGGGTAAAGGACCGGCCCCGGTTTCTCCAGAGATAGCCTTGTCGGTGGAAGCCCAGCGCAAGCACCAGATGCTCGCCGGCCGCGTGCACCCCTTCCCGATCGAGGGAAATGTTCCTTTCGGCGTACGCGCGTTGCGCGAATTCCGCGCGGCGATGAAACCCCGCGTGCGCGACGAGGCGGAACTGCTCGAGATGCGCATGTGCGAAACCATGCGCAACGGCCCGATGCTGGCAACCGGGCTCCCCGGCGACACGCCGAACCTGGGCGTGTTGGCGCTGCGCATGGGGCTGGGTGCCGGTGACATCGTGCGTGCGTTCGCCAAGAAACTCGCCGACCGCCCCACAGTGCGCAGCCAGCACGTCGAATTGATCGGTTACTTTGAGCAGGCGCCCAACCGTGACAGCCGCGTCATGCTCGGCGAGGACACCGATGTCCTGGGCCTGCGCAAGGTAAGCGTGGACTGGCAACTGTCGGACATCGACCGCCATACCATTCGCACGGCGGCCCGGCTGTTCGGCGAGCAGTTGGCACGCACCTGCAACGGCCGCTTCGAGCCGGAACCCTGGGTGGACGCCGACGACGACGCGCCGTTGCCGGTGCACGGCACGGCGCACCACCTGGGCACCACGCGCATGGCCGAACGCGCCGACGAAGGCGTGGTGGACCGCGATTGCCGCGTCCACGGGCTGGCCAACCTGCATGTGGCCGGCAGTTCCGTATTCCCCACGGGGGGATGGGCCTTCCCCACCTTCACCATCGTGGCGCTGAGCCTGCGCCTGGCAGCCCACCTGCAGGTATTGCTCGCCGATTGCAGCGTGGCGGGTATTACCTAGCCCCCATGTTCGCCGCGGACACCTTACGCCAGGCCGGTTTTGGCCAGCCCCGGGCCGGCGAAGCTTTGGTGCTGCTGGCTTCGGCAACGGACTTTGCCGGGGAATTCGACGACGCGCGCATGATGCTGGACGACACCGAACGTTCGCGCGCGAGCCGGTTCCGCTTCGCCCGCGACGCCGATACCTACCTGGTGGCCCATGCACTGTGGCGCACCGCGTTGTGCCTGGCGCTGGGCACGCGACATGTTTCGCTCACCTTTTCCGAGGCCGGCCAGCCGATCCTGCCCGGCACGGGCTTTGCCACCAGCCTCAGCCATACCGGCCGCTTCATCGCCATAGCGATCGCCATCGCCACCACCATCGGCCTGGACACCGAGCGCGACCCGCCACGGATGAAACTGCACGCCCTGGCGCCGTCGATCTGCACCCCACGCGAATATGCAGCGGTGATGGCCCTGCCCATCGACGCACGCGAGGACGCCCTGCTTGCCCTGTGGACGCGCAAGGAAGCGTTGCTGAAGGCCCACGGCACGGGCTTGCGCACGGACCCGGCCACGATCGACGCCGACGGCGGCATCGAACTTTCCTGCGCTGGCCATGCCACGCTGCGCATCCATGCGCTCGATACCGGCCCGGGCCTGAAAGGGGCGCTTGCCGCTCCCCTGCACGTGGAAACGGTAACCACCTTGCCGCTGGCCAGGGTACTGGCCATGCCGGTCAGCCCGGATGGCCTATCCCGCTCTTACCTCCAGCCAATAGCGCCGGGCAGTTCGCACGCGTAGCTTTCCACACACTGCCGGCGGGTTCCTTCAAGCCCTTCCCGCGGCATCCCCTGGGGACTACCGCATGCTTCGTTTCCTGCGACAGCAATTCGTACGTTGGCTCCTGCTCCTTGGGGTCAGTGAATTCCTTCTCCTGGCAGCGGCGCTGAATCTGGCGACCTACCTTCGTTTCTTCTTAAGCCCCGACGACCTAGCCACCTACGCCACGGCGCTGCCGCAGCGCTCGCTTCTGTTCGCGGGCGTGGTGTTCGTGACCATGGCGGCGCTGGGGCAATACCGCGCGCACCTTCGCAGCAGCTGGATCGGGCTGGTGGCACGCCAGGCGCTGGGCTTCGGCATGGGGGGCCTGGCCCTGGTGGTGGTGTTCTACCTGCTGCCGCAGGCTTACCTCGGCCGCGGCGTGCTCGGCATGGCCCTGCTGATCGGCTTCGTGCTGCTGGCCGCTTTCCGTACGCTGTTCATGCGCCTGGTGGAGGCGGACGCCTTCAAGCGCCGCGTGCTGATCCTGGGAGCCGGCCAGCGTGCCGGACAGATCCACACCCGCATGCGCCGCCGCGCCGATCGCCGAGGGTTCTTCGTGGTCGGCTACATCCGTGGCTGCCATGAAGAAAGCGTGGTGCCTGACGACTACATCCTGCATCGCACCGGTTCGCTGCGCGACGTATGCCGGCGCCACCAGGTGGACGAGATCGTGGTGGGCGTGGACGATCGCCGCGGCAACCTGCCGATGGACGACCTGCTCGACTGCCGCCAGGCCGGCGTGACGGTGACCGACCTCACCACCTTCGTCGAGCGCGAATCCGGCCGCGTGCAGCTGAATCTGCTCGATCCGTCGTGGCTGGTCTTTTCCGGCGGCTTCAATGCCACCCCGCTGAACCTGATGCTCAAGCGCGGTTTCGACGTGGTGATGGCCAGCACCATGACCTTGCTGCTGTGGCCACTGATGCTGCTCACGGCCCTGGCCATCCGGCTTGAGTCGGGCAAGGGCCAGCCCATCCTTTACCGCCAGGAACGCGTCGGCGAACACGGCCGCACGTTCTGGCTGTACAAGTTTCGCAGCATGCGCACGGACGCCGAGATGGACGGCGTGGCGCGCTGGGCCACCAAGAACGACGACCGCGTCACCCGCGTCGGACGCGTGTGCCGCAAGCTTCGCTTCGACGAACTGCCGCAGTTGTGGAACGTGCTCAAGGGTGAAATGAGCATCGTCGGGCCGCGCCCGGAACGCCCGCAGTTCGTCGCCGACCTTGCCACCAAGATCCGCTACTACGGTTTGCGGCATTCCCTGAAACCGGGACTTGCCGGCTGGGCGCAGCTTTCGTACCCGTACGGTGCCTCGGAAGAAGATGCCGCCGAGAAGCTCAAGTACGACCTCTTCTACGTCAAGAACCACAACATGTTCCTTGACCTGGTGATCCTGGTCGAGACGTTCGAGGTCGTGCTGTTCGGCCGCGGCGCCCGCTGACAATGGCTCAGTCGCGCTCGCCGTGCGGCCGGGTGCTGGTGGCTTTGAGCGAACGGAAGGGTGAGCTGTACCAGTCCACCAGCGTATCGCGTTCGAAGCGCACCCACGATGGTCCATATTCCCACCGGTCGCCGTGCACGGCAGTCGGGTCTCCCTCGATCGCGCGCACATCTTCCCGCGTCATGCCAACGCTCAGCTGCGGCGCCTGTACCGTGGGTTCGCTGTCGGCTGCGGCGGGTTCCGGCGTTGCCTTGGCGGTGTCAGTCCCGGATGTCGAGCCGATCGGTCCCACGCCCCAGGCGATCAACGCGATCACCACCAGCGCCACGATCACCAGCAACATGGGCCGCGGCGTATGCGTGACGCGCTCACGGCGCGGAGGCAGCGGGCTGGGTGAGACAGGTTGGGCCGATGGTGCATCGGTCGCTGCCGAGCGTGCGCCCACCGCGGCGCCAGGTAACCGGCCATGCCTGCGGTGGAAGTCCATGGCTGCGTTGTACTGTGTCACCAGGCGGCCGAAACGCTCGTGGTCTTCCGGCGAGGCCGTGTCGTTGCGATCCGGATGCAGGATGGAAACGTGGCGGCGGTACGCCTGTTTGAAGTCGGCGAGCTTGCAGCCTGGCGACAGGCCAAGCTGGCGATACAACGCGAGGAAATAGGTCTCGACAGCCAAGCCTGCTCCCCGGCGATTCGATGGCGGGCACCACGACGTCGATGCGTCCATGCCCATGTCCCGCCTGCGGGCGCTAGCGTCGCGCATGCTTACCGCCAGCGCAAGGTGTTTACTGGCTTTTCTCACCCTGGGGGGGTTCACCATGATCGCCTCGCCATTGCACGCCGCACCGGCACTGGGCGCGCACACCCTGCTCGCCCACGGCGAAGGCTTAGGGCTCAGCCCTACCGTCACCGACCCCATCGCTACCCAGCCGGGCAGTACCCTGCTGGTGATGAACGGCGGCTATGCCAGCAACGAGGACGCGCCCAGCGACAATTACGGGAATCGTTTCAAATCGCTGCAGCGTGCAGTGGCCTTCGGCAACGGCTACGACCGCTTCAACGTTTCCAGCTATGTGGTCGTCGGTGCCAAGGGCGGCCAGGGCCACCGGTTGACGTTCGCCAAGCGCGGCGAGCCGAAGGGCGAGATCTCCGTGCCTTTCATCGAAATCCGTGGCGGCGTGGTGAAGGACATCGCCCAGACTTACGCCGAACCCGGTCTGCAGGTGACCAGCGGCAAGGTGACCACCACCGGGCCCGCCCTGCTGTTGGCCTTCTGGTGGGGCGACGGCGGGGTCAAGCGGATGACCGCGGAGCCTGGGGACGGCTTCGCCATCGTCGACAGCTTCCTCAAGCTCCCCGACGAAAGCGGCGTGCAGTGCGCCGTGGCCTCGCGCAGCGTGGATGCCGCCGGCACCTACAGCGTGACCTGGACCGGCGCACCCGTGCAGGGCGCCATCCTCTGGCTGATTGCCTTCCAGGCACCGCCAGGCACACCGGATGTGCCGTCATCGGTAGCCCGCGCGCACTAGCCCATACGGCCTAGAGGGTGTTTCGCGCCGCCACGGCAACGTGGCTGGTGTCGCAACCTATTCCTTACGGCCATGCCGTTTGACGACTGAACTGCATATGGAAGCCCGCGTGCATGCCCTCGACACTAGCTGCATGTTGCATGCGCGAGAGGGGATGATCCAGGTGTCAACGACAACCACCGCGCCAGCGACGGAAGCGACGTCGCCCCTGTTCGACGTGCTGCCTCCCGCCGGCCTCGGCGCGGCGCCGTCGCGTCTTGAGCTCACCCTCGATCCGGCCCTCGCTGGCGCCATCGCCAGCGCCTCGGAGCGTCCGGGGTCTTTGCCCGCAACGCAGCTGCGTCGCGCCCTGGCGGCGGTGGATGCCGCGCTTACCGGAAGCGATGGGGTTCACGCGGGCGAAGCCGGTGACGATGCCCACGGTGCCTGGTCAGTGGCCGATGGCGAGGAGCCTGCCGCTGATGCACCAAGCGTATGGACGCTGAATGGTGATCGCCTGCGCGTGGACTACCGTGCGCCTTTCGGTGCCGAAGCCGCCCGGATCATGGCGCAGTCGGCCGTGCACGCCTTGCGCGCCCTCAGTGCCGGCGACGCGGTGGACATCGTCGATCCGTCCGAACGCAGCCTGATGCTCGGCCAGTGGAATCGGACAGCCGTTGCCCGCCAGGTCACCGACACCGTTCACGGCCTGTTCTCGCAGGTGGCGCACGCACATGCAGCGTCAATCGCCATCGAGGAAGGCGAGCGCGCCATCACCTACGCCGAGCTCGACGAGCAGGCCAACCGCGTGGCCAGCGCGCTGATCGCCCGCGGCGTGGGAGTGGGCCAGTGCGTGGCGCTGCTGCTGGACCGCTCGGCCGACGCCATCGTGGCCCTGCTGGGCGTGCTCAAGGCCGGCGCCGCCTACCTGCCGCTCGATCCCCTGCAACCGGCCGGTCGGCTTGCCTTCGTTGCCAACGATGCCAAGGCGGCGTTGATCGTTCGTGCCGAGGGTAGCGCCCCGCTGACCGGCGCCGAAGCGCCCGTCGTCTCGCTGGCAGGCCTGTTCGAGAGTTCGCCGCTGTCGACGCCCGTGGTGTTCGGCAATGCGCTGGCCTATGTGATGTACACATCCGGCTCCACCGGCACGCCCAAGGGCGTGGAAATTCCCCATCGCGGGATCATCCGGCTGGTGCGCGGCGTGGACTACGTCGACTTCGGCGCGGCACCGCGCATGTTGCACGCCGCACCGCTTGGCTTCGATGCTTCCACCCTGGAGATCTGGGGCGCACTGCTGAACGGAGGCACGGTGATCGTGCACCCGGAGAAGATTCCCACCGGCGCAGGGCTTGCGGCGACCATCCGCGGCCACGAAGCCAGGATCGCATGGCTCACGGCAGCGCTCTTCAATGCCGTGGTCGACGAGGACCCCACCCACCTGCGCGGCCTCCGGCAATTGCTGACCGGCGGTGAGGCCCTCTCGCCCAATCACATCCGCAAGGCCTACGCCGCGCTCGATGACGTGGTGCTTATCAACGGCTACGGTCCGACGGAGTGCACCACTTTCGCCACGACCTGGCGGATACCGCGCGACCTCGCCGATACCGTCACATCCATTCCCATCGGCCGGCCGATCGCCGACACCACGCTGTACGTGCTTGGTGCGCGTGGCCAATTGCTGCCGGTGGGTGCGATCGGCGAGCTGTTCATCGGTGGCGCGGGCGTGGCCCGTGGCTACCTTGCCAGGCCCGAGCTCACCGCCGAGCGTTTCGTTGCCGATACGTTCGGCACGGGCAGCGGCAGGCTTTACCGCACCGGCGACCTGGTGCGCTGGCTCGCCGACGGCAGCATTGAATTCATCGGCCGTGCCGATGGCCAGGTGAAGATTCGCGGCTACCGCATCGAGGTCGGCGAGATCGAAGCCGCCCTGTTGCGCCTGGACGGCGTGCGTGCCTGCGCCGTGGTGCCGATGGAAGATCGTGGCCAGAAGCGCCTGGTGGCCTACTACGTGGCGTCGAAGCCGTCCGTGGATGCACGCAGCCTGCGCGCGGCATTGGCCGAAACCCTCCCCGACTTCATGCTGCCTTCGGCATGGATGCACCTGGATGCGTTGCCGATCACGGCCAACGGCAAGCTCGACCGTCGCGCCCTGCCTTCGCCCGATGCCAGCCGATCGGAACTCGCCGAAGAGTATGTGCCGGCCCATGGCCAGACCGAAGCCAGGCTCTGCGCGATCTTCGCCGAGAGCCTTGGCATCGGCAATGTCGGCCGCAACGACCACTTCTTCGATCTCGGTGGCAATTCCCTGCTGGCTGTAAAAACGCTGGCGCGGATCCACGCGGAGCTTTCCACACGGCCGAGCATCGTCGACTTCTTCGGCGAACCCACGCCCGCCGCCCTGGGTGCACTGATCGACGGCACGACGGCACAGAATGATTCCCAGGCTCACGGCGCCGGCGCGAAGCTTGCCGAGCCGATCGCCATCATCGCCATGGCGGGCCGTTTCCCTGGTGCGCGCGACGTCGAGGCTTTCTGGGAGAACCTCTGCGAAGGCCGCGAATCGATCACGTTCTTCGGCCCGGGCGAGCTCGATCCTGCCATTGACGGATCGGAAAGCAATGAACCGGGTTATGTCGCTGCGCGCGGCATCGTCAATGGCGTGGAAGATTTCGACGCCGGCTTCTTCGGCATGTCGCCGCGCGAAGCGGAGCTCACCGATCCGCAGCAGCGCGTTTTTCTCGAGTTGTGCTGGGAATGCCTCGAGCGAGCCGGCCATGTGCCCGACAACGCCGGCGGCACTGTCGGCGTATTCGCCGGCATGCACAACGCCACGTATTTCCAGAGGCACCTGGCCCACCGCCCGGACTTGATCGACAAGCTCGGCGCGTTCCAGGTCATGCTGGCCAACGAGAAGGATTACATCGCCACGCGCGTGGCGCACAAGTTGAATCTCAATGGCCCGGCGGTCAGCCTCAACACGGCCTGCTCCACGTCTCTGGTGGCCATCTGCCAGGCTTTCGATTCGCTGCGCCTTGGCCATTGCGACATGGCCCTGGCCGGTGGCTCGTCGATCAGCTGCCCGCCGCGCAGCGGCTATGTGGCGCAGGAAGGCTCGATGCTTTCGCCCGACGGCCATACCCGCAGTTTCGATATCGGCGCGCAGGGCACCGTGTTCAGCGACGGATCGGCCGTGGTGCTGCTCAAGCGCCTGGCCGACGCCCTGCGCGATGGCGACCCGATCATCGCGGTGATGCGCGGTGGCGCGATCAACAACGACGGCGGCGTCAAGGCCAGCTTCACCGCGCCCAGCGCCGCCGGCCAGGCTGCGGTCATTACCCGGGCGATGGATGTGGCCGGTGTCGATGCCCGCTCGATTTCCTACGTCGAAACGCACGGCACGGCCACGCCGCTTGGCGACCCGATCGAAATCGAAGGCTTGTCGCGCGCTTACCGCCGGCACACCAAGGATGCAGCGTTCTGCGCCATCGGATCGCTCAAGTCCAATGTCGGCCACCTGGTGATGGCTGCTGGTGTCGCCGGGGTGATCAAGACGTCCCTGTCGCTGGCCTCGCGCCAGCTTCCGCCATCCTTGCATTTCACCGCGAACAATCCGCGCCTTGGCCTGGAAGGTTCGCCCTTCGTCGTCAACGCCACCCTGCGCGAATGGACGTCCGATGGCGTGCGGCGCGCGGGAGTGAGTTCCTTCGGCGTGGGCGGTACCAATGCCCATGCCATCTTGGAAGAAGCACCCGAACGCGAAGCATCCACGCCGGCGCAGGGCCCCCAGCTGCTGGTGCTCTCCGCGCGCAGCGAAGCTTCGCTTCAGGCCGCCGTATTGAACCTTGGCGACCACCTGGCGATGGACCCGGCGATCAACCTCGCCGATGCCGCACACACCCTGGTGGTCGGACGCAAGGTATTCGCCCACCGCACCCACGTGGTCGCCGCCACCGCCACCGAGGCGGTGGAACGGCTTGCCGCGGCAACGTTCCGCAAGGCCTCGCCGCAGGAGCCGGGCGTCGTCTTCATGTTCCCGGGCCAGGGCTCGCAGTACGCAGGCATGGGGCGCGCCCTGCATGCCACCGATGCCGCCTTCCGTGATGCACTCGATGCTTGCGCACAAGCCTTGGAAGAAGAGCTTGGCTTCGACCTCCGCGAGCGGATGTTCGCCGACGACGCCGAGGCGCTGCGCGAAACCGGCCTGACGCAGCCCGCTACGTTCGCCATCGAATACGCACTCGCCCGCGCCTGGATGGCACGCGGCATCACCCCGGTGGCCATGCTCGGCCACAGCGTGGGGGAATTCACCGCCGCCGTGCTGGCGGGAGTGATGAGCCTTGAAGATGGGGCGCGCCTGGTGGCCCGTCGCGGCCGCATGATGCAGGCACTGCCTGCCGGCAACATGCTGTCAGTGAAGATGGCGGCGGCCGATCTGGAGCGGATACTTCCGCCAGCGCTGTCGCTGGCCGCCGAGAACGGTCCCAGCGCTTGCGTGGTATCCGGGCCCAGCGATGCCATCGCCCAGTTGCAATCCCGGCTCGAGGCCGATGGCGTGGCCTGCCGCGCCCTGCATACCTCGCATGCCTTCCATTCGTCGATGATGGATCCGGTGCTTGGCCCCTTCGCCACCGAGGTGTCGGCGATCCGACTTGCCACGCCTTCGGTCCGCATCGTCTCCACGCTTACCGGCGACACCCTTACCGACGCCGAGGCGACCTCGCCCGACTACTGGACACGCCACCTGCGCGGCACCGTTCGTTTCTCCACGGCAGTAGCAAGCCTGCTGGAAGAACCGGGCCTTGTCTTCGTCGACGCCGGCCCCCGCGGCACGCTGGCCGCGCTCACGCGCATGCAGAAGGCCGCCCGCGGACGCACTGTCGTGGCCAGCCTCGGCGACACCCTGATCGGCGAACCGGCAGCTTGGCTCGACGCCGCCGGCGCCTTGTGGTCCACCGGCGCACCGCTGGACATGGCCTGCCTCGATACGCGCGCGCGCAAGCAGCGCGTCCGCCTGCCCACCTATCCCTTCGAACGCAAACGCCACTGGGTGGATGCCACCCCCGCGCTTCGCACTGCCATTGAGGCTGCGCCCATCCAGGCCGCCGCCACCTTTGTCCCCGCCCCGACCGTCCTTCCGGAGCCCGTCATGCCCGTCCAGAATTCCCAGCCGAACACTTCATCCGGTCGCGCCAGCCGCCTCATCGGCCAGCTCACCGCCTTGTTCGAGGACGTCTCCGGCGCCGACATGGACGACGCGGACCCGACATCGACCTTCATGGAACTGGGGCTCGATTCACTGTCCCTGACCCAGGTCGCGCTGCAACTGCAGAAGACCTTCGCGCTGAAGATCACCTTCCGCGAGCTGATGGAATCGTGCCCGAGCTTCGACAGCCTGGCCAGGCACATCGACCGCCTCCTGCCGCCGGAAGCCGCGCCTGCCCCGGCACCAGCGGCAAGCCCCACAAGCACCGCCAGTACGCCGGCGCCGGCCGCCATGCCGATGGTCGTGGCAGCGATGCCGGGGATGGCCAGCGGCAACCTGGTACAGGACGTGATCGCCCAGCAGATGGCCATCATGCAGCAGCAACTGGCCCTGCTCTCCGGCGCACCGATGGCGTCCCCGCCGGTCGCTGCGGCAGCACCGGTTGCCGCAGCGACCGTGCAGGCCGCCGCAGTGACGCCGACGGCCAGCGGCCCGGCGCCGGTCGTCAACACGCCCGCCCCTGCCGCCAACGATGGCCAGGACGAGGAAGCAGCCCTCGCCCACACCAGCTACGACGTGAAGAAAGCCTTTGGCGCCATCGCCCGTATCCACTCCGGCCAAACCGAGCTCACCGCGCGCCAGCGAGCACGCCTGGAAGCCTTCACCCGCCGCTACATCGAACGCACCAAGGCATCGAAGGCCTATACCCAGGAGCATCGCGACCACCTGGCCGATCCGCGCGTGGTCAACGGCTTCCGTCCCCTGTTGAAGGAAATCATCTACCAGGTGGTGGTCGGCAAATCCAAGGGCTCGCGGGTATGGGACCTGGACGGCAATGAATACGTCGATGCGCTGAACGGCTTCGGCATGAACCTGTTCGGCTGGCAGCCGGACTTCGTGATCGACGCGGTACGCAAGCAGTTGGACGACGGCTACGAGATCGGCCCGCAGCATCCGCTGGCTGGCGTGGTGGCCAAGCAGGTGTGCGAACTCACCGGCTTCGACCGCGCAGCGCTCTGCAATACCGGTTCGGAAGCGGTGATGGGCACCGTGCGCATTGCCCGCACCGTCACCGGCCGCGATACGCTGGTGATCTTCACCGGTTCCTACCACGGCATCTTCGACGAAGTGATCGTACGCGGCACCAAGAAGCTCCGTTCGGTACCGGCAGCACCGGGCATCCTGAAGAACACCTCGGAGAACGTGCTGGTACTCGACTACGGCACGCCCGAGTCGCTGGCGATCATCCGCGAGCGGGCTTCCACCATCGCCGCGGTGCTGGTGGAACCGGTGCAAAGCCGTCGTCCCGATTTCCAGCCGAGGGAATTCCTGCAGGAACTGCGTGCCATCACCGCCGACGCCGGCGCACTCTTGATCTTCGACGAAGTGGTCACGGGCTTCCGCTCGCACCCGCGCGGCGCGCAGGCGGTGCTGGGCATCGATGCGGACCTTGCTTCCTACGGCAAGGTCGTCGGCGGCGGCTTCCCGATCGGCGTGATCGCCGGCAAGCGCAAGTTCATGGACGCGCTGGACGGCGGCGGCTGGCAGTTTGGCGACGCCTCGATCCCGACGGTCGGCGTGACCTACTTCGCTGGCACCTTCGTCCGCCATCCGCTGGCCCTGGCCGCCGCCCACGCCGTTCTCACCCACCTGGCCGAAGAAGGCGGCGAACTGCAAAAGGGTTTGAACGGCCGCACCACGGCGATGATCGACGAGCTCAACGCCTTCTGCACCGCGGTGGGCGCGCCGATCAAGCTCACCCATTTCGCCTCGGTATGGAAGGTGAATTTCACCGAGGAACATCCTCTGCAGGACCTGCTGTTCGCGATGATGCGCAGCCGCGGGATCCACGTGCTGGACAACTTCCCCTGCTTCTTCACCACCGCGCATTCGGCTGGCGACTTCGCCACCATCGCCACGGCCTTCCGCGAATCGGTGCTGGAACTGCAGGAGGCTGAGTTCCTGCCGCGACGCATCGACGTGCGCTCGCTCGACGCCGACAACCCGCCCGTCGCCGGCGCCCGACTGGGCAAGGACGAGAAGGGCAACCCCGCCTGGTTCGTGCCCAACCCCGAGGCGCCGGGCAAGTACATGAGGGTGAGTGCATGAGTGCGCAGGACATCATCGCCACCACGGCGGTCGAGTACGACCCGTTCGCCCAGGCCGCGCTTTCGAAGGTCGCTCCCACCACGGCGCCACAGCGCGAGATCTGGCTGGCGGCCTCCCTGGAACCGGAGGCATCGCTGGCCTATAACGAGGCGATCTCGCTGCGCCTGAGCGGCGCGCTGGACATCGCAGCCATGCAGGCCGCGCTGCAGCGCCTGGTCGACCGCCACGAGTCGTTCCGCGCCACCATCAGCGCGGACGGCCAGGAGATGCTCATCGTCGATGCACTCAGCCTGGCATGCCCACTGGAGGACCTTTCGAACCTTGATGAAGCCGCCCGCGAAGCACGGGTCAAGGCTGTGCTGGCCCATGTGGTCACCGTGCCCTTCGACCTGGAGCACGGGCCGCTGCTGCGCGCGCAGTTGCTCCGGCTCACCGTCGACGAGCATGTACTGGTGCTCACCGCCCACCATGTGATCTGCGACGGCTGGTCGTTCGGTGTCATCGTCAACGACCTGGCCGCGTTGTACGCCGAGGCCATCGGCCAGGCACCTTCGCCTGGCGATGCCGAGGCCTTCAGCGATTTCGCACGCGCCCAGGCCTTGGGCAGCGATCCAGCCGACGAACAGTACTGGGTGGAACGGTTTGCCAGCGGAGCGCCTTCGCTGGATCTCCCCACCGATCGCGCGCGGCCGCGGCAGCGCGGTTTTTCCTCGCAGCGGGAAGACCACTCCATCGATCGCGAGCTTGTATCGGCCATCCGCACGCTCGGTGCCAAGCGCGGCACCAGCCTCTATGCCACCCTGCTGGCCGGGTTCGGCATCCTGCTGCAGCGGTTGGCCGGACAGGACGACGTGGTGATCGGCATCCCGACCGCCGGGCAGGCGGCGGGCGGCCATCATGCGTTGGTGGGCCACTGCGTTAACGTGCTTCCGCTGCGGTGTTCGCCCGATCCCGCCACGCCGTTCGAGGGGGTCCTGGCGCAAGTGCGCAGCGACCTTCTCGATGCCTTCGAACACCAGCAATACACCCTGGGCAGCCTCCTCGCCCGCCTGGCGCTACCGCGCGATCCATCGCGCCTGCCGCTGGTAAGCGTGCTGTTCAACCTCGACCAGGCACTGGATGAGTCCACCGTGACTTTCCCGGGGCTGTCGTTCGAGTTCGCCGGCGTTCCCCGCGCCTTCGAGAATTTCGAGCTCTTCATCAACGCCGTGCAGGTCGATGGCGGCCTGCGGCTGGAATGCCAGTACAACAGCCAGCTGTTCCGCGGGGAAACCATCCGTGGCTGGCTCGATGCCTATGAAACCCTGCTGCGGAGCGCGGTGGCGAATGCCACCACCCCCGCCGGTGCGCTGGACCTGCTTTCGCCCACTGCACGCGAATCGATTGCCGCCCTGCAACCGCCGGCCACGCCGTTCCCTCGGCAGCGCCTTGCGCACGAGCATTTCGAACTTTCCGTCGACCAGGCACCTGATCGCGTTGCCGTGCGCCACGGCAAGACGACGCTTCGTTACGGCGAGCTCGACGCCCGAGCCAACCGCATCGCGCGCGCGTTGCGCCAGCGCGGCGTGGGCCGTGGCGACCTGGTCGGCATCTGCCTTGGCCGCGGTCCGGACATGCTCGCCGCCCTCCTGGGCGTGCTGAAATCCGGCGCCGGCTATGTGCCGATGGATCCGCTGTTCCCCGCCGAGCGCCTGGGCTTCATGGCCGAGGACGCGAAGCTTGCCGCGCTGATCGCCGACGAGGCCGCGCCCAGTGGCGTGGCCCTGGACGATGCCCGCGTGCTCTCGCTCGCTCGCGACGCCGCGCTCCTGGATGCATTGGACGGCACGCGCCTGCCGCGTGACCAGGCCGCCGCGACGCCGGAGTCGATCGCGTACGTGATCTTCACTTCCGGCTCCACCGGCCGCCCCAAGGGCGTGCGCGTGCCGCACCGGCCCACGTCCAATTTCCTCGCCTCCATGCAGGAGCTCACCGGCATCGGCGCCGATGACCGCCTGGTTGCGGTGACCACGCTTTCCTTCGACATCGCCTTCCTGGAACTGATGCTGCCGCTATGCGTGGGTGCCACGGTGGTACTGGCCGGTGCCGACGACGTGCGCGACGGCACGGCGCTGCGCACGTTGGTGGAAGAGAGCCAGGCGACGCTGATGCAGGCCACGCCCGCCGGCTGGCGCGTGCTGATCGAGGCTGGTTGGCAAGGTAGCCGCGGCTTCCGCGCGATCACCGGCGGCGAACCGCTAGCGCTGGATCTTGCCGAGGCACTGCTCTCGCGCTGCGGGCATGTATTCAACGCCTATGGCCCCACCGAAACCACCGTGTGGTCGACCTGGTGGAAAGTTGCAGCTCCCCGCGAAGGCATCTGGATCGGCACCCCGATCGCCAATACCCAGGTGCACGTGCTCGATGCGCATGGCGTGCCCTGCCCGCTGGGCGTGCCGGGCGAGATCGTCATCGGCGGCGCCGGCGTCACCCTTGGCTACCTTGACCGCCCCGAGCTCACCGCCGAGCGGTTCATTCCCGATACCTCCAGCGCCGATGCCGGCGCCACCATGTACCGCACGGGCGATCGCGGCCGCTGGCTGGCCAACGGCCAGCTCGAACACCTGGGGCGCCTCGATTTCCAGGTGAAGGTACGCGGTTATCGCATCGAACCGGGCGAGATCGAGAACGTGCTGGCCGATGCGCCGGCGGTGGCGCGCGCAGTGGTGATCGCCCGCGAAGACCGCCCGGGCGATGTGCGGCTGGTGGCCTACGTGGTTACCCGCGACGGTGCCGCCCTCGACGAAGAAACACTGGTGGCACGGATGAAATCCCGCCTGCCCGACTACATGGTGCCTCAGCACATCATCGACATGCCGTCGATCCCGCTGCTGCCCAATGGCAAGATCGACCGCAAGGCACTGCCCGCTCCCACCGTGCGTTCGGTGGCGGCCGACGCGCCGCGGCTGGCGCCGCGCAACGAGGACGAACGCCGCGTGGCGGCGGCGATGGAGGCGATCCTTGCCCTTCCGTCGCTGGACGTGCGCGACAACTTCTTCGCGCTGGGCGGCCATTCGCTGCTGGCCGCGCAGCTTACCGCGCGGCTCAACCGTGAATTCGGCGTGGCGCTGTCGTTCCGCACGTTGTTCGATGCGCCGACCATCGCCGACCTTGCCCTGGCCGTGGCCAGGCAGCGCGACGGCGGCGAAGCCTTGGCGACCGAGCCATTGGTGGCCCAACTCCAGCAGGACCGAGCGCCGCTTTCGTTGATGCAGCAGCGCCTGTATGCGCTGGAAGAGCTGCAGCCTGGACGGGTGACCTACAACGCGCCATCGGCGCACCGCCTGCGTGGCAAGCTGGACGAAGCCGCTTTCGAACGCGCCTTTGCCGCCCTCATTGCGCGGCAGTCGTCGATGCGCACTTCGTTCCATCGCATCGACGATACCGTCGAGCAGGTGGTGGCTAAGACCGTGCAGCTGAAGCTGTTCCCGGCCGAAGATCTTTCCGGGCTGGCCACCGACGAGCGCGAAGAAGTGCTGATGCAGCGCCTGCAGAAGCTTACCGACACGCCGTTCGACCTGCGCCAGGGTCCCCTGTTCAGCGCCAGCATGTTCCGCATGGCCGACGATGAACACGTGTTCTTCTTCATGCCGCACCACATCATCTGGGACGGCTGGTCGTTCGACATCCTGTACAACGAACTGTCGCACCTGTACCGCTCGTTCGCCGAGGGCACCGAACCGGTATTGCCGGCATTGACCATCAGCTACGGCGATTTCGCCCAATGGCATGCGCGTTGGCTGGAAGGCCCGCAGTTCAAGGCGCAGCTTGACTACTGGAAGGAACGCCTTGCGCAGATGCAGGGCATTACCGCGCTGCCGACCGATTATCCGCGCCGCCCCGGCATGTCGGGCCTTGGCCGCACCGAATGGATCCGTATCAACCGCGAAACCACCGACGCCATGCACGAGGTGGCACGCAAGGCCGATGCCACGCTCAACATGACGCTGCTGGCGCTGTACTACGTGCTGTTGTCGGGCATGACCGGCCAGCGGGAACTGGTGATCGGCACCCCGGTGCGCGGCCGCAACCACACCGAGCTTGAATCGGTGATGGGCTACTTCAACAACCTGCTTCCCCTGCATGTGAACGTGGATGAGAACCTCTCCTTCGTGGAGTTCGTCCGCCATGTGCGCGAAGTGGCGATCGACAGCTTCGGCCATCCGGACGTCCCGCTGGAATACCTGCAGCGGGAACTGAAGGTGGGCAACGGCCAGGGTGCAGTGCTGTACCAGGCGCTGTTCTCCTTCCAGGATGCCCGTGGCCGCAACGTCGATTGGGGCGGCCTGGCTCATGAGCAGATCCTGCTGTTCCAGAGCGGAGCCACCGAAGACCTTGGCCTTTGGTTCCTGGAATGTGCCGGCGGCATGGTAGGCGGCGTCACGTACAACGCAGACATCCTGCAAGGCGACACTGCACGCATGCTGCGCGATCGCTACATCGAACTGATGTCGCGGGTGGACGGCGACCCGACGCAGACGCTGTCCCAGCTCAACGGCGCGGATGCGGGTGCGCTGGCCGTTTCGCCCGAGGACCATGCCCAGGACAGCGTGGCCAGCTTCGCCACGATGTTCCAGGCACAAGTGGACCGGGCACCCGACGCCACGGCGCTCACCTCGCAAAGCTGGTCGATCGGCTACGCGGAGCTCGACGGACGCGCCAACCGCATCGCCCATTGCCTGCGCAAGCGCGCCGGTACCTCGCGCACCGTGGTGGGCCTGGCGGTGGAACCCGGGATCAACCGCGTCGCCGCATTGATCGCCTGCCTCAAGACCGGCATCACCTGCGTGCTGCTGGATCCGGCCGACGGCCTGGCCGCACTGGCCGACCGCATCGCCGACAGTGGTGTCACGGTGCTGCTGGGTGACAGTACGCTAGAGGCACCACTGCAATGGTCTCGCGGGCGCGCCTTGTGGTTCGACGTCGACAACCTCGAACTGGTCGCCGCCAGTGCCGACGCCCCCCTCTCCGCGCCCGCCGCGGACGACATTGCGCTCGCCGGCTATCCGCATGGACACAATGCCCATCCTGAAGCGGCAGGCATCAGCCAGCGTGCTCTAGGCCAGATGCTCGGTGACCTTGCAGCCACGTTCGCCATGCCACCGGCCAGCCGCGCCCTGGTCACGGCCCGGCCATCCTCGCCCAAAGCCATTGTGCAGCACCTGCTGCCGCTGGCCAGCGGTGCGGAACTGATCCTCAGCACCGATACCGAAGACCTGCATCAACTCGTCGCCAGCCGGCGCCCGGATTACCTTTTCGCCACGGCCGACGCCTGGGCATCGCTGCAGGCCGCCGGCTGGAAGGGTCAGGCGGACCTCAACGCCGTGTGCACCGGTGGCAGCCTGGCGCCGGAAACCGCGCGCCAGATCGGCGAGCGCTGCCAGGCGCTGTGGACGCTCTTCGGCATCACCGGCATCGCGCCGGTGGCTGCGGCAGGCAGGGTCGAGCATCCGGCCGACGGTGCACACGCTGGCCATCCACTGTGTCATGCCGACATCCAGGTACTGGGTCCGGATGACCTGCCCCGCCCCATTGGGGCGCTGGGCGAAGTGGCCATCGGCGGCAGCTTGCGCAGCGTGCCGTTTGGCCTTCGCGCCAGTGCGCATCCGGCACCGCCCGGGCTTGTGCGCAGCGGCTTCCGTGGCCGCCGCCTGCCCGGTGGCCAGCTTCAGGTCACAGGGCCCATGCAGGAGCAGGCATGGCGGGCACCGGTCAAGGCAGCCCCTTCGGCGGCACCGATGAACCCGGCTGAGGAAAAGCTGGCGGCGATCTGGAAGTCGTTGCTGTCGCTGGAAAGCGTGCGCACGGGCGACAACTTCTTCGACGTCGGCGGCCATTCGCTGCTTGCCGTGGACATGGCCACGCGCGTGCAACAGGAAACCGGGGTCCGGCTGAACCTGCTGGACATCGCCAATGGCACGTTGGGGACGCTTGCCGCGGAGATCGCCGCGGCGCCGCCGCCGTCGGCGAAGCCTGCGAAGTCCTCGCGAGGCGGCCTGCTGGGCCTGCTTGGCCTTCGTTGACATGAACACGCGCGTCGGGGGGACGCTCATATGACCATGCTCGCATGGCTCGCCTGCTGGGGCAGCCTCTTCCTGCTGGCACATATCTTCGTCGGCTACCCGCTGCTGGTATGGATGCAGGCCCGCCTGCATCCGCAACAGGTCCGCAAGCAAGCGGTTACGCCCACGGTATCGGTGGTGATCGCCGTGCACGACGGCAATCGCTATATCCGCGGCAAGCTGCGCAATCTTGCGGCCCTGGATTACCCCTCGCACCTGGTGGAGATCATCGTGGCCTGCGATGGCTGCACGGATGTCACCCCGGCGCTGGTACGGCACTGCCGCGATCCGCGGGTTAAGCTGCTGAAATTCGACGTGCGCCGCGGCAAGGCGGCCTGCCTGAACGATGCCGTGGCGGCGGCCACCGGCGACGTGCTGCTGCTCACCGACGTCCGCCAGAAACTCTCGCCCATGGCCCTGCGCGAACTGGTGGCCAACCTCGCCGACGGCCGCGTGGGCGCGGTCGGCGGCGAATTGCACCTTGAAAACGTGCGCACGGGCTTTGCCAAGGGCGTGGACGCCTATTGGCGCTACGAGAAGCTGATCCGCCAGTCGGAGAGCCAGTCCGGTTCCACCATCGGCGTCAGCGGCGCGATCTACGCCATGCGGCGCGACCTTTGGGAAGGCCTGCCCCAGGGGACGGTGCTCGACGACGTGCTGGTGCCGATGCAGGTGGCGGCCCATGGCTACCGCGTGGTGTTCGAACCGAAGGCCCTGGCCTGGGACCAGCCGTCGCAGGAACCGCTCGCCGAGAGCCGCCGCAAGATCCGTACGCTCGCCGGGAATTACCAGCTGGCGCAGTTGGCGCCATGGCTATTGTCGCCATGGCGCAACCCGCTGTGGTTCCGCTTCGTCAGCCATAAGCTGCTGCGCCTGGCCGCACCCTGGCTGGTGTTGCTGTTGACGGTGTCAACGGCGGCGCTCTTCACGCGCAGCCCGTTGTATGCGCTGATGTTCTCAGGGCTGGTGGCAGCGGCGCTGATGGTCGCCGCCGGCAAGCTGCTTCCCCCATTTGGCCGATGGCTGCCCGTGCGATTGGCGCTGGCCTTCTATTACCTCAATCTATTCGCGGCGCAGGCACTTTTTGCCTTCGCCCGGAAACGGGGATTGCATTTATGGTAAGCCAGGTGGAAGGCGACGGCAGGGCAACCGGCATCCGCGGCAGGATCGGCGAGATGTGTTATTCCAGCGGCCTGCTGCCGCCATTGCAGGCCATGCGCGCCATGCTGCAGAAGGAACTTCGCATCCTGGCCTACCACCGGATCAGGCCCGTTCCCGATCCGGATACCTACGAATTCGACCTTGAGCTGATCAGCGCCACGCCGGAACGCTTTCACGAGCAGATGTCCCGCATCAAGCGCCACTTCAGGCCGATGCGGCTGACCGACGTGGTGGCGGCGATGGACGCCGGACAGCCGCTGCCGCCCAATGCCGTGGCGGTCACTTTCGACGATGGCTACGACGACAACTTCCACTATGCCTTTCCCATCCTCCGGGACCTGGGCATACCTGCGACGTTCTTCGTCTCCACCGGCCACATCGATACCGGCAGGCCCTTCGGCTACGACTGGCTGATGCACATGATCCTGCTCACCAGCGCCCCGCGGCTGGAGTTGCCGGAGCTGGCCATCGATGTGCCCATGCCTGCAGAACGCGCCCGGCGCCGCGAACTGGGCGGCCATATCCTCCTGCAGATGAAGAACATCGATGCCTTCGCGCAGGAGGCATTGATCGCGCGGCTTCAAATCGACTGGAGCCTGCCCTGCGACCACACGCCCGACGATTGCCGGCCGATGACCTGGGACCAGTTGCGCCAGATGTCCGCCGCCGGACTCGAGATCGGATCACATGGCGTGTACCACCGCATGCTGGCCAAGATGCCCCCCGATGCGATGGTGCGCGAGGTGCGCGAATCGAAGGCCACGCTCGACCGCGAAATCGGTGCGGACACCGTGGTGATGTCCTATCCGGTGGGGGGCGACCGCGCTTTCGACCGTACGGTGATGGATGCCACCCGGGAGGCCGGTTTCGATGCCGCATGTTGCTATATCTGCGGCACCAATCCGAATCCCGCTTCCAACCGTTACGCCCTGCACCGCCTGCCGGTGGAGCGCAACATGGGGCCGGGCTGGTTCGCCGCGATGCTGGCGTTACCGAGCCTGATGAGCTATCCCACGCAACACCGGGAGAACGAACGCGAGGCCGAGCCCGCATGTTCGTCCTGATCCTCCTCTACGTGGTACTCACCGTCATCCGGCCCCAGGACTATGTCCCGGGGCTTGAGGGCGTGCCGCTGCTACCGGCTGTACTCGTGCTGGCCTTCGGCGCCTGGGTGGTGGGCAAGAAGAGCTTCGCCGCGCCGCAGTTCTTCATCCTGCCGGCCTTCATGCTGGTGCTGATGATTTCCCAGGTGACCAACGGCTGGAGCGGCGGCGCGATCGACGAACTGGCCAAGTTCGGCCCGACGGTGATCGCGTTCTACATCCTCGCTACCGCATGCACCTCGCCGCGCCGCCTCACCCTGACCATGGCCACCCTGGTGATCTGCTCGATGGTGCTGGCCATGCACGGCGTGGGCCAGGCCAAGACCGGCATGGGCTGGACCGGCATCCCCATCGGCGAAGACGGCCGCATCCAGTACGTGGGCATCTTCAACGACCCGAACGACCTGGGCCTGCTGTTTGCAGCGACAGTGCCATTGGCTGCGTACCTTGCCATGCGGTCGAAGTTCATCGGCAAGCTGTTCTGGCTTTCCGGGATGCTGCTCATCCTCTACGGCGTGTACCTGACCAACTCCCGCGGCGCGATGCTCGCGGTACTGATGGTGGCTGGAAGCTACGTATGGTATCGGCGTGGCATGGTCACCGCGGGTGTGCTCGGCGTGGTGGGCCTGGCCTGCATGAAGCTGGTGTCTTCGCGCATGGGCGAGCTCGATGCTGAAGAGGAATCGGCCTCTGGCCGCGTGGATGCGTGGTACTCGGGGCTGCACATGTTCATGTCGCACCCGACCTTCGGCGTGGGCGCGGGCAACTTCACCGAGTACAACGACCTTACCGCGCACAATTCCTTCGTGCTGGTGCTGGCCGAGACCGGCTTTGCAGGTTTCGTGCTGTGGTTGGCTTTCGTGGGTTATACGTTCTGGATGCTCGCCAACATCCTGCGCCACAAGGTCGATGCCGGTGGAGACGCGCACCTCGCACGCCGGTGGCATGACGAGCGGATCACAGCCCTGGCCTTGTTGCTGGCGCTGATAGGCATGTTCACCTGCGCCTTCTTCCTGAGCCGCAGCTACATGATCGTGCTGTATTTCTTCGCCGCCATGGCCACCGGCGCCTATATGGGCGCGCGCGAGCGCTTCCCGGAACTTCCGGAACTGAAATTCTCGCGCGGGGGCTGGCGCTGGGTCCCGATTTCCATGGGCAGCATTGCCGCCCTCTTCGTCCTCGTTGCCGTGTTGTTGCGCACCACATGACCGCCTTATACGAACAAGCCTTCCAGCGCGTGCTCTATCCGGCCTACGAAGCTGGCCTTCGCGGCCGCCGCACGCTCGAGCACCTGGCATCCTACCGGCACGACCAATGGCTCTCGGCCGATGAGCTTGCCGGGTTGCAGCTCGATCGCCTGCGCCGGCTGCTCGAGCATTGCGAACGCGAGGTTCCCTACTATCGCGAGCAATGGCGCAAGATCGGCTTCTCGCCGCGGGGCATGCGCGACCTTGAGGACTTCGCCCAGCTGCCGGTACTGCGCAAGGACGATATCCGCGCGAATTTTTCCGGCCTGCAGGCTGAGTCGATGCACGGGGAGCTGTTGTTCAAGGCCACCGGCGGCTCCACGGGGGATCCGCTCCGCTTCGGCTACACGCGCGAAAGCAACGACCGCCGCGCCGCGGTGATGTGGCGAGGGTACGGCTGGGCGGGCGCACGCATGGGGCGCCGTACGCTCTATCTCTGGGGCGGCGCGGTAGGTGATCCCACGCGATCGAAGCAGTGGAAGGATCGCCTGTACAACGCCGCCTTCGCGCGCAAGATCCTCGACAGCTTCCACATGACCGAGGCGAACCTGCACGAATACGTCGAGGCGATCGACCGCTACCGGCCGCAAGTGATCGTGGGCTACGTCGGACCACTGGTACGCCTGGCCCGGTGGATCGTGGACAACAAGCGCACCGTCTGGCGTCCGTCGGCGGTGATCGGCGGAGCCGAAGCCCTGCATGGGTTCCAGCGGGAAGTGATCGAGGAAGCCTTCGGTTGCCCGGCCTACAACACCTACGGCTGCCGGGAATTCATGCTGGTGGCCAGCGAATGCGAAGAGCGCGAGGGCTTGCATATCAACGCCGATCACCTCGTGCTGGAACTGCGCTCCGGCGAGCGGGCCACGCGGCTGGGCTGCTCGGGCGAAGTGGTGGTGACCGACCTCTTCAACTACGGCTTCCCCTTCATCCGCTATGCCAACGGCGACATGGCCACCATGAGCACGCGGGTGTGCGCCTGCGGCCGCTGCCTGCCGATGCTCGACAGCGTCGATGGCCGGGTGCTCGACGCCATCATCACCGCCAACGGCCATCGCCTGCCCGGGGAATTCTTCCCGCATATGCTCAAAGACGTCCCGGGCCTGCTGCGTTTCCAACTGGTGCAGCGTGAGCTGGAGCGCCTGGACCTCTCCATCGTGCGCGGCGAGGGCTTCGACGATGCCTCGGTGACCTACATCCGCCGCGAAGTGGCCAAGGTGCTGGGCGACAGCGTCACGGTGGACTGCCGCTTCGTCCCGGATATCCCGCTTACTGCCAGCGGCAAGCACCGGGTGACCATTTGCGAGCTGGACTCACTGCCATGAACATCACCCACTTCGTCGAGAACCTCAACCGTGGCGGCCTGGAACGGATGGTGCTGGAACTGGTGAAGCTCCAGCAGGCGCAAGGCCATGCCTGCCAGGTGGTGTGCCTTTACGACGAAGGCACCCTGGCTTCGGAACTGGCCAGCTACGACATCCCGGTATATGCCTGCGGCAAGCGTAACGGCCTGGACCTGCGCGCGCTCAAGCGTGCGCGCCACCACGTGCGCGAACACGACACCGATATCCTGCATACGCATAACGCCGTGGCCCACTACCAGGCAGTGCTTGCCACCTGGGGCCTTCGCATCGGCAAGGTGATCAACACGCGCCACGGCATGGGCGGCAATCGCCGCGCCGCGCGCCGCGAATGGCTTTACCGCCGGGCACTGGCACGTACCAACGCCGTGGTGGCCGTTTGCGAGGCTGCGCGCAGCGACGCGGTGGCCCGCGGCATCGTGCCGCCGAGGAACTTCCGCGTGGTCACCAACGGCATCCGCGTGGACGCCTTCGCACCGGCATCCGATTCCATGCACGAGCGGCTGACGCGGATGCTCAACGTACCGCAGCGCACGCAGCTGGTGGGCACCGTGGGCCGCCTGAACTGGGCCAAGGACCAGGTGAACCTGATCCGCGCCTTTGCCCGCGTGCACCGCCGCAAGTCCGATACGGCGCTGGTACTGATCGGCGATGGCGAATTGCGCGAAGACCTTCGCATGCTGGCTTTCGACGAGGGCGTGGCCGGCAGCGTGCATTTCCTCGGTGATCGCGACGACGTGCATGAACTACTGCAGGGCCTTGACTTGTTCGTGCTGTCATCGTCCAGCGAGGGCTATTCCATGGCGCTGCTGGAAGCCAGCGCCACGGGTCTGCCGATCCTTGCCACCGACGTCGGCGGCAACCGTGAGATCGTCCACGATGGCCAGACCGGCCGCCTGGTGCCCGCGGGCAACGCGCCCAAGCTCGGTGACGCCATGCTTGCCATGCTGCGCGAACCACGCCAGGCCCAGGGCCTTGGCGAGGCCGCGCGCACCTGGGTACAGGCCAATGGTTCGCTCGAAGCCATGGCCTCGCGCTATGCCCGGCTCTACGACGGCGGAAGCGGCCTTACGGCATGAAGATCCTGGTATTGACCAACCTGTTCCCCACGCCGTGGGATCCGCTGCGCGGTACCTTCAACCGCCAGCAGTTTGAACGCCTGGGACGGCGGCACGAAGTGGATGTGATCACCGCCGTCGACTTCCGCCAGCGCCTGCGCAAACGCCAGCCCTTTGCTGGCGTGCCAGGGCTGCGCTGCGACCATTTCACTTTTTTCTACCCGCCGCGCATCGGCCGAGCGCTGCATGCCGCGTGCTGGTGGGCCAGCCTGGTACTGCAGAAGGGCCGGGCAATCCGCCGGGCGCGGTACGACGCCGTGCTTGCCAGCTGGGGCTATCCCGATGCCGTGGGCGCGGGCGTGCTGGCCCGCCACCTGGGTATTCCCTATGCGGTGAAACTACACGGGAGCGATCTCAACGTGCAGGCCAACCACGCCATGCGGCGTGGGCAGATCAGCTCGGCGCTACGCAACGCCGGCGCCGTGATCACCGTGAGCGGCGCGCTTGCGGACAAGGCACGGGAGCTCGGCGCCGATCCATCGAACATCCACGTCCTCTACAACGGTGTGGATGGCGAATTGTTCAAGCCCGGCCAGCGCGAGGCGGCGCGTGAGCAGCTTTCGCTTCCCGCCGGCGTCCCGTTGGTGTTGTTCGTGGGCAACCTGAAGGACACCAAGGGCTGCAACGACCTGCTGGAGGCGTTCCCGGCGGTGCTTTCGCAGCGCCCGGATACGCTCCTGGTGTATGTCGGCGAGGGCCGCGAACAGGCAGTGATGACCGCGCGCGCGCAGGCGCTTGGTTGCCTGGCAAACGTGCGCTTCGCCGGCGCCGTCGCGCATGCGGACCTTCCCCACTGGTTCCGTGCCGCCAGCGTGCTGTGCCTGCCCAGCCACAACGAAGGCGTGCCCAACGTGGTGCTCGAGGCCATGGCCTGCGGCACGCCGGTGGTGGCTACCAACGTCGGCGGCATCCCCGAGGTACTGCCGCAACTTGCCGGCATGCTGGTGGAGCCGCGCATGCAGCCGGCGTTGTCCGGCGCCCTGCTCGAGGCCCTGGGCCGCGACTGGGACACCGCCGCCATTACCGCGCACGCTTCACATTTTCGCTGGGACGACAACATCGACCGGCTCGAATCGATCCTGGCCACGTTGCCACCCATCCACGCCGTTTCCGCAGGGGCCTCGGCATGACATTGAAACCACGCAAGCAGGATTTCCTCGACCTGCTGCCGCCGAGCCTGGTAGTGACGCACCAGCGTCGCCACGGCGACGCCCGCTACCTCACCTTCGACGACGGCCCGAATCCGCAGCACACGCCACGCCTGCTCGACCTCCTGGCCATGCACGGCATCAAGGCCAGTTTCTTCGTCGTCGGCCAGAAGGTCGAACGGCATCCGGAGATCGTCGCGCGCATCGCGGCCGAAGGGCACATGCTGGGTAACCACTCCTATTCGCACTGGTCGTTCAAGCCGATGAGCCAGGCTTGCAGGCTGAAGGAAATCCGCCAGACGGACGAACTGCTCGAACCCCATACCGGACATCCGATCCACCGCATGCGTCCGCCCGCGGGGCATATGGCCCCCGCCCTGCTGTGGCATTTCGCCCTGAACCGCCGCAACCTGGTGCACTGGTCGTACGACAGCATGGACTACCAGAAGCCCGACCACGATGACCTCGTGGCCCGGCTGCTCGATACGCCGCCCGCCCCGGGCGACATCATCCTGATGCACGACGACAGCGGCGCGGCGGCGAATGCCCTGGCGGACGTGATACCGGCATGGCTCGAGCGCGGATATACCTTCGCACCGCTACCGGTGCAGGCATGAACATCCTCTATCACCACCGCACCCGCGGACGCCATGTCGAGGGCGTGCACATCCGTGGCATCGTGCATGCATTGCGCGACCTCGGGCACCAGGTGAGCGTGCTGTCGTTCCCGGGCGCGGACCCCGAACACGAGGCGCCGGTGCATGAACCGGGCAAGCAGGGCCGGCTGGCGGCATTCATCGCACGGCTTCCCGGCGTGCTGTTCGAGCTGCTGGAGCTTGGCTACAACATAGTCACCGTGCCACGCATGGCGCGCGCCATCGCCACGCACAAGCCGGCACTGATCTACGAGCGTTACTCGCTGTTCCTGTGCGCCACGGTGTGGATGGCGCGGCGCCGGAACATCCCGCTGGTGCTGGAAATCAACGACTCAGCCCTGGTCCGCCGCGTACGGCCGCTGAAGCTGAAGTCGCTGGCGCGCCGGATCGAGGGTTGGTGCCTGCGCAACGCCACGGGACTGGTATTTATCTCAAGCTATTTCCGCGACGAGGCGATCAAGGCACACGGCGACATTGCCCCGTCGGTGATCTCGCCCAATGCCGCGGACCTGGCCCGTTTCGACCCTGCTCGCTTCGACCGCCAGGCGCTGCGCCTTGAACGCGGCCTGGACCAGCGCATCGTCTGTGGCCACATCGGCGTATTCGCCCACTGGCATGGCGTGGACGGATTCGTCGAAGCGATCGCCGCACGCCTGGCCGAGGTGCCGGACCTGGCCCTGGTATTCGTGGGAGACGGCAAGACACTGCCGGCCGTGCGCGCCCTGGTTGCCGGCCGGGGTCTGGCCGATCGCGTGCTGCTGCCCGGCCGCGTCCCGCACGACGAGATCGCCAGCTGGATCGCCTGCATGGACTACGCGGTGCTTCCCGACTCCAATCTTTACGGCTCGCCGATGAAGCTGTTCGAATTCATGGGCATGGGCGTGGCCGTGGTAGCTCCCGACTACGCACCCGTGGCCGAGGTCATCGGCGACGGCGCCACGGGCTGGCTGTTCCCGCGCGGGGAAACCGCCGCCTGCGTCGAGCGCGTGCTGGAACTTGCCACCCGCGAGGAAGAACGGCGCCGTGTCGGCGCCGCCGCGCGCAGTTACATCCAGCGCGAGCGGCAATGGCGCAACAATGCCGAGCAGCTACTGAGCCTCGTCGGTGAAAGGACGGCTGCATGATGGCGATGATGATTCTTGCCCTGGTAGTGGCCATTGCCCTGGCGGGCCTTCTTGCCGTGGCCTGGGCGATCCGCGCGCGAAACATGCAGGTATGGCTGGGCTCGTACCTCCGCCGCCGCAAGCCTGCCCGCGGCAGCGGCCCCACCCATGTGATGTTCGCCTTCGTCGACCACTTCGAGCCCAACTGGGGGCGGGTGGACATGCCCACCCAGCGCGCCCGCGTTGACCGCTGGTGTACCGACTATCGCGCCATGGCGTCGCAGCATCGCGATGCCGACGGCCGCCACCCGCAACACAGCTTCTTCTATCCGGAAGAGGAATACGTCGAGGAGCACCTGGAGAAGATCGCGGGCCTGTGCGCCGACGGGTTCGGCGAGCTGGAGATCCATCTGCACCACGACAACGACACACCGGAGAATTTTCGCGCCACCATCGACCGCTTCAACCAGCTCCTGCACGAACGCCACGGCGCCCTGCCGCGCGATCCGACCACCGGCAAGTTGCGTTTCGCCTTCATCCACGGCAACTGGTGCCTGGACAACTCGCGTGCCGACGGGCGCTGGTGCGGCATCAACAACGAACTGGTGCTGCTGCGCGAATTGGGCTGCTATGCCGACTTCACCCTGCCCTCCGCGCCCAGCGATACCCAGACCCACACCATCAACAGCATCTACTACGCCACGGACGATCCGCTCAAGCCCAAGTCGCACGACACCGGCGAGCCGGTGCGCGTGGGCGGCAAGCCTTCGGGCGACCTGATGATCATCCAGGGCCCGCTGGGGCTGAACTGGCGCGAGCGGCGCTTCGGCATTATTCCCCGCATCGAGAACTCCGACGTGCGCCGTGCCTGCCCGCCAACGCCTTCGCGCGTGGACGCATGGGTGGATACTGGCATCCACGTACAGGGGAAACCCGACTGGGTATTCGTCAAGGTCCACACCCATGGCACCCAGGAACGGGACATGGATACGCTGCTTGGCGACGCCGTGCATGCCATGCATGCGCACCTGGAATCGAAGTACAACGATGGCAAACGGTACATCCTGCACTACGTGACGGCGCGGGAGATGTACAACATCGTCAAGGCGGCCGAAGCCGGCAAGGAAGGCAACCCCAACCAGTGGCGCGATTTCGAGCTTCCCGTGCCGCACCACATGCCGATCCGACATCATGCGTAGCGTACTTATCTGCCATGCCGGCGACGCCTTCGACCGCGATGGGCTTGCGGCGTGGCTTGCGTCGTTCAGTTCCCTCACCGGCATCGTCGTGCTGGAAGAAACACGTGAGCAGAAGATCGCCCGCTTCAAGCGGGAGTTCAAACGCGTGGGCGCCGTCCGCTTCGCCGATGTCGTGGCCATGCGCCTGTGGCAGAAGTTCGCGCATCGGGACGATGCAGCCTGGACGGCAGCCACCATCCAGGCCATGCGCGTGCGTTATGGCGTGGCCGGCGACGTGCCCACCATCAAGGCCGCGAACGTCAATGACGACGCCGTGCTCGCCTTCCTTCGCCAGGCTCGGCCCGACATCGTCATCGCGCGTGCCAAGCAGCTGCTGAAGAAAAAGACCCTGTCGGTGGCCCGCATCGGCACCTTCGTGATGCACCCGGGCATCTGCCCGGAATATCGCAACGCCCATGGCTGCTTCTGGGCGCTGGCACGCCGCGACATGGGCAGAGTGGGCATGACCCTACTCAAGATCGATGCCGGCGTGGATACCGGCCCGGTGTACGGGCACTACAGCTATGCCTTCGACGAACGGGCGGAGAGCCATTCACGCATCCAGTATCGCGCCGTGTATGAGAACCTCGATGCGGTGGCCGCAAAGCTCAAGCAGATCGCCGACGGAACTGCCCAGCCAGTGGATACCAGCGATCGCACGGGCGCGGACTGGGGCCAGCCGTGGCTGAGCCGCCACATCGCGTGGAAACGCGCGGCAAGGCGCGACGGACACCGCGTAGCCCTGATGTACCACGATGTGGTGGCGCCCGGCTCCAGCGACAGCAGCGGCTTCCCCGGCCTCGCGGCCGGCCGGTACAAGCTCGACACCGACGATTTCTCGCGCCACATGAATGCGCTCGAACGCACGCATCTGGATTTCGGCGCACTTACACCCTACGCCTTGACCTTCGATGACGGCGGCGCATCAGCCGGCAGCATAGGCCGTGAACTCGTGCGCCGGGACATGCGCGGGCACTTCTTCATCACCACGTCGCGCATCGGCACCCCAGGCTTCGTCGACGCTCATACCTTGCGCGAGCTGCATGCCGCCGGCCACGTGGTGGGCAGTCACTCGCATACCCATCCGTCGGAGATCTCGAAGCTTTCTCCCGCGGCACTCGACGCCGAGTGGCGCAGCAGCGTACGCATACTGGAGGGCATCCTGGGGTCGCCGGTGACCGTTGCCTCGATACCGGGCGGCTTTTATTCCCCCGCCGTTGCGGCATCGGCGGCGGCGGCCGGTATCCGTACCCTGTTCACCTCCGAGCCCACCGTGCGCACCCACCGTGTGGGTGACTGCCTCGTGGTCGGCCGCTATGCGTTATGGCGTGGCATGGGCGCGTCGGTGGCAGTGGCGCTGGCCAACGGCGATGGCATGTCCAGGGTGCGGCAGTGGTTGCTGTGGAACACCAAGAAGCCACTCAAGCGCTTCGCCGGCCCGGTCTACCGCCTGCTGCGGCATCGCATGATGGCCGCGCGGGCCTGAAGGCTATTTCTGGCGTAGCCGGCGCGCCACGCGATAGGCCGCGCGCATCGGCCCGACCATGGCAAAACGCAAGCGCGCGGAAGGCCCGCGAACCAGGTACAGCGATGCGCATTGCGACTGGTCGGTGGCCAGCACGCGCTTGTACTGGTTGTCGCCGTAGCCGAAATCGATGGTCTCGCCGGGATGGCGCGCCATGAGGTCCTGAACGGATTGGAACACCAGCGCCGAGCCCACTCCCAACGACGCGAAGGCCTCGTCGTATCCGGTGTCGTCGAGCAGGTAGCGGCCGCCGAGGCGGTAGCCATGTACGTAGGCAATCGGCCGCTCTCCCAGCAGCAACATGTGCCCTACGATGCGCCCGCTGGCAGCTAGCGTAGCGAAGCACGCGCGCCTGGAAGGCTCGTTCCAGTCGATCGCCTGGGCGTCGGCGTGCCAGCTGCGGGCGTATACCTGGTTCATCAGTGCACAGTATTCATCCATCTCCGCAGGCGTGGTGAACACGCGCAGGCGGGCGCCATCGCCAAGCTTCTTGTACACATTGCGCAGGCGGCGCGTCAGGTCGTTGCGCTTTTTGGAGTCCATGGCGGCCAGCCAGGCGGCGGCATCGGCCTGCGGCGCGATCGTCCAGTTCACCTGGTCGAGCAGATTCGCGGCAACCCCTGAAAAGCCGTGGCCGGGCCCGGCGAGCGCCCGCATGAAAGTGTTGGGCAGCGTCGTTTCCTGGATACGCAACACGCGTGCGGTGCGATCTGCCCGCAGCAGCGTGGCAATGGCTGCTTCGGCCGCCGCGCGGGAGGATGGCTCGGCCACCACGCCGCTGCCGAGCAGGCGCAACACACGTCCGCGGTACACCCCCAGGCGATGGTCGCCGAAGGCAATTCGTGCGTGGTGATCTTCGATCAGGAATGGCGCGTAACCGAGCAACCGCCCGCGGTCGTCGCGGGCCAACAGGACATGCGCCCGCGCCCTGTCCCCGCGGCTTGCCAGCTCATAAGAGAGCCAGTCCGGATGTTGCACGGGCGAAGATGCCGCGCCAGGCAATTCCGCCAGGCGGGCCAACTCGCCATGCATGGCGGAAAGTTCCTGCGCCGAGTCCAGTACCAGGCGCGGCAGGCGCGCATCGGACGTGTAGATCATGGCAATACCCTCGCTGGCCCTTGCAGCATTTTCAGTACCGCCATCAGCCAGCGGCCGGGTGGCCCCAGCCGCCGCGTGATCGCCCCGATCATCAACATGTCGTCATTGTTCCAATAACGAACCAGCACGCTGGCGGGCACGTAAACGAGGGTGAAGACCGCGCCGCCCACCACGAAGCCGAAACGTCCGGGAATGGCCTCCCCTGCGATCCAGGCGACGGCCGTGGCAAGCAATGCCACCGCCAGCAGGCGCGACATCGCGGCCAATGGCATGCCGCCGCGAGTGGCCTTGCGCAGGTAGTACACGGCAAGCCCCAGTTCCGTCACGCGCGTGCCCGCATAAGTGAGTACCGCACCGGCCAGGCCAAAGGGGGGAATCAGCAGCAGGCCCAGCAGGGCATTGGCCGCCAGCGCAAGCACGGTGATGCGCACGCGGTCGGCCTGGCGGTCGACCACGGTCTGGAAGGCGGCAATGCCGTTGCCGATCAACAACAGGCCAGCCAGCACCAGGGTAGCCTCGATGGCGGGGATAGCCTGCGCATACTTCTGGCCATACAGCAGCGTCACCAGGCCCGGCGTGGTGACCACGCCGATACCCGCGATGGCAAGGCCCACAGCCCAATAAAAGCGCGTAGCCTCGGAAAGGAACCGTGCGGCGTGCTCCTGGCCGCGCTCGCCGTAGGAACGCGCCATGTACGGCAGCAAGGTGGCGGTAAGGCCCACGGAAAACAGCTGCACGGCACCGCGGGTGAGCGTCTGCGCGATGGCGAAGAATCCCACGGCGGTCGACGACGCCAGCGCATTGAGCAGGAAGACTTCGATGGTGCCGGCCTTGAGCGAACCCAGCAGCACCAGCACCGCGGTCAGGCGAAGATGCACGTTGATCCGCGTGCGCAGCGTCGCCGGCACCTCGCCCACTTCGGGCGCACTGCAATAGCGGCGATACGCCACGCGGTTAAACAGGTTCAGCATCAGGCAGGCCACGGCGAACAGCGCGACGAAGGCAAGCAGGCCCGCGTGCAGCCAGGTGGCCGCGATGATCAGCACCACGCCGATCAGTCCCGCCAGCACCGTGGCGATGGCCTCCGGCTCGAACCGTTCCTGGCCCTTGGCGATGGCCACCAGCATCGCGTAGTTGGCCTTGGCCACCACCGCCACGGCCACCAGTGCCGTTACCGGTAACCAGAGGTCAGACCATTCGGTGGGACGGGTGATCCAGGTCCCCAGCAGGAACAGGCCGATCACCACGGCAGAACTGACGGTCTGCACGCGGCCCAGGCGCCAGGCGATGTGGGCGGCGATCGAACGCGCGCCCGCTCCGTCGGCCTCGGCGATGAACTTGGTACTGGACGTGGTCAATGCATGGTTGCTGCAGGTGATCAGCCAGCCGCACAGCCAGATGGTGAAAGCGTAGCGACCGAAATCCGCCGGCCCCAACGCACGGGCGATCCAGATGCTTACCACCAGGCCCAGTGCATATTCGATGTACGTGGACACCGAAACGATGGTGACGCTGCGCAGTACTTCCAACCGCCGGTTCATGGCGAAGCCCGCCGTGCGGTCATGGGTGAGCCGGACAATCCCGCACCCGCCGGCTGGCTCATCATCCACTGGGCCACGCCGCTACCCCGGTTGTTCCAGTTGAAGCGGCGGAGCGTGTCATTCTGCGCTGCACATCCGTCGGCGTAGGAACTGGCAATGGCACGGAAGCGCTTTTCATAGACCGTGCCGTCCGCGGCATCGGCATCGAAGTAGCGGGCCGCGGCGACCGCCAGGCCCAGTTCCACCGTGTGCGCGTCGCTGTACCAGCCTTCCGATTCCTGGATCTTCATCAGCTGCGCCTTGGTGGCGTGGCTGGACGACCAGTACCAGGCGATCTGGCCACCCGGCCCTGAACAGGAATTTCGCCAATCGTGCGGATTCACCAGCATCGCGCTGTCGATCCAGCCGTAACGCTCCAGGTAATGCCCGTAGGCGGCGATCATCGGCGGGATGCGTGCATCGTTGGTGGCGAGCCAGGCATGCCATAGGCCGTCGATGATGTTCTCGCTCATCCACGGCGATGTTCCACGGACGTCGGTCGCCGGGTTCCAGGCATCGTTCTCGTGCAGGTTCCAGCTGTTGCGCCACGAGCCGTCGGCACCCAGGCCGTCGGGATTCTTCGCCTGGTGATCGGCAAGCCAGCCCACCCGCGCGCGTATCCGTTCCAGGTAACGCTTATCACCGGTCAGCTCATAGCCACTGACCGTCTCGATCAGGCCGAGCCCCGCCAGGCGCTCGGTGAAATAAGTGGACGGCCGCTCATAGGGACCCGGACGCGTGTTCCAGCCGCCGGAGTCCCATAGCGCCATCATGTTTTCCACGGTGGCCGCATCATGCGCGCCATCGTCCCCCAGCAGGCCCATGGCCAACACAATCGGCTCGATATATACGTATTTGACGTCGCACGGCTTGTCGCCGAGCGTCCAGCCACCCGCGCACGATGGGTGCACCGCCACCCCATCGCGCTTGATGTACTTCATGTAGAAGCGGTAGCTCTCCGCGGCCGAGGCAAGGTAATCGGCGCGACCGGTGCGTACGTATGCCTTGAACAAGGTCGTCGGCCGGTCGAACAGCCACGCCGTCGGATCGTCCACGGGGAGCGTGCGCGCCCACTGGAACTGGCGGTCGACATAGCCGGCGTAAGCCTCGCCGCTGCGCGCCTGCCGTTGCGGACCGGCGATCAGGGAATCGCACAACCACGCCGCGTCCAGGGTGGCGATCACCGCCGGCACGCGGACACCGTGGCTGCCATCGACCAGGCCGGCGTCATAGGGAACAGGCATGAACTGTTTCGCGCGTGGCTTGCCCAAGGCGAAGCTGAAGCGGGTTTCGCCCTTGGCGAGGGTGCTTGAGAACTGCACCCTTACCGCGCGAATGGAACCATCGTCGCCCACCCAGCGCAATGTCGGCTGCACCGCGGCGGGAATTTCCTCCCCATTGGCATTTAGCACGCGCAGGAGCGCGGCATCGCGCAAGGCGCCGGGCGGAAACGGGATGCCTACCGACACCAGTCTGGGCGTCGTGCTCGCTGCGTCGCTGTGCACGATGATCGCTTGCGATCCGGCGGCGGCCAACGGCAGAAGAAGCAGCAGCACAGACAGCCAGCGAATCACCGCCACCACCTCATGCCGCGCTGGTCAACGGCGCTTCGCGCCGCAACAGCGTCTCTTCCCATTGCAGCGCCGTCGCCACGATGACGTCGAGGTTGTCGTACCGTGGCGTCCATCCCAGGCGTTGCTGGAGGCGATCGGCGCATGCAATGAGGTGAGGGATATCGCCCTTGCGGCGCGGCAATTCCACCACCGTGAGCGGGCGGCCGGAAGCACGCTGCACCGATTCGATCACCTGGCGCACGCTATAGCCATGGCCATAGCCGCAATTGAGCACCAGGCTTTCGCCGTCCTGGCGCAGGTGGTCCAGGGCGTTCAGGTGCGCGGCGGCGAGGTCTTCCACATGGATGAAGTCACGGATGCCGGTGCCATCGGGCGTGTCGTAGTCGGTTCCGAAGATCGACAGGCACTCGCGCTTGCCCACGGCATGCTCGCAGGCCACCTTGACCAAAAGCGTAGCGTTGGGAGTCGAGTGACCGATACGGCCCGTCGGATCGCAACCAGCCACGTTGAAATAGCGCAGGATCACATGGCGCATCGCACCAGTGGCGCAGTGGTCGCGCAGCATCGTCTCGGACATCAACTTGGATGTGCCGTACGGGTTGATCGGCGCGGTGGGCGTGTCCTCGTCGGCGATGCCCTCGGCAGTGATGCCGTACACCGCCGCGGTAGATGAGAAAATGAACTTGTCCACGCCCACTTCCGCACAGGCGGCCAGGAGGTTCCGCGTGTTGCAGGTGTTGTTGCCGTAATAGCGCAGCGGATCGGTGACCGAATCGGGCACTACGGTGTGGGCAGCGAAATGCATCACCGCATCGACCTGCCAGTCGGTGAGCACGCGTGTCACCAGCGCCATGTCTCCGACGTTGCCCACGATGAGCTCGGCGCCGACCACCGCGTCACGGAAACCCGTGGAAAGATTGTCCAGCACTACAACGCGGTCGCCGCGCCGGGTGAGCTGCTGCACCACATGGCTGCCGATATAGCCGGCACCGCCAGTTACCAGGACGGTTTTCATCGATGCACTCCCGCGTGCGCCACCGGGAAACTGGCACCGAGCCAATGCTCGATGCTGTCCAACAGGCGGTGGCGATCGCCGGTCAGGATGTAGGTGTGGTCGGTTTCCTTCAGGAAACGCGTATAGATGCCGGGGTGTTTGACCAGCGGCCCGAACTGTTCGCCGAACTGCCTTTGGTGGTTGAAGTAGTTGCTGATGCCGCCGCTGTAGATCAGGCAGAGCTTCAAGCCCCGATCGAGCATGCTGGCAAGGTCGGCCTTCACCACTGCCTGCGGCAGGGGCGCCACCGAAAACACCGGCTCGGCGTTCTTTTCCGCCGCCTTGGCCGCCCCGCGCGACAGCAAGCGTCTCCAGCGCACAGGGTCGATCAGGCGCGGCAGGTAGTACCGCAGCTTGTAGCCAAAGGTGCGGTAGGCATAACCATCGAGGAATACCGCCCCCGCAACCCGGGCTTCGGTGCAGGCCACCGAATGCGCGTTCTGCGCACCGGAACAAAGGCCCACGAGAACGAAGCGCGAACACCCGGCCTGCCGCTCCAGGAGGCTCATCGCATCGTCGACATCCGCACGCACCTGCTCCACGCGGGTACGTGATTCCTGGGAGGCGCCGCTGTCGCCCAGGGTGGAGAGGTCGAATCGAAGCGTAGGGTACCCGCGGGCATTGAGCCGCCGGGTCATTTCAACATGCAGGCGGAACGGACCGATGCGGTTCACCAGGCCCGCATTGAGCACGATCACGCCTACACCATCGCTCGCTGCCGCCGGCAAGCCGGCGATACCTACCAGGTGCCGCGCGCGGCCAAAGCGGAAGGCCTGCTCCTGCATCATGCGGCCTCCCTGACGTGGCCCGTCACGGTCTGGATCAGGGGGTGGGACAAGATGGCCATCTCCAGCCGGGCCAGATCGTCCCACGGGGTGGGTGGTTGCAGGCTGCGTATCACCGCCTCGCGCACGCTCAGGCTCCGGGGAATTTCCTGGCCGATTGTGTCGAGCACCAGCAACGGCACGGGCGAAGCCTCCAGCTTCAGTTCAACCAGTTGGTGCCGAAGCCGGTCCGAAACATTGAATCCCAGCCACTGAGCGGATACGTCGGAGACCATGCGTGGCTGGCTGAACCTCTGAGCGTCCATGCCCAGCGCCGCCTGCATGGCGTCCAGCCGGGTGACATACGCATGGCCGTCCAGGACCGGATCCCAGGCGACGACGCCTGCCAGCTGGGCGGCCGACGACGCGGCAAGGCCGATGTTGCCACCCAGCCTTGCACCGAAGGCAGTCACCCGCGCCGCTCCGCTGCGGGTGCGCAATTCGTGTGCTGCCAGCACCGTATCGGCAACGCACCGGGCAAGATCGACATCGGCGCTGGCGCCTGCCGAATCGCCGGTGCCGTAGTAATCGAAGCGCAGCACCGCTACGCCGTCGGCCACCAGCGCCTGGGCCAGCTGGCGGTAAAGCCGGTGGCAGCGGATCTGGTCCTGTCCCAGCGGCGGGCACAGCAACACAGCCTTCCGCGGATGCCCGCCACTGGCGTGGTACATGCCGAACAGCTCGCGCCGCGGCCCGAAGAAGAATGGCAGTTCCGCGTCGTCGTCGATCATCGCCGGTACACCACGCCAACAAAGAATTGGGTTTCGCGGTAACTCTGGCCAGCGGCGTTACTGTCGCGCTTCTCGTGGGAAATCGCTGCGCGCCAGCTCCAGTGCGATGTAAGGGTGTGCTGGAAGGCCGCGCCGTAGCGCCAGGTTTTGTCGGTGCGGGAAAGCGCGTCGTAGTTGAGCTTTTCACCGGTGGCGAAGAAGGACAGGTCCATCCTCGGCCGCAGGCGATAGGTCAGTGCGAAGCTTCCGCCGCGGCCGGTCTGGTCGAAGGTATGGTCGTTGACGTACTCGAGCTTGCGGTACATCGGCGAGACGGAAAACGACAGGCGCGTGCCCTGGTAGGAATAGCTGGCCTGCAACTCACGCTGCAGGTACACGTCCGAATCGATCACGGTATTGCCCACGACCGTGGTTCCGCCAAGGCTGGCTTGCCCCGGCCCCGGATCCAGGGTGGAACTGAGCACGAACGGCGACAGTGGCGTGGAAAGGTCCTGCGCCGCATCGGAGAACTGGTACGCGCCGGAAATGCCAAAGGAACTGCGCGTGGTCGGTTGCCAACCAACGGCCGCCCGCAGAAGAGGCTTGGATTCGGTGCCGCCGTGATCGAAGTCCAGGCGCGAGTAGCCCACCGTCAGGTCGGCATCGAAATGCGCCAGCTGGCTGGTGTAGCGCAGGAAGCCCTCATCGCGGCTGTAGTTGGACCCGGCCGTGTCGTTCTGGAAGGTCACCCGCTGCGTCTCGACGTTCAGCGACAGCACGTCGGTGGGGCTCAGGTCACGGAACAACCGGCCGGCCAGCACCCCCCGGGATGAATTGAAATCATCCACCTTCGAGGCGTAGCTGTTGATGTAATGCAGTTCCACCTGGCCACGCATGGCATCGCCGATACGAAGTTTCAGTACGGGTCCCAAGGTCAGCACGTTGGTCTGCTGCTGGTTGTCCGGCGCATCGCTGGCCAGCGAATCCACGGGGCGCACGCCGGCATAGTCGGCGACGTTGAAATCCAGGCGGCTGGGAATGACCGTCCAGTTGCCGGTGGCGGCAAGCTCCGTCTGCGTCGTATCGTCGAAGTCGCTGGTGGCGTAGTGGTGGTATTCCACGGTCCCGGCCACGTTGGCCTGGAAGGTGGAGCCCTGCTGCAGATAGGTGAAGCTGGCGCCCGGGATGAGGATATTCGCCGACTGCGGATTGTCGGTGGAAAGTGCAACGTTGTTGCTGTGCTCGATGCCCCCGTACAGGGAGTAATCGAACTGCCCGGCGCATACGGCCGTCGGCCCGGCGGCCAACGCCACCAATACCGCACCCGCTACGGCCCTTCGTGCCAGCATGCCCCTGCTCCCTTCCCCTGCCGGCACCGGTCAGGGTGCCTGGTTGAAAACCACGCCGGCGAGCTTGCCCGGCTCGAAGTTGGCCACGGCCGTGCTGATCGCGCCCGGGGTATCGCGGCCATAGCCGGCCACCACTACGACGAAATCAGCAAGGTCGGCCAGGATGCGCGCGTCGGGCGAGCCCTTGATCGCCGGGCCGTCCAGGAATACATAGCGGTCGTTGTAGCGGGAGCGCAGCGAATCGAGCACCGTGCGCATGCGCGAGGACGAGAAATACTCGCTGCTGTTCTCCCGCGACTTACCCGCCGGGATCAGCCGCAGGCGCGGGATGCCGGTGTGGTACAGGATGCGTTCGATGCCCAGCGATGGATGTTCCAGGTAATCGATCAGGCCGCCGTGGCCGACCTCCACGCCCAGGGCGCGGTGCTGTTCGGGATAACGCAGGTTGCAGTCGAGCAGCAGGCTGGTACGCGCCTCGTCGAAGGCAAAGGCCGCGGCGAGGTTGCGCGCCACGAAGCTGCCGCCGGAACGCGGGCTCACCGGCACCACCAGGGTGACGAAATTCCCTTCACCGGCAAGACCGAGCAGACGGGTGCGGATGTTGCGGAAGGCATCGGACTGCAGCCTGACCGATTCCTCGCGATGGATCAGCCGGCGTTCTTCCAGTTGCAGCGGCGCCAGCGTACCGCCCGGTTCCACCATCCTGGCGATCGAATGGCCGGTACCGCGGGTGAATTCCGCCGAGGACACCACGGTCGAATCATTGGTCGACGGGTTCATACCCACCCCTTCAGGCGAAGCCAGAAAACCACCAGGTACACGAGCGCGACACCGGCGACGATGAAACCCAGCAGGGAATTGCGTACCCGGTCGCGGCGGCGATCGCGCGGCGTGGGGTAGTAGGGAATGGCAGCGAGCACGGTAAGACCCGTCCCCTGCTCTAGCTGCCACACCGAGCGCACGCGCGGGTCGAACCGGGTCACGCCGAACAGCAGGCCGAATGGAATGGCCAGCGACAGCGCCACGCCAGCAAGGCCGAAATGCATGAAGCGGATGCCGGTGGGCTGCAGCGGCATCACCGCTGGGTTCTGGACCTGGAAGGTCAGGCCGCGCTGCTCGGCGTCGAGGTTCATCGATACGCGGGCGCTCTCGCGGCGCTTGAGCAGATCCTGGTAGACATCGCGGTTCACCGTGTAGTCGCGCGTCAGCTCCGAGGTAACGTTCTCGGAATTGGCGATGCGGCGGCTACGCTCCAGTTCATTCTGCAGCATCGATTCGCTGGCACCGATACGGGCGCCTGCCGCCGCCGCCTCGCTGCGGGTGGCGGCCAGCTGCATGCGCAGCTGCTGGTACATCGGGTTCATCTGCGTGCCGTTGTCCACGGGGATCGGCACGCCCGCCATCTTCGCGGCATTGCGGCGTGCTTCTTCGCCCTGGGCCTGCACGCGCAGGTCCTGGATCTGGTGGCGCAGGCGGATCACGTCCGGATACGAATCGGTGTAGGTCAGCAGCAACGTATCGAGCTGCTGCTGCAGCGCCGCCATCTGCGTCTGCGCCACGCCCTGTGCGGTCTGCACGGCGTTGACTTCCGACTCGCCCGACAGCTGGGCCTGGATCGCGGCGGCCTGGGAATTCTTCTCCATCAGCATCATGCGCGTGTTTTCGATCTGGTTGCGCAGCTGGCCGATGCGCGCGTTGGTGTCGGTCTCGCTGCCCGGACGCGCATCGGCGTTGGCGTCGCGATAGGCCTTGAGCTTGTCCTCGGCATCGGTGAGCTTGGCGCGGTAGGCCTCGACCTGGCTGTTGATGAAGTCGTAGGCGTCGCGACTTTCCTGCTGCTTCGAGGCCAGGCTTTCGGAAATGAACAACTGCGCGAACTGCCGCGTCACCAGGAAGGCGCGCCGCGGATCCGAATCGAAATAGCTGATGGTGATGAGGTTGTCGCGCGCGGTCTGCAGGGTCGTGCGCGACTTGATACCCTCGATGAGCTTGTCCTGCTCGATCGGCGTCGGGTTCGTCGCCATCCAGCCGCCGGCCACCAGGATCTCCGCCAGCACCTTGCGGCTGAAGATCACGTCACGGGCGATGCCGGCGCGGTTCTTGTTCCCCGTGGTAGATGCCGCGCCCTCCATCAGCGGCGTGATGATGCTGCTTTCCTGGGCCAGGATGGTGGTGCTGGCCTCGTACTTGCGCGGCCACAGCAGGCCCGTGGCCAGGGCCGCCAGGGCGATGGCGGCAAATACCAGGGCAATGGCCAGCCGGCGGCGCTTCGCTTCGCTGACCAGCGCCGGCAGCAGGCCGCTCAACGGCATCAGTTCACCACTCATCGGCTTCCCCTCCTCAAAATGCGCGCTGCGGCACGGTGATCACGTCACCGGGCTGCACGGGGTAGTTGTTGGCAAGGTCGCCTTGCTGCAGGATCTTTTCCAGGCGGATCGCGTACGACGTGGTCGCCCCGGTCTCGCCATGGCGGTAAAGCTCCGTGCGATCGGGGGCCGCGAATTCGGTGGTGCCGCCGGCGGCCAGGACCGCATCGAGCACGGTCATGCCCTGCCGGTAGGGAATGGAAATGGGGCTGCGCACCGCGCCGGTCACCCGGACGCGCGAGAGGTATTCGTGGCTGCGCAGCGCGGTCAGGATCACCGCCACCTGCGGATCACGGATAAACGACGAGAGCTTCGAGCTGATTTCCGTCGATACGTCAGCCGTGGTCTTGCCGCCTGCCTCGACGTCGCCGATCAACGGCACGGTGATCTTGCCGTCGGGCCGTACCGGCACGCTCACGCTAAGGTCGGGGTTGTGCCACACCGTTACCTGCAGCTGGTCGTCCACGCCGATCAGGTACGTGTTGACCGCCTGCGTTGCCGAATCCACCTTGGGCGGCGGTTCGGTGGAGCCCCCTGTGGCACACGCAGTGAGCGCGCCTGCCAGTCCTACGGTCGCCAGGAAACGGAGCATCTTCATGAGCATCACTGCCAGTGGCCGGAACTGTAGCCACGGTAACCACATGCACACGGCAAAACGATTCACTACACGGCTGGAAAGGCTCGTCCATGGCGTCTACTACTTTGGTTGGGTAGACCTCGAGCCGTTGCCCGGCCCGGGAAAGCCACGTTGCTACACTAGGTGTTCTTCCCGGCCGCAGCCTTTACCCATGCCATCGCTTCGCATCAAACGCTATCTCGTCACGGGACTGCTTACCTTCATTCCACTATGGGTAACGTGGCTGGTGCTTTCGTTCGTGGTGAACCTCCTGGCCGGCATCGGCGCCCCCCTGGTGGTGGTCGCCATGCACGCCGTGGGCTGGGTATCGCCCGCCACGGAAGCGGCCATCCGCGACAGCTGGTTCACCTGGTTGCTGGCCTTGGTACTTACCCTGGCCGCGCTTTACCTGGTGGGCCTCTTGGCCAGCCGCGTGGTCGGCAAGCGTCTGATCGGCGCCTTCGATGCCGTGCTCAACCGCATCCCGCTGGTGCAGACGATCTACGGCGGCACCAAGAAATTGATGTCGGTGCTGCAGAACCAGCCCGGCGGCCTGCAGCGCGTGGTGCTGGTGGATTTTCCCCGCGACGGCATGAAGGTGGTGGGTTTCGTCACCCGGGTGATGGTGGAGGAACGCACCGGAAGGGAGATCGCCGCGGTGTATATCCCCACCACGCCCAACCCTACCGGCGGCTACCTGGAGCTGGTACCCGTGGAAGAACTTACGCCTACCGACTGGACCATGGACCAGGCGATGGCCTTCATCATCTCCGGCGGCGCCGTGGCGCCGGATATCCTGCCCTCCCGCCTGCCCGTGGAAGAGACCTGATGCGCTTTGCCGTTCTTGCTACCGCCCTGCTTTCCGCCGTTGCCACGGTTGCCAGCGCATCGGCCGCTACCCTCCCCGCCAGCGGGAAATGGACCACGCCCGCCGAGGCTTCGGCTTTCCGCACCACGCCCGATTACGCCACCACGGTGGCCTACCTTGAACGCCTGGCCGCCGCCGCACCAGACCGCCTGCAACTGATGTCCTTCGGCACCACGCCCCAGGGCCGGCCGATGGACGTGGTCGTGGCAAGCAATGTCCCTGGCATCACTCCTGCCGTGGCCCGCGAACGCCACCTGCCGGTGCTGCTTGTGCAGGCGGGCATCCATCCCGGCGAGATCGAGGGGAAGGACGCCGGGCTGATGCTGCTGCGCGACCTCGCCCTGGGTGGGAAATTCGAAGGCGTGCTCGACCATGTGGTCCTGGTGTACATCCCGGTGTTCAGCGTCGACGGCCACGAGCAATCGAGCCCCTATAACCGCATCAACCAGGACGGCCCCGAATCGATGGGCTTCCGTGGCCAGTCGCAATACCTCAACTTGAACCGCGACTACATCAAGGCCGATGCGCCTGAGATGCTCGCCTGGCTGAAACTATGGAACACATGGCTGCCCGATTTCCTGGTGGACGTGCACACCACCGATGGCGCGGATTACCAATACGACCTCACCTGGTACACCGAGGATCCCCACAAGCTCGATCCGGGTGTCGATGCCTGGCAGCGCGCCACCCTGGCGCGGGTGATGCCGGCCTTCGACCGCATGGGGCACATAAATTCCCGTTACCTTGAATTCAAGGACGGGCGGGACATCACCAAGGGCATCGAGAATTTCGGCTCCGGTCCACGCTTCTCCACCGGCTACGCGGCGCTGCAGAACCGCCCGGCGCTGCTGATCGAAACCCATATGCTCAAATCGTACGAGGTGCGCGTGCGCGCCACGTACGATCTGGTGGCCCAATTGCTGCGGGACATCGCCGCGCATCCGGAAGAACTTACCGCCGCCACCACCAAAGCCGATGCCGCCACCGTCGCCCGGGCTTCGAATGCCAGCGCCAGCGTGCCGATCACCTTCAAGCCGGATCCGACCACTACCACCCGGGCCTTGAAGGGCTACGCCTTCACGCAGACCAAAAGCGACGTCTCCGGCGACATCTGGGTGCAATACGACGCGAAGAAGAAAAAGACCTACCAGATCCAAGACCAGGACGGCCTGCTGCCGGACATCAGCATCACGCCGCCCGCGGCCTACGCCATCCCCGCCCAGTGGACGCAAGCCATCGCCCGGCTCGACGCCCATGGCATCGCCTACCGCAGGCTTGCCGCGCCGCTCACCGTCGACGCCGACGGCTACCAGCTGGACAACCCGGTGTGGGCCCCCAAGCCCTTCGAAGGCCATCTGATGCTGCAGTCGTTCACCCAGGCAGCCGTCAAACGCCACGTGACCCTGCCCGCGGGCTCGGTAATCGTGCCGATGGACCAGCGCGCCGCCAACGTGGCGATGGAACTGCTGGAGCCCCAGGCGCCCGATTCACTCCTGCACTGGGGCTTCTTCGACGCCACCTTCGAGCCGAAGGAATACGGCGAACCCCGGGTCCTGGAGGCCCTGGCGCGCCAGATGATGGAGAAGGATCCTGCCCTCAAGGCCGAATTTGAGAAAAAATTGAACGACGACAAGGCCTTCGCCTCCAGCGCCCGGGCAAGGCTGTTTTTCTTCTTCCTACGCTCGCCCTGGTACACCGTGCAGGGCGTGGGCGCTTACCCCGTGCTGCGGTTGCAGCAGAAACCGGCGTTACCTTCGACACTGTAGACACCATGACTTTTTGCCTAGTCTCGACCGTCACCCCCGGCCGCCGGGGTCGTTTCCACACAGAGGGACATCCATGACCACCCAGTTCATCAAGCCGCTGGCGCTTGCCGTCAGCCTGGCCCTGGCGGCTACCGCCTGCGGCAAGCACGACGATGCCGCTCCGGCCAGCACGCCGGCCCCGTCCCAGAGCGCCGCCAGCGCCTCGACCGCCGCTGCCCCGGCCGCCGCGGCCTCCACCGCCGGCCCGGCGTTCAACATCGCCGACCTCGATACCTCGATCCAGGCCTGCGACGACTTCAACGGCTTCGTGAACTCCAAGTGGATCGCCGCCAACCCGATCCCGAACGACCGTACCCGTTGGGGCGCGTTCGACAAGCTGGCCGAAGCCAGCCTCAACACCCAGCACGATATCGTCGACGCTGCCGCCAAGAACGCTGACAGCGCGGCCGCAGGTTCGGTCGAGCAGAAGATCGGTTGGCTATACCACTCGGGCATGGACGAAGCCTCGGTCGATCGCGCCGGCATCGATCCGGTCAAGCCGCAGCTTGAGAAGATCGACGGCCTGAAGTCGCAGGCCGACCTCGTCGAGTTCATCAACGACAGCTTCTCGCACGGCGACAACAAGGTATTCGACTTCAGCTCCGGCGCCGACTTCAAGAACGCCAAGATGCAGATCGGCTACGTGAACCAGGACGGCCTGGGCCTGCCCACCAAGGACTACTACACCAAGCCCGAGCACGCGGAGCTCCGCAAGCAATACGTCGCGTACATTGCCAAGACCCTGCAGCTGGGCGGCGTGGCCGAGGCCGATGCGCAGAAGCAGGCCGATGCGGTGATGAAGTTCGAAACACAGCTGGCCGCCGCCTCCCTGGCGCCGGTGGAACTGCGCAAGCCGGAAAACCAGTACCACTTCGTCTCGGTGAAGGACGCCGACAAGATCACCCCGCACTTCAACTGGGAAAAGTTCTTCGACGCCCAGGGCGTGAAGATCGACAAGGGCTTCTCGGTGTCGCAACCGAAGTTCTTCGCCGAGTTCGACAAGATGCTGGCCTCCACGCCGGTCAGCGACTGGCAGGCCTACCTGCGTTTCCACGCCATCGACGAGGCATCGCCGTACCTGTCGAAGAATTTCCAGGACAACAAGTTCGACTTCTACGGCAAGACCCTCGCCGGCCAGCCGGAACAGAAGCCGCGCTGGAAGCGCGTGCTGACGGCGGTCAACTCGTCCATGGGCGAGGCGCTGGGCAAGCTGTACGTCGACAAGGTGTTCAAGCCCGAGGCCAAGGCCCGCGCGCAGGAACTGGTGGACAACGTGCGCAATGCGCTGAAGGTGCGCATCCAGAACCTCGACTGGATGAGCGACACCACCAAGGCCAAGGCGATCGCCAAGTGGAACACCTTCCTGCCCAAGATCGGCTACCCCGACAAGTGGCGTGAGTGGTCGGGCCTGAACGTCAAGAGCGACGACTACTACGGCAACGTGATGGCCGCGGCGGACTTCAACTACCACTACGACATCGCCAAGATCGGCCAGCCGACCGACCGCAAGGAATGGGGCATGACCCCGCAGACGGTCAATGCCTACTACAACCCCACCGACAACACGATCAACTTCCCGGCCGCGATCCTGCAGCCGCCGTTCTTCGATGCCAACGGTGACGACGCCATCAACTACGGCGGCATCGGCGCGGTGATCGGCCACGAAGCCAGCCACGGCTTCGACGACCAGGGCAGCCAGTTCGACGGCGACGGCAACAACGAGAACTGGTGGACCAAGGAAGACCGCACCAAGTTCGACGCCCGTACCGCCAAGCTGGTGGCCCAGTTCAACGACTACACGCCGATCAAGGACAAGCCCGATGCGCACGTCAACGGCCAGCTGACCCTGGGCGAGAACATCGCGGACCTCGGCGGCCTGAACGTAGCCTACGACGCGCTGCAGGAAGCGCTGAAGAAGAACCCGAAGGAAGCGGAGGAGAAGATCGACGGCTACACCCAGGACCAGCGCTTCTTCCTGAACTGGGCCCGCGTGTGGCGCGGCGCCATCCGCGAGAAGCAGGCGCTGCTGTACCTCAACGTCGATCCGCACGCCCCAGCCCAGCTTCGCGCCATCGGCGCCCCGTCGAACATGGAAGCCTTCGCCAAGGCCTACCAGTGCAAGCCGGGCGACAAGATGGTCCGCGACGCCGATCACCAGGTGAAGATCTGGTAATCGATCCGGACTGATGGAAGTACGAAGACCCCGCCCTCGTGGCGGGGTTTTTTTTGGGTGCCGGAAGTAGGAATCGAACGCGGTCCTGCGACCTTCGGGGGGCCGCACTCCTAGCCGCACTCACACTCGAGCACTCCTTCGAAACCAAGGTAACTCAAGGAATGTTTAGTAGCCGCTTCAGGCCGAGATATACGAGGGGGCCCAATACTCCGATGACCACGGCGCCGGCCGCTACGCTCCAGTAGATCCTGGAGACATTCAAGCTCAAAGCAGTAAGCCTTGTGTCCATGGCACTCATTTTCTCGCCAACTTCCTTGATCGAATCGTCCAATCGGTTCATTCGCTGGGCAGAATGCGCAACTTCCGCGTCGATCTTCCCTTGTACCTGGCCAAAGGATTGCGATAGATGGTTAAGTTGCTGCCATACGAAAACCATCGCATCCATGCGATTGCCGGGATCGGGCGTGGTGATCGACGGCTCGACGCTATCTCGGGCGGGATTGCTGCCACTGGCACGTTGGCTCATAGCTGCGTCGTCCTCAGCCTCAGCCATTCCCAGACGTCAGTGGGCGCACGACCACTATACGCACCAACTGGAAACACGAGACCGGTGCCAATGTGAGGGTCCGTGCGAATCTGCAGCTTCTCGGCTAGATCAGACGAAATTCCGTCGAAAGCCACAAGCCACTTATCGTTCGCCAACTCGTAAATCAAAGCGGGATTTTCGATCACGAGCCCAAGCCTTTCCCGCACTTCTGGCGCGTTTGTGAGTGCCGTGACGAAGTAGACCTGTTGCGCCATGGGCTTATGCGCTCCTTCACATTACGTCGCCTCTTCGAAAGGCGCCTAGTTCCATTCTTGGGCCGAGTTTAACTGCATAACGGAAGATGAGTACTTCCTTGGTGTAGCAACGGCGTAACGCTTCGGCTCCCGCTAACCTCAGCGAGGCCGATTTCCAAGTAACTGATTCGCTTGGAAGCCCATTTCGTGGATGTCTGGAAAGATCCCAATCGTCGCACGTTGGGTTCGTAACTTTCCGAGCCTTGGCTATAGGGCCCACGAAGTTGGATGCACTACGCCTACGCATGCCATGGGTGATCGGATTGTCGAAGCTCGCATACCCCGATCTCGGACAGCCTTCCGCATTAGCGTGCGAAACGGATCAGGCGAATGAACGCGCCAAGCAATGCACCCTCGCCCGCGTGCCGCTTTCTACCCGGCAGTGAAACAACGCGGGCTTATTCCGCTGGCCAGGCACGTCCATTCGCCCTCATGACTCGGCCATGCCCTGTTTCAATGTAAGGGTAAGGGTGGCGAGCGAGCCAGGTGTAGAAGACCGATACCGTCCGGCTGGGCATGCGCCCACCTGGTCGCCCGCCGTAAGACGGAAGACCTCGGGCCCCGCAGGCATTGCTGCGGGGCCCGACGGTAGTGGGGCTTCTACACCCCAGCTGCCGGTATCCCGGCAACCCGCGCATGATCGCGGGCCTCGCAAGGCGAATCCATACGGATTTTCTCAAAGTGACGTTGGCCTACACATCGGAGGATGCTCAATCTCAATGCCAGCGACGGCGTATGGCCATCCAATCGTGACCCACGTATGTCTTTGCACGGTTCCGGCATGCTACGTTCGTCGGACAGGGGGTCATCGGCTGTTCGCGAGGGCTCAAAAACATGTCCGTTATCCGCGTTCTTCGGCGCAAGAAGTTGCGCCTGGCTGCACTCATTTCCCTGGCGGCGTTGTTTGCCGGCGGCGCATCCGCCGCCACGCCGCCCGGCTTCACGCTCGGCTCGCCCAACGTGGCGGTGGCCGATCCTTCCGTGCCCCGCCCGAACACGGCATCGTGCACGGTGCAGCTCTTCAGCGACTTCACCTTCACCGATTTCTCCAACCATCCTTACACCTATGCGCCGCCAGTCGGCTGCAAGGGACCGTGGTCGAAGGTCGTGCTGGAAGGCGACTTTTCCGTCACCGTCGGGCGGCAGTTCGACCGTACGGCTTCGCTGTGGCTGGCCGGGTCGAACATCTACTTCGGCACCACGGAGGAACCCTCCGCCGCCGTGGCGCCGAGCTGGCACATCGAGCGCGACGTCACCGACTTCTCAAGCCTGCTCGGCAGCGCGCAGACCGGCCAGGCGGTGCTGGGCAATATCGTGGACGGCACCTATACCGGCGTGATCCATGGCTCGGCGAAGCTGGTGTTCTATAAATCGTCCCTGCTCGTACCGGCAGCACAATCGCCCGATGCGGTCTATGCGCTTTCCGATGGCGGCGCCGGCAGTCCAGTGAACCTCAATACCGGGGCGGACCTGCTGTCACGGAGCATCACCCTGCCCACCAACATCGAACGCGCCTACGTGGATGTATTCGCGCAAGGCCAGCAGGGCGATGAGTTCTGGTACTCGTGCGTGCCCGATGAAGTGGCCAACGAAGCGGAAAGCTGCGGCGGCGGCGCCTACCGCGAGGCACAGGTAAGCATCGATGGCCAGGCGGCTGGCGTGGCGCCAATCTACCCCTGGATCTTCACCGGCGGCATCGATCCCTACATGTGGCGGCCCACCACGGGCGTGCAGACCTTGAACTTCCTGCCCTACCGCGTGGACCTCACGCCGTTCGCCTCGCGCTTGAACGACGGCAAGGCGCACACGCTGGCGATCGGCGTGACTGGCGCCAACAGTTATTTCTCGGTCACCGGAAACCTCTTCGTGTACCTGGACCACCATCGCAAGGTAGTGACAGGCGCCGTGACCACCAACACGCTGGCCAACCAGCCGCCGCAGGCCACGGTGACGAACAACCTCACCGATACCGATGGCGTGATCGGCGGTAACGTGGTTACCAACGCATCGCGCACCTTCGAGCTTGCCGGCTACGTCGATACCTCGCACGGCCGCGTCAGCACCAGCGTGAAGCAGACGGTGGCCTTCGCCAACACCCAGGCCTTCACCATCAACACCACCACCTACAACCAGGCCATCGACCAGACGACAAGCGTCAACAGCACCACCACCACGCGCGAAGGCATCTTCGGCCTGCCGGTCACGGCCACCTTGACGGCCAGCTATCCCCTGAAGGCCGACTTCACCTACAACTTCGACGACGCCGGCAACTATGTGTCGGCGCCCAGTTCCGTATCGCAGGGCTTCGAACGGCACTACGTCAAGAAGGCCGGCGGCCTCACCCTGTACCGCACCGACACCAGCAACACCATCCATACCGGTGACACCCTCACCTTCACCGGCAATGCGGTAACCGGCCATACCGGCCAGGCCAGCACCCAGGCCTTCCGATTCGGCGACAGCCTGGGCAGCTGCTACGCCCGCGACATCGGCACCAGCAGCGGCACGCTGGCAAGCGTTGTCGACGGCACCGGCTGCCCGCGTGGAAAGAACCTCTTGCTGTGGTTCACTCACCCGGATGGCTCGCCCGACACCTCGCGAACGGAAACGCCCTATATCTTCTAACCGCAGCTGGCTATGGGAAGCAGGCATCGGACAGGGCCCCGCCAACCGGCGGGGCTCTTCTGTTTGGACGATTGCGTGCGCGTGGCCGGCGGTGCCAAGCTAAGCCACGCGTCGGGCGTGGATGGAAGGGAGCCTTAGGGTTTGCACTTCGTCGACCTCAATACCCTGCTCGACCAACCATGGGTGCTCGATGAGGACGCCCGTCGCCGGCTGAACGCGTGGGAAGAAGGCGTGATCATCGCCAACGCCACCGGCGAGCTGGTCTACGCCAATCCACGGGCGATGGCGATGCACGGCACGATACGCCTGGGCGCGGTACCCGACGACTACAGCCTGCTGCATGGCCTGTTCACCCTGGAAGGCCGTCCCTTCCCATCACCCGACCTGCCATTGGTCCGGGCGGTACGCCACGGCGAAACCGTGCTGGAATCGCGCTGGCGCATCCGGCGCCCCGATGGCTCGGTGCTGGCCGCCACAGGTTCCGCCTATCCGTTGCACGATGAGGACGGCAATCGCGTCGGCGGCATCCTGCTTTGTGTCCCGATGGACTCCGCCGAGCAGGACAGATCCGCCACCAGCTAGACATGGCTCCAGGAAGCCATGGCCAGGACCGTCAGCAACAAGAGGCCGGCCGCCATGCGCTGGCTGATGAGCACCCGCCGCTGCTGGGTTGATGCTTCCCCCTGCGCGCCCTTCAGCTTTTTTACCGCAGGTAGCGCACTTGCCTGGATGACAAGCGCCAGCAGTGCACATGCCGCTCCGATGCCCAGGACGTGGAACCCCGGTGTGGGCGGCAGGCCGCGCAGGGCGAGAAACCAGGTTGCCAGCCCCATGCACAACGTGGCGACACCCGCACCGAATTGCGGACCGGCAAGCTTCTCAACCAGCAGGCCGCCCGTGCGGGCAAGCACGAAGGACGATCCGGCCCAGAAGACACCGCTCACCACATGCAACACAATCAATGCGATCACGATCCACTGCATGGCTGTATTCCTCATTTGGATATACACACTGTATAGTTAATTTTTGGAGTCTGCAACATGGCCACCCGGCCGTATAAGAACCAGTCGCGTGAGGAAGCTGCCGCGCAGACGCGCGCGCGCATCGTCGAGGCCGCCCTGACCCTGCTCCGGGAAGGCGCGGGCCCATCCTTCTCCCTTGAAGACGTAGCGAAGGCCGCGGGTGTGACAAGGCTCACCGTGTACAACCAGCTGGGCTCACGCCGAGCGTTGCTGGAAGCCGTGTTCGATGACGTGGCCCAGCGTGGCGGCCTGCACCGCATCCCGCAGGCGATGGCGTTGGAGGACCCCCATGCCACCCTCGACGCCCTGGTGAATATCTTTTGCGATTTCTGGAGCATCGACCACATGCCCCTGGCCCGGCTGCACGACGCCGCAGGGTCGGATCCCGAATTCACCGAAAGCCTTGCATCGCGCCACGAGCGGCGACGGATGACGATGGCGACCGTGGTCGATCGGATGGTGAAGCAAGGCGACGTCCGCAGGCGTGCCGCCGGCGACCTCGCCGACATGCTTTTCGTCCTGACCAGCCTTCCCGTCTACAGCCAGCTTGTCGCCAAGGGCCGGAGCAAGGCGGCAGCCGTGAAATTGATCAAGACCGCGATAGACGACGCGGTGCGACGGGCCGCTTGACGCCGGCCCGTCGCACCGCTGCCGATCAGAACGCCACGGACACCGACAGCCGCGCGCCCTGGTCGGTGGCGTGGCTGGCGAACTGGCCCTGGTAGCTGGCATCGACCGTGGTGTAGCGACCGATGGGAAAGCCAAACCCAAGCGAGGCGACGCCGGCGTTGGTCGCTACAGGCACGCCGTCGACCGTGAAGCTGTCTACGCCGCCGACGGCGAACCGCTCGCGTGCCGTCGAATCACGGTCGCCCGTGGCGTGCTGCCAACCCAGGCTTGCGTGCGCGAAGATGCCACCGGGCGCCAGTTCGAAGTTGCCGCGCAGCCCAAGCGTCCCCAGCACCTGGTGGGTCGTCTGGTCCTGGACGGCCAGAGCGGCATCACTGCCACGCTCGGTAAAACCATCGGTATGCAGGCGTACGTCGGCCACATTGAGGAACGGCTCGACCGATGATTGGCCACCCAGCTCGAACCGATACGAACCTTCCACATAGGCCTGCGTGGTCGAAGCATCGTAACTTCCGCTCGTGGCGCCAGCGAAATTCCCGACGACCGGGAAGCGATGGCTGTCCACCTGTTGCCATACGTGGGCGACGCCGGCCTGCAGATGCAGGCCGCCGAACGCAGTACCGCCGTAGATGCCGGCATGCGTGGCGGTTACGTGCGCCGAGGATGCCAGGCCGTCGACGCTCAGCGAGTTCTGCCCTGTCCCGACCACCGCACCGACGCGGCCATCGGCACCGGCGGCGATATCCGCACCCAACAGCAGGCCACTACCGTTGGCCTGAAGGCGCGAAGCATTGTCGTTGCCGTCGTGATCGCCGCCGTGGCCCCAGACCGCCGACCACGCATCGACGGCAGGAGCGCTGCCGGAAGCGGTGCCACCCAGATGCTGATTGATGGCATCGCGCACATAACGGCTATCGTCCATCAGCGCCGTGCGCGTGCTGGCGTGAAGTTCACCGGACACCTGGTCGAACGCCTTCGCGGCGGATGCCGCATCGAGCAAGGTGGCTGCGCTGTAAAGCGGACTGGCAAAGCCCAGGCCCTCCAGCGCACCGGCAGCGTTGCGCTCGTTGGCGGTACCCGCAGTCGAGGCGAAGGCGATGTCGTTGCGCTCGAGCGACAGGCCGACGCTATTGGCGGTGTACGACAACACCGGATCGAGGAATACCAGGTTGGAAGAAGCCCCGGCGAATTGCCCGCTGACGCCCTGCGCGGCGGTAAGGATGGTGTAGTTGGTGCGCGGCGCCCAGGTGCCACCCTGCCCCAGCACCAGCGTGCTGCCGGCGATGGTGGCCTTGCCGCCGACCACCAGTCGATCGGACTGCCCCGCGGGTGTCGCATCGATGGCAAGCGTGCCGCCGGCCTGCTGCGTGTAGTTGCCGCCGATAGTGAGCGTGCCCAGACCCACGCCGGGCGCCACGGTGCCTGCATTGATCACATTGCCGCCGATACTGCCGCCACCGGTGAGCGTGGCGCCAGAAGCCACCTGCACGTTACCTGCCAGGCTCGCCGAGGGCACTGCCGCACTACCCACCTGTAGGCTACCCGCCTGCACGGTGGTGCCACCGGTCGCGGTATTGACGCCCGAGAGCACCAGGGTGCCGCTGCCGGTCTTCTGCAGCGCCGCTGCGCCCGAGATCACGCCCGCCTGCGTGGCGATGTCCGCGCCGTCCACTTCCAGCGTGGTGTCACCCTGGAGCACGATGGCGTTGCCAATGGACAGGCCGTTGCCATAAACCACAGTCGGACTTGCAGCGAGCAGGCGGCCGGTACCCAACGCGCTGGCGTTACCCAGCACCAGGCGTGTACCCGTGGCGGTGGTATCACCCGCATAGGTGTTGGCGCCCGTGAGTGTCACCGTGCCGGCACCGGTGGCGACCGAGGCGAAATTCGAAATGACCCCGCCATAGCTGAAGGCATTGCCGGAACCTGGTGCCACCAGCAACGAACTGCCACCGGTGCCACCGGAGATATCCCCGTTGACCACCGCCGAACCGCCAAGGATCTGCAGCTGCGAATGGCCGCTACCCAGGTCCACCGCCTTGCCGCTGCCATCGGCGGTGATCGTGCCGTAGTTCACCACCGTCGCATCCTGCGCGCCGGTGGACACCACGGCAGCGCTGCCACCGCCTTCGAGCGTGCCGCCAGCAAGGTTGGTCAAGGTCACGTTGAAAGACGTGGCCGCGCCGGTGAGGGCAATGGCCGAGTCGCTCTGTCCGCGGATCAGCCCGCTGTTGGTCACCGAGGTATCGGCGAAAATACCCTGCACCGGGATCGGGTTGTCCGTCACCGGATCCTTGTCGAGGCCGGCAAGCGTGATGCCGCGGCCGATGCCGCCGTTGACGTTGTCGCCCTCGATGGTGCCGCTGTTGATGATGCTGCCGCCGCCGACGGTAACTCCCTCACTGGTGTCGTTGAAGGCCTGGCGAGAGATGATGGTGCCGGTATTGGTGAGGTTCACCACGCCGTCGATATCCACGCCATCGCCATCGCCGGTGGTGCTGCCGCCGGTGATCGTCCCGTGGTTGACGACGGTCACCTGCTCCTTGTTGTTGAAACCGTCCAGGTTGATGCCCGAACCGCTGTCGCCACGGATGGTGCCGCCAAGATTGTTGGTGACGTTCAAGGTGAACGTGCCATCCGTGCCGGTATCGGTATTGCCGCCGGTGATGCCGTGGCGCGCGCCTTCGATCGTGCCGGTCCCAGCCACGGAAGCAGACCCCGTAGTGGCGTTGACGATGGTGACGCCGCTGTTCGCCTGCAAATCCACGCCATCACTGCTGCTGGTGCTGCCGGCATTGACCGTGGCTCGGATGATGCCGTCGTTGTAGACAAAGCCGTTGACGCCAGGACGCACAGCGTCCGCTTCGTTGGCCGTGATCACACCGGTGGCGTAGTTGTAGAGGGTGTTCTGGCCGGTGGTAATGGCATTGAAGTCGATCGCCTGCGAGCCACCCGCGGACGCGTTGGCCGAACTCAGCAGGCCACTGTTGTAGAAGGTGACATTGCTGTTGGCCTTGTTCATCTGGATCACATCACCATCGGCGGTGCTCATGCTGGCGCCGGCATTGTTGGTGACGGTGAGGGTAAGGCCGCCGGTGTTGTCGCGGATGGCGCGACCGGTACCGGTCTGGGTAACGCTGCCGCTATTGGTAAGCGTGGATGAACCGGTGATGGTCACGGCGATGGTACTGCCGCCGACCTGGAGCGTGCCTCCCGCCGCCACCGTGCCAGCCTGACCTGCGGCAAGCGTCTGCCCCGCGGCGAGGGTCTGACCACTGGTCACGGTGAAGTTTGCAGCCATCGCCTGACCGCCCTCCAGCGCCATGAGGATGCCGAGGACGAGGGTGAGCTTTTTCATCGATGCCTGCCAGGTGGGATAAAAATCCCAGTGTGGGGAGGGATCAATGACAGAATCTTTACCGATTCATGGCATGGCTCTACTGAGCGACCGCAGGAAATTGTCGACGGCGTCGGTGTACGCACCTGGCTTGCCCAGGGTGATGTTGATGTCGCGATGGGAAAGCTCTTCCGGCTGCACGCGAACGGTGCCACCCAGCGACACGACCTTCGCGGCGAATGCGCGCGCCTGCGGACACGATTCGAGCCGCAGGTTCGAGCAAACCAGCAACATGGGGGCAGGCCGCGCATCCAGCCGGGCCAGTGGCGACACCTGCGACCAATAGCCCGGATCCTTGCCGAAAGCCTGGTCGTAAAGCGGCAAATGGGGACCGCGCATGATCCGCCCGACATCCAGCGCCGCGCTGTCCAGCGCCACGGTTCCAAGCCACGGCGCGGCACCGGCCTGGCGCACCAGCTCCGGCGAGGACGCCAGCAACGACACGATGTGCGCGCCAGCCGAATGGCCCATCAACACCACGCGGTGCCCGTCGCCATGCCAGCGGGCTGCGTGATGCTGGATGAAGGCCAACGCGTGGGCCACCTCGCGCGCCTGTGTCAATGGATCGGCCTCGGGCAGGAGCGGATAGTCGATGGCGATGAAGACATAACCCATCGCGTTGTAGTGCGAGGCCTTGGGTTCGGCCAGGCCGGCATTGTCCTTGTCGCCGATGCGCCATCCACCCCCATGCACCATCACGATGACCGGTGCCGGCGAGCTCGCCGGCACCGTATAGACGTCCATCGTCCGTCTCATCCCCACGCCCCAGGGCTGGTCGCGTTGCACACTGTCGGCCCGGCCCATGCCAGCGAGCAGGAACCCGCAAAGCAGCAGCATGAAGGTGAGCAGGTTTCGGCGGGACATCATGGTTCTCCGTTAAATATCAGCGGCAGGCGATTGATTGGCCCGAGGCATTGGTGCAGCCACCGGTATGGGTGATGCCGTCCTTGCTTACCGTGGTCTGCCCGTTATAGGTGTTGCCGTTGGCTCCGGTCACCTCGCGCGTGCGTGTCACGCCCTGCCCGGTCGCACCCGTGGTGGAACCCTGGTACGTTCCGCCGTTGGGACCGGTGGCGGTGGTCGTGCGGTTCACGCCCGCGGTGCCGTCTGCATTACGGTACGACGAGCCCTGGCTATTGATCGAGCCACCGGCGGCGCCATTGGCGTTGAAGCCGGACTGGTGCTGCATGGAGCCGTCGGCCGAGTGCGCGGTGCTGCCCGATCGTTCGGCAGTACTGCCGTTGGGGCCGCGTATCGCGCCCGCGCTGGTGGTACGGCGATTACCGGCACCATCGCCGGTGGTGGTGCGGCCGTGGATACCTGCGGCGCCGCGCGGACCACGGAAGCCGCCTGCGTGTCCGGCGGCAAAGCCACCGGCAGGGCCACGGGCGAAGCCGCCGGCCGCGAAGCGGCCCGTGGCCTCGGCGGGCAGCGACATCCCGGCCAGCACGGCCAGGGCAACACCACACATGATCATGCGGACCATGGTTGATTCCTCATATCGGCGGGACCCATTGCCCCGGCCGCCATGCTGTGCGCCTTCCGCCCCGCAATCCGCCCGCGCGCTGAAAGCGCTTGCAACCGGCTGTTGCCATCCGGGCGGCGGGAAACATCCTGTTACAAACGCAGCACTCGTCGCCCCGGTGGACACGGTGCAGAATTCCCCCATGGCCGAAAACCCACCCCCCGCAAGTATCCTCGTCGTCGACGACGATGCTCGCCTGCGCGATTTGCTGGTGCGCTACCTGGAACAGCAAGGCTTCCGCGCACAGGCCGTGGGCGACGGCAAGGAAATGGACAAGGCGCTCTCGCGCGGCCACGTCGACCTGATCGTGCTCGACCTCATGCTGCCAGGCGAGGACGGCCTTTCGATCTGCCGGCGCCTGCGCGGCCAGGGCGTGGAGACACCCGTCATCATGCTTACCGCGCGCGGCGACGACATCGACCGCATCGTCGGCCTGGAAATCGGCGCCGACGACTATCTGGGAAAGCCCGGCAATCCCCGCGAACTGGTGGCGCGCATCAATGCCGTGCTGCGCCGTGGCCGCGTACCCGGCGGCGGCCCGCGCATCGACGGCGGCCAAGTACGCTTCGGCCGGTTCGTGCTGGAACTGGGCACGCGCCGGCTGCTGCGCGACGGGGAACCGCAGCGACTGACCACCGGCGAATTCGCCGTGCTGTCCACCCTCGTCGGCCGGCCAGGCCTTCCGCTCACCCGCGATCAGCTGATGAGCGCGGCACGGGGCCGCGAGCATGACGCCTTCGACCGCAGCATGGACGTGATGGTCAGCCGCCTGCGCCGCCTGATCGAGGACGACCCGCGCCAGCCTCGCTACCTGCAGACGGTTTGGGGGCATGGTTATGTGTTCGTGCCCGACGAAGCTGGCACATGACATCCTCGACCTCGCTTTTTCGCCGCTTGCTGTGGTTGCTCCTGGCCACGGTGCTGCTGATCGTGGTGATCGGCGCGACGACCCTGCGTTACAGCGGCAGCCGTGTCGCCAGCGACTACGAGGCACGAGTGCTGGCCACCCAGGTTCACGCCGCGGACATCCTGCTGGCGCAAGGCCACGATGATCGGCTCGCCTCACTGGGCATCGAGCATTCGGCGGCCGCGCCGTTGGCGATTCGTCCCCTGCTGCCGATGTTGCGCAACCTCCAGCAAGAGCTGCAGGCGCATCTTCCCGATCGCCAGGTACGCATGCAGGGCCGGCTGCGCGCCTTCGTCTGGGTGTCGGCCGCCGCGCCCAGCCAGGGCTGGATCGGACTTTCGCTGCCGGGCTTCCGCGCACCGCTGTTCCGTACCGCCATCGTCACGGCGGTGTTGGCGGGCCTGCTGGTATTGCTGATCGCCGCAGCCTATGCACGCAGCCTCACCCGGCCGCTGAAGATGCTGGCCGATGCGGCAGGCGATGTCGTCTCCGGTGGCGCCGTACCGGCGATGCCGCCGCGCGCGGCGCGTGAGTTCAAGGAACTGCATGCCGCCCTTACCCAGGCCGCCGCCGAACGGCAGCGCAGCCGGCGTGACCGCGACCTGATGCTGGCAGCGCTATCGCACGACCTGCGCACGCCGTTGGCGCGCATGCGCCTGGCGCTGGAACTCGCGCCGCCCGGCGATGCCGCGCTGCGCGAAGGCATGGAAGCCGATATCGCGGCCATCGATACGTTGAGCGGGCAGTTCATCGACTTCGTTCGCGATGGGACGGAAGAACCCGTGGCCGACGTGGATCTTGCCGCCGTGCTGGTCGAACTTATCGCAACGCTCTCACGCGACCGGACGCAGTGGGATGTGCAAAGTCCTGCCACGCTCAACTTGCGCGGACGGCCCATGGCGTTGCGGCGCGCGATGGACAACCTTATCGCCAACGCGCGCAGGCACGGTGCGCCGCCTTACCGCGTGGAACTTTCCCGATCGGCAAACACCGTGCGTTTCGCCGTCGCCGACCACGGGCCGGGCGTACCGGCAGCCTTGCTGCCGCTGCTGGGCGAACCCTTCGTCCGTGGCAACAGTGCACGCAGCGACGCCCTGGGCAGCGGCCTGGGCCTTGCCAGCGTGCGGCGCGTGGCGATGGCCCACGGCGGCGCGCTCGATCTGGGGAACCTGCCCGGTACCGGCTTCCTTGCCGTGCTGACACTCAGAGGCAGCGGCTGACGGGCAACATCCGCTTACAAATTAAGTACACCGACGAAAAGCCTTGCATGGGCGTCGTGCCTAGAGTGTCCGCACCTCCCCACTGAAAGGCATCGCCATGCGCCGCAGTTTCATTATCATTTCGCTCTGCTTCGTCGCCGTCAGCGCCTGCGCGCAGGACAATTCCCGCATGCAGAAAATCGCCCAGCAAATGCAGGAACGCTTCACCAAAGCCGACACCAACGGCGACGGCATGCTCTCGCGCGAAGAAGCCAAGGCGATGCCGCGCGTTTCCTCGCACTTCGACGACATCGATGCCAACCACGACGGACAGGTATCCCTGGACGAAATCCGCGCCTATGCGATGGCGGCACGCCAGTCCAAGGGTTCGTAATGCCTGCCGGCATCCACCAGCTCGCATACACCGCACCCGTGCTGCTGGTGCTTGCCGCGGCCGAGGGCACCTACCTTTGGCTGCAGCGATCGGACCGTTTTGACTGGCGTGACTACTTCGCCTCGCTGGGGGACGTGATCGGCCGTGCCGTGGTCACGCGCGTGCTGGGCCTGGGGATTGCCGGGGTAGCGCTGACTTTCGTCTTCGCCCATCGCCTGGCCACGGTGCCAATGCGCGCATGGTGGGCGTGGCCGCTGCTGGTGGTGCTGCACGACCTCTGCTACTACGCCATGCACCGCGCCGACCATCGCGTGGCCTGGTTCTGGGCCTCGCATGCGGCGCACCACTCCACCAATGGCTTTCATCTGTCCGCGGCCTACCGGCTGGGCTGGACCTCGCGCATCACCAGCAATGCCGTGTTTTTCGCGCCGCTGGCATGGCTCGGTTTCCCGGTGCCGGCGATCCTGCTGGTGACGGCGGCGAACCTGCTCTACCAGTTCTGGCTGCATACCGAATTGATCGGCAAGCTCGGGTGGCTGGAGTGGGTGATGAATACGCCTTCGCATCACCGCGTGCACCACGCCAGCAACGCTCCCTACCTGGACCGCAACTACGGCGGTGTCTTCATCGTCTGGGATCGCCTGTTCGGCAGCTTCGCCGCCGAACAGGCGTGCGAGCCCTGCCGCTACGGCCTGACCGAGCCGTTGCTGTCGCATAACCCCTTCCGCATCGCTTCGCATGGCTGGTGGCTGCTTTGGCGCAAGGTCCGCTCGGCGAAGGGGCCATGGGCTCGGGTCACGGCGGTCATCGGCCCACCGTGACTAATTACGAATGCGCATGAAGTTGCGAATCATTCGTAATTAATGATATCTTGACGGTCTGCCCGGGTTTTACCCGGGTCTCGGGACCGGAATGCAACCTGCGGCACTGCGCAACGGACGCGCCGGTCTTCGATTCGACCCAGAGCCAGACCGGCAAGCCCCGGTCGAGCCAGCGAACCGAACTGACTTGCCAAGGACTTTCCCATGCGTTCCCCCGATTTCGCGACCGCGGCGGCTTCGAGCCCCCGCCGTTTGTTCGCCACCGCCCTGGGCCTGGCCTTCGCCGTCCCCGCCGCGGGGGCCGAACCTGCCGCCACGCCCGCGCCGGATGCGCTGGACCCGCAGCACGCCACCAAGCTCGGCGAAGTCGCCGTCCGCTCCAACACCGTCAACGCCGCGTCCCCCAAGCTCACCGCGCCCCTGCTCGACACGCCACGCGCGGTGTCGGTGATCCCCAAGGCGGTGATCCAGAGCACTGCTTCCACCACCCTCACCGAGGCCCTGCGCACGGTGCCGGGTATCACCTTCGCCGCTGGCGAAGGCGGCACGGCCGTGGGCGACCGCCCGCTGATCCGTGGCTTCGACGCGGTGTCTGACATCTATGTCGACGGCATCCGCGATACCGGCACGCAAACCCGCGAAACCTTCGATGTGGAACAGATCGACGTGATCAAGGGCCCGTCATCGGCATACACCGGCCGCGGCTCGGCGGGCGGCAGCATCAACATCGTCACCAAGGCACCGAAGGCGGAGAACTTCACCGACGCCAGCCTTGGCCTGGGCACCGATAACTACAAGCGCGCCACGCTGGACGCGAATTACCTGGTGAGCGATCACATCGCGGCACGCCTGAACGTCATGGGCCACAAGAACGACGTGCCCGGCCGCGACGAAGTCTGGGGCAAGCGCTTCGGCATCGCGCCGTCGGTCACCTTCGGCATCAACACGCCCACGCGCCTTACGCTTGACTACTACCACCTCAACACCTACGACCTGCCCGACAGCGGCATCCCGATCGACGGCCCGTACACCACCGGCCCCTTCGCCGGCACCGGCACCGGCAAGCCCGCCCACGTCGACCGCAGCAATTTCTACGGCTTCGCCGACCGTGATTTCCGCAAGACGAAGGCCGATATCGGCACCGTGCGCTTCGAGCACGATTTCGCCGACAGCTTCACCATCCGCAGCACCACGCGTTATGGTGTTACCTCGAACAACTACATCTGGAGCAATCCGGACGACAGCTCCGGAAACCTGCCCTTCGGCTATGTCTACCGCTCGGCCAAGAGCCGCATTGCCGATACCCGCACGGGCGTGAACCAGACCGACCTCACCGGCGAGTTCACAACCGGCTCCATCAAGCACAACTTCGCCACCGGCCTGGAATTCGCGCTGGAAAAATCCAACGTCGATCAGTACAACGTGGTGCAGCCGCCGGGCCCGGGCATCGCCGGCCGCAACTGCACGGCCAGCCCGCTGTTCCTGAGCCAGTTCGCCTGCACGTCGCTGCAGAATCCGAACCCGCACGATCCGTTCCTGGGCAGCTATGCACCGCGCCACACGCCCACGCAGAACCGCTCGTTTACCCGCTCGGCCTATGGCTTCGACACGCTCACCTTCAACGAGCAGTGGCTGCTGAACCTGGGCCTGCGCTACGACGACTTCAGCACCCGCGTGTTCGTGCCCACCGGTACCACGCCGGCGGCGCGCCACCTGCGTTCGGACGTGGATTTCTGGACCTATCAGGCGGGCCTGGTGTTCAAGCCGGTATCCAACGGCAGCATCTATGTTTCCTACGGCACCTCGGCCAATCCTTCGGGCGTGGCCAACGGCGAAGGCAGCGGCGACAACGCGAACATCAGCGTGCAGACGCAGGACCTGAAGCCGCAGAAGAGCAAGAACATCGAAGTGGGCACGAAGTGGGACGTGTTCGATGAACGCCTGAACCTTACCGCCGCCGTGTTCCGCTCGGAGATCACCAACGCACGCGTGGCGATCGATGCGGCCACCACGGTGCTGGCTGGTACCAAGCGCGTGGAGGGCATCGAACTTGGCCTCACCGGCCACATCACGGAGAAGTGGAGCGTGTTCGGCGGCGTCACCCACCTCAACCCGGTGCTGGTGGACAATGGTCCAGGTGCGGCGAATATCGCCAACAACGGCAATCAGTTTCCCAACACCGCGCGCAACAGCGGCAGTCTCTGGACTACCTACGCGGTGGCCAGGCGGATCACCGTGGGCGTGGGCGCCTTTGCCATCGACAAGCAATACGGCAACGTGCAGAACACCAAGTACATCCCGGGCTATACGCGCTTCGATGCAATGGCTGCCTGGCAGGTGAACGACACCTTGAACCTGCAGCTGAACGTGCAGAACTTCACCGACAAGAAGTACTACGACAAGATCTTCACCACGCACTACGCCACGGTGGCGCCGGGGCGTTCGGCGCTGATCACGGCCAACATGCACTTCTGATGTCCATCGACACCGCCACCGCCGCCACGCGAATACGCGATGCCGCCCGTGGCGGCGACGCGGCAGCACAAGCGACACTCGGCCAGCTCTCCCTGGACGGCCATGGCGTGCCGCGCGACGCGGCGGAAGGTTTCTACTGGTTCCAGGAAGCCGCCCACCGCGGCGTGCCGATGGCGATGAACATGGTCGGGCGCTGCCACGAGAATGGCTGGGGTACGCAGGTCGACCACGACCGTGCTGCAGCCTGGTACCGGCGGGCCGCCGACCACGGACTGGACTGGGGTTTCTACAACCTGGCCCACGCCCACGCCAATGGCCGGGGTGTCGCGCACGATCTGGCACGCGCTTTTGCCCTTTTTGCCCATGCGGCGTCCATGGGGCATGCGCGCGCCATGTATTTCATGGGCCACTATCACGAGCACGGTTTGAGCATGGCGGTGGATGTGGCCAGGGCCTATGCCCTGTACGAGGAATCAGCCCGACTGGGCGACTACCGCGGGCGCTGCGCCTGGGCCTCCGTCCTGGCTGGCCGTGGACAGGTGGATGATGCCGCCGCCTTGCTGCGGGCCGCGCTACCCGATGCGCCGGCCCATTTCCTCGAGCCCCTGGCTGGCGCGCTTGATGCTTCACCTCACCAGGCTTTGCACGATATCGCCATGCAGATCCGCGCCAGCGGGCGCTTATAGGCACTACGGGTAGGCAGCACGGCAAAGGTAGGGGGATAATCTACGACCCGAAGCCCCCTGAAGTGCCTTATCGATGTATCAGCCTGGCCAACGTTGGATCTCCACCGCCGAACCCGAGCTTGGCCTCGGCACCATCCTGCGCGTGGAAGGACGAGGCGTCCAGGTGCTGTTCGCCAAGGCGGGGGTATTACGCCCGTACGCATCGGACAGCGCGCCTCTGGTGCGCGCGGAGTTCCGCGCAGGACAGCGGGTGGCTGGCAAGGGCGTAGCCTTCCTTGTCGAGCGCATCGAAGTTCGCGAAGGTTTGTTCGTCTACCGGGGCGAGGGTCGTGAACTGGAAGAAGGCCAGCTCGACGACGAACAAAGCGTCTCGCAGGCCGACGACCGACTGATCGGAGGCCGCACCGACCCGGTAGACCGCTTCGACCTGCGCCTGGAAGCGTTGCAACGCCACGCTGCGGCGCGTCGTTCCCCTTCGTGGGGATTGCAGTCGGCGCGCATTGGCCTGGTACCGCACCAGTTGCGCGTGGCCGGTATCGCCGCCGCCCGCCGGCCGCCACGCGTGCTGCTGGCCGACGAAGTGGGCTTGGGCAAGACCATCGAAGCGGGCATGATCGTGGCCCGGCAGCTTGCCACCGGACGTAGTGGCCGCGTGCTGGTGCTGGTGCCCGACACGCTGGTCTACCAGTGGTTCGTGGAGTTGCTGCGTCGTTTCAACCTGGCCTTCGCCATCTTTGACGAAGATCGCTGCGAGGCCATCGAGCAATCCGGCGACGGCCGTAATCCGTTCGAGGACGAACAGCTCGTCATCGCCGACTTTGCCTTCCTCGAACACCATTCCAAGCGGGCTGCGCAGCTGCGCGATGCGGCCTGGGACCTTGTGGTGGTGGACGAAGCGCACCACCTGGAATGGTCGCCCGAGGGCGCAAGCCCCCGCTATGAACTGGCACAGGCCCTGGCCGCATCATCCCCGGGCGTGATCCTGCTGACCGCCACCCCCGAACAGCTGGGCCGCACGGGTCATTTCGCCCGCCTGCGCCTGCTCGATCCACAGCGCTACCACTCGCTGGAAGCTTATATCGCGGAATCGGACGGTTTCCACGAACTCTCCGAAGTCGCCAACACGCTGGTGGAGGGTTCGCCACTCTCCGAAGCACAGCGCGCCTTGCTTGCCGGGCGTTTCGCCAACGATGCGGAGATCCTGGCCGCACTGGACAAGAAGGATGCCTCGCGCGAGATCCTGGCCGCCCTGATCGACCGCCACGGTACCGGACGGGTGATGTTCCGCAACCGCCGTGCGGGCATTGGCGGTTTCCCCTCGCGCAAGCCCGCGATCGAGGTACTGGACGCCGACGGCCTCGACGAGACGCGCAAACAGGTGCTGCTTGCCGAGTTCCGCGCCGATGCACAGCAACCACCCGGTCCGATCGAGCCCGATTACGCCGACGATCCGCGCCTTGCGGCGCTGGTGCGACTGCTCGAAACCCACCCCGACGACAAATTCCTGTTGATCTGCCGCAGCCAGGCCAAAGTGGTCGCCCTGGAAGAAGCCCTGCGCACGCGGAGCGGCGTGGGCGTGGCGCGCTTCCACGAAGGCTTGGGCATAGTGCAGCGCGATCGCAACGCGGCGTTCTTCGCTTCCGAGGGAGGTGCCCGCCTGCTGCTGTGTTCGGAAATCGGTTCGGAAGGCCGCAACTTCCAATTCGCCCACCGGTTGGTGCTATGGGATCTTCCGCTGGATCCGGATCTACTGGAACAGCGTATCGGGCGCCTGGACCGCATCGGCCAGAAGCACGACATCATCATCCATGTGCCCGTGGTAGCCGACAGCGCGCAACACGTGCTGGCGCGCTGGTATGACGAAGGTCTTGATGCCTTCCGTTCCAGCCCGGCCGACGGCCGTGAACTGTTGCGCCGTTTTGGCCAAGACCTCTCCCGCCTTGCCGATGAACACGCCCGAGGGGTGGATAACCGCGACCAGGAACTCGAGGCGCTGATCGTGGAAACGCGTGGCGTTCATGCTGAGCTTTCGGCGCTGATCCAGTCCGGGCGTGACCACTTGCTGGAGCTGGCTTCCAGCCGGGACCTGCACGCGGACGACCTGGTCCGCGCCTTCGCCACCGACGACGACGATGCCGGGCGCGATGCCTTCATCCATCGCCTGTTCGAGCACTTCGGTGTGCATTCGGAAGAACTTTCCCGCGACATCACCCTGCTCGATCCGCAGTATCTGTCCACCGACGGCCTGCCCGGTTTCGAGGACGGCCCGGTTTCGGTGACCGGCTCCCGCGAGCTGGCCCTGGCCCGCGAGGAATTGCCGCTGTTACGACTTGACCATCCGATGGTGGCCTCGGCCGTCGAGCTGATGGTCGGCGGCGAGACCGGCAATGCCGCCTTCATGGTGGACGACGTGCTGCCCGCGCGCACTGCGTTACTGCAGGCGGTGTACGTGGTGGAATGCGTGGCCGATCGCAAGCTCGATGCGGAGCGGTTCCTGCCGGCCACGCCGATCGTCTACACGGTGGATACCCGCCTGGCTGAACGGGCCAATTTCACTCCGAGCGATGTGGGCATGCGCCGCGCCGCCGACCGCAACATCGAAGTGCTGCGCTATCGCAAATTCCTGGCCAAACTGGTCCCGCCCATGCTGGAAAAGGCGCAAGCACTGGCCAGGACGCACGCGGACGGCCTGGTGGCGGCGGCCATCGAGGCCGCTCGCGCGGAACTCGATGGCGAACATGGGCGGCTTGCCGCCCTTCGTGCGGTGAATCCGTCGATCAACCAGGCGGAACTCGATGCCATCGCCACCGAACGCGATGCCTTGCTTACCGCCCTGCCCGCGGCGCGCATGCGGCTGGACGCTGTTCGCTTCGTGGTGAGCGGCGATTTCCTCGCGCTTAAATAGGCGTGGCCATGCCTCCGGACTTGCGCACGATCAGCATGGCCATCTCCAGCGCCTGCTCGTAGTTCAGGCGCGGATCCACCGTCGATTTGTAGGCACGCTCCAGGCCGATTTCATCGAGCCCGCGTGCACCGCCGGTGCATTCGGTGACGTCCTCGCCGGTGAGCTCCAGGTGCACGCCGCCCAGGCGCGTACCAGCAGCCGCGTGGATGTCGAAGGCCTGGTCGAGCTCGCCGCTGATGTTGGCGAAGCGGCGCGTCTTGTAGCCGTTGCTGGTGGATTCGGTGTTGCCATGCATCGGATCGGCCACCCACAGCACGCGGCGACCTTCCGATTTCACCGCGTCGAGCAGCGGCGGCAGCGCCTCGGCGATGCCCGTGTTGCCCATGCGGTGGATCAGGGTGAGGCGGCCGGGCTCGTCGGTTGGATTGAGCACATCCACCAGGCGCATGAGCTGGTCGGGCTTCACCGAGGGGCCGATCTTCACCGCGATCGGATTGCGTATCCCACGGAAATATTCTGTGTGCGCGCCATCGAGCGCGGCGGTGCGCATGCCGATCCACGGGAAATGCGTGGACAGGTTGAACCAGCCCCACTGACGCGGCACCTGGCGGGTCAGCGCCTGCTCGTAGTGCAGCAAGAGCGCTTCGTGCGAGGTGTAGAAGTCCACCCGCTGGTAGCTGTTGATCGACTGGCCGGCGAGGGTCTCCATGAAGCGCAGGGAGTCGCCGATGCTCGCCACCATGCGGCGGTACTCGGCGGCGAGCGGCGAATGCTCCACCCATGCCAGGTCCCAGTATTCGGGATGATGAAGGTCGGCAAAGCCGCCATCGATGAGCGCACGGACGAAGTTCATCGTCATCGCCGAGCGGGCATGGGCCTTGATCAGGCGACGCGGGTCGGCACGGCGGGCTGCCGGGGTGAAGTCCGGGCTGTTGATCAGGTCGCCACGGAACGCCGGCAGGGTGACGCCGTCGCGGGTTTCGGTGTCGGCCGAGCGCGGCTTGGCGTACTGCCCGGCGAAGCGGCCCACGCGCAGCACCGGGCGCTTCAGGCCATGCACCAGCACCAGGCTCATCTGCAGCAGCACCTTGAGCCGGTTGGAGATGATCGAGCTGTTGCAGTCGGCGAAGCTTTCGGCGCAATCACCGCCCTGCAGCAGAAAGCGCTTGCCTTCCTGGGCTTCGGCCAGGCGCTCCTTGAGCGTGAGCACTTCCCACGAAGTGACCAGCGGTGGCAGCTGCCCCAGCTCGGCAAGCACAGCGCGAAGTTCCGCGGCGTCCTCATAGGCCGGCTGCTGGAGCGCGGTGCGCGCCGTCCAGGATTCCGGGGCCCATTGGGCGGCTTCGTTCACGGGATGCAGTTTCATAAGCGGCTGGCCTGTAGCGGACGTAGGGTATTTCGGTTTCGGCGGGTACTGGGCAGCACGGCCCAGATGGAGAGCACGACGAACCAAATGAGTGTCCAGGCCGGCATCGGCAGGCCTAAGACGGGTTCTATCTTGGCGCACTCGCCGGAGCCCGTGAAAGCGAGTTTGAACACTTTAAGCAGTGGGAATGTGTCCCACAGGTATGTCAGCCCAGGCCCACAAGATGGCACCTCGGAAGCCGGCAAGCTCTGCAGCCAAAGATGGCGCCCGGCTACGACGATGCCAGCGAGCCCGCCCAGTACCACCAACGTGGCATAGGCTTTGCGGCCGCCTCCCCCCGGGCCATGCAGCGCTCCGATGAGGAAGAACAAGCCCATGAAGCACACGGCTACCCGCTGGAAGATGCACAGCGGACACGGATCAAGGTTCATGACGTACTGCGCATAAAGGGCGAACCCCATCAGGCCGGCGCAAACGACGAAACCAAGGGCATAGCGGGAGCGGAAGGACCAGGCGAAGGGATTCATAAAGTCATGATGCAGTGCGGGATAGCCACGTTACGCGCAAGATAGCGATGAGGGAAGTCCCGCGTCGCAAGCGTTACAGCTGAAACAATCGCGGTAACGAAAAAGCCCCGGCAGGTTTCCCGGCCGGGGCTCATTCCTTTGAAGAACGCTTTCTAGGGCGTTATTCGGCGTCGACAGCCTCGACCTGCGGGCGATCGACCAGTTCCACGTACGCCATCGGCGCATTGTCACCCGGACGGAAGCCGCACTTGAGGATGCGCAGATAACCGCCTGCGCGTTCGCGATAACGGGGGCCGAGCTCGACGAAGAGCTTGCCGACGGCCTGCTTGTCGCGCAGACGCGCGAAAGCAAGACGACGATTGGCAACGCCATCGTTCTTGGCCAGGGTGATCAGCGGTTCGGCGACGCGACGCAGTTCCTTGGCCTTGGGCAAGGTCGTGCGAATCAGCTCGTGCTTGACCAGCGAGGAGGCCATGTTGCGGAACATGGCTTCACGATGGCTGCTCGTGCGGTTGAGTTTGCGTCCGGATTTTTGGTGGCGCATGGTCTTGTTCCAGTTCTAAAGAGGGCTAAGCGGGCTTAGCCCAGCTGCATGCCGTGCGAGAGGCCCGGCGGCGGCCAGTTTTCCAGTTTCATGCCGAGGGCGAGTCCACGACCGCCCAGCACGTCCTTGATTTCGGTAAGCGACTTCTTGCCCAGGTTCGGGGTTTTGAGCAGCTCCACTTCGGTCTTCTGAACCAGATCGCCGATGTAGTAGATGCTCTCGGCCTTCAGGCAGTTGGCCGAACGAACGGTGAGTTCGAGGTCGTCGATCGGGCGCAGCAGCAGCGGATCGAAACCGCCCTTCTCCGCCTTGCTGGTGTCGCTTTCGCGGCGCGAGAAATCGCCGAACACGCCCAGCTGGTCGTTGATGATCTCGGCGGCCTTGCGGACCGCGTCTTCGGCACCGATGGTGCCATTGGTCTCGATGTCGAGCACGAGCTTGTCGAGGTTGGTGCGCTGCTCCACACGGGCGGCGTCCACTTCGTAGGCCACGCGCAGGACCGGGGCGAACGAGGCATCCAGCTGCAGGCGGCCGATCGGACGGGTGTCGTCGTCCGGGTGCTGGCGCGCGCTGGCCGGCTGGTAGCCGACGCCGCGACGCACCTTCAGGCGCATGTTGAGGGCGACGTCCTTGGTCAGGTGGCAGATCACGTGCTCGGGGTTGACGATCTCCACCGAGTGGTCGACGGCGATGTCGCCGGCGGTGACAACGCCCTTGCCCTTCTTCGACAGCGTGAGGGTAACCTCATCGCCGCTGTGCTGGCGGATCGCGACGTCCTTCAGGTTCAGCAGGACTTCGATCACGTCTTCCTGCAGGCCCTCGAGCGTGGTGTACTCGTGCAGCACGCCGTCGATTTCAACTTCGACGATCGCGCTGCCAGGGATGGACGAGAGCAGCACGCGACGCAGCGCGTTGCCCAGGGTGTGGCCGAAACCACGCTCGAGCGGCTCGACCACGACCTTGGCGCGATTCGCACCAAGTTGCTCGACGCTGAGGCCGCGTGGCCGCAGCACACTAGTTGACGAAACTGCCATGCAAGGCTCCGGTGAATTACTTCGAGTAAAGCTCGACGATCAGCGCTTCGTTGATGTCGGCCGGCAGGTCGCCACGGTCCGGCACGGACTTGAAGGTCCCCGCGAACTTCTTGGCATCCACTTCGACCCACATCGGGCGGAGGTCCATCGTGTCGTACACGGTGGCCGCTTCCTGCACGCGCAACTGCGTCCTGGCACGTTCGGTCAAGGAGACTTCGTCACCCGGGCGAACGTGGAAAGAGGGGACATTGACCTTCTTGCCGTTGACCACGACAGCCTTGTGCGAGACAAGCTGGCGGGCCTGGGCGCGGGTGACCGCGAAGCCCATGCGGTAGACGACGTTGTCCAGGCGCTGTTCCAAGAGGCGCAGCAGGTTCTCACCCGTGTTGCCCTTCTGGGTCGAGGCCTTCGTGTAATAGTTCGAGAACTGGCGCTCAAGCACGCCGTAGATGCGCTTGACCTTCTGCTTCTCACGCAACTGCACGGCGTAGTCGGACAGACGGGCGCGCTTGTTGGCGCCATGTTGGCCGGGCTTGTTTTCCAGCTTGCACTTGGAATCCAGCGCGCGCGCCGGGCTCTTCAGACCGAGATCCGCACCCTCGCGACGGGCGAGTTTGCAGGTAGCTCCACGATAACGGGCCATGGTTGTCTCCTTAGACTCGACGCTTCTTGGGGGGACGGCAGCCGTTGTGCGGAATCGGCGTGACATCGATGATGTTGAGCACCTTGTAACCCAGGGCGTTCAACGAACGTACGGCGGACTCGCGGCCCGGGCCGGGGCCCTTGATGCGAACCTCGACCGTCTTCACACCGTAATCGCCTGCGGCGCGGCCGGCTTTCTCGGCGGCGACCTGGGCAGCGAACGGGGTGGACTTGCGCGAACCGCGGAAACCCGCGCCGCCAGCCGTCGCCCACGACAAGGCGTTGCCCTGGCGGTCGGTGATGGTGACGATGGTGTTGTTGAAGGAAGCCTGCACGTGGGCCACGGCATCCGTGACGACACGCTTGATCTTCTTCTTGGTTTTAACCGGCTTAGCCATAATGGAATCCGTTACTTCTTGATCGGGCGACGCGGACCCTTACGGGTGCGTGCATTGGTACGCGTGCGCTGACCGCGCACCGGCAGGCCACGACGGTGGCGGAGGCCGCGATAGCAGCCCAGGTCCATCAGGCGCTTGACGGCCATGCCAATCTCACGGCGGAGGTCGCCCTCGACGGTGTACTTGGCGATCTCGGCGCGAAGCTTCTCCACTTCGCCCTCGCTCAGCGACTTGATCTGGGTGGTCGGGGTGACACCCGCGTCCACGCAGACCTGCTTGGCCCGGCTACGGCCGATGCCGTAAATACTCTGCAAACCGACCCAGACATGCTTCTGGACCGGCAAATTGACACCCGCGATGCGCGCCATGATGTTCTATCTCCGATGCGTTTCGTGCGCGGTAAACGCGCAATTCTAACCTGAATTGAATCAAACGGAAAGCCCTGCGGCCCTAAGGCCACTGCCCTCCACGGTTTTTGGGGGCCTGCGCCGCGTTCAGCTACGGCGCAAGTTGGACTTCTTGAGCAAACTCTCGTACTGGTGGCTGACCAGGTGCGCCTGCACCTGTGCAGTGAAGTCCATCACCACGACCACCACGATCAGCAGCGAAGTGCCACCGAAGTAGAACGGCACGTGCCACAGGTTCTGCATGAACGTCGGCACCAGGCAGACCAGCACCAGGTACAGCGCGCCCACACCGGTAAGACGGGTCATCACGGCATCGATGTACTCCCCGGTGGCGCGACCCGGGCGGATGCCGGGGATCAGCGCGCCGGAGCGCTTCAAATTGTCAGCCGTTTCCTGCGAGTTGAAGACGATCGCCGTGTAGAAGAAGGCGAAAGCGATCACCAGCACAGCGAACACGAGGTCGTGGACAGGCTCACCCTGGGTCAGCGACGTCGTCAGGTACTGCAGCCAGCGGGACTGATGCGACTTGTCCAGCCAGTTGGCGGCGGTAGCCGGGAAAAGCAACAAGCTCGAGGCGAAGATCGGCGGAATGACGCCCGCCATGTTGATCTTCAGCGGCAGGTGGGAGGTCTGGTTCATATACGCGCGCTGGCCACCCTGGCGGCGTGCGTAATTGACCGTGATCCGTCGCTGTCCCCGCTCCATGAACACCACGAAGGCGATCGTGGCCAGCATCACCACCACCACCATGATCAGGCGCAGGGGGGTGAGCTCGTTGTTCGCGGCCATGGTCAGGGTATGCGTCACGGCGCCCGGAAGCCCCGCCACGATACCGGCGAAAATCAGCAGCGAGATGCCGTTGCCGATGCCCCGCTCGGTGATCTGCTCACCCAGCCACATCAGGAACATGGTGCCGGCCGTCAGGCCAACCACCGCCGACATCACGAACCCGGCACCCGGCAGGTACACCACCGGAGCGCCCGAACCCTGGGCCACCTGGCCCTGGAACCCCACCGCCAGCATGAACGCCTGGAAGGCGGCCAGGCCGACAGTGCCGAAGCGCGTGTACATGGTCATCTTGCGACGACCGGCCTCGCCTTCCTTGCGCAGCTGCGCCAGGGAGGGGATGACCGAGCCCATCATCTGCACCACGATCGATGCCGAGATGTAGGGCACCACGCCCAGCGCGAAGATCGAGAAGCGGGACAGCGAGCCGCCGGAGAACATGTTGAACATGCCCATCAGGCCACCGCCCTGCTCCACCAGACGGGTCATCGCTTCCGGATTGACGCCCGGGACCGGGATGAACGAGCCCAGGCGGAAGACGATCAGCGCACCAATCACGAAGAAGATGCGCTGACGCAGTTCCGTCAGCTTGCCCAGCGAGCCGAGCGTATTGCCCTGAGCTCCGGCCACGCGACTACTCCACGCTTCCGCCGGCAGCCTCGATGGCTGCCTTGGCGCCGGCGGTGGCCAGAAGCCCCGTCGTCTTGATCTTGCGGCCGATCTCGCCCTTGGCGACGATCTTGACCTTCTTGGCGCGGCTGTCCACCAGGCCCGCTGCGTGCAGCGTGACCAGGTCGAAGGCATCGCCCTTGAGGTTGTTCAGCTGGTACAGGAACACCTGCTGGGTCTCGACCTTCTTCAGCGAGCGGAAGCCCACCTTGGGCAGGCGGCGCTGGAGCGGCATCTGGCCGCCTTCGAAACCGACGCGGTGCGTGTTGCCGGCGCGGGCGTGCTGGCCCTTGTGGCCACGGCCAGCCGTCTTGCCCATGCCCGAACCGATGCCGCGGGCCACGCGAAGGCGGGACTTGCGGGCGCCCTTGCCGGGCTTGATGTCATTCAGACGCATGATTTAATCCTCGACCTGAACCAGGTAGTAGACCGTGTTGATGAGGCCACGGACCTGGGGGGAATCCTTCAGCTCGCGCACGCTGTTGAGCTTGCCCAGGCCAAGGGCCTTGACGCTCAAGCGATGGCGGCCCTTGACGCCGCGCAGGCCCTTGACCAGGCGTACGCGCACGGTGCCGGCGTTAGCGGCGGCTTCGTTCTTCTTAGCCATTACCCAGCACCTCTTCGATCGTCTTGCCACGCTTGGCGGCGATGCGCTTGGGCGAGGCCACGGCCTGCAGGCCCTTGATGGTGGCGCGGACCAGGTTGATCGGGTTACGCGAACCCACGGCCTTGGCCAGCACGTCCTTCACGCCGACCACTTCGAGCACGGCGCGCATGGCACCGCCGGCGATCACGCCGGTACCCTCGGAAGCGGGCTGCATGTAGACGCGGGCAGCGCCGTGGTTGGCCTTGATGGCGTACCACAGGGTGCCGTTGTTCAGTTCGATGCTAACCATCTGGCGGCGCGCGCGCTCCATGGCCTTGGAGATGGCGACCGGCACTTCACGGGCCTTGCCATAACCGAAGCCGACGCGGCCTTCGCCATCGCCCACTACCGTGAGCGCGGTGAAACTCATCTGGCGACCGCCCTTGACCGTCTTGGCCACGCGGTTGACGGCGATGAGCTTTTCCAGCATCCCGTCGGAATTTTCACGATCGTTCGAAGACATCTTCGTTTCCTGTACGCCCGGGACGTTTTGTCCGGGACTTTCGTTTACGGCTTGGTCGCCGCTTGGAGTTGTATGGAACTTAAGGTGCGCGGCCAGCAGCCCAGCCGCGCCCTGTGATGCGACTACTTAGAACTGCAGGCCAGCTTCGCGGGCGGCTTCGGCCAGGGCCTTGATGCGGCCGTGATAGCGGAAACCCGAGCGATCGAAGGCAACCGACTCGACACCGGCAGCCCGGGCGCGCTCGGCGACCGTCTTGCCGACGACCGTGGCGGCCTCGATGTTGCGCTTGCTCTTCAGACCCTCGGCGACGGCCTTCTGCACCGTGGAAGCGGCAGCCACCACCTTGCCATCGGGTGCGAACACCTGGGCATAGATGTGCTGGCCGGTACGGTGCACGCTCAGGCGATGGACCGCCAGCTCGCGGATGTGCGAACGGGTGGACTTGGCGCGGCGCAGGCGGGATTCGTTCTTGTTCATGCTCATTTCCTCGAAAGCGGATAGGCCGATTAGGCCTTCTTGGCTTCCTTCAGGGTGATCTTCTCGCCGGCATAACGGACGCCCTTGCCCTTGTACGGCTCGGGAGCGCGGTAGGCGCGGATCTTGGCGGCAACCTGGCCGACGACCTGCTTGTCGGCACCCTTGATGAGGATTTCCGTCTGCGTCGGGACTTCGATGGTGACGCCAGCCGGCGCCTCGAAGACCACCGGGTGCGAGAAGCCCAGGGTGAGGTTGAGCGACTTGCCGGCCATGGCGGCACGGTAGCCGACGCCGACCAGCTCAAGCTTGCGCTCGTAACCGGTGGACACGCCGGTGACCATGTTGGCCAGGATCGCGCGGGCGGTGCCGCCGAACTTGTGGTCGGCGCCTTCGGTGACCACCACGTGGGCCACGCCGCCGTCGACGTTGACGTCGATGCCCGGCAGGCGATGGGTGCTCAGGGTGCCCTTGGGGCCCTTGACCGTGATGGCGTCGCTGCCGACGTTGAATTCCACGCCCTTGGGCAGGTTGATCGGCTGTTTGGATACGCGGGACATCGTTCGCTCCTTACGCCACCTGGCCGAGGACTTCGCCGCCGAGGCCGCGAGCGCGGGCCTGGGCGTCGGTCAGCAGGCCGGCGGAGGTGGAAATGATGGAGATGCCCAGACCGCCCAGCACCTTCGGCAGTTCGTCCTTGCCACGGTACACGCGGAGGCCCGAACGGCTGACACGGGAAATCGTCTCGATGGCCGGCTGGCCTTCGAAATACTTGAGCTTCAATTCGAGGACCGGCTTGCCGGTTTCGTCAGCCGTGGTGGCGACGTCGAGGATGTAGCCTTCATTCTTCAGAAGGTTGGCAATCGCCACCTTCAGCTTCGACGACGGCATACGGACAACCGGCTTGCCCATGGACTGGGCGTTGCGGATGCGCGTAAACAGGTCGGCGATAGGATCAGTCATGCTCATGGGTAATTCCTGATGAGTCCACCGATATCCGATTGACCGGAAATCTTGAGTTGTATGCCGGCACGCGCCGGCCTGCGAGAACGCAGACCGACGACTATAGCAGGTTTTTGCAGCGAAAAGCTAGCGGGGGTTACCAGCTGGCCTTGCGCAGGCCCGGCACGTCGCCACGCATGGTGGCTTCGCGGAGCTTGTTACGGCCCAGGCCGAACTTGCGGTAGACGCCACGTGCGCGGCCCGACAGCGCGCAGCGGTTACGCTGGCGGGAGGGGCTGGCATCACGGGGCAGCTTCTGCAGCTTGGCCTGTGCTTCCATCTTTTCTTCGTACGACGCGGTGGGGCTGAGGACGAGCGCCTTCAGCTCCGCACGCTTGGCCGCGTACTTCTTGACGAGCTTGGTCCGCTTGATGTCGCGGTTGACCATCGAGGTCTTTGCCATGGTTTGTCTCGCGTTATCAGTTACGGAACGGGAAGCTGAAGGCCTCGAGGAGCGCCTTGGCCTCTTCGTCGGTCTTCGCCGTCGTGGTGATGGCGATGTCCATGCCGCGCATCGCATCGACCTTGTCGAAGTCGATTTCCGGGAAGATGATCTGTTCCTTGATGCCGAAGTTGTAGTTGCCACGGCCATCGAAGGCGCGACCGGACACACCGCGGAAGTCACGGGTACGCGGCAGCGAGATGTTGATCAGGCGGTCAAGGAATTCCCACATCTGCGCACGGCGCAGCGTGACCTTGCAGCCGATCGGCCAACCGTCGCGGATCTTGAACGAGGCGACCGACACGCGGGCCTTGGTCGTGATCGGCTTCTGGCCAGCGATCGCGGCCATATCGGCCACAGCGTTGTCCAGGATCTTCTTGTTGCCGGCGGCTTCACCCACGCCCATGTTCAGCGTGATCTTGGTGATGCGCGGAACCTGCATCACATTGTCGTAACCAAAACGCTCGGTGAGCTTTTTGATGACGGATTCTTTGTAGAAGTTTTCGAGGCGCGTCATGACATGTCTTCCTTACGCGTCCACTACTTCGCCGTTGGACTGGAACACGCGCACCTTCTTCCCGTCGCCGAGAGTCTTGATGCCAACGCGCGAACCCTTGCCGGTAGCGGAGTTGAACAGCTGTACGTTGGAAATGTGGATCGAAGCCTCGCGCTCGACGATGCCGCCGGCCTGGTTGGCCTGCGGATTCGGCTTGGTATGACGCTTCACCACGTTAACGTTGGAGACGACCACGCGGTCGCCGTCAACGCGCAGCACGTCACCGCGCTGGCCTTTGTTCTTGCCGGTGATAACGACGACGTTGTCACCCTTACGGATACGGTTCATGTCTGGCCTCCGCTCAGAGCACTTCGGGCGCGAGCGAGACGATCTTCATGAACTTCTCGCTGCGCAGCTCGCGGGTCACCGGCCCGAAAATACGGGTACCGATCGGCTCGAGCTTATTGTTGAGGAGGACGGCCGCATTCCCGTCGAAACGGATGGTGGAGCCGTCGGCGCGGCGAACACCCTTGGCGGTACGAACCACCACGGCGTTGTAGACCTCGCCCTTCTTCACCTTGCCGCGGGGGATGGCATCCTTGACGGTGACCTTGATCACGTCGCCAACCGAGGCGTACCGGCGCTTGGAGCCGCCGAGCACCTTGATGCACATCAATTCCTTGGCGCCGCTATTGTCCGCGGCTTCGAGCGTGCTTTGCATCTGGATCATGGCTGCACCCTCCCGTCAGACAATGTCAGCGCGGGTGATAATTTCCACCACGCGATGATGCTTGGTTTTCGACAGCGGACGGCACTCGGCAATCCGCACCACGTCGCCCTCGTTGGCGCCCGTTTCATCATGGGCGTGCAACTTGGTGGAACGACGGACGATCTTGCCCAGCAGCGGGTGCTGGACCTGGCGCTCGACCAGCACGGTGACCGTGTTGACCATCTTGTTGCTGATCACGCGACCCTCGAGGGTGCGTGCTGTTTTCTTGTTATCGCTCATATCCGCCGTCCTTACTTCTTGCTGCCGAGCACGAACTTCGTGCGGGCAATATCGCGCCTGACGCGGCGCAGCTGGTGCGGCTGGGTGAGCTGGCCGGAGCCTTTCTGCATGCGCAGATTGAACTGCTCCTTGCGAAGGTCCAGCAGGTGCTTCTTGAGCTCGTCTGCCGACTGGTCTTTGATCTGCTTGGTGGCCATCACATCACCGCCCTGGAAACGAATTGCGTCTGGACAGAGAGTTTCGCCGCGGCCAGACGGAACGCTTCGCGCGCCGTGGTCTCGTCGACACCCTCGATTTCATAAAGCATGCGGCCAGGCTGGATCGGGGCGACCCAGAACTCGACGCTGCCCTTGCCGGCGCCCATTCGAACTTCGATGGGCTTGCGGGTGATCGGCTTGTCCGGGAACACGCGGATCCACAGCTTGCCGCCTCGCTTGACGAAGCGGGTGATGCAACGACGCGCAGCTTCGATCTGGCGGGCCGTGAGCTGACCATGGGTGGTCGCCTTCAGGCCGTACTCGCCGAAGCTGACGAGGTTGGAGGAAAATGCCAGGCCGTCATTACGGCCCTTGTGCATCTTGCGGTACTTGGTGCGCTTGGGTTGCAACATGGCAACGCTCCTTACTTGGCAGCCCGCTCGCGATCGCGGCGGTTTTCACCACCCTCGCGACGCGGCGGCTGCGACTGTTCTTCCTTCGACGCCTCGGCCGTAGCGGCCGCGAGGTCGAAGATTTCGCCCTTGTAGACCCACACCTTGACACCGATGATGCCGTAGGTGGTCTTGGCTTCGGCGGTGCCGTAGTCGATGTCCGCGCGCAGGGTATGCAGCGGGACGCGACCTTCACGGCTCCACTCGGAGCGGGCGATCTCGGCGCCGTTCAGACGACCGGAAACGTTGATCTTGATGCCCAGGGCGCCAAGGCGCATGGCGTTGCCGACCGAGCGCTTCATCGCGCGGCGGAACATGATGCGGCGCTCGAGCTGCTGCGCGATCGACTCGGCTACCAGTTGGGCATCCAGTTCAGGCTTGCGCACTTCGGACACGTTGATGTGGGTGGGAACACCCATCATCGCGGTGACTTCCTTGCGCAGCTTCTCGATGTCCTCACCCTTCTTGCCGATCACCACGCCCGGACGGGCGGTGTGGATCGTCACGCGGGCGGTCTTGGCCGGACGCTCGATCTGGATCTTGCTGATGCCGGCCTGAGCCAGCTTCTTGCGAAGCATCTCGCGGACCTTCAGATCGGCCGAGAGATACTTGGCGTAGTCGCCCTTGTTGGCGTACCACTTGGAGTTCCAGTCCTTGGCAATGCCGAGGCGGATACCGGTGGGATGTACTTTATGACCCATCGTCTATTTCCTCAGTCAGTTGCCGACGACAACGGTGATGTGCGCGGTGCGCTTAAGGATGCGCGAACCACGACCCTTGGCGCGGGCGAACATGCGCTTCATGGCCGGACCCTCGTCGACGAAGATGCTGGACACGCGAAGCTCGTCCACATCCGCGCCGAGGTTGTTCTCGGCATTGGCGACAGCCGACAGCAGCACCTTGCGAACCAGGTGAGCGGCTTTCTTGTTGGTAAAGGCGAGCACGTCGCTGGCCTTGCCCACGGGGAGTCCGCGGACCAGGTCGGCCACCAGGCGAGCCTTCTGCGCCGAAATGCGGGCGCCCCGGAGGATTGCTTTGGCTTCGGTGCTCATCACTTACCCTTCTTGTCGCCGGAGTGGCCCTTGAACGTGCGGGTCACCGCGAACTCGCCGAGCTTGTGCCCGACCATGTTCTCGTTGATCAACACGGGCACGTGCTGGCGTCCGTTATGGATGGCGATGGTCAGCCCAACCATTTCGGGCAGGATCATCGAGCGGCGCGACCAGGTCTTGATCGGACGCTTGTTGTTGGCCGCAACCGCGGCATCCACCTTTTTTACGAGGTGCAGGTCGACAAACGGACCTTTTTTTAGTGAACGAGGCATATTGGATATCCGTTACTTGCGGCGACGCACGATGAACTGCTGGGTGCGCTTGTTGCTGCGCGTCTTGTAGCCCTTGGCCGGAGTGCCCCACGGGGATACCGGGTGACGTCCGCCAGAGGTCTTGCCCTCACCACCGCCATGCGGGTGGTCCACCGGGTTCATCACCACACCGCGAACAGTGGGACGAATACCCATCCAGCGCTTCGCGCCGGCCTTGCCGAGCTTACGGAGGCTGTGCTCCCCGTTGCCCACTTCACCGATCGTGGCGCGGCATTCCACCGGCACGCGGCGCATTTCGCCGGAGCGAAGACGCAGCGTGGCGTAGCCCTGCTCACGCGCCACCAGTTGTACCGAGGCGCCGGCACTGCGCGCGATCTGCGCACCCTTGCCCGGCTTCATCTCGATGCAGTGAATGGTCGAACCCACCGGGATGTTGCGCAGAGGCAGGCAGTTGCCAGCCTTGATCGGCGCATCGGTACCCGATACCAGGCGGTCACCCACCTGCACGCCCTTCGGCGCGATGATGTAACGGCGCTCACCATCCGAATACACCAGCAGCGCGATGTGCGCGGTGCGGTTCGGATCGTATTCCAGGCGCTCGACGCGAGCCACGATGGACTCCTTGTCGCGCTTGAAATCGATGATGCGGTAGGCCTGCTTGTGGCCACCGCCGCGGTGACGGACCGTGATGCGGCCGTAATGGTTACGGCCACCGGACTTGGACTGCGACTCGGTCAGCGGAGCGTACGGAGCGCCCTTGTGCAGACCCGGGGTGCGGACGCTTACAGCGTCGCGACGGCCCGGCGAGGTCGGCTTGTGTGTGATTAGTGCCATCTCGAATAACTCCTGGCTCAGGCCTTGGCCGACACGTCGATCGTGTGGCCAGCGGCGAGTCGCACGTAGGCCTTGCGCTTACCCTGGCGAACGCCAGCGCGCTGACGGAAGGACTTGGCCTTGCCCTTGCCATTGACGAGGTTCACGTTTTCGACCTTGACGTCGAAAAGGTGTTCCACGGCGGCGCGGACGTCAGCCTTGGTGGCTTCCGGGGCTACGACGAAAACATACTGGTTACCCTCGGCAAGACGGGCGGTCTTTTCGGAAATGTGCGGCGCGCGCAGCGTATTCAGGGTGCGTTCGTTGCTCATGCCAGCCACTCCTCGACCTTCTTGACCGCGTCTACCGTGAGCACGACGTAATCGGAACCGACCAGGCTAACCGGGTTCAGCGCCAACACGTCCACTACGTGGAGGTACGGAATGTTGCGGGCAGACAGGTACATCGCCTCGGTGGCTTCCTCGGAAACCAGGAGCACGCGGCCGGAGACTTCAAGCTCGGCGAGCTTGGAGATCATGGCCTTGGTCTGCGCCTTCTCGAAATCAAAACCCGGGACGACCTTCAGGCGGCCGGCGCGGTTGAGCTCCGACAGCATGGAGCGGATCGCGACACGGTAGGCCTTGCGGTTGACCTTCTGCTCGAAGCTGCGCGGCTTGGCGGCAAAGGTGACGCCACCACCGACGAAGATCGGTGCGCGGTAGTCGCCGTGACGGGCGCCGCCGCCCTTCTGCTTCTTGAATTTCTTGGTGGTACCGGACATCTCGCCGCGCGACAGCTGCGCCTTGGTGCCGGCTCGGCCGCCCGCGCGATACGCGGTGACGACCTGGTGGATCAGGGCGTTGTTCAGCTCGCGACCGAAAACCTCGTCGGACACGGTAAGCGGCTGGGCGCCAATGACATTAAGTTCCATGGCGTTCTCCTCAGCCCTTCGTCGTCGGACGGATCACGACGTCGCCACCGGGAGCACCCGGTACCGCGCCCTTGACCGCGATCAGGTGACGCTCGGCATCGACCTTGACCACTTCCAGGCCCTGCTGCGTGCGGTTGACCGCACCCATGTGGCCGGACATCTTCTTGCCGGGGAACACGCGGCCTGGCGTCTGGCGCTGACCGATGGAGCCCGGCGCGCGATGCGACAGCGAGTTACCGTGCGTGGCATCACCCATCTTGAAGTGATGACGCTTGATGGTGCCCTGGAAACCCTTGCCCTTGGACACGCCCTGCACGTCGACCACCTGGCCCACGGAGAACACGTCGTCAGCCTTGATTTCGGCGCCCACGGCGTACTTGGCGGCGTCGTCGGCCGACACGCGGAACTCGCGGATGACGCGACCCGGCTCGACCTTCGCCTTTGCATAATGGCCCTTCAGCGGCTGCGTCAGCAGCGAGGCGCGCTTGACGCCTGCCGCGAGCTGCACGGCGCTGTAGCCGTCGATTTCGTCCGTCTTCACCTGGGTCACGCGATTGGGCGTCGCTTCAATCAGCGTCACCGGAATCGAGCGGCCATCTTCAGTGAAGAGCCGGCTCATGCCGCACTTGCGGCCTACCAGTCCGATACTCATATGTGTATCCCTTTGTCCGCTCAGCCCAGCTTGATCTGTACGTCTACGCCAGCGGCGAGATCAAGCTTCATGAGCGCGTCCACGGTTTTGTCATTCGGGTCGATGATGTCCAGCACACGCTTGTGGGTGCGGGTCTCATACTGATCGCGAGCATCCTTGTCGACGTGCGGGGACGTCAGGATGGTGTACCGCTCGATCTTGGTCGGGAGCGGAATCGGGCCCAGCACCGTTGCACCGGTACGCTTGGCCGTCTCGACGATCTCACTGGCTGAACGGTCGATCAAACGATGATCGAACGCCTTGAGCCGAATGCGAATCTTCTGGTTCGCCATAAAAACCGTGTCCTGTTGTCGAAAGAACGTTATGTATTTCAGGCACTTATCAGTGACCTGATTACTCTTTAAAAGCGTAAGCGACTACCGCCCTTGGGGACGGTAGCCGCCTATCTTACTGCATTTTCTTGCAAATTGCAGGGTTGTTACGTATTACTTGATGATCTTGGCCACCACACCCGCGCCGACGGTACGACCGCCCTCACGGATGGCGAAACGCAGGCCGTCGTCCATCGCGATCGGGTGGATCAGGGTCACCACCATCTTCACGTTGTCACCC